>TARA_R110002110_G_scaffold227503_1_pt1 | contig 546617 bp, 554 predicted proteins | sample TARA_R110002110 | Tara Oceans TARA_R110002110 (sample SAMEA4397330) | marine metagenome | biome: Polar Biome; feature: [SRF] surface water layer (ENVO:00010504); material: water (ENVO:00002006), including particulate matter (ENVO:01000060) such as... | depth 5 m | reverse complement strand
CCCCCCCCCCCTATATCCCATCTTCTTTGATTAGATTAGAGAATAAGCTTTAATATTTAGTGAAGTCTTTATGCTGCAGTGTCTGAGCTTTGTGCCGTTAATCGTGCAAAAATCTCTGGCGCGATATAACGAATAGAATCATCGCGTGCGCCCATAATTAGAATATGGTCACCTGCATCGGCCTCAGCCAGCATCGCATCGACCAAAGCGGCACGATCAGCAAATACGCTGACGCTACCTAATGCTGAGGCTTTAATGCCGTCAGCCAAGTCTTGTGATGTGATATCACGATCAACGGTGCCGCCAGCATAATATATATCCTGTAAAAACAGCTTATCTTGCGCACGAAGATTCTTAATGAAGGCTTCTATATAACCCTGTTTCATTAATTTAGTTGGGGTGAAGCCATGCGGCTGGTAATAAACCAGCACCCGCCCTGCGTGCTGCGTGACGCAACTTAACGCTGCATCGATTTTATCAGGGTTATGGGCGTAATCATCGAGAACTGTGACGCCTGCAACTTTCCCGACAAGTTCTAAACGGGATCGCACGCCTGAAAAACCTGATATAGCCTTGATACAGTCAAAGACATCTGCGCCAAGCTCGTCCATAATCGCAAAAGCTGCCACTAAATTTTGTATATTATGACGACCCAGTAGCGGGCTATGCACTTCATAAGCATCGCCGCCAACAATTAAGTCAAACTGTGCGCCGTTTGCGTTTAACATGATATTCTTGGCCTGAAAACGCGCATCAGCATGATCATCAAGGCTGTAACCCACCATATTCGCCTTACTGTAATCAAGCGCCATAACATGGGCATCATCACAGTTTACAATGGTCGTTTTCTTCGTTTGATCAACAAGCTGCTGAAACAGCGGAATAAGCTCCGCAATTGGTTTATGGTCTAAGGTTATGTTATGGACGAGGCTGATAGAAGGCTCATACAGCACAACCGAGCCATCACTTTCGCAGGCCTCTGCGATAAACACATCACTCGCGGCACAGCGCGCATTGCCAAATGGTGAACAGGCATCATCATGCGCTTTATCAAAATCAGGCATGACCGCGCCGTTTATTATGGTTGGGTCTAAATCACAGGCACGTGCAAGAAAGCCCGTAATTGCAGTGACTGTTGATTTACCGCTTGTTCCCGCGATAGCGACGCTTTTGGCTTTATTGTTCAAAAGCTGCGCGAGTAATTCTGCGCGTTTTTGAATTTTTGTGCCCGTTTTTAAGGCGGCGGCAATATCAGGGATTTTTTCCTCTACAGCGCTAGACGCAACCACGACATCAATTTCTCCGCGCGCAATCATCGCGCCGTCTTGAGGCAGCATCATCACGCCCATATCTTTGATACTTTGATATTTATCAGGGAATAGCCCTTGGTCATAGGAGCGATCAGAACCATAGACATCATGTCCCGCGACCTTTAATGACCATGCAAGAGCACTAAGGCCTATCCCACCAACGCCAGAGAGTAGATACTTCATTATTCAGCAGCTTCCTCTTCCCCATTTGCGGGTGGGGTTATTTTAAATTCGATAACGTCATGCGCCCCAAGCACAGCATCAACCTTCGCGCCATCTCCAATTTTACCCTCTAGGATCAATTCAGCGAGTTTGTTTTGGAGCATGGTTTGAATAACGCGCTTTAATGGGCGCGCGCCATATGCAGGGTCATAACCCTTATCACCCAAAAGCTGTTTGGTCTCATCACTAACGCTTAGTTCAATGCGGCGATCAGCCAGCAAATCACGCAGATATTGAAGCTGAATATCAATGATGCCTGAAATTTGTTCGCGTCCTAATCTGCGGAACAGCAAAATTTCATCTAAGCGGTTCAAGAACTCAGGCCTAAAGGCGGCGCGCACTGAATTCATCACGTTTTCACGCGCGTCTTCAACATCCTGCCCCTCTTTCAAGGCAATCAAATGCTCTGCACCAAGGTTTGATGTCATGATCAGCACCGTGTTGCTGAAGTCGACTGTACGCCCCTGCCCGTCAGTTAAGCGCCCATCATCAAGGACTTGCAGCAAAATGTTAAACACATCAGGATGCGCCTTTTCGACTTCGTCAAACAGCACGACCTGATAAGGGCGGCGGCGAACGGCTTCAGTAAGTGCCCCGCCTTCTTCATAACCAACATAGCCCGGAGGCGCACCGACCATGCGTGAAACGGAATGCTTCTCCATATATTCGGACATATCAAGGCGCACCATAGCGCTATCATCATCAAACAGGAAATCGGCCAATGATTTGGTGAGCTCCGTTTTACCAACGCCCGTTGGGCCCAAAAACAAGAATGAGCCAATGGGACGTCGCGTGTCTTGCAGTCCTGCGCGTGAGCGGCGTACGGCGTTTGACACGGCGGTAACGGCTTCGTCCTGCCCCACAACACGCTGCTTGATCGAGTCTTCCATCGACAGGAGTTTCTCACGCTCGCCCTCAAGCATTTTATCAATCGGGATGCCTGTCCATTTACTAATCACGGCGGCAATGTGTTCGCTATCGACCTCTTCCTCAATCATCTTGCCATCGCCTATTTCTGATGCTTCGGCGATTTTTTCTTCTAATTCAGGAATCATTGAATATTTGATCTCACCAGCGCGTGACCAGTCACCTGCACGTTCGGCTTGTTCCAATTCGGTGCGGGCGCGGTCTAAATCTTCTGACAGACGCTGCGTCGCGTTGAGGTCAGCTTTTTCAGATGCCCATTTTTCATTCATCTCGTTAGATTTAGCCTCTAACTCCGCAAGTTCAGTTTCTAACGTTTTGAGACGGTCTTTTGATGACTGATCTTTTTCTTTCTTCAGCGCTTCACGCTCGATTTTCATTTGAATAACTTTGCGGTCAAGCTCGTCTAACTCTTCTGGCTTGCTATCGACAATCATTCTTAGGCGCGATGATGCCTCATCAATCAAATCAATCGCTTTATCTGGCAGGAATCGGTCAGTAATGTAGCGGTTTGACAACGTTGCCGCCGAAACAAGCGCGTTATCCATGATACGTACGCCATGATGCGCTTCGTATTTTTCCTTTAGGCCACGCAATATAGATATTGTCTCTTCAACCGTTGGCTCAGACACGAAAATAGGTTGAAAACGGCGAGCTAACGCAGCGTCTTTTTCGATATGTTTACGGTATTCGTCCAAAGTCGTTGCGCCAACCATGTGCAGTTCGCCGCGCGCCAAAGCAGGTTTTAACATGTTGGAGGCATCCATTGCGCCATCAGCCTTACCCGCGCCAATCAAAGTATGCAGCTCATCCAAGAAAACGATGATTTCACCAGACGCTGCGGCGATCTCTTCAAGTACCGCTTTAAGACGCTCTTCAAACTCACCGCGATATTTTGCACCCGCGACCATTGCGCCTAAATCAAGCGACATTAACGTGCAGTATTTTAAGCTTTCTGGTACGTCACCTTTAACAATACGCTGCGCCAAGCCTTCGATAATCGCCGTTTTACCAACGCCTGGCTCACCAATAAGCACTGGGTTGTTTTTAGTGCGGCGCGACAAGACTTGCACCGTGCGACGGATTTCTTCTTCGCGGCCAATTACAGGGTCAAGCTTACCGCTGCGGGCAACTTCGGTTAAATCACGAGCATACTTAGAAAGCGCATCAAAATTATCTTCCGCATTGGCGCTATCTGCTGTTTTCCCCTTACGCATATCATTGACGGCTTGATTTAGCGTGGCATCCGTCAGGTTAGAATCTGTCATGATTTCCGATATATGTGTCGCCTTAGCAATCATCATACACTGCAAAATACGTTCAGACGTTACAAACTTGTCACCCGATTTTTCACTTAATTTCACAGCCTTATCAAGGATCTTTACCAGATCGGTTGAAAGCCTAAGTCCCCCTGCACCTGGGCCAGATACAGCAGGAAGCCTTGAAAGCGCTTGGTTTACTTTCGTTTGCATCTTGTTGATATCACCGCCGCTAGCAGCCAGTAATTTGGCAACGCCGCCTGTATCATCATCAAGCATAACCCTCAACATATGTTCAGGCTCTAAGGACTGATGATCTGAGCGCATCGCCAAAGTTTGTGCGGCCTGCATAAATGTGCGGCATTTTTCTGTAAACTTTTCAAAATCCATATTTGCTCCTGATGACTCACTTTTTATAATGTTAAAGTCTGTATATAATAATAATAGACCTTACGCCGTTAATTTCAAATGCCATTGCTCAAAGTCAAATTTTATACAGACAAAAAAAAGAGAGCCCAAGGGCTCTCTTTCTGTCAGACGGTAACTCGAATTCATAAACGTACATACATACATTTATTCATGGTGTTTACATGAATTTTATTTAAGCAGGCTCAACTTCCATTGATTTTGCTGTCGTGATAACGGCTTCCTTGCCGATAAGACTTGCTGGAAGACCTAAGTCATCTTCAACAGGCTTGACCTTATTGCCAAAATTATCATCTGTATCACTATCTGAAACATTACTTACTGGGTGAACCACAACTTTGCGTGGACCGTTTATCAGCTCATCATCCCAATCATTTACAATACGTTGATAATGCTCAGCGTGTTGTAAAAAGTTCTGCGCAGCGACAATATCGCCTGCTGCATTGGCATCCCTTGCTAGCGTCGCGTATTTTTCAACGATCTGCGTTGCTGTACCTCTGATACGTACGTCAGGACCATTGCTGTCATATACGCGTGACTTGTTATTTGTGTTATTCCTGCGTCCGCCACGAGAGCGCGTACGTCTTTGAGTACCATTTTTCATTTTTTTAGTTACCTAGTTATATTTTATAAACACCACTTATGTACGTACATCATACATAATTAATTGGATTCGTGTAAAAACATGTTTTGTACTTATTCACAGAATCCCTGAACAATTTACATAGGAGTCCGTTTTCGAAAATACAGATTTGATTAGAAAATTCCTAAAAACCTCTTTTCGACAAGCCAAAAAACTTACATATGCTTTGAACAATCTCAATGTATCGCGGCAGCTGATTTTGGATCAACCACGCAAGTTCATTTTTTTTTATTTATCCCCACAGCTGAACACGCCGCCACGGGCGTGTCCACCAAGGTCATATATGATTCTTTCTAGAGTCGCTCCAGAGTTTTCACCGATTCTGGTAATTGCCTCAATCTGGTCATAGCCACACTCCAGAAAAAGATGCCCATTTGTGCGCAAATTCTTTTTTAAAGATATAAAGATTTTTTTATATGGGTCTAAACCATCATTGCCACCATCTAACGCCAGAATCGGATCATAATTTTTTACTGATTCTGAAAGATTCGCAATATCAGCGGATGGAATATAGGGAGGATTCGTCACGATCACGTCTGCCACACTCTGGTTCAGCGCGGAAACATAGTCCCCTTGAACGAAAGTCACACGATCAGACAGCTCAAGGCGCTGCGCATTCTCGTGCGCAATTTGCAGCGCTGACCATGAATAATCGACCGCCACCCCCACAGCATTTGGAATCTCTGCGAGTAACGTCAGGATAATACAGCCCGTCCCTGTGCCTATATCGACAACCCGCAAAGGCCCCTCCCCATATTGCGATTCATTTGCCTTATGCCACGTCAAAATGGCATCAATGATTGATTCTGTATCAGGGCGCGGGTCAAGCACATCTGTACTGACTTTAAATTCACGCCCCCAAAACTCTTTAACGCCATATATTTTCGCAATCGGCTCTCCTGCAATACGGCGTGCCACATCCTCAGCAATTAAAGTTAACTGATCTTGCTGTATCACCGTTTCTGGCGCAGTGAGGATATCGAGATAGGATTTATCAGCGCGGCATTCCAATATTATGCGTGCATCAAGCTCAGCTGTATCCACGCCGACACCATCAGCAAGCGCCATGCGCATCCCTTTATATAAAGCGCCAAGATCAGCAGGAAGTTTAGCCATCTAATTCAGCCAGCTTACTTGCTTGGTCTTCCGTAATAAGGGGGTGAATAATATCATTCAGTGAACTCCCCGTAAGAACCTCGTCCAGCTTATAAAGCGTAAGGTTTATACGGTGGTCCGTCACACGGCTTTGGGGGAAATTATATGTCCTGATACGCTCAGAGCGATCACCAGAGCCAACTTGTGACTTACGATCACTTGAACGCTCAGCATCTAGGCGTTGACGTTCAGCATCATAAATTCTGGTTTTTAGAATCTTAAGCGCTTTGGCTTTGTTTTTATGTTGTGATTTTTCATCTTGAATTGCCACAACAATGCCTGTTGGGAGGTGCGTAATACGCACGGCGCTATCCGTCGTGTTCACGCTCTGACCGCCACAGCCTTGAGAGCGATAGACATCAATACGCAAGTCATTGTCACTAACTTCAATATCAACATCTTCCGCCTCGGGCAGCACAGCGACAGTTGCTGCCGAAGTATGGATACGCCCGCCCGATTCTGTTTTTGGTACGCGCTGCACACGGTGTACGCCTGATTCAAATTTCAAATTCGCGAACACGTTTTTGCCGCTTATCTCCGCGATAACCTCTTTAAAGCCACCAACATCACTTTCTGATGCCTCCATCACCTCAATGCGCCAACCCTGCGCCGCGGCGTAGCCCTTATACATTGTTAGTAAATCGCCCGCAAAAAGCGCTGCTTCATCACCGCCAGTACCAGCACGGATCTCTAAAATGGCATTACGTGCATCCGCTTCATCCCTAGGAATAAGCGCGAACCTTATTTGTTGTTCGAGCTCTGGAATACGCTTATCCAGTGCGAGCTTCTCCTCCATCGCCATTTCCTTCATTTCAGGGTCAGCGAGCATTTCCTCAACATCCCCCATGCTATCAAGCGCAGATTCGTACTCAGTAATGGCTTCGATAATCGGAGACAGGTCAGCATATTCACATGATAGACGTGTAAATTCCTCTCCGCTAAGATTCCCAGCAGACATCAACGAAGAAAGCTCTTCGTGCTTAGATTTTAATGGAGCGAGTTTTTCTTGAAACGCCATGTCGTCCTCTTTTTATCATTTCTGTAAATAATATAGTGCTTATAAAGGGTATTTTCTATAAGAAATCAACTTTTTTATACAAACGTCGCTAACGTCCGTAGTCCCTAAGCGCATCAGCGAAAAGCGGAATACGGCGCACTACTATGCCGTTACCACCCAAAGGCGCGATCTTATCGTCACCAATATATATGTCTAAGCCGCCGGCATTGCCCGTATCCATGCGCCAACCCAATGCACCGGCAGGAACCTTAATGTCACTACCTTTTTTCAAAATACCCGTGAAGACGATAGCGCCTTCAGTGTCTTTGATTTGCATCCATGTAGGGTCTTTGGCAACAATACGTATCGACGCACCGTCCTCCGCCGCTAACGCCGCATCTTCAACTGCCGCGACAGGATCAATAGAGGATTGTACGATATTTTCATTTACAGGGATCTCATCCAAGCTGGCGACAGCTAAGTTACTGGCGGCATGCTCAGATGTAATATCCGTTGCATCCACATCAATCTCAACGTTTTCTGCGGGGTGGATTTTTAATGATGAGATCATTTCTGGCATCACATCTTCAACTTTTGGAGGCCAAACAGAATCTTTCTTTTTGACCTGAGCATTCAGCAAAGGCTTGTCCACGATAGCTTGATGGCCTGTGCTTTCCTGCAGGGGCTTAAACGCGATCTGTGCAAAATTTGTTGTCTCTGAGGCGACGCTACCTTCTGCCGCCTCAACCTGAAGAGACGTTTCGCTCGCTTCATCACTGGGCTTAAGGAAGTGATAACACGCCCCAACAAGCAATAACCCAACGATAGAGACTACGAATATAGAGGCTCCAGGTCTTTTGCTCTCATCCGCACCGACAGGAAAATTATATTCTGGCCTTAATGCACTTTGGCCCAATTGCTGCTTATAAAGCTCAACAATCTGCGCCCCATCTAACCCTAAATATTCCGCATATGAGCGAATAAAGCCAATAGCATAAACGCGGCCAGGCAGTTTTGCAGAATCGTCAGCCTCAATCGCTTCTAATAAAACGGTTCTGATCCTGAGTACAGATTCAACGTCTTCGAAGCTGCGCCCATAATGCATACGTGTACGTCTCAGAATCTCCCCGACGGAAAGGCCTCTAAGGTCGTTTGGTGTGTCTTGTGATGGGTGATCAGAATTCGTGCTCATAACGTCTTTAGTGTAAGGCTAGATGAAAATAAACTCAAGCGTCAAATTACGCTATATTCTCTAAACCATAAACGCTATGAAGAGTACGTACAGCAAGCTCTGTATATTCTTCGGCGATAAGCACTGAAATTTTAATCTCAGACGTTGAAATCACTTGAATGTTTATCCCTTTATCCGCTAAAGCCGCGAACATTTGCTGTGCCACACCCGCGTGTGAGCGCATGCCGATGCCGACGACTGATATCTTCGCGACATCCATAGATGAAACAATTTTTGCGCCTTTTAGTTCTTTGACGTTTAAAAGCGCCTCTTTTGCGCGAATAACATCACCGCGTGGTACAGTAAACGTCATATCTGTTAGCTTACCATCTGTGGAAATATCCTGTACGATCATATCGACATTGACATTAGCCTCAGCTAACGGCCCGAATATTTTAGCCGCAACGCCCGGAATATCATCAACATTCAAAACCGTGACTTTGGCATCATCCCGTGAATAGGTAATGCCGTTTACAACATGTTCTTCCATGATTTCATCCTCTTTTACAACCATAGTTCCCGGCAGTTCACTGCCGATTTTATCACCGAAGCTTGAAAGCACCTGCACTGGCACCTCACGCTTAAATGCCATTTCAACTGACCGCGTCTGCAGTACTTTTGCGCCTAAAGACGCCATCTCAAGCATTTCTTCATAAGAAATCGCATTAAGCTTGCTCGCCGCAGGCACAATGCGCGGGTCTGTTGTGAACACGCCCTCTACATCTGTATATATATCGCAGCGATCTGCTCCAATCGCAGCCGCCAAAGCCACAGCGGTCGTGTCTGAGCCGCCGCGGCCCAATGTCGCGATACGCCCTGAATGGGTTATCCCTTGAAACCCCGCCAATACAGCGACTTCATTAGCATCAAGGCGTTTATTAAGCTCCGTCGGATCGATTTCTAAAATGCGCGCCCGCCCGTGTACTTCACTGCAAATAATCGGGACTTGCCAGCCAAGCCAAGACCGCGCAGAAATGCCACGCTTTTGTAGCGCAATCGCCATAAGACCCGCAGTGATTTGTTCACCGCTAGAGACAACAGAGTCATACTCGCGCGCATCATATAAGCGATCAACGTCTGAACAATACTCAATAAGACTGTTGGTTACGCCAGACATGGCAGAGACAACGACGGCGACTTTATGACCTAAATCGACTTCTCGTTTAATTTTATCGGCAGCGCGCTCTATGCGTTCTATATCTGCCACCGATGTTCCGCCAAATTTTGCGACTATTTTAGCCATATTTACTCACTGTTCTTCTAATCACACGCAACGTTAAAAAGTGATAACAAAAATACCCTTTGAAAACAAAATAATTCTTTGCTTCATAACGAGAATAGCACTAAATTTACCTGAGAAAATAAAGATTGTAATTAAAATGACGCAAAAAACGAGCTTAAACCAACAAGAAGTAGACAATTTCAGCAAAGATTCAGCACTTTGGTGGGATGTTGACGGCCCGTTTGCACCGCTCCATAAGCTGAATCCTACACGCATGGCCTATATAAAAGGGCAAATACAGGCACATTTTGTAGATAAACCACTATCAGACACTTTAAAAACCCCATTAAAAGGCTTAAAAGCGATCGATATTGGCTGCGGAGGCGGCCTAGTGAGCGAATCTTTAGCACGCATGGGGGCAAAAACAACAGGTTTAGATGCTGACCCTAACGCGATTATCACAGCAAAGGCACATGCCCAAGAATCTGGGCTGAATATTGATTATCACAACATGACATCCGAAGACTTCTTAGCTAAGCAGAGCAAAAGCTTTGATGTTGTTTGTGCGTTAGAGATTATTGAGCATGTCGACAACCCTGATTTCTTTGTTGAAACAGCGCTCAAATTATTAAAACCTGACGGTATACTTATTCTATCCACGCTAAACCGCACAATAAAATCAGCTATATTCGGCATATTCGCAGCTGAATATGTATTTAATTTAGTTCCAAAAGGCACACATTCTCATGAGAAGTTCATTAAGCCTTCTGAATTAGCACGCATGTTACGGCAGTACGGCGCGCAGCATAGTGATATAAGCGGCCTTGTATACGACCTTAAAACGGATAGTTTTGCGCTCAGCAGCACTGATTTATCCGTGAATTACTTTATGTGCGCTGTAAAATAAGTGCAAAAAATGAAAAACCAATGATCTCATATTGGTTTTAACGCAAAAAAAGGATATATTCTTCGCTATGGAATTAAGTCACATATTTTTTATACTCTCTTTGGTTTTTGTTGCCCTCACTGTCTTTAGTATGTTTGGCGGTTTTTCCGTCATGATGAAAGGCGGCGAGAAAAATGCCAAGAGTAGCAATAAGTTTATGCAGCTGCGCATTGTTTTCCAAGCACTTGCACTAGGCTGTTTGGCACTCGCTTATATTTCTGGTTAACATCACTTTGGTTAGCCCCCTCCACTTTAAAGTATTAAAAGGATTTGTTTTATGAAGATACTTGTCCCCGTTAAAAGAGCCATTGATTACAACGTCAAAGTGCGCGTAAAAACGGATAATAGCGGCGTCGACCTTGCCAATGTCAAAATGTCGATGAACCCATTTGATGAAATTGCCATTGAAGAAGCTGTACGCCTGAAAGAAAAAGGCATTGCGAGCGAGATCATCGTAATATCAATTGGTCCCGCACAGGTGCAAGAAACACTGCGTACCGCTTTGGCTGTGGGCGCAGACCGCGCAATACGTATTCAAACAGATGTCCCGACCGACCTTGGCGGCGTTGAACCTTTAGCTGTAGCGAAATGCCTTAAAGCAATTGTTGATAAAGAAAGCCCTGACCTTGTGATTATGGGCAAGCAGTCCATTGATGACGATTCCAACCAGACAGGTCAAATGCTCGCCGCCCTTCTCGGCTGGCCGCAAGCGACTTTTGCATCAGAACTTAATATTAGCGAATGTAAAGGCAGCGCAGAAGTCACACGCGAAATTGATGGCGGCCTTGAAACGCTTGGCGTTAAATTGCCCGCTGTTATCACCACGGACTTACGTCTGAATGAACCGCGTTATGCATCATTGCCGAATATCATGAAGGCCAAGAAAAAGCCTTTGGATGATATCACGGCTGAGGAACTTGGCGTTTCGTTTGAGCCTCGTCTTAAAATTATTAATGTTGCCCCACCACCTGTACGTGAAGCCGGCATTATGGTTGATAGCGTCGATAGCTTGATCGACAAGCTAAAGAACGAAGCAAAAGTTATTTAATTAAATTATCAAAGAAATTATGAGGTTAACATGTCTGTTTTAGTAATTGCCGAACACACACATGACGAAATTAAACCAGCAACCGCAAATACAATCAGCGCTGCAGCACAGATATCAGCGGATATTGACGTTATTGTTTTAGGCCATAACTGCGATGGCGCATGCGGCGCAGCTGCGCAAATTGCAGGCGTAAAAAAAGTTATCAAGTCTGAAAGCGATGCTTTTGCGCATCCTATCGCGGAAAACTTGACGCCAGCGATCATGGAAATTGCCAAAAATTATACGCATATTTTAGCGCCTGCAACGACATTTGGTAAAAACCTGATGCCACGCATCGCCGCCTTATTAGATGTACAGCAAATATCTGACATTATTAGCGTTGAAAATGACAGCACGTTTAAACGCCCTGTTTATGCAGGTAATATTATTGCGACTGTCGAATCTACTGATGCCATCAAAGTGATTACAGTACGTTCAACCGCGTTTGATCAAGCAACTTATGGCAATAATGCGCCAATTGAAAATGGTAGCAATTCAGGTGACGCAGGGCTTACGCATTTTGTGAAGCAAGAACTCTCCGTTTCTGACCGCCCTGAACTTACCGCCGCTAAAATCGTTATTTCTGGCGGACGCGGCCTTGGCTCTGGTGAGAACTTCCAGATCATCGAAGCGCTTGCTGATAAAATGGGCGCTGCCGTTGGCGCTTCACGCGCCGCAGTTGACGCGGGTTACGTGCCGAATGATTATCAAGTCGGGCAAACAGGAAAAGTTGTTGCGCCTGATCTATATATCGCCGTTGGTATATCTGGCGCTATTCAGCATTTGGCCGGAATGAAAGATTCAAAAGTCATTGTCGCGATCAATAAAGATGCAGAAGCGCCAATATTCTCCGTCGCTGATTATGGCTTAGTTGCAGATTTATTTGATGTGATACCTGAGCTTACTGAAAAACTTAGCTAAGGGTCAACCTTAGCGTCAACGCTCTTGACATAATCAACACATCTGTCTATGCTGCTCAAAATCTAAAGGGAGCGGGAAATGACTTTTATAACATTAAGCAAAGAAAATGGTACCAAGGATTGCAAGCGATCTATTGCCATAGATAATATCGCACTATTCGTACGCTTTAAAGGCGATGCGACTAGCACTATATTTTTAAAAGGAACCGAAAGCGATGTTATTGGTCTGGAAGTTAATGAGACGGTTGAGGATATTGCAAAGGCATTAAGCTCAAAACAGGTCATGACCGCCCAATTTAACGCTGCAGCGGGTGAAAATTTTGATCAAATTGGTCTAGCTATAGATAATATAGCCTCTTTTGAAGAACGCCTTAATGCGAACACCACAACTATATTTCCTAAGAAGGCGCTGTATAGGATTGACGGTTTTGATGTTGACGAAACTGTCAAAGGTGTAAAACTAAAAATACAGCATCCTAAAAACACCATTGCCTAACATGATAAAGAACAAGCGCCTAAGTTAGGCCTCTTCTGCTTTCAAAGAATCCAAGGAAAACGCGCGCCCTTTGGATGTCGTTTCGTCCCCAATCACATTATCCATTCTTGCGTCATCGAGTATTGCGCCTTCAAAATTTACATTCGTTATGTCTGCGCCGCGAAAATCTGCGCCTTCTAGGTCTGCATTGGTAAAGTCTGCCCCTGCTAAGTTCACGCCTTTAAATATTGCGCCGCGCAGGTCAGCATATCTAAACTTTGCGCCTTCCATATTACAAGGCGCGAAACGTTTTGTATCCTCTTGCCCAGTAATCATAAGCGGCGAAAAGTTAGAGCCGCACATATTAGAGTGATTGAAAATCGCATACTTTAAGCTTGAGCCGCGCATATCTGCTTTTTCAAGGTTACAGTTACGAAAATCAGCACGATCCAATGTCGAGCTTTGAATTTCAATTTGCTTCATATCCATACCAATGAAACGTGCCGCAGGTGCTTTGATTGCTGTAAGCTTCTTATACGCAAGACTGCGCGCCGCGCGTAAATCCATGTTGCTAACATCCAGCTGTTCGCCCTTTTTCCCTGCCGTATCAAGCCACGTGCTATGCTCCATCACCATTTCTTCTAATGTCTTCTCAGAATCCAAAATTGACAGTCCGGCACTTGCATCAGTCAGCGCGCCTTCCATATCGATATTACGGTCTTTAATATCGCTCATCTCAACGCCAGTTAATATCGCATATTTCATAGATGCGCCGGCAAGCTGTATGCCGCCGACATCAACGTCGGATAAATCAGCGCCATCAAGTTTTGCACCACGAAAATCAGCATCTGTAATATCTGCGCCGGTTAACAAGGCGTCAGTAAAGTCAGCTTTACCGGCCATAGCGCCCGAAAGGCGAACACCAACTAGCTTAGCGCCCCTGAAATTAACAGGTTTAGGAGGTTGATAGCTGCCATCTGTTGATAAATTACCTTCGCGCATATCCGCATTGGCGAGATCCGCCCCCTCGAGGTTCGCGTTTTCAATCCGCGAGCCACGTAAATCCGCACGAACAAACGACGTATCAAGCAAGTTAGATTCACTTAAATCGCATGAGTATAATGTGGCCTCTTGAAAATCTGTGCCTAATAAGTCCATATTACGCATAATGCAGCCGCTAAACTCTGCGCCGCGTAAAGACCCACGGCGTATAGACAGGCCTGATAAATCATAATATTTTAGCACCGCACGCCGACCGCCAAGGCGGCCATCCATAAATCTTTTATGAAGCTGTATCAGCCCGTCTAATTGTGACTGTGTAATTGTCTTATATTCTGTTGTATCTTCTGACATGCGACCCAAATTATTTTAACAATTGTAACGTGGCTATATGCTTACTTGCTATGATTAAGTGTATGGTATCATACCATTGCACATATTAATAAAATCTAATTAAATATTATTTTTAATTTTATATAGTACTCGGCGCCGTCCATATAGTAGCATGTATCATTGCTCTATACGCAAAAATTATAACATAGAGAATATGAGGATACTATGAAGACAGGCATTAAATATATGGTACTTAGCTGCGCTATCTTGACACTCGCGAATTGTGGCATTAAACCCAAGCATTTAGAGCCACGTGATAACACCGCGCACTCAGAGCATCCACGCGATTACCCTTCATCTAAATAAAGAACTATTCTCACCCCTCTAAACGGAATTGATACGCGATATGTCTACGACCAATTTGTCTCCAGCCTTTTCATATAATCAGGGCACGCTTTATATCGAAAACACGGCGATCCATGACATTACCAAAGCGGTCAAAACTCCTTTTTATCTTTATTCCGCGGCGCAAATTCAAAATAATATTGCGCAGCTGCAATCCGCTCTTTCTACCGTTATGCCCGTTGAACGCTTTACCATCTGTTATGCCTGCAAGGCTTTGAATAACATTGCGATAATGCGTTTAATTGGGCAGCAAGGCTGCGGCGCTGATATTGTTTCATCCGGTGAGTTAACGCGCGCGTCACAGGCAAATATTGCGCATGAAAAAATTGTATTCTCTGGCGTTGGTAAATCAAGCGAAGAAATTGAACATGCGTTAAGTGCATCAATACGACAGATTAATGTCGAATCTGGCGCTGAAATGAAATTAATAGAATCTGTCGCACAGCGCCTTGGTAAAAAAGCGCCGATTGTCTTCCGCTTAAATCCTGATGTAAAAGCAGGCGCACATGAAAAAATCAGCACAGGGCAGAAAGAAAACAAATTCGGCCTTGAGGCGACGGCAATTAAAACCCTGTATGCATATGCTGAAGAAAGCCCGCATTTAATGCCGCGCGGCATTAGCCTGCATATAGGCTCACAGCTTATTGATATGTCACCATTTGATGCCGCTTATAAAATCGCGGCGGCTTTTGTTGGGGAGTTACGTGCAGCAGGGCATAAGCCCGACACCATCGACCTTGGTGGCGGCATTGGCATTATTTACGACAAAGAAGATAAACCAGACCTATCACATTATGCCGCTTTAGTTGCCAAACATATTGTGCCACTAGGATTGCATATGATTTTTGAACCTGGGCGTATGATTGTCGGTGACGCGGGAATGCTGATTGCCAAAGTGATGTATATCAAAGAAACAGACCAGAGGTCATTTCTTATACTGGATGCTGCGATGAATGATTTATTACGCCCCGCTTTATATGACAGCTTTCATCCGATTATTACGCTGAATAAAGATGATGATAGCCCCCTCGCCCCATTTGATGTTGTGGGCCCTGTCTGTGAAAGCGCCGATGTGTTTGGTAAAGATATTAGCCTGCCCGAACATATCCATGCCAATGATTATGTCGCAATAACCGGCGCAGGCGCTTATGGCGCGACGATGTCGTCCAATTATAATGCGCGCGACATTACAGCAGAAGTTTTGGTTTCAGATCAACGCTTTGATGTTATTCGCCGCCCAATCAACATAAACGACCAGCTCAGCTTTGAAGATATTCCCGATTATTTAATTAGCGGATAAATATAGAAAAAACGTAGTATAAGCAGGCCATGCAATGTCTTTGTGATATAATCAACGCCGTAAATGTTAAACATCACATCATAGTAATTGTTCTTGAATGAAGCACTCTCAGATTAAAATTAACAGCATTAGAGTTTTTAATTATATCCGCCACCTTCTTGCGCATATTTTACGCTGCTCGACGCCTGCATTTTTTGTCGTTTTGGGCGTTTATATTCTGGCGCTTGCCTTACCGTTACAGGCGGGGTGGCTACCGACGTTGTTGAATTGCAGTTTTTGGGCTGGGCTTATTGTTGCGCTTTACTTTGGTTGGCGCGGCAAAAAATGGCCGCGTTTGAACGAAACTGACAGAGCACTTGAAAATGCTAATGAGCTTTATGACCGCCCTATACAGCTATTAACAGATCAGATTGTTAATGAAAGCGTTGAGAAAAATGAAATCTGGCAAAGTTTCAAAGACAAACTCACGCAACGCCTTGCGCGCGCGAAGCTACCTGCATTATTTTACCTCTCCGCTGATAAAGACCCCTATGGCTTACGCGTGATCCCTTTATTTATAATTGTGATTCTATTTTTTGCGCAGGGCTATGAAAACAGCCTGAGCCGCTTTAGAACAATGGTGCTGCCGCAAATTGCTGGTTTAACTATGAACACCCCAGATGCACCAGCATTAGTAACCTTAGAGATCACGCCGCCCAAATATACACAAAGGTCATCACGTTCGGTTAAAGGTTTTGGACGTATTGCAGACGTGATCAGCATCGCAGAGAACAGCATCATTAAAGTCACCATAAAAAAACATTGGTACATCACGGCACTCAAAATAAACGGTGACGACGTTGCTTTTAAAGATAATGCCGAAGATGATAGCAATGATTTCACCTATGAATATAACGCAGGCGCCTTCACGCCAGATGGCCCACCGCTAAACATCACGGTTAAAACATTTTTTCTGCCCCTTTTCTCTCTGAATTACGGCCTGATTGCTGACACCCCTCCATCATTAAAGATTGATGAAAACTTTGCCGTTCTTGCTAATGGCACCATTAAATTTAATGCACGTATAGAGGATGATTATGGGACGAACTCCTTAGAAATCTTTATGGACTTGCCTGTTGATTTTGAAGGCGAGCCGCCACTTGGCACAGCGCACCATGAAAAGCGGTCGTTTTTATACAGCGCGGGCTCACATCAAGATATTCACTTCATGTTGAATTTAGCGCGGCATCCTTATGCTGGAACTGACACTGTTATCAGTTTTAATGTGGTTGATGGTGCGGGACAATTATCCCCAACAGTGACCATTCCACTTACATTACCAGAACGCTATTTCAATGAAGATATCGCGCAAAGGATTATGGCGCTAAGAAAGTTTATTATTCTCGATAAGCTTGCTTACCCGAATTACATTTATGATTCTCTGGCTGGATTTTCGGCTGACCTAAGCGGCTTAAACAATGATAAAGTCGCAAAGCTTGCATTAGCTGTAGCCCGGGAGCGGATGCTGTATTCGCCAAGCATTGATACACTCTATGATTTGATTGATATGTTATGGCGCGTCGCTTTACGCTTAGATAAAGGCGAATTTCTACAATCTCAGCAGGACTTACAAGACACCATCAACGCGATGAACCAGATTCTGAGTGACCCAAACGCATCACAAGATCAAAAATTAAAGGCTATGCGTGATCTACAAAATGCGTTAGCGGCGTATTTCCAAGAAGCGCAGAAAGAAGCGATGCGCCAAATGCAAGATAAAGACGTGAGTATCATGCCTAATGCGGGCATCCCCTCGCCGAACAGCAATGCACTGCGTGACTTCCTCAATCAGCTTGAAAATATGGCGCTTAATGACCCCGACAAAGCCAAAGAATTATTAAACGAGCTTGAAAAAGCGCTTAATAACTTAAGCAATAACATGCAAACCGAATTACCAGCAGACATCAAGCAGATGATGAAATTCATGGAAGATATGGATAAGGTCATAGAAGAACAGCGCGCGCTGTTAGATAAAAGCCGCACCCATCAAGATTACCTCAGCTATCTGGAAGAATCCATACGCCGTAAAGAACAAGGCACGCAAACTGATAACAAATCCACGCGCGGTATTACGGACCTTGAAAGCTTTTTTAAATCTTTACAACTGCCAAATCCTGATATTCATGACAATAAAGGCTTAGAAGAATCTGCGAACCGCACCCCGCATGATGAGAAGAACCCTCCAAGCCCTGCGATGGACGTTATATTAGAAGCTGGCACACAAAGGCACATCCAAGACCAGCTACGCAGCATCACGAAAGACATGCCAATGGTTCCAGATGAACTTAAGCAGGCAGACAAACATATGGGGAACTCCGCAACTTTCCTAGAATATGAGCGCCTCAGCAAAAGCATTAGTGAACAGCAAAAGATCCTCGATGCGCTTAACAGCAAACGTGAACAAATGCAGAAGGCTTTTGAACAACGCTTGCAGCAATTCGCCAAAGAAAACAATATCCAGTTCTCGTTTGATCCGCTTGGCCGCGCATCTGGCAATAACGGCCTAACACGTAGCTTACGTGCGCAGGAATACGACCTGCCAAAAACGGGGCAAAGAAGCTATATCGACCAAATATTACAAGAGTTAAGAGATAAAGCGAGCGATTATGAACAGCCAAAGATAGAGCGTGAATATTACAAACGCTTATTGCATCAGTGGTGATTTGAATCTTCGGCTTGATGCGGCTGAGATTTATGTTCATCTTCAAGCGCAAGCTCATCATGTTCATCGAGGTGACTGTCCTTATCAGCAGGCGTGTCATGACCTGCATCTTCGAGCACATGGTACGTATCTTTAAGGTCGACATCATGAGCAAGCGTATCATCGCCCTCAGCAAATTCAATAACAACGGAGCGCACGTCTTTGGCAAGCGTAGCATCCATAGGGTATTCTAACGAGAAATCAAAACTGGATTCACCGCTAAACACTTGTTCGTCGTTAATCAGCGCATACCAAACATCCAATGTTTCATAATGTTCATCTGAAAATGTGATTTTTACTGCTGGCAATAAAACATCTAAATCTTTGAGATTTATTACTAAACCATCCATGACAAAGCTCTCTATGCTTTCATCATATGCAATCGCAACATTATCAAAAATAACATCTTCAACATAACCAAACGGGTCGCTGTTTAGCGCTGCAAGTACGGGGCGCAGACCGTTATGAGACAGGATAATCCCGCGTGCATTGGCGCTGACAATAACAAGCCCAACAATAAGAATAATAACGCCGCAAGCTACGCCGCTCGCGTAGTTTTTCCAATTCTTGGCTTGCTTCAGGCTGTTTTTAATCGCGTCTAAGGAGCGGTCTTTTTTATCAGGGTATATTGATTCCGGTATGGCGACTTCGTCAGAGGCGGTTTGATCAGATGCTTTTTTTACTTCATCTAAAAAGCTCGTGTCGCCTTCTGCAGGTAGAGTAAAATCACTCGCCGCATCATCCTGTTCAAAATCCAAATCGTGATGCACGTCATCAGCATGTTGCGTCCATAACTCTTTGCAGTTATTGCAACGCACTTTGCGCCCTGATTCTCCAATAGAACCATCAGGGATCATATAGCGTGTGGAACAATTCGGGCAGACAATAATCATGTCTTTAACTTACTTTTCTGCATTGTTATAGTGACTATCTAATTTATAGGGTTTTGCGTAAGTTACGCAAGTGGTCTTCGGATATAACTCAGAACATTCTTGGAAGAATAATCTAATGCGCAGAGTAAACATGCTAAAGACTTTACAAATCGCTATATTCACCTTCTTCGCTTTATTTGGTTTCACATTAACTGTGAGTGCTGATCCCTCATCATGCGCTTTGCAGCAAGATGATGATGCTATGCTAAGCTGCGCCGGCGCTGCGCTTGATAAGCTCATTCCACAAATTTACAATACGCGTTGGCGTGACCAATCATTCCGCGAACAAGCAAAAATCCTTATCCGCCACGGCAGTGTCGATAAAGCAATGAGCCTACTCCCCCAAATTAGCAATGAAGACACCAAAGCGCTGACCATTCGCGCCATTGGTATTGGCATGGCTGAATTGCCGTTGGCTCCAGCTGCACAAAACGAATATTTTGATACACTACACAAACAGGCCATGACCATCAGCCATACAGGATCCCAAGAAATTGCTATGACTTATATTGCCATAGCCGAGGCCAGCGCAGGCCTGTTTGAGCGTGCTTTGACGAGCGCGCGTACATTGAGAACCAATTCACTACGCAATAAATCATACCAAGAGATTGCAGAAGTTTTGAGTGCCAAAGGTGACACCGATAATAGCTTTGCCGCACTTAACCTTATTGACGACCCATCCTTTAGAAATAAGGCTTATGGCGTTATTGCCGCGGTCTTTATTAAACACGGCCAGCTCGCTGCTGCCTTACAATTCGCAGAACATATTGAAGACCCTTATATTAAGTCCAACAGTTTTTTAAACATTATGAACACAGCAGAATAGCATAGAAATAAATGATTAAATTTTCACATATCGGTCTGCGTTATGGCATAGGGCCTGAGGTTTTGAGTGACGTTGACTTCACCTTAGAGCCCGGCTCTTTCCACTTCCTTACAGGGCCCAGCGGTTCAGGTAAAACAAGCCTTATGTCCCTGCTCTATCTTGGCCTGCGTCCAACGCGCGGCGAGATCAGCATGTTTGGCCATGACGTCAAAAACCTCGACCGTGACCAAATGGCTTTGTTACGCCAAAAGGTCGGTGTGGTTTTTCAAGATTTCAGACTGCTTAATAATTTAACCGCATTTGAAAATGTTGCCTTACCACTGCGTCTCAGTAACAAAAGCGAGAAGCAAATAAAATCTGACGTGAGCGAGCTTCTTGAATGGGTTGAACTTGGTGACTATATGCACCGCCTCCCCATGACCTTATCGGGCGGTCAGCAGCAACGCATAGCGATTGCGCGCGCAGTGATATCAAAACCGCGTATGCTCCTCGCCGATGAACCAACAGGTAACCTTGACGATATAATTGGTTATAAATTAATGGGGTTATTCGAACAGCTTAACCGCATGGGCACAACATTGGTGATCGCGACACATAATCAGCAAATGATGAACAGCTTTCATCATAAAAAACTCGTCCTCAATGCTGGCGAACTTATCGTCGAAGATCCGCGTAATATAATGCAAGATAAAGCGGAGGATATGTAACATGCAAAAAGTATTCAAATTCTTCACACCTAAATCCTATATATTACCGCTTCATAAACGCTCAGGCAGCGTGCAGCTATTCATTCTTCTTGCACTTATGACATCTTTGCTTGTTATTATTGTCTCTGTGCATTTATCACTGTTTAAGACGGTGGATCGCTGGCAGTCCTTGATTCAGTATCAAGCAAGCATTGAAATCCCTGCTTTAAAGCAAGATGGAACGCCGCTTAACCCTGCGCAATCTAAACAAAACATACGCCGCGTCGTCGATTTTCTGAAAAACACACAGATATCCAAGGATATCGAGGTTATGGACTCACAGCAAGTTGCCGCACTGCTTACGCCGTGGCTTGGGGACGATGGTAAAATCCTGGATAATATTGAACTGCCGACGATTATAAATTTCAAACTCAACGCAAGTACAGCACAAGAGATAGAGAACCTTGCAACACGCATTGAAAAAATTGCCCCGCGTGCCAGACTACAAACCCATCAAAACTGGTTAGATAAGTTTTTGGCTATTTTGCACGGCGTACATATTCTAGGCCTGTTAATTATAGTCATTACAATGGTCTCAACTGTATTTGTCATTTCAAGCTCCGTGCGGGCACGGATGAATATTTATAGCGAGGAACTTTCACTTCTTCATATTATGGGTGCCCGTGATAAGTTTATTCTCAAGCAGTTCATCACATATCTTTTTAGCATCTGCCTACCCGCTTGCTTGCTTGGTTATATACTCTCATGCTTGATCCTTGCTGCAGTCTCGCAGCTGCTTCTCGGTGCTGAAATTGCGTTTTTACCTAGTTTCGGCCTACACTCACAACAATTCTTGACGCTGATTAGCGTTCCACTTAGCATTCTCGTCCTGACCATGTTAATTGGATCGCACACAGTCTTGCGTGAAATGAAGAAAATGCCGTAAGAACAGAGTGATGAAAAAAACACGTAAACATAAATTAGCCCTCTTTATACTTATCGCTCAGCTCGGCATTGTTGTTTGGCTATTTGGGCTTATGGGCTTTATTACCTATAGCTACTTTCAAAAGCCGCCCGCCTTAGAAAGCCTGCAGCGCCAAGCTGTTATCATTTTAACTGGAGATAATGGGCGCATTGATACTGGGCTTGCATTAGCCGATGCCATAAATAGCCCCGCGATATTAATATCTGGCGTTGATCCCCGCGTCACAAAAGATGCGCTGTCTTCCAATTGGAATGTCGGTGAGCATATCAACATTATAAGCCTAGATCATGATGCATTAAACACAGTGGATAATGCAAAGCAGTCAGCAAAATGGCTAAAGGAAAACCAGTATACCAGCGCTGTTTTGGTTACATCGAGTTACCATATGCTACGCGCACATTCAATTATGAAAGCCGTTATGCCTGAGATTAAAACCATACCGTATCCGGTAAAAACAACACATTTACCGCCACAAAAATTAAAGTTCTGGCATATAATGTACCGCGAATTTAACAAAACCATTTTGGTTGAAGCCTGTTTAATACAGCGTTTTATAAACTGTTTGGATTAAACATGATCAGATCAATAATTTTCAACTTTATATATTATCCCATCACAGGAATGCTGTGCTTCCTATATTTGCCGTTTTTATTGACTCCGCGATCATGGCTTTGCGTAATGGTTGAACTTTACGTCAAAATCGTTCATTTGCTTGAAGTACATATCCTCAGGCTTGACTATGAAATACGCGGCGCAGAACACTTGCCTAAAGATGAGGCGTTCATTGTTGCCGCCAAGCATCAGTCATCATATGAAACACTGAAACTGCATCTTTTATTCAAAGACCCTGCAATTGTCATGAAAAAAGAATTATTCAAAATTCCTATTTGGGGCTGGTACGCAAAAAAGATGGAGCTTATCGGTATTGACCGCTCAAGCCGGGAAAAAGCCCTCAGCTCCGTCGTTGATGGCGCAAAAATGGCCGCAGATAACAAGCGCCCTATCGTTATATTCCCGCAAGGGACGCGCGTTAACGTTGACGTGACAAGCAAAGACAAGCCTTATAAAGCTGGCATTATGCGCATGCACAAAAACTCAGGACTTAAAGTTGTGCCTATGGCCTTAAATAGCGGCGTATTTTGGGGGCGTAATGCTTTTTTCAAAAAAAGCGGCAAAGTTATTTTCGAATTTATGCCGCCGCTTGAAACTGGCTTGTCTACACAGCAAGGCTTAGCTATACTTGAAAAAGAAATTGAAAATAAAACTAATGCGTTAGTCAAAGAAAGCTTAGAAGCAGGAAAATAAAATGAATAAGACCTTAAAAATACTGACTATAATCATTGTTGCTCTCGGCCTGACTTACACCGCTACATGGTATTATTTTGGCTCAAAAATAAAAGACGCTGTTGGTATCACGCAAGAAGATATTGATAAAACAGGTCAGAAAATTACGCTTACAAATAGCAAAACAACGCTTAAAGGCTTCCCTAAGAAATTTAATGTGACGTGGTCAGGTCAGCTGGACGCAGCAAACGGTTCATTGATTGTACCTGCCATACGCGCCAAAGGTTGGTTTGTTCCAGGACAGGCATTAGACATTTCCGCGCCGCAAGGCATTGAAATTCGTACAAAAGACTCTGCTCCTGTAAAATTAGACCGGATGGATTTAAGCCTCACTGTACCTAAGAACTGGCCTGGACATGCCGCAGGAGCAACGCGCCTTGGCCAGTGGCAAACTATGCAAGAACAGCTTGATATTCATAACTTCCAGCTTATTTTTAAAGATATAGGCTTTCACGTCATGGCCAATGGCTATGTACAGCTTGATAGAAACCTTCAACCTGCTGGTATATTTACCTTAAAACTTGCTGATGTCACTTACCTTGAGCAGAAAAAAGAAGAAGTTAAAAGCCGCTTACAGAGTGAAGAGACCTTAAGCGACCGTCAAAAAGCAAATCTGAAGCGTCAATATGGAACACTCTCTATGCTAACATCGGCGAAGGATTTAGAATATAAAATTCGTGTACGCAACAACTCAATTTTCCTCAGCTTCCTAAAAGTAATGAGTTTCCCGATGATACAATGGCCAGAGCCTATATTTGCAAATGCGGTAAACACATCACTCACAGCGCCTGCCACCCCTGCATCGGTAAGTACACCACCAGCCGAAGCTGTGACGTCAGGGCAATAATTACAAATCTTTGATGTAAATTAAAAAGTTAAACCGCACCAATTACTTATCTTCGTAAGGTGCGCGCCCCGCTTGGCCAGAATCGATAACGGCGTTTCTAATCTCACGCGTTTTCGTGAACTGTCCTTGCAAGAAGTCGCCTTTGTCTTGCCTGATGGCCTTTTGTAACTCCGACAGATCTTCATTAAAGCGCTGTAAGACATCTAGGACGCTATCTTTGTTTTCAAGGAAAATATCACGCCACATTGTCGGGTCTGAGCCCGCAATACGTGTAAAGTCACGAAAGCCGCCAGCTGAATACTTAATCACTTCACGCTGCAAATCTTCAGCGAGGTTACTTGCGGTGCCAACAATCGAATATGCGATTAAATGCGGCAGATGAGATGTAATCGCCAAAACTAGATCATGATGTTTAGGCTCCATAAAATCTATATTCGCGCCGCAGATTTCCCACAAAGCCGTTACAGATTCTATGGCTTTTAAGTCTGTGGTTTCTGTTGGCGTAATGATCGCCCAGCGATCATTAAACAGCGTTGCAAAGCCAGCTGATGGTCCAGATTTTTCAGCGCCTGATATCGGGTGAGCAGGTACAAACATTTCAGGAAAGGGTAAAACAGCACTGACGCTATCAATAACGGATTGCTTCACGGAACCAACATCTGTAATCACAACATTTTTGGTTAAAAAAGGCGCCATTGATTCTGCGACCTTCGCCATTTGCCCAACGGGCGTACAAAGCACGATTAGGTCAGCTTCGGCTAAATAAGTATCAGCGTAATCATAGCCGCAATCAGCAATTCCATTATCAACGGCATAGTCGAGATATTCGTGCTGCGTATCAACGGCAGTGATAACGGTGTCAGGGGATGATTTTTTAACCGCCCGCGCAATGGAAGACCCAATTAAGCCGAAGCCGATAATAACAACATTTTGAAGTGACGCGGACATGATTTTTTCCTGAAGGGAGTAAGTTACACATATATGGGCTTAGGATAGCCACCAATAGCATATACACTATGCACTGCGCCGAGTAAATCTTGTAATTTTGCGACACTTGCAGCGCTGCGGTCAACAAAGCCATCTACGCGTAACAAACGATAATAAGCGCCGTCCTGAGCGTAATCAGTGCTTTCGACGACATGCAGCGCAGATTCCTGTATGGCTTGGCGCATATCAGCCTCATTAAAGGGCTGTGTTCCACGTAAAGCGATGTAACTGAAATCATCTTCCGATGAATCGAAATATGTCCGCGCAACAATCAGATACTGACCATCGGCCTTATCTTGATCTGCGCTCAAGGTAATGAATGGCATTGACTGCACAATCGAGATCGGCATTACACCATCCGTTGCCACATCGTCATCCAACGCCTGTAACAATGCAGGTAGCCAGTATTGTTGACCTTCTTCATTCACGGTTTTTGGAATAATTGCAAAATCTGTCGTCTGCGTCGCAACAGCGTTAATTACTGATGTGATACTGCCCCCGCGACGAACAGGTAAAATGCTGCCAAAATAATCGGTTACAATTTTCAAATCATCACCACGCCCCTGATGGCTATAAAACTGCGCTGTAAGGCCTGATTGCAGCATCGACACCGCGCTAACAAGCTCACGCCAGATGCGCGTGACCGCTTGTTTGGGTAAATCGCCCTTATGACGGCTAAGCAAACGCCTTACCATACGCGCTTCACGCGCAGGGTGTACAACCGGCATACCTCGCTTACGCTTTTCTGCCGCGATGGATGAGGCAAGCGCCGCGCGCTCCATTAAAAGATCGTGAATAGAACTGTCTATTGAATCGATCTTTTGTCTAATATTATCAAGAGTTTGTGACTTATACATTGAGATAAATTTATTTAACCGTTAATCTGAGGGACATTACAATCGAAACACTGTAACACAATATTATACGGGAAGAGTATAAGAAGATGCCCCTCGTTGCCTATAAAAATATTCCAAGCTTTCAGCGTCTACAGAAAGATGGTCATCTTATTCTGAGTGAAGACCGCGCCTTACGGCAGGATTATCGCGGCCTACATATTGGTTTTTTAAATATGATGCCCGACGCCGCTTTGGAAGTTACTGAACGTCAGTTTTTTCGCCTTATCGGTCGTGCAGACCGTATCATGCAGTTTTATATGCATCCCTTTACAGTTAATGGTATTGAGCGCGGTGGCGAAGCCCAAAAGTATATTCATGATTACTATGAGACTTTTGACGAGATAAAAGCACAAGGTCTAGATGCCCTGATTATCAGCGGCGCGAATATCTCTACTTGTGAACTTGCAGACACAGATTTTTACAGTGAGCTTAAAGATGTTCTGGAATGGGCGGCTGATAATGTAACATCTGTCCTTTGTTCATGCCTATCAACCCATGCCGTGATGCGCGCTCTCTTTAATGAAAAACGCAGCCCCTTAAAAGAAAAGCTTTTTGGCGTGTACAAACACAGTATTGTTGACCAAACACAGCCCCTTACGCGCGGAATTAACACTGCATTTGATGCCCCGCATGCGCGGAATAATAACATAGAACGCGCACAGTTTGAAAAGCACGACATGCGCATCCTTGCTGAAAGCCCTGAAGCAGGCGTACATTTAGCAAGCTCAAAAGACGGCTTAAAGCTGATATGTTTTCAAGGTCATCCTGAATACGACCGCATTAGCCTGCTCAAAGAATATAAACGTGATATCGGTTTTTATTTTGATGGCAAAACGAGTGCTTCCCCACCTTTTCCTTTTGGCTATTTCCAAAATGATAAAATGGATCTTGTCCGCAAATACATTGACGGCGTATATCAAACCAAAGATATCGCGCGCTTTGACGAGGATTATTTAGCGCAATATGTTGATAATACTTGGCAAGATACAGGGCGCTCTATTATTCAAAATTGGGTTGGGGCTGTCTACCAAGTTACAGGATTTGAACGTAACAAGCCTTTTATGGATGATATTGACCCCAGTAACCCAATTAAAAATGTCTTAATATAACTACATGTAACTTGACATAAAGCAGTTAAATCTTTAGTATAGTCATATGTTACTAAAGATAGAAACCAGACATAAATCTCATTACGGCCTAGGTACTCCACGTAAGGAGCTTCTATCCGCTTCACTGTTCACATTTGGCGTGCTGCTTTTTGTTGCGATTATGCTTTATCTCGGCGTCACATCGATTACTGATGGCGTAATTTTAGGTAGTGAATTAAATGGTGATGGTACCGTTGAGTATCTCTGCCTTGGCACACAATGCGAAAACCTAAACCGTATGGACTGGTAAAGCCGCCCTCGCCTTTATAGCTTTCCTCTGATATTTGCAGCCGGTTTCGGCACATACACCCACCGTCCGCCATTACGGACCGGCGCCTTGCTGCCACTACTCGGCGTCGCCCGTGCATAAAGCTTTTTCGTACATTCGATAATATAAACGCCCGACAGTGCGGGCATCGTGTAGGGGCCAATTTTTTCAAGGCTTGGCGCCATTCTATGAGTAAATTGCTTTGTTGACGGCAGAGCAAACAACGCGGGGGTCACTGATTCAATATCAAATTGTTCTTGGATAAGAAAGTCTTGTATTTGCATACGCGAATATGGTGTCCCAACGCCAAAGGGCGACCATGACGCCATGCTCCATAGCCCTGTGCGGTTTGGCACAATTAAAATTAAGCGCCCATTACTACGTAAAACGCGCCATGATTCCTGTAACAAGCCGCGTACAGAGCCTGCATGTTCCATCGCGTGCATCAACAGCACATTATCAAAGTAAGACATTTCAAAAGGTAGCTCTGCGCTTGCTGCGAGCAATGATGAGCTTTTATCTTTATTCGGCCACGGCAACACGCCCATTTCAACGCGCCCTGCGTTAACGCAAAGCTCTGCTTCTGGTAAAAAAAGGTCAAGATAAGGCGAAGAAAAACCATAACCGAGAACCCGCGAACCCTTCACATTCGGCCATGTTTTACGGATGTGATGACGCAGGACATTACGGACTAAACGCCCCGTGCGCGTTAAATAAAAATCATCATAATCTTTGGCGGTGACGAGCATCAATACGTTCTTTTTGCGTTACAATTCTATCCATTATAACGCTTTAACCATTTGGACGCATGGATTTTTTTCATTCCACAAATTTGGGAAAACTTCTAAAGGCAGAAAACCCTGCTGCAGGTAGAAACGCCGCGTTTTGGCATAGGCACAATTCGGACGGCTTTCATCAAGCGTTTTTACCTGCAAGAACTGCATATTCACCGCCCGTAAACGTATCTCTGCGGCTTTGATCATCTCATGGCCAACACCTTGACGATGGTACTCAGGTAAAAGACCCATGACGTATATTTCAGCCGCGGAAACATTGTGCTTTTTAATTGAAATGAACCCAATAACTTCGTCGCCTTTGACTGCTTTTAATATCGGGTAGCCTTGCATCGTTTCGATGTAATCAACAATGGAATCTTCCACACCAAACCAATCAGGTAAAGCGCGTAAAATGGCTTCGCAGCTTTCTACGCTGCCGAATTCTTACCATATATATTTTATATCTTCAGCGGCTTTCATCTATAAATATTCAATAATCGTTGAGATGAGGGGGATATCCGCAGGCGGCATATCCAGTTCATAAAGCTCTAATGGTTTGATCCATTTAAGGTTTTGCCCCTCTTGACCTTTGGGGATACCGCGCCAAACACGGCAAGCATATAAAGGCATCATCAGATGGAATTTTTCGTAGCTATGGGATGCAAAGCCAAGTGGATAGAACCCGCAAGGGCGCGTCTCAATGTCTAGCTCTTCACGCAATTCACGCATTAGGGCAAATTCAGGAGTCTCGCCCTGCTCTATTTTTCCGCCGGGGAATTCCCACATACCGGCCATAGATTTACCTTCGGGGCGCTGCGCGACAAGGATACGGCTATCTTTGTCTATAAGCAACGCCGCCGCCACAAGAACTATCTCAAGTCCAGAGCGTGGCGGCGGCGGATATTCTAATGCTTCTTCACAGGACATCATGGCAATTTCGCTTTCATTATCCTGTCAGAATGTATTATTTGGTTTTAACAGCTTCGCCGTTAATGTCGTACAAAGTCACTTTTGATTCTGAACGCCAGTTACCAAGGAGGTCTTGTAAAACTTTATTACGAAGGCCTGCTTCAAGCTCAGGCTTCTTCAAATCAAAGCTCTCCGCTTTAACAGCGCGCTTGTCTTCAAGCTTAATCACGTGGTAACCGAACTGTGTTTGTACAGGGGCTTTGGTATATGCGCCTTTATCAAGCTTAAATACAACGGCCTCAAACTCAGGAACCATATCGCCTTTTTTGAAGTAACCAAGGTCACCGCCATTTGCGCCAGATGGGCCGGTTGATTTTGCTTTCGCAAGTTCAGCAAAATCCTTACCGCCATCTAATTCCGTGATAACCGCGAGGGCTTCTTCTTCAGAGCCTAACAAAATGTGACGTGCACTTGCTTCTTCGACTGCAGCTTGCTCAGCGACATATTCGTCATATGCAGCCTTTAGAGTTTCATCTGTAATCTTGCTGTTGATTTCTTTTTCAATAAATACAGCGCGTGCAATTTGCGTTTTAGCTTCATCAAGGCGTGTTTTATACTCATCACTTGCCGTAACATCAGAGCTATCTGCCTTTATTTCAACAATTTTGCCATTAACGAACTGATCGAGAACCACAGGAAAAACAACCTGTTTCGGTACAACTTGCTGATGGCCTGAAAGCTCATCAATCATGTCAAAAATTTCAGAACGCTTGATTTCTACTTTATCAATAACAGCGACAATGGGGTCACCCGGTTTGATTTCGACATTTGCGTTTTGAAGGCCTAAAGCCGCCTGTTTTTCATCGCCTGCTGCTGGTTCAATTGCACCAAACATGTCTGCATCAGAATTCATAACGTCTTTGCCGTAAGAGTTTGCAAAAACAAATCCGCCTAGGGATATAGTGAACATTGACAGTACTAATATGCCGTAACGTCCAACAAAACCTTTAATCTTCATAATAAGCCCCTTTAAAATCGGTTGTTGAGTGGTTTATGTATAACAATATATATATAACGATTTCCATTTCTGCACAGATGGCCGTTAAAAAGCAATAAAAAAAGGTATAACGCATAAGTTTTAATGGGCATTGATTGACGATTTGTACAAAACTACCTATATATTCTACCAGACCCTTAACTATATATTTAACTGAGGAAATATGCTGTTAAACCTAGCAACTAAAATATTCGGCTCAAGCAATGAGCGTCAGCTAAAAAAGCTGAATGGCTACGTTGAAAAAATCAACGCATTAGAGCCTGAACTAGAAGCATTAAATGATGCCGAACTGAAAGCCAAAACGAGCGAGTTTCGAACGCGTTTAGAAAATGGTGAAACAGAAGACGACATTATTTATGAAGCCTTTGCCGTTGTGCGCGAGGCATCAAAACGTGCCTTGGGTCTGCGTCCGTTTGACGTACAAATGATCGGCGCCGTTGCACTGCATAAGGGGTACATATCCGAAATGCGTACAGGTGAAGGTAAAACGCTTGTTGCTACTCTGCCAACATATTTGAATGCTATTTCTGGTAAGGGCGTGCATGTCGTAACTGTGAATGATTATTTGGCTGAGCGTGACTCTGAATGGATGGCGAAGGTTCATAACTTTCTTGGCCTCAGCGTTGGCTGCATTACATCAAACAAACGCGACCAAGAGCGCCGCGATGCTTATAAATCTGATGTCACTTATGGTACAAATAACGAGTTTGGGTTTGATTATTTGCGCGATAATATGAAGTTCAACCTAGATGAAATGGTACAGCGTCCATTTAACTTTGCTGTCGTCGATGAAGTCGACTCGATTTTAATTGATGAAGCACGTACCCCGTTAATTATCTCAGGCCCATCTGAAAGTTCACCTGACCTTTATGTCAAGGTTGACAAGCTTATCCCTCTTCTTGTCGAAGACGATTATGAACTTGATGAAAAAATGAAATCTATTTCATTGAACGATCAAGGCTCTGAGCATATTGAAGAACTTCTCAAAGAACATGGCTTATTGGGTGAAGAAAACCTATATGATGCGCAGAACATCAACTTAGTACACCATGTCAACCAAGCATTGCGTGCCCATAAGTTATTTGAACAGGACAAAGACTATATTGTTAAAGACAATAAAGTGATTTTGATTGACGAATTTACAGGCCGCATGATGGATGGTCGCCGTTTCTCCGATGGCTTACATCAAGCCTTAGAAGCCCGCGAAAATGTTGAAATTCAGCAAGAGAACCAGACACTTGCCTCGATCACATTCCAAAACTTCTTCCGTATGTATCCAAAACTTGCGGGTATGACAGGTACCGCGCTTACCGAAGCGACAGAGTTTATGGAGATTTATAAACTAGGCGTTTTGGCTATTCCGACAAATGTTGATGTCACTCGTATCGATCGTGATGATGAGATCTACAAATCTCAGGCCGACAAAGAAACTGCGATGCTTGAGCTGATTAGATCTGCGAATGAAAAACAGCAGCCTATTTTGGTCGGCACCGTCTCTATTGAGAAATCCGAAGCGCTTGCAAGAGTCCTTAAAAAACACAAGATCAAGCACCAAGTCCTCAATGCACGTTACCATGAGCAAGAAGCTCATATTATTGCGCAAGCTGGCATTCCCGGCGCAGTCACCATTGCGACGAATATGGCGGGTCGTGGTACGGATATTAAACTTGGCGGTAACTTAGATATGCGTATCACGCAAGAAGTTGCGGATGATTTATCAGAAGCTGAGCGCGCGAAAAAAATTGTGCAAATAAAAAAAGAGATTGCTGAAAATGAAGCGATAGTCAAAGAGGCTGGCGGCTTGATGGTCATTGCATCAGAACGCCATGAAAGCCGACGCATTGATAATCAGCTCCGTGGTCGTTGTGGTCGTCAGGGTGACCCTGGTGAAACTAAATTCTTCCTTTCTGTCGAAGATGACCTTATGCGTATTTTCTCTCCTGATGCTTTAGAAGCCGTTTTGGGTAATTCAGCCATTGGCTTGCGTGATGGTGAAGCGTTAACGCACCCATGGCTAAGTAAAGCACTGGAAAAAGCACAAGGCCGCGTCGAGCGCCAGAATTTTGAAATTCGTAAAAACCTTCTTAAATTTGACGACGTTATGAATGACCAACGTAAAATCATTTATGAGCAACGCCGTGAAATCATGGATAGTGAAAGCGTCGCAGAGCTTGTGGCTGATATTCGCCATGAAGTGATTGAAAACATTGTCAATGCCTCTATGCCGGCAGGAAGCTATGCCGACCAATGGCTGACAGATCACTTAAAAACAGAATCTATCCGCTTACTTGGTATGGAATTACCAATTGATGAATGGGTCAAAGAAGAAGGTATCGCCAATAGCGAGATTTTAGAACGGATCATTAATGCTTCGGACAGAAAAATGGCCGCCAAAGCCGCAAAATCTGGCCCTGAATTTTTTAGAGAAATTGAAAAATCATTCGTCTTACAAACACTTGATAACGCGTGGAAAGACCACTTGTTACAGCTTGACCACTTACGTCAGGGCATTAACTTACGTGCCATTGGCCAGCGTGACCCGCTTAACGAGTTTAAAACCGAAGCCTTCACAATGTTTGAAGTCATGCTGAATACTATGGGTGAAAACATCACACAGAATTTGAGCATTGTTGAATTTAATCTCGACGAAGAAACTCTACAAAAAATGGTCGAAGACTATCAAGATTCACAAAATGCAAAAACAGGCCGTAGCCTGAACGGTGAAAGTGATAATGGCGCTCCAATGATGCAGCCTAGCGCAACATTGATTAAGCCTAAATTTGATAAAAATGATCCGGATACATGGGGCAAAGTGCCGCGTAATTCAGATTGCCCGTGTGGCAGCGCCAAGAAATACAAACATTGCCACGGTAAAATCACCGCGCAAAATGTTGTAAACCGCGCTTAGCACTGCATTTAATATTGAAGACACCAATGGGGCGAGATGCATATCTCGCCCCATTTCTTTTGCCCTACAAATATTTACTATGTGCTCAGACCATAAAAAAAGAGCTCATCGACATACGCCCATAAGCTCTTTTTTCTATATCTCCCAGAATAAGTATTATTCTGCGGCTAGCGCCTTATCATCTTTTGTAACAAAACTACCTGTGCAGTCTTTCATCACTTTCGATGCGTGGCAAATAACATTTGTCATGTAGAAATTTTCAACGGCTGGCGTGAATTTAGCTTTAATGCACTTGCCTTTCCCATTTAAGCCTTTCCACTCAGCGCCGTTTATTTCATCAATAGCGGGCAAATTCTTATAATGCGCGCGGATTGATTTACGCAGCTCATATAAATCATTATATGGCAGCGCCGCACCGAGGCTATCTGATAGCGCACGAATGATTGTCCAGTCCTGCTTTGCTTCACCTGGTGAGGACACGGCTTTTTGTGCGCGCTGAAGGCGCCCTTCCATGTTCATATAGGATGCGTCTTTTTCGCTATAAGCCGCAGCAGGTAAAATAACATCTGCATTTGATGCTCCTAAATCACCATGGTGACCTTGATAAATTACAAATGTTTTCTTGCCGAGACCGTTAATGATTTCCGCATTATCAACGCCGAGAAGGAATAATGTTTCAAGGGCATCATCTGCTGACGCCTTGACCATCTGCGATACATCCATGCCGTCTTTAGCTGGCGTAAAGCCAATTTCTAGAGCGCCGACACGCGCCGCAGCACTGTGTAAGACATTAAAACCGTTCCAGTCTTTTGTAACAACTTTAGACTTATCACAAATGGCTTCAATTTCTGCCATTACGGCCAAAACATCGCTGCGTTTAAACACCGCGCTGCCAACGATAATAACAGGGTTCTTTGTACCTTTGAAAAACTTGTTGGCTTCACTCAGCGCGCTAGCGTCATCACCTATATGTGCATAAGGGTAATTCAAATCCGACGCTTCACCGATAACGCCAACTTTAATGCGTTTTGCAAGCCATGTTTTACGGATACGTGCATTCACCATAGCGGCTTCGATGCGTGGGTTAGTGCCAATAAGCAGCACAGCGTCAGCATCTTCTAGCCTCGCAATTGTTGTATTAAACAAATAACCTGCGCGGTTATCCGCTGGGTACATCGCACCATCAACGCGACAATCTAAATTCGCAACACCAAGGCCGCTCATTAAGTCTTTTAATGCAACTGTCGCTTCTATATCTGCCAAATCGCCGACAAGCGCGGCTGTCTTTTTTGGGTCTGATGCTTTTAATTTCTTTGCGACAAGGCTTAAGGCCTCGCCCCAGCTTACTTCTTCCAATTTCTTGGTGCGGCTATTGCGGATATATGGACGGTCTAAGCGGCCTTTAGCTAGACCGTCTAAAGCATAACGTGTTTTATCCGAAATCCACTCTTCATTCACGTCTTCATTAAGGCGTGGCATCACACGCATCACCTCACGGCCACGGGAATCAATACGGATGTTTGAGCCAACTGCGTCATGAACGTCAATAGAGATGGTTTTCTTTAGCTCCCAAGGACGTGCTTTATAAGCATAAGGCTTGTTGGTTAACGCGCCAACTGGGCAGACATCAACCAAATTACCTGAAAGCTCACTGCTGACTGTTTTTTCAACAAATGTCGTGATCTCCGCATCTTCACCGCGGTGCAGCTGACCTATATCATCAACACCAGCAATTTCTTCGGCGAAACGTACACAGCGCGTACAGTTAATACAGCGCGTCATTACTGTATCAACCAGTGGGCCGAGTTCTTTATTTGGAACTGAGCGTTTCGTTTCATGGTAACGCGAGCGGTCATAACCATAGCCAACAGCTTGGTCTTGCAAATCACATTCACCGCCTTGGTCGCAAATTGGGCAATCTAATGGGTGGTTGATTAGTAAAAATTCCATGACGCCTTTACGTGCTTTTTCAGCGCGCTCGGAGTCTGTATTAATGACCATACCCTCACCGCATGCCATAGCGCATGATGCCACTGGCTTTGGTGCGCCGACAAGGTCAACCAAACACATGCGACAATTTGCAGGGACACTTAAACGGTCATGGTAACAAAAGCGCGGAATCTCAACGCCAATTTCCTCAGCCGCCTGCAGAATAGACGTGCCCGGTTCGACTTCGACTTCAACACCGTTAATTGTTAACTTAGGCATATTCTCTCACCATTATTCAAAAAAATTAGGTTATCTTCGTTTTCTTATCTGTATTTCGCATTGCTTTTATTTTTGCGAACAGCTTTTTCATAGTCGTCTGTGCTTTTATAAAGGCGCTTTTCGGTGTCCTCGTAAACAACAAGACCACATGCACGTGACGCATCGCTATCCATAAAAAACTTAATGTAGCGCATATGCAAATTCATTGCCGCTTCTTCGTTATTATCGGGCGTTATAAATTCATCCAGATTTGCACAGCACATACGTGAAATATCGGCCATCTCTCTGGGCGTGAACTGCAAACGTGCTTGCTGTAACATGCATTCGCAGCCAGTTTTTGCATGCTCTTTAAAGCCTAATTGCTGATCAGCGGGTAAATCCCGCGTATTATACATGCCCATATACTGTTTCATGCAGCCATCGACATAACGTTCCCCGACAAAAGCAGATGCTTCACTACTTGTGAATTTTGGATCATTACCATCACGCGCATGCGCCGAGCCGACGCCAAAAGCGACACTCAAACAAAGACTGAAAGCAAAGGCGAATAATGTTAATATCAAAAATCTCATCACTGTCCTTTTCTAAGCCGCGCAAGCTGCTTGTTTACGGTAATGCATAATACGAGCCTCAAGCTCTGGCCTGAAGTGGCGGATCAAACCTTGCACAGGCCATGCCGCGGCATCACCAAGGGCGCAAATGGTTTGGCCTTCAATTTCTTTGGTAACATCCCAAAGCTGATCAATTTCTTCTAGTGTTGCATTGCCATCAACCATGCGCATCATCATGCGCCATAGCCAGCCCGAGCCTTCACGGCACGGCGTACACTGACCGCAAGATTCATGCATATAGAACATAGATAGACGCGCAATAGCGTAGACGATATCCGTTGATTTATCCATGACGATAACCCCCGCAGTACCAAGACCACTGCCTGCGCCGCGCAAAGAATCAAAATCCATTTTAATATCATCACAAACATCTTTTGGCAGTAACGGCGTAGATGAACCACCCGGAATAATAGCAAGAAGATTGTCCCATCCACCTTTTACGCCGCCGCAATGTGTTTCGATAAGCGTTTTTAACGGGATGCCCATTTCTTCTTCAACATTACATGGGTTTTCAACGTGACCAGAAATACAAAACAATTTAGTGCCTGTGTTTTTCTCGTCAGAGCCGAGCCCTGAAAACCATGCGCCGCCGCGACGTAAAATCGTTGGCACGGATGCAATTGTTTCAACGTTATTCACCGTTGTTGGGCAACTATAAAGCCCTGCCATCGCAGGGAATGGCGGTTTATTACGAGGCTGGCCTTTTTTACCTTCAAGGCTTTCAATCAATGCGGTTTCTTCACCGCAAATATAAGCGCCCGCCCCACGATGGATGTAAACATCAAAATCCCAGCCAGACTTCGCTGCGTTTTTACCAAGCAAGCCTGCTTCATAGGCTTCTTTTACAGCAATCATCAGTGACGATGCCTCGTTATAAAACTCACCGCGCACATATATATATGCCGCATGGGCGCCCATTGCGTAACCTGCAAGCAGCGCGCCTTCAATTAATTTATGTGGCTCGTGGCGTAGAATGTCACGGTCTTTACATGTACCTGGCTCTGATTCATCCGCGTTAATCACAAGGTAATGCGGCTTGCCGGAATCCTTCGGCATAAATGACCATTTAAGCCCCGTTGGGAAGCCCGCCCCACCGCGACCACGCAGGCCAGATGCTTTCATTTCATTAATAATCCAATCCGCACCCTTTTTTACAAAGCTACCAGTCTTATCCCAATCGCCGCGTTTTTGCGCGTCTTTGAGCGCGAAAGATTCAAAACCATAAAGGTTTGTATATATACGGTCTTTATCCTGCAACATAATGTGCGTTTCCTTATTCCAGTAACTAAATAACTTTAGCTTTTTTTGCTTCTTCCATCAGGCTTGTTGGGCCTGATGCCGCCATTGATGTTCTGCGGCCAGTCTGTGAACCAATAGTGATTTTCTTGCCCGCTTTAAGCTGATCGAGCATTTTAATCATGATTTCTTCGTTTAAGTCTTCATAGTAATCATCATTGATTTGTACCATTGGGGCATTGACGCATGCACCTAGACATTCAACTTCCATTAGTGTGAACAAGCCATCATCAGTGGTTTCAAGCATTTTAATACCAAGATGGTTTTCGCAGACCTTCTTAATTTTCGCCGCGCCACAAAGCCAGCACGGTGAAGTGCCGCAAATTTGCACAAGGTATTTACCAACAGGGGCAAGATTGTACATCGAATAAAAAGTCGCGACTTCATAAACTTTCATCTTTGGCATGGATAACACCTCAGCGACATGATCCATCGCCGCTTTTGGAATCCAGCCACCATAAGGCTTGTCAGCCTTGGCGCCATCATCACCGACTTGGCGCTGCGCAAGATCAAGCAAGCCCATAACGGCGCTTTGCTGACGACCTTTAGGGTAATTCGCGATTATTTCAGCCGTTTTCTTTTTATATTTCGGCGTAAATGCAAATTCTTTTGGCTGATAATCAGCGTCTAAATCAAAGGGTTTTCTCATCGATCAATTTCTCCAAAAACAATATCTAACGAGCCGATAATCGATACGGCATCGGCGAGCATGTGGCCTTTCGTCATAAAGTCAAAGCCTTGCAGGTGTAAGAACCCTGGGGCGCGAATATGACAGCGATATGGACGGTTTGTCCCATCAGCCACCAAATAGACCGCAAATTCACCTTTTGGCGCTTCAACGGCAGTATATGTTTCGCCGGCTGGCACGTGATAACCTTCAGAAAACAGCTTAAAGTGGTGAATAAGCGCCTCCATAGATTGTTTCATTTCAGCGCGCGGCGGCGGTGAAACTTTATAATCATCTACACGCACATCGCCTTTCGGCATGTTTTCAATGCACTGCTTCATAATTTTTATTGATTCGTACATTTCAGCAACCCGGATAAGGTAACGCGCGTAACAATCGCCCGTTTTACCTATCGGTACGTCAAAGTCCATTTTGTCGTAAACATCATAAGGCTGAGATTTACGTAGGTCCCATGCGACGCCAGAACCACGTAGCATTGGGCCCGTGAAGCCCCAATCGAGTGCTTCTGATTTTTTCACAATGCCAATATCAACTGTACGCTGCTTGAAAATACGGTTTTCAGTCAGAAGCCCTTCAAGGTCAGCAATATGCTTAGGCAGCTGTTCCAGCCATGTCATCATATCTTCGGCAAGGCCTGCGGGCATATCTTGCGCCACGCCGCCTGTACGAAAATAGTTAGCGTGCAGCCTTGCACCGCAAACGCGTTCATAGAACTCCATGCCTTTTTCACGTTCTTCAAATATCCAAAGCGCAGGCGTAATCGCACCGACATCTAAGGCAAAGGTTGTGAGGTTCAACATGTGATTTAAAATACGGCCATGTTCGGCGAAAAGTACGCGAATATACTGCGCGCGCTCTGGCGCTGTAATGCCCAAAAGCTTTTCTGTTGAGAGCGCAAAAGCGTGCTCTTGGTTCATTGGGCAAACATAATCTAGGCGGTCAAAATACGGCAGTGCCTGCATATATGTTTTATACTCAATCAGCTTTTCTGTGCCACGGTGCAAAAGGCCAATATGCGGGTCGGCACGTTCTACAACCTCCCCTTCCATTTCCAAAACAAGGCGTAACACGCCATGCGCTGCAGGGTGCTGTGGGCCGAAGTTAAATGTAAATGGTTTGATCTGCGTTTCGTCAGATAGGTCAACACATTCTGCTTTTTGTAATGCTGTCATTGTGTTTACTCCTTATGCTCAACGTTGGTTGATGTGGGCTGCCAGCCGAATTCAGGGCGCACAGCTTTTTCATCACCGGGAAGCTGCACATCCGTCAGGCCTTCCCAAGGGCTAAGATTATCAAATGAGCGGAAGTCCTGCGTTAATTGCACAGGCTCATACACCACACGCTTTTCTTCTTCACTATAACGTAGCTCAACATAGCCCGTTACCGGAAAATCTTTACGCAAGGGGTGACCTTCAAAGCCATAATCTGTCAAAATGCGACGTAAGTCCGCGTGATTAGAAAATGCAACGCCGAACATGTCAAAGACTTCACGTTCCATCCAACCAGCAGAGCTGAATACTGATGTTGCAGAAGGCACAATATCGTTTTCACTTGCGCTTGTCTTCAGGCGGATACGGTCATTATTTGTCATCGACAATAAGTTATAGACCACCGTAAAGCGCTCCGTATGATCTGGGTAATCCACCGCAGTAACATTAACAAGCTGCGTAAAGCGGCAACGTGCATCATCACGCAAGAATTTAAGCACGTAGATGATATCATCGCGTTGCACGTTCAGGCATAATTCATCTTTTTGCCATTCGCGTGACACTAAATAATCTTTTAAGTTTGCAGCAATATATTGCGCCAGCTCTTCACGAGAAGCTTGGAGGCAACTATCATCGTCATGCTGCTCTTCTGTATTTATTGGCTTATCAACCATAGTAAAACCCTAATTTCTTAACTTAAGTAATGTTTTATCGCACAATACGCGTATCTTCGCGTCCAATTTTCTTCTGTAGCTGTAACAGACCATAAACCAGCGCTTCCGCGGTTGGCGGGCAGCCTGGAACGTAAATATCAACCGGTACAATGCGATCACAGCCACGAACGACCGAATAAGAATAATGGTAATACCCCCCGCCATTTGCGCATGAGCCCATAGAAATCACCCAGCGGGGTTCTGGCATTTGGTCATAGACCTTACGCAAAGCTGGTGCCATTTTATTGGTTAGCGTTCCTGCCACAATCATCACATCAGATTGACGCGGCGATGGGCGTGGAATAATCCCGAAACGGTCAAGGTCATAACGGCTCATATAAGCGTGGATCATTTCCACTGCACAGCATGCCAAGCCAAACGTCATGGGCCACATAGAGCCCGTACGCGCCCAATCAAACAAACTATCCGCTTGCGTCAGCAAAAAGCCTTTTTCTTGCACGTGTTTGTTAATCGCAGCGGCCACAACATCTTGTTGCTCAGCTGGCGGCGCCTTCAGATTTGTGCTCAAATCATATGCTGGCGCTTCAAAATTATGACGATCATGTCCCATTATACTAAAACCTTTTTATTTTTTCATCTGGCCTGATTATTCCCAATCAAGCGCGCCTTTATTCCACTCATAAATAAAGCCGATTGTCAGCACGCCCAAAAACGCCATCATCGACCAAAAGCCATAAAGACCAATATCACCCAATGAAATTGCCCACGGAAAGAGGAAAGCGATTTCCAAATCAAAGATGATGAATAAGATCGCAACCAAGTAATAGCGCACATCAAACTTGCTATGCGCATCAGAGAAGGCGTCAAAACCACACTCATAAGCAGAGAGCTTTTCTGCGTCTGGTTTGCTACGTCCTGCGAGAATAGACGCAAGAAACATCGCCAGCGACACAGCTGAAGCGATGAAGATAAAAATTAAGACTGGAAGGTATTCCAGAAGAAATTCATTAGAGGCCATGATTCTTTCCTTTAACTCAATGCGCTGCATAGTTTATAGCAAAAATTTATTATATCAAACCCCCTTACCTATAATGATTCACTGTTTTTATTGCCATTTTGTATAAAACTTGATTTTTCATAATCCTTACGTTAATATAGCTCACCCAAAGAAAGGTTGCCTGCATGACAAAGTTAAAAAGAATCGACGCATCTATAGGCGACCCATGCCGCGCATTTAAAGAAGCGGCGCAATATGCCATGGACAAAGTCATGACCACATTGAACCAGTACGACAATTACGGTGATGTTGCGCATTATATGCCCACTCAGATTATGGATTTCTTTGACCGCGAATTTGATATTAAGCAGCCCGGATGGAGTGGCGTCGGCCTACAAAGTTATGCATACACAAATGGCATAACCGACGGCTATGACAGCCTGCTGGCCATCCGCTTAGCACACGCAAAGACGTTCAATAAAACTACAGGCACAAACTTAAAGCCAGCTATTATTATGCCCGTGCCAACATATGGAATTTTCTTTGCCCAGCCTGAACAAATGGGCATCGACATTATTAAGCTACAACGCGAGCCTGACGGCAGTGTCTGCCCGGAAAAACTCCTTGAACTTATGCGCAGTATTGAGAAAAAAGGCGAACAGCAATTAATTGCTTATTACGATTCCAACCCAAACAACCCAACAGGCTATGTGCGCGGACAGGAAGACACTGAAAAACTCGCCGCTGTGTTTGTGCGTTATAATGAATATAAAAGCCGCCAGAAAAAAGAACTGTTACTCACCCTTAATCGTGACCAGTTCAGGGCGCTGCGTGACACCCCTACTACACTGCTTGCAATTGATGACATGGTTTATCTTGGGCTTGAATATACTGACAAAAAACCAATGCCGTTTTTGAATGTGTCAGAAATGTATGACAATACCGTCATGCTTGCCGGCGGTTCAAAAATTGGCCTGACGGGCCTGCGCACAGGCGTGATGATTGGCTCAGAGAAATATGTTGAGGCCTATAAAAAAGAAAAAAAGCTCAAACAGTATTTTCCATCGACGCTGAATATGCATGCGCTAACACCAGTATTCCCCAGTGAAGATGCACATATCAAAATGCGTAAAAAGCATTTAAAGGCACTCAATACAAAGCATCAATTTTCTGGCCTGCTGATGAAAGCCATTGTCAACGGCCTTGATGATGTTGAGATCACCACTGCGCAGCGCGAAAAAATGATTAGTCTTTATAGCAATATAAAGAAGATCTCCACCGTAGATGCAGAAGAGCGCCTGTCAAAAGGTATCCACGGGATCAACATCACCACCACCCCGCAATCAGGCTTTTTCCACCTCGTTGATTACAGTGCCTTTAAGGGGATGCCGTTTATTGAACAAAAAAGATACTATGAGCCAATAATTGGTACGTTAAAGGATGAGTGGGATTTACAAACTATGCACCGCGAAGCGCAGCTTGGTTTTTGTGCAGGTGAACATTGTGGCTACACGCGCGATGATATGATCGTCAGAACAACATTTGCCATGACAACCCGCGAAGTCATTGCCCTGACTAGTCGTATGGAATACGCGATCGATGAACATATCCGTCCTCTGCAGCACACTTACCCCGAAAAACCAAAAACATTGGCCGTTTAAACCGCGTCCCAAAAAGCAGGCATAAAAAAAGCCCCCACGAATGGAGGCTTTCTTATTACTGCAAGATAATGGCGCGAACGACGGGACTTGAACCCGCGACCTCCGGCGTGACAGGCCGGCGTTCTAACCAACTGAACTACGTCCGCCCAAGCAGTGAAAGGAGTTTTACAGTTTCCGTTTAAAACTGTCAACGCTCTTTTTTCATTTTTTACATTTTTTTTCCATTTACGCACATAATGCGCTTGGCTCCGCATTAAAAGGAAGACCAAGAGATGTCGCAACACCGCTATGGGTCACTTCTCCGTGGCATATATTTAAACCGTCACGCAAGCCTTCATCCGCAAGTAATGCATCGACCCAGCCTTTATTGGCAATATTCAGCGCATAAGGCAGCACAGAATGGTTCAGCGCCAATGCAGATGTCAACGGCACCGCACCCGGCATATTGCCAACGCAGTAATGCACAATATCATCGACAATATATGTTGGGTCTTTATGCGTGGTGACGCGTGATGTTTCAAAGCAACCGCCCTGATCAATTGAGACATCAACCAATACAGAGCCTTTCATCATGGTGCCGAGCATGTCTTTGGTAATAATACGCGGCGCAGATTCGCCTGGAATCAATACGGTTCCAACAACAAGGTCAGACGTTTGGATAAAACGCTCAACAATATCAGCATTTGAGTACACAACATTAGCACGGCCACGGAAATAATCATCCAAATAACGCATACGGTCATTCGAACGCTCCAATATCGTGACATTCGCGCCCAGACCCGTGGCCATTTGCGCCGCGTTAAAACCGGCAACGCCGCCACCAAGGATCAATACTTCCGCTGGACGCACCCCCGGTACGCCGCTAATTAAGCGCCCTGTGCCTCCATTATGCTTCTGAAGGTTATATGCCCCCACCTGCACCGACAGACGCCCTGCAATCTCACTCATTGGCGCAAGGAGAGGCAACCCTCTGCGGCCATAGCCCGTTACTGTTTCATAAGCGATTGCAACACAGCCAGAATCTATTAATGCGTTCGCCTGCGCCGGATCAGCCGCCAAATGTAAGTACGTAAATAAAATTTGATCTTTACGGATCAGCTTATATTCAGGCTCCATAGGCTCCTTAACCTTAATGATCATATCTGCTCTGGCGTAAACATCTTCAGCAGTGCCGACAATCTCAGCGCCCACATTGATGTAATCTTCGTCCGTGAAGTTAATACCGATACCTGCATTTGACTGCACGATCACGCTGTGACCACTCGCCGTAAACTCTTTAACCGAAGATGGCACGAGGCCAACACGGTGTTCTTGTGATTTGATTTCAGTTGGTACACCTATCAACATAACGATTCTCCTTAGAAGACACCAAAGTATAAATTTTTCGGATCATACATCACAGCACGAAGCAGATATATACGCAGCGCAGCAATTACAAAGTAAAAAAATGAAATACATGGTACAGAATTAACCACTTACCCTCTAAAACATGCTATATTAGGCTACATTAATTTTCTTAAGAGCGAGCTATATACATGAACTGCCTTATTGTTGATGACTGTAACGTCACATTATTCGTAACCCGCAACATTTTAGAGACATTAAATTATGATGTTTACACAGCGAAGAACTGTGCTGATGCATTGGCACATTTAGAAAACGAAAAGATTGACATTGTCATCACCGATATTCACCTTGGCCACGAAAGCGGTATTGATTTAATCAAGGTGATAAAAGCAGACAAAGCCTATACATTCCCCGTGGTTGCCCTTACAGGCGTCGAGGATGAAGCAAAGAAGAGCGAGATACTCGCCGCTGGCGCAGATGACTACCTTCAAAAGCCTACAACGCTAGACAAGCTGCGCGTAAGCATTGATAAAGTCGGCTTGCCCATTTAGCCGAAGCTAAAAGCACAACACTTCATATCTTATATATATCTGAAAAATGAACACTGGGAAAATGGTGGGCGGTGAGAGACTTGAACTCCCGACCCTCTCGGTGTAAACGAGATGCTCTACCACTGAGCTAACCGCCCTTTTTAGGATGCTGCACAGCTGTCTAACCGCGCGTGGTGTGAGGATAATTAATAGATATTGACTGTAACGTCAAGCCTAAAAACACAAAAAAACAAAAAAAACGAATATAAATAGAAAAAACCCGCCTACGCATTAGCGCAGGGCGGGCTTTAAAATCTATAAACGATTTAAAATTAAACGTTAACTGTGTCTTTAAGACCTTTACCAGCTTTGAAAGCAGGAACTTTAGAAGCCTTGATTTTGATAGTTTCGCCAGTTTGTGGGTTACGACCATCACGAGCTGCGCGGTTTTTAACTTCAAATTTACCAAAACCAACTAGCTCAACGCTGTCACCTTTGCTCAAAGTCACAGATACTGTGTCGATGAATGAAGACAATGCTTTTTCAGCTTGTGATTTAGTTAGTTCAGATCTTTCAGCGATCGCATCAATAAGTTCTTTTTTGTTCACGAGGGCTCTCCCTAGAGTTTAAGTTAAAACAAAATCCCTTTTCATCAAAAGCGAGCTCTTAATAAAAAGGAAAAAGTGACATTACACAAAACAAAATCATGTAACATCGTTCCCCTTTAGGCCTTGCACCGCAAGACCTCCAGTGATTCTGTTTTATGCCGAATCAAAGAAAAACTCAATGCCTAATCACATCATTTTCATCTTTTTCCGCCGAATCTGTGGCTATTTTATCAATTTTATCGTTTTTTTCCGGATTATTGGAAAGAGAAATCGGTTCCGGCAGTGTAACAAGCGCATGAGAGAGCACTTCTTCAATCGTGCGCACAGGCACAATCTCGAGTCCTTTTTTCACGTTTGCGGGAATATCAGCCAAGTCTTTTTCATTTTCAGCTGGAATCAGAACCTTTGTTATACCACCACGCAGCGCTGCCAGAAGCTTCTCCTTAAGACCGCCAATTGCCGTAACATACCCGCGCAAGTTAACCTCACCAGTCATTGCAATATCCTTACGGATTTCAATTTCAGTCAGCGCAGAGACAATTGCCGTGACCATAGCGGCACCTGCAGAAGGCCCATCTTTAGGCACGGCGCCAGCAGGAACGTGGACGTGGATATTCTTTTTGGTTAATTCCTCGTAGTTAATCCCCAAATTAGAAGCACGCGACTTAATCAACATTTCCGCAACCGTAATCGATTCGCGCATAACGTCTTTTAAATTACCTGTTGTTGTCACCTTGCCGTCTTTACCGGGCGTCGTCACAGCTTCGATAGACAAGAGGTCACCACCAGAATCAGTATAAGCCAGACCTGTAACAACGCCGATACGGTCCTGCTCACCCGCTTCACCGAACTGATGTTTTTCAACGCCAGCAAAACGCGCTAAGCTTTTCGGTGTGATTTTCACCTGCGTCTTACCCTTCATCAGAATCTCTTTAATTGCTTTGCGGCAAAGATTCGCAAGTTCACGCTCTAAATTACGCACGCCCGCTTCTCTTGTATAATGACGAATAAGCATTCTGATCGCTTGGTCGGTTATTGAAAACTCGGCTTTTTTCAGGCCTGTCATCTTCATTTGCTTGCTCAGCAGGTGACGGCGCGCAATTTGTAGTTTCTCGTCTTCTGTATAACCAGAGATATTAATGACTTCCATACGGTCCAATAATGGGCGCGGCATGTCTAACGAGTTTGATGTACAAATAAACATCACATCAGACAAATCATAATCAACTTCTAAGTAATGATCGTTGAATGTTTCATTCTGCTCCGGATCAAGGACCTCTAACATCGCAGACGCTGGATCGCCTCGGTAATCAGACGCCATCTTGTCAATCTCATCAAGCATCATTAGCGGGTTAGACTTCCCTGCTTTCTTCATGCCTTGAATGACCTTACCTGGCATCGCGCCGATATAAGTTCGGCGGTGACCACGAATTTCACTTTCATCACGTACGCCACCAAGGGAGATACGAATAAATTCGCGATTTGTCGCTTTGGCAATTGATTTACCTAGTGATGTTTTACCAACGCCAGGCGGCCCCATCAAACAAATGATCTGCCCCTTCACTTTGTTTGTGCGCTGCTGTACCGCCAAATATTCTAGGATACGTTCTTTGACTTTTTCTAAGCCGTAATGATCTTTATCCAAAATCTTTTTCGCGAGTTTAATATCTTTTTTGACTCGCGACTTCTTTTTCCACGGAATAGAGGTCATCCAGTCGAGGTAGTTACGAACAACCGTAGCCTCAGCCGACATCGGGCTCATCTGACGCAGTTTCTTGATTTCTGCCTCACACTTCTCCTTGCCCTCTTTCGAGATCTTGATTTTTTCAACAGCAAGCTCAATCTCACCGATTTCATCAACACCATCCTCGCCCTCACCGAGCTCCTTCTGGATCGCCTTCATCTGTTCATTAAGGTAATATTCGCGCTGTGTTTTTTCCATTTGCTGCTTCACACGGCTACGGATACGTTTTTCAACTTGCAGAACGCCAATTTCGCCCTCCATATAACCGAAGATTTTTTCCAAACGGTCTGCCGTATTGGGAATTGCGAGCAATTCCTGTTTCTCATCAAGCTTAATCGCCAAATGTGAAGCGATAGAATCGGCCATCTTGCATGAACTCTCAATCTGGTTGACGGAAACAATCACTTCAGGTGGAATTTTCTTGTTAAGCTTTACGTATTGCTCAAACTGCGCAAGCACTGCGCGCCCTAATGCCTCAAGCTCCTCTGACGCTTCTGATTCATCACTAAGGATATCACCCGTCACCTCTAAATAAGGGTCCGTTTTTAAGAACTCTGTGATCTTCACACGCTCCGTACCTTCAACAAGCACTTTAACTGTACCGTCAGGAAGCTTCAGCAGCTGCAAAATCTTACCAATAGTCCCCACATCATGCAGGTCCTTATCCGAAGGATCATCCTCCCCCGGTGTCTTTTGTGTCACAAGCAAGATTTGCTTATCTTCGTTCATCACTTGCTCTAAAGCGTTAACGGACTTTTCCCTGCCGACAAAAAGCGGCACAATCATATGCGGAAAAATAACGATGTCACGTAGCGGAAGAACAGGATAGACGGTTGATTCTGTCGTAGAGGAATTTGTATTAAACATGCTTATAGAGCTCCAAATAAATAGTAATACCCACGTTTAGATTATAGGCCATTATTAATGATTTGGTTAATTTTTTTGAGATATCAAGTAAAAAGCCTGTAAAAATTTTTACAGGCTTCTTTTATAACTAAAAATTACAGTGCAAAACTATTTTTTTGCTTTGCTGTCGCCGTCTTTCGCGCCGATTTCTGTACGGCTCTCGACCACGTGGTCAATAAGGCCGAAATCTTTCGCTTCATGTGCGCTCATGAAATTATCACGATCCATAGCTTGCTCAAGGACTTTAAGTTTTTGTCCAGTGTGCTTTGAATATGTTTCGTTCAAACGGTGGCGTAATTTCAAAATTTCTTTTGCTTGAATTTCAATATCTGTCGCCTGACCTTGCGCACCGCCCAAAGGCTGGTGGATCATTACGCGTGCATTTGGTAGCGCGTAACGTTTACCGGCTGCGCCCGCCATAAGCAAGAATGAGCCCATTGAACAAGCCTGACCAATACATACTGTAGAGACGTCAGGTTTGATGTACTGCATCGTGTCATACATTGCGAGACCTGATGTAACAACGCCGCCAGGAGAGTTAATGTAAAAAGAAATATCTTTATTTGGATTTTCTGATTCCAAGAAAAGCATTTGCGCACAAATTAGTGTCGACACATGGTCATTCACTTCGCCTGAAAGGAAAATAATACGTTCTTTAAGCATGCGTGAGAAAATGTCAAAAGCGCGTTCGCCGCGATTCGTCGTTTCAATAACTGTTGGCACTAAATTATTCATATAAGTGTCTAAAGGATTATGCTCTTGCATTTACAGTACTTTCTTTGTGTTTAAACTTTGTAGAAATAGCCTAATCAGTAAGACTATATTTTTGATTCCTTCAAGAATCTACAATCTTGTCGCCCATTGCGCAAGATGTTCTGATTCATTCCTGCGCTTTATCCCAAAACTTCAATTAAACCTATATTAACATATTGCATATAGTATACGCGTGAGGGGTTAATTTGGTAAAAACGATATGAGCAGCCTAAAAAGACATTTCGCCGCAGTGGCTTTAACGACCAGCATGGCATTTAACGCACTTGCCGCTGATACCCCTGATGTTGTTCACTATGAATCTGTACTTGATCCGCAAGACAGCACACTCATAGCGGAACTAGACAATGAAGACCTGTTTGGGTTAGAAAATAATCCGGCAAGCAACGAACATATACTCCCCCTGCTTGTAAGCATAGAAACGCGCCGCGATGCCGTGGACCTGCTGAACACCCTGCGCAACAACCCAAAATTTGAAGAGCTCAACAGTAATATTGTCAAAGTGAACAGCCTTGATGGTTACCTCGACTTTTCAGGTACATCCCCCTATTTAGCCTTGCCCTTATTGATTGGTAGGGAGCAAGAGAAATATTTAAACACTGAGACAATCACTGTTTTAGAAAAGCATGGGCTGGACATCGCCGTGTTAGATCAAGTCATACAGGCGCGCATGACAGGACAAGAAGTTCACCTTTATGACTTTGTCGGAGAAAAAATAGAACGTGAATTAGATAGCAGCTACCTTATGGCACAAGCGCAACACGACGGTCATTACGCCAACATTCCACAAGAGTTATTAAGCGGTGCAAACGCAGAAATTGACCTTTACACCAGAGCGCGCCGCCTGCAAGATCCAGAGTATAGCGCGCCAACGTTACAAGATATTGTCCCATTAGGTGCCGGCTTAGTCGGCGAAGCCAACCCCATACAAGCGATTAAGCTTGCCGCCACATATGCAGACCCATCATATGAAACTGCGCTAGAAGGCAGAGAGCGCAACTTCCAACATGAAGTATCGATGAACCTTTATAATAGTTATCAAATAAACGTGGAAGAACACATTACCGCCAGTTACAAAGGTTACGACAGTCAAAATGGCATATTCTTCACGCAGGCTGAGGCATTTAGTACCCCTCAACAGCGCTCTGACTTCAGTCTAATCGTGGTCGAGCCCAACAATCATGTACATAGTGACATCACGCATAGATATGCCGAACAGCTCGCCTTAAAAATATCCCCCGACCAAGAAGGCGAAGATGATGTCTATTATATGTCCACTGACACCAACTTTAATGAAACAGATAGCATTCTTGCGATCGCGAGCTACGGCGCCAATAACATTATTCTTTCAAAAAGCTATGGTTACAACCCATCGCAGATAAATATAGGTGGTGATTTCCAGCGGAACGCTGACCCTACCGACATATTAAAATATAATTTTCATGAGCAAAACAGCACAATACAGTTCATAGCAGCCGGCAATAGTTATAGCAGCCACGTGAACCCCGACGAAACCCCTGATATATTTGATGCTTATAAAAACATCACCTCTGTAAGCGCAGTCGAAAGCCATGCACAAAGAAGCGTGACTGTCGGCGCAGCGCATGTAAATGGCGATACGCTTTACATGCCCTCCTACACGTCCACGGGCGCTGACTTCCTGATGGAAACGCCTGACTTTTACGGCGCACCAATTCAAGGCACGTCTTTTTCTACACCAACAGCCGCCGAGTATTACCACCAAATCGCAGAAAGCTTTAGCGACACCCTCACACATGAGGAAATCATGATCGCCGCGCTTTATAGCACAGATCTTAACGTGCACAATGTCACCATGGAAAAAGCAAACGCACTCGGCATAAAATTAAACAAGGAAATGGTCATTGAGACATCTGGCCAGCAAGAATATGTAAGGCAGTTTGACAAGACGCTTTCTGCCGATGAAATCAAAAGCTTTCCAGACACAACCTTCCGCACCAATGATGCAGGCATACCATTTCATGAGCGTGCAGGTGCAGGTTATTTGAGCGTTGATAAATGGGTTGATAAGCTCAACACCCTAACAGCCCTCAAGTCGACTTTTGAACACGAGGCGGCGTATATTTCAGAAGACGCTCAGCTTTCAGCGCCTAAATATAATGATGGTGATGATGCTGTATTCAAATATACTTACACCATTGATGTGAACCAAGACATGACACTAGACAAACAAACGCTGTTCTTGGCACAAGCGGGGCTTAACAACATTAGAATCACGACCCCTGCAGGCATGCAAGCAGATTTCGCAGGCAGCTTAAGCGGCTATGTTTCCACACGCGCGTTTTCTGGAGAAGACGTACAAGTGGGCGACAAAATACGGATTGAAACTAACTCCAAATTAACTGAGCAAGCAAGTTTCACACTACGAGGCTTTGAAGATGGCAATGCCATTCAGGCACTAAGGGGTTATATACAAAACGAACAGGGACTTGAAAGGAACGCCTTATATGAAGGCAGTAAATTATCTGAACAAACGCGCGATGCGGCCTCTGGTTTAGAAATGCAGCGCGCTCAAGTACAAATAAGCGCCGCCATAGATGAAACCAAGTACCCACAAATCATATCCGTTGGCCCTCAGCCTTTTTAGCAAGGCGCAATGTCGTTATCGATATTTGGTATTAATTACGTAACTCTTGCCATGCTTTTTTAGTTTTCGCGTAGATAGGGTCGTTTCCCCCTGCTGCCAACTTTCCGATAAGGCCACTGCCCGCAAAACCACACGCAACGCCCGCGACGCCTATAACAGGAAGAGATGTGACCCCAACCCCGACTAAGCCAAGCCAAGATAACGTTGTGATCCCGCATGTAAAAGTGCCTGACAGGCCAGCAGCGCCTACTGATGCACAGGCCTTATCTAACGCAGAGCTATCGCTGACTTCTTTCTGCCCTAATTTGGCAAACATATTCAAATTCGCGTCTTTGAACACTGTATAAGCATCAACAGGTGCGCGCGCTGTATCCGTTACAACACTGGCGGCCAGATTAAATAATTTTGATAACATAGAGCCTCCCAGCCATTTTTTACTTTTTTTATTTCAATAACACATAAACAAAAAAGCCCGCTCTGTAAAGCGGGCTTTCTTAGAATAAATTGTAACAGCTTACTTCTTAGCGGCCGTTTTCTTTGCGGGTGCTTTCTTCGCAGCAGGCTTTTTGTCGCCATCTTTTTTCGCTGCTGGTTTTTTAGCTGCTGTTTTCTTTGCTGCTGGCTTTTTTTCTTTTTTCGCTGGCATCTCATCATCAAAGTCTTCTTTAAGAAGCGCTTCAACGTCAACAGTTACTTCTTTAACTGCAGCTTGTTCAAGAATGAAATCAACAACTTTTTCTTCGAATAAAGGCGCGCGAAGCATCTCGATCATTTGTGGGTTGTTTTTGTAATATTCAAAAACTTGCGCTTCTTGACCTTGGTATTTCTGTGCTTCTTGAATAACAGCTTGGTGTAATTCTTGTTCAGCAACAGTCACTTCGTTTGCGTTACCAATTTCAGCCAAAACAAGACCTAAACGGACGCGACGTTCTGCAATGTCTCTAAGCTCTGCTTTTTCTTCATCACCAACGCTGTGATCATGATCACATTTTTCGCCTGGTGCATGATTATGCTCCTGTGCGCGTTCTTGCTCAATACGGCTAATAATGCTGTTATGCTCGGCCTCAACCATAGTTGCAGGCAGTTCAATCACATGTGCATCATCAAGCACGTCAAGAAGTGCTTTTTTCACTTTTAGGCGGCTCATGCGGTCATATTCACCGTTCATGTTTTCTTCGATAACTTTACGAAGTGCGGCAAGGTCATCAAAACCAACTGTTTTAGCGAATGCATCATCAACTTCACAAGCAACAGATTCTTTAAGTTCGTGAACCGTTACATCAAAGATTGCTTCTTCGCCAGCAAGGTCTTTCATGCCGTAATCAGCAGGGAACGTTACAAGGACGTCAACTTTGTCGCCTGCTTTTTTGCCAACCAACTGGTCTTCAAAACCAGGAATGAATTGGCCACTACCAAGTTTGAGTTCAAAACCAAGCGAAGACATGCCGTCAACTGTGAAATCATCGCGCTTACGACGACCAGCAAAGTCCATAAGAACAATGTCGCCGTCTTTAGCTGCGCGCTTTGTTTCAACCGTTTTACTTGTTGAATTGTTAGACGCAATTTCCGCCAAAGTTTCTTCTACTTTTTCAGCAGGAACTTTTGCAACAGGTTTTTCAAGCTTGATCGTTTTCAGATCCATGACTTTAACTTCTGGAAGTGACTCAACTGCCATTTTATAGACAAGGTCTTTGCCTTCATCAAAAGTAACGACTTCGATTTTGGGCTGCATCGCAGGCTTAATCTTTTTATCGCTTAAAACTTGTGAAGATGTTTCATTTACAGCTTTCTCAAGAACTTCACCAAGCATTGCTTTGCCGTAACGCTGGCGCAAAACCGGCATTGGCACTTTACCTTTACGGAAACCAGGGATATTTACACCCTTACCGTATTCAACAAGGCGATCTTCAACGCGCTTATCAAGGTCATTTGCTGGGATAGTAATTTCTAACTCGTGGCTAAGGCCTTCGCTTTTAAGCTCTTTGATTTTCATGATATCTCTTCACTTTTCATTATTTATATATTGCCAACTAAAAAAAAAGATCAAAATAACATTGATCTTTTTTACTACTCTATAAATGGTGCGGGTGGAGGGACTTGAACCCCCACGTCCTAAGACACTAGAACCTAAATCTAGCGCGTCTACCAATTTCGCCACACCCGCATTTATATGTGTAAGGCAACTGGTTACAGAGCGCGTTTTTACACTATTGATTCAGCTTCGCCAAGTGTTTTTTTGCTTTTTTTTAAAGAAAATAACAGAAAACAAATAATAGCGTTGAAAACACTGCACTTTATTGTTCAAAACAAACCATGAACTATCTGGGTATTTGTGCCTTTTGATTGGTTTTATAAATTTCTGTCAAAGTACGCGCCATCGCGATTGGCAGCTCCGAAGCGACCATGCCAGCGCTTAGTTTTATTGATGCCGCGCCATGCATCCACACCGCACCACACGCAGCTTCAAATGGCGGTATCTTCTGCGCTAGGCACCCAGCCACAGCACCTGCGAGAACATCCCCGCTACCTGCTGTTGACAACCAAGGCGAAGCTACCGTGTTGACACAAGCGCGGCCATCTGGTGATGCAATAATTGTATCCATACCTTTTAACACAACAACGCAGTCAGCTTGCTCTGCTGCCTTTTTCGCACGGTCGAGCTTATTAGGAAGCGTTGCTAAATCAGGGAACATACGCGCAAACTCACCATCATGCGGCGTAATCACGCTCGCGACATTAAGTGACACTTTCCCCAAAGCATCACCATCTAAAACAACCTGCATATCGTGTTTCAGGCAAGCATCTGCTAAAGCCTGCATCCCCAAAGCATCATCTGCCCCCGGCCCAATTAAACAGACACTCACATGCCTTTCATGCATAAGGTCAGCGGCATCCTGTGCATTATCAAAGCCGCGCACCATAACTTCTGGTGCGACTGTTGATTGATAAATTCTGGCGGCATCTTTGGTTGTGACAATACTGCCTACCCCTGCCCCAGTACGCATCGCGCCACTTACAGCAAGTCGCGCCGCGCCAATCAAATCCTCGCCGCCTAAAACAGCAACGTGACCACGGATATATTTATGTGTGCTGGCGTCTGGCACTTTCCAAAATTGGTTCCAGAGTTCTGGACTGTTTAGATGCGCGGGCACTTCCATGCCTGCAAAGCAGCTTTGGTCTATGCCAATATCGACCACATGGATTTTTCCGCAATATTGCGATCCCGGCTGCAAAACATGTTCAATGCGCGGCCTAGCGAAAGTCACGGTATAGTCTGCCTTTAGGATGTTTTTATCCACCCGCATATCTTTACCAAGCCCCGTCGGTACGTCCACAGCAATGACCGTTACATGCTCTTGGCGCACTGCATTAAAAGTTTCATTTATTTCTGTTGATAGCTTCCGGTTCAAACCACGCCCGAATATTGCATCAATGACAATATAGTCCTCATTCAAAACAATTTCAGACAACACAGAAACATCGCCTTTATACATTTGCGCCGCTTCAGCAGCAACGCCGTCTAACATAACTGTTGGTTTAATACAGTAGACATGTACATTCCAGCCGGCACGTTCCAAAATGGCCGCTGCAGCAAACCCGTCACTGCCATTCGCACCTGAGCCACAAAGCACAGCTACAGGGCGCCGTTCAAAACGGTTTGCCACGAACTCGGCAATGCCACGCCCTGCTTTTACAATAAGGTCGATTTCAAAAACGCCAGAATTTTTTATAAGCTTCTCAGCCCGCTGCATTTGCGCAGAGGTATAAAGTGCAAGACTTACGCGGTTCTTTTTTTGCATACGCTCAATAAAGTGTTCGGTTTGATTCATAAAATGCGCTCAAATATCTAAAATAAAATAACTACTGTATCTAAGTTAATACAGCGTACTTAAAAAAACGTAAATTTCACATGAAAAAGAATAAGATAGATGGGGCGACTGACGGGGCTTGAACCCGCGACCACTCGGACCACAACCGAGAGCTCTACCACTGAGCTACAGCCGCCACATTATCTTGCTAGTCAGCTAAATGTGACTAGGCCAGATTTATAACTGAATTTATTGAAGCGCGTCAAGAGTTATGGGGACGGAAAATGCACTTTTAATAGAAAAATATTGATATTTTCACTTATCATGCAATAATAACATTGCTGCGCTGCAAATACTGCATAGGCAATGTGGCAACAAATCAAATATCATGAACACTATTAAAGGCACGCCAATTACTTGGCAAAACAGAGGAAAGTATAATGTCTAAACACCTAAAATTCAAAACATCATCTGATCTTGTTAAATACATTAAAGAAAACGACATTCAGAATATTGATTTTGAATTCACAGATTTACGCGGAAAATTACAACACACAGCCCAGCATGTAGATACAGCCGATGAAGACCTTTTTGATAAAGGTATCTATTTTGATGGCTCGTCTATTGCAGGATGGAAAGCCATTAATGAATCAGACATGAACCTACGGCCAGACCTGTTAAAAGTAACCGTTGATCCCTTCTCATCAATCCCGACGATTAAAATTTTCTGTGACGTGTATGACCCTATAACCAACAAGCCATATGACCTAGACCCGCGCAGCATTGCAAAAAAAGCCGAGGCGTTTTTACGTGATGGCGGGTTTGGCGATGAAGCATATTTCGGCCCAGAAGCTGAGTTTTTTGTTTTTGATGATGTACGCATTCATAATGAAATGAATCACATAGGTCACCGCGTTGACAGCATTGAAGGCCCTTATAATTCAGGCCGAAAATATGATAACGGTAATTTAGGCCACCGCCCAGGATTAAAAGGCGGTTATTTCCCCGAAGCGCCTGTGGATAGTTTAGCTGACTTACGCGCAGAAATGCTTTCTGTGATGCGTGAAATGGGCGTGCCTGTTGAAAAACACCACCATGAAGTTGCACCGAGCCAATGCGAATTAGGTATCAAATATGCCACATTGACGGAAAGTGCGGATAATATACAAATTTATAAACATGTTGTACATAATGTCGCCCACGCTTATGGCCGATCAGCCACATTCCTGCCAAAGCCCATTATGGGCGATAACGGCTCAGGTATGCATGTTCACCAATCCATTTGGAAATCTGGTAAGCCAAGCTTTGCTGGCAAAAGCTATGCCGGCCTATCTGAAACAGCGCTATACTACATTGGCGGCATTATTAAGCACGCCAAAGCGTTAAACGCATTCACTAACCCGTCAACAAATTCATATAAACGTTTAGTGCCCGGTTATGAAGCGCCTGTTATGCTTGCTTATTCAGCGTGCAACCGCTCCGCTTCATGCCGCATTCCTTTCGGTAATGAGCCTAAGGAAAAGCGCGTCGAAGTGCGGTTCCCTGACCCTGTGGCGAACCCATACTTAGCCTTCTCGGCGATGTTAATGGCTGGCCTTGACGGCATTGAGAACAAAATCCACCCAGGCGACGCGATGGATAAAAACCTCTATGAGCTAGATGCTGATGAATTGAGCACGATGCCTACGGTTTGTGGCTCATTGCGCGAGGCCTTAGAAGCGCTTGCTGCTGATCATGCTTTCCTTGAAAAAGGCGGCGTGTTCACGCATGAAATGCTCGAAAGCTATATCGACCTCAAGATGGAAGAAGTTTCACTTTATGAAACAACGCCTCACCCGATTGAATTTGCGATGTATTACTCATCATAAATGCGGCAAATTTACACCGCACATTGACAAAAGGCTCATAATGATGGTTATGAGCCTTTTGTTTTGCGTGTACTTCGTATTGACGTTTCGCCATCAAGATCATAAAATAAATACAGATACACTCGCAAAAAATAAGAGAATGTAATTATGCGCGCTATTCACATCATCTGTTTTTTAGCCCTGACAAGCGCTGCGTTTATTACAACGGCTGACGCCGATATCGGGGTGCATAATCACCAACTTAATATTGCGATCGAAGATTCATGGCCTCCCTATGCAGATATAAACGGCCAAGGGCACTCCCGCGATATTCTTGAGCGTGCACTAGAGCTCACACAAATAGAGTACCGCGTTCAGGTCGAGCCTTACTCGCGCGCCTTGTATTTAACGAAGTCAGGTCTTGTTAACGCCTGCTTAAACGTGACGAGACAGAGCTCGACAGAAAGTGTTTTTCATTTTGGAGAAGAGCCGCTGTTCATTGCCGATGCCTATTTTTTTGTCTCTCCAAAAAACCAGCTCCCGATGCAATCACTACGCGAAGCGCCCGATCATTACAAAGTCGGCGTTATCACAGGGTATGAGTATGGTGAACAATTTGAAATCGAGAAACACCGCCTCTTTCTCTCCGAAGTCCGCACGCAAGAGCAACTGATTGCGATGCTAAAAACGGGGCGCCTAGATGCTATTATTATGTATGATGAAGTTTATGAACACACGAGAATAAAAATGGGGCTACCACAAGACCTTTTTCGTCGTGCATTCCTTAATCATAGCTCTGATATACATGTTGCCTTCAATAAGGAAAACCAGTGGTCTAAAAGCTATGCTGCGCAGCTTGACGTTGCATTACGCGCGCTCAAAGCAAGCGACCAGCCACAGCATAGCAAAACCTCGACAAAACAAAACGCAGATTAAAAATCTAGTTTTTAGTGCCTAGCCCAATGTCTTTAGCAAGCTGACTGCGTTTTTCCGCGTAGTTTGGCGCGACCATAGGATAATCCGCAGGTAACCCCCAACGCTCACGGTATTCCTCAGGCGTCAAATTATAAACAGATTTCAAGTGGCGCTTGAGCATTTTCAAATGCTTCCCATCTTCCAAACAAACAATATAATCAGGCATGATGGATTTTTTGATTGGCACCGCAGGGCTTGGGCGATCTTTATTGCGCCCACCTTCACCTGACACGCTAGCTAAGCTTTTATAAACCTGCTTGATAACATCAGGAATATCACCAGCCTCCATACGCGCATTGGCGACATGTGACGACACTATATCTGTCGTCATTTGAAGTAATTCTTTATTCGTTACTGTATCTTGCACAATAAACCTCATATTTATAAAAGTAAAAGCAGTACAAATTACATCTTCACAAATAAAAGTAAATAAATACTTATAAAAAAAGCAGCGCCTTTATAGCGCTGCCTTGTAAATAAAAACCGTTTTAATGCGGGGCTGTTAGCTAGTGTAAGCTATAGTGCCTGCCTTCACTTCTCTCTGATCTGGAGCGACGGTTTGCTGCACCTGTTTATGCGCTGCATTAATAAGCTCAAACTGGTCTTTATAATCCGCAGGATTCATTGCAGGGAACACAGTAACTTCAATCGTCATTGTTTTGGTTGCCATACGGTTCCAAATACGCTTCAGCATATTGTCTTCATCAAAGCGGCTGTAATAAGCGCGAAGCTCTGGATTGTCTTGCGTGCTTTGGCCTTCGACATCTTTGACGCGTATGGCGATCGGCTGCACAACGACATCTTTTTCAAGCTTCACCTCACGGCCTTTTTTATCAACGCCTTTTTCGCCATATAGCATGCTAATTAAACCTGCACGAAAACGGTCAACGCGTGAACCGTCATTCGTAGTGCCCTCAGGGAACATAATGACATTCTCGCCTTTGTTAAAACTCTTGGCAATTTTACCAATTGATTCAGGGTTAAATTCGCGTGAGCGGCGGACACCAATAAATTTCATGGCCAAAGCAAGCTGACCGACAACAGGCCATTTTAATATCTCGCCCTTGCCGACAAAGTTACCATTAAGTGCACTGCCTGCGACAAAAGGATCCGCCATCGACATGTGATTTGCGACAAACCATGTTGGCTTGTCTTTTTCAAGCTTTGCCGAGGCTTCGTTGAATTCTATTTTAATGCCGATTAACTTGCGCATTGTATTATAAACCATATTTGGTATCAGCGTTTTATTGCGAAATATTGGCCCAACAATTGCGCCCTGCGTCACAATAGCCGCGGCGAGTAATGGAAAAGTAACAATGCCGATTAACGCACGGCGCGCTGCACGTAGCTGACGTCTCATGAAATAAGTCCCCTAAATATATTTTTATTATGAACCTTAATATGCATGTAAACAGACTTATGGCAAGATATTAATCTCCAACGCAGCCCATTTATACAGAGCGCGCTTCTCTAAACCTACCCTATGGTCTTATAGATTTTCTTGCTCAGTGATACATCCGCAGGTTTTAAATAGGCTGGGGAGACATTAATGGGCTGATAGCCACTCGCCTGTTGCGCTGTGAAATACTCAAGCGCCATCTCCGCTAAGACTTCAGTCGATGTCTGGTTATAAGACATTTCCGCGCGCCACTGACTTGCGACGTCGGTGTTTGGTTGCACGAATGATTGTACGAAACGTTCTACCGCATCACCAATAATCACGCCCCGCGCTTTACCACAAAGTAGATGATCATGGAGCGCCGGCCCTGATATTGCTTGCGCGGGTAATTCTGCCTGCCCCGCTTGCCATGTTGCAGCATAAAAGTCATCGCGCTTTGTTTCAAGGACAACGCAGACATTGTCTGCGTCCCCCGCATTGCTTCGTAGAAATTGACGATATAATAAATCTAACGTTGAAACACCAAGCACAGGCACATCTAGCGCCAAAGCCATAGCCCGCGCCGTAGACAAGCCCACGCGCAACCCCGTAAACGCGCCAGGCCCATTGGTGACAACCACAGCGTTAATATCAGCATAACTCATTGCGGCACGCCCAACAGTCGCGTCAATGATCGGGACAAGTCGTTCAGCCTGCCCGCGTTTGATATCTTCAAATGTCGTATAATATTGGCGCTCCGAAGCGTGCCATATGCTGACGCGGCACCCCGTCAATGCGGTATCAATAGATAATATATTCACTGTAGATCTCTCTTTATTTATCCTCAGCGTTGATAGTAAATATCAGGCCTCGCGTCAAATTTAAAAAGCAATCTGTCGCTAATATACGCATTAACACCCTTTATGGTTGACAGTTAAGTGATAAAGCATATCTTGTGTAACATTCATAAACATCTTTGGGGTTCAGCGTGGATCACAGAATACGGATACATCATAAGTTCACTTTTTTACCTTGCGTTATTTGCTTATGCTTAGCGCTTGCTCAGCTTGTTTTGTCCCCTGCCGCGCTTGCCAATAAGGATTATGCAGCACTCGAGTACGACCAGTCCGCCATCGTTGCGTATAGCTACTTCCAAATTGATGATGATGCCTTTCCTGATATGAGCCTTAATTTTGATACGTTTCAACAGCATATTGAGACGATTAAGAATGAAAACTTTACGGTTGTGTCCCTCAAAGACCTTAAAGGCTATACAAAGAAAAAAAAACAAAGCGCGCCGAGCATCGCAATCACATTTGAAACTGGTCACAAATCAATTTTGAATAAGGCTATTCCCTTGCTGTTAAAAGAGAAACTGCCTTTCACTATTTTCATTAGCCCTGCCGAAATAGACCAAGGCCAGCCCTATGTTATTCCGTGGGGTGAACTAAAAAAATTAAAGCGCAATCCGCTTGTCACAATCGGCATCCACAGTGCCACATATAAAACGATGCAAGCTTACAAAAGCCGTGACGATATTAACCACGCGGTGACCAGCGCAATTACACGCTATAAAGAGGTTTTTAATCACGCGCCTGCGCTTTATGCTTACCCATATGGTGACCATGACACCGCACTGGCGGATACCTTAAAGAAAAACAACATCGCCTTTGGCTTTGGCCTACAATCTGGCGTTATACACACAGCAAGCCCGCAATATCACTTACCCCGCTTTACCATGACGGATAATTTTGGCAGTAATCAGCGTTTTATTGACACGGCGTATAACTTACCGTTTCCTTATTTTGATATGATACCGCAAGATACCGTCTTACCAGATGCGCCAACGAGCCTGAGTTTTTCAGTGCCTAGTATTTTGAGCAATAGCCTTAATAGCTTGCAATGTTTCCATTCTGGCATTGGTAAAATCTCAACAGATATACTTGGCGATGAACGCGTTCATATCGTGCTGCCTGAGAGCACAACAAGCTCTGGCCGCCTGCGGGTAAACTGCACAATTAATGCAGGCTATGATGAAATCGCCGAGCGGCAACGTTGGCGATGGCACGGCATCTTACACCGCATCAATATCGGCGCGGCGCTGCGTCCATAAATCAGAACAATAAAAAACGGCGTTTTGTATAGCGCCGCTTTTTGTATCTTGTTTCTATATCGCTTTACACAAATGGGCTTAACGCCAAAACCCCATAAGGTCCATAACCTCGTCAATATGTGGCTGCGCTATTGCATTTGCACGCTCTGCCCCACGGCGCAAATAAGCATCAATCTGATCCGTATCAGCAAGCAATTCATTCATTCTCGCTGAAATTGGCGCCAAATGATTGACAGCGACATCAACCAAAGCTGGTTTAAAATCAGAGAACGTCTTGCCTGCAAATTCAGCCAACACTTCGTCGCCTGATTTATCAGTTAATGCGCCGTATATCGTAACAAGATTTCTGGCCTCTAGGCGCGTTTCTAAATCTACGAATTTCTCAGGCAACACTTCAGCGTCCGTTTTGGCTTTTCTTATTTTCTTAGCAATCAAATCGGCGTCATCGGTCAGATTGATACGCGTCATATCACTTTGCGCTGACTTACTCATTTTCTCAGCCCCGTCACGCAGCGACATTATGCGCGCGCCTTCTGCAAGCACAACTGATTCTGGCTCAGGGAAATAATCTTCGCCATAGCGGTGGTTGAATGTGCCCACAATTTCGCGCGCTAATTCTAAATGCTGTCTTTGGTCATCACCTACCGGAACATGAGTTGCTTTATAAATCAAGATATCCGCCGCCATAAGCACAGGATACGCATAAAGGCCAAGCCCTGCTTTTTCCTTATTCTTGCCTGCTTTATCCTTGAACTGCGTCATACGGTTTAGCTTACCCATTTGCGTCATAGTCGCCAGCAACCACATTAACTGTGAATGTGCGGGGACAGATGACTGTGCAAATAAAATGGACTTTTCAGGGTCAACCCCCGCCGCTATATAAGCAGCCGCAATTTCGCGCGTACTTTGTCTGAGCTTGCCTGCTTCATATGTCGCAGTAATCGCGTGCAGATCAACCACGCAAAACAATGTCTCAAAGTCGCCTTGATCTTGCAGCTTAACCCAATTACGCAGCGCACCTAAATAATTGCCTAAATGTAGTTGGTTCGTTGGCTGCATGCCAGATAAAATACGCTTTGTCATTGCTCTGTTCTTACCTCTAATTTGATTGTGATTTTACGGCTTTACGAAAAAATGTTTGATAGCACGTAAATTATAGATGCGCAACATAAACACCGCCGCACCATAGCTTATAACGCCGCAGCCAATCAATGCCAACATCTGTATAAACTCAGTATTTTCAGCGCCCATATATGCAGTCCAAATTATGGAGCCGCCATAAATAACAGCCGACATAATAAAGGCTGCAATGACCAGCTTTACAATACGGCGCTTTGCCGCGGCGGGGATCGTTATGTTCTCATAGCCACGCATTTTCTTTTTCAGCATAAAGAATTGCAACCAACCAACAAGCCCCGTAGATAGCGCAATGCCTGCTTCATTAAACGGAAAAATAAGGATAAGCGACAGCACGATATTGAGCGCCGTAACCTGCATTGATATTTTAACAGGTGTCCACGTGTCTTTATGTGCCCAAAACACGGTAGAAAGCACCTTGCTCGCCACATACGGTACAAGTCCGACCGTATAGCCCATTAATGCATAAGATGCGCGCAGCGTGCTCTCAGAGCCAAATGCACCGCGCTCAAACAGGACAGATATAATAAGCTCCGCCAAAATAAACAAACCAAGCGCAGAAGGTAGCGCCAAAAACACACAGGCTTCTAACGCCTGCGAGAATAATTTTTGGGCATCTGCACTTTTCTTTTTTGCCAAAGCCACAGAAAGCATAGGCAGCAAGGCAGTGCCCATCGCAATACCAACAACGCCTAATGGCAATTGATTTAAGCGGTCAGCATAATACAGCGCCGAAATCGCGCCTACAGGCAGGAAAGACGCAATAATCATATCCGCGAATAAGTTAATATGCATGACGCCTGCGCCCAAAACACCGGGGCCCATTAATGAAAAAACTTTCTTCACGTCGCCTGAATGTTCGTATTTTGAAAAACGTGGTTGTATCCGCGCCTTAAACGTCATCCAGCACATAAAACCTAACTGTATAATGCCCGATATTGTTATCCCGAGTGACAATGCTTTGGATATTTCATAGCCATGATGGTTTGCTATTAACATTGCAAAAATTAAAGTAAGATTGAATATTATAGGTGCCATCGCAAAGGGCGCGAAACGGTTATGCGCGTTTAGCATTGCACCAAACATCGCCGTAATCGACATCAACAGCAAATACGGAAAGGTTATCCGCGCATAACCAACCGCTGCGTCAAAACGCGCACTGCCCGCTTCAAACCCTGGGGCAATAATGGTGACAATATAGGGCATGGCCAAAATTGACAATGTTACAAAGATACTAAGTATCCCTGCCATAAGCATCAAAACATGCGCTGCAAATTTGGCGGCATCCGCGCTGCCACGTTCTTCTTTAATCGATGTATATATAGGGACAAAAGCGACAGTAAACGCCCCCTCTGCGCTGATCCGGCGAAAAAAGTTTGGTAATTTCAGCGCAACAAAAAAAGCGTCCGCAAGCGGCCCCGCCCCTAAAAGCGCCGCCGTTAATATATCACGTATAAAACCAGCAACCCGGCTTACGAGCGTTAAACCGCCGACAGTTGCTATTGCTTTGAAAAACTTCATGAAACAGTTATGGGGAATTTTTTATTATGTGTCACCACCCTTAAGTGCAGTATTTAATGATATAAACAGCTGATTATCTTTTGCTAGCGTTTCTTCGCTGCCGCAATAGCGGATAATCTTGACAAGGTTAGTTTTCATATTTATAAACAGGCTATAAAAATAAATATAAAAAAAGTTTACAGGGATACGTCATGAATAGAATTACAGCAAATTTGCTCACGGAGCTATTTAATGGGTCAGCACAAGACCGCACAATACTCACCAAAGAAATTTTCATCAATGTTGATACCGAAGCAGGCGCTGAAATTTTAATCAGGCCTTTTACACCACAAATCGCAGCCGAATACCTGACGCATTTAGTTGGCAATACAAAAAGCGCCCTGCTTGAGCCGATGATCCTAAAAGATACCGTTAGAGCACCTATAAATATGGTATTTAACGGACGCTATCTTGATACAGAGCTGCGTAAAGAATACAACGTCCCTTTAATTACCTATAGGCATTGCCCGCACAGAAAAGAATCTGTGCTCATCATGGATCGCTTCCATCAGGAACAAAACCCAAGCATGGGGCAGTATCTACAAGCTCCAAACATTCATCAAATGATCAACGCATTAAACAGCGCAGGCGGGCGTTGGTCTGATGTTGAGTTTCATACACAAAAGGATGCCGCGCGCCCAAGCTTAAGGCTTGTCAAATAGCGCGCAACTGCTTAACACTTAAATTTGTAACATAACAAATTGACCGTGAAGCACGATGAGCGATACAGAGAACACAGAAAATCCCGAAAGCACTTGGTTTGGCGAAACATCCGTTTCTCCGAAAGAAAAGACTGAAAAAGTACTGGGTGTATTCCACAGCGTCGCCGATAGCTATAATGTGATGAATGACGTTATGTCGATGGGCATACACCGCGTGTGGAAGGACCGTTTTGTCGGAATGATTAACCCAAAGGCAGGGTTAAGTTATTTGGATGTTGCAGGCGGCACAGGCGATATTGCCTTCAGGCTCTATAAAAAAACCAAAAGCGCGCCAGATATAACCGTTTGTGACATTAACACATCTATGCTGAGCGTTGGGCGCGACTTATCGATTGATAAAGGCTATATTAATGGCATGAAATGGGTCACTGGCAACGCAGAGTCTTTGCCGCTGCCCAGTAAGTCAAAAGATGTTTACACCATCGCCTTTGGCCTGCGTAATGTTACCCACATTGATAAGGCATTAAAAGAAGCCTATCGCGTACTTAAACCCGGCGGGCGCTTCTATTGTTTAGAGTTCTCTCACCTCCCAGATCCAGCCATGCAAAAATTATATGACAGCTATTCGTATAATGTGATTCCCAAGATGGGAGAGATTGTGGCAAAAGACGCTGAGAGTTATCAATATTTGGTTGAGAGTATCAGAAAATTTCCAAAACAAGACGCTTTGGTCGCACGAATCCAAGATGCCGGGTTTGACCAAGCCGGCTACAAAAACCTAAGCTGCGGCATTGCTGCGATGCATTGGGGTTGGAAACTTTAGTTAATCACAAGCAAACCTTGTTAAAACTTACAAATAAATTAAGTGACAAATGCTCGCCTGTTTGATAAGTTGAATATAGCTTGATTTTATATGACTAATGTTATATAACCTTATGTAAATAATGCTAATGGTGAACAAGGATCCCCCATGCAACAGATATATGTTTTATTAAGTGTATTAGTCCTATTACTTGGTTTCGGCGTTCTTATGCACGAAACACAGTATAAAACCGCGCGCGTTGACGGTGGCCCTGAATTTGTTGATGCATCAAGTCTTGCAGCGCTTGATCCTGCCGCAGGTATCAGCTACAACTCTGGGATGGAAACATATCAGCAGGCATTAAACAAACTCGATGACAAAAGAATTTATCTCAACAAATAAAACGTCTCATGATGCGCATACGCATAGCGTCCTGATTATAATCTCAGGCGGCGTTTCTGCATATAAAGCACTAGAGCTTATTCGTCTGCTGAAAAAATCTGGTATTAAAACCCCTGCGATTCTCACCAAAGGCGGCGCAGCATTTATAACGCCGCTAAGCGTTAGTGCATTAAGCGGCGAAGCCGTCTATACGGATTTATTCTCATTAAAAGACGAACAAGAAATGGGCCATATTCGCCTGTCACGCGAAGCTGACCTTATTGCTGTCATCCCCGCGAGCGCCAATATAATGGCACGCACAGCGCATGGCATGGCCGATGACCTTGCAAGCACGGTATTGCTTGCCGCTGACAAAGCTATTCAATTCTACCCTGCAATGAACCCACAAATGTGGGACAACCCCGCGACGCAGGATAACGTGAAAACTCTGCGCGCTCGAGGCATAGGCGTCATTGAGCCCGATAGTGGCGAAGTTGCATGCGGTGAGACGGGTAAAGGCCGCTTGCCAGATATCGAATTTATATATGAGAGCATTATCCAGAAACTCAATACCGCGCGCGCGGCTCTGCCTTTAACGGGGAAGCATGCCATTGTTACTGCTGGGCCAACATATGAATCTATTGACCCAATACGATTTATTGGCAACCGTTCATCAGGTAAACAAGGCTATGCGATCGCCCAGAAGCTTGCCGCTTATGGCGCGGATGTTACGTTAATTTCAGGCCCCACCGCACTGCAAGCACCTCAGAATGTACATAGAATAGAGATTGAGAGCGCAGCGGAGATGCTGGAAGCTGTCAATACAGCCCTTCCTTGCGATATCGCGGTCTGCGCGGCCGCTGTTGCTGATTGGCAGGTCAGCAACCCATCACAAACAAAGCTTAAAAAGCACGATAGTGACGGCGGACCTGCGCTTAGCTTCGCCGAAAACCCTGACATTTTAAAACATATAGCAACCCACAAGACAAAGCGCCCGCAATTCGTCGCGGGCTTCGCTGCCGAGACTGAGAATGTAGAACACAACGCTGCCGCGAAGTTTGCGCGCAAGGGCTGCGACGCCTTGCTCGCCAATCATATCGCAGATACCGACAATGTTTTTGGCGCAGATGAGAATACTATATTATACATCAGCAAGACAGACGTGGGCGCAGCACCCCATCATGAAAACTGGCCTAAACAAAGCAAGTTAGACGCCGCCGACATGCTTGTGCGCAAAATTATTCAGCACCTTGTAAAGGCTGAGGGCATCCCTCATAATACCGCCACCCCAATTTCAACAAAATTAGAGGCCATTCAATGAGTGAACAAAGCTCTGTAAAGCTAGAAGTACGCAGTAACGAAGAAACTGTGGAAATCGCACTAAAGCCACATGAACATGCGGTTGGATTAAACTTACCAACATACGCAACAGAACAATCTGCAGGCATGGACTTATCCGCCGCATTAGAAGAAGCCTTGGAAATTGCCCCGGGTGAGCGCGCTTTAGTGCCAACAGGACTAACTATTGCACTGCCGACTGGCTACGAAGCACAAATCCGCCCACGTTCAGGCCTTGCGATGAAACACGGCGTTACTGTTTTGAACAGCCCCGGCACTATAGACGCTGATTATCGCGGAGAAATAAAAGTTTTGATTGTCAACTTAGGACAAGATGACTTCACCATTGAGCGCGGTATGCGTATTGCCCAAATGGTTATTGCTCGCCACGCCAATGTTAGCTGGCGCGTTGTTAAAGACCTCGACGAGACAGAGCGCGGTAGCGGCGGTTTTGGCTCCACAGGTACACAGAGCAAATAAGGCTGCGACAATCAGCATTACACAACAAAAAAAGCAGCCTGAAGTGGGCTGCTTTTATTTTAGAGTGACGACATTCGGCATCGGTGATTAATCCTCCGCACGGCTAATCATACTCATGCTCACATCCCATTTATCTGCCCCTGTATTAATCAGTAATGGCTGCTCATATTGCAAAGATAAAAAAGCGTGAACCTCATGCGGCAAGGCGCCGTAATTAACAGAAATTCGCCCTTCTTTATCAGCAAAGCGTTTATTCACAGGGACGCACAGCGTGTCAAATGGTCGGTATTCTTCAATTTTCCATTTCTTGTTTTCTTTAAGAATACGTAACAAGAAATGCCCGCCCATAATGACGCTTTTTTTATGGGGCTGGGCAACGACGTTATAGGTCAGGAACTCAGGGCCATCTTTAATAACGATCGTGTTATACTCTAACTTACAAGGCCCCTTAACAGATTTCTGTGCAAGAAGATAAACCTCATACATTTCCTTTAAATGGTCAGCCACTTTTGGGAAGTGTACGTAAACAGGCTTTTTGCCCTTGAACTCAACACCAAAAATGCCCTTAATGCCGCCCGTTACATCCTCACCTAAAAAGTGGACAAGGTTTTTGTTGTCTTTAAGCTCTACGATTACAGCGTTAATGTCATTAACATTCACATCCTTGCCACGTTCACCCAAGAACTCATAAGCACGGTTAATAAAGTCATTTTTAATGTAGAGCTCAATGCCCCGCTTTGACACATGAGGAATGCGGCTATTCGACACTTTAAAATGATCATAGGCCTGTTCCAAATAGAGTGAGCGCGCGTTCTTTTCAAATTGATTATGCGTATCTATGCTATTTTGCGCCCTGCCCTGATGTGCAAACATAGAAACGCAGGACAGGCCGAGTAAGGCAATGAAAATAAACTTAAAACGTGTCATATATTGGCACCATTCAGGTTAAAAAATAAAAATAATCACAGTTAATAAGCATAACATAGTTGAAAATACTAAGCGATTTAAAAAAAACACGCTAAAACTAGCGCTATGAACAAACACGCAGCAAAACAAGATCAACTGGACGAGTTAATGGCCAGTGGTCATACGCCAATGATGGCGCAGTTCCATATGATAAAGCAGGCGCATCCCGAGTGCCTATTGTTTTACCGCATGGGTGATTTTTACGAAATGTTTTATGATGATGCCATCGCCGCATCATCAATACTCGATATTACGCTCACCAAACGCGGCAAAAGCAATGGTGACGACATTCCCATGTGCGGGGTTCCCTTTCATTCTTATGAGCCTTATTTAGCTAAACTGATCCGCGCCGGTCATAAAGTCGCAATCTGCGAACAAACAGAAACGCCTGACCAAGCCAAAGCGCGCGCGAAAGCTAATGGAAAGTCGACATCCAAAACACTGGTCAACAGAGAAGTTTCGCGCATTGTGACGCAAGGCACATTAACCGAAGACCACTTACTAAACGCAAAAGAAAGCAATTACATTGCCGCGCTTTGCGAAATCAGAGGCGAATACGCATTAGCATGGCTAGAGCTGTCTACGGGTGAATTTTGGACACAAAAAGGTAACTGCACAGAGATATTTGCTGCACTTGCTCGTATTGACTGCAAAGAACTGCTGATTTCGGACAAATTAATCCACGAACCGAGTTTATTTGAACGCTTTGCCCCGTTTAAGGACGTTATTACCCCGCAAAGCCCGACTTTCTTTAACGCTGAAAACGCAAAAAAGAAACTAGAAGACAGCTTTGAGGTTGATTCACTTGATAGTTTTGGTGACTTCAGCCGCACACAAATAGCCGCTTCTGGCGCTGTGTTTGATTATATTATCCGCACGCAAAAAGGCAATCTGCCTTATATTCGCCCGCCGATAGAAATTGCGAGCCACGACGTCATGGAAATTGACGCCGCCACCCGCCAGAACCTGGAAATACTGCGCACGCTCAACGGGACGCGTAAAGGTGCGCTAATCAGCATATTAGACAAAACCAAAAGCGCCCTTGGTGGCAGGTTATTACAAAAGCGCCTTTCTGCGCCCCTTTACAACAAAGACGTCATTGAACAGCGCTACAATGAAATAGATGCGTTTTACAAGGACATACGCCTGTTAGAAGAAGCTGAAACACTGATAAAAACGGTACCAGATATTGAGCGGGCTTTATCACGCATCACCATCGGGCGCGGCGGCCCCAAGGATCTTATCATGGTGCGTGAAGGCCTAGAACGCGCAGAAATTTTACAGCAACTTATCGCCAACATACAGGCACTAAACACAATAAGTGAAAGCAACACATTAAGAACAGATGCCAAACAACTAAAAGAAAAGCTAAATACCGCATTAAACGACAGCGCTCCGTTATTTGCACGCGACGGCGGCTTCATTAAAGATGGCTACTCCACCAAGATAGACCAGCTCAGACAGCTAAAAACCAACAGCAAAAAACTCATTGCTGAGCTACAAGCCGATTACGCAAAAAAAACAAACATCGATAACCTTAAGATCAACTATAACAATGTCTTGGGATACTTCATTGAAGTGCCATCTAAGCGCGCAAGACCATTAATGCCTAGCAATGACGATAGCGAGAACACAACAGGATTTATCCACCGCCAAACAATGGCGAGCGCTGTGCGTTTTACATCCGTCGCTTTGTCGGAACTAGAACGTGACATTTCAAGCGCAAGTGAAAAACTACAAGCATTGGAAGTCGAGCTCTTCGACCAGCTCATCACTGACGTTACACAGAGCGCCAAAAACATTCAGGAGATCGCCTACGCCCTTGCCGCTCTTGACGTTGCATCATCATCAGCGCGACTAGCCTTAGATAACAATTACACGCGCCCAGAGATCACCAATGACACACGGTTTGAACTTGTCGGCGCGCGCCATCCTGTTGTTGAAGACGCGTTACGGAAGAATGAAGGCAAAGAATTCATTCGCAATGACTGTAATTTGGACGACGACAACAGTTTGTGGCTTTTAACAGGCCCTAACATGGCTGGTAAATCAACGTTCTTACGCCAAAACGCATTAATCGCGATTATGGCGCAGGCCGGACTTTACGTCCCTGCGCAAAGCGCTAAAATCGGCATGGTTGATAAAGTTTTCAGCCGCGTTGGCGCAGCAGACGACCTTGCACGCGGGCGATCGACCTTTATGGTAGAAATGGTTGAAACCGCCGCGATTTTGAACCAAGCAACAAACAAGTCACTCGTCATCCTTGATGAAATCGGGCGCGGCACAGCAACATTTGACGGCCTATCCATCGCATGGGCCTGCGTCGAACATTTACACGAAGTCAATAAATGCCGCGCGCTGTTCGCCACACACTACCATGAACTTACCCATTTGCAGGCATCCTTGCCTTATATGCGCTGTTATTCGATGGCCGTAAAAGAGTGGAAAGGCGATATTGTCTTCCTTCATGAAGTTATACAAGGCGCGGCGGATCGCTCCTATGGTATACACGTTGCCAAAATTGCAGGCCTACCGAAGGCCGTGATTGCCCGCGCGAAAGAGGTGCTGTCTAATTTGGAACAGAGCGATCAGACAGGCACCTTATCGGCGCTGACGAATGATTTGCCGCTCTTTATGCCTCAAAGCAGCACAGACCTTGCACAAGGTAGCACGTTAGATGCCCCTGAACATGCCGAGCTTCTAAATGCACTTGATGAGATTGACCCAGATAGCCTTAGCCCACGCGATGCGCTAGAGTTAATTTATCACTTAAAATCAAAGCGTAACGGCTAAGCAAAAAAATCGTCTCATTTTACCGCAGCGCATCATGACCTTCTCAAAATCTCGTGATATTGTATGCACATGGAAAACGTATATTTAAAGAACACGCTAAATGCAGTGGGCAATACGCCTCTTATCGATCTTGAAAGCGGCATATATGCAAAAGCAGAATTTTTAAACCCAAGCGGCTCAGTCAAAGACCGCATGGCGCTGTACATTGTTGAGCAGGCCGAAAAAGATGGCTTGTTAAAACCGGGGGACACGATTGTAGAATCGACCAGCGGCAATACAGGTAATGCGCTGTCGATGATCGCCGCTGCCAAGGGCTATAAAATGATTGTGTTAATGCCCAATGGCTACACCCATGAACGTAGCAACATATCTCTTCTTTATGGCGCGGAGCTTCGCCTAGTTGGTGATTTTCATGTCAACCAAGCGCGTGCAGAAGCCATTGAACTTGGTAAAAAGGACGGTTATTTCTGCCCGCAGCAATTCGATAATGAATTAAATGTTGAAGAAAACAAAAACTGGCTCGGTAAAGAAATCATTGCCCAGCTCGATGAAAAAGGCATAAAAATTGACGCGATTGTGCAGGGCGTCGGCACAGGCGGCACGCTGCTCGGCAATGCGATGGCGCTTAAAGAATGGCACAACCCTGACCTTAAAGTCTTCGCGATGGAGCCCAGCGAGTCGCGTACGATTGAATGCTGCATTACCGCTTGCCACAATATAGAAGGCATTTCGGATGGCTTCATCCCCACTATTTACGGCCGACACAAGCATTTGGTTGATGAAATCATCAATATTGATAGTGAGCTTGCCATTGATACCGCAATCGGGTTTGGCATAGAACGCGGCCTGATGGTCGGACCTAGCAGTGGCGCAAATTACCTCGCCGCATTAGAGATTAAACGCCGCCATCCAGAGATCAAAACAGTCTTAACGTTCTTATGTGATCGCGGTGAAAAGTACTTATCCCTCTATGCGCAGCGTAAAGGGAATAATGCGACCATCTAAATAGTTGACATAATGCAGATCCTTACCTATACTCCGTCAACATTCAAACGGAGCTGCTCATATGCGCAATACACTTACCGCGGATCAATTAATTGATATTTTGTTCCAAACAGATAATCGCATCACGGCCAATGCGCTTAATAAGCAAAGCCATGTTTCTAAATGGATCAGCAGCTTATTCACCACAACGAACAAAAATGACACGGAGCATAAAAACGGGTTTAAGGGCTATATACAAAACTTAAAACGTAGCCTGACATTAGAGTTTAACGACGCCGTTAAAATTGAACATGAACACCCACGTTCCTTGCGCAAGGCATTGCTCGAGTTAAAAACCCTCGGCTATAGTAACAACCAGCTTTATGATATTAAGGTAGATGTATTACGTTTTACACTTCTTCATCTTGACTTTGACGGCGCGATTAAACGCCTTGCTGACAAGCGCCACCCATACACATTGAGTGCATGGTGCGACAAAGCCTTTTTAGGGGCTGCGTCTCTGGAATTTGAGGGGTATGTAAAAAGCGGTTACCGCACAATGGATGAAATAGATAATGCTCCGGCACACAACTCAATTTATTCAGAAAATGATTATGATGCGGTCTACCCTATCTTTAAGGAATCTTACACAGCAAAAATTAGCCGCCATCCAGAATACCTGACACCAGAAAAATCTAAGGGTTTAGCATTAACACTTAATGGGTAAATTTATTGAAGCGCGGCTTCTTTCATCGCTGATGCGATTTTTTGACGCATAGCATCGCTTATTGTGTCGCTTTCAAGAAATGAAAACAGGGTCTCGATGTTCTTTTTGCGGTCAATCGGCACGACTTCTTCTTCTATCAGGTTTTTTTCACCAAAAAACAGCTTATTTACGTCTTCTTCATGTTCAGGGAGCGCCTTACGTGCAGCTTCCAATATTTTGGGGTCAATCGACTTGCGCGTGCGCTTGACCATCGCGAGCGCTGCGGCGCGGACGGCGGCTGTTTGCTTCTTTTGCTTTTTCTCGGGTTGATCTTCGGCGCTGCTTTCCGCCGGCACTTGCTTATTCTTGTTATTAGCTGGGATATATACACGTCTTGCCATTGCACACCATCTTGTTTAAACCTATTTTATATATATCCTGAAGCAAAGAGCTGAAGAAAAGATTAATTTAAGGACACCGCGCCCCGAATGTATCCACTATACCGCATAGTCACACGCCTTGCCGCTAAGCCGCTTTTGAACAGCCGCCTAGCGAAAGGAAAAGAAGACGCAAAGCGTATAAATGAGCGTATGGGACAGCCTAAAATAAAGCGCCCCAACGGCACCTTAATATGGATGCATGGCGCAAGCGTTGGTGAAGTCACATCCCTGCTCACGCTAGTGCATAAACTACAGGCCGCAAATAAAGAGATCACCGTTCTGATTACATCAGGAACCAAGACGTCTGCGGAAATCATCAGTAAGCGCGGACTCAAGAATGTTATCCATCAGTACATCCCTATGGATCACCCTTTATGGGTCAAGACGTTCCTAGACCACTGGGCGCCTGACGCTGTGATTTTTGCAGAATCTGAAATTTGGCCGAATTTATTGACCGAGATTGGGCGGCGTAATATACCATCCGCCTTAATCAATGCGCGCTTATCTGATAAATCATATAAAGGCTGGCGGCGTTTTAGAAAATCCGTTACGCCACTGCTGCGCTGCTTTGATGTTATTTTAACGCAAAGCGCCGAAGACAAGCGGCGCTACATTGCACTTGGTCATACCAACGTCCACGAATGCGGCAATATTAAATATAGCGCTGAGAAGCTTCCTGCCGAGCATGAAAACCTACTAAGCTTACAGAACCGCTTTAAAGGGCGCCCGACATGGGTCTATGCCAGCACCCACGATGGTGAAGAGCTTATCGCCTGTGAAATTCACAATAAAATCAAAAAAATATTACCTAACCTGCTGACTTTTATTGTGCCGCGCCACCCTGAACGCCGCAATGAAATTGCAAAAACTTGCGATAATGAGCAAAATGAGATTATCTTTCGCTCTGCCATGCAGACACCACCAGCAGACACCGAAATTTATATTATCGACACACTCGGTGAGCTTGGGCTGTTCTACAGGCTTTCAGAAACGGCTGTGATTGGGCGCACACTCAGCAATGATGGCGGCGGCGGTCACAACCCGATTGAAGCCGCACAGCTTGGCTGTGCAACACTGCACGGGCCGCTATATCAAAACCAAAAAGACATATTTGATGATATGCATAAACATGAGGCGACGGTGCTGTGCCGTGATAAAGATGCGCTATATGATGAGGTGCTTAAATTATTTTCAGAGCCAGATTACATGGAACATATGCAAGACAAAGCGCTTGCATACACGCAATCGAAAACCGCCATCCTAGACAGCGCCTATGACGAGATATTAAAAATCTTGCCCAAAACTATATTTAGCGTAAAGGCTACTTCGTAATGACATTTAAAACTCCTCTATTCTGGTATAAGCAAGATTGCTGGCAGACAAACGCGCTGCGTCCTCTCGCGCGCATCTATGGTTACATCAGTAAAAAACGCATGGCCAAACGCCCATCATACGCCGCACAGTGCAAAGTCATCTGTGTTGGTAACCTGACAGCAGGCGGCGGCGGTAAAACACCCACAGCGATCGCGCTGGCCAAACTCGCGAATGTTCCGCACACGGTTTTCCTCACCCGCGGCTATGGCGGAAATATTAAAGGTCCTGAAATTGTTAGCGCCGCACACAAGGCCAGTGACGCAGGCGACGAGCCCCTTTTACTCTCGCGCATTGCACCAACCCTCATTTCACGTGACCGCGTGGCGGGTGCTAAATTCGCAGAGCAACATCAAACCAAACTTCTTATCATGGATGACGGCCTGCAAAATCCGAAACTGTTTAAAGATCTGCGTATTTGCGTGGTTGATGGCCCAACGGCATTTGGTAATATGGAGTGTATTCCTGCGGGGCCTCTGCGCCAGCCCCTTGCCGCAGGCTTAACCCACGTAGATGCTTTTATAATCATTGGTGACCTCGACAAAAAAGTCGAGGCCCTTCTACCAAAAGCCGTACCGCGTTTTGACGCTATCATAGAAGTCGAGCCTGATGCTCTTCCTGATGAATATAAACTCCATGAATATGTCGCATTTTGTGGGATTGCGCATCCGCATAAATTCATCAACACACTGGACAGCATAAATGCCAATATTGTCAAAACCCGCGCATTCTCGGATCACCACAAATACACCGAAAAAGAAATGCATGCCCTTGCTGCATTTGCAGAGCGCCTAGATGCGCGACTGATTACCACAGAAAAAGACTTTGTGCGGATTCCTGAAGGGCCATGGATGGATAAAATTGATGTTTTACCTATACGTTTAAAATTTCAAGACAGCGACAAAGTAAGCCGTTTTTTGCAGCATAGCCTTTCAGGTGAATTATGAACCAAATTAAATACATATTTGAAACCATCGCATTGTTAATTCTTATTTTGATTTTCAGGACGATGCCCCCACCAATGGCGAGCAATACAGGCGCGTATTTCGCACGCAGAATTGGCCCGCGCACAGGTGCGTCAAAGACAGCCATCAACAACATCAAACATGCCTTCCCTGATGCAAGCGAAGCCGAAGTGAATAAGATCTTGATCAATATGTGGGAGAACTTAGGCCGTGTTATAGGTGAATACCCACATTTACGCTGCCTGACAGATAAATACTGTGAAGTTGAAAACATAGAGATCCTCGAGCAGCTCGCAGAAAATAATCAGCCCTGTATTTTCATCGGGATGCATCAAGCCAACTGGGAAGTCGCGGCCTTAAGGCTGCGCAGCCAACCGGGCCTAGATGTTGGCGCAGTCTACCGCGCGCCGAACAATCCATGGGTGGAGGCTATTTTACAGCGCCTGCGTGATTACAAAAAAGGTGAAAAATACTTCGCCAAGTCAACCCAAGGCGTGCGCGATATGATTAAGCACCTGAAAGATGACGGGCAGATTGGCCTGTTGATTGATCAAAAATATAATGAAGGCATTCAGGCTAACTTCTTCGGTAAACCTGCAATGACCAGCACATCATATGTTGAGCTTGCCAGAAAATTTGACTGCCCAATCATTCCCGTGCAGATGGAACGCATGAGCGGCTGTTATTTCCGCATGCACGTCCACCCTGCGCTTGAACTTGACTTCACAAATGCAGAAAAAGCCGTAGCACAGACACATGAAGTCATCGAAGAGTGGATAAAACAGCGCCCCGCAGAGTGGCTATGGGTACATAAAAGGTGGAAAAAGTAATATGGCTCTTACAAAAGAACAACAAAACTACTGGAACAGTTACTTAACCAGTTTACCAGTAGACGAACATCCCAGCGCCCCTGTTATTACAGCAGGGCCATGTGGTGACTACGCAATAACGGATTCATTAATACAGCTTTACTTGGGTGGTCAGAAAACCGCTGGCAGCGGTCTTGTTGCTGATTTCAACTATTGTCATGACCCACTCCCTAAAATTGGCGATTACTGGATTGTGTTGAACAGCAAGAAAGAGCCCGCCTTGATTGTAAACACGATTAAGGTTGAATTTAATCAATTTGGCACAATCCCAAGGCACGTTGTTTTAGCAGAAGGTGAAGGTGACCTGTCCACAGCATATTGGAAACAGGGACATGAAAAAATATTCGCCCCACATCTTAAGACATGGGGCGTTGATGAACTTGATAAAGCAGAAGTCATTACTGAACATTTTAAAGTCGTTTACAATACGCCTTAAACGGGTTTATTCCGCTTCGCAGAACGCTGCGTAGCTCGCCTCATCCATAAGCCCCTCTAACTCTTCTGCGTCGGTCAGCTTTATCTTGGCAATCCAGCCCGTATCAATATCTTCTTTAACTTGCTCTGGGTTATTAGGCAAATCATCGTTAACGGCAATAACCTCACCGCTTACGGGGGTATAAACCTCTGCCGCTGCTTTTACCGATTCAATCACGGCGAAATCAGCGCCTTTATCAACAGATGCACCTAATTCAGGCAATTCAATAAAAACAAGATCGCCCAGCGCTTCGCCTGCATGTTTGGTAATACCCACCCATACAACGTCACCGTCAATTTTGATTTGCTCATGGTCTTTTGTAAATTTTAGGTCACTCATCTTATGCGGCCTTTCCTGTGTTTTGTTTATTGTTTTTTGTTTTTGCACTTACAAATGGTAGCGGCGCTATCGCGGCTTTTAACTTACGTCCCCTTACATCTAAGAAGATTTCCGTATCAGCCGCGCTATAATCTGACAAAACATAGCCCATTGCAATCGCTTTGTTTAAAGATGGGCTATGACCGCCGCTTGTAAGCGCGCCAATTTCTTCATCATCTGCATTTAGTATCTTCACGCCTTCACGGGCAATTCCCTTATCAATAAGGCTTACCCCTACACGCTTACGGGACACACCATTTGCGCGATGTGCGGATATAACATCCCCCCCTATATAATCAGCATCCTGTTTACGAACAACCCAAGCGATATCAGCCTCTATAGGTGAGGTTGTCGCATCTATGTCATGCCCATAGAGAGGATAGCCCATTTCTAAGCGTAGGGAATCGCGCGCTGCGAGACCGCAAGGTAATGCCCCCTGCTCGTCTATAAGCTCCTGCCATAAAGCTAAGGCTTGATCCACAGGGACACTGACTTCAAAGCCATCCTCCCCTGTATAGCCTAATCGAGACACCCACAAGTCTTCATATTTCGCCATACGCATATATCCGAGCGCAGAGAGGTCTTCCCCTATACAGTTTGATAAAGCAGTTTCAGCCTTTGGTCCTTGCACCGCTATTAACGCGCGGTCATCAAAAACCTCTAAGCTTATATGAGCGGGTAGGTTTTCTTTTATCCATGCAATGTCTTTATCCTTACAGCCTGCGTTAATCACAGCAAAGAACACATCATCAGCAAGGCGCGTCACAATAAGGTCATCTATAATGCCCCCCTGTGCGTTCGTCAGTACTGTATATTTAGACACACCGTTTTTGACTTTGCTAAAAGCCGAAGGCGTAATAGTTTCAAGGAAAGCTGCGCAACCTCTACCTGATAACTGTATTTGCCCCATATGGGAGACATCAAACAAGCCAAGACTGTCGCGCACCCCTTTATGTTCACTTAATACGCCTGCTTCATAATAGAAAGGCATTTCATAGCCCGCGAATTCGCCCATGCTTTTGGCGTGCGCGGCGTGATATGCATGAAGCGCTGTTTGTTTTGCCATTTTATATACCTCGTCTGTATTTTATTATTATATATTATGCAGCTTATATCTTACGGGGCTGACCGCCACGGCTAACGCTTCTGAGGCGGCGCGCTCTGGCCAGTTCATTTTCAATGCCTTCAAGCTCAGAGGCGGCTTTCTCATTCACATGTCCGCCTTGAATTAAGTCTTTTTCAATAATGCCTAAGCGCTGGGCGACTTCTTGGTAGCCATCAATCAGCACTTCTCCCCCTGCATCAACGCGGTCACGCCCTAAGCGGTCATCGCTTTTAATATCCCATATACGGCAATTATCAGGCGAGATCTCATCTGCGAGTAATAAATAAACCTCACCATATTCGCCATATATACGGCCAAATTCAATGTTGAAATCAACAAGGCGCATATGCACACCTGCAAACATACCATTAAGGAAGTCATTGACGCGCATAGACATATAGGTAATGTCTTCAAGCTCAAATGGGTCAACGACGCCGCGCTCAATAGCGTGGTAGTCATTCACGAGCGTTCTCTCCCCATTATCGTGTTTCATATATATTTCAAAGATTGGCTGATTAAGAACCGTGCCTTCTTTGACATTAAGGCGTTTACAAAGCGAGCCCGCCGCAACATTGCGTACCATGACTTCTAAACCAATAACCTCAACACGGCGGACAAGCTGTTCGCGCATATTTAGCTGTTTGATAAAATGAGTCGGTACGCCGACTTGTTCAATGCGCGTCATTATATGTGCAGATATACGGTTTGTTAACACGCCTTTACCTGTCAGCGTCTGGATTTTATCATTACCTTTAGCGGCAATATCGTCCTTAAAATACACAATGGCGTGCGCTGCTTCGTCGCCTTCAAATAATGTTTTGGTTAGACCGTCGTTAATGATTACTTTGCGTGCCATAAAAAATCTCTTATAAATCTAGACTTAAAGCATGATCGAGCTGCGTTGTGCTTCCCTTATTCATACCACCGATTAATACAATAAGCCTCAATCATAAACGCCAAAAATACAGAAGAAAAGGCCTTATGTGGCCCTCTTTAATATTGCTCAGATATTCATTTCAGAAAAACATTGTAGACAATTCGTATTTACGGCCTGTTGTTTATATATTTTTTACTATTATTATATCTAATATAACGGTAGAAGCTTTTATAGTGAATAATATATGATAAGGAATAAAAATAAATGAGCAGCATGGAAGACCGCCAGAAGACTTTCGAAACTAAGTTTGCACATGACGACGCGATGCTTTTTAAAGTCGAAGCGCGCACATGTAAGTTATTCGGCCTCTGGGTCGCTGAGCAAATTGGCCTAGATGCCGATACAGCAAAAAGCTACGCTGGTGAAGTTGTTTCCGCGAACCTTGAAGAAGTTGGTTACAACGATGTGATCCGTAAGGTTCGTCCTGACATTGACGCAAAAGGTTTAGAGCTTTCAGATCATATGCTGAATACTAAGCTTGAGGAATATGAAGCGGAGGCCAAGGAACAGCTTATGAGCGAAGTAAAATAAGCTTTTCGACTGCACCTTACAGAGTTAAAGACAATAAAAAGCCCCCGAATGCTGTTACCGCATTCTGGGGGTTTTATTTTTCCCGTTCAACTCGCTAGAGAAGCCTCTCATGGCGACTTAAGAATTGAAGCTAAACTAAAAAAAGCAATCTGCAGAGTCTTTCCTTAAAATCCACATATTGTTTTCTGGGGATAAAGTACCAAAAATTAAATTTTTCCGGTTCAATCTCGCTTGATAACCTTATACAAGTCGCCCACGCGAATGTTGTCCCTTGGGTCAATTAGACCATTGAGCACCTTGAAATACTCACTACTATATTGCTCAAAGACTTTATTCTGTAGCTGCGAAAGACTACCCACGGTATCACCAGATCGTGCATGTACAAGTGATATCGCATCACCACTCCCAAGATTCTCTTTCTTTATACGCTCAAAGCTATAGGTCATAGATTTATACGCATTGTTATCCGCTGAACTTATATTTGAGGGCAGCGCAATTTGGAAGCGAAAGAACTTATCAGGCGCCCATTGAATAGCCACTAAACGGATCTGCGCGGCGCGCCCATTCACATGACCAGGGAACACAGCCGTCGCAGCATCTAAGCCGTTAATCTTGATTGGCTCGACTAACTGTAACGGTTCTTCATTCATCCATTCATATTGAATATAGGCCGCAGCAGATAAAGCCTGCTTTGATGTCGCCATATCAAGCACGGCGACGCCTTGATTTTCTTGGTTCTGTGCAGATATAATAACTTCTGATGGCTTGTTTACAATCTTTGCAAAAGCTGGCGCTGTAAATTTAAAGCCAAGTTCTGGGTGCACAAATGTATTACCGCGCACATAGCCTTGCGCCGCTGAGCTACCCCATGGCAACCCCATGATTTTCTTTAAGTAATCATTCTTATTTCGCGCCGTCGCGCTGCCGCCTGTATATTTCGCGGCTTCGGCCACAGTCTTTTCAACACGGTCTGCATTTAAAGGGTGCGTTGAGAAGTATACGGGTGTTTGTGATGACGCTTTACCATTTGCGCGTGCATCTAACTGCGTATAAGCACCAAGCGTTTTTAAGAACCGCGTCATACCTGTTGTATCATAACCTGAACGAGAGAGATAACGCACACCGAGCATATCTGCTTCACTTTCCTGAGAGCGCGAATAGCTATTAAGGTACAGGCTTGCACCCATATTCACGAGCTGCCCTGCATCAGGACTGTTCACAGCTGCACCAAGAAGCGTCGCGCCTATCCCTGTGACAATAGAATGCGAATAACGCTCAGCGCTATGGCGCCCTGTGATATGACCGACTTCATGGCCCAACACAGCCGCGAGCTCTGATTCGTCACTTGCCAGCGCAAGAATACCGCGCGTGATATAGACATAGCCCCCCGGAACAGCGAAAGCATTTGCCTCAGGCGTATCGAGGACAAAGAATCTGTACTGCACATCTGGGCGTTCTGTGTTTTTAGCGACTTTTTGGCCAACGGCCTGCACATAATCTGTGACTGCTTTGTTTTTATATAGGCCGCCAAATTGTTTTAAAATCTTCGCATGCTCCTGCGCGCCGACTTGATTTTCCTTCTCAGGCGACATAAAGCTCGCAAATTGACGCTCCCCCGTCGCAGGGTTAGTTGAACACGCCCCTAAAAACATGCTAAAGCTTAAGCTCAGTATCACTAATGACACTTTCAAAGGGCTTTGAATTGAAATGGCACGCATAATTTCGTTCCTTCTATACATTTTAACAATGACGGTTTCGTTGAATACTATCGAAACATCACTGTTTAATAAACATGTTTTTGCGCAAGGGCTTCAGCATGTCACGGTTGAACAAGGCAGCGATGCCAGTATCACACCCGAAAGTGAAGAAGAAGTAAAAGCCCGCGCGCAATCAGCCTTAGATAAAACTGAGATTTTATTTACAGACGAAGATGCACGAGAAACCAAGCATTTAAAAACAGTCCTGTTCACTAAGGCTGTAGATTCTCAGCGTTTACTAACCAGTGAGGGCGAGATTATCTATTTAGAAGGTTTATTCATTCCTGAGAACGAAGATAATGACATCAAAACGCAACAATTTATTGAAGAACATTACCTTGATAAAGACATCGATCTTTATATTTGCAAAGAATCAAAGTGTAAAAGCACTGACCGTTACGGTCACTTACGCGTACATGCCGTGACGCAAAAAGATAAAACATGGCTACAAGCAGCCCTCCTCACCACCGGCCATGCCCAGTTAAGAACGCGCAGTGACTGGCCTGCACTTATCACAAGAATGCAACGCATAGAAAGCACAGCACGCATAGAAAAGATCGGCCTGTGGCTGATACCTGATTTATCAATAATGGACGCCCTTAAAATTACAGACGAACAGCGCGGCTTCCACCTCGTCGAAGGCCGCGTGCACAGCGTTGCTATGCATAAAAACATAGTCTATTTAAACTTTGGTGACAATTGGCGTGAGGACTTTACCGTTGTTGTGCCTTCAACCATGCGCCGTGTATTTGCTAAAAACGGTATCGACATAATGGGCAAAGGCGGCGAAATTCTTCGCGTGCGCGGCTGGATTGATAGTTATAATGGCCCATTCATTGAAATTGACCATGCAGAGCAAATTGAATGGATTAAAACAGCGAATTAGCCCTTTCGCAAAAATTTAATAATGCTACTATAGCTCTATGCACAGTAGTATCGATTTATACCCACCGATAGACCCATACGCATCTGGCTTCTTAGAAGTCAGTGCTCTGCATAGTATGTATTGGGAACAATGCGGCAATCCAAATGGCGTCCCTGTGTTAATTGTGCATGGTGGACCGGGTGAAGGCTGTTCCCCTATACATCGTCGTTTTTTTGACCCGAACATATTCCGTATCATCTTATTCGATCAGCGCGGCTGTGGGCGCTCTTCACCGCATGGTGAATTAAAAGAAAACACCCCTGCACATCTTGTTGATGACATCAACATTATCCGCAAACATTTAGATATTGATTCTTGGCATGTTTTTGGCGGCTCATGGGGCAGCACGCTCGGCTTTTTATATACGTTAAAATACCCGAGCCATGTCAAAAGCATGATTCTCAGGGGCATATTCTTGTTCCAGCAAAAAGAAATTGATTGGTTCCTTTATGGTATCAAAGGCTTTTTCCCTAAAACATGGGCGCGCTTTACAGCGCATCTGAGCGAAAAAGAACAAAAAGACATTCTTAAATCTTATTACAACAAGCTGACCCATAAAGACCTGACCATACAAAAAGACGCTGCGGTTGATTGGTTTACCTATGAAAGCACATGCGCGACTCTTTCGCCGAATAAGGGCATAGCCATTCACGAACAGCATAAACCGCAGGCCTTAGCGATGGCACGCATTGAGGCCCATTATTTTAAAAACCACACAATGGATGGTAAAAATGCGCTTTTAAATCAGCTCGCCAAAATCAAACATATCCCACTGACCATTGTCCAAGGGCGATACGACATTATCTGTCCGCCGGTAAGTGCGCAATCGGTCATTGATATTTGGGATAACGCGCAGTATTATCTGGTCGATAATGCAGGCCACTCTATGATGGACCCTGCAATAAAAGACAAACTGCTCACCGTGACATATAACTTGGCTGAGCATTATAAAAACACATAAATCAAAGGATGAGCACGATGTCATACACAAAGCTAAACACGTTAAACCTCGCCAATAAAACCGTTTTGCTAAGGGCTGACCTCAATGTTCCTGTACAGGGCGGTGTCGTTAGCGACTTTACGCGGATTGATCGCCTCAAACCAACCATTGATTACTTACTCTCTCACAACAGCAAAGTCGTTGTGATTTCACATTTTGGCCGCCCTAAGGGCCAAGTTAACCCTGATTATTCACTGTCATTCCTGACCACCGTACTTATTGACCGCTGGAGCTGCCCTGTGCATTTTTCCGAAGGCTGCATCGGCGATGATGCAAAAGCGCAAATTGATGAGATGGGCACAGGCGAAGTTATGTTACTCGAAAACCTGCGCTTTCATGCCGGAGAGGAAAGCAACGACAAAGTCTTTGCCGCTGCATTAGCGCAGCTTGGTGACATTTACGTTAATGATGCGTTTTCCGCCACGCACCGCGCCCACGCATCAATTGATGCGATTACCGCGCTGATTCCCTCTGCCGCGGGACTTTTGGTTGAAGAAGAGCTTGATAATTTAGAACATATTTTAAAAACACCAGAACACCCCATCGCAGCCGTAGTTGGCGGCGCAAAGGTTTCGACCAAACTGAGCTTGCTTAAAAACCTTGTCACGCAGGTTGATGTCTTAATCCTTGGTGGAGGTATGGCCAATACGTTTTTGCTCGCTAATGAGCACAGCATAGGCAAATCCCTCGCGGAGCCTGACATGATTGATGAAGCGAAAGATATTATGCAGGTTGCGAAGGATTCTGATTGCCAAATCATCCTACCTATAGACGCAAACTGCGCCGTCGCATTTGCAGAGGGCGCAAAATCAGAAATACAAAAAACCAACGTAATCTCAGATGATTTAATGGTGCTCGATATTGGGCCAGAAAGCATTCAAAATGTAAAAGACGTGCTCTCAGGGTGTAAAACTGTCATTTGGAACGGGCCAATGGGCGCATTTGAAATCGCGCCTTTTGATATTGGTACAAATGAGCTCGCACAATTCGTTGCAGCGCTGACCAAAGACGGCAAAATTAAATCTGTTGCTGGCGGCGGCGATACAGTCGCGGCGCTTGATGGCACTGATAGTTCAAAAGATTTTACTTATATTTCAACCGCTGGCGGCGCATTCCTTGAATGGTTAGAGGGCAATACCCTCCCTGGGATTGCGGCGTTAGAAAACAACAAGAAGGCAGCCTAAATGATGAAGCGTATCTGCGTCGCAAAAATATTGAATGCACACGGCATTCGCGGCCTCATAAAGCTGCGTATCCATGCTGAGAACATTGAACTTATCCGTGACCCGAACATCACGTTATATCGTGATGGAACCACTGCCAACACAATTGAGCTCACATTGAAAAATGCGCTTAAAGGTGACTACCTTGCCGAAGTCGACGGCGTAAGCGACCGAAACGGCGCAGAAGAGCTGCGTCATTTAGAAATATTCATGGATGAGGCTGACCTTCCTTCACTAGCTGATGATGAAATTTACCATCGTGACCTTGTCGAAATGACCGTTTTAAATGAAGACGGCGAAGCATTAGGTATCGTCAAGGCTGTACGTAACTTTGGCGCGGAAGATTTACTTGAAATTTCGCCACGCGCGGGAAATAATTTTTATCTGCCCTATCGCAGTGATTTTATTGTCGAATCAAACACAGACAAAAAACAGATCATCATCACTGATTATGAAGACTATATAGGGTAAGCAAATATAATGAGCTGGCACGTCAATATAATCACCCTCTTCCCTGAAATGTTTCCCGCCATGCTGGGGCAGTCTCTTGCGGGCAAAGCGCTACAGCGCGGTGATTGGTCATACAGCATCATCAACCCGCGCGACTTTGCCGAAGACAAACATAAATCTGTAGATGATACGCCCTTTGGCGGCGGAGCAGGTATGGTTTTACGTGCCGATATTCTTGAAAAAGCATTATTAAGCATAGAAAACCCGGGACGCAAAATATATCTCAGTCCGCGCGGTCAAGTTCTCAATCAAAAACTGTCAGAAACATTATCACACACAGAGCAATCAATCACACTGCTTTGTGGGCGCTATGAAGGTGTCGACCAACGCTTTTTAGACGCGCATAGCTTTGAAGAAATCAGCATTGGCGACTACGTATTATCCGGCGGCGAACCTGCCGCGCAAATCCTAATGGATAGCTGTATACGCTTACTTCCAGGGGTTATGGGCAATGCTGAAACAGCTGGCGACGAAAGCCACAGTAACGGCCTTTTGGAATACCCGCATTACACACGCCCTGCAGAATGGACGGATTGCTTTAACCAAACACATATTGTCCCTGATATCTTACGCTCAGGTAACCATGCCAAAGTCGATGCTTGGCGCGAACAATCCGCAAAGGACCTGACACAGGAGCGCCGACCTGATATGTGGACAAAGTATAATGAGGATACAAAAAATTAATTAACTCAATGTATATTAGATAATTATATTTATTCTTTATTTTAATAAATTAATTTTCAATCACTTAATTGGGCTTATATTTACAGTATGTCTTACATAGAATTAGCAGATGGCTGGAAAACGCCTGCCCCAGCAGAGAATGAAACCGAGCGTTTACATGCATTATATGACCTTGATATCCTTGATACAAAAGCAGAGCAAAGCTTTGACCGCATAACTGAAGCCGTCAGCAAGATTCTTGATGTCCCAATATCGCTCGTATCCCTTGTCGATAAAGACCGCCAATGGTTCAAATCCTGCTACGGTATAGATGCCGCGCAGACCGACCGTGAGCAGTCATTTTGCGCACATGCTATTGCTAGACCAGAAATTTTACACATCCCCGACGCGGCAACGGACGAACGCTTTAGAGGCAATACATTAGTTACTGGCGCGCCACATATTCGTTTTTATCTTGGTGTCCCCTTGGTGACTACCGATGGTTATGCCATTGGTACGTTATGCGCGATTGACACAAAACCACGCCATGACATTACTGATGAACAAATATTAACCCTAACGACCTTTGCTGAGCTTGTCGTTACGCAGGCGGAGCTACGCCAACGTAACCGCAGTATAAAGGCTTCAAACGCGGCAAAATCCGCTTTTTTTGCTGGCATGTCGCATGAGATCCGCACACCACTCAATGGCGTGTTGGGCGCCGCCACACTCCTTCAAAAATCAAAACTCAACGCTAAGCAGAGAGCCTATATAGAGGTTATTACGAAATCGGGTCGGTTATTATTAGAAACAATTAATGAGTTACTAGAATTCGCAAAAATTGAAAATGATTCAATCCGGCTGCACAAAAAATCAACAGATATAAGAAGTGCTGTTAATGATCATTTTTCATTATTGCAGAGCCTTGCAGATGAAAAAGAGATCACTTACAAGCTTCATATCGACGAAGATGTCCCTGAGTATATTTTTACAGACGCGACGCGGATCAAACAAATTTTGTCCAATTTCATTGGTAACGCTATAAAGTTCACGCCACCTAAAGGGCGCATTGATGTTAATATCAAACGTTATGGTAGTGACCAATTAAGAATAAAAGTTATTGATAGCGGCGTTGGCATCAAGGCCGATGATTTAGACACCATATTTAAAGCCTATGAGCAGATACTAGAACGCCGCGCAAAAACGTCTGATACAGGGACAGGTCTTGGCCTTGCTATCACCAAACATATAGCAAAGCTTATGGGCGGATCGATTGGCGTAAAAAGTAAATTCGGCATAGGTTCTGAATTTTGGTGTGATTTACCTTTGATTGAATCGACAGAGCAAACAGCTGAGCAAGAACAGCAATATGACGACGAGGCCGTAATCACAAATATCACCGCGAATATACTCCTTGTTGAAGATGTGCCAACAAACCAGTTCATCATTAAGGCTATATTACAAGATCTTGGCTGCAGTGTAGAGTTAGCAGACAATGGAAAAATTGCTATTGATAAGATCAAAAACCAGCATTACGACGCCGTGTTTATGGACTGTCACATGCCCGTAATGGATGGGTATGAGGCGACCGCGGCCATTAGAAAACTTGAAATTGTACAGCCTTATATTATTGCGTTAACCGCAAATGCCTTTAAAGAAGATGAGGATAAATGTAGAGCCTGCGGTATGGACGAGTTCCTCACAAAACCTTTAAACATTGAAAAAATATCGAAAATTTTACAGCAACAACAAGAGTGCGTGTAATGCATCAGTTAGATCAGAGCAATGAAACATGCTTGGTCTTTGTCTATGGCACATTGAAGCGAGGCTTACAAAACGCTGCATATTTAGAAAAAGCGCAGATGCTTGGTCGCAACCAAACCGCCTATGCGCATTATGCCCTACTCGCTATCAATAACGTGCAAGGTGATATACATGGTGAGCGTTATGATTATCCGGGGCTTGTTGATAATGGAAAGCACCATGTACTAGGTGAGGTTTATGCCATTCCCACCGCAGCCCTGCAAGGCCTTGACGCCCTTGAAGACGTTGACCATGAATATCACCGTAGGGAAATTAATCTGAACAATAATGTTAAGGCATGGGCTTATTTCTATATTGAATGCCCAAGCAGGAAAACATCGCAAGAACATAAAATGTTAAAGACATCGCAAAATAGCATGTCATGGGGCTAAGCATTGCCATCATTAGAAAGAGTACCGTAAAAAATAACATTAATGCTTAATTTAGACTTGCATAATATCCTGTAATTCGGTATCAATGCAGCGATAAAACTCAAAAAAAGATAAAAAGCCGCATAATGTTTATATCTAGAGTGTGTTTAAATAAACGTTATTTCGGGCTTTAAATAAGAGAGTCATGAAAGGAAATAAAATGACAAATTTAGTAGATCGCATTAATGCGAAAGAAGCAGCAAAGCTAAGTGAAGGTAAAGAAAACCCAATCTTCAGCCCTGGTGATACAATAAAAGTACACGTTAAAATTCGTGAAGGTACACGTGAGCGTGTTCAGGTTTTCGAAGGTGTATGTATTTCACGTAAAGGCACAGGCGTAGAAGGCAGCTTCACAGTTCGTAAGATCTCACTTGGTGAAGGCGTAGAACGTGTATTCCCACTTCTCAGCCCACGTATTGAAAAAATTGAATTAGTTCGTCGCGGTTCTGTCCGTCGTGCGAAACTATACTATCTTCGCGACCGTCGCGGTAAATCAGCACGTATTTCTGAAAGAACTACTGGCCACGATATCGAGAAAAAAGTTAGTACTAAAGGTAAAAAAGCAGCAAAATAAAGCTTGCTTTTACGCAGCGTGAACGTTATAAACGCTGCATAACATCCATTTAAATGGGTGGGTCCTTAAAAAGACCCGCCTTTTTTATTACTTAAATTCAGCCTCTGATGAGGCCACATAGAAACAGAAGCAAGAATATAAATGAAGCTAACGCCACAAGAAAGAAAAGTAACCGATATCATTACCCCGCTTGTTGAAGAACAAGGCCTTGCGCTTATACAGGTTAAGCTCTCTGGTAAAGATACTGGCTATACTTTGCAGATCATGGCCGAAGACCCAAAAACAGGTCGTCTCGGCATTGATGACTGCACAAAACTTTCGCATAGCATTTCAGACATTCTGGATGTTGAAGACCCAATTAATGGTCAATATAATTTAGAAGTTAGCTCCCCTGGCATTGACCGCCCACTTATCCACCAGAATGACTACATCCGCTTTATTGGCTTTGAATGTAAAGTTGAGCTTACAATGCCAACCGATAGCGGCCAAAAAAGATTTAGGGGCTTCATCCTTGATTGTGATGACGGTATTGTCGGACTTAATACGGATACAGGTGATATTGAATTTGACATTGAGAGTGTGGCCAAGGCCAAACTCGTTTTAACTGACAAGCTGATCAAAGCCACAAAAGACGGTATCCCAGTTGTTTCATCAGCACCGACTGAAACTGAGACCGAGATTGTAGCTGAAAAACAAGACGCAAATTAACAAACACCTAAAGAAATTTATTTTTTAAGTTCAAGGCGAAGGAAAAAAAATGGAACTATTACAAGTCGCAGACACTCTAGCACGCGAAAAAAACATTGAGCGCAATATCGTTATTGACGCTATGGAAGAAGCCATCCAGAAGGCTGGACGCACCAAATATGGTTACGATCACGATATTCGTGCAAAAATCGACACACTCAGTGGCGAGTTAACATTGAAACGTTATCGCGAAGTCTGCGTTGAGGAAGAGATTGAAAACGAAGCCGCTCAAGTTACACTTGAAATGGCCGTTCGTGAAAAAGCTGATGCTGAAATTGGCGACTTCCTTGTTGATTCCCTCCCTCCGCTCGATTACGGACGTATTGCTGCACAAACAGCGAAACAAGTTATCATGCAAAAAATTCGCGAAGCGGAACGCGAGAAGCAGTTTGATGAATATAAAGACCGCGTTGGCGAAATCATTAACGGTTCAATCAAACGTGTTGAATACGGTAATGTAACGGTTGATTTGGGTAAAACAGAAGCCCTACTCCGCCGTGATGAATGCCTCCCGCGCGAACACCTTAAAAATGGCGACCGCGTTCGTGCGATCATCCATGATGTACGCCGCGAGACACGTGGCCCACAAATCTTCCTCTCACGTACCCGCCCTGAAATGATGGCTAGCTTGTTTAAACAAGAAGTCCCTGAAATTTATGACGGCATTATTGAGATTAAAGCTGTTGCCCGTGACCCTGGTAGCCGTGCAAAAATCGCAGTTCTTTCTAACGATAGCGGCATTGACCCTGTTGGTGCCTGCGTTGGTATGCGTGGTAGCCGTGTTCAGGCCGTTGTTAACGAGCTTGGCGGCGAAAAAATCGATATCATCCCTTGGACAGAAGACCTTGGTAGCCTCGTTATTGCAGCACTGCAACCAGCGGAAGTCTCTAAGGTTGTTCTTGACGAAGAGAATGGCCGCATTGAAGTTGTCGTCCCTGATGATCAGCTCTCACTTGCGATTGGCCGTCGTGGTCAGAACGTACGCTTAGCATCAGGCCTTGCTGGCTGGGATATTGATATCCTTACCGAAGCGCAAGAATCTGAACGTCGTGCGACTGAATTCACAACACGCTCAAGCCTATTTATCGAAGCACTTGATGTTGATGACGTTATCGCGCATTTGCTTGTCGCTGAAGGCTTCACGCAAATCGAGGAAATTGCGTATATCGAATCAAGCGAGCTTGTTGAGATTGAAGGCTTTGACGAAGATGTTGCCGCTGAACTTCAAAACCGTGCCCGCGTATGGTTAGAAGCACAGGAAAACGAGCTTAAAGAAAAACAAAGCGTACTTGGCATTAGTGATGACCTAATCGAACTTGAGGGCCTTGCTGCAAGCCTTGCACTTAAACTTGGCGAGAAAGGCATCAAAACACGTGATGACCTTGCTGACCTTGCTGGTGACGAGCTTGTCGAAATGCTTGGTGATGATTCACTGACTGAAGCTGATGCAAACGTACTTATCATGAAAGCACGTGAACACTGGTTCGCCGAAGAAGACAGCGCAGCGGCAGAAGAAGCTGCAAAAGCTGAAGGCGAAACCGAAAGCGACGCTGAAGCAACAAATGAAAACGATACTGAGAGCGCTACTGCAAAACCTGCAGAAGACAAATCAGAAAATGTCGCATAGTTAAAGAAGATGAGGAGCGCATATTTACATGTTAACAGACGACACAAAGACAACGCAGCCAGATGACTTAACAGTGGATCAAAATACTGATCTTGCTGCGCCTGACTGTGCCGTGTCTGATGATGCCGTAGATAGCGATGCGCTCCTCTCCTCTCATACCACAAGCGCAACCCCCGCCTGTGCACGCCCACCTAAAGAAACTTCGCGCCGCTGCATTGCGACCAAGCAAAGTTATGAACGTGATGAAATGATCCGTTTCGTCCTTAGCCCTGATAATATCGTCACCCCTGACCTTGATGAAAATCTTCCAGGTCGTGGCGCGTGGATTAAGACTGACAAAGCAGCATTACAAAACGCCATTAAAGGCAACCTTTTTGCCAAAAGCTTTAAATCTCAAGCTGTAATCCCCGACGATATGTTAGAGCGCCTAAGTGAAATGCTTAATCAACGCTGCCTAAACGCGCTCAATTTAGCACGTCGCAGTGGTGATTGTGTCGTTGGCTTTGACAAAGCAATTATAGCCGCAAAAAAGCTGTCGATTGCCTTATATATCACAGGGTCAGAAGAAGGCAGCGATTCACGCCGAAAGATTGAAAATGCCTTATCCGACGATGCTAAAATCATCAGCCTGTGGGATGCAGACACACTGTCTAAAAACTTTGGCACCGACAATACAAACCACATCGTTATCAAGCGCAGCGGTATCGCAAATAAAATTATAAAAGAATATAGGAAATTATACGCAGTTATCGTATAGTACACGATCAAATAAGGAAGGCTAATAGTAGCTATGAGCGAGAATAAAGAAAAAAAGACACCCAGCCTTGGAAAAGGTACATTAACCCTCAAGTTAGGCGGCACATCTGCCCCTGCTGCTGGTGGTGGTAAAAAAGCTGTCGTCGAAGTAAAACGTAAGCGCCAAATTAATATTGGAGGCAAAGGAAGTGCGGTGTCTCAGAACACGCATGAAGACGACACAAACCTCACGCAGGCCGAGCGTGACAAACGCGCAGCTGTCCTCAAGCAAGCCTTGATTGATCAAAAGCAAAAAGACATTGAAGAAATTGCACGCCTAGAGGCAGAAGCAGAAGCAGCAAAAATAAAAGCAGCTGAAGACAAACTCGCCGCTGCTGAAGACAAGAAAAATGCAGCCGCAGCCCCTGCAGAAGAGACCGGCCGTAAAAGCCGTCAAAAACTCTCTGCTGATGAGTTGCGCCAGCTTGAAATTCGTGAAATGGAGCGCATTCAAGGTGAAGAGCAGTCAAAGCAAGACGATGACCGTAATAAACGTCAAAAAGAGATTGCTGACCAAAAAGCACGCATGGCGACAATTCCAAACCGCCAAGATGGCCCTAGCAGCCCCGGTGCGCCTTCAGCTGACGATGCAAAACTCAGCTATCGAGACCGCATCAAGCGTAACCAAACAAATGCTAAGCCTGGCGCAGGCAAGCGTCGCGGCAGTAGTAAAATTACAGTTACGCAAGCACTTAATGAAGAATATGGCCGTGAAAAGTCTATGTCACTTGCAGCACAGAAACGTGCGCGTGAAAAAGCGCGTTTAAGCGCACAGGAACCTAAAGAAGCCGCGAAAAAAGTTGTCCGCGCCGTTGTTGTTCCTGAAACAATAACAGTACAAGAACTCGCGAACCGTATGTCGGAACGTGGCGCAGATATTATTAAGTCACTCATGAAAATGGGCGTTATGGCGACAATCAACCAAGTTATTGATGCTGATACAGCCGAGCTTGTTGTTGATGAATTTGGTCACAGAATATCACGTGTCACCGAAGCTGATGTTGAAATCGGCATTGAAGGCATTGACGATGAGGATGAGACTTTAGAATCTCGCCCTCCTGTTGTGACGATTATGGGTCACGTTGACCACGGCAAAACATCCCTTCTTGATGCGATGCGTCAGGCAAATGTTGTTGCTGGCGAAGCTGGCGGTATTACGCAGCATATTGGCGCATATCAGATCCACTCTTCAACGGGACAGAAAATCACCTTCCTTGATACACCTGGACACGCGGCATTCTCTGAAATGCGTGCGCGCGGTGCCAACGTAACGGATATTGTTATTCTGGTTGTTGCGGCGAATGATTCAATTATGCCACAAACAATTGAGGCTATTAACCACGCAAAAGCTGCTGGCGTTCCATTGATTGTTGCCATCAACAAAATCGACCTTCCTGACGCTGCAGCGCATAAAGTGAAGCAAGATTTATTGCAGCATGAAGTTATCGTCGAAGAATTAAGTGGTGACGTACAATGTGTTGAGATCTCTGCTAAGAAGCGTTTGAACCTCGACACTCTTGAAGAGGCGATCCTTCTTCAGTCTGAACTTCTTGACCTTAAAGCAAACCCTGACCGTGAAGCAGTTGCAGTTGTTGTTGAATCAAAACAAGAACAAGGCCGCGGTTCAGTTGCAACAGTGCTTATTGAAAAAGGCACATTGCGCATTGGTGATATCTTTGTTGCAGGCACTGAGTGGGGCCGCGTCCGTGCGATCCTTGATGATAAAGGCGCCCGCATTAAAGAAGCAATCCCTGGACAGCCTGTTGAGATTTTAGGCCTGAACGGTACACCGGATTCTGGTGAGAAAATGGTTGTAGTTAAAGATGAAGCGCGTGCGCGCGAAATTCAAGACTACCGTATTCATAAAAGACGTGAAAACGCGAATCTTGTTAGCTCCGGCAAAACTGGCTTTGAAGCGCTGCTTGCCAAGTCACTTGAAGATGGCAGTAAAACTATCCTGCCTGTACTTATCAAAGGTGATGTGCATGGTTCGGTTGAAGCTATTATGGGTTCGCTTGACAAAATTTCGGAAGACAACCCTGATGTTGATGTGAAGGTTCTTCACTATGGCGTCGGCGGTATCACTGAATCTGATATCACACTTGCCAAAGCATCAAATGCGCTAATCATCGGCTTTAACGTCCGTGCAAATGCACAGGCGCGCGATATGGCGCAGCGTGATGGCGTAGACATGCGTTACTTTAACGTTATCTATAACATTGTTGATGATGTTAAAGCGCTCCTCTCAGGTATGCTTGACCCGCATATACGCGAAGAATATCTTGGACAAGCTGAAATCCGTGAGGTCTTCAACATTACTAAAGTTGGTAAAGTTGCAGGTTGTATGGTTTCTGGTGGCACAGTTAAGCGTGGCTCGAAAGTCCGCCTATTGCGTGATGATGTTGTTATTCATGAAGGCACATTGAAAACCCTTAAACGCTTCAAAGACGAAGTCAAAGAAGTTAAAGAGGGTATGGAATGTGGTATGGCTTTTGAAAACTATGATGACATGAAAGCTGGCGATGTAATCGAATGTTACGATGTGACTGAAGAAGTCCGCGTCCTCGAATAGTAGACAACATATAAATCAAGATTAGAACATGAAAAATAAAGAATCAGGCCGTTCTCAACGCCAACTTCGTATTGCTGAACAAATACGTCACGCTTTAGTGGAAACACTGCAGCGTGGCAAGTTCAGCGAAGCTGCGTTGATTGACGCCGCACCACTCGTCACCGTTGCCGAAGTGCGTCTAACATCTGACCTTAAGAACGCGACAGCTTATATTACGCCCCTTGGGCAAGATAATATTGAGGAAATTTTGGATGCGCTGAATAAATCTGCTTATTACTTCCAAAAACAGGTTGGCCGTACAAATAGCTTAAAATTCACACCTCGTATAAAATTCGAGAGTGATGATACTTTTGCAGAGGCCGCAAAAATTGATGAACTGCTTAGAAACATCCCTAAATATGCGGATGAAGAAGAATAAGCTCACCTCAGCTCTAGCGAAATAAAGATCACATAATGGCGCGTAAGAAAAAAGGCAATAAAATTGACGGGTGGATTAATTTTAATAAACCCTATGACATGACATCAACCGATGCTGTGCGCTTTTTGAAACGCACATTAAAGCCGCAAAAGATTGGTCATGCGGGCACGCTAGACCCACTAGCCAAAGGCATATTGCCGATTGCTCTTGGTGAAGCGACAAAAACGATTCCCTTCGTACAAGATTCTGAAAAAACCTATGGCTTTACTGCCACATGGGGCGAGCAGCGCAGCACTGACGACTTAGAAGGTGAAGTAATCGCGTCAAGTGCCGAGCGCCCTTCTCGGGCTGACGTTGAAGCTTTGCTGCCTAAATACATCGGTACGGTAACACAGACCCCGCCAAAATTTTCCGCGATCAAAATTAACGGCGCGCGCGCATATGACCTCGCCCGTGATGGTGAAGATTTTGAGGTCCCGACCCGTCAAGTCGAGATTTACGATCTGCATATTACAGCGCATACAGATACATCAACAAGCTTTGAGGTCACATGCGGTAAAGGCACCTATGTCCGTGCAATTGCCCGTGATATTGGCACTGAACTTGGCTGCTATGGCTATGTGTCAGAACTTAATCGTAAAAAAGTTGGCTGTTTCACCCTAGAGAACGCTTTTTCACTGGACTTCTTTGAGAAAATGGATGATAGTGCAGCCCTTGAAGATGTGATACTTCCTGTTCATTACGCGCTAGACGACATCCCGGCCGTAATAATAAACGATCAAGAAGCATCGAAGCTTAAACAAGGACAAGCCTTGTCAATGATAGCAAAACCTGATGTACAGCGCCTTTTAGCTGCAGGGATTGATATGAGATGCACCCAGCCACAAGATGCTGTGGCAATGTATCAAGACAAAGCCTTAGCGATACTCACCGTGAGTAAAGCAACCTTAAAGCCTTATCGCGTCTTTAACATGTAAACAATTGATAAAAGGAGAAAATGATGTCGATTACTAATGAACGTAAAGCTGAAGTTATAAAAGAATACGCAACAAAAAAAGACGATACTGGGTCACCAGAAGTTCAAGTTGCTATCCTTACTGAGCGTATTTCTGCGCTTTCTGGTCACATGAAAGACCACAAAAAAGATTATCACAGCCGCCGTGGTCTTTTGGCTATGGTTGCACGCCGTCGTAAACTTCTTGATTACACACGCGGCAAAAGCGAAGATCGTTACCAGAAGCTTATTAAAGCTCTTGGCATCCGTAAGTAAGCTTACACGCTATAGAATGACAAAAGCCCCGGCGCAAATGCGTTTGGGGCTTTTTTTATGCGCAAAGTGATTCTAATTATGGGCTATTTTTATAACCGTCTTGATTATCCGCTGAGGGTGAGTGCATAAACGCGTTAAAGTGATAAGAAGACGCATAACCAGCAAGCCCGCCAACTATCGAGCCAAGGACAAGCGCAGCGCCTGTCATCACGAGGTCGTTCGGGGCAATGACATTCATCATATCAACGGTTTTCTCTAGCATTGTTCCTGCTACAGTTGTTCCGAATATTGCTGATAGACTACTATGCTCTTTCATAGCCACTCTCCTCTAACGTGTATTTGTATATGGGAAGAATAGCATAAAAGTTAATAAACGGTAAAGAAAATGCAGTAAGTCATTGTTTTAAAACAACAACAAATAAAAATCCTTGGCGCAACCAAGGCTTTTTCTAATTTTATAACAAACTCAAAAACGATTTTACTGCTGATTAATCGGCGACCACGCTGGGTCAGAACCATCGACAGGGGTTTCTAACAAACGCTCGTTATATCCCGTCAGGTCAATGGTATAAAGCTTTGCAATACGGTTATTGCCTTGCGGGCGTTCTTTGAAATAGGTTAGTACGCGACCATTTGGCGACCAGCTTGGGCCTTCGACATGGTAAGCGCTTGTAATGAGACGCTCGCCGCTGCCATCAGGGCGGATAACGCCGATGTAGAACTTGCCTTGTAGCATTTTTGTAAACGCGATGAGGTCGCCGCGCGGCGACCATACAGGGTTTGCATAGCGGCCTTTTTCAAATGTGATGCGATTGGCATTATTGCCATTCGCATCCATGACGTATAGCTGCTGACTGCCGCTACGGTCGGATTCAAAGACAATCTGTTTGCCATCAGGCGCATATGAAGGTGAAGTCTCAATAGATGGCTGCCTCGTCAGTTTTGTGGCTTGCTTTGATGCTATATCTAGCGCGTAAATATCAGTGTTACCGTTTTTCGCAAGCGACATAATAACCTTACGCCCATCAGGTGAGAAACGCGGCGCAAAAGTCATGCCCGGAAAGTCGCCCAATACATCTTGACGGCCCGTGTTGAGGTCATAAATATAAACACGTGGTTTGTTGCGGTAATAAGACAGATAGGTAATAGTCTGCATATTTGGTGAGAAACGCGGCGTTAAGACCAAATGACTACCATCTGTTAAATACTGGTGGTTTGCGCCGTCTTGATCCATAATGGCAAGGCGCTTAACACGCGCCGTAGGCAGGCCTTTTTCAGAAATATAAACGATGCGCGAGTCAAAGTAACCCTCTTCGCCCGTCAGGCGCTTATAGATAGCGTCTGAGATAATATGTGCAATACGGCGCCAGTTGTCTTTGGTCGTGGTGTAAGCCATACCAGTGAGCTGCTTTTGCCCATATACATCCCATAGGCGAAACTCAACGCGGGCGCGCCCATCACCGAGCTCGGTCACTTTACCGGCAACAAGACCTTCAACACCTAGCGCTTTCCACTCAGCGAAGCGCGGCTGTTCAGCCGTTGAAGCTGCGTCTTGGATATATGCTTTTTTATCAGGGATCTCAAACAGGCCTGTACGTTCCAGATTCGCGCGGATGACATTGCCCATGCCGCGGCCAATTGTGTAAACATTCTCGCTATCATAATGAAAATCAGATACCGCAAGTGGAATTTTTTTCACGGTCCCGCGATTGAGTTCAATTTGCAGTTCTGCCCGCGCAGAATGTGCGCCACAGACCATTAATGCGATGATGAGTAAATTCTGTAGCAATAAACGTATAGGCATTTTAAAAATCCTTCTTATAACATTTCGCTTGGGTCAAATTTGATGGTCATTTCTTTCCACTGATCATACTTACCTGCTGGTAAGTTTAAAGGGGAACATGATGGGTTAGTCACAGCTCTTGTCGCGCTATCTGCCGCGGCTCTAAAAAACGAATCTGTACTATAGCGCAGCTTGTCTTTCACTTCATAGCGTCGAATGGTGCGGTCGGGGTTCATATATAACTTAATATAGACAACCAACGCTTGGTCAAAATTCGCCCCCGCGAGCACGTTCCAACACTGCGCAAGCTGCGAGCGCAGCGCGTCTAGTTCAGACATAGTAATGCGCTGACCCAACGTCGGAGTCTTCGGCGCTGCGGATTGTGCATTGTCGCCCTCTTCCTCCGCCACGTTTGAATTCTCTGTGATTTGTAAGTTTTTCAGAACAGAATCAAAGCTACGCTCTTCTTTTGCAACTTCTGCCTTTTTCTCTTCTGGTTTCTTTGGCCGCTTATTTGGTTTTTTCGGCTTGGTCGGCGCCAAGCTGGGCTTTTCTTTGTCAGCCTCTTCAGGCATCGGTACAGAATCCGCAGGTGGCGGCGGCGCGGTTTCGACCTTGTTCTTTTCACTGTTCACAGTCAGCGGCTGGCTTTTTGCATCAACAGTAGGCGCTGATTTCGGCTTCGGCTTACTAAGGCTTTCATCAATCTCTGGCTTGGCTTCTGGTTTTACATTTTTAGCGCGTGTTTGTTCATTTTCGTCTTTCGCGCGACTATGCTCACGGGTCGATTCCGTCTTCTCTGCAATTTCAACGAATTCAACCGCGACAATATCATCCATTTCAATTGATGGATGATCTGGCATAAATGGCAAACCAGCAGTCATGATAAACACAACCGCAAAATGCAGTAAAAATGACAGGGTTAAAGCAACAGGCCCCGCATCACTAAGCCACGACGAAGCTGAATACTCCGCCGTCGTTTGCGTGGCGCTTTGCGCATTATTTGGCTGCACTTTTAACATTAACTACTTTGAACTATCTTTTGTCGATACTAGCGCCACTTTATTAAAGCCTTCGCGGTTAATGCCGCCCAAAACTTCCATCACACGGCCATATTCAAGCCCTTGATCAGCACGAATATAAATACGGCGATCCAAGTCACGCCCTGTTACCGAACGCAGAAACGGTATAAGGCGTTCCTTTAATATTTCCTGTTCCCCGACAAAAAGCTTCCCGTCTTTTTGTACGGTAATTTCAATCGGGCTTTCATCTTCATTTTTTAGTGCCGATGCGTCAGACCGCGGCAAGTCCACGGCAACGCCCGCAGTTAAAAGCGGCGCAGAGACCATAAAGACAATTAACAAAACGAGCATAACATCAACAAACGGCGTCACGTTAATTTCTGACATTGGCTGAAAACCACGGCGGCGCGTACCCGGCGTGCGTTTCCATGACATGTTTCCTGAACTCATCCCCATGATTATGCCGCCTGATCTGTTGTATTATGCGTGACATCGCCTTGGTCAAGGTGACGTGACAAAATCGCGATAAACTCGGTCGTAAAAGCATCTAGGCGGTCAGCATAACGGTTCAGGCTTGTTGAGAACACGTTAAATGCAATCACGGCAGGAATAGCCGCCACCAAGCCAAGAGCCGTCGCAAACAAAGCCTCTGCAATACCTGGGGCAACAACAGCAAGCGAAGTATCTTTCGTCGCTGCAATTGCAGAAAAACTGTTCATGATCCCCCAGACAGTACCAAACAGACCGATAAATGGCGCAGTTGAACCGACAGATGCCAAAAACGTCATGCCGCGTTCAAGTAATTGCATTTCGCGGTTAATCGCAAGCCCCATTGCCCGTTCTACACGCTGCTTTAATGAGGCTTGCAAGCTTTCTGAAGATGGAATGCCGGCTGAAACGCCGCTCTGCCATTCTTCCATGCCTGCCGTGAAGGTTGCCAGTAGCGGGTCGCCATTACGGGACTTCACACGGTCATATAATTTATCCAGTGGCTCACCTGACCAAAACGCATCTTCAAAACGGTCGGCGCGTTTGTTCAGCGCGATTAAGCGGCTACGCTTGGTAATGATGATTGACCAGCACCAAAATGATGCAAAAATAAGCATCATCATCACGACTTTAACAATTAAGTCAGCTTCCAAAAACAGGCCGATCATTGACATATCATGTGCGCCAACGCTGTTTCCTACGGCTACGCCATCAACAGCGCCAATTGCTGTGCTTACTTCATTCGCCATTCATTCTCTCCTTAATAAAAGAAGGCCACTTCTTTGGTTTTGTGTTCGTATCAACACAGACCAAAGTTACGTCCATTTCAAAAATCTTTTCGTCGTTTTTCGTTACAATTTGTTTCATATCAAGCGATGCGCCGCCAATGCGTTCAACGGATGTTGTTAATTTCAGCATATCATCCAAATGCGCAGGTAAGTAATAATCCGCCTTGAGGGCGCGGACAACAAATAAAAGGCCAAGTTCATCATGTATTTGCTTATTTTCAACATCTATCGCACGTAAAAATTCGGTACGTCCACGCTCCGCATATTTCATGTAGTTACCATAGAAGACAACGCCCCCTGCATCGGTGTCTTCATAATATACGCGAATATCTATACTATGTGTTTTCATGATAAGTCATCATCCAATAAGTTGCCTTGGTTTAAATGCGTTTTGCGCGGTGGGTTTAAGCCCAAATACGCATAAGCGGCCTGTGAGAGCATACGCCCGCGCGGGGTACGCTGTATCAAGCCTTTTTGTAACAAATAAGGCTCGATAACGTCTTCGATAACGTCACGTTCCTCTGATAGCGCAGCGGCAATCGTATCCACTCCGACAGGGCCGCCGCCGTAATTTTCAGCAATCCCCGTTAAATACAAACGGTCCATTGAGTCCAAACCCTGCGCATCAACTTCCAAACGCTGCAATGCGCCATCGGCGATTTTTGCCGTGACTAACTTTGCTCCCGCAACGGATGCAAAATCACGCACGCGACGTGTCAGCCGCCCTGCAATGCGCGGCGTCCCACGTGAACGGTTGGCAATTTCAAAAGCGCCCTCTTCGTCAATCTGCATATCAAGCTTTGATGATAAACGCACAACAATGCGCGTGAGTTCCTGCGGCGTATAAAACTCCAAACGCACAGGAATACCAAAACGGTCACGTAGTGGGTTGGTTAACAGCCCGCTGCGGGTTGTTGCGCCGACCAATGTAAAGGGCGGCAATTCAATTTGAACGGAACGCGCCGCTGGCCCTTCGCCAATCACGAGGTCAAGCTTGCCGTCTTCCATTGCCGGATAAAGAATTTCTTCTACGGCTGGGTTTAGACGGTGGATTTCGTCAATGAACAATACGTCATGGGGCTGTAAATTAGTTAAAATCGCGGCAAGGTCACCAGATTTTGCAATCACAGGCCCTGATGTCGCGCGAAAACCAACGCCTAATTCACGCGCAATAATTTGCGCCAAAGTTGTTTTGCCTAAACCTGGCGGGCCATAAAGCAAAACATGATCCATTGCGTCTTCGCGCTGTTTGGCAGCAGTGACAAAAACGCGCAGATTTTCGCGGGCTTTTTCTTGGCCGATGAATTCTTCAATCGTCAGTGGGCGCAGTGAATGTTCATCGCTGCGTTCCTCCTGATCTGCCATTGGTTCAAAATCTTCGGCGCGCTCGCCGCTTTCTTGAATCATGATACTAACTCCTTAAGGCCTGCGCTAATTAACAAGCCTAAATCAGGATCTTTTTTGAATTTACTGCGTGCCGAGATAACCGCCTTATATGCCTCTGCGCGGGCATAACCAAGGTTAATCAATGCAGAAAGCGCATCTTGATTGAGCTGATTATCATTACCTTCCGCCGTAATGTTAACAGTGCCGCCTGCGGCTTTATCATCGCCAGATGGAGAAGACTGCGCGCTTGCTGCGCCCATGCCGATATCCATTTTTGACACTTTATCTTTTAGCTCGGTGATAATACGCACAGCAAGCTTTGGGCCCACGCCTTCAGCTTGGCGGACGACTTCCTTGTCACCTGACATCACAGCCATAACAAGTTGATCCGCAGGGCAAGCACTAAGGATCGCAATACCGACCTTCGCGCCAACACCTTGAACCGATGTTAACAGCTTGTACCATGCCTGCTCCTCGGCGGACGCAAAGCCAAATAACGTCATGCTGTCTTCGCGGACTTGCATTTCAATTAACAATGCGACATCAGAGCCAACATCACCAATAACAGATAACGTTTTGGCAGAAGCATGCACCATGTAACACACGCCGCCGACATCAATGATAAGGTAATCACTGCCGAGCGTGTCTATTTTGCCTTTTAACTTCGCAATCATCTCTTCAGTTCCTCATTTTTAAAAAATTTGTTTGTTATGCGTAATAAGCCGCGATTGTATATGGTGACCATGACATATCGCAACGGCTAAGGCGTCGGCTTCATCTTCGCTAATTTTACCAATCGCGGGCAGCAGCGTTTTAACCATCATACCCATTTGATCTTTACTGGCACGCCCTGTGCCAACGACTGACTTTTTAATGACTGTCGGGGCATATTCGCCAACATCTATGCCAGTGCGTGCTGCGGACATTAAACATACGCCGCGCGCCTGACCAAGTTTTAAGGCCGATGCTGGGTTCTGATTAACGAAAGTTTCTTCAACCGCCGCTTCATCAATCGTGAAATCGCGCAGTACATCGGCTAGGCCAGCATCAATTTGCACTAAACGTTTTGCCGTGGCGTCAACCGGCTTGGTTTTAATTAAGCCGCTGCCAATAAAACGCAATAGGCCAGAGCGAAATTCAACAACGCCCCAGCCTGTACGATGTAAACCTGGGTCTATGCCCAATACGCGTGTAATGATCACCTAAATTATGCCTCCATAAATTTCTGCATAATTTCTTCTGTAAGTTCTAAGTTACTTGTGACATTTTGCACGTCATCATTATCTTCTAAAACGTCAATAAGTTTCAATACGCTGACCGCTTGGTCTACGGTAACTTCCGCATTAACGTTTGCACGCCAAACAAGGCCCTGCTCTTGCGGCTCACCAAATGTTGTTTCTAGTGCGTCACGCACGACGGCAAAATCCTCAGGAGCGGTTGTAATGTCATGCGTTTCGTCGTCACTGGCAACGTCTTCTGCACCAGCTTCTAAGGCTGCTTCGAACACAGTATCTGCATCGCCTTTATCAAGCGGAAATATAATTTCACCTTTACGGTCAAACATAAAACCAACTGAACCTGTTTCACCAAGATTGCCGCCATATTTAGAAAATGTTGAGCGCACATCAGATGCAGTGCGGTTTTTATTGTCTGATAGACATTCAACGATAATCGCCACGCCTGCAGGGCCGTAACCTTCGTAGCGAATTTCAAAGTAATCATCACCATCGTCAGAGCCTACGCCTTTTTGGATAGCGCGCTCAATACCATCCTTCGGCATGGACTGGCCGCGCGCTGTTGCAATTGCTAAGCGCAAGCGTGGGTTCATATCCGCATCACCGCCGCCAAGCTTTGCCGCTACTGTAATTTCTCGACCAAGCTTTGAGAATAACTTTGAACGCTTTTTATCTTGCGCGCCCTTACGGTGCTGAATGTTTTTAAATTTGGAATGACCTGCCATGCGTTCGACCTTTTAATCTGTTTTTTTGGATAGCGAATAGCGTATCCTAAGATATTACTAACCCCTTTATAATACTGGTTCCACACGGTTTCAAGGAAGGTCTGTCTAAAAAAAGATTTAATTATCAGATATTTTTAATCTTTTACATACAAAACTGTGTAATAATGTGTTTAGGATTTTTTTTTACAACTACATTTTTATCAATTTTATGGCATATGATTTTAAGTCTGTAACTATTCTAGTGGTCGATGACAACCACCCGATGCTCGAAATTACCAAATCTCTGCTCCTTACTTTTGGCGTGGGTAATGTTTTGACAGCAAAAGACGGCAAACGCGGGTTTGAGCTATATCAGCAATACAAACCTGATCTCATCATCACAGATTGGATGATGCAACCAATTGACGGTATTGAGCTTGCGAAAAAAATTAGGCGTGAACGCGACACAGTCAACCCCTACATCCCCATTGTTTTAATGACAGGATTCACCGAAAAGCATCGTATTTTCGAAGCTCGCGACGAGGGCATTACTGAAATCCTCGTTAAGCCCTTCAAGGCAAGGGATTTATACAAACGCCTCTACCAAATCATTGAAAAACCACGTCAATTTGTGCGCGCAGAAGACTTTTTTGGCCCTGATAGACGCCGCCTTAGCGAAGAACGCTATAGTGGCCACCGCCGCCGACAGAACGACGTTGAAAAAATGTTCCCTGCAAGCCGTTCCGAGATGTCCAATGCAACGAAAAAAGATTTAGCCAAAGCCCGAGAACACCTCGATACGGTACGGGATGAAGCAGGCATAAAGAAAAATGAAGAAATTACGATTGAGGATTACGATATTGCTTTTGTAGACTCTGAAGAGTAATAAGAACAAATTAGAGTGTAAACAGAGTAAGAACACATTAAAGTAAAAGGCAGCCAACTATTATGGGTGAGACGACAGACACACATTATAATCAAAAACAGATACGCCGCGCGGAGTTTATAAATCCTCCGAACATTATAAAGTCAAAAGTTGGCTCAGGCGGGCTTAGCCAGTCTATTCTGTCAAAGGCACAGATTTTACTGGAGAATAATACTGTTGATTTTCGCCCTCTCGGTGAAATGTATCTAGACCAATTACAGGACGGCATTAACCAAGCTGCCGCTGACCTCGACAAAAAAAACGGCGAACGGAGCACTGAAAAGCTCATTCGTCAGATGCTTTACCCGAGTATGCAGCTCAAAGCCAATGGCGGCATGTTTCATTATGACCTTGTCACCGTGATCGGTGATAAATTAGTACAGTTTTTAGAAGTCATCGAAAAGCCTGATATGGAGGCGCTTGAAATTGTGCAAGCTTTCCACACCACTGTGCGCGCCGTGTTGCTTGGCCAGATACAAGGCACAGGCGGACGCTATGGCGCAGAGCTTGTGCAGGCGCTAGACGACGCTTGCCATAGATATTTCATTAAATTCCCTGAGAACATCGACCCCCATAAAAAATAAAGCCGCATCAGCAGCTTTATCATTTTTACTTACGGGTCTCCATAAGTTCTGGGCCAAGGCGAATAGGTTCAGCTTTTACAGCGAGCCCTGTTTTATCATCCGTTTCAACAAATGTCCCGCACACTGTGCCAACGCCGCCATCTTTTGGTGCCATCCGTGGGTTTGCGTATTTCTTAATAAAGCGCGGCGCGGCAGTTTCATACGTGACGCCGATGACACTGTTATAATCACCACACATCCCTGCATCTGTTTGGTAGGCGGTGCCTTTTTCCAATATACGCGTATCAGCCGTTGGAATATGTGTGTGCGTTCCGACAACAAAACTTACACGGCCATCAAGCATCATCCCCATCACCATTTTTTCGCTCGTCGCTTCGCCGTGGACATCAACAACAACGGCATGGGCGTGTTTAGTCCTTAACGGATTATCTTTTAACACTTCATTCATTGCCGCAAACGGATCATCCAGAGCGTCCATAAACAAACGTGCCATGACATTAATCACCCGTACAATTTGACCGTTTTCTAGACGGTAGTCGATAACGCCATTACCCGGCGCACCTTCCGGGAAATTAATCGGGCGCAAGACGCGGTCTTCTTTTTCCAGATAAGGAATAATCTCGCGCTGATCCCAAATATGGTTACCTGTAGTGATGACATCAACCCCAAGAGCAAAAAATTCTTTGGCAATGTTCGTGGTGATTCCCATGCCATGCGCTGCGTTTTCGCCGTTAACGATGATAACATCTGGCTTATATTGACGGCGTATCTGTGGCAATTCGCGGCTGAGAGCCTGACGGCCTGTTTTGCCAAAAACATCACCTAAAAAAACTATGCGCATTAAAATTCTTTCTATTTTTCATTGTCGTTATCGCGGCTATTCCGCGATCGGGGCTTTGGATGAAAACGGAGTATACCCATTTGGGTTTAAAATACAATCTAATGGTTTATCATGTGCCTCCGCGGGCAGCGGATAAAGACAGATTTGTTCCATATATGCAACGCCAACTAATAATGGCGTTTTGCCCTGCTGGCATAAATCGTCAACATAGCGGTCATAATGTCCTGCCCCGTAACCAAGGCGATTGCCTTTACGGTCATAAGCCAGCAAAGGCAGTAATATAATATCCGGCTGCACTGGCGCGTCATATTTGTTGCTTTTCAAATCAGGGTGCATCGCACCAAAGCTGCTTTCAACAAGGGGGCTGTCGTGATCCCACAAATAAAAATCAAGCCCCTGCGCGCCGTTGTTAATATAAGGTAATGCGACCTTATGCCCCTTGCCGAGCAAATCATCAATCAGCGGCAATGTGTCACATTCCTGGTTCAGCGGCCAATAGGCCGAAATAACAAGCTCAGCAGAGAGCTGGCTTTCAAAAATATCAAAAAAATTGGACGCTAAAGACTCACCAGCATTTGCATCGACATGAAGCATAGCGCGGTTTTTTTTCGCTTGTTTTCTGATGATTTGTTTTTGTTCTAAATGTGAAGACATGGTTTAAGATAGCGCCTTGGCGAGATGTAATCAATATAGAAAAGGAAGAAAAAAAGAAGAAGACAGGCCACCTTACCGTGCGCTTAAGAATCTTCGTGTGGCCCAGTAAAACTAGGTGGGCGCCATAATGCCAAAGTCCGCGAACGATAGCAGGGACAGCTCCCTTACGAAAAAATATCGGCCTCCGAGATTAATGTCGCATCACGCATAACGCAGCCTGCCTCCCCTTGATAGTACATATTATATGATAAGGGGAAGTTAAATTTTCAAGATGGTGTGCTTTTATTTTTATAAAGGTTCGCTTATGCTTTGTTTAAACGCGCGGACAGGCCTTCGATGCGGATTGCCATTTGGTTGATCGCATCAGCAAGCGCCGCAGTTTCTTCAACACTTACGCCGCCATCATTGCTGTCAGCCTCAGGCGTTTTCGCGCTTTTTTTCTCAACATCAAGGCGATCTTTTGTTTCAAAAAGTTCATCGGCAAGCATTAAGGATGTCAACATCAGACGATGATTGTCGCTCATACCGCCGCCCGCGCCAAGGTCGCGTGCTTTTTCATCAATATACTGACCAAGGTCGAGGATACGCTGCTCCTGCCCTTCATCACATGCGAGGCTATATTGCTTACCATTAATCAAAAGTGATACTTCAGCCATTGCTTATTGCCCCTCAGCTAATAATGTTTCGACTTTCTCAATTGCGGCGTCTAAGCGCCCTGCAATCACATCGACATCGAGCGTAGAATCGTTGCTTGCATCAACAGGCGGCATATCACCAGCAAATAAATCTCGCTGTGCGCCTTTAAGTTTACCTTCGGCAACAGGTATAGCTTCTTCTAGTCCCGCCAAAGCGTTATCTAGGTTAATTAAAGCGTCTTTTAAGACTTCACGGCTCATGGTGACCTCAGCACTAATACAAATAAAATAGAATATGGCTAACTATCCACTATTTCCGCCCTAGGTCAATAGATATGCCCTTAAATATCCCCATTCTCTGTTGACCAATTGATCAAAAGACCGCATTCTAGGTGCCAGAATTTCAAAAGATAAGGTATAGTCACATGACAATAACTTCAGCTGCTGAACCAGCACACTCCAATAAAGACTCTCATAAGGACAAAGTAACTATGGATCTGAGCCAAGAACAACTCAAAACAATGTCAAACGCCATTCGTGCATTAGCAATGGATGCCGTGCAAGCCGCAAATTCAGGCCACCCTGGTATGCCTATGGGCATGGCCGACGTGGCAACTGTGCTTTATTCAAAGTTCATGCGTTTTGAAGCCAAAGCGCCGACATGGCCAAATCGTGACCGCTTTATTCTTTCTGCAGGTCATGGTTCCATGCTGCTTTACGCCATTAATTACCTTTGTGGCTATGAAAAAATTACCTTAGACGAGATTAAAAATTTCCGTCAACTAACATCCCTTACAGATGGCCACCCTGAATATTACCCGGGCGCAGGCATTGAAATGACCACAGGCCCACTTGGGCAGGGCATTTCACACGCTGTTGGCTTTGCGCTAGCGGAACGTGTCCTACATAAAATGCATGAGGGCAAATTTATTGACCACTTCACTTATGTGATTGCGTCTGATGGCGACCTTATGGAAGGCGTCAGCCATGAATCATGCTCATTTGCGGGCACACAAAAACTCTCTAAGTTGATTGTGCTTTATGATGATAACGGCATTACCATTGATGGTAAGACTGATTTGTGCTTCACAGAAGATGTCGGCAAACGTTACGAAGCTTATGGCTGGGACGTACAAAGCGTTGACGGCCACAATCATAGCGAAATCGAAGCTGCTATTGCTAAGGCACAAAAAACGGACACGCCGAGCATTATTTGCTGTAAAACAAAAATCGGTTTTGGCGCACCAACAAAAGAAGGCCTATCCTCATCTCACGGTTCGCCGCTGGGCACAGAAGAAATTCAAGGCGCACGTAAAAACCTTGGCTGGGAACATGGGGCATTTGAAATCCCTGATGACGTACTGAAGCTTTGGCGTGATGTTGGCTCAAAATACAAATCAGAATGTTCAGATTGGTATAATCAAGATAATATTCAAAATTTTGAAGTCGCCATATCCGCAGATATTAGCGATATCGTTGCAAGCTCTATTGCTGATGCCAAAGCTGAGTTCCTTGAGAAGAAACCTAAAGTCGCGACCCGTCAAGCGTCGGGCATGGTGCTAGAGCATCTTGTGCCTAAATTGCCGATTCTTATTGGCGGCTCGGCTGACCTTACTGGTTCAAACAACACAAAAACATCACATCACGATGGCTTTATTGGCCCAGACACGGATTACGCAGGTCAGTACATTAACTACGGCGTACGTGAACATGGTATGGCGGCAATAATGAACGGCATGGCGCTGCATGGCGGCATTGTTCCTTATGGCGGCACGTTCCTTTGCTTTGCTGATTACTCGCGCCCAGCGATACGCCTCGCCGCATTAATGGAAACCCGTACAATTTTTGTCATGACGCATGATTCCATTGGCCTTGGCGAAGATGGCCCAACGCACCAACCTGTTGAGCATCTTGCCGCTTTGCGCTCAATCCCGAACCTGAAAGTCTTCCGCCCATGTGATGGTATCGAAACGGCCGAAGCATGGCAGATTGCGCTGAACAATGTACATGGCCCATCTGTCTTGGTGCTCACACGACAAGGATTGCCAACACTGCGTAGCGATAAAGACCTCAACCTGTCGGAACGCGGCGCGTATATATTACGCCCTGCGAGCGCAGCGCCAAAAGCAGTACTCTACGCAACAGGATCAGAAGTCGAAATCGCGGTTACAGCGCAGCAGCAGCTTGAAAGCGAAGGTATACCAACGCAAGTTGTATCTATCCCCTGCTTTGAAAACTTTGAAAGACAGGACGATGCATATAAAGCGAGCATTTATGTTGATGATGCGCCTGCGCATGTTGCGATCGAGGCTGCTTGCCGCATGGGATGGGATGAATTTATCGGCCGTAAGGGTAAGTTCATCGGCATGAAAGGCTTTGGTGCATCAGCGCCAGCAGATCAGCTTTATAAGCATTTCGGCATCACAGTAGAAGACACCGTCACCGCTGTAAAAGAACAGCTTTAACTCACAAGTTTAATAAACGCATATAAAATGGAGAATATTATGAGCGTAAAAGTAGCAATTAATGGTTTTGGCCGTATTGGTCGTTTGGTGTTTCGTGCATTAATCGAATCTGGCCGTACAGACATGGAAGTCATCGCAATTAACGACCTTGCGGATTCAAACACAAACGCGCATTTGCTGAAATATGATTCAGTGCATGGCGTATCAGCAGCGGATATTTCGGTATCTGGCGATGATATTGTTGTGAATGGCAAAACAATCAAAGCGTTTCAAGAACGTGACCCAGCAGCGCTGCCTTGGGGCGATATGGGCATCGACATTGTATTTGAATGTTCAGGCATTTTCACATCACGCGAAATGGCCGGCAAACACCTTGAAGCTGGCGCAAAGAAAGTTCTGATCTCTGCTCCTGCAAGCGGTGAAGATTTAACCGTCGTTTACGGCGTGAACTCTGATGATTTGAAAACTGAACATAAGCTTGTGTCGAATGCATCTTGTACCACAAACTGCCTCGCGCCATTTGCACATGCCATTCACAACGCGATTGGCATTGAAACAGGTTTCATGACGACAATTCACGCTTATACGGGCGATCAGCGCACTGTTGATACAATGCATAGCGATTTGCACCGTGCACGCGCAGCAGCGATGAATATGATCCCAACATCAACAGGCGCGGCTAAAGCCGTTGGCAAAGTCCTCCCTGCTCTAAACGGCAAGCTTGATGGCGTTGCTATTCGTGTACCGACACCCAATGTATCACTTGTTGACCTTACATTCACGGCAAGCCGTGACACTACAGTCGAAGAAGTTAACGCAGCGGTTAGCGCTGCAGCTTCGGGTGCATTAAAAGGCGTCCTTGATGTTTATGACGCGCCGCTTGTATCTACCGACTTCAACCACAACCCACATTCATCTATATTTTCACTTGCGGGAACAAGGGTGATGGATGGTAACTTTGTGCGTGTTATGAGCTGGTATGACAATGAATGGGGCTTTTCTAACCGTATGTTAGATACAGCCGCCAAAATGCATTCTGTGGGGTATTAAGTTTTAATTATAGACAATTAGAACGCTATAACTTTATAATTTTCAAAAGCAACGTGCCACATCGGTATGTTGCTTTTTTTGTACCCTTTTAAGAATGAGCATTATTTATGGAAGCATTATCGTTTCAGATTGTTTTAATCGCCCTTTTCGCTATCGCATCACAGTGGATTGCATGGAAGCTGCGCATACCGTCGATCATCTTCCTTTTAGGAAGCGGCTTTTTGCTCGGCCCTGTTTTGGGTCTATTAAATCCGCATGAATTAATGGGAGACTTCCTTAAACCCGCGATCGCCGCTGCTGTGGCCATCATCTTATTTGAGGGCAGCTTACAACTCGACTTTAAAGAGCTGCGCGGGACGCAGCGCATTGTGCGGCGTATAACCATGTTTGGCGCGCCGATCGGCTGGCTGCTGATCAGTATTGCCGCCCATTACATCATAGGTCTTGATTGGCCGACAGCGATTACCCTTGGCGGTATTTTGATTGTTACTGGGCCGACAGTGATTATGCCGATGTTAAAGCAAGCGCGGCTTAATAAACGTATTGGTTCTGTGCTAAAATGGGAAGGTATTGTGAATGACCCATTAGGCGTTATTTTTGCGATTTTGGCTTACGAATATTTTGTATCAACATCTGAAGGTGTCTCTGGCCTGTCTTTCTTCGCTGAAAATGGCCTATCCGTGTTGATGGTGACGCTGGTCAGTTTTGGTTTTGCCCATTTGACCAAGCGCATATTTGAACGCGGCCATATGCCTGAATATTTAAAAGCGCCGTTTTTGGTGTCCTCTGTACTTATCCTCTTCTTTAGCTGCAATGCATTGCTTTATGAATCTGGGCTTATCGCTGTGACTGTGATGGGCATAACGCTAACGAATATCCACTCCCGAAGCATTGAAGACATTAAACGTTTCAAAGAAACAACAACCTTATTGTTAGTCTCTGGCCTATTCCTATTGCTGACCGCGGATTTGGAACTAGAAGCGCTGCTTAGCCTAAATTGGCAAAGCTTTGTCTTTATTTTCATGCTGCTGTTTGTTATACGCCCGATTACCGTATTCATCTCGACGCTAGGTACCAATATCACCTTTGCTGAGTCAGTCTTTACCAGCCTTATTGCGCCGCGCGGCATTGTTTGCGCCGCGATGGCGGGTATTATCGGCCCCTTATTGGTCAAAAGCGGCTTTGAAAGCGGCGCGCAGATTTTCCCCATCGCCTTTGCGATTGTTGTGATTAGTGTGACGCTGCATAGCTTTATGATTAAGCCGCTGGCTGAGAAGTTAAAGCTGACATCAGAGGAACAAAATGGCGTGATTATTGCCGGCAGCTACACATGGTCCGTGCAACTCGCCGAAGCGTTAAAATTGCGCGGTGTCCCTGTACTTATTGTTGATAATAACTGGGGCTCACTCAGCAAAGCCAAACTTGCCGAAATCCCCGTCTATCACGGGGAGCTACTATCAGAGGAAACCGAGTTTAGCCTTGATTTCACAGCCTATAACACCTTAATCGCGGCAACGGCAAACCCTGCTTATAATGCGCTGCTTTGTGAAAACCTTGGCTATGAGTTTGGCTCAGAGCGCGTGTTTAGCGTTGCCCCTGCTGAAGATGAAAAAGCAGAACACCGCAAAATATCACATCATGTGCAAGGTCAAGCCTTTGTCCGCGAAGGGCTCACCTTAGAAAGCCTGCATAAAGATTATGATAGCGGTTACCGCTTTAAAATTTCACGCGTCGGCAAAAAAGATGACGAATTGATTATCCCAGAAGATAGCTTTACCAATATTCACGCGGGTATAATCGGCAAATCGGGTGTGGTAAGCTTTTATACTGAAGACCCGACATCTCAAATTGCGCCGCGCGAAGATGACTTCATCATCACCCTCACCAAGGTTGAAGAGGAAAGCAGCGGCAACACATAAATCTATCCCGCTCAAATTATTATTTTATTGACTTACGCCAGACTGTTGTTTAATTATGTCAATGAATAAGCAGCAGGAGTATTACGAAGTGAATAAGTATTGTACCCTAACCGCAGCGCTTGGCGTCGCTTTTACCTTATCAGCCTGTAATGCCTATAACCCAGACAAAGAAGAAGGCATTGAGTACCTACAAGACGCAGGCTACACTAATGTGAGCGACGGCGAAGACTGGACGTATTTTAATCTTTGTTTATTAAAAAATGTACCAAGTCGTGATTACAACGTCACAACGCCTGATGGCAAAGATAACGTTATAAAAACAGTTTGTTTTAGCCCTTTCGGTTTGTATGACCGCCCATTCAAGGCCGATGATGAATCAGTATCGCTGCCACGAAAGCAACCAGGAAGAACACATGGATAACACAAACGCTGCAGCAATAGACAAAGAAGGCGACGCGCTTAAAAAAAGCGCGGCAACGGCGTTTGAGCTTATAATGGCGCTACGGAGAGCGCTTGATAATAGCCCACAAGCGGCGCACCCTCTGTTTGTCTCCGCTGGTGAAAACCATGAAAACCTGCCTGAACACATTCACCACATGATTTTGATTGATGCAATTAGCCGAGTCAGTGATAATTTTGCCGTTAGCTTCGAAATCAAGCACAACGCTGCGCCCAAGCTTTCTAGAATTGAAAATAACGCCGATTACCTAAGCGTTGCTAAATCCGTGTGGAATTTAAACTATGCGATAAATGAACTTGAAACGCCGTATTGTAACTACACAAACCGCTTGCTTTTACGCCAGTGCAAAAAAGGCTTAGAACAAGGCCGACTAAGCTGCGTTTTTTCAGACGTATCAAGCAAGAATACAAACTATATGCGCGTCGTCGACATTAATGACCCAAGTACGCAGGCAAGCTTTATCGCAACGCAGGCGCCTGATGGCAAATTCTCGACGACATCGCCAATTGGTACAATGATACGTGACCACCACATGTTCACAAAGATGAAAGAACACGCCGAAGCGACAGGCGCACGCATTGTCTATCACTGCACCGGCGCGGATCACCTCGACGGCCTATCGCGGCATTTCAGTGATGCCGGCCTGCCCTATCTAAACCTTATATCGGAACAATGCTTAACCTACGCACCGACTAAAGAAATGCAGGCCTCTATGCATACTTTGAAGGGCCTGCCTGATGTTAGCGCACATTATATCCCCTCAATACCCAAAAACCCACCTGATATGCTTGCTGATATTGTCACGCAGGAAGAAGAACAGCATTACGTTCATGCCAAGCTTGACTATCTCGGCCTATCTCATTTGAAATAAGCACAAAAAAAGCGCCTGCTTTAGCATGCGCTTTTTTTAAATTCATATGAGCCCGTGTCAGCTTATTTTAGCTCATCCCAGTATTCTGCAGGGCACATGCCGACGGCATTAAAACCGCAATCAACGTAATGTATTTCACCTGTTACCGCGCCTGATAATTCACTTAACAGATACACACCAGTGCCGCCAATTTCTTTCAGATCAACGCTGCGATGAAGCGGTGAAGTGAGCTCGCTATATTTGAAAATCTTACGGGCGCTGCCAATGGCTGAGCCTGCTAATGTGCGCATTGGCCCCGCTGAAATCGCATTAACGCGGATGTTTTTACGGCCGAGATCGGCAGCTAAATAACGCGTTGATGCTTCAAGCGCCGCCTTGGCTACGCCCATCACATTGTAATTTGGCATGACTTTTTGCGCGCCGTAATAACTCAGCGTTACTGCCGCGCCGCCTTCTGTCATTAATGGCTCAGCATGCTTCATCACTGATGTGAATGAATAACAAGAAATATGCATTGTGTGCAGGAAGTTTTCGAGGCTGGTATCAACATAGCGGCCTTTGAGTTCTTCTTTATTAGAATAAGCCACAGCATGGATAATGAAATCAATGCTGCCCCATTCTTTTTTTAGCGTTTCAAAGACAGCGGCAATATCACCATCATTACTGACATCACATGGCATCAAAAGCGCATTGCCATGATGCGGCGCGACTAAACCTTCAACGCGTTTTTTAAATGCATCGCCTTGATAAGTAAAAGCAATTTCTGCGCCATGTTCGTAAAGTGCTTGCGCCATGCCCCATGCAATTGATTTATCATTCGCGACGCCCATAATAAGGCCGCGTTTACCTGCAAAGAGTTGTGTATTGCTCATTTTTTTATCTATTCGATTATCTTGTTATTGTTTTTATAAACCAGAATTACCCATAGTGACCTAGTCAACTTTAGAAAATGCCAAGCAGCAATTCGTGCCGCCAAAACCAAAGCTGTTTGAGAGGACTGTCGTATGCTCAACATTCTCACGGCATTCTGTCACCAAATCCATGCCTTCAGCGCCTTCATCTCTGTTTTCAACATTGATGCTTGGGCAAATGAAGTTATGCTTCATCATCAGCAAGCTATAAACAGCTTCCTGCACTGATGTCGCGCCAAGTGAGTGGCCTGTCATTGATTTTGTTGAGCTAAATGCCGGTACAGCTTCGCCGCGTTTTTCAAAGACTTCTTTGATGCCGCCAAGCTCTGTAATATCGCCAACAGGCGTTGATGTACCATGGGTGTTAATGTAGCTAATATCGCCATCAACAGTGCTAATCGCTTGCTCCATACAACGCACAGCACCTTCACCGCTTGGGGCAACCATGTCGTGTCCATCAGATGTCGCGCCATAGCCCGTTAGCTCAGCGTAGATAGTCGCGCCGCGTGCTTTTGCGTGTTCGTATTCTTCAAGAACAAGCACGCCAGCGCCGCCGCCAATAACAAAGCCATCACGGCCTGAATCATAGGCGCGGGATGCTTTTTCTGGCGTGTCGTTATATTTAGACGACATTGCGCCCATGCCGTCAAACAAGCATGATAATTCCCAGCTAAGCTCTTCACAGCCACCGGCAAAAACAATATCTTGCTTGTCGTACATAATTTGTTCAAGGCCATTACCAATACAGTGACCTGATGTCGCACAAGCCGAAGAAATTGAGTAATTCACGCCCTTGATCTTCATGTAAGTCGCTAATGTCGCACTTGCGGTTGAAGACATACAGCGCGGCACTTGGTATGGGCCAACGCGTTTCGGCGTTTTTTCTTTGGCTGTGTTTGCGGCCAAAACAAGGTTGACTGCTGATGGGCCGCCTGAGCCCATAACAATACCTGTACGTGGGTTTGATACTTGGTCTTCACTGAGGCCAGAATCTTTAATCGCATCGCTCATCGCGACATAACAATACTGTGCGCCCTCGCCCATGAATCGGCGTGTACGGCGGTCAACAAGAGCTTCCAAATCAATCTCTGGCTTGCCATGCACTTGTGAGCGGAAGCCTAAATCAGCATATTCTTGAGAGAATGTAATACCAGACTTACCTGCTTTTAGAGATTTAACAACATCATCTGCTGTATTACCGATACAAGATACAATGCCAAGTCCAGTGACAACAACACGTCTAGGCGTAATTGGTTTCATCATTTTCTTACTCTTTTACTAAATTAAAGATAAATATATATTTCGATTAAAAGCGAGTACCAGCCCTTAAGCCGCTGCAGCCTGTGAATTATCAAACAAGCCGACCTTTAGGTCTTTCGCTTCATAAATCACTTTGCCGTCTGCAATTACTTTACCGTCTGCAATGCCAAGCACCAAACGGCGGTTTATCACGCGCTTAAAGTTAATTTCATATTGCACAAGCTTGGTTGTTGGCAGAATTTGCTCGCTGAACTTCAGTTCACCCAAGCCAATCGCACGGCCAGAACCTTTGCCGCCAATCCACCCAAGATAAAAACCAACCAATTGCCACATCGCATCTAGACCTAGACAGCCCGGCATAACGGGGTCGCCCTTGAAGTGACAATCAAAGAACCATAGGTCAGGCTTAATGTCGAACTCAGCGACAATTTGGCCTTTACCGTGTTCTCCCCCATCTTCTGATACATGCGTGATGCGATCAAACATCAACATTGGTGGAAGTGGAAGTTGCGCGTTTCCTGGGCCGAACATTTCGCCGTTACCGCAGGAGATTATTTCCTCATAGCTGTAGGAAGATTTTTGTTCAAAGGTCATATCACCAATTTTTTCTGTTTGTACGGACATGACTTTTTTATACTGGCTGAAACGTATAGGCGCAAACCTTTTTTGCCAAAAAACTCTTTTTCTTAAGGGGAAATTTGCCTGTTATATAAGCGAACACTGTAGCTACGGTACGTAGACGCTGCGTTAAAATCCACAGCCTTATTTTATATCTAGAAAGAAAACCGCCTAAACATATACAAAAGAAGTGTTATTCAGGGCGCGTAGACTTAAACATTTCAATCATTGCAGCAAGCGCTAATGGTTTTGCTATAACAGGTGCGATTTCAGGCTCTTCACCGCCAGCAACAACCGCAAGCATGCGTCCCGCTGCTTTTGCGCAGACAACCGCATAATCATAACTGTTTTCTAATTTTAATATCGGCAGCAAGCTTTCACAATATGGCTTAAAAGAGCGCACGACATCAACTGGCGCATATGCAGGGCAATCATTCGCCGCGAGCCCTAAACGCCAGTCCTCTCCGCACGTCACGCCATGGCGAGCAGCTTCACGGGTCATAACATAGACAATTTCATCAAACTGAATTGGCAGGCTCATGCCTGAAAACTCACCGACATAAAACATCTTATCTGGGGTTGCTGTCTCACGCTTTGCGTGCTCTTCGCTAACGTAACCACCTGCTGCGCCGCTCAGGGATACTAAACAATCTGCCAACTGCCATTCTTGTTTTAACATCATGTGGTCAAGCGATGCATCGCACAGTTCCTGTGCCGCAATTTCATAAGCAAGCGCACGCCATGCACATTCAATAACAAGGCGGCTGCTTTCATCTATTGGGATGTCTTGATTATCCCATTCTGATAGGTTGTGGTAGGCAAGATAGACGATAAGATCAACAAAGCCATATATGTCACGTTCCCAATCACACATCAGCTGACGGGCAAGTTCACGGCCGCGCTCTGCATTGTCTTCAACAATATAAGCAGGGGGACAGACAAACAAAGGTAGTTCGCCTGAATAGGGTTTTTTATCCATACTGGCTGTGAATTTATCAAGGATAGATTTTAACGCATCAATAGGTTCTTCAAAATAAAGCGCCGTTTCGACCATGACACCAGCATAAAGCTGTAGCGCCATAAATACATCAATGCCTTTACCGCGCACATGCGACAATGTCGCGACATGGCGCGTCATTTCTAATGCCGTATTGGCTTTTATATTCGATTCATAGGCTAAAGACATAGCTTAAAATTGCGCGGATGCGCCCTAGATAATATTATAAACATTTGAAACCAAGCTACTTTTTGAATTGGCGAATGCCAGTAGTAGCCGAGAATTTCGATACAGTTGATTCTGTTAAACCAGAATCATATTTAAACGTTACTCAATAACTTCATCGGCGTAAATGCCCCATAGATAGTTTTTTGCAAGCCATCCCCGATAAGATTTAAAATCAACTAAACAGAAGCCCTCGACACATTTCTTAATCTCGCCAACTGCTCCGTTTTCAACCTCAAGAACCTTACTGCTCTGCGTGTTCGCTTTTTTATAGGCAGGAATCAAATCGTCCGTTGCTTCGGATGGCTCTGATACCTCTGCCATGATAATCGCCGTACGTTTGCCGCTCAATAAAGTGCTGTGTACCCAGCTCACAGAGCCTTCGATATCTTTGATCTGGCGCCAAGCATCAAATTCAGCCGTAATTTCAACAGGCATGTTTGCACGCTTATATATCCACTGGATAGGATAACGCAAAGCTGGCCCTGTGCGAGCATTCACTTTAGATGAACGCACAGAAACAAAGCGCGGTAGCGGTAGCCCCGTCACCTTACCAAATGACGTGCTGGATTTAGCGCTCTGGGCTTTGGCCGCCACGCTCAGCGTTATATTGCCACCCATACATATCAAAGCTGCCAGAGTTAACAGCGTGAATGTTCGGAATAATTTACGGTTTTTTATTTTGTTCATATGGTGCATCACAGGCTTATTCACAATCATTTCTTGACTTTTCCGTCTTATAGAAAATATAACACAGTGTAATAATACTCATAGATATGCCCCTAACGGGTCAAGAGCAAATATGGTTAATGAACAGATTAATACTGAAATAGCTGATATCCGCGTTGCGCCCATGATTGATTGGACGGATCGCCATTGCCGTTATTTCCTACGTCAACTCTCCCCCAACGTCATGCTTTATACTGAAATGGTGACATGCGGTGCATTGCTGCATGGCGACGCCGAGCGCCACTTACGTTTTGATGATACACAGCACCCTATCGCCTTACAGCTTGGTGGCGGCGATCCTGATGATCTGGCGACATGCACTAAAATGGGCGCGGATGCTGGTTATGATGAGATTAACCTTAATTGTGGCTGCCCGAGTGACCGCGTACAAAGCGGCGCTTTTGGTGCATGCCTTATGAAAGACCCAGATCATGTTGCACGCTGTATTGCAGCGATGTCAGGCGCGACAGATAAACCCGTCAATATCAAATGCCGTATAGGCGTTGATGAATTTGAAGATTATGATTTTTTAAAATCATTTGTTGCGAAGACACATGCAGCAGGCTGCAATGAATTTATTGTCCATGCCCGTAAAGCTTGGTTAAAAGGCCTCAGCCCAAAACAGAACCGTGAAATCCCCCCGCTGCGCTACGATGTTGTACATCAATTAAAGCAAGATTTCCCTGATATACGTTTCGTTATTAATGGTGGCATCACAACGATAGAGCAAATTAAAGAGCAGCTCGCACTTGTCGATGGCGTGATGATAGGCCGTGAAGCATATCAAAACCCGTACATACTCGCTGAGATTGAAAAACAGATATTCAAAAACGAATCTGTGCCGTCGCGTGATGAAGTTGCATTGAAAATGATTGATTATGCACGCGAACAATACGAAATCTACCAAACGCCAGTGAAATCAATTACCCGCCATATATTAGGCCTTTATCAAGGCCTTCCACGATCAAAAAGGTGGCGGCGCACCCTGTCTGAGGCGCATAAGCACCCTGAAGACTACTTTGATGTAATACAAGATGCATTGGATAATATGCACAGTAAAAAGCCAGAAACTTGCATAGCTGCTTGATCCCTCCCCAATATTAACTATATTATACGTGGTCTGTTAGAGGACTCGAATATAGTATTCACCTTTTAATTCATTTGGCCGTAGGCTCAAAGTCAGGTTTTACTCGAATATGGATTGGCAACGTTTAGATCGTAAAGCGACCGAAGACCTTATACAAAAGGCCGGCTCTGCTTCTGTATTATTTTCGCCACAAACGAGCGAAGCAAGACGTGCGTCTTTATCTTTCCTTGATAACTTTGCCATATACCGCCTGACGAATTACGCAGCCCTCCCTATCATTTCCCTCGACTACCTTGTTAATGAGAACAAAACAGATAATAACAGCGTTATATATCTCGACGGTTCCAAGAACTGTATTTTGCAAGCCATTAGAAATGATAACTTTTCAATAACGGAAGAAAACATCGTGTCTTACGTTAGCTTCTTCTTCAAAAACGCACCTGACCCTGAAGGCGATATTTATATTATCGAAGATTTAGACGACCTCGTCTTTTTCGACCTTCTAGAGGCCGAGCAGCAAAACAAATTAAGAGCAAGTTTTTCAGAGCCTGAGATCCGCCGACTTGACGATGGACGTTTTGAAATCCAAGCCTGCATGGTGTACCAAGGCAGCCTAGTCACAGCCACAACATCGATTTTGGGGGACGGTAATATTAACGTATCTTCAATATCAATGATGATACACTCAACGCCAGCCTATCATAAGGTTGATAATTAAGCCGCCACCAGAACAAAACAATCTAGTTTATTATATTTAAGTGAGATGAACTTTAATGACGACAGAGAATAACATAAATAAAAACAGCGAGCTTCAAGGCCCTTTCTCACAAATGGGTCAGCCTGGTGCATTAGATGCGTTGCGCCATGACCACCATGATGTCGTGTTGAAAAAAGCACGCCAATCTCTGGAGAAAGTCGCAACCGGCAGAGCTTTGCTTGCCGTGCTTGATAAATATAACTTTCCGATAAACATTCTTAAAGGCAAAGAAATCACGTATTTAAGCCCTGATGAAAAAAGCTTAACCCTGTTCGCACCGCCTGAATATAAAGGCTTGGAAAGCACGCTTGGGATGGCACTAGGCTTAGGCCTGCGCGAATTAGAGCAAGGCCTTATGGGGATCACTCGCCCGACACAGGACATGGACGATATTACATATTGTCAACGTATTCTTACAAAGAGTGTTGACATAACTAAGTATATGTGTATAATAGCAAGTGAGTTCCATGATACCCATGACGATAAGAAGCCTCTTGACAAGGTTATTGAATTGGGACATGGTGATGTATACAAAGCATACATTAATAAAGTTTCATATGAAGAGTTCGTCGACTTGTTTGTCGAAAAAGACATCGAAACATATGAAAATAGTACAGGTAATAGTGAGTAAGTAGAAAGTATAGGTGTAATATGACTAACGCAGGTAATATGAGTACAATGTTAAAAAATGCTAGATCTATGATGCCAGCGCCAGCACTTCGTGCTGCTAAAGCTGCGGTATCAACTATCCCAGAAACTGGCCACAGCATCCATGCGAAAAAAGGCGGCCCAGCCCGCGGCCTAGCCCCGCGCATGTAAGACAATAGATGCCAAATATTAAAGAATTCTTAAAAACCGCCTTTATAGGCGGTTTTTTTTGCTTAGCCCTTACAGTTAATGGGCTCACCCACCATCCCTAACGCTGGCCAACCACAACCTTGCGCAATATAATTATACAGAAGGGCGACTTATCAACATATTGTTGCTCTGATTTTATTTAGTGCATTGACTCCTGTATGATATCGAGTCACCATAAGGTTAACAATAACGATAAAAAAATGAGGTGCATCATGAAATCAGGACTTATTACAGAGAGTTTTACACAACTTAACAAGATCGACAATGCGCAAGCACTCCGTAAGATTGCTAAAAGCTGTTTCGCTCTTCCAGAGGCAAACACAGTGGATCATGCACGTCGCGTGGCTGCACCTTCAATGAAAGTCGCATAAGACTTTCCACACACAGATTTTTTTTTAAAAGCCGCCTGATTTGGGCGGCTTTTTGTTTGTGCATATATTGGTGCGCGCTTACGCCCCTCACTTGCCCTATGGCGCAAATAATTTAATATATAAAAATACAAACATCAAAACAGACGAGGCCGTCACATGCGTTATTTGCCACTATCACAACAAAACCGTGAAGATATGCTCACTGCGACAGGCGCAAAAGACCTGCGCGCCTTGTTTAAAGATGTCCCTGACAGCGCATATAATGATAATTTGATCGAATCTTTACCTGCCCATAAAAGCGAGATGGATGTTGAACGCATAATGAATAACTATGCGCAGAAAAACATTAGCGCCGCGCATGCGCCTTTCTTTCTTGGCGGCGGCGTGTATTACCATCACATCCCTGCGAGCGTAGACCACATTATTCAGCGCAGTGAGTTTTTAACTGCCTATACCCCTTATCAGCCCGAAATCGCACAAGGCACATTGCAGGTTATCTATGAATACCAGACCATGATCGCAAAGCTTACGGGGCAAGATATCGCCAATGCATCCTTATATGATGGCGCAACAGCCCTCGCGGAATCAGCATTAATGGCTATGCGCGTCAAGCGCCGCGACAAAGTCATCGTCGCCAATGAACTGCATCCAGATTATAAAGAAACCTTAGAAACATATTTGAACAACGATAACTTTGCCACCGAAGACGAAAGCGAAAATATCGCCGCTATCATCGTCCAGTCACCTGACTTTTTTGGCAAACCTGAAAAATATGCGCCTTGGCGCGCAAAGGCCGATGCACTAGATGCACTGCTAATCATTGTCGTTACAGAGATTGTCTCCCTTGGCATGCTGCCGACGCCAACCTGCGCCGACATTGTTTGCGGCGAAGGTCAAAGCATTGGGCTGCCGATGAGCTTTGGCGGGCCGCATTTAGGATTCTTTGCTTGCAAGAAGGATTATCTAAGACAGGTCCCCGGACGCTTATGCGGGCGCACGAAAGACCTCGACGGTCACGATAGCTACGTCCTGACCCTTTCAACCCGTGAACAACACATCCGCCGCGATAAAGCGACATCCAATATTTGCACGAACCAAGGCCTCTGCGCCCTTGCCTTCACAGCACATATGAGCTTGCTTGGTGATCTCGGCTTCCGCCAGCTGGCGCAGCTCAACCACGAAAAAGCCTGTGAACTCGCCGATAAACTCAGTGCCATAGACGGCATAGAGGTTGAGAACACGGCCTTCTTTAACGAGTTTGTCATTACCCTGCCCATCAGCGCAGAAATCGCCGTCAACCAACTCGCCGCCCAAGGTATCATCGCAGGCCTAGCCCTCAATCAAAACCGCCTCCTCCTGTGCGCCACCGAAGTCACAACCGAAGATGACATGAATGCTCTCGCATCAGGATTGAAAACTTTATTGTAAGCCCCGCATAAGGATTTCCCGTTGATAACTCTGTGCAGGGAATTGAGGATGCTTAAGGGTTAATGGTAACATTTACCTATAGTCATAAAATTCTTTATGGCGATTCTTACCTTTTCCATCCGAATATTCATTCGTAGTTATCAAAAAGAAGAGCGCGCACATGCACAGTGATATTAGCAGCACAGACTACCCTTATAGCATCAATACTTCAGACCATTATGTTATTCATGGCCTGTTAAATGCGCCACAAAATACACAGATAACCGATTTACATTCAAAAATTGTTATTCTTCCTGTCTTGCAAGATACAGGTCTTCATACTCATTTAGCGCATAGTCAGCGCAAGTTTTTTAATCAAAACGGTTATGACGTATTACGTATTTCCTTTTCGAGCCTCAATCAAAATGGCCGCTGCTTTCAAGACGTCACATTGGGCCATATGGCGAGCGACATGCGCCAGATTTGCGCTGATTTACGTCAATCCTATGATAATATATTCATAGCCGCGCATGGGCTAAGCAGCTTTGCCGTTGCATTATCTAATGCAGATTGTGATGGGCAGTCTCTTATTGAGCCCTGCTTTGTCCCATATGAAAACTTTGTCGAGTCCGGCTATACTTACCGCCGTGACTTGAACATGTACCAAAGTCTAATGAACCCAATGGAATGCTTAAGCACCCGCCTTGTCGAAAGCTGTAAGTTATTTGACCATGCATCATGCCGTGCAATGATCCAGTCAATGGACAAGCCTTCGCAGTTTATCTGGGCTGAAAATGGTCTTGGTGAGAATATGTCCGCGCTTTATAAAGCTTATCTCAACACCCATGCACAAAGCGTAACTATCACGGGCGCTGACCATAATTTCAATGCCGCGAACAGCATTGAAAAAGCAATGGAGCAAAGCTTAGAATGGTTTAATTACTGTAATCACATGTATATTATATCCGCCCTTACGGCCGCGCCAGACGCTTATAAATTACCCACATATACAGTGAATTAATCACGCGCCCCTATAGGCAATTTTGCGTATCCGATTTATATTAATCTCATTGTAAAATTTTAAATTTAGACATTCACTTATGGATGGACAGATATATGAGCGCGGATATGGCTATAGATCAACACACACAACATAAGCCTTCAAATGATTACGACCTCACAGATGATCGTAACAGAGGGCTGCATTACGAAGAGCCTTTCTTGTGGGACTTACCGCAGACGGACCACAGCGGCGTTGATTTAAAGCCCCTTAAAGGCAATATCAATCGCACGGGGCTAGATATGCGCGCGGATACGGGACTGCCGAATTTGAGCGAGCCACAAATCATGCGCCATTTTGTTCGCATGTCGACGCGTAATTACTCTATCGATCACGGCTTTTTTCCGCTTGGTTCATGTACAATGAAGCATAATCCGCGCATTAATGAAAAAGTGGCCCGACTTGCTGGGTTTGCACATATTCACCCCTCTCAGCCCCCTCAAACGGTTCAGGGCGCACTTGAATTAATGCATGAACTGCAAGACTGGCTCGCCAAGCTTACAGGGCTTAACGGCGTTGCTCTTTCCCCTGCGGCAGGTGCGCATGGCGAATATGCGGGTATCATGACGATCCGCGCCAAGCTGCTTGATGCTGGGCAGATACATAAAGACACGATTTTAATTCCCGATTCTGCGCATGGGACAAACCCCGCAACAGCAGCGATGTGTGGCTTTAAAGTTAAAACGATATCGACCAAGGAAACAGGCCGCCTAAGCGTTGCTGCGTTTAAAGACGCACTTGGTGATGGCCAAAATATTGCTGGCATGATGGTGACAAACCCGAATACTTGCGGCTTGTTTGAAAACGATATTATTGAGATCTCAAAATTACTGCATGATGCCGGCGGTTATTTTTACTGCGACGGGGCAAATTTCAATGCACTTGTTGGCCGTGTGAAGCCAGCGGATTTTGGCGTTGATGTCATGCATATTAATTTGCACAAAACATTTTCAACTCCGCATGGCGGCGGCGGCCCAGGCTCTGGGCCAATATGCTGCACAGATGAACTTGCCCCTTATTTGCCTGTGCCACTTATCGCAAAGGATGATGATGGATCATTCAAACTGGTTGATAAAGACGCGCTCCCGACATCTATGGGGCGCCTACGCGGCTTTAATGGCCAGTTTGGTATGCATGTGCGCGCGTTAAGTTATATGCTGTCTCACGGCAATGACGGGCTGCGCCAAGTTTCTGGTGACGCTGTTCTGGCGGCGAATTACATTTTAAGCCAGCTTCAGGATGATTATCACGTCCCTTTCGAAGGCCCGTGTATGCACGAAGCTTTGCTTTCAGAAAAATGGTTAAAAGAACATGGTGTCACTACATTAGACGTCGCCAAAACGCTGATCGAATTTGGTATGCACCCGATGACGGTTTATTTCCCATTAGTTGTTAGTGGCGCGATGCTGATTGAACCAACGGAAACCGAAACTAAGGAAAGCATGGATCGCTTTATTGCCGTGATGAAAATGATCGCGCAGAAAGCCAAAGACGGCGACGGCGATATATTCCACAGCTACCCCGTAAACACGCCGCGCAAGCGTCTAGATGAGGTTCTCGCTGCACGTAACCCCATACTCAATGGTTAGGGGACAAAGCGCCCCATATGAGTTTACAGGTTGCAGAGCATAGTTAACTATGCTACTTAATGTACATAATAAATAAAAACAATAAGAGCAGGTATATGGGAGAGCACAGTAAACTCTCATCAGATTTCAATGGGAAAACTCCACGCGTGAGATTCGTTATATTGCCGCGTGAGTTATATGATTCCTATCTCGAATTTTATCGTTTAGCCCGTGATGTGAGCATCAAGGCTGAAGAAACCATCATGTGCGGCACACATCAATATGCTATGTTTAATGGTCGCAAGCACTTTCAAAACATGCCAAATGAAGCCATGTTTTTGAACGTCATACATGAATTTCAAGACCGTATAAAAGAGCACAAAACCTATATACACAATGCAAAAAAGCGTGAATTTAACTGCGGACGCGAACCACATGAATATGTGTATATAACGCATAAACAAGCACAGGAATATTATGCGCTGTTAGAAGATGCCAATGTGATCTTTAATAATACAATTAGCGGTGTGTGGAATACAGATTACTTAAAAAATATGACCCACCTAAAAGAGCATGGACGCCCCTATGATGGGAAAACCTGCCTACAGGAACTGTTTAACATGGCTGTCAGTATAATCAAAATACAGCAAATCACAGACGAGCTCGTCAATGACGGTCTGGTTATTCCTGAATGGAAGGCCTTCGTCAAAGCGCCCTAAGGGTCAGGTCTCATAAATACGTATAATGTATAGAGTCTGACCCTAAGCCCCAGATTTCTATTGACCTCATATGAAATATATTTAATCTGACCTTTCTGTTTTAAAATACACAAAAGTTTTCACGGTTTAGAAAAAAATAAATCCCCCTTAGACAAAGGAAATAAGAATAATGGAAAAAATTCCAGTAACAAAAAAAGGACATGCGGTTTTAGAAGCAGAGCTAAAACACCTTAAATCTGTACGCCGCCCAGAAGTCATTGAAGCTATTGCAACGGCTCGCGAACATGGTGATTTGTCAGAAAACGCAGAATACCACGCCGCGCGTGAACAGCAGAGCTTTATTGAAGGCCGCATCAGGGAGCTTGAAGCCGTGATGTCACGTGCACAGATCATTGACCCACTAAGCATGGTTGGCCATGATACTGTTAAATTTGGCGCAACTGTAACCGTCATTGACGAAGACACAGAAGAAGAAACCCAGTACCAAATCGTTGGTGAACACGAAGCTGATGCGGATAATGGCAAGCTTTCCATTACTGCGCCAATTTGCCGTGCGATGATTGGCAAAGGCGAAGGTGATAGCATTTCTGTTGTCACACCAAAAGGCGGGAAAGATTACGAAATCCTATCCGTTAGCTACGTTTAAAACGCAGCACGCCACAGCATTAAAAAACCGCCAGAGCAATACACTCTGGCGGTTTTCGTTTATCTGGTTTGATCGCCGACTATTTTAAAACAGGCTGCGCCTTAGCTTCGGCTGATCCACGATTTTGGACAACGTCTTTGCGCGTATAATTATACGCATCTTCGATTAATTCATATGCCCGCTCTACGCATTTCTCTTTAAGGCTGTCTTCTGCAAAGGAGTCTTCAATCGCCATCAGAGTAATGTCCACAAGCTGTAAGTCCGTAAGACCAAAAGTGTCTTTGGCAATTTGGTATTCTTTACCAATTGTCGTGTTAAAAAATGTTGGGTCATCTGTATTCAATGAAATCCGCACACCCGCATTGTAAATTTCAGTAATACGGTGGTCTTCCAACTTTGGCACAGCCTTAGAAAAAGCATTGCTTGATAAACAAATCTCACCGTGGAATCTGGCATCAACGACTTTTTTTACAAGCTCTGGATCCTCCATAATACAGGTAATATGGCCACCGCGCTTTGCGCCAGCGGCCATGGCATCTTTAATGTTTTGCGGCCCTGCATTTTCGCCTGCATGCATTGAAATCAACAAAGGCTTCTTTTGGTTCTGTTCAATATAATCAAACAAACCCTGATGCCCAGGAATATCACCAAGCTGTTCAAAATTAGCAAGGTCAAGACCGACAAGGTAAGAATGCGCTGAGTTTGCAACAATCTGCTTTGCTGCCCACCAGTTTTTATCTACAGCTTCTTGGCTATCGCCGCGCTCTAACGTGGCCTTGCAGCGCGCATAGACGCCGAAATCTTGCTCCGCACGGTCAATACCGCGCTCTAATGCTGCCATCATATCCGCAAAATCGTAATCAGGAGATTGATGCCACATACCAGGGCAGACGATCATTTCACAATAAACCATGCCTTCTGATGCTGCATTTTTTAAATAACCATAGGTCAACGCTTCGTAATCATCGGGTGTTTGCAGGGTCAGCGGCGCCACGGTATCAATACAGTTCAAAAAACCAATAAAATCATCATAATTATATTCAAGAACGCCATTTGCGTCTTCGCGAAAAAGCTCACCTAAACGTTCAGGACACGCCGCTTTTACAACGTCATATGCAACAACAGGCTCAATTGCGCCATCAATATGCATGTGTAGCTCTGCTTTTGGTAGTTTTTGTACTGACATGTTACGTCCTTTGCTTACTTTTACTTTGTTTATGTCTTTATTAGCTTAATAAATCCAAATCACGTGACTTTTTATCAATATTCTTTTGTGTTTTGCGGCGACGGTTTGCAACATAGCCTGTTATGCCCAAATAGAAAATCGAGCTCGCCATAAATGCAAGCCCTGCATTTAGCGGCCAGCTTGGCGCATCTAATGTTTGCAGGTAATTATACTGCGAATAGCGACTATATTTCTCGTCACTACAGTGCTCATCTAGCTGTTGATTATATGTGTCTTTCAAGTTGAGGATGTCGTCTTGCGACATACCCTTCAAATCCATACCCTCATCATCACCTAAGACGCTGCGGATACAGACCTCTTGCAAATCAGCATAATACTCCGTTGGTACAGTGAATGTTTCTGCTTTTATTTGCGCTTTTACCGCATTGTATTCTTCGGGGTCATGTAGCGCCGCAAGGCCAAAGTGGGTCGCGAATAGAAATGCCGCAATAGCAAGGCCACTTACAGCGGAATCCTTGCCCATCTTCCCCACTTTACTATTAAATGATTGTTCCTTACTGAGGGACGTTAAATCATTCTCAATCTTTAAGAGTATTTTTTCTTTTTTCGACATCCATCGCACCATAGTTGATTATGGTGCGTTTTGTAACACGCGCACACCATTATGTCAACAAAACTGTGTGCGTAATTACAAACATTGCGCCTTATGACGCAGCCAATGATCAGCAAGAACGCAGGCCAGCATCGCTTCGCAAACTGGTGCGCCGCGCAGGCCAACACATGGGTCGTGGCGGCCTTTGGTAATAATCTGCGTTTCTTCACCGCTTGCTGTGATGGTATCACGCGGTTTCAGAATTGAGCTTGTCGGCTTAAAAGCAACGCGGACGATAATGTCCTGCCCTGAACTGATACCGCCTAAAACGCCGCCAGCATGATTGGATGAAAATTCAGCTTCGCCAGTGTTTTTATTAATGTAAATCTGGTCTGCATTTTCCTCGCCGCCAAGCTCTGCTGCGTGAAATCCTTCACCAATTTCAACGGCCTTTACAGCGTTAATCGACATCATCGCTTTGGCTATATCCGCGCTTAATTTATCATAGACTGGCGCCCCGAGGCCCGCAGGGATATTACGCGCACGGATTTCAATGATTGCCCCAGCCGAGCTGCCTGATTTACGCTTATCATCTAAATAGAGAGAGAATGCATTAACGATATCCGCATCTGGGCAGAAAAATGGATTGTTATCAATCTCGTCATCTCTCCACTGTGCCGCATCAGCTTTTAAATCACCAATTTGAACAACGCCAGCGCGGATCGATACATCCTTAGATATTTGCGTTTCCAATATTTTACGTGCAACCGCCCCTGCCGCCACGCGCATTGCTGTTTCACGTGCAGATGAACGTCCGCCGCCGCGATAATCACGGATACCGTATTTCTGATCATAGGTATAATCCGCATGGCCGGGACGAAATTTATCTTTAATTTCTGAATAGTCTTTGGAGCGCTGATCTTTATTTTCAATCAACAGGCTAATCGGCGTGCCTGTAGTCTGACCTTCAAACACACCCGACAGGATTTTGACTTGGTCAGGCTCTTTGCGCTGCGTGGTGAATTTTGACTGACCTGGCGCGCGACGATCTAAGTAAGGCTGAATGTCTGCTTCTGATAAAGCAATCCGCGGCGGAACGCCATCAACAACGCAGCCAATCGCAGGACCATGGCTTTCGCCCCAGCTTATGTATTGAAACAACGTGCCAAATAAATTACCGCTCATATCTTGACTTTTCCATAATTGTTAAGTATAAAGTTATGATAATTTTAGATCTAAAAAATGACTTAGTACAGGGTAAAGTCTTTCATGATTGTCGAAATACTCGAAAATCAATTTCGCGACACGCTTTTTGACGAAAAGGGGCAGATTGACCACTTAGCGCCGCTTTTTGAGCGCACTGGTATTCCCTGCCCTAAAGTTGATGAAGTGCAGCTTACCCGCGAGGGCGGTTTTAACCTGTTCCTCAATGAATATAATGCCGTATTACGTTTCTATCCGCGTGCGCTTTATTTATATAAACACGCCGATGTGGACGAACACATTATCATGAATGAACATTTATACCATGCTCGTATTTTACCTTATATTGGATGCGTTAATTTCGAAAACTTCACAATGCAGCTTATGCCCGGCGTTGCTCTATGTGATGAATTTTGTCATAGCATCACATTACGCCAAGAGTTTAATAGCGCCTTTAGCGACGATATAGACTGCATTAACGCTAATGTCGGCTACAAGTCACCATTAGAGCGTAACTTTGAAACCGCGACATTATTGGACACTGTGTGCGCAACAAGATTCCCACAAAAGCACAATAATTACCTTGCGCGAAAACAAGATAGCATCTTAGAAAACTTCGCCGATTATGACGATTTACAGAAAGCATTTTATGATTGCTGGACAAACGATAATGCCGAAGCCATGCAAACGTTCTGGGCGCAACTAAGGCAAGAAGCAGACCAAGATAACCGCCTGTACTCAGGCTGGCTTGAAGAAAGCATAAAGACGCTGCAAAACGTCAATATGACCAAGCACTGGTTTATCGAAAAATCCAGAGCCTACCATCAGCGCACCTTTGAAAACGCCCCATAAGCTGCCGCTAAACGCATAGAGTGTAAAAACTTCTGGCAATACGGAACAAACACGTTATGATCCCCACAAAAGATATTAGAGGCAGGCGATTAAATCGCTCGCAATAAAATATGCGCTATCACACATAGTTAAGCATCTCTGATACATACAGAACAGACTGGGGAATAACTATGATTGTGGAGATATCCGACAAGGGTTTCGACAAGCCGTTGATTAGAAATGAACAAAGCGACCATCCTTCGCTATTTCACCTGAATGAAATTTTCAATAAACTTGCCTTGCCGCGCCCTGATATAAGCGAAGTACAGCGTACCCATGAAAAAGGATTTAACTTATTCCTCAACCATTACGGCTGTGTGCTGCGTATGTATCCGTGGCAAAAAGGCGAGAGAAAAACAGCCTTCTCATCCATGCAATATGGGCATGTTTATCACCATAAATCTCTACCGCCGCTTGGCGTTGTGCATTTACCACAATTTAAAATTCAAATCATGCCTGGGGTCGTACCTTATGATCGCAAGCGCCATAAATATGCCGACCTAATACAGCAAGAATATATTAGAACCATCGGCTCTAATCACGATTCTGGTGAACGTAATTTGGGATTCCGCAGTAACAAGCACACAGACGCGAATGACTTAATGCTGCTTGATACCGTCTTTCCAATTTTTAATAACTCCACCCAGCATAATGAGTACCTCGGCACGAATGTTGAACAAATCCAGCAGCGTTCCGCCTTTGTCAGTGACTTACAGGAAAGCTTTTACAAAGCATGGACGAGTGACCGTCCTTTTTACATGCAAAACTTTTGGTTTAAATGCCGAATGGCGCATTTAAGCGGTGATCGTCTATGTACTGGCTGGCTTGATGAAGGTAACGCAACGCTAAACATGACCAATCGCGGCAAAGGTGATTTCGTACAGAAATCATTAGATTACGATTCTCGGCTACAGAAAATCTTAGGGCGCTAAAGGTTAGGCGTTGGCTTGTGCTGGCTTATCCAATACCATCACTGATAAGCGGCTAACGCACACAAGCTTGCCTGTGCCCTCTTCGTGGATTTCAGTTTGCCATACATGGAGCTTGCGTCCTGTTTGAAAAGGTTTGCATGTTCCAATAACGCGCCCTTCGTGGACAGACCTGATATGGTTTGCATTAATCTCAATCCCGACAATCATTTGTTTTTCAGGATCAACGCACATCCATGCGGCAACAGAGCCTAATGTTTCCGACAATACGCAAGACGCGCCGCCATGCAAAATACCAAAAGGCTGCACAGTGCGGTGATCCACCGGCATGGACGCTTTAAGATAATCATCTCCAACTTCCTCAAAATGAATGCCAACATGGGTTCCCATATTGGCATTACGGAAGCCTTCCAGATCATTGACTGTGTATGGCTTAAACCAGAGCATCTCGCCCCCTATATTATTACTTATTCAGCGGCTTCTACTTTTTTCGGTGCAATGCTGCTGAGAAGTTCTGCTGTTTCAGCTGCGGAATCAATCGAAACCATACCCACTGTGTGGTAACCAGAATCAACGTGAAGCACTTCGCCTGTAACACCAGAACCAAGGTCAGAGAGCAAGTACAGGCCGCTATTACCAACTTCATCAATTGTGACATTGCGCTGTAATGGTGAGTTTAATTCATTCCACTTCAAGATATAACGGAAATCACCAATGCCGCTCGCAGCCAATGTTTTGATAGGGCCTGCTGAAATCGCGTTAACGCGGATACCTTTGCCACCAAGGTCTGTTGCAAGGTAGCGTACAGATGCTTCCAATGCAGCCTTTGCAACGCCCATGACGTTGTAATGTGGCATAACGCGTTCTGCGCCGTAATATGTTAGTGTAAGCAATGAACCACCTTCAGAGAGTAAAGGCGCCGCTTTTTGTGCGACTTTCGTGAATGAATATACTGAAATATCCATTGTTCTCAGGAAATTATCACGCGTAGTGTTAAGGTATAAACCGTCAAGTTCTTTTTTGTCCGAGAATGCGACTGCATGGACAACAAAATCGATTTTGCCCCATTTTTCAGCCAAGGTGTCAAATAATGCGTCAACGCTTGCATCATCAGTAACATCACAAGGTACAATAATCTCAGCGCCGATTTTCTCCGCGAGTGGACGTACGCGTTTCTCTAAGGCGTCGCCTTGATATGTGAACGCAATTTCTGCGCCATTATCATGCAATGCTTTCGCAATGCCCCACGCAATTGAGCGCTCATTTGCCACGCCCATTATTAAACCACGTTTACCAGCCATAAGTTCTGACATCATACTTACCTTTTTATTCGCTACATATCTTCGTTTAGCTCAAATTTCAAAATTAACTTGTGCATCCTACACATAAAAGCACAGAGGTCAAATAGACAAATAGTATTTTATCTTCTTAACCTACAAAATTATTAATTTTTATGATAGTATTATCCCAGTTATAAATCCCTGTGCGAGACCCCATTCATGGCCATTCTGTATAAAAACGCAAAACTCATTTGCCAAAACCTTTCGAAAACTGTCAATGAAATGCAGCATGGCCTGTCCTTTTTTGCCATACCGCACCATGATGGACAGCGTAATGATGCGCTCACCATCGAAGCCACAAACTTTTCAGGCCACAAAGCCGAACAGTTTATGCGCCGTATCATTAGTAACAACCGCTTAAAAGATGACCAGACATCATATCTGGGCGCAGCCGTTGCCTTTGAGCAGGGTCTATTTGGTATGTATTACAAAGCATTGAGGATATCATTATTAACCGTCAACATTGACCAATATGATGACTTGAATGAACTTAAGGCCGATTTATATCATCATTTATGGCTTGCCCTTAACAAAGATGCCGAAATTAAAAAAGCCGAGCATGGCGGGCAGCATGAGCACCATAAATATCCCATGAAATCTGACAAGCTCGCCTTAACGCGCCGCAACTTAAACGCAGATATATTTTCTGTTTTGATGCAGTCTTTCGAAAACATTCCTGATGCCCCGCTCACGCTTGGTAAAACACGTTCTACGCAAGCTGTGAAGGCTGAGCCGTCACATAAAGCTTTATATTACGCATTCCCACTTGCGATGGAGGCATGTCAGTTTTTGCTAGACGACCTGCAACGCATGCCCATTAATCAGCAATCACAAATTACGATTGCCTTAAAACTCGCCGAAGAAGTCTCAAGTAACGTTAACGATGAAAGCATTCAGAGTTGGTGGGAATTTGCAGAGCCTGCGGCGACAATGGCGTGGCTGGATTACTCAAAGCAAGAAATACTCAGCGCCTGCGTCAATAGTGGTTTAGATCCACTTATTCGTGCAAATGGCATTTTGTTACAAGAAATCCTTGATGTTGAACTGCTCTCTCCTAAGGATCTGAAATCAATATATAACAGTTTTGGCGACAAGGCTGCCCTTAAAGAACTTCATGAAGAACAAGGGGATACCTCATTTGAAGAAGCGCTGATCCAAGGCATTAAAACGTCGAGCAACCGCCCATTCCTCGATGAAGCACTATTTCAAAACGAACGGTTAAGCCAAGGCAAAGCGCTTGGCTGGACAGCATCCGCACTTCAAGCCTCCGCCAAAGCGTTTGATAAAGCATTAAAAACAGGGCGCACACCTGAACAAGCCGCGCGCCTCGAATATGAAGGCGTCAAATCGCATAGCGAATGGGAATCATTAGAGTCTTTAAGTCATAAAATTCTTGAGGCACGCCAAGATGGAGGTACAACTACATTAGAGGGCGTTGTGGACCATTATGCCGAAAATCAAGATTACCGGAACATATTAGAATCTTTCGAGAAGACACTGGCTGATCCTGCATATACAAGTAAACTTTCTGTTGACCCCTCACCTGTTATGCCCGCAGCAAAGCCTGCAGGCCCCGCGCCGCAAACGCCCGCACTTGAGTTAAGCGCGGCACCGCAGCAAGCTGCAACGCCCGCGACACCTGCCGCTGCCCCTGCTATGGGCGGCATGGGCGGCATGGGCGGCGGCCCGCCATTACGGGCATCAAAGCCTTTGGGCAAAAACATACCCCCACTTGAAAAGCAAGATGTTCAAACCAGCCCAACTGACGATGAACAATCCTAAAGCATTCATTGCCCTTATTTGAACGTAAAAAAACGCAGCTAAATCTAGCTGCGTTTTATCATTTATACCGTCATCTTGCGTGTTAGATAACTTTCCACGAGCCATTTTTATCTTGGCATGCTGTGCCGTAAGCTGTCTCAGCTTTGCCATCGATGTAGATGGTTTGCTTATACTCACGGCAATAACGACCGCTGTTTTCTGCATATCCATCTTTGACAGGCGTAATGTCACCAGCGTTACCGCTTTCAGGGTTGTTCCATGAAATAGTTTCACCAATTGGGGCTTTATGTGCAGATTCTGCAGCGCGTTCCGCGTAAACCAAATCAGCTTTATCCAAAGATGCGCCAATCTCATTACCGAGGAATGCACCGAGCAACGTACCTGCGCCAACAGCCCACATACGACCTGAACCGCCACCGACTTGAGAGCCAGCAAGCCCCCCCAGAACAGCGCCGCCAACAGTGCCCACTTGTGACTTATTAATACCAGTTTGTTCACATGCTGTAAGTGACAACATTGCAAAAATTGTAACTACCGAAAATATCTTTCTCATTATTGATCTCCTAATTTGAAAAAAATCTATATATATAGATGAAGTATTAGGGTAGAAAAGCAACATATAAATGAAATAAGGGTATTTTTTCTATGAATATAGGCATGAATAGCATCACTGACCCCATCGGGCATATTCAGCAATGGTTAAACGAGGCCGAAAAAACCGAATCTCGTGACCCAAACGCAATGTCACTTGCAACTGTAGGGCATGATATGTTGCCTGATATTCGTACAGTTTTATTAAAAGAAATCGCGCCTGAGGGCTTATATTTCTACACAAATCACAATAGCGCAAAAGCCAAAGAGCTGTCCGAGAACCCAAAGGCCGCAATCTGCCTTTATTGGAAATCATTAAACAGGCAGGTGCGTGTCCGCGGAAACGTTAGCTCGGCGAGCAAAGAGAAGTCAGATAGCTATTTTGCGACTCGCCACCCGCAAAGCCAAGCCGGCGCATGGGCATCACAACAATCCCAGCCTATGGAATCACGCGAAGCCTTTGAAAAAGGTGTGAAAGATGTCCTTCATAAATATAAGGATAAAGACGCTATTCCGCGCCCTCCGAATTGGGGTGGATATATAATTGCGCCTTTATCCATAGAATTCTGGCAAGAAGGGGAATATCGCTTGCATACACGCCACGTGTTTACTAGAAATAGTGAGGATTCATCGTGGGACAAGACGATCTTGTATCCATAAGACAACCAACTGATATTGATGACAGGTAAAACATGACCACAGAAAATCTAGACTTTAGCGCTGACGTATCAAGATTATTAGATATTGTAGCCAACGCACTTTATTCTAACCGTGACGTATTCCTACGTGAACTTATTTCAAACGCCGCAGATGCATGTGACCGCCTGCGTTACGACGCCTTAAGTAATGAAAAGCTTATCAAAGGCGATAGCGATTTGCGCATTGAAATTCGTAAAGATGCGACATCGCGTAAAATTTACATCTGTGATAATGGCGTTGGCATGAACCGTGATGATCTCGTCGATAACCTTGGGACAATCGCTCGTTCAGGCACAAGCAAAATTATGGACGCCATTAAATCACAACAAGAGTCTGGCACAAAAGGTGATTTGAACCTTATTGGCCAGTTCGGAGTCGGTTTTTATGCCAGCTTCACCGTATCAGACCACGTTGAAGTTATTTCACGCAAAGCCGGTGATAAAGAAACATGGCTTTGGACATCGGATGGCAAGACAGGTTACTCCATCGAAAGCGCAAACAAAGAACAAGAAAAATTACTTATTGGCCCGCGCGGCACAACAATCATCCTCACGGTTAAAGATGACGGCAGTGATTATTTAATTGATGAGCGTCTAAAACACATCATCCTGACTTATTCTGACCATATCGACATTCCAATTTATGTTGGCTATAAAGATGAGCTAGAAGAAGGCCAGAAATGGGAAGCCGTTAACACAGCCTCAGCCCTTTGGTTGCGCCCAAAATCTGAAATTACGACAGAACAATATAATGCCTTTTTCGGTCACTTAAGTGGCGGTTACGGCGTTGATGAACCGCTTTCCACGCTACACTGGAAAGCTGAAGGTACATTGGAGTTCACCTCGTTACTATTCGTCCCTTCTCTGCGACCTTGGGATCTTTACGACCCTTCACGCAAGGCGGGTTTACAGCTCTATGTGAAGCGCGTATTCATTACAGATAAATGTGAAGAACTTCTCCACCCTTGGCTACGTTTTGTACAAGGCATTGTTGATTGCCAAGACTTGCCGTTAAATATTTCACGCGAAATGTTGCAGCATAATATGGTTCTGCAAAAAATTCGCACCGCGATTACACGCCGTGTCTTAAAAGACCTCAACAAGCTTTCTGAAAATGACCCGGTTGCATTCGAAGCGTTCTGGCTACAATTCGGCCCCGTGATTAAAGAAGGACTTTATGACGCAGTTCAACACCGTGACGAAATTTTCAAAATATGCCGTTTTTACTCCACGCACGAGGATGGAAAAATGACAACATTGGAAGATTACGTATCACGTATGGGCGACGGTCAAAAATCAATCTTCTATATTAGTGGTGCGAAAGCCCAAGCCTTAAAAAACAGCCCACAAATTGAGGGTTTCAAGGCACGTGGCATTGAAGTGTTATTGCTCGAAGATACGATTGATGATTTTTGGATACAAAGCGCGATGGGCTTCAAAGACCACCCGCTTGTGTCTGTCACTAAAGGCGATATTGACCTTGATAATATTGCCCAAAGTTCTGACGAAAAAGCAAAAGACAAAACCGACGATGATAAAAAGGAAGATAAGAAGGATGACGCAACCCTCGTTACACTTATTGACCGGATGAAAATTATCCTTGGTGATGAAATTGGTGATGTCCGGACATCGACGCGCCTGACAAGCTCCCCTGTTTGTTTGGTTGCTGGCGACAAAGAAGCCGACCTCAACCTTGAAAAAATGCTCCGCCTACAGCAGCAATATCAAAGCGAGTCTAAGCGCATATTGGAAATTAACGCGACACATCCATTAATCATGAGAATGGCCGAAATCGCCGCAAATGATACCAGTGAAAAGCTTGAAAAAGCGACGCATTTATTACTCGATCAAGCGCGCATCATTCAAGGCGAGTCGGTTAGCGACCCAACAAGCTTTGCGCAGAACATGTCGGACTTTATTCAAAGCGGCATTTAAAGCTTCAATTATAGACAATAAAAAACGGCGCTAAATCAGCGCCGTTTTTTTATATTCTGATGTCTCACTAAAAAAACGATTAGATGACGATATCCAACAAAGTGCCACGCACTGCGTTTTTAGGGATTTGGTTGCCTTCATCCAATTGTTGGTTGACGGCTTTGACATCTTGCTCAGCATTAGCTTTAACAACATTTTGCTGGCTTTGAAGCTGCGTCGTTTGCGCAGAATTCGTGGACACACCTGACAATATATTCATATCTAATTCCCGTAACTATAACTTTTAATATAATGAATACTAAGTATATCATATTTCCCTACTAAATACCAAATAACCTTTCCCGCGTACAAATTGACGCAAGCCCGCCGCTTGATTATGATGATGCGTAACAACATGATTTGAGGCTATAATGCACGTTATTATTTTTGGCTCCCTAAATACGGATCTATGCTACCAGTTAGATGACTTCCCCCTCGCCGGTGAAACCATAAGCGCACTTAACTTTACTGTGCTTAATGGCGGCAAAGGTGCTAATCAGGCAGTATCAGCAGCCCGCAGCGGCGCGAATACCGTTATGATTGGCGCCGTTGGTGATGATGATTACGGCAGCGCGCATATAGAAGCTCTCAATTCAGAAGGCATTAATACGCAGCATATTGCACGTGAAAACGCCCCGACAGGTACGGCAAATATTTACATTAACAAAGCTGGTGAAAATAATATTGTTTTAAACGCTGGCGCTAATGGGCTTTCCAGCGCCGCCCAGCTTAAACAGTGCGGCCTGAACAAAGGGGATATTCTTATTGTACAAATGGAAATCAGCCATAACGAAATTATAGGCGCTCTCGCATACGCAAAAAGCTGCGACGCTATGACAATATTGAACCTTGCCCCTGCGCCGAAAATTTTCCCTGACGGCTTGCTAGATAATGTTGATTATTTAATCGCGAATGAATTAGAAGCGCAAAGTGCTTGCACGCAGATCGCCCCTAAGTCAGACCAAATGAGCCTATCATATGCAGAGCAAGCGAAACTTATATCTGGCGCAATGCAAAGCCACTGCATCATAACCCTTGGCGCAGATGGGGTTTATGCGTACATGACGGATGGCACAACATACACAGCGCCAGCAATGCCGATAGATGCGCAAGACTTGATTGATACAACTGGCGCGGGGGATGCTTTTGCGGGCGCATTTGCCGCAGCCCTATCCAAAGATAGAGGTGACGTCGGGGGCGCTCTGCGCTTCGCAGCCTACGCAGGCAGCCTTGCCTGTTTAAAACTTGGTGCGCAATCCGCCCTGCCCCATGCGGCAGCAGTCATAGCAGCATTGAACGCTACGCACACAGACACTGCTACATAACGAACGGTTTATATTTAGTACTTTTTTAAATAACGCTCACAGGCAAGCCGAAGCTCCTGCGTTAGGGGCTTCAAAGCGGTGATGTCCTGATCATGCTTAAGGTCTTTATCTACGACTGTATGAAGGATGGATTTAAAAGCATCCAGTATTTCGCATAGGTCATCATTTACACGCTCTACATGCTCTAATAGGTGCAAGGTGTCTTGCGCAACGTTAGATATTGTTTGGTAGCCAAACATTGCGCCATGAGCTTTTAATGTCATTACTGGTGTAAGCAGTGCTAATTGCTCTATCGTACTTAAAGATGCGCAATCCTTAACCTCTGAAATGGCTTGGTCAAGATTGATAATTTGTTCTTTCACATATGCGCCGAACTCAACATTACTTTTCTGTAGTAAATCTTCTGCGCGCTCAATCCGCAGCGGCGATATGCCGCCTGAACCAACTTTATCCTTTAATGAATTGAGGCGTTTTCTCTCTGTGTTTTTATCACTCATATACTTACAATGTTACTCGCGCCGTTAAGTGTTAAATGTCACTATATTTTATTTTTTAAACGCAGAACCGCGCGTGTCATCCAGGCGTCGTAAAGGCGCGTCACTAGATCCACCGGCTCTTTTACGGCGTCTGTCGGGGCCGAAAAACTCGCCGCTATCGACGAATGTTCTCGGTTTCTCAACCGCCTGTACTATACGTGCATACAAATCTTTGGCTGTAAACGGCTTCACAAGGAATTCGCTTACACCAATATCACGCGCAGCCATAACGCGTAATTTATGCGAAAAGCCCGTCATTAGAATAATGGGCACATAAGAATTTTTAGATAAAGGGTCACGGCGGATAAGTTTTACAAGCTCTAGACCATCTATGTCATCTAGAATCCAGTCCGTGATGACAAGGTCAGGAGCATGTTTTTGGTAAAGCTCAAAGGCTTTCTCCCCCGTATGGGCAATATAAATCTCCTCGAAACCAAAGGTCTCAAGGATTTTCTTTGTTAACATGGCCATGGGGATCATGTCTTCCACAACCAATACTGATGCTCGATCAAGAGAATAACTCACTACGCATTCACCATAATTTTATAATTAGTATATTTTAGTATAAAAAGGTTAGAAAAACCTTACCTTGATTTTTATTATACTCTTAATTCATTAATAAATACATGGTGAGATGCGACTGAATACGTGAATATTCATCAGCTAAAGCTGCTACAAACTATACTTAGGCAGTATGACTGTATTGAATAACTGGATAGGCTTTGTCTGCGAGTCATCTTTAAACAGGCGTATATTCACCGTATTGCCGACCGCAAAGCGCTCTTCGGGCAAGCCGCTATAATATGAAGGCAGCACAATTTCTTGACGCTGCGCATCGGCGATGAAACCACTCTCTGCCATTGCCTGCGTATTAAAATAATCCGTGACGTTATAATTGTCGTATTTAACCAGCATTGAGTGCGCTGTAATATCAAGAATAGTTGCAGGTTCTACGCTGTGGGAAAGCTCATTCATTACCGCTCTATCACTGCGCTGCTTACTGGCTTGGAACAAGGCTGCCTGCCTTATTTGCACATCATTAAGCTGCTCACATATTTGCTGAACTTTACTTGCATCATAAAGTTGCTCAACCCCGCTGATTTTACAGCCAAGTTCCGAAAGGATCAGCGATTGATTGATATAATCAATCGGACGGCGCGCAGCAGATGATATCGTAGCATAAGCAGCTGCGCCAATTTCTTGGTGACCTCTATTGACGGATGCATAAAGAGAGCGGTCTAAAGTACCTTCTTTGATAATGCGCGTAACCTCATCCAAATGCCCCACTTTCTTTGCAGTATCAAGCAATTGGATAATATGAGACGCCTTATAGTCCCCTGCATCACGTGGCAAGATATTCGCCAGATCTTGTGATATTTGACCTACTTTATGGCGTGCATGATCATAATAGGATGGTGACGTTCCCAGTGCGTAGTTGCGATATCCCGCAGCCAGACCTTTTTTATCCAGCCAGTATCCTGCCAATGCATTTGCATTGAGCATTCTGTCCGCCACAATATTATTATCAATTATGCCTGTATCTGCGCAGGCGTTGAATATGCCCTGTAATGGCTGACGCGTCGCGCGCTGCGCCAAGTGACGGCGTTTGGCCATCAGCTCTTTATAAACGGTATAATGTGGGTCACCCGATGCAACGCCGGCTTTAAACTCACGCGGCGTTATATTTTTCGACACGCTAATAACGTCCTGCCTAAAGCTTTGTTCGAAGTCTAATTCGAGTAAGCGTCCGTCACGGTCATATTCCGAACGTATCACCAATACAGGGCAATGCTGCCCTTCATGAAGCGAAGATTTACCGTGGCTAAGTACCTCTGGAATAGATGGGCAGACCGTACGGCTACCAGCATATAATGTCGGGCCAGCTTTAAGCGCGGCCTCATATAAAGGCGAATCCAGCCCAAACATCATAGGTACGGCAATCACATATGTTTCTTGGCTATAACCATCACTGTGCTTTTGCAGGGTGAATGCATCATCAATACATTTTGTGCCTGGGTCATCGATGCTGATGATAAACTTATTATCATTTGCAACCGACGCAATATATGGGCCTGCGTTCTGCTGCACATTACGTGCTTCTTCAATTGTCTCTTTGCTGTGTTTTCTTAGCAAGTTGAAGTGCTTCATAATATGCGCAAAGTCATGGTCTTGTTTGTAGGGGTTGTATATTTCTGTATTTTTTGACAGCGTGACGCGCGGCGTAAGCGGAGAAAAATCTTCTGATATCTTAAAGCGATAAAAACAATCGGACTTTAATGGTGCCTTATGGCTTTCAACAATGGCAAGCCCGCGCATGGGAGACGCCACAAATTTTAACGTTTTACGGTCACCGCGAATAGCGTGGCCAATAATATGCACAGCGTCACGCTTTTTTGTGAATGCGAATTGTGGTTCTACGCACACCGTGGCTTTGCCATCATAATTGGCGGCGTTGACCTCTTCTTGCGACAGGCGCAACGATTGAAACGTAAAGACGCCCTTCTGGTCTGGCAAAAATGAAAACTTATGATAATCTTTTGTACGAATAACAAAGCTAATATCAATATTTTCCACGCCGCCGACAGGCTGTAATTGAATGAATTTTTCGGTATCAGGGCCTAATGTTTTTGGGATTTTCGCAACGAAGAAATTAGGAATATCTCCGCCATTAGTTATACGGTAGACCGCAGCCTGACCGTTCTGGCTCTTTGCACTATTCGCAGTCTCGTGAACATAGCCTTTGCTCACCAAACCATCTCGTGCACTCTTATATGCGTCCGCATGTGGCTCTTCCCCAATTAGTGAAGCCCACATGTCTTCTCCCAGCGTTGTCGCAGGGTAAGACTTCATCGCGAAAAGCAAAAGGCTTTCCATTTTATTGAGCATTGGCTTTGCTTCGCGCTTAGCTTTTTTTGACTTCTTCATCTGTCACCTAATATAGAGAAGCACTACTTATATACCATCAGACACAACATTGCAAAGTCGTTATGAAAAAAAGATAGTAAAAAGGGTATAAATATACAGTACAACTTTAATCTGTATATTGGCAAAGCCACGTAAAAAGATTAAAATATCATATATCTAATATGACACATTTAAAGGGTTTGTTGATGCAACCGAGTCGCCAAGAAATAATTATGAATTTTTCTACGCCCCCATGCGATGACGATCTTTTGGTTTTAGCACGCAACTCTATTGAGAACATGCCTGATGAGTTTGCTGCGTTCTGCAAAGATATTGACATTGTTGTCGAGGATTTTGTTGATGAACACACAGAAAGCCTGCTTGATACAGAAGACGCTTACGAAGTTTTGCTCTACCTAAAATCGGGAAAAGAAATCTCGCCAGGTATTGAGAGTGTCAGCTCTTCGAATAACGATACATTGCATTTATACAGACGCGCGATTATTGATTATTGGGCAGAGACTCAAGAAGACCTTGCCGAGTTGGTCACGCGCGTTATATTTGAAGAAGTCGCAGCTGAGCATGAATACACAGCAGAAGAAGTTGCTGAAATGGTCAATACGCACCTACAATCCTCATAAATAAGTAGAAAAGCACTAAGCCTTTATATGACTGAGTTATACTTGCGTAGGCTCCGCATCTGGCATGTCAGCCAATTGCTGTTCAATGTCATCTAAAAATGCAAAAGATGGCTGCGCGCCTGCGCCACCGCACGATAGAGACGCCGCTATGCTTGCGCGTTTAAGCGCATCTTTTAACGGCATGTCTTGGTATAAACACGACGCCAACGTGCCGCAATACGCATCGCTTGCACCCCATATATTTTCTTCTTTGATATTATCGCCGATTTTTAAGGCGCTCATCCCCCATGACTGCCCTTCTGCAGTGACAGCAACGGAGCCCTTCGCGCCCAAGGTCACGATGCATGTCAAGTTACCTTCCTGCGCAAGGCCCTTCGCAATCATAACCGCATTGTTTTTACTATCCATTTCTGTCGCCATCGCAATTTGCTTTGCTTCGAGTTGATTGACAACCAAATAATCAATCATGCCTAAAAACTTGCGCGGGATCATTTTCATCGGCGCTAAATTCAGCAAGACTTTCGCGCCATTTTCTTTTGCCCGCTGCATCAGTTTATAGTTTTCTTCTTCTGGCAGTTCCATTTGCAAAACCAGCATTGATGACTCGGTAAGGATCTCATCTGGAATTTGTTCTGCCGTCGCATCTTGATTCGCGCCCATAGCTTGGTAAATGCGCGGATTGTCATCAGCATCAATGGCAATGCAGTTACAGCCTGTCGGTTTGTCTGAGCGCCCTAGGCCTGATGTTAACACGCCTTCAGAACGCAGCTTATCAGACAGCCTCGTCCCCATCGGATCATCGCCAATCATCCCGACAATTGCCGTCTTTGCACCAATGCGCGTAGCAGCCAAAGCTTGATTACCACCGCGCCCGCCTGGATGCATCTTGTACATATCAGCTGAGGCCGGATTTTTATCCGTCGGGTGTTTTTCAATATTCATGAAAAAGTCGGTACAAAGGGAGCCAAAAACAATCAACATACGCATCACTTAAAAGTTATTATTACTAAATTCTATCGAGCTATTATAGCAGCTTGCTTTCAATTTTGAAATAAGGCATAAAATACCATAAGTAAGATTATATAATAAAAGAGCAGAGCAGATAATATGAGTGACATCAATTACGATGACTTCTTCGCACAGAAAGTCGCTGACCTTAAAGAAGATGGCCGTTACCGCGTTTTCACCACAATGGAGCGCGTCGTTGGACGTTTTCCCGAAGCAGTTTGGCACAAAGCAGATGGCTCAAAAAAAGATGTTACAATCTGGTGCAGTAACGATTACCTAGGCATGGGGCACCACCCTGTCGTTATAAATGCCGTTAAAGAAGCCGTCGAAAAATGCGGCGCTGGCGCTGGTGGGACGCGTAATATTTCAGGCACAACGATTTATCACAAGCTTGTCGAAGATTCTCTAAAAGACCTCCACAACAAAGAAGCTGCGCTTGTGTTTTCATCAGGTTATGTTGCCAATGAAGGCGCGCTTAGCTCACTGGCACGTTTACTGCCTGATTGCATTGTTTTTTCAGATTCACTTAACCACGCGTCAATGATTCACGGCATTAAATCATCGCGCTGCGCCAAGTTTGTTTATCAACATAATGACCTCGACCATCTAGAACAACTTTTAAAAGATGCGCCGAAAAATGCGCCGAAAATTATTGCTTTTGAATCCGTATACTCTATGGATGGCGACATTGCACCGATCAAAGAAATTTGTGACATTGCCGAGAAATACAATGCCATGACTTATTTGGATGAAGTCCACGCGGTTGGTATGTATGGCCCACGCGGCGGCGGCGTTGCCGAGGAACGTGGCTTGCTTGACCGCATTGATATTATTGAAGGCACATTTGGTAAAGGCTACGGCCTTATGGGCGGCTTTATAACAGGTAAAGAAAGCGTTATAGATGCCATACGTTCACACGCATCAGGCTTTATTTTCACAACATCTTTGCCGCCTGCAGTATTAGCCGGCGCACTTGCTAGCGTTGAACATTTAAAAGTTTCACGCATTGAACGTCAGCGCCAAATTCGCAATGTTAAGTATATGAAAAACTTACTTGAAAAAGCAGACTTGCCTTACCTAAAAGGTGAGAGTCACATCATCCCCTTAGTCGTGGGCGACGCCAAATGCTGCAAGCAAGTTACGGATATAATGATTAATCAGCACAGCCTTTATGTGCAGCCAATCAACTATCCAACAGTGCCCAAAGGCACTGAGCGCCTACGCCTAACAGCAACCGCTTCACACGAGTTACATCACATAGATCAGCTTGTCGGCGTGTTGCAGGATATGTGGCGTAACACCCACATGTTTGACAATGCCAGCATCGCCGCCTAGAAACAGCGTAGCATTTACAGAGAACAACAAAAAACGCGGGTGATATACCGCGTTTTTTTACTTATTATATTGTAAGATATATGCTTAAAGCGCAGGAACTAAACGTATAGGACGGATAGACGCCTCAGCTTCATCGCCAATTGTCTTGGTTAAAAAACGCTCTGTATCAAGGCAAAAGCTATTTGCTGCTTCTGGCATATCTTCGCCATCACGTAGTACCCACGCATATTCAGGGCCACTAAACGAGTTAAACGCAGATTTAATCACGCTCTCTTTAAAGCTACCCTGATCTTTATTTGCAGCGATAACGTTTTTCATTGTTTTGTAATTTGGCAAAACCCACTGGCCTTCATATGTACCATCAGATACAGCCTTAGCAAGCCCCTCTTCCGAGGAAATACGTACGCCATCATGATTGAAAAAACCCTGTAGGTTTGCAACGAAATCAACCGCGTCCTCAAATTCAAACATCGGAACATCATTACTGATATAGAAATTATCTGGCGTAGAGAAAACATTAAATTTTTCTGTAATACCTAAATTTGAAAGTACCGCAGCCGTGCCCATATACACGCCTTCACCTTCGACTAACTCACCAATTTTATAATTCATGACGACCTCTGCTCTGTTCTTTTTTATATTTATATTTATTTTTCTTTTTATATACCTGAAAAGCGAATATGTCAATAAGATCTAGAGTAGCATTTTAACCGCCACGCATGCCATGAAGAACGCGAAAGCGTATTTCAGCTTATTTGCATCAATCCCATGGGTCAGTTTTGCACCATACTTAGCGCAAATCATACTTGATGACACAATAGCCACCGCTGCCAGCAAATGAATATAACCATAGCTATACGGCGCAATAGCTTCTGCCCTTGTGGGGCTATTCGTAAACAAGAATACAAAGCTAGCAGGCAAAGCAACGCAAAGCCCTAGAAGCGATGCGGTTGCAATCGCCTTGTTAATACTCAGGCCCTTTTTAGTCATATAGGGGACATTCAACGTCGCGCCGCCAATACCAATCAACGCTGAAACAACGCCACTAAAAACGCCGTATATGGTATTTATGAACAAGTTGATTTCAGGTGGTTGCTGACTGAGCTTACTTTTATTCAGCAGCATAATACCGGCCATAACAAAAAGTAGAACAGCGAAAATACGACGCAAATACTCCCCCGAGATAGACACAGCGAGGAAGCCGCCAATAACCGCCCCAATTGCAATACCGACAACGAGGCTTAAAAACCAAGGCATCGCAATGGCGCCATGACGATAATGCGTTAAAGAAGAAGACATTGCCGTTGGAATAATCGTCACCAAAGACGTCCCCACAGCCATATGCATAATATACAGCTCATCATAACCAAGCGCTGAGAAAAGAAAATAAAGCGCCGGCACGATTACCGCGCCGCCGCCAATACCAAAAAGTCCTGCTGCGAACCCTGCCAGCGCACCAAGCGGCAAGCAGGACAATAAAATTACATAGAAATCAACCATTTATCACGCATGTCTCACTTGAAGAACCAGCCTGTTAAGAAGCTTTCTTCAGCTCTTCAGTGAAAACGCTCAGGTTTTTATCCGTACGTGGCCCCATATGAGAAATAATCTCTGTTGCCAGCAACGTGCCAAGCTCCGCGCTTTGTTTCAAGCTATAGCCATTTGTATAACCATACAAGAAACCACCAGCATAAGCATCACCAGCACCTGTTGTGTCTTCGAGCTGCTCAGGCTTAACCGCTTTTACAGTAATCGTCTCACCCTGTGTCAAAATAACCGAACCTTTATCACCGCGCGTTAAAGCGACGAGCTTGCATTTACCGCGAATAATATCTTGCGCCTGTTCAAATGTTTCCGTTTGGTACAAAGCCATGATTTCCTGTTCATTGGCGAACAAAATATCAATGTGATGTTCAACCAACTCTTGGAAATCTTCACGATGACGCTCGACGCAGAATGAATCAGAAAGGCTCAAAGCCACTTCTCTGCCGTGCTTATGGGCCATTTCACCTACGCGGCGAAAGGCCTGTTTTGCATGATCTTTATCAAACAAATACCCTTCTAAATATGAGACTTCAGCAGCGGCAACGACAGACTCATCAATGTCATCTGCATTAAGCTCTGCTGCTGCGCCCAAATATGTGTTCATCGTACGCTGGGCATCTGGCGTCACCAGAATAAAGCAGCGCGCAGTTGGTACATGATCAGCAAGGCGCGGCGTTGTGAACTCTACACCTGCTGCCTGTAAATCATGGGCAAAGACATCGCCAAGCTGATCATCAGCAACTTTGCCAATAAATGAAGCGCTGCCGCCGAGCCCAGCAATAATTGCGATTGTATTTGCCGCTGACCCACCCGACATTTCTGTCGCCTGCCCAATTTGACTATAAAGCTGGGTCGCACGTTTCGTTTCAATAAGGGTCATCGACCCTTTCTCCATGCCGTATTTTTCATGTTGGTCTGCGATAAATTCTTCACTTGCATGGGTTAACACATCAACGATCGCGTTACCTACGCCCAAAACATTTGTATTTGTCATTTTAAATCCTATTCATATGAAAGCTCTCCCCCTTATTACCACGGAACGCGGTATAAGATTAAGCCCTTTTTTGTCTAACCTCATAATTATTCGCTGTAACTTCACAGTAAATCACGCTATAATAACCCTTCATATATTGCGTTTCATGCAATATCTTCAATGTTTAGACATACAGGCTTCACCATGAAATTTTTAAAAGAAGCGCAGCGCGCGACTTTAAAAACCAATGCGTATATTAATGGTAACGGGGACAGTTTGATTGACCTTCTCTTGCTGTTAATCACCCCATTAATCGCCATAGATGTTTTAAGGCAGTTCTTTTTGCCTGATAGCCTTATATGGATCGCGATGAGCTTTTTTTATATTTGTATATTCATGCTTATCCCAACATTGTGGCTGCGTAGCACCGTTGAGACAGACAACCCTGAGCGCGATATTATTTCATATCTAGGGTGCAGTAAAACCTACCTTACAAACCTTATTTTAATACTCGTCACTATAATCTATATTAAAATACCAGAAATCACTCACTTACTCGACAACCTGATTAACAAATACATTGCTAGCGATTTTAATTACACAGCGACTGTGCTAAGCATTATATTGTCGTTACTGTTTTTGCGCCTAAGCTTCCTGATCCCGCTTTATGTTAGCGGGCACGACCTTAGTTATAAACAAGCCTTAGAAGCAACAAAGAACAAATCACTTGTCTTGGCAACGACCATTATTCGCTCTGCTTTTCCTTTGATTTTGTTTACTGGCATTTATGCTTTTTTCATTGTACCTTGGGCAGAACAAACCATATTTGCCGAAGTCTCATCAAAAACAATAACCATGATATTACTCGCACCAGTGAAGTATTTGGTGTTCCCGCTCATATTAATCTACGCGGTTACAGCCCTCGCTTATCATTACGCCAACTATGCTGCGAAGGCACCTGATAACCTGCCAGATAAAAAAGATATGCATTAAAAAGACCTGCTGCAAAATAGCGCCTAAGTAGAAAGCGCTAATGTCTCCAGACGCTTTATTTCATCGCGCAGACGTGCGGCCTCTTCAAATTCTAAGTTCGCAGCGGCGCCGCGCATGTTTTTTTCTAATTTTGCCATATGCGTTTTCATCTTGGCGCGATCACGCATTAAGTCTAAATCATCAGTAAGCTTCTTAATGTCGCGCCCGCCTTTGCCCGCCTGCTTCGCGCTTGTTGGGCCAAAGACCTGTTCTAAAATGTCACTGATTTCTTTTTTGACCGTTGTCGGCGTGATGCTGTGTTCAATATTATATAACACCTGTAATTGTCGGCGACGGTCAGTTTCTTCAATCGCCGCTTTCATGCTGTTGGTTTCACGATCAGCATAAAGTATGACCCGCGCTTCAGCGTTACGTGCCGCGCGGCCAATGGTTTGAATAAGCGACGTCCGTGACCTTAAATAGCCTTCTTTATCAGCGTCAAGTATACAGACCCGCATACATTCAGGAATATCCAGCCCCTCACGTAGCAGGTTAATCCCCACTAAAACATCAAACACGCCAAGGCGCAGATCGCGGATAATCTCAATACGCTCAATAGTGTCGGTGTCAGAATGCATATAACGCACTTTTAAACCATTTTCATTGAGGTATTCGCTAAGGTCTTCTGCCATTTTCTTGGTTAAAGTCGTCACCAAAATACGCCCGCCAAGCGCAATCGTTTTTCGGCACTCTTCCATCAAATCATCAACCTGCGTATCCGTCGGGCGAATTTCAACCGGTGGGTCAATCAAACCTGTCGGTCGCACAACTTGTTCGACAAACACATCATTAGTCTGTTCAAGCTCCCACGGGCCGGGAGTGGCGGAAACAAAAATAGTTTGTGGTCGCAGTTCATTCCACTCTTCAAATTTCAAAGGGCGGTTATCTAGGCAGCTTGGCAGACGGAAGCCATATTCGGCCAAAGTCGATTTACGCGACCTATCGCCATTATACATGGCGCGTAATTGCGGTAACATACCATGGCTTTCATCGACAAATAGCAGCGCATCATCAGGTAAATACTCAAACAAAGTCGGCGGCGCCTGCCCTGCATCACGGCCTGTTAAATAGCGTGAATAATTTTCAATACCTTGGCACATATTTGTGGCTTCTAACATTTCAAGGTCAAACTTCGTGCGTTGTTCGATACGTTGCAGTTCCAGCAGCTTGCCTTCTTTTTCAAAGTAAGCAAGGCGATCTTTCAGCTCCACTTTTATACTTTGTACGGCCTGTGAAATTGTCGGCCCTGATGTAATGTAATGCGAGTTTGCATAAATACGCACAGCAGGCATTTTTGCAAATTTCTGCCCCGTCAGCGGGTCAAACTCGATAATCTCTTCAATCTCATCACCAAAGAAAGCAAAGCGCCATGCGCGGTCTTCGACGTGGACTGGGAACAGCTCAACTGTGTCACCACGGACACGGAATGTGCCGCGCTGAAAGGCGATGTCATTACGCGTATATTGCAACTCGACTAAGCGTTTAATGAAATCATCGCGCTCCATGCTTGTGTCAGGCCGAATGTCTAGCGTCATCCCTTGATAGTCTTCTTTTGAACCAATGCCGTAAATACAGGATACAGAAGCAACGATAATAAGGTCACGGCGCTCAAACAGCGAACGCGTTGCTGCGTGGCGCAGGCGGTCAATTTGTTCATTTATCGAAGCATCTTTTTCAATAAAAGTGTCACTCCGCGCAACATATGCTTCGGGCTGGTAATAATCGTAGTAAGAAACAAAATATTCAACGGCATTATCAGGAAAAAAGCTGCGCATTTCACCATAAAGCTGCGCAGCGAGTGTCTTGTTCGGCGCTAATATCAATGCGGGACGCTGCGTATTTTGAATGACATGCGCCATGGTAAAGGTCTTACCCGTCCCCGTCGCGCCAAGCAGGACTTGGTCAATCAAACCGTCTTCAATGCCTTGGGTTAGCTCTTTAATCGCGGTCGGCTGATCACCTGCGGGAGTATATTCCGAGTGCACTTTAAACGGCTGAGATTGTTCAACGGGCGCTTTTGTTACTGCTTTGATCTTGCTTGATTGTGTATCCATCCGATTTATATAGACGGATTTGACCAAAATGCCAATATTTTAAACGATTAACCGCGCTGAGGGCATAGAGCGCGCGAGTTTTTTCGCAAGCGGCGCTGCGTCTTCCCCATATTTATCAATCAAGGCCTGCTCGACATTATCAGTTAGCTGTGCGCTTCTCTTACTTACTGATATTTCTCCATCTGCATTAACGCCCTGTTTTTGTGTGAATAATACGTGTTTTTTAGAGCATGCGGCATTATTAAAACTGACGAGCGACCCGATAAGTTTATCCCTGCCGCCAAGCTTAACAATCTCAACGTCACTGACACCCACGCCTTTAGGCGCGACATCCACTTCACCAAGTAAGCCTTCATCAAACTTACCCGAAATCGCAATGATGCGCTGTTCATCTTCTTCGCTAAAAGACGCGATGGCATTAAAGCTTTCCACGTAGTTTTTGACCGATTGTGTCACGAGAGTTTTACATTGCGCTGCAGTTTCGTCGCCTAGCAAGCTAAATAATTTCAAGAGCGCCCCCGCTGATGAGTTCTCTGCGCTTTCATCAAAAGCTTCAGCGATGGACACATAACTTTTGTTATGTTTTTCGCCGAGTAGCTCTGGGTATGTTTTGATAATTTCGCATAAATTGGCCAGTGCCCCCTTACCGGGACGATGTTTGTCACGCAAAGCAAGCTCCACGTTTAAAAAGTTGGCATTAATAACAGCATTAAAAATATCGCTATCAAGTACTTTTTTACTGTGTTTCAACGCGTGCATAGAAAACGCTTTAAGCGGCACGGACATGTCCTTTGGTGACGCCAGCATCGCGCTTATGAGCGACAATAATTCGTGACGTACATCGACCGTACCATCCAACAAGCCGCCAAAATGAAGTTTTTCCATGAACGTGACATCCGTTGCATCAAAGCGCCCTGCCGTGACTTCATCGCGAATGAGGTTAAGGTATTCGCGGCCATGCTTCGCCATAAAGCGCGCAGAGAAATCATCATCCCAATGAAAGCCTACATTATTCGCTATAATTAGATGATGGATAAACATACCGTTCCAGCTTGCGTTCTGGTTCGCCCCGCGCTCAATAATTTTTTTGATTCTGCTCCAGTATTTATCTTCTTTTGATTTAAATATGCCTAACGCCATGTGCCATCCCCTTTTCAAAGCTGATAAAAGCTATAGAGCCGACTTGCCATAATGTCAACGCTTATTGGTATAGCTTTAGCAAGACTGGCAGGTCTAATGGGCAGTAAGACAGCGCCTCTAAGCGGCGGTCTTCGAATATATTATAGTCCGCGCTATCGCCATATAGCTGCGTCCACTGCGCTATGTTTTGATCGCGCTTCAAGACAAGCTGCTTAATTACAGGTAGAAACGCCGCAAAACAATGTGACACCCACATATTTACAGGCCAGCTTGGCTGCGCATGGTCAATTTGATAACGACTTGCCATCGCAATAACGTCATCGGCATTATACCAAACTTCTCCTGTCACCCAGCGGTTAGTGGTGAACATGCCGGTAAGATTGCCTGCTTTATCCATAGACAGACCGATAATATGGGCAGTATGCCGTTTAGGGTTATCGGTTTCATCATTATAATCGAGAGCGGGGAAAGGCTTTTCAGTGTTTAGAATCGCAGCGCGGCGCATAAAAGTGTGAAAATGACCATGTTCGCCATCATGTAAAGTCGTCGCGGTCTTCTTCTCCGATGCAGGGTGGGCATGATAATAATATTGGGAGCCCGAATGCCCATCAAGCACGTCTTTCGGCGGCACATGCTTCCAATATTCAAATTTATCTGTAAAGCGCAGAACTTCACTGACGATACTGTGCTTAGTGTTTGCCAAAACACGCTGACATTCATTCATCATCATCAGGTTTTCAAACAGCGTTTCTTTTTCTTCCGCGTTCATCGTCGCGAAAATAGCTTCAAAAGAAAGGTTTAAATCTAATGTATCATTCAGCTTTTCTGTGCTGCCCGTCTGCATATTCGCCATAAAAACTCCATAAAAAAAGAGGACGCTTAACGCCCTCTTTTAAAACAAAAGCTGCATCGTGTAAACGAAAACAGCCTAAATCTTGATTAATGCTTTGCTTCGCAAGGGTGCTCAGCTTCACATGGATTTGCATCATGCTCATGTGCTTCACATGGGTGTTCCGCGCCACATGGGTGCGCTTCGTCATGCATTGCTTCACAAGGGTGCTCTGCGCCACATGGGTGCATTGCTTCACAAGGATGCTCAGCAACACAAGGATGCGCTGCATCTTCGTGGCCTGCGCACATGTGACCATGTTCTGCTGCACAAGGTGCTGCGCCGCCTTCATGGTGTTCTGCCATAGCAGGTACTGCTGCCATTGCAACCACTGCTGCTGCGCCTAGTGCGAATGTCTTTTTAGAAACGATTTTCTTCATAAACTTTGAATTCATAATAAACCTCTTTGTAAAATTCAAAAACGAGAACGCTATTTTGACTGTTTTTCCTTCCATGTCAAAGAATAAATGCGTTAAACTACTGTTATGAAATGTTCTTGTTGTATAATTACGCTATATATTGCGCTTTTTACTGGCCTTTTGCTTAGCATCGCGCTACCCGCAAAGGCTAGCCCCCTGCCCTTAAAGCTAGAGATCCATAATATTTTAGATGATTACGCCGCACAGAGTGAGACTGCCGGCGTTAGCGTCCTGCTCAAGCAAGGCGAAGCGCGGCACATTATAACCAGCGGCGTTGCCAATATAGACACGCAGCAGACTTTAAAGCCTGACACACGGTTCCATATTGCGTCTTTAACCAAAATGTTCACTGCCGTTACCATCCTGCACCTTATTGAAACAGAGCGACTCACCCTAGATGCTAAATTTACAGATATTCTTGGTGACCCGTTTGACGGGCGCTTAGATAACTATAAAGACAGCACCATTAAAATGGCGCTTGAACACAGCACAGGCATGGTTGATTTTGTGAATAACGGCTTTGATATGGCTGCAATGACCAAAAAAAACACGCTGTGGACGCCCTATGAAGCCATTGCCTACGCCTTAGACGAGCCCGCAACGCATCAAGCTGGTCGCGCATATAGCTACAGCAGCACTGGGTATTTATTATTAGGCGAGGTTATTCGTAAAATTACAGGGCAGCAAGATTTTAACGCCATATTTCATGACATTATATTTGCCAAAGCGAACATGCATGACACTTATTTCCCCAATGGCAAACGCCCCCGCGCCAATAACCTTGCCCACGGTTACAAAAGATCAGTCGGTTATTCACGTAAAGCCGTTGATGTCACAGAGATTGAATGGGGCGAAGGCCTTGCAGATGGCGGGCTGGTTTCGACCTTGCTTGATATTGAAAAATTCTTAAATGCTTTGGTGATGGATAAAACGCTGCTACGACAAGATATGCTCGACATTATGATGAGCGCCGATAACAAAGCCGCTTATAAAGATGGCGGCGGTCGCGGCTTAATGGTTCTGAACGATGCCCCTGAAAACACACAAAACATGCCCTTATTATACGGCCATACTGGTCATTACATCGGGTATCGTTCGCTTGCTTATATCAACCCGCTCAATGGTGATATGGTGATTTTATTTGCCAATGGAGAATTTTTTCCAATGCATCGCTTTTTGCAGGATACCGGCTTTATGATTTTGGAGTGATTTCCATCCGCTTTGGCGCTGCGCCGAGCTCTTGCACAAGCGCCTCAAGCGCGACAGTCACAATTTCCAGGCGCTCCGCTTCAGTTGTCCGCACAACAAGACTTACGCCAAGGCTACCATCCGAATAATACGGGTAACTGCCAATTTCAACATCAGCATTATCATCCTGTAGGTCAGAAAGCTTTTCGGCCAAAATGCTTTCGGTTAATTCACAGGTCACCGTGTTTGATAATATCGGTGCGCCACCATGAAGTGCTGGTAATATATGGGTCAGCATATCTTGCATGATACGCGGCACGCCCGCCATCACATGAACGTTTTTAATCACAAAGCCCGGTGCGCTGGTCACTTGGTTAGGAATAAGTTGCGCGCCCTTAGGAATGCGCGCCATACGCAGACGTGACTTGGTTAGCCCTTCTGCGCCATAATAAGCATTGAGCATTTCACGCGCATCTGTGTTTTCTTCTAACGGAACATCAAATGCAGCCGCGACATTTTCTGCTGTAATATCATCATGAGTGGGACCAATACCGCCCGTTGTGAAAACATAGCTATATGCCGCGCTTAACGCTTTAACTGCGTCAATAATACGATGCGGCACATCTGGGATAATACGGACTTCCATCATTGCGATACCAATCTCGGTCATCTTGGTCGCAATGTGCTGAATATTTCTATCTTGGGTGCGCCCGGATAGCATTTCATTACCAATAATTAAAATCGCTGCGGTTTTACGCTCGTCCATAGACATGAATATATTTCCATTTTCATTGTGTTTATTAGGCGCTTCATGCTACATGGAATGTATGCAAGGTCAAGCCATAAAAAACCTCCACACAACCCACGCAGTTAAGCGCGCATTTTTCTGCGCCCTCATCAGTATCGCCGTGTTGATTTTTAACGCAGCGCCGCTGCACGCTATGGATGATGACACAGCCGCCCAAATAGATGCTTTTTACGCCGAATGGGTCGCCGTGCAACAATCAAACATTCCTGCATTAAAGCAATGGGTTGATACGCATTTAGACAAGAACAGCGAAATTAGCGTTGAAATCACAGCGAAAGTCCCCGCCTTGATTGATTACAAGTTTCATAAAACGCTAGAGATTAACGCAGAAAAAGTCGAAGACCACCTTATTCAGTGGCTCAACATCCATAAGCACAGCGTCCTAACGCATGATATCAAACACATTGAACAACGCGATGACACCGTTGAAACCGAAGTCCATTACAGCGCAAATGGCGTCACCGTCCTGCCGAATGGACGCCACCAGACCATACGTTTAAAGACTGAGTTAGAGATTGTTTGCTTGGACATATTAACCAAGCAGCCCCCGATTAATGTTATGAAGTCAAACTGTGCGCTTATGGCAACGAGCATACCGCTACGCGCTTTAAAATAGACAAAAAGTCCACGCTGTTTGCTTGGCTACACTTGTACTTAATACGATTATATTTTATAAAAGAAGTGAATTAAAAAAAACGGAAGAATTATGATTTACGGACAAAGACAAAAAAATACAAACGGTATTGTTATTCACCAAGCTGAGGATTATGAAGGCATGCGCCGCGCAGGCCAGCTTGCCGCCCAGACGCTTGATATGATTACGCCCCATGTTGTCCCTGGCGTAACGACTGAGGAATTAGACCGCCTCTGCCATGAATTTATTTTGAAGCATAACTCCGTCCCTGCGCCGTTAAATTATAAAGGCTTCCCAAAATCAATTTGTACATCGATCAACCATGTTGTCTGTCACGGTATTCCGGGGCCTAAAAAGCTGCAAAACGGGGATATTGTGAATATCGACGTCACAGTGATTATTGATGGCTGGCACGGCGACACCTCACGCATGTTTTATGTTGGCGATAAAGTTTCTGTCAAAGCCAAGCGTCTTTGCGAAGTCACTTATGAATGTATGATGGCTGGGATTGAACAAGTAAAACCCGGTAATACACTAGGTGATATTGGCTATGCCATTCAAGAAATTGCCCATGCGAACCGTTTTTCAGTAGTCGAAGATTTCTGCGGCCACGGCCTTGGACAAGTTTTTCATATGCCGCCATCCGTCCTGCATTATGGCGAGCCTAACACAGGCTTAATGTTAGAGCCGGGCATGTTCTTCACCATTGAACCGATGATTAACACAGGCAAAAAAACTAGTAAGATTCTGGCTGATGGCTGGACAGCGGTAACTAAAGACCGCGGGCTTTCTGCGCAGTATGAACATTCACTTGCTGTGACTGAAGATGGTTTTGAGATATTTACTATGTCGCCAAAAGGCTGGACAAAACCGCCATTCCTCTAAGCCTTAAGCGCTTTTAATAGAATAAGGCAATTAACCAAGGCACCGGCGTTGGTAGCTTTGATAATGCGTGCGGTCTTCCACTGCACGTGGATGATTCTTAATCGCGCTCTCAATCGCGGCTTTATCTTCATCTGATAAATCACTGCAATTTGGTAAGACATTAGTATATTTACGCAAGACTGATTTCACGGCGTTTAAGTCGTCATTTGCACGCTCATCCTTATGGCGTGCCTTAAGCGTAAAGATATTGCCATTAACAGCATCTTGTTCCAGTAGAAACTTAGTAAAGAAATCAGGATCATCGACCAATTCTTGGCGAAGTTTCTCATCACTTAAATCAATAATCATAGATTGTGACATCTTCTCTTCTCTTCTCTTCTCTTTCTCGTCTTGCAATTAACGGCTAAACGCCACTTTTACACCCAAACCAGCGCCCGTCAATTATAATTTAATGCTTGGCTTTTGTTGCTGCGCTTGATGGGCAGCATAATCATAGGAGCCGAGATAGCGATGCGTGATGACCTCTTCGCCTTCTGAGTTTTGTGATGGTTTTTGGTAATTGGTATTCGCTGTTTTTGTTAAAGTCATTTTAGAGTCCTTATCCTTGTAAAAACTTAACGATTAAAGGCGTGTGAAGGAAATTTCGGCATCCCTGTTTTAACGCTCAGAGTATCACCGTCAGCATTGGTATAAAGCTCACCACCACGGACACCAAAATCGAGTAGTTTTCCGTCCAAGAGGCTCGGTAGCTCCGTTGCATCCCATTCAAATTTTACCTGATTTGGGTCAGGCTTATACATATCTATAGTATCGTTATTTATATTATCCAGATGCACAATACCATGGGCGGCTTTTGCAAATAGGTTGCCAAGCTTTTGTAGTTCCTCAAAACTTGCGACTTCGTACGTTTCACTGCTGTCTATAGTTATAAAATCACGCTGCATATCAACAGCACCATCGCCAGTTTTTTTATCTTCATAATTAGCCATTACAGTAATCCTTAATAATTTAAGTGATTAAACTACCACAACACCAATTATTATGTCAAATAAATAGAGACAAGGCATTGTAATCAAAAATAATATTCTGTCCAACTCAAAACGAAATTGTTTAAACTATGCAAAATTGTGGGCATTTTGGAGTTATATTTTAAACGGCTTTCTAACCCTGAAATGTGCACAAGCATTACCTTAGCTTAACCCAAGCACGTGTTACCTCATAACGTAGCTGAGCCTGTCTATAGATATAGCGGACATTGCTAATATTAAGTCTATTGTAATTCAAACCGTAATCCATACTATGATTAAAAAAACGTATAGATAATGAACAGGTTCGCCTATGCCCAAAGATATAAAAGAAGAAAAACCGCACCACACAGGTCATCGTGAACGATTACGCCAGCGCTTTGTAAAAGGCGGCGCAGAGGCATTGGCTGATTATGAATTATTAGAGCTTCTTTTATTCATGGCGATCCCACGCAAAGACATCAAGCCACTTGCCAAGGCGCTTATCACGCATTTTGGTTCATTTCCGGGCGTTATCAGCGCCCCTATCCACGCATTAATGGATTCTGGTTTAAGTGAAAATGCCGCGATTGGCATAATGAGCGTCAAGGCCTCCGCCCACCGCTTGTTAAAAGATGACTTAACTGGTAAAGAAATTCTAAGTAACTGGACACAGGTGATGGATTACGCCAAGGCAACAATGGCGCATGAAAAGAAAGAACACTTCCGCATATTCTTCCTCAATACAAAAAACGAAGTAATCGCAGATGAAATTCAGCAAAGCGGCACAGTTGACCATACGCCCGTTTATCCGCGTGAGGTTATGAAGCGCGCATTAGAACTTGGGGCGACTGCAATTATCCTGTGTCACAACCACCCCAGCGGCGACGCGACGCCGTCCGCCGATGATGTAGACATGACGAACCAGATTATAGAAGCTGGCCGGCCGCTGAAAATTTTAGTCCATGACCATATAATTGTGTCTAAGTCAGGCTGTAATTCACTTCGCAATATGGACTTAATGTAGCTTTGTTGTTAGGGTCACGCTCACAAATTTTTTAAGAGGTACATATGATTCCACGTTATTCCCGCCCTGAAATGGCAAAAATTTGGGAACTTGAAAACAAGTTCAACATCTGGCTAGAAATTGAAATGCTCGCCGCTGAAAAGATGGAAGAGCTTGGCCTTATCCCTGCTGGGGCTGGTAAAAACATTCGCGCAAAAGCGAATTTTAACGTTGACCGCATCCACCAAATTGAAAAAGAAGTAAAACATGACGTTATCGCTTTTCTAACCTCCGTCGCGGAACATGTCGGCGATGATTCTCGTTTTATTCATCAAGGCATGACGTCATCAGATATCATTGACACTGCCTTTGGCGTACAGCTTCAGCAATCTGCTGACATTATTATCAAAGAATTAGACGGGCTTATCAATGCGTTAAAGCAGCGCGCACAAGAACATAAAATGACGCTTTGCATTGGCCGCAGTCACGGCATTCACGCGGAGCCAACAACATTCGGCCTTAAGCTCGCAGGCCATTACGCCGCGTTTAAGCGCGCGAAAGAACGCCTCATACATGCGCGCGATGAAATTTCCATCTGCGCAATGTCTGGTGCGGTTGGTACCTTTGCGACGCTTGACCCACGCATCGAAGAATATGTAGCCGAAAAGCTCGGCTTACAAACTGAGACTGTATCAACGCAAATTATTCCGCGTGACCGCCATGCGATGTTCTTTGCGACGCTTGGCGTTGTGGCGTCTTCGATTGAGAATTTTGCGACGGAGATTCGTCACTTACAGCGCACAGAAGTTCGCGAAGTTGAGGAGTTTTTCTCTGAGAAGCAAAAAGGCTCCTCAGCAATGCCGCACAAGCGCAATCCGATATTATCAGAAAACTTAACAGGCCTCGCGCGTAATATTCGTGCATCAGTTGTCCCTGCGCTTGAAAATGTGACGCTCTGGCATGAACGTGATATTTCACATTCGTCAACAGAGCGTATGATTGCGCCGAATAGCTGTATCACGCTCGACTTTGCGTTACACCGCCTAACTGGCGTGGTGAAAAACCTTGTGATTTATCCTGAGCGGATGAAAAAGAACATGGAAAGCATGGGCGGCCTTGTTTTTTCGCAGCGCACATTGCTTGCATTAACCTCAGCCGGGATTTCTCGTGAAGACGCCTACCGAATTGTACAGCGTAACGCGATGAAGGTTTGGAATAATGATGCGGAAAGAAGCCTTAAGTCGTATTTGAAAGACGATGAAATTGTCATGAGCAAAATTGATCGGGCACAGCTTGACTCAATATTTGATTATAACTTCTATACGAAAAATATAGACTATCTGTTTGAGCGGACATTTGGCTAAAGCCAAACAGCAATGAAAAAGCGACAAAATGCGCCCTTATAAGCAAGGCGCATTTTTCTTTTATACTGATTTTTTCGCCAGTAGCGTCCCGACATAAAACCACTCATCGCCAATTTGCGCCTCCGTAAATGGAATAAGAATCACGCCGTCTTCAGGGGCTTTAACGATGTTTCCATTGCTGTATTCCGCAACTTTTTCGCCTTTTTTAACCGCGCGCATATGTTGAATATTATTGATTGTGCCATCGCCTAAAATGCCTTCATTCTCCTTGACGATGCGATGTTTCGCCTGCACAAAGCTGCAATGCTGCGTCGGCTTAGCCTGCCCTGCGATAATGCCGTAGTATTTTAGGGTGTTAAGAATGGTCTCCTGCGCGACCTCAACAGCTTTCGGGTCATCATGCTGACCGCATTCGACCGTAACAGATGCTTTACCCGCTTCATGCGCAAAAGACAGCGTGGTTGCATCATCAGTATCTTCATACATATCAGGCCAGCCGGTAATAATGGTTTCAACGCCAAGTACAGCGCAAACCCCCTGAGCGTCTTGATGCGGAAAGTCGAGGAAAGCAAAAGAGCTACCTTTTGAATGTATAGAATGTAAATCAAGCGTAAAATCATGCGCTGCTATAATCGGCGTAATTTGATTTGCAAGATGTTCTTCATAAAGTGATGGCGCGTCATGTTGCTTTATAACGCGGTTGAGGTTGACGTCTATATAACGCTGGTTCGCGTCATAGGCCTTGGGGTTACAGATAGGTATAAACGTCACCGCGCCACATACAAGCTCAAGCGTACCAGATTCAATTTGTGCAATCAGGTTTTGTGCCGCTTTGCTGCCGCATTTTTCATTACCATGTATGGCCCCTAGAATAAGGACTGAAGGTCCTGCTTTCTCTGCTTTAAAATGAAACTGTTTAATATCCATCGTCAGGCTGCCTTTTTGTTACGTTTAAATTTTCAGGACTTTATGGTGGTTGTAAAGCTTTGTACCATCATCTGGGTCAACACCTTCACTAACAATATCAACGTCGTTTTTAACAAATAAGCTCCAGCTATATTTATTGTTTTGATCTGTCTCAGCAAGGGCGTTTACTCTTTTATCATTCGCCGCGATATCAAGCCATGCTGCGATTAATTTATCGCCAATTTTCATGCCTCTGGTTGATGGGTGGACGCCGACCCCCTGAATGACACTCACGGTGGTCGCTGCAGGTAAGTTTGCCATATCCGTCATCCCCGTTTCAGGGTGGTTATCCGTCGGCTGCGTAATCAGCGCCTGCCCAAGTAATTTGTTATTACTGACAACCCCGACGGCTTTTGAACCATTATTAAAATGTTGCGTTAAATAGCCCTCTGACTTCTCCAAGAAGAACGATTTTTCGTCAGCGTCTAGCGATTCTAATATCATTTTCTGGAATATCATCATGGTTTGCAGATAGGTCTTATTCAAGGCCACAATATGAAACAAATCACCGTTATCAAAATTGTCACTGCTAATTATATCATTTTTATCTATTTTTATTTTTGGAAGGTTTTTCATTTTATTCTCATCACATCTAGCTTAAATTTGCAAAAATTAGCCTTAAAGCAGCTTTGCCTTAATCGGCGCTGATATCACAATTTGGGGTAAATGCTTTGTTTAAACAAAAAACAAACGAAGAACGCAACTGTGTATCAGTAGCAAATTCGTCGTCGGATGATGCGCATAGCTGCAAGCGGCGTGATTTGCTCACCCACTAGGTCTACTGTTTGCGCTTTTTCATCAAAATAATTCATAATTTTATAAAAGCATATTCACGTCAAATAGCAAGACCAAATAGCAAAAAAAAATTATAAAACCTTAATCTCCCTTTTCTTCTTTCAAGTTATCGCTGCGTGTTAAAGGAGGTGTATCGCTTTATTTTATACTTTACACACATCTAATTACATGCCCAAGTCATTGTAATTATGCCTTATTTCAAAACAATGCATTCAGGTAAATAAAATTATTGTCATTGCCAAATCATCGTGATAAGTTATGAAAATCATAAGTTTATAAGCATCAAGATTATAAGCACAAAAATAAAATATAATGGGGAAACAAAATGCTTGATAAATCAACCGCGAAAACAGCGCTTAGAAGCATCAAAAATATTTTTAAAAAAGCCGCTAAGTACACCGCAATCACCGCAATATCCGCCTTTACAGCGGTCGCTTTATCAGTCTCATCCGTTTACAGCTTTGGCGAAAGCATGGCGACAGAATCGTATCGTGATTACGGCGCAAGCATCGGCATAACCCAGCAAGCGATTAATCAATCCCCTGTTGCGGATCAAATCCGTGTTTATGGTGATGGCACTGCGGCGTACCTGTTCAAGGTTGGCCAGATGACAGCTTTGGAAACAAACTATCGTATCGACAATGAAAACGATGAAGACGACACATTAGGCCGCGCATGGACTGCAGTCACCGTTGCACCACATACCCTTGTGAAGTACATGAGCGCCGTCAAGGATCAACATTACAATCAGCACCCTTTGAATGCATATGCATGGCCTGACTACCGCGAAGGCGCGACATGTTACATTAACCCACCGGGTGATATGACCTTACTTGAGTTTACGTCTATGTTTACGGGGATTCATGGAAGTGACCTTGCTGACCTTCATGGCGTCAAAGACATCGACCCCAAAATACCCGTCATGCTGCATGAAGCATCGCATTGTTCTAATAACCCACCACGCACGATGATTGAATATTACATGAAGTCATTCAAATTGCAGGGTGAGTCTCGTGGCGACAATGATACAATAAAAGCAATTGAAACATATTATGCAGATTCAATCATGCCTGAATTATTGCACAACATACGCGCTGTAGCACCGCTCGCCAGCCCGTATGGCGTTGATGCCATTCACGCAACGACACCATTAATGAAAACGCCATTACTTGATGAATACGCGAAAGAAGACGTATATGCAGCTTATGTCCACTTAAACGAACTCGTCAAAAGCAAGCAGACTTATTACCACCCTCAGTATGATGGCCCTTATTTCTTCTCTACCTATCTCGCCATTAACGACATCATCAATAGTGACGCTGACATCACAGACGCGACGCGACGCGCAGGTCAACTTTATATGGAAGGCATCGAGTACCTTGTGCCCGCGGTAAGAGAGTTAGACCTCGCGCAAACAACACAGCAGAGACCAAAGCAAGAAGAAGCTAGCATCGTCCACAAAATGCAGGGCTGGCTCGGTTTATAAACAAAACCGCTTTATCCAGACATAAAAAAGGCTAGCCGAAATGTGCTAGCCTTTTTTGTATCTGTAGCAATACTATAAATTATAGCAGCATCCAAAGAGCCACGCCGACCATCATCACATTCTCCGTTAACGAGATGAAACCAAGCGGCACATTGCTATTACCGCCGACACAGGCGCATTTAAGCTCACGCTTATCAATATAGACGGCTTTAACAACCGACACTGCGCCGACGCTACCAATAAAAAACGCTCCGAGCGCCGCGATCGGCACAAACAGGCCTGCAATCATGCACACACCTGCTAAGACCTCAACAAATGGATAAATATAAGCATAGCGCACCCATTTCATAGCCAGTAAATCATAGGTTACGAATTGGTTTGAAAAGGCATAAAGGTCTTGGAGTTTTTGAATAGCTAAAACGCACATGCTGATAGCGATAAACATTTTGAATATCAACAAAAGGTGCAAGCCCCCGCTTATCGCCGCACTTACAGCGAGCGCCATAAGAAACGTGCTCGCAAATATAGCAATAATCGGCCTATAGGTTACGCCCTCTTGCTTCATTGTCTTTACGCCGAAATGTTCAACAAGGTCATCGTAACCGCCAATGCGTTTACCATCAATAAAGGACTGCGGCGTGGTTTCAACGCCATGCTCAGCCTTAAAAGCATCTGTATCCTCGCGGTTAACAAGGTGACGGTCGTCAACCTCGTAGCCTTGACGCTCTAACAAGTCCTTGGCCTTAATGCCAAAAGGACAGATATGCTTATCCGTAACCATACGGTATAATGTTGCTGATTTTGCCATTGTCATTCTCCATCAATTGTTGATATTACTATGCACCCCAACCATCAAGACGACAATGGCTGATATTACACGTTAAAGCGGAACAATATTACATCACCATCTTTGACGATGTAATCTTTACCTTCTTGGCGCATTTTTCCGGTTTCTTTTGCGCCTTGTTCGCCGTTACAGGCGACGTAATCATCAAAAGCGATAACTTCGGCCTTGATGAAGCCACGTTGGAAATCCGTGTGAATAACGCCTGCAGCCTCTGGAGCGCTGTCACCTTTATGGATTGTCCATGCGCGTGTTTCTTTTGGCCCTGCTGTGAAGTATGTTTGCAGGCTCAACAGGTCAAAACCAGAACGAATAATTTTATTTAGGCCTGGCTCATCTAGACCAATGTCACTAAGAAACTCTGTTTTTTCTTCATCAGTTTCAAGCTGCGCGATTTCAGACTCAATGGCGGCGCAAATCACGACGCTATTGGCTTCTTTGACTTTCGCCATTTCAGCGACCTTCTCGCTCCATTCATTACCTTCAGCGGCATCACCTTCTGATACATTACATACATATAGTACAGGTTTCATTGTCATCAAGCCCAGCTGCATTGCATATTCAGCCATATCGTCAGCTACTTCGGCTTTGCGTGCAGGCTGACCGTCCTCCAAAAGTTTTTTGATATCTTCCATCAGCGCGACTTGCGCCTTAAGCTCGGCATCGCCTGACTTCGCCTTACGCGTTGCATTTGTCAGCTGCTTATCAATGCTTTCCATATCCGCGAGTAGTAATTCTGTCTCAATAATCTCGCTATCGCGCATAGGATCAACTGACCCTTCGACATGCGTGATATCATCATCTTCAAAACAGCGCAGCACGTATATGATAGCATCGGTTTCACGGATGTTCGCCAGAAATTGATTACCAAGCCCTTCGCCTTTACTTGCGCCTTTAACTAAGCCCGCAATGTCGACAAACTCCAATTGCGCGGGAATAATGCTCGCAGAGCCGGCGGCTTCCGCTAGCTTCGCCAAACGTGGGTCAGGAATGCCTACGCGCCCAACATTCGGTTCGATTGTACAGAAAGGATAATTCGCAGCTTGCGCCGCCGCTGTAGCCGTTAAGGCATTAAACAAAGTTGACTTACCAACATTTGGAAGTCCGACAATACCACAATTAAAACCCATAATTCACCTTTATACTGAGTTGTTAAATTCGCTGGGCTGATGCCCTTTAAGCGCCGCGCATATCCAATGCAACATTGCTCATAAATTTTTCATGTTCGCCATTAATAATCAAGCCAAAATGATCACTTTGCGCTTCAATAATTTTCTCGAGCCAATTTTCACGCTCGACTTTCGCAAAGTCGCTTAAAACATAGCCGTGAACGCGGTCTTTATGACCGGGGTGGCCGATGCCCATTCTTACGCGCCAATAATCTTTATTCGGCAAGCATCTATCTAATGATTTCAGGCCGTTATGCCCGCCTGTACCGCCGCCTATTTTTACGCGCAGCCGTCCTGGTTCTAAATCCAGCTCATCATGAATAGCGCAGATGTTTTCAGGAGCGATTTTATAAAACTTTGCCGCTTCTTGGACGCTACGCCCTGACTCATTCATATATGTATCGGGCTTTAACAGCAGAACTTTTTTTCCGTCAATTTTGCCTTCTGCGCATTGCCCTTGGTATTTCTTTTTCCAAGGCGAAAAACTGTAATCATAGGCGAGCGCGTCTACGGCCATAAAACCAATGTTATGACGGTTCTTCTCGTATTTCTGTCCGGGGTTACCTAAACCAGCTATCAGCCACATGATGAAATCTGTCTTCGTCGTTTAATTTAATAAAAAGAAAGCAGGACATCATATTCCAGCCCTGCTTTCTTAACATTCTTAACGGTAGTGAGCGTAATTTACTCTTTGCTATCTGCAGCAGCGGCTTCTTCGCCTTCTGCTGTTTCGCCGTCTTCACCTTCTTCGCCGTCTTCACCCTCTTCGCCGTCTTCATCAGCAGCGGAAGCCGCAGCACGTGAAGAAACGAGTGTGACGATTGTATAGTCACGTTCAGTATCAGCAAAAGTGGAGCCTTCTGGAAGGACTGCGTGTGAATAACGCGCAGTATCGCCCATTTCAAGACCTGTCAAATCAACTTCAATTTCAGATGCGATGTTTTTCGCAGAACATTTAAGGTCAACAGTGTGACGGATTATGTTCAAAACAGCTTTTTCTTCAATACCAGGGGATTTATCTTGGTTGATAAATACGACCGGTACAGAAACAACAACTTTTGTTTTATCTGTAACGCGAAGGAAATCAACGTGTAAAACGCGATCTGTTACTGGGTGAATTTGAACATCACGCGCCAGTACTAATTCTTCTTTACCTGCAAGATCAACCTTACAAACTTTTGTCATGATGCCACCCTTAGTATATTCGAGTGTCATTGCATGTGATGGTATTGTGATCGGAGTAGGCTCTTTTTTACCGCCGTAAATTACAGCAGGTATTTTGTCTTCACGACGTAGAGCTCGAGCGATCCCCTTACCGGCACGTTCCCTTACTTCAGCAGTAAGTACATAGCTTTCTGTTGCCATAGTGTTTTCCTCTTACTTGAGTTTTAAGTTTAATAAAAGCTTCTACCCTATACCTCCAGGGGGGGAATTAGGATCATAGAAGCCGTGTGAATAAACAGCATTTGCCTTATAAAAGCAAGCACTAATTGCATATTCATCCCGCAGGACAGCCTGCAGATTACATGTAGACTCAAAGCCGCATGATGCATAGCGTTATTGTTAATTAAACAATACGGAAATTGAACGATCTTCATTGATGCGCTTAATCGCCTCGCCCATTAATGGAGCGATCGAAAGCTGACGTATTTTTTTTGACGCTTTCACCGTTTCGGTCGCAACAATTGTATTGCTGACAACCAAAGATGACATCGCTGATTTTTCAATCCGGTCAACTGCGGGACCTGAAAGGACACCATGGACAACATAAGCGTGCACTTCGGCTGCGCCTTTTTCCATTAACGCAGCGGCCGCGTTACAAAGCGTACCTGCTGTGTCGATAATATCATCAACCATAACGCATTTTTTACCCCGCACATCGCCAATAACATTGACGACCTCTGAAACATTGGCGTGTTCACGGCGCTTATCAATAATCGCCAATGACGCGCCTAAGCGTTTCGCATAGGCACGCGCACGGACAACGCCGCCAACATCCGGACTAACGATACAGACTTCTTCGCCGCTACCTTGGTATTGTTCAATATCTGGGATAAAGACAGGCGAGCACATTAGGTTATCAGTCGGGATATCAAAGAATCCTTGAATTTGCCCTGCATGTAAGTCCATCGCCAGAACGCGGTTTGCGCCTGCACATGTAATTAAATTCGCAACAAGTTTCGCTGAAATAGGTGAGCGCGCGGATGTTTTTCTGTCTTGGCGTGCATAACCATAGTAAGGGATAACAGCCGTAATACGTTTCGCTGAGCTACGGCGCAGCGCATCAATAATAACCAAAAGTTCCATCAAGTTATCATTGGCAGGAAAGGATGTGGACTGAATAACAAAGACGTCCTCGCCGCGGATGTTTTCATTGATCTCAACAAAGATCTCATTATCTGAAAAACGTTTAATTGTGGAGTTTGTAAGGGGGATACCGATGGCATCGGCAATTGACTGAGAAAGGCTAAGGTTGGAATTACCAGCGATCAGTTTCATTATATTTGCCTTTGGTTGTCTACATACGCGCGAAATTTACAAGGCTGATATTACGCATATATTAGAAAAACTCAAGACCCGATTCAAAAAAACCCAAGCTTCGTGCAGAGCTTTTTATTTAATCATAATAACGCTGGCTTGGCGGCCATAATCATTTTCTGTTTTATGCTGTGCGCGACGATAAGAGAAAAAATCCTCAGCAAGGCTATAGGTATCAAGGCCGCTATCACATACGGACTTAATACCACTGCGCCCAAGGCGGCTTGCGACATATCCTGGCAGATCAAATTGTAGCTTGTCCTCATTTTTACCAGCTGAGAAAAAACGTTCAGATAATGGGTCTTCTTCTAAAAAGGGCCTTGCAAAATCGGCCGTGACCTCATAATTTTTGCGCTGGATTGTTGGCCCAATACAGGCCTTGATAGACGCCAACTCGCCCCCTAAATGACGAATACCCTCAACCGTTGATTCGATAACGCCTTTAAGCGCGCCGCACCAGCCGGCATGCGCAGCGCCAATAATCGGCGCGCCATCAGCTTTTTGGGCGTAGAATAAAACAGGGCAGCAATCTGCGCTCATCACAGCGATTGGAACATTAGGCACATCAGTCACTAGCGCATCAGCGTCGGGCGCAAGCTGTGATGGTTCATAAGCATTTTCAACGACAAGGCAATTATGGCTGTGGATTTGGTTAACCGTCATAATCTCCATGTTATCCCGTGAGAGCATGGTCGCAATCCGGCGCCTGTTTTCTTTGATGGATGCAAGGTCATCCTTTGACTGGTAGCTCACATTAAGGCTTTCGTAAAAACTATCGCTCACACCGCCATTTTTGCCGTAGAAACCATAAACGAAATCGTTTTTCTCCGCTTTGAATTCAGGTAATTCTATTCTGGTTATATTGCTCATATTATAGGCGCTCCATCTATATTGCTGCTGATACACATGACCTTAAACAATGTACCCATTTTATCATTATCGGTTAAACGCTTATAGGCTTCATATATTTCGGCGCCCTTTTCTGGGGCGCTGTCCACTAATATTTGTGCGCGCTGACCAATACCCAGTTTATGGAGAAAAGCACCTTGCGCCGCTGATGTAAAAACATCGCAGCCCTCTGCTTTCGCCACTTCACGCAGGCGATAAAAATCAACATGGGCCGTTAAATCCGCATTACCTGCATCTTCTAACGGATCGACAAATTCATGATGGCGCATCGCCTGGAAGGTGTCGCCCTTAGCATCTGGCATGTCATGACCATAATCAATAAGCAGCGCCGCGCCGCTATTCTTTTTAATCAGCGCCGCGATACGCTGCATATAATGATCGCGCTGCGGAGAGCGCTCGCATATGTCACCTATTACGGCGTGCTGCGGCAAATGTGTCTTTAACAAAGGGGCGGCTGCGATCAGCCCCATCGACAAAGCCCCCTTTTCGCCGATGCCAACGCAGCGCTCCATCCAGCCCTTATCCGTATATTCAAACTGCCTAATCGGCAGCGCGTCTATAAACTCATTACCGATAACAAATGTCATGCCATCAACATCAAGGCCTTCAATATCATCTGCCCAATTCGGAGCACGGGCAAAACCTGCATCCGCCACTGAGCGCTTCTGCTTTTCTTGCAATACGGGGCTTTTTTCAACAAAAGAGATCTGCAAGGCATCGTGAAAATCAGGCACTTTTGCCGTACCGCGAATAAAATCCGCTATTAACGTGCCGCGCCCTGCCCCAAGTTCAATAATGTTCAGCTTTTGCGGTTTACCACTATCCCCCCATAGTAACGCTGCCCAAAGGCCGATCATCTCACCAAACATTTGCGAGACTTCAGGCGCTGTAACGAAATCGCCTTTTTCCCCAAAGGGGTCACGCGTGACGTAATACCCAAACTCTGGATGGGTTAAGCATAGCTCCATATAACGTGCCAAATGCATTGGACCATCAGCCGCGATGTATTTCTTTAATGTGTCTTCGAGGCCATTCATGCCCGCGCCTTACAATATATAGCCGCGGTAATTGCCGTCAGCACCATCGTCGCGCTTAGGATTTGCCCCATGGTAAGCATGTCCCAAAACAAACCAAGCTGCGCATCGGGCTCGCGCGTATACTCAACAAGGAAACGCAACGCACCATAACCGCCAAGGAAGATGCTCGCGGCAAAGCCCGGCGCAGATTGCACAAAGCGCAAACGCGTCAGCAATAATAGCAGTACGAATAATAATCCACCTTCTAAGGCGGCCTCATAAAGCTGCGAAGGGTGGCGCGGTTGGTCATCGACAAACCTAAAAATCATGCCCCAATCCGCATTGGTCGGGCGGCCAAACAACTCACCGTTAATGAAGTTTGCGATGCGCCCAAAGAACAAGCCTATCGGCGCAGCACAAGCGACAAAATCCGCCAAACGTAAGAATGATAAATGGCGTAATTTAGCAAAAATAAACATTGAAAGAGTCATGCCTATCAAACCGCCATGGAATGACATTCCACCTTTCCAGACCTGCAATATATCAGACGGATTGCCCAAATATTGTGCGCTGTTATAAAACAGCACATAGCCAATACGTCCACCTAATATGGCGCCAAGAACCGCCCAAACGAGGAAGTCATCAATATGTTCTTTCGTGAAGACATCGCTTTGCCCCCATGATTTCGTCAGATGAATAATATAACGCCAGCCGAGTATAAAGCCAACAAGGTAAGACAGCGCATACCAACGCACATCTAAACCAAAAACACTAAAGGCAGCAGGGTCAATTTGTGGAAATTCAATAATCATGGGTCGCTAAATCTATTCGAATTTATCTTTAGAAGACAGGTAGTTTTGTACGTAATCACGCACGCCATCTTCAAGCTCTGTAAAAGGTTTATCGTAACCGACTTCACGCAGCTTGGTCATATCAGCCTCTGTGAAGTATTGATACTTACCTTTTAGCTGCTGCGGCATATCAATATAACTGATTTTTGGTTCTTTATTCGCCGCCTTAAACACGCTTGTCGCAAGGTCTTTAAAGCTTCTCGCTTTGCCTGTACCAACATTAAACAGGCCGCAAACATCCTTGTTCTCTAGCATCCACATCATTACCGATACACAGTCTTTGACATAGACAAAGTCACGCAGCTGTCCGCCATCCCCATATTCAGCATGATCTGATTTAAACAATTTGGCCGCCGCCCCCGCCATCACAGGTTCAAACAGCTTACAGGCCACCGACATCTGGTCGCCTTTATGATATTCGTTTGGGCCATAAACGTTAAAGAATTTTAAGCCAACCCATTGTGGTGGCGTAGGCTCTGTTCCCACATTTTCTTTATCATACATTAGCGATGATACACGGCGGTCAAACAAATGCTTTGACCAACCATATGGGTTTAATGGGCGTAACTGTTCAAGCCCCTCCGGTGTGTCGACATCTTTAAAGCCGTATTCACCGCCGCCATAAGTCGCTGCAGATGAAGCATAGATAAAGCGAACATCGTTCTTGCCACACCATTTCCACAAATTACGTGGCAAGGTGAAATTTGTATCGATGATAAGGTCTGCGTCTTTTTCCGTGGTGGATGAAATCGCCCCCATATGGAAGATCGCCTCAACCTCGCTTTTATGGGCTTCTAAATATTCAAAGAAGTTTTCAGGCTTAACCACATCACGCAGGCCGCGCTTTGCGAGGTTTTTCCATTTATCATCTTCACCGAGCCAGTCGCAGACGACAATATCGCCCACGCCTTTTTTTTCTAACGCTGCGACCAAAACTGAACCGATAAAACCTGCGCCGCCTGTAACGATAATCATAAATGTGTCCTTAATCTAAATATTTAAGCGGCGAATCTCACCGCGAATCTGCATAAAGTATAAGCGAAATACTGCGTGGTGGCGATTTCAAAAAAACCAGTTATACACAGCGCAAAAACACCCCTAAATATTTATCTGCACTATCCACAGATTTAATTGGAAACCTGCCCTTGCGGAGTCCTGCCAAGGGATGGTAGGAGTCCATAATTCAAAAATATATGGAACGTAAGAGCATGTTAAACACTGATTCAAAGTTCTTAGACGGCATCGCGAAAGCAGCAGGAAATGCAGCGGGCATAGCGAACGGCCTTCGTCAGCAGATACAAGATGATCTGAAGATGTGGATCGAAGAGCGCCTAAGCCGTATGGACCTTGTCCGCCGCGATGAATTTGACCGCACCGAAGCGATGTTAGTTAAAGCCCGCAACGAACAAGACGAAATGCTCAAGCGCATCGAAGCGCTAGAAGCAGCCCTAGAAAAGGGCAAAAAAGTTAAGAAATAACTCAAAAAAATAAGAGTATTAAGTTTATGGATATTTTAGATACACAAAACCCGATCAACTCAGTAGAAGAAATTTTATCTGCGCAGGATTGGCATTTTGAGCGCATCAGCGATGATGAAATCACCGTAGAGATTTCAGGCGAGCACGGCGCATATGAGATGCAGTTTAGCTGGCAGGAAAAAATGAGCGCACTGCAAATCGCTGTAAAAACAGATATCCAATACAGCACGTACCAATTTGAAAAAGCAGCTGGAGTGATTAGCGGCATTAACAGCATGCTATGGATGGGCCATTTTGATATTTCACAGACAAATTTAGTGCCAACATTCCGCTACACAACATTATTACGCGGCATGAGCGACCTTACAGGCAGCGATTACCTTGCTGAGATTATCGAAGTTGCGCTTTGCGAATGTGAAAAACATTACGGCGCATTATTCGCAGTATTGCAAAAAGAAGAAGCAGCATCTCACCTTGCGTTTAGCGACGTGAAAGATGACAGCTATAACCTCGCTTATTTAGCTGCGGCTGGCAACGCGTAAGAAAGCCCCATTCTATGAACGCCCAAAGCAAAAACGCAGCTAAAATCACATTAACGATGATTGGCTGCGGGAAAATGGGTGGCGCCATGATGCGCGGCTGGCTTAATGCCGATATTATCGCAGACAGCTTTATTTACACGCGTAATGCGATAGACGCAGATATTCGCGATCACCAAGCCGTTTCAGCATATACCACCACCGCAAACCTCAAAAGCAATCTCGCTAAAAGTGATTTACTCATCCTTGCCGTTAAGCCGCAAGGGATGGCACAGTTATTAGACGATATAAAAAGCGATCTTCCCAAAGACCTCACGATCATTAGCGTCGCCGCTGGTTTAGGCCACGCCTTCTTTACCCCGTATATAGGCGGCAGTCAGCCGTTTATTCGAGTCATGCCTAACACGCCCTGCGCCATAGGCTGCGGGATGAGCGGCATTTACGCCGCGGCGCATGTTACGCCCGCCGCAAAAACAGCGACCGAGACATTAATGCAGGCGGTCGGCGAAACACTTTGGATTAACGATGAAGCGCAGATGGATGGCATCACCGCCGTATCAGGCAGCGGCCCCGCTTATGTATTTCATTTTATTGAAGCGCTTGCTAAAGCTGCGGAAGATATTGGTTTTGATAAAGACAGCGCCATGCGCCTTGCCCGTCAGACTGTTATCGGCGCAGCAGCATTAGCTAATGATCAATCGGCGATTAGCGCCGAAGAATTGCGTATAAACGTAACAAGCCCCGGCGGAACGACCGAGTCTGGTTTGAATGTATTGATGCACAGTGACGTCAACTTGGAAAGCCTACTTCAAGGCACGGTCGACGCTGCATTAAAGCGCGGCATTGCCCTCGGTAAAAAAGTATAAGCTTACATAATGTCACTCTTATGACTTGCAGCACACCTCGCCGCCTTCTTACCTGATTCAATATCATGCGCCGCCAAGCCAGCATAAAGCCCAACCAATGGCAGGCTACATGCATATGTTAGCGCATGTGCAGGCACAGATAATGGCGCAGTTACTAACCCGATCAAACGCTCGGATTTATTATCACCGCTTAGCCCTAGATAATTACTTTCCTCGCCCTTTGCCAGCGCGATAAAATTTGTCACTGCTTCCTCAAAGAAAAACTTAGAAAACGCGGCAGCTTCCTTAAAAATGTTCGTTAAAACATTATCACCTTTATAATCACGCCCAAAAACTGAAGCCATCGCCATATTTCTTTCTGTGTAAGACCACAATTGTGGCACTGTTAATACGCATTTAATTTACATAAAATCTCACATGGTGTCAAATTAATATTGACTCTAGGCATTGAGAATGATTATCATTAAAAAAATTATAAAAAATAAAACAAGCAAGAATGGGGATTATATTATGGCTTTCGACTGCAATTGCCACGGGTTCAACTTTCAACGTGAATTTAATGATGCCGCTGAAGCACATGAGCGCATCAATGCCGCGCTAGACAACGCTTTTGAAACATTAGGTAGACCACGCCCCGCCCCTGAAGATTTACGCGAAGAATTACTCGCCAATGCTGGCGCAGCCTATGAACTTGTCTACACTGAAATTCTTGATCGCGCTCCTGGCTGTATGCGCGTTTGCACAAACACACTGCTTTATATTATCGACAATGCAGGGCAAAATATTGATGACAGCACCTTCACAGAGCTACGTAGCGCAACGCCCCCAGATGACGTAGTAAAGTCATCTGACGCACGGCGCGATAATAAGCGTATCATCTAAATTCATATATTATCGACTAATTGACCCCGCAGCCAAAGGCTTAAAGCGCGCGATGTAATATGGAGGTTTCCCCTCTTCTTTACCGCCATTCAGCGGCGCAGCTTTATGGAGCTGATTTAAGGTCACATACAAATAACCATCGGCGCCAAAAGAAAAACCATCCGCCCATTTGATACGCTCATCTTTTAGGTAGACGCTATATTCGCCGTGTTTATCCATAACGCCAATTGCGCCTTGTTCTAAATCAGTAATATAGATATTCCCCACGGCGTCAATCGTCATCCCATCACTCGCAGGTTTTTCACCAATAGGAACAAGCTTTTCGCTGAGCTCTTCTTCGCTGAGATCTTCATCTATCAGGTGGTATGTACGGATTTTATACACCATGCCGCGCCCCATTGGCGCTAAATAAAGCCAGTTACGCAAAGGCAGGATAGTCATCGGGTTAAAGCCTGCACGAATAGGCGTACCGTCTTTAAGTTTCAAGACTTTACCGCCGACAGTTACAGGCTGTTCAGGAGGCATTAATGCAGGGTGAGAATCAAGCAAACGACGCGCATAGCCGTTTAGCTGTCCTAAGGTAATCAGCGCAGGGCGCGCCGCCTTAGTGAAGTCCGCCTGCCCCATATCCGCAACAAAGAAGAACTTCTTCGCCCAGTCAAAACTAATATCTTGGAAAAAGCTCTGCGGCGTTGTGACGTGATTGGGGATGTAATACACATCAGCAATTTCGTTATTAATCATATCCCATGCAAATATTTTGGCTTGGTGCTGCGCGCTGCCCATATCAAGGACGAACATCTCATCCTCAAAGGTCACAGAAATGCCAATCGCCGCCGTCATACCCTTGCCTTGCTTATCAGGCTTGCTTGACCATGCTTCATTCGGGTATGGCTTTAATGTGCCATCGTCCATCAATTCAACAACCGTATATTTGTAATTTTCAAAAGGGTGAATGGTTAGGAATATGCGCTGGCTGCCAGAGACCGCTATATTCGCGGGGCGAACGTCGAGCTCTGCAACAATTTCAAGTTTGGCCTCTTCGTCATGCGCGTATGTGTAGGCTTTTTCTAATACGGTTTGCTCTTTTTGTGCAATCAATTGATCTAGCGCTACATTGTCCTGCGCAGACGAATCGCCCGTAAAGACCAATAAACTAACTAAAAATCCGGCGGTATATATAAGCTTTTTCATCATTCCCTACTTAAGTTGTAAGTAATACGCAAAAAAATTGCGCAAAATTTTGTTCACGACTTGCATGTTAGGATAAGCTATGGCAGGAATAAAGGCGAATATTCATGCATAACAAATTATTTGGGAAAACTATGCGCAAATTTTTACAATTACTGGTTTGGAGTTTAATTATGACCGCAAGCAGCGCCGCATCGGCCGAGACTGACAAAGAGAACTTACTTTACCTTGACCTGGACTATGGCCGAGTTGAAATTCAATTAATGCCTGACATTGCGCCTGCGCATGTCGAGCGCATTAAGACACTTACCCGCAAGGGCTTTTATGACGGCGTTGTATGGCATCGTGTTATCGATGGCTTCATGGCACAAACAGGAGATCCCACAGGCACTGGCTCTGGCGGTTCTGACCTTGCTGACCTTAAAGCTGAATTTACCGATACAAACTTCGCCCGCGGCGTTGTTGGCGCAGCGCGCACAATGAGCCCTGATACAGCGAATTCTCAGTTCTTCATCTGCCTTGATGATGCAGGCTTCCTTAACGGTCAATACACCGTATGGGGCAAAGTTGTCGAAGGTATGAAATATGTTGATATGATCGAAAAAGGTGAGCCACCTGCGAACCCTGATAAAATCAACAAAGCGACAATCGCCGCTGATGCTGAGTAAGCATATTTGTTTTTGTAAAAAAGGCAGCTTGTTATAAGCTGCCTTTTTTAATGTCTTATTTATGGCTTATATATTGAGGGAAAAATAAATGGATCAAAATTGGTGGAAAGGCGCGGTCATATATCAAATATATCCGCGTAGCTATTGTGATAGCACAAATAATGGCACTGGCGATTTAGTTGGCATCACAAGCAAGATCGACTATATCGCATCGCTTGGCGTCGATGCGATTTGGCTCTCCCCCTTTCAGACGTCGCCGATGCGCGACTTTGGTTATGACGTTGCTGATTACTGTGACGTTGACCCTTTATTTGGAAACCTCAACGATTTCGATGCCTTTATCGCCGCCGCGCATGGCCGAGGCATTAAAGTGATTATTGATATGGTGCTGTCACACACATCTGACCTGCACCCATGGTTCGCTGAGAGCCGCGAGAATGACAGCAATGACAAAGCAGATTGGTATGTATGGCAAGATCCTCAAGCCGATGGCACGCCCCCCAATAACTGGCTCTCTGTCTTTGGCGGCAGTGCATGGCAATATTGTTCGCATCGTGGGCAATATTATCTACACAACTTCCTTGTTTCTCAACCAGATCTGAACCTGCATAATATGGATGTCCAGGATGCGCTGCTTGATGCATGTGAATTTTGGTTAAAGCGCGGCGTTGATGGTTTTCGCTTGGATGCGATTTCACACTTCTTTCACTCTGAGGGCTTGGAAAACAACCCGCCTGCCGCACAGAACCTATGCACCAACCAATTAGAGCATACTGACCCTTACACTATGCAGCGCCATCAATATGATAAAGACACGCAGAAAATCACGCCGTTTCTTAAACGTATACGGGCGTTGATGGACCGATACGATGCGCGGATGACCGTCGGTGAAGTAAGCGAGGATGATTCCCTTGGTGCAGCGGCGCGTTACACAGTGGGCACTGATATGCTCAACACCTGTTATAACTTCTCACATCTGGGCGGGCAGAACAAAAAGCTCACCGCTGAGCTCATTGCTGCCCCCATAAAGAAATATAATGGAATTGTACAAAAAGGCTGGCCGGCATGGGCGTTCTGTAACCATGACGTTGTCCGCGTCGCATCGCGTTGGGGACAGCAAAATGACGGCGAGCAGAATCCTGAATTCAGCAAAATGCTGATCGCGCTGCTGACTTGCCTGCAAGGTACCGTGTTCCTTTATCAAGGCGAGGAACTCGGCCTACCAGAAGCCACATTAAAATTTGAAGAACTACAAGACCCTTGGGGCATATACCTTTACCCCAAATGGCAAGGCCGCGACGGCTGTCGCACGCCGATGGTATGGGATGGTAACGTCGCGACCAATTACGGCTTTTCTTCAGGCAACGCAAAGCCATGGCTGCCGATATCAGACAAGCATGTTAACAAGAGCGTTGCCGTGCAGGATCAAGACGAAAGCTCTATCCTGAACTTTACGCGCGCATTTTTGAGATTCAGGAAAACGCAGCCTGCATTAATTACAGGCGACATTGAATTTGTTGAAAGCGACAGTGAAACCTTGCTTATTTTTGATCGCAGCTTGGGCGATGCACGATGCCGGTGCATATTCAACCTTTCAAACCACGCGCAAAGCTTTGAAAACGAAACTATTGCGGCCTTTGGCCATAAAATCATTACGGCATAGATCGCATAAATTTTACAAAATAAAAAGGCCTGCAACAAAATGCAGGCCTTTATTTAATTCCAGAGCGCTTTAAAAAACTTATAGCGCGCCGTCATCATCATCTTCTTCTTCTTCGTGATCTAACGAGTCTGACGCTTCAATCGCTTCTTCACGGCCTGCAAGCTCATTAAAGCCTTCAATCTCGTCATCCTTGACAGAAAGTATCGTCGCAATGCTGTATAGTTTATGAACGATTTTGTCCATGCGTGCGCTGTCATCTAATGGGTCTGGCGATTCTACGCGGAGGTAGCCTTCCGTTTCATCAAAGATAAATACAAACGTTGATTTTTTGATGTTCGCCACGACTTCTAATGCACGAAGCCGATCTTCTGTCAGGAATGTTTTGAGGCGCGTAGCAACACCGACGCGCGCAATAGGCTCCTCTTCCCACTTCATATTCTTAGGTAATTTCCATTTTTTCGGCAGGTTTAAGTCACCGACAAAAGGCGTAAAATAGCGGCTGGCAATCACGCCGTCAGTTGGCATATTTGGTGGCAATACGAACTGTATGACTGAACGGTATTGGTGACCACGCCCGTCTGGCATGACTTGGCGTTCTGAAAACACCTGTAGTTCCAAATCCTTAAACTGTCCTTCAATAACGGGGGAGACCAAAAGACCTTGTTTTCGTAATTTTAAGTTATAACGTTCCGCAAACGAAGCCCATACTGATTTTTGTTTAATCAATATCGCGTATGTCCAAAACGTAACAACTAAGATTAAGACGGCTAATGCAAGCCAGATAAAAAGCCAAACCACAGTATGTTCCCATGCAAAAATTAAATCCTATATACAGGATAAATAGGCTTTAACCATTTTGCAATGATGAAGTTTATGGATAAGTTATTGTGCAGGCTTGGCAATCCCCTCTGCGCAATCAATAATACGCGCATGGCTAATTACATTTTAAAACGTTTACTACTTCTTATTCCTACATTGCTTGGCATTATGTTTGCCAGCTTTGTCATTGTGCAATTTGTCCCAGGTGGACCTGTTGAGCGCATGATTGCTGAACTGCAGGGCCACGGCACGAGCGCGACCTCAAGCTTTTCTGGCGGGGCGAACGCAGATTTCAGCAATACACCGCAAAGCAGCGCATCGGGCTCTACCTCTACCTATCGCGGCGCGCAGGGGCTTGACCCTGACTTCGTTAAAGAATTAGAAGCCATGTATGGCTTTGATAAGCCTGCGTATCAGCGCTTTTTTATAATGGTGGTTAACTATTTAAAATTTGACCTCGGTACCAGTTACTATCGTGACATTGATGTGCTCGGCCTCGTTTTAGAAAAAATGCCGGTGTCTATCTCACTTGGTCTTTGGTCGACGTTGATTATTTATCTTGTTTCTATTCCGCTTGGCATTAAAAAAGCAGTGCGTGATGGACAGGCATTTGATATGTGGAGCAGCGCGTTTATCTTTATTGGCTATGCGATCCCCTCTTTCATGTTTGCGATTCTTTTAATTATCATCTTTGCTGGGGGGCGTTTTTTAGACTGGTTCCCATTGCGCGGCCTTGTCTCGGACAACGCCGATGATATGAGCTTTATACAGCTTGCCCTTGATTACGCATGGCATATGGTGCTGCCGACTGCGGCGATGGTGATTAGCGGCTTTGCCAGCCTAACCATGCTGACCAAAAACTCATTCCTTGATGAAATAGGCAAACAATATGTTTTAACAGCGCGCGCTAAAGGCCTGAAAGAAAACGAAGTTCTTTATGGACATGTTTTCCGCAATGCGATGTTGATTGTAATTGCAGGCTTCCCTGCGGCTTTTGTCTCGATCTTCTTTACAGGCTCATTACTCATCGAAGTGATCTTCTCCCTCGACGGGCTTGGCCTGCTTGGTTATGAAGCGATCATTAATCGTGATTACCCTGTTGTGCTGGGTACGCTTTATTTCTATGCACTTATTGGCCTGTTAATGACGATCATACGCGATATTGTTTATGTGATAGTTGACCCACGGATCGACTTTGAAGCTCGCTGAGCATAAATAGGCTTAAGGTATAAAATACGCCATACGCTTAAACAGCTTATTATCCTTGCGGATTTTATCTTGCATCATAATCATTGATGTATTTTGTAGCAGTAAATTTCCTTTTGCAAAACGCTCTACCCATTCTTGTCTGGTCACGCTGTCATCATCATCAAATTCAACCAAGCCGTTACAAGCCGCCACAATGCGCGATACTGGGCGGCGCACATCATATGCGCCTTCAATGCGTAGGCGCTGGCATACTTGCTGCGCTAATGTCTCATTCGCTAAAATATATGAATACATTTCAGCACGAAAACCTTCGCTTTTATCTGAAAAATCAAACGCATAAGGCGCATCTTTCAGCTTGCGGTTCATTGTGTCAATACCTTCTGCAAACTCACCGACTAACTGACGCAAAGGCAATGATGACGCATAAAGTGCCCAACGGTTGCGGTTGATTTGTTTTGATAAATCCTGCGGTAGCGGCAATGCTAATGATGCGCGTGAGAAATCGTTTTGTAACGCATCAAAGTTTTCTGGAAATTTTTTCATGTCCACACTTTGTTATTTTTTATTTTTATCCCTGTATTAGGGCAAGTTAGCATCATCGACGGTAAAAAACAAAATAAATTCTGCATGAAACCATATCTGCGCTTGTCCAAAGCGGTTTTGCTTCTTAAAATCCTTTTATGATTTTATCACCGATTACACAGCGTCGCCTTTCTCTTTTTAAAGCCAATAAACGTGGCTTTTATAGCTTTTGGCTGTTTATCGCCTTATTCTTCATCTGCATTGGCAGTGAATTTATAGCCAATGATAAGCCGTTACTGATTCATTATGATGGCGCGTACTACTTCCCCATCATGAATGACTATGCCGAAACCACCTTTGGCGGCGACTTTGAAACGGAAACTGACTACCGTGACCCTTATGCCATTGACCTTATAGAATCAAAGGGCTGGATGGTGTGGCCGTTAGTGCGTTTTTCGTATAACTCGATTAATTACGACTTAAAGCAGCCCGCCCCTGCGCCGCCTGATACCACCAACATACTTGGCACAGACGACCAAGGGCGTGATGTATTTGCACGTATGCTTTACGGCTTCCGTGTTTCCATTTTGTTTGGCTTGATCCTGACCGTATTTAGCTCGATCATTGGCATCTTAGCAGGCGCGTTCCAAGGTTATTATGGCGGAAAGCTTGACCTTGTTATGCAGCGCATGATTGAGATTTGGTCATCTCTGCCCAGTCTTTATATATTGATTATCTTTTCTGCGATGTTCGTGCCGGGCTTTTGGACTCTGCTTGCTATCTTGCTGCTATTTTCATGGGTACGTCTGGTGGATCTTGTCCGCGCTGAATTTTTACGCGCCCGTAATTTTGAATATGTCCGCGCCGCCAAAGCGCTCGGCGTTTCAAGTATTACAATCATGCACCGCCATGTGCTGCCCAATGCCATGGTCGCAACGCTTACTTTTATGCCGTTTATCCTCACCGATTCTATTGTGGCGCTAACCAGCCTCGACTTCCTCGGCCTTGGTATGCCCCCTGGTTCTGCGTCAATTGGCGAGCTGTTAAAACAGGGTAAAAACTATGTTAAGGAAGCGCCATGGATTGGCATGGCTGCCTTTGCCTCACTTGCAACGATGCTGACATTGCTGACCTTTATTGGTGAGGCCGTGCGTGATGCATTTGACCCTCGCAAGAATATTAATTAAACTGCTTTATATTGACATAACGCCAGCGCTGACCTATATTGCCCATACAGGGAATAATAACAATAAAAGAAAAGAATATTATGCATAAGCAATATTCAAAAAATACAAGCCGCGCCTTAAGCGCCGTTTTTCTTGCCGCAACGATGCTTTTTACGCAGGCTGCAGATGCGCCTGATGCTCTGTATGAATCAGATATTACACCCTTTTGCGCAAATATACCCAACCACCTCATCGCGCACCACGAAGCAAAATACGGCCCTATTGATCGCAATGCCACCTGCCCATTTGCAGAGATCAAACACGGAGCCGATAAAACTTACAGTATTTTCTAAGCCACCCCCCGCCTAAATAAACACTTGATAAGCCGCCGCTTTGCATCGGTTAAGCTTGCTGTTTTTATATGATCTTCTATCATTCCCCCTATGATAGACAATAAAGACAATATATTACTCGAGATCAAAGACCTTTCCGTATCCTTTCATAATGGTCGGCAAGTCACTGATGCAGTTAAAAATGTAAACTTAACCATCCATAAGGGTGAAACGCACGCTTTGGTCGGCGAGTCCGGATCTGGTAAATCCGTTAGCGCTATGGCGGCGATGCAGCTTTTGCCCGCATCAGCACATTTCCCAAGCGGCGAAATTTTGTATAAAGGGCGCGACATCCTGACGCTCAACGATAAAGATTTACGCCAAATGCGCGGCGATGACATTGGCATGATTTTCCAAGAGCCGCTAACATCGCTTAACCCACTACACAGCATTGAAAAACAAATCGGCGAAGTGCTACGCTTGCATGACAGCCTAGAGGGCAGCGCCCTTAAAATGCGCATTAAAGAACTGCTCGACATGGTGCAGTTGCCGCGCATGAAAGAGCGCATGAACGCCTACCCGCATGAATTATCAGGCGGGCAGCGCCAACGCATAATGATTGCGATTGCCCTTGCCAATAAACCAGATTTACTGATCGCGGATGAACCGACAACCGCTTTGGATGTTACCGTACAGGCGCAAATATTAGACCTGCTGGCGGAGCTTCAAAAAGACCTTGGCATGGCGATGCTCCTCATCACCCACGACTTGCCCGTGGTGCAAAAATATACGCGGCATGTCAGCGTCATGCAGCATGGCAATATTATTGAGAGCAATGAAACCGCCAAGATATTCGATGCCCCCACGCAGGACTATACCAAGAAACTGATAAATTCCGTGCCTTCTGGCGGTGCGCACCCACGCGATCCGAACAAGCCTCACGGCCTGCTTGCAGAAGCCAAAAACATGAAAATATACTTCCCTCTGCAAAAAACGATATTTGGTAAGCCCAAAAGTTTTGTTAAAGCCGTTGATGATATTTCTTTTTCTTTAGAAGAAGGCGAGACCCTTGGCATTGTTGGCGAATCTGGCTCTGGTAAAACCACGCTCGGCCTTGGCGTATTGCGCCTGATTAAAGCAGAGGGCAGCATCGTATTTTGCGGCAAAGACGTTACAAAGCTAAATACCAAAGAACTGCGCAAAATACGTGAAGACATGCAGATTGTTTTCCAAGACCCGTTTGGCTCGCTCTCACCACGTATGAGCGTCGGGCAGATTATCGCCGAGGGTTTAAAAATTCATCAGCCTAAAATGGATAAAGCCGCACGTGACGCCGCCGTGATTGAGGCTCTAATCGAAGTTGAGCTTGACCCAGAAACGCGCCACCGCTTCCCTCATGAATTTTCAGGTGGACAGCGCCAGCGCATATCCATCGCCCGCGCCCTTGTGCTGAAACCAAAATTATTAGTGCTTGATGAACCAACATCGGCGCTTGATGTCTCCATCCAATCACAAGTCATCGACTTACTGCGCAAGCTGCAAACCGCGCATAATTTATCCTATATCTTCATCAGCCACGACTTACGCGTTGTCCGCGCCCTATCGCACCGCATCATCGTCATGAAGAACGGCAAAGTCGTCGAAACCGGTAATGCCGAAGATGTATTTAAAACCCCAAAAGAAGAATACACGCAAGAACTGTTAAAAGCCGCGCTGTATTAAAGGAATGAAGATTATATTGCCGAAGGCTTTACGATTGCTTGGCATGCTTGCCCAGCAGGGGCGCGCGTTAAATCGCAGCTGCGCATATCCAGCTCGTCATCAACAATTTTTGGCATGCGCTTATTAATGTTACCATCGACATAGGCTAAATAACTATCAATTATTTCGGCGCTATATGCGCCTTTCGTATTAAATTCACTCACGAGTGATTTTTGCCACAGTTTATTATTATAGCCATGTGGCATCAAATCAAAATCATCGCGTGACACGTCTAGATCCATGGCATGGAGCATTGAGCGCGTGACTGCATTACAGTTTTGACGCCCTTCATCCATTATCGATATTGGCGTATAGAAAATATCAAGCTCATTTATTTTGCGGCCAATCGCGCAGCCATCCAGCCACTCCGTCAGAACATCATGCTTATCGCCAACCATTACCGTGCGCATTGTCTGCGCCATGTTAGAGCGCCATGCGCCATTAGCATTTACAACTTTTAAACGTGAGAAATGTTCATCAACCTCTAAATAGCGGCAAGCCTTTTCAAAGTCCGCGAGCAAGTTAACCGAACTAGCAATCACGCCCATATAGCTTTGCACCGACTGGCCATTATGCATTAATTTATTCGTGTGGGGGTGGTAGGTAGTACCATGCAATTCCGAAACAACTTCATTATCAGGGTTCATTAACGCCAAAAATGAATGGCACGTATCTTTACCAAATATCATGCGGTCAATAGACCCTAGATCCATATTTTGTTCTGCTAAAACTATGCGCCATTTTCCTGTCATGTATAGAATATATCAAAAATAATATAGTTATATCAAATAATTTCATTGTGCATAGTATAAATAAATTTGCATTCCCCAGTATATTTCGTTAAATAGGTCGCAGCATTAACAAGGATAAATCGTATGAGCATTGAACAAAAACCTATACATGTAATTGGCGGCGGATTAGCTGGCAGTGAAGCGGCGTGGCAAATTGCGACAATGGGCGTGCCTGTTGTGCTGCATGAAATGCGCCCAGTGCGCGGTACAGATGCACATAAGACAGATGGTCTGGCGGAGCTTGTTTGTTCAAATTCGTTTCGCTCTGATGACGCGGAATATAACGCGGTTGGCGTTTTACATGCAGAAATGCGCCATTTAGGTTCGCTGATTATGCGTGAAGGCGATAAAGCCGCCGTCCCTGCTGGCGGCGCTTTGGCTGTTGATCGTGATGTGTTTTCTGACGGCGTGACAGCGGCGCTTGAATCCCATCCGTTGATATCCATTTCGCGTGAAGAAATTACAGCGCTTCCGAGTGAAGACATGGGGCGCGTGATTGTTGCGACTGGCCCATTAACATCGGGCGCTTTGGCAGAAGCTATTCGCGCAGAAACAGGCGAAGACGCTCTGGCATTTTTTGATGCGATTGCGCCGATTGTCGAAACAGACAGCATTGATATGGACGTGGCATGGTTTCAGTCCCGCTATGATAAATCTGGCCCTGCAGGAACAGGCAAGGACTATATTAACTGCCCAATGAACAAAGAGCAGTATTTCGCATTTATTGACGCATTATGCACGGCAGAGTACCTCGATTTTAAACAGTGGGAAAAAGACACCCCTTATTTCGAAGGCTGTATGCCTGTTGAAGTGATGGCTTCACGCGGCGTAGAAACTCTGCGCTTTGGCCCAATGAAACCTGTTGGCCTTAACAACCCCCATAAAAAAGAAGCCGATTACGAGCCTTACGCCGTTGTTCAGCTGCGCCAAGATAACGCGCTTGCGACGCTTTATAATATGGTTGGCTTTCAAACAAAAATGAAATATGCCGAGCAAATACGCGTCTTTAAAACGATACCCGGTTTAGAAAACGCCGTATTTGCACGATTGGGCGGCCTGCACCGTAATACGTTCATCAACTCACCACTTGTCCTTGATGGGCAGCTGCGCCTGAAAAAACGCCCACATATTCGTTTTGCTGGGCAAATTACAGGCTGTGAAGGTTATGTGGAAAGCGCATCTATTGGCCTTATCGCAGGACGTTTGGCTGCGGCTGAGCAGCTTGGCCTAGCGTTTGATACGCCGCCGCAAACAACGGCGCATGGCGCGCTAATCCACCACATTACAGGCGGCGCGGATGCCAAAACATTCCAGCCAATGAACGTGAATTTCGGGCTGATGGCACATATGGACGTCCGCAATGAACGCGGCAAATACGTTAAAGGCCGCGAGAAGAAAAAAGCCATGGCAGGCCGCGCCCTTGAAGATCTAAGCAAATGGGCTGAGGAGAATCTCGCCACAAGCAAGGCCGCTTAATAAACAAAAAAAGCCGCCATGCATTACACATGGCGGCGTAGCCTAATTATCCATTAACAGGCGAATTCTTTAACTTAAGCGGCAACGCTTTCAGTTGTTTTTTTAACGGCCTTGTTGATTTGGTCGTTAATTGGCTCAAAGCTATCAGTTGCGATTTTCACGCTAATTTCTGAAAGTTTTGTTGCGCTTGATACGATTGTATCAAAATGCTTTTGCGTTAGCTTGTTTTGAAGCTCTGTAAGTTCGTTAACGTCCTTACAAGAAATAATTGTTTTGAAAGCTTCTTGGTTTTTATTGGCAATATCTTGTGCCAATGCAACGGCTTCTTGGTTCATTTTTTCAACGCCTTTAGCCCAAATGCTCATGGACTTTTGCATTGCGCCGAATAATTCTTGGCTGCCTGCTGTTGCGTCTTTTGTAATTTTGTCAAAGTCATATGTCTTAGCTGTCATAATAGTCTCCATAAAATTAGTCGTTTGTTTTTTATTTTCAGTGGTTTTACGCGATTGTTTTTTAGCATCTGCTGTATGCGGCGCTTTCGCTTTAGGCTTTGCCTTTACCGTTTTCAGTTTCGTCACTTTATTGTCAGTGGTACTCATTGCTATTCCTCGCCTTCAATAGTATTTTCAAACATATACTCTCGTGAATTTTGTTATTTGCAATGGGTTCGCTCAAAATCGAGACCTTATTATTTTGCATTGCAACATAATCATTATCACACGCATTTTATATAGTGTCAAGCATATTTGTGCGGCGCACAATATTGTATTCATCTAATGTAAAACAAACGGCGTGATTTTCCACAAAGCCCCACAAATGGTTATAACTTATCTAAAATTCGAAACAGTTATTTGCCGCGACACCTCATAATTATGATATGATATACTCATAATAGAGTTATGTGCATAATCGACATATTATAATTGTTCTCTTGCTTATCACTCGCTAAAATAAAATAATCCTCGCGGGGAATCTTTAAATACTCCAATAAGAAAGACTGTTTGTATATGGCGCTGCTAAGCACTATCAAGACATATCTTATTTTATGCTTTGCTATTTTAGCGGCATCGGGATTCGCTGTGCCAAGCGCACAGGCAAAGCCCAACCCTAAATATGCTTCTATTGTTATTGACGCCGATACAGGCGCTATTCTATCTCAGCGCTATGCGAGTAAAAAGCTCTACCCTGCTTCACTAACAAAGGTCATGACATTAATGCTTACCTTTGATGCCATAAAAGCGGGAAAAGTTAGTCTTTATGACCATGTGAAAATTTCCCCTTATGCCGCGTCAATGGTACCGAGCAAGCTTGGGTTAAAGCCGGGCGAGACGATACGCGTTAAAGACGCCATCAATATATTGGTTACAAAATCAGCCAATGACATAGCCGTCGCCCTCGCAGAACATTTAGCAGGCACTGAATACAGATTTGCACGTATGATGACCGCAAAGGCGCGCAGTATTGGCATGGCGAATACAACATTTAAAAATGCTTCCGGTCTACATAATGACCGCCAGCTCAGCACCGCGCGTGACATGGCACAAATGGGCCGCGTACTTATTAATAGTTACGATGATTATTACCCTTACTTTTCACGGAAATCATTTCGCTATAAGGGCGTGACATATAACAACCATAATAAACTAATGCGTACATATAAAGGCATGGATGGCCTAAAAACGGGTTACACATCAAAATCAGGATTTAACCTTGTTGCCTCAGCCGAGCGTGATGGCAGTCGTATTATTGGCGTCGTTTTTGGCGGACGCTCAGGCACCACACGTAATAACCATATGAAAGTCATATTAGATAACGGCTTTAAGAAAATGGACACGCTACATTTAGCGCGCCTACGTGACATGCCACTGCCAAGGAAAAAGCCGGTAATGGTTTACGCCGCCGCGGATAAATCTGTGCCTTCAAGCCGGATAGAGCCTGCATCTGGAATATCGATATCACACGGCAGCATTAACACGGCCCCCCCTTCTGACCGCGCCTCTTTGTGGTCCGTGCAAATTGGCGCCTTTAAAAGCCGCGTAAGAACAGATAACTTACTGCAAGACGCCGTCAAGGTACTCCCAGAGGGACTTACAGGCGCCTACCCTATCATTGCACCTCTGCGCACAGCATCAAGCGGCTGGATGTTCCGCGCGCGCCTTGCTGGCCTAACGCAAACCCAAGCCAAAAGCGCCTGCCAGCATTTTAATGACTGCCTAATTGTCGGCCCGAAGCCATAAGGATTCTTTGCTAAGACGAAAAAATAAGACAAAAAAAATGCCCGTCACAAGAACGGGCATTTTGTTTATGTGTGCAATATAAAGCCAAGCTTTAAAATGGTAATTCCATACCCGGCGGTAAGCCCATATCCTGCATTGCTTTTTGTGTTTCTTCAGCCATGATCGTATCCGCCTTTGTGCGCGCATCATTTACAGCCGCCGCAATAAGGTCTTCCATGACTTCTGCTTCATCTTCTTTGATTAAAGACGTGTCAACGTTGAGACTTGTGACCATGCCCTTACAGCTCATCGACACTTTCACGAGACCTCCGCCAGAGCTGCCTTCAGCTTCCATTTGACCTACGCGGTCTTGCACTTCCTGCATCTTTGACTGCATATCTTGTGCTTGCTTCATCATTTTTTGAATATTCATCATCTCTATGTATCCTTCTCGTCTTCTTGTGGTTCGATAATATTTCTAATTTCAGTGCCTGGAAAAGCGGTTAGAATTTGCGACACAAAAGGGTCTTCCATGACCTCTTTCAATCTTATTTTAACTTTTTCCGCAGCACGCGTTGCCAACGTTTTCTGGCCTTTAGCCATTTCACCGATGCTAATCACCCAATCACGATGCCCCGTCAGCTTACGTATCTCCGTCGTAAACTCACCAACAAAACGCGCAGGAACATCTTCAGCAAGCGCGACTTCTAAACGACGGCCTTTAAATGAGATCAAATGCACATAATGAAATATCTGCCCCGCAAGCACCATCTTTTTGCTTTGCTCAAAAAGCGCAACGATATCTTCTAAGGTTTGTAAGTTCGCATTCGCGACGAACTGACCTTGCGCGGCTAGTTTTGTTTGCGTCGCCGCCTGCCCCGCGCCATGCACATTGCTCTGCATAGAGCGCCCAGCTAAAGATTCAGTTTTTTTTTGAGCCTCAGCGCTCATTTGAGTGGAATGCGCCGCGCCGCCGCCATCACTGCTCATTGCGCCTGTAGACATCGTAGCGCCGCTTTTCTTTAGCGCTTCAAGCTGCTTAATCAAACGGTCTGGATCAGGCAGATTTGCTGCATAAACCAGACGGATAACAATCATCTCAAGCGCGGCCTGTGGGCGCGGTGCTTGCATAACGTCTTGATGGCCCGCTAATAATATCTGCCAAGATTTTGCTAATGCAGGCAATGATAACTTACTTGCAATTTCATGGGCGCGCGTCAGCTCAGACTCAGGGAAACGGCCTTTTAAATTCTCAGGATTTTTTGTTGTATGAAGGCGCGTTAAAACATGTGACATATCAAGCATGTCTTGCATAACGACCATCGGCTCCGCCCCGGCATTATACAAATCATCCAGAATGTCTAACGCGTCTTCGGTTTTGCCAGTAACCGCAGCCTCAAACAAATCAAGAATGCGCCCTTGATCAGCAAGGCCAAGCATCGATTTAACTTGCTCCGCTGTGACCGCGCCCTCAGCCATAGAAATTGATTGATCAAGAATGCTTAAACCATCACGCGCAGAGCCATCTGCGGCGCGGGCAATCATGGCAAATGCCTCGTCATCGACATCCGTGTTTTCTTGTTTACAGATATCCGAAAACAGCTCGATTAACGTTGCTGGCTCAATACGGCGGAGGTCAAAGCGCTGACAGCGCGAAAGTACCGTTACAGGCACTTTACGAATCTCCGTTGTTGCAAAAATAAACTTTACATGCTCAGGAGGCTCTTCCAATGTTTTCAGCAGCGCATTAAACGCTGACTTTGAAAGCATATGAACTTCATCAATAATATATATTTTATAGCGCGCGGAGCTCGGCGCGTAACGCACGCTGTCCAAAATTTCACGGATATTATCAACGCCAGTATTTGACGCCGCATCCATTTCAATAACATCTGGGTGGCGGTCTTCGGCAATTGCACGGCATGTTTCGCAGTCATCCGTTGGGCCCGTTGTCGGCCCCGCTTTACCATCAGCGCCAGTGTAGTTCAACGCCTTCGCGATAATACGCGCCGTGGTTGTTTTACCAACCCCGCGCACGCCTGTCAGCATAAAGGCATGGGCAATACGCCCAGAATCGATAGCGTTTTTAAGGGTTTTAACCAATACGTCCTGCCCACGCAAATCATCAAAGTTTTGCGGGCGGTATTTCCGCGCGAGGACGCGGTACTCTTTATTTGGTTCAATATTGTTTTCAGCCATAATGACTTAATAACGAGATTCGCCCCCAATCACAACACAAACTAAGATTCAAACGGCAATAGCCTGTGTAGAAATCCAGAGTTCATACCTAGCAGCCTAGTAGTTTGAGCAAGCTGAAAGTCATGAACGCAAATTTTTACGTTCATGCGAGGGTTGCGCGCGTTATAAAAACGTCAAGCTGAACAAAACAGGAATTTGGGAAAGGGAAAGATAAGAAGAAAAAGAAGACTGGACACGACCCGAAAAGCATCGTTGCGGCTGCTTCGTTTCCGACCTGACCGGATTCACAAAGTCTTCGCCCGCGCCAGTCTTCCATGACTTATATAAGGGCTGCCGCACTAATTATCAAGTGCAAATTTCACAGAATGCGAAAAATCCACCACGAATGCATAATGCCGTGGGCGTGGTTAAATATTTTGATTCGTTTCATACCCCGCTCGCCGTCAATGTAAACGCACCTAACGTCGCACATGACTTTAAACTCTTATTTGTCATTATACTGCAATGCACGCATAACGAGTCGTTTTTTATTTACTTCCTATGCGTGAAAACAAAAAAAAGGTTAAGAAAAATAAATTTCTTCCCCCTTCAATATAATTACTTTTTACTAATATTTTTCATTTTATGCCGTTATTCCTGCATTGGAAATGAAAATTTAAATTGCTTATTTGTTAAGTTTGGAGCCGTTTCCTTCACTTTTTACAGCATTACTTCACTGCAGCAAAAACACACGCTATGGGTGCATATTGCAGCGCAGCCATAGCTATGCATTTTATGCATATGACGTATTCTCATTTTTTTATGGACGTGGAGAGTCAAACCGTTATATAACCCTGTTCATCGGCGCTGAGGCGTCGGTACGGGCTCTCCTCCCAGAGCCCTAGCGTCTTCCCAGACGTGAAACCTCCCTGTTCAACTCGCCGGGCCATTGTGCCCGGTATTTTTTTACCTAAATTTTGGTCTCCCTTATTCCCGCCCACAATCATTTTATTGGCAAGTAATTGTTTTTTAGAGTATAATCAAGTCTGATGAGTAAGAATAAAAAAAGAGTAGTAGTCCTTTTCACTTATGGCGGCGGTCTTCGCGGTCTTATCCCTGCACATATAATGGCACGTATTGAATCCGTCACAGGAATGGCGATGTCAGATATGGTTGATATTTTCTGCGGCCCCTCAACAGCATCCATTTTAAACTCGGCATTAAACATGCCTCACCCAAGACGTCCTGATCGCCCACGTTTCGCCGCAAGGCAGATGGTGCGCTTTTATGAGCGCGAGGCAAGTTATCTGTTCCCCACCGACTCCACACGGGCATTTCGTGGCTTAATTCATGACTTTAACAATCGCATGATGAAGATTGGCCAGCTTGACCGCCTTTTAAGGCATGGTCATTACGACCCTGCACGCCTTGGACGCGCTTTACGTGCCCTGTTCGGTAAACATAAATTAGAAGACTCATTATCATCACTCATCATTCCCGCTTATAATATTGAAGGCAATGCCCTGCAGGCGATAAAAGAGCTTGAAGAAACGCCAGATGACCCTGCGCACACTAAGAACAACATAATTGATAGTGGCGGCTACGCCATGTGGTTTAAAAATATACGCATTGCAAATGCGCGCAATTTACACCCCGTACCAGACATAGAGCTTTATAATGCCGTTATGGGCAGTACAGCGGCGCCGACACTATTCCCGTGCCACCGTTTCGTCCACAAACAAGCGGAAAACAAAAACACCTTTCCTGTTTCCCTGATTGATGGCAGCCTTTTTGACAATCCATGTATCAGTTACATGGGCGCAATACGCCAGCACTTACCAAAAGACGCCGAAGTCGTGATGATTTGCCTTGGTACAGGCTACACTAACAAATCCGTTTCGCACCGTGACTGGAATAAATACGGCGCGCTTGGCGTGGTTGACCCAAGCAATGACTTCCCGCTCATCAATATCTTCTTCCACGCACCTGAATCTGCGCTGCTTGGGGCTTTTAAAGATGAACTTGGTGACAACACATTTGTTTTCAACAAATCACTGAATGAAAAAGACAAATCCACAATACCGAACGCAGCCCCTGATGATAGCTCACCTGAGAACATCAAAAAACTACGCCAGTTTGCCTATGATATCATGAGCGAGAATGAGCGAGACTTCAATAAAGTCTGCCATTTATTGGCAGAAAACGGCGAAGAGCGGCTTAAAGAACGCAAACGCGGCGGCTTATTCCATTTATTCGGTGAATAACAAACGCTTATCCTGAACGCAAATTCTCCAAAGCTTCCTTCAGATTGAAAAGGTACAGCAGGTTTTTTAATGCTTGTCCGCGATCTGACGTTAGGCGCGGGTCTTTTTGCACAATAAGCTGCGCTTCATCACGCGCCATAGCAATTAACTCACCGTGCGATGATAAATCGGCGAGCATATAATCAGCAAGACCGCTCTGGCGTGTGCCAAGAATATCACCAACACCACGCAGACGCATGTCTTCTTCAGCAATCAAAAAACCGTCTTCAGTGTCACGCATAATTTTAAGGCGTGACTTCCCTGTTTCAGATATGGGCGTTGCATAAAGTAACATGCAGTGCGATTGCCGCTCACCGCGCCCCACACGCCCGCGCAATTGGTGGAGCTGCGCTAAGCCAAAGCGCTCGGCATGCTCAATCACCATGATGGTTGCGTTTGGCACATTCACCCCGACTTCAATCACGGTCGTTGCGACAAGAATATCTAAATCTCCCGCCGCAAATTTTTTCATCACTGCGTCCTTATCCTCGGCCTTCATGCGCCCATGAACAAGGCCGACGCGCTCACCCAGTATAGATTGCAGCACATCAAACCGCTCCTCAGCGGCGGCGAGGTCTAAAACTTCAGAATCTTCAACCAACGGGCAGACCCAGTATATTTGCGCGCGGTCCTCTTTAATTTTACGAATAAGCCCCGCTACCATGCCTTCGATTTTGCTTTTGGGCAGCAAGCGTGTATCAATGGGCTTACGCCCCGCTGGCTTTTCATCAATCCGGCTAACATCCATATCGCCATAAGCCGTTAGCGCCAGCGTTCTAGGGATTGGCGTTGCTGTCATCACCAGTACGTCACTGACACCTTTTTGTGAAAGCCGCAAGCGTTGTTGCACGCCGAAGCGATGCTGCTCATCAATCACAGCGAGGCCTAAATCTTGAAATTCAACTTTATCTTGGAACAAGGCATGGGTACCTATAACAATCTGTGCCGCGCCATTTTGCACCTGCTTTAACAGCAAGTCTTTCGCTTTACCTTTATCACGGCCAGTCAGCACGACATAACGTACGCCAAGCTTCTCGAATAACGGCCCTAAACTTTCTGCATGTTGACGTGCCAGAATCTCTGTTGGCGCCATTAGCGCGGCTTGCGCGCCACATTCAACCGCATTTAACATCGCGGCGCAGGCGACCACAGTTTTCCCTGAGCCAACATCCCCCTGCACCAAACGCACCATCGCAAGCGGTGAGATCATATCTTCGTCAATTTCACCAATCACGCGCTGCTGCGCCGCAGTTAGCGTAAACGGAATATTCTGTAATAACAGTGAGCGCAGCGCACCAGATATGCCCGTAAAAGCACGCCCTTTGGCTTTTTGCTGCGCGCGGCGAATTAAAGTGAGCGCCAATTGATGCGCGAGCATTTCATCGTAAGCGAGGCGTAAACGTGCTTTACAGTCCAAGGAGACCATGCTCTCGCTCATCGGGTGGTGCAATGACAGCAGCGATTCTCGCCATTTACTCCAGCCGCGTGCCTTAATAACGCTTGGGTCTTGCCATTCTTCTAAATCGGGAGCCTGTTCCAATGCCACTAGAATTGCTTTGCGTAGTACCTTATGCCCGAGCCCTTGGGTCAAAGGATAGACAGGCTCGACTTTATCAAATATGCCCTCTTCGTCTTTTGAGGTTGCAAAATCTGGATGCGTAATCTGCGCGCGCCCACGGTAAAACGCCAAAGTGCCACTAATTTGCTGCGTTTCACCAATCGGGAAACTCTTTTTCAAATAATCTTCTCGGGCGTGGAAAAACACTAAATCGAGCTGCGCATCTCCAGCCACACAATGAATGCGTGAAGGCATATTGCGTTTACGGCCAATGCTATATTCATGTACATTCACATTGACGATAACGACTTTGCCGCTGTCGCCCTCGACGGGGTTTTCAATATGGGTGCGCTCAACCACATCTACAGGTGCGTGGCAAAGTAAGTCCCAAAGGCGCTCACCATCGCATAGACGTTCAAATAATTTCGCACTTCTTGGCCCAACACCAGGCAATGCGGTGACGGATCTGTATAACGGATCTAAAATAAAGGGGCGACCTTGCACCTCGGCTTTAAGCTTTGTATTCTGCATATCATAACATTACTCAAAAACAGGCATCTGACAATGGATAATCGTCGTAAAAAAATACTTTTTCGCTCATGGCACCGCGGCACAAAGGAAATGGATCTGATTATGGGCAATTTCGCTGATAAATATATCAAAGACCTATCCGATGAGCAGCTTGATGCCTATGAAATCCTGTTAGAAGTGCCGGATTTAGATGTCTATGATTGGGTATCAGGCAAGGCTGATGCTCCCGCGAATGCGCCTTACAGCACGTTGCTAGAACAAATTATCGACAATAAAGTTTATGAATAATGCTTAGAACCTTTGCGTTTTGACGTAAATACGCTTAAGTTTAAAGCTTAACAAAAAACAAAAAATTAGAACAGATGATTACCATTCATGGCGACGAAATTCGCAAGCTTTGTATAAGTGATATGCATTTCACTTATAAAGACTTCATTGACCCTAACAGTCAAATGTCCGCGCTTTATAAAGGCTTTGTCGATTATGCCACGCAAAGTGATGCTGACCTTATTGTGAATTATGGTGACACGATATCATCTGAATATTTATGGTATTTACACAGCCTATCGAGCAACTCTCTTGCTCCAAATGTAAGTGAACAAAGCCGCAAAGAATATGCAGAGCAGCTTACTCGACGCCGTCTGCGCCATGACAGCGTCAAGCCAGATAGCTTTCATTCTATATCGCATTTGATTCAGCAATTCGCACGCGCATCCGGTTATCAGACGCCGCTGACATTGACTGAAATTGAACATAAGTTAAATGAGATCCGCACCCATGATAGCGACGTCATGCGTCACATTATCACCCAGCAAAATTCAAGTGCTAAACCGTTCTATATTTTACACGGCAATCACGAATGCATCACGCTGTCTGAAAGTGAAGTTGCGGGTATTTTTAACCGCGCCTCTGGACACAAGGGCGTCACACGCACCAGCCATCAATATTCATTTTATAAAGACTTTGAATTAATTAATGCAGGGCGCGACCCCATATATGCCCGTGAAATTTTCTTTAACGCCAACGTCCATAACCACGCCAAAGGCGGCCTTGTGTTTGCGCCATATGATATCGAATGGCTACAAGACACACTCGCGGCGACAAAAGGTCACGCAGTCATCAATATGCATATCCCGATCAGCTTTGACCAAACACCGGAACAAGACCCGTATTCAATAACGCGCAGCTATAAAGAATCTGCGGCGCTGCGGAATATTTTGGGGCAAGCGGGCAATGTCGCTTTGGTGAATATGGGGCATATTCACCGCATTATGTACGACCAAATCCAAGGTGTGAATTATTTAACCATGCCCTCCTTCCGTCACATCCCTTCTTTTGTCGCTGATGAAGGCCGCAAGGGCCTGAAAGATCCCACTGGTTATTTCCATGAAGTCTCCCTCAACTTCGGTAATATGAATGCGCAGGTCGAACGTAAGCGCGTCTTACTGAACAAAGACAATAAGACGTCAATAAAATCAGAGCGTAAAGAACGCCCAAATTTCGCACCCCAGTCACCTTTCAGCTTTGACTTATAGGTACGGCCTCTCCTTTTGCATAAGTCTTGCTTTTTGGCGCGGGATGTTATATAAACGCCAGCAATGTAGAAAATAGGAGAATTTAATATGTTGCATGATGAATTTTTAAGCGTCGCGAAAAAATTAAATAACTTTTTAGCAAAAAGCCTTGATAGCTTTTCGAACACAGACGACAAAGGCCAGAGCATTGGCACGTTATTGGCGTTCAACCATTTTGGTAGCGCATTTATGTCTGTCGCAAAACATAACGGTATTGTACCAGATGAAAAAGTTGCAAGAGACCTTAATGATTTAGCCGTAACCGTAAAAGATTTAGCCGAAACGCTAGATAGAGAGCAAGGCATGGATGATGTTGATTTCCGCCGTGACATACAAAGCACAGTGAACAAGCTTGCTGCAAACGGTATAGGGTAAATAGCAAACCGCGGAGCCCACCCTAATATTATTAGGGGGCGTTAAGCCGTCAGCATTGCGGCGCAAACTCTGCGCCCATCGGCAAGCAGAGTATTAAAAGTACGGCACGCGGCGCCTGTGTTCATCATATCAGGCGCTATGCCTTTTTGCTGTAAGCTTAACTTTAAGGCTGGTGCTAGAAACTGAAAATCCGCGCCCGTTCCCATTAACAGCACATCAAATGCGCCTTCGGCTTTTGCGGCAATAATCGGCGCGAAGTCTTCTATTGTTAACGCGGCAACGTCTTTATCAACAGGCCAGTCAATGACGCGCTCCGTGAACACTAAAACATTGCCCTGATGAACATCACCACTAATTTTAAACTGTCCGCCCTTATAAGACTGAACGACCATGCTTTGCGCTGAAATACGGGGCGTAATATCCATTAAGCTTTATTCGCGTCATTTTCAGAGTCACTGTCAACCGCAGCTTTTTTCGCGCCATGACGTAAGTCAAACAACATCAATACAGGTGATGCAACGAAGATAGATGAATATGTACCGATCAAGATACCGAAGATTAACGCATCAACGAACCCTTGAATAACCTCGCCGCCAAACACCCAAAGGGCAACGAGCGCGAGAAGCGTCGTAACCGATGTCATAACGGTACGCGATAATGTGGAGTTAATGGCGCGGTTAAACACCTCACCCAGAGCTGTCTTTTTATATTTACGCAGCATTTCACGTACGCGGTCAAAAACAACAACCGTATCGTTGATCGAATAACCGGCAATCATCAAAAGCGCAGCAACGGTCGAAAGGTTAAACTCCATTTGTAGGAAAGCAAAGAGACCAATTGTCGCAATCGCGTCATGGGCAAGCGCTGCGATAGCCGCTACGCCAAACTGCCATTCAAAACGGAACCAGATATAAACAAGAATACCACCGAGAGAGAAAATAATCGCCAATAAGCCCGCTTTTTTAAGTTCTTCGCCAACTTGCGGCCCAACAAATTCAGTACGGCGCAGCTCATAACCAGCCGTTATACGCTCCGTAAGCAAATCCGTGACTTTATCAATTGCTGCATCTTGTACTTTTGCATCGCCTTCTTGTTCACGCAAGCGGATAAGAAGCTCTGTTTCTGCGCCGAAGGTTTGCAGCGATACGCTGCCAAGGCCAAGGTTGTTCAATGCGACACGGAGAGCCGACAGGTCTTCTACTTTTTCTGTTTGGATTTCAACGACGGTACCACCTGTGAAATCAATGCCGAAATTAAGCCCTTTGGTGGCTATAAAGAAAATCGACATTGTCAGCAAAACAAACGACAGCGCGAAAGCAATTTTGCGCTTACCGATAATATCAAACTTTGTATCCGCAGGGATAATTTGAAGGCCTTTTAAAAACATATCTATACCTTAACCTATTTTATTAAATTGGCAGTTCTTTGCGCTTGGCATTTTTCTTATTTTTAAGCCAAAGCACAACCAATAATCGTGTCACCATAATCGCAGAGAAAAATGACGTCATAATCCCCACAGCCAACGTGACGGCGAACCCTTTCACTGGTCCCGTGCCAAAGGCAAAAAGCAATATAGCGGCAATTAATGTTGTTACGTTTGAATCGACAATGGTTGTCATCGCACGGCTATATCCTGAATCCACAGCAGCCATCACGTTTTTACCTTCGCGCAGTTCTTCGCGTATACGTTCAAATATCAACACATTCGCATCAACGGCCATACCAATTGTTAAAACGATACCCGCAATACCCGGCAGCGTTAACGTCGCTTGCAATCCTGAAAGCACGGCAAAAATAAGCGCCATATTGACCATCAGCGCAATATCAGCAAACACACCAAAAGTACCGTAAGCCACGGCCATAAAGACAAGAATAAGAATTAAACCGACAAGTGAAGCTTTTTTGCCTGCCTCAACAGAATCGGCGCCAAGTGATGGACCGACGCTACGCTCTTCAACGACATATAATTCCGTTGGCAGGGCGCCCGCACGCAATAACAGCGCAAGCTGAGAGGCTTCTTCAACCGTGAAGCTGCCTGAAATTTGCGCGCTGCCGCCACATATTGGCTCGTTTATACGCGGCGCGCTTAAAACAATATCATCAAGTACGATAGCGAAAGGGTTGCCGCTATTATCGCTGGTAACCTTACAGAACTTTCTAGCCCCTAGACCATTAAGGCGGAAGGTAACAAGTGGCTGACCTTCTTGAAAAGCGGCCTGTGCATTCGTCAGCATATCGCCCGTCAGCATTGAACGGCGCTGAATGCTTATTTCTTCAGCTGGGTTTTCAGCCATAGGCAGAAGCTTAGAGCCTGTTGCATGACGTGCCCCAACATTGACAAGGTGGAAGCTTAGCTTTGCTGTCTTGCCCAAAATCTCATCAAGTTCTGACGTGTCTTCTAAGCCTGGGATTTGAATCAAAATACGGCGATCACCCTGTCTTTGGATAATCGGCTCACGCGTGCCTGTTTCATCTATACGGCGACGGACAATTTCAATCGACTGTGCGATTGTTTTATCCGTGACGTCTTTAAGAAACACAGCATCAAATTTACCAACCAGCGTATTGCCTTCTACGCTGAGCACCAAATTCGGTGCGGCCTTAAACATAATTTTGCGGGCTTTTTCAACAGACTCACCTTGACGCAGTGATATACGCACACCTTCGGTCGAAGTCACCGGTCGCGATGATGAAATTTTCTCTTTACGTAGATCTGAGCGAATTAAAGCTGCTAAATCATCGGCGCGTTCAAGGACAACGCTGTCAATATCCGCTTCCATTACACGGTGGACACCGCCCCTGAGGTCTAACCCCAAATTCACAGTTTTACTAGGAAACCATGATGGCAGTGTTTCATTTACCCATGCGCGCTGTGATGCGCTCATCATATTTGGTGAAGCAAACAAAAATGCTAACACACAGGTTAAAATGATCATGTAAATTTTAGTGCGCGAAAATTGCAGCATGTCCTTCGAGCCTTTTTAAAACGTAGCTTTATTTTTTAGGTGTTTTGCTTTTCTTTGCTTTTGCTGGTGCTTTACTTTCAGCAGCCGCAGCAGCAGCTTTTGCCTTAGCATTATCATTGCCTGGCTTTGTAGTATAAACAGAAGAAATCGCAGAACGAATAACCGTCACTTTTTGTGAATTGCCTATATCAAGGACAACTTCGCCATCATCGTTAATTTTCTCAATTTTGCCAATAAGGCCGCCCTGAGTTACAATTTTTGCGCCTTTTTCTAGGCCTTGAAGCATATTCGTATGTTCTTTAAAACGTTTTTGCTGTGGTCTAATCAATAAGATATAGAACATTACAACAAGAATAAGGATCAAAACCATATTCGCCATAAACGCATCGCCTGTACTGGGCATAGCACCCGCTGTTTCTGGTAGAACATCCATCGCAACATCTTCTGCTGCATGAGCTAAATTAATGAGCATGGCCCAAATATCCTTTCATAGTTTTTGCATGTTTTAGAAATCAGGACTATAATTATATTCGTGGGAATAGCAAGTAGACTTATATCAAAGATGTAATTAAGTTGTAGATTGCCTCGATCAAATTTTTGACTCAAAGAACAAAGGACTTACACCGTGAAAAACTTAGCGCTATTTTACGCTTTAGTGTTGTTGATTTTTATGCCCACACAAGCATGGGCACAGAAAAAAGAAGTTTATCGTGCGTCCAATATGACCGTCAAGATAGACGTCATCTTGGGCACATATGATGCAACAACAGGAAAGCACGTGATTAGCCCACCCATCAACTTCGGAAGTTACCGAAGCTGGTTTGATTTTTCCGTCAAGGTTGATGATATGGCGTCTGCGCCAGTAAATGCCGAGCTCGGTGACTTTTCAACCGAAGACTTTGTTATGGTCAAAGAGTATGACAGTGAAGGCTTAATCACGCGCGAAACCGTATTTACGCCAGGGTTGATTCAGACGAACATTTTTGAAGTCTCTTTCTTTGAGCGTTTAAATCAAGCCGATTACTTCTTCCTCGACATGGTCGAAATGCAAATGAACCTCGCGTCATTTGGCGAGTATATTGATTACGAAATCAAGCCCAAAAAAAGTGGAATCGTTATCCAATACCCCATTTCAAATATACTACCGAATCCTGTATGGCAGCTAAAAGACAGCGTTTATGTTGAAAAGATGATGTCTCACCTAGATTTCAACACCCAGAATTATTACGAGGTTTTTTATAAAGACGCAGATTCCATTAAACGTGTGGAGTCGTATACAAAGAAAGAAAAAGATGTCTTTCACATCCATATCAACGTAGAAGATGAAGCTATCCCTTATAAAGTATACGTTGATGATGGTGGCGCCCTCGCCTTAAAGCGTACATCGTTCAAACGTATAATCCTCGACAAAATGGATTACTACACATTCTTCTCTGACTTCTTTAATAAGCAGCTTCTCAAACAAGAAGCGCAAGCAAGCGAAGAAAGCCCCGTTGATCCAGTCACAGAAGAGTAGACAGACAGCCCCCAAGCACACGGCCAATCAAAGCATTAAACGAGCATTATGATTTTTGTAAAAACTGTATCGGGTTCTTTGTTTGCGCGCCCTTGCGCAGTTCAAAGTGAAGCTGTGGCGTTTCAACATTACCCGTTGAACCAACAGTGCCTATCGCCTGCCCTTTGCGCACAGCGCTGCCACGCCTAGCGGTTATTTTATCCAAATGTGCATAGGCTGAAACCCAGCCATCTATGTGCTTCACAAGCAGCAAGTTGCCATAGCCGCTAATTTCATCACCCGCATAGACAATCACGCCGTTTTCTGCGGCTTGCACCTTTGTACCGCGTGGCACGGCAATGTTAATGCCGTCATTATATAGCCCGTCACGCTTACCGCCATAAGACGACACAAGCTTGCCGCGTACAGGCCAGCTAAAGTCTCTACCGGCACGTTGTGGGATTTGCGTTTTGATATATTTACTACCACCCGACTTTTGCTTGGCACGCGAGACGGGCTTCCCTACAGCGCTCTCTACGTTATCTGTGTTATCCTGTGGTCGCGACGTTGGCACGCGCACATGAGCAAACTGCTCACCCTGTGCATCCGGCGCATTTTCTATTTTATCCAAATCATAAGATGTCGGTAATCTCAGCACTTGCCCCGCGCGTATTGTATACGGTGCGCGCAGATTGTTTTCATGGACAAGGCGATTCATGCTTAACGCAAACAAACGTGCAATTTCATAAATCGTGTCACCTGGCTTAACCGTGTATTGGCGCGGCGGCGGCATATCTAAGCGCTGCCCGACTTTCAACATATACGGCGCGGAAAGCTTATTGCGCAGAATAATCTCTTGCATCGGTATGGTGTAATTCTTAGATATACGCCAAATATTTTCGCCTTCAACAATGGTATGGATACCTGCGCTGCCCGCCCCCGTGCCTTCACCGTAATGAATAACCGGCGCACGGTGCTGCGCGCGACTACCAAGGCAGCTGCTCAAGCATAGGGATGCCACTATAAGCGTTATAGCGGTGCATCCTTTTTGTTTTGATTTAAGCATTCGTTGGTAATTCATTGCGTGCATATTCACTTGCATTAGGGACATCAGGTAATAGAGGAACAAATTTCACAGGAAGAATATCTGTAATCGAATACGTATCTTCATCTAGTTTTTCGTAGCGCTTCAAAACTTGGTTCACGCGATCACCCACAGGAACAATCATTATACCACCAATTTTCAGCTGTTCAAATAATGCATCTGGCGGGCGCTCAAACGCCGCCGCAGTCACAATGATTTTGTCAAAAGGCTTTTGCTGCGTCCAGCCTTTCATGCCATCCGCGGCCATTGCCGTGATATTATTGATTTTTAACTCGCTGAAATGTTGCTGCGCGATATCTAACAAAGGCTTATGACGCTCAATTGTATATAAACGTCGGCATATTTTAGCAAGGATCACAGCCTGATAACCAGAGCCCGTTCCAACCTCTAACACTTTATCACGGTCGCTCAGCTTTAATGCCTCGCTCATAACCGCGACAACGAAAGGCTGGGAAATCGTCTGCCCCAAGCCTATCGGCAACGCCATGTCTTCATAGGCCTTATCATGCAGCGCCTCGGGGATAAAATTTTCCCGCGGCGTAGTTTCAATTGCGGAAAGGACACGAGTATCTTGTACTCCCATATTGCGCAACTTCATGATTAAACGTATTTTTCGCGTACTTGCTGTATTCATTACCGCGCGTTATCCCTTAACCTGCTTTGACGAGCTGCTGTGCTTCGCCATTTTTGGGCAGAATTTTATCAATGCCACCCATATAAGGTTTCAACACGTCCGGCACAAATACGCCGCCATCGGCCTTGTCATAGTAATTTTCGACAACAGCGATCAAGGCGCGGCCAACGGCAACGCCAGAACCGTTTAATGTATGAACGAAGCGTGTTTCGCGTTCATTGCTTTTACGGCAGCGTGCTTTCATGCGGCGTGCCTGAAAATCACCCGTGTTAGACACTGATGAGATTTCACGGTAAAGCTGCTGACCTGGCAGCCAAACTTCAAGGTCATGGGTTTTTAATGCACCAAAGCCTGTGTCACCAGAACACAGCATAACTGTTCGGAATGGCAACTCGAGTTTTTTTAAAATATTTTCAGCGCAATTTGTCATCCGCTCATGTTCTGCCCAGCTTTCCTCAGGCGTTGTCACTGATACCATTTCGACTTTGTAAAACTGATGCTGGCGCAGCATCCCGCGCGTATCACGCCCTGCTGACCCTGCTTCTGAGCGGAAACACGGCGTAAATGCAGTGTAACGGCGCGGCAGATCACCTTCATCAACAATCATATCGGCAACAATGTTGGTCAAAGATATTTCAGACGTTGCAATCAACCAGTGGCCTTGCTCTGTTTTAAAGCTATCTTCACCGAATTTTGGTAATTGCCCTGTGCCATACATGGCTTCATCGCGCACCAATAAAGGCGGAGAAACTTCGATGCAGTCATGCTCTTGCGTGTGCGTATCAAGCATAAACTGCGCCAAAGCACGTTCTAAACGCGCAATGCCAGAATGCAGCATAACAAAACGCGAACCAGATATTTTCGCTGCGGTTTCAAAGTCAATCATGCCCAAAGCTTCGCCAATCGCGACATGGTCAGGAAAATCTTTATCGCCGACATATTTCGGCTCTCCCCATTTGCGAATTTCGATGTTATCAGATTCGTCTGCGCCATCAGGCACATTTTCATTCATAATATTCGGTAATTTGAAAAGCAATGTCTCGACTTCGCCAGCCAGCTCGCGATCGCGCTCTTCCAAAGCGGTAATTTCATCTTTCAGGCTGCTGACTTCAGCCATGATTGCATCCGCATCACCGCCTTTTGATTTAATCATGCCTATTTCTTTGGAGAGTTCTTTGCGCTTTTGCTGTAAGACCTGCAATTTCGTTTGACCATCACGCCACTGCGTATCAAGCGCCAAAATTTGCGGTGTTTGCGGCTCTAGGCCTCTTCGCGCCCATGCTTTGTCAAAAAATTCAGGCTCTTTTCTTATTGCTCTTATATCAAACATGTCTATCTTCTATGTTGTAGTGTTTATTACCTATCACAGAAAATAACGATAAATATGGTTTCAGACAAGAGAATCTATCAACTCATACCGCCAAAAAGTGAAGAAAGCCTGCCGATTCTTTTTGAATCTCCCCATAGTGGCACGTTTCACCCCGAACACGGCGAAGAAAACATCAGCCAAGGCCATGTTTATGCGGGCGTCGATCGTGCTGTGCATCGGATTTTCGGCTTTGCTCCTGAAATTGGCGCGCCGCTACTGCACGCTTTCTTCTGCCGCTGTTATATTGACGCCAACCGTGCATTGGACGATATGCGCCCAGATTGGTTTGATGCGCCGTGGCCCCAGCCATTATCCCCGAGCGAAAAAAGCCATAACGGCATCGGTCTTGTTTGGCCTGATAAAGATGGCGCCTGTTTTAGCCCCCAAGATATTTTAGCGCGCATCTCAACATTTTACAGCCCCTATCACCAAGCCATACGTGATGAACTTATGCGTATGCATACACGCTACGGCTATGCGTTGCATGTCAGCTGCCATTCTGCGCCGGATAGTATTATGAAGCCGCAGATAAACCCGCGCGTAAATTACACCGCCGATATTGTGATTAGCGATAATTTTGGGCATACTTCCGCCCCTTTTATCGGCAAAATCTTACGCCGCGCCCTCACGGAGCATGGATATAAAGTCCTGAGTAACGACCCTTTCCAAGGCGATGAACTTATCAACGCCAATGGCACGCCGCAGAACCACATTCACAGTATTCAAATTGAAATCAATCGCGGCTTATACATGCACGAAGCCACCCACAAGATCGACGAACATCGCCTTGCCATGCTAAGCGCAGATTTGAAACAAAGCTTTATTGCACTTTATAAAGAAATCCAGCACAAAATGTAATTTTCATAAAGGTCTTGTTTTTTACATAACGCTATGTTATAAAAATAGCTTTTATGGGATGGAGAGCGCTATGAATCTTACCAATGGCGAAGCTGAAATTGACTTAACAATGCTATACAACGAGCAAACAATACGCTGCAAAATCCCCGTAGCCGCAATCTGCGGAAAGGTCGTTGATGTTAAAAATGATGAAAACCATACCATCATAACGTTAAACAAATCCGTCCAAGTCTTTGATAGCTACAACACATTTTCAACACTCACTGTACAGCAGAATATTGATGAGGTTAGCGCGCTTTGCGCTCAGGCCTTAGAAGACGAGAAAATCAGAAACTTAGAGCTGTTAAAAAAATACAGACTCAGCCCTATAGGATAAAGAGGAAACACCATGAGCTTAACTGAGAACTTTAAAGTTTTTGCCGCTGTTACGGGGAATATGTCAGGCACTACCCTTTATATTGATATACAACGCATAGGTGGAATTTTCTCTTCACAGCACAGAGACTGCCAACCTGGCGCGAAAGCCTTATTACGCTTTGCTAAATCTGACGATAAGAATGAAGAAATTTGTATCAGAGAGACGCCTGACGAAGTTGTATCCCAAATCACAAAAAAACAGAAAGAGCTTCTCGGCGGCAACCTGTTAAAGGCCTTTATCCCTGTTTCATTTATGAACAATGAGTTGACAGCGCAGCTCCCCATTGACTCTATTAAACGCATTGCATCTGCCAAATGTGATGCCCCATCCCCTAGCTGTATAATCTATTATAATACCATCGGCATAAATGGAATGCAGCTGACCATCGCTGGCTCAGCCGAAGATATTGAAAAAACAATCTACGATAAACAAAAGCAGCAAGCACTGCTTATTAAACGCATGGCCTTAAGCGCTGTCATATAAAGGAAAGAACAATGAGCCTAATCAACGATTTTGAAATTACCGTCCACGCAATGGACATTACCGAAAGCGGAGGCTTCAAGCCTTGCACAATTAATGTTGACAGCGTGTTTATGGTGAGCGATGTAAGCAGCGAAGACGATAAACAAAATTTGGACGACATTGCGAATAGAGATAAGCAACACGCACGCTTAGATTTAAAGCATTTATTTTCTACATCTACTCAAATCGCAACGGCAGGCGCAGGCGGCGGCGCGCATTCTAGCAAAGAATTTCAAAAGGCCAAATCTGCCCTCTTCACATTAGAAACAGCCGAAGAAATCGCAAAATTAAAACAAGACGGACAAAAAGCGCATTTAAAAATGCTGCGTGAAGCACGTGTAAACATAATTTAGAAAAGGATAAGACTGTGAGCCTCGCTGATAATTTTAACATTACTGTTCATGCCAATAACGTTACGAACTAGAACACGTTTACGCCCTATATTGTTGAGTATTCAAACATTGCGGGTCGCGTTTCACTCGTTAGCGGTGAGGACAACCAAAAACAATGTATTGAAAGTGGCAGCCATTATCACGCATTGGCGTATTATAAAGAAAAGAAAGGTTATCATACAAACAGACAATATTCGCACCCCGCTTAAAGAGGCGAATGCTTATATTGATGATATTGTAGATAAACATACTCAAGACGCTTACAACAAGCTCCTAAACAGCCGCCTACACGTTGGCTAGTCACGTTATAAAAAAGCGCCCCATGACAGAGCGCTTTTTTTATTCTATAGCAAGAGATATGACTTAATTAGTCATCACGGTGCGTTTTTTCCATACGTTCGTGGCGCTCTTGTGCTTCTAAGGTCAATGTCGCGATAGGACGCGCGTCAAGACGGCCAACAGAAATTGGCTCCCCTGTTTCTTCGCAATAACCATATTCGTCGGTATCAACACGTATAAGTGCTTTGTTGATTTTGCTAATGAGCTTACGTTCGCGGTCACGCGTACGCAATTCTAACGCATGGTCCGTTTCAGCAGAAGCGCGGTCTGCAAGGTCAGGCTTTTGAAGCTCTGTGCTTTGCAATGTTTTCTGAATTGTATCAGATGAGCCTTGAAGTAATTCTTCACGCCAAGCAATAAGCTTTTGGCGGAAATATTCTTTCATCTGAGGGTTCATAAACTTTTCGTCTTTGCTTGGCTTATAGTCCTGCGGTAAAATAACGCTGCCTTCTTTCGCCATTGTCGTGCCTCTTGTCATTATTAAATCCTAAATGTCTTAATTTGTATCACTCTAGAAATTTTCGATTTATTAGAATGACACAAATTGGTTACTAAAATATCAATAAACTCATTTAAAGCAATAGCTAAAAGCATTTACGCGCAAACTGCATACGGAAATAACTTATGCGCTTTGACTATCTACGCTTTCTTGCCTGTCTAAGGAGTAACGCATCTTAGCAATCTCAATCTGGGCACGCAGGTCAATTTCATCCAAGATAGATGTCATTTGTGGGTCGTCAATGCGTTCGCGATGCGATGCCACGACATCCGCAATATTCAATAAATGGCCGACGGTAATATTACCAAGTGTCAGGGCATTGCGTATTTTTTCAAGTTCATCGATCAAGCCCATTGCGCGCTGACGCATGCGGCCTTTTGATGCTTTCTGCGCGGGGTCTTCTGCGCCCTGTACAGCCAGCAGTGTATCAACATACGCAATTTGCTGCGTTGTGTTGATCGGCGCGGCGTTATCACTCGCGCTCGTTTCGTCGCCGCTCGAGATTTCAAAACTCTGGCCGCCTTTATCTTTGCTTTTATCGCCAACCTTACCTTTGCCGGTGGTTGGTCTTGTAGGACCTGGGCCGCTAACTTTCATAATCAACTCTTATACTAAATGACAGGGGGAACCCCTCTTACACTTTAACTATACCATATTTGCCGCATCTAAAAATAGCGTATACGGCATTTTTTGCCTAAAAAGCATCACGTCTTTGGCCTAGCTGGTAATATCTACACCCCTAAACGCTATTTCCGTAAATTATTTACATCATTATTTCAAAGACTTATCGTCAAAAATGAAACTGGCACGAATTTCGCACAGTAGGAAGGGCTGATAATAGAATTTACATGAGGCACGATATGAAACAAATAGAATCGAATAGCGACAGAATGATAAAAGAAAGCGGATACCTCGTCTTACTTTATTTAGTCCTTATTGCAAGTTTTTGCATATTTGGTGTTTCAGTGCGTGCTGAGGCAAAAAGTACACGCATTAAAGATATTGTCGACATCGAAGGTGTACGTGACAATATGCTGATTGGTTATGGCCTTGTTGTTGGCCTTAATGGTTCAGGTGATTCTTTAAATAACTCCCCTTTTACACAGCAAAGCTTAATTGCAATGTTAGAACGCCTTGGCGTTAACATTCGTGGAGAGAACCTTAATACCGGCAACGTTGCCGCCGTTATGGTCACCGCAACCCTTCCTCCATTTTCAAACCAAGGCTCACGCATTGATGTTAATGTATCAGCCATGGGTGATGCGAGTTCCCTTCAAGGTGGCACATTATTAGTCACGCCGCTTAAAGGCGCAGATGATCAAGTCTATGCGATTGGCCAAGGCACAATCACCACTGGTGGTTTTGCCGCTCAAGGTGATGCAGGCTCAGTAACGCGTAATATTCCCACAACAGGCCGCATTGCCGCAGGTGCGATTGTTGAACGCGAGATTAAATATGACATTAACAAACAAAGCAGCATCCGCTTAGCGCTCCGCAACCCAGACTTTACAACTGCTCGCCGTATTTCACGCGCAATTAACGGCTTTATTGGCGCGGATATTTCTACTGCAGAAAATTCAGGCAGCGTAAAAATAAACCGCTCACAGAGTTACAAAGGTACATTAGTTGACCTTATTACAGATATTGAACAGCTCCCTATTCAACCTGACCAGCTTGCCCGCATCGTTATTGATGAAAACTCAGGCGTCATTGTTATAGGTTCCAATGTTCGCATAAACAACGTCGCGATTGCACAAGGCAGTTTAACCATCAAAGTGACCGAAACCCCTCAGGTCTCTCAGCCTAGCCCGTTTTCAGAAACAGGTGAAACTGTGGTTGTTCCTCGTACTGAACTTGAAATTAATCGCGGTGATGATGTCCGCCTGGCCGAATTGGATACTGGAGTATCCCTGCAGGATTTAGTGACAGGCTTGAATAAATTAGGCGTAGGGCCGCGTGACATCATCACCATTTTACACGCCATAAAAGCAGCAGGTGCGCTGCAGGCAGAAATACAAACAATGTAAGCACAAACGTCAACAACACGATAACGTAACAAACGTAACAAAGAGATTTAGACCATGAGCACAATAGACAGCACAATTCAATTTGCACAGCAGCAGTTAAGCGATGCGAGCGCAACCAGAAAAGCAAGCGACCTCACATTAGGCGCTGACGGTAATGTCGATGAATCTTCGGCTGACTTTGAAGCGATGTTTATTACCCAGATGCTTAAGCCATTATTTGAAACACTCGAAGTCAACCCAATGTTTGGCGGCGGTAAAGGCGAAGAAGTTTTTCAAGGCTTTTTAATTGAAGAATACGGCAAGTCACTCAGCAAAGCTGGCGGTATCGGTATCGCCGATCACGTCAAGCAAGAGATGATAAAAATCCAAGAGGCTGCCATGCAAAAGGCCAATTAGAACAACACGATAAAACACAGAGATAATTTTATATGCCGCCCCGATTATAGCGCAGCATATACGGATAAGGAGATTAACAATGGAAAAGCAAATTAGCGACGTCAGCCACGCACAAAATGCAGCAATTGACAGCATTATTGTCTCAGCGACAAGCTTGACAGAGATCATCCAAAAAGAAACTGAGTATCTAAGAGCCGCTGACACAAAAAGCTTTCAAGCGCTGCATAATCAAAAGACCGAGCGCGCCCACGCCTATCAGGAACAGTTTATGAAGCTCGTATCGAATAAAGCGCAGTTAAAAAGTGCCAACCCAGAAGCTTTAGAACGGCTGCAACAAGCGCGCAGCGAAATGATTACGGCGAGCAATGAAAACTTAGAAGCGCTAAGTCGCACTACAAAAAGCCTGAACCGTATAAGTGAGCGCATCTTAAAGCTCGCCCGTAAAAAATCACAGGGCAACGCCCTCGCCTATAGTGCAAAAGGCACCGTATACGACAATAATAAAACGCCAATTTCTGTCGGCTTAACCGAAACTGTTTAAAACGTAAGATAAGCCGTTAGGCAAAAGGATTTACACCCATGAGTGCATCATATATCCCACACACAACGCAGCCGCAGCACAGCAGCGCAGCAGACAACGCAGCGAAGCAAAACAGCAACGCACGCAGCGCCAAAGATTACCTGACAGCAGACCCTGAATGGAAAGCTGAGTGGACAACTGATTACGGCACAGATGAAGGTTTTGGCCTTGGTATTGACCAGAGCGTTGATGCTAATTTCTTTGATATTGCATTTTCACAAATCACATCAGCGAAGCAGCCGAGTATTGATGTCTATAGAGAGCCCGCTATAACGCAAGGCGTAAGACCTATGCCCGCACAAGTAACGGATATGGAAAGCTTTGGCCGTGCGTTTAATTTTGACCCTGTACTGAACCTGACCACACAGCAAACAGGCGAAACCATTTTAAGCAGACTCGACCAAGCCGGCCAAGCCGACCTTGTCGCGCAGCTTATTGGCGGCCTGCCTGCTGATGTTATCAATACTGGGTTTGAACAGTTTACTGTTGCCGCAGGCATTGAGAGCTATGACATGGCCGCGTCAGGGGCAACGAGCGTTAACGGTGATGATGTCGCCAACAACATATTCATGCACCCAATTAAGCCATTACAAGCTTTACAAGGGCAGCTACCAACAAACAATGCAGTGAGCAACACAAACACAGCAGCGACGAGCCATAACGCCCAGGATACATCCTACTCTGCCCTAATAGCGACAGGATTGACTCCGAGCCAAATGACCGCGCTTTCAGCCACGCAAAGTGAGCAATCCATGCAAGAGTTAAGCGATGTTGATGTCAACTTAATTTCTGTTGTTGCTGTCTCTGCCAATACGTTGCCCGTGCAAACTGGCGCCGCGCAGCCAAGTAGCGACAACACATTAAGAAACATCAGAGCTAAACATGGTGAACTTGGGCAAAACGCGCCGCTTTCCTCTGCAGATATAAAGGCATTAAAGGAAACAATTGACCAGCTTGCGCCGCTAAACCAAAACAATGCCGATAACAGTACAGGGCAGCAAAACACCCAAGGCACTCAAATGACTGGCCGCGTTGACGGGCAAGCAAATAATAACGGCGCTGCGGTATCGTTTGAAGCGCTGGTCAAAACTGGTTTTCTTGCCCCTGAGGACTTAACTGTCTTTACCAAAGAAAATGCCGCGACATCCGCAAACCGTGATTTACCTTTTATTGGCGGTGAAGCACGACCAACAGGGTCCGCGCAAAGCAATGGCACACAGAGCACTGCATCTGGCACGACAGGAAAAAATGCAGCGGAGGTCGCGAGCGCAAAAGCACAAGCCGTTGCTAACGCATCAGGCCTTGTGCCTTGGGACAGCCTTGCGGAAGCGAGCTCTTTAGACGTACCGCCAGAAGGCTTAAGCCTTGGACAGGTTCTGCACAACACGGCGCATACATCACCTACATTAATGCATGCACACGCCGCCGCGCCCCACCAAGCGACACAGACTATTGCCGCAAAACTAACGCAGCACGCAACAAAAAGCGGTGAAGCCGAGTTACAAATTGAGCTTGACCCACCAGAGCTAGGTCGTGTCCGCATTCAGATGATTGCGGAAGGCGACGGCAAAATAAAAGCGCAGCTTAGCTTTGACAAACCCGAAACATTCCTGATGATGCAGCGCGATTCTGCGCAGCTTGAAAAAGCACTTGCAGAGGCTGGCATTGATATGGGTGACAACACATTAGAATTTTCTCTATCCAGTGACAATCAAGGCGAAAACCGTGGTGATGGTGACGATAATAGAAACCAAAACGGCGCATCATCTGGTGCAGACAGCGTTGATGACGATAACGCGCAAGATGTCGTCATCATGAACACAAAAATGGATTGGTATAGTGATAATAACGGCAATCTGAGGTTAGATATGCTGACATAACAAACGACTTTCGTTAACGTCATGTTTCGCGGTGGAACACACACACTCACACACTCACACCCCACGAAACCGCAGATGTGACGTTAACAAATTAATGGCATAAGGCTAAAGGAATTGGCGAGGCCGAAACTGAAACGAGATCTAGAAGGATTCTGGATCTCGTTTTTCCTATTTCACAACGCATATTATTTAAAGTAACCATAGGCGCACGCATATTCTTTGGTCATCTCTTCAATGAGCGCTACCTGCTTTTCACTCAGGCTGGTTTTCCATTGATCAATCTTTGAGGGATCAATATTCTTCATCGTCATAGCATGATGTTGATGTTTTTCAACGTCGCCTAACGCCTGAGCCTGTGCCCTACTCACCATCGTATCACTATAATCCAATGATAAAAAATCGCAGGTTCTACGCAGCGTGCTTTCTGTCTCTAAAATTAAATCTTCAAACTTAATCTGCATATATTGTTCAGGTTTAATCTGCGCCCGAAACGCCGCAACAGATTTTTCTGAGGCCTGCCATCTTTGTGCAGCATCTGTTATCGTTTTTTCCTGTATCTGCGCATTCGTCTGCGCAGCCTTAACATAGGACTGCGCAACCGCGCGTGGATCACGCACAAGATGAACATATTTTGAATTGGGTACGATGTGATTAATGTGATGCAAATAAAGCGTATTTAATGGCGTTTTGTCGCCCCAGCGCCCAATATTACAATCTATTGTCTGCGCATAGGCTTTATAGATGACCTCGATGATACTATATAAGCAGCGCTGCTCTTCGGGAATATCATAAGCACGTTTGTATAGCGCCGTTGCGTCTAATCCCCATGTCGAAAACTCAGGGTAATCGACAAATTTATGAATGACTTTATCGCAAACCTGCGTCCAAGGTAAGAAACGCCACAACAAAAAATGTTTTGCGACAGAGCCCCAGACATAAGATTCTGGCGGAATGGCAATATCATCTCCAGCCATAAGCATTGCCCGTAGCAAAGTGTTACCAGAACGACCGCAGCCTATAATCATTAATGGAGCGGCATCAATCGTTTTACAAACATATGGATACGCCGTCTTCACTATAGCGGCGCAGCTATCCGAAACAATATACGGTGCATTTTGAAAATTAAACACTTGGGGGGCAACCTTTTTAACCTAGCGAAACCAATAAACGCTGTGTAAGCTTTATACTACAAAAGTCACGCCATATGCACCGGATAAATTATACGTCCTCTAAAGACCCAGTGTTTGGTCGTTACGTAATGTATTTGTTGATGGCGCTTTACTATCGCCGCTCGGTACAACAATGCCACGTGCCTCGCTAAGCTGCTGCGCTGTTTGCGCGAGGCGATCAACGTTAATGTCGCTTTGTGCCTCTTCAAAAGGGATCGGCGCATTTTTATCGCCACCCTCTGCGCGGTAATTAAGGTAGTTACGTTCATTTACGCAATGGACAACCGCGTCATAATGTTCTGTGCGCATAAATGTGTTGCCTGAATCTTTCATCGCGTTACGGCTGCCTTCTCTATCGGGCATGTACATATAGAGGGTTGATGTCTCATCATTACTATACTCGCCGCGTCGTGGGTTAGTCATGAAATCAATAACTTGCATCATCGCGAGGCGCGCTGTGTTGTTCGCCGCACCTTCAAGTTCTTGCGCCGAATAATCTTGAGCGCCGCTGCGCTGTGAGATTTGTTCTTTAAAGAAATCTTGCATCTGCGCATAACGCTCCGTTAATGCCGGATCTTTAAAACTTGCGATGCCATTTGCGTCAAACTTAAATATATGATTTTGAATTTGCGCTTTACCTTGCTGAGTGGTTTTTAATTCATCCGCCCCCTCAGGTAGAAACTTTTCAAATTCAGATAGCGGGATAGATACAAAGCTTGATTCAAATTCTGCTTTTTGCTGCCCCGATAAATTCCCCCAGCGCATATCTTCACCTCCAAGATTCGCAGCCTCACTTGGTGGGGACATATTCGCTACATCATTGATATCTGGCAGAGTATGCGGCGCACCGGCTTCATCGTTGCCCCAGCGCACAGCATCCCAGAACACATGCGATGCATTTGAATAAATCTTTTGTGGCGCGTCTTCCTTAACAATTTCAAGGTCATCGCCCATACGGCGTGAAAGCTGCGCGACGTTGAGCATTGTATGCGCCCAGCGCTGGTTATCCATTTCTGTATGTTCGCCATAAAGTGTCAAGACAGATTGCGCATAGCCGACTTGCTGCTCAACCGTATCAAAGTCATATAAAACAGCTTCAACACGGTCAAAAGCTTTGCCGTCTTTTACAACATGCTCATGCAGACTCGCCAATGCTTCTAAATTATATTGCGGTGGGTCAATTTCTATATTTTGATCTTTATAAAACGCCGCCAGCGCGCCGCCTTCACTCGCATCATTATAACCAAGCAAGGCTAAACCGTTCTTCATGAGTTCCGTTTGTCCGGCGCTAAGGCTTTGTCCTTTATCCCACTGTGGGCTTTCAAGGAAATCTAAGGCGGTGCGGCTTTCGCGAAACTTTTGTATTGCCTGCATACGAAGGCCATCATTTTTAGTGCCAACGTTATAGTCCTGCCCCATTAAGCCAAGCTGACCATCTAACTGCTTAATGTCGCCGTGGTAATCTGTATTTTTCTTTAGGCGCTGATATTCTTCGCCTTGCTGCAGGACATGATCTACAAAGACTTCATTTTCAAGTGCATGTACACGTAGCATATCGTATTTGGCGTAGAGATCATTTTTATAATCTTCTGGCTTTGCGTCAGTCACGACATGTCTATCAATGAACTGATCTAGTAATTTTTGAAATTGAGGTACGGCGCTATGCGAATATTCTAAGCGGCCATTATACACTCCCATATATTGCATATATGACAGGCCGCGCATAAATTGGTTCTCAGTGATCCATGTCCGTTCACCTAGTTTGTCATGATATTCTTGTTCAGGGACATAAATATGAGTCGCGCCTTCTGGCAGCTCATTCACGCGTTCGTACATTTGGGTGTTTTGCCGGTCGTCAGATTTATACTGCGTGCCATCAGGAATGACATTTTCTGCGCTAACATTCGTTGCGGTCAGAGAACCGACCAACATTACAGCTGCAAAAGATGATTTTAAACTTGTCATATCACACCAAGGCTACGCTTAATTACTAAATCTCACCCTACCATCAGGTCAATTTTTTTTCATATAGTATGCGCATATTATAGCGCACCTTATTACATAAAAGCAAAAAAAACTTAAAAGAGCCTTAACAACCCCTTATATACAGCAAGTTTTAGCTTGTTAAAGCGCGGTTACATGTTCATTAGTCCGTAGCGTATACGCCGCCATCATTTGTTTTGTGATTGACCCTACACTGAATAGCGTCTCATCAATGCGCCCTATTGGCGTCACCTCTACGGCTGTGCCGGTGATGAATATCTCATCCGCCTCAAGCAGCTCATCTGGCATAATACGCACCTCCTCTAAAGGGATGCCTGCGGCCTGCGCCATTTCAAATACTGTGGCGCGGGTAATACCGTTAAGGAAACAATCCGCAATCGGCGTATAGATCACACCATTTTTGACCATAAATATATTCGCACCCGATGATTCCGCGACATAGCCCCGATAGTCATGCATCAAGACATCTTGGAAGCCCTCGGCCTCAGCCTCATGTTTAGCGATTGTGTTTATCATATATAGGCCTGAGGCTTTACTAAAACATGGCGCAGTGTCAGGAGCAGGCTTCTTCCAATGTGTTGTTTTAAGGGCGATGCCATTCTCTTTGATTTCTTTAGGAAAATAGCTTGGCCAATCCCAAGTCGCGATAGCAACATGTGTTTGTGTGCGCTGCGCTGAAATGCCCATCTCCTCGCTACCGCGCCATGCGATAGGACGGATGTAACCATCAACGACATTGTTTTTTGCACAGGCATCAATGCAGGCTTGATTAATTTCATCATTGGTATGGGGGATTTTCATGCCCAGATACTCAGCCGATTTAAACAAACGTGCGGTGTGTTCTTCTAATTTGAAAATTTTACCCTTATACATACGTTCGCCTTCAAAGACCGCGCTGCCGTAATGAAGGCCATGACAGATTGAATGTACCTTTGCATCGCGCCAAGGCAAAAACTTACCGTCAAACCAAATTACGCCATCTCTATCATCATATGGAAGTAAACTCATCTTGCACGTAGCCCTTAATCATTTTTATATATGGTGGATGCCAGTATAATAAGATATGCTGACATAGAGTATGTAAAAATGACCAAATAACGATAATAACAACAATAATTTTATGAACGTGCGCACGAATTCCTTTGAAGAGAAGCCCCATATACTTGTCGTTGATGATGATGAGCGTATTCGTACGCTTATTCGGCGCTACCTCACGCAGGAGGGTTTTGTTGTCTCCTGCGCCGCTGATGCCATAGAAACCAAGACAATTTTAAACGTATGCAGCTTTGATGCCATTGTCCTTGATGTGATGATGCCCGGGCAAGACGGCATGAGCCTGACGCAGGAATTAAGACCAGATAATAAAACCCCCATCATATTATTAACCGCCCTTGGTGAAACTGAAGACCGCATTAAAGGGTTTGAAAGCGGCGCAGATGACTATCTGCCTAAACCGTTTGAACCAAAAGAACTCGCCCTGCGCCTAAAAGCGATAACGCGCCGCGCAAACACACATCGCGGTCAAAAGAAATACCAAGACTACGCCATTGGCAAGTGGGTATACTCCCCCCAATACAGTACCATCCGACAAGAAACACCTGAAGGTGACGAGAGCCTGACTTTAACCAGCGGTGAAAATGCACTATTACAAGCCCTCGCCAAAAATTACGGCCAGATATTAGACCGAGACCAGCTCGCCGCTTTATGTGATATTGAATCGGGAGAGCGGACTATTGATGTCCAGATCACACGCCTCAGGCGCAAAATTGAAGCTGACCCCAAAGTACCAAAAAGCATCCAGACCATTCGCGGTAAAGGCTATGTCCTAAATGCGGAACCAGTAGTTTAAACTTGCTGCGACCAGAAAAACCTTATAAAACATCCCTCATGGCAAATGCAGTAAACAAGATGTTCAAAAGATTCATGCCGCGCGGTTTGTTCGTGCGCTCTTTATTGATTCTGATTACTCCTATCACGCTCGTGCTGATGATTACCTCCGTTGTTTTTGTCGATAATCACTGGAATAGGATGTCCGACCGCCTCGCCGAAAGCGTGATTGGAGAAATTGTCTGGCTTTCAGATATGGTTGAATCCTCTCGCTGGGATTACACTGACATTCAAGGCTATGGTAAGGCACACCTTGAACTTGGCATCACATACGACAAAACCGCCACATTACCGCCGCATTATAAAGACAGCGGAAGCTGGGAACGGATCATGCGCAAGTCCCTGACTGGCGCACTTGATAAGCGCACAGCCCGCCCGTACCGCATTGATATTGCGAATAATAACAAGTTTATTTACATTAAAATTGGTGTCAAACAAGGCGTAATCACGTTTAGCGTCCCATTGCGCCGCATATTCTCTTCATCCGCCTATATCTTCCTCATTTGGATTACCCTATCTGGTATTTTGCTGATTACCATTGCTGCAATTTTCATGCGCAATCAAATCCGCCCTATACGCGCCCTCGCGAAAGCGACAGAGAATTACGGACGCGGCGTCGACACGCAGGATTTCAAACCTTGCGGCGCGCGCGAAGTCCGCCAAGCGGCTCGTGCATTCCTCGACATGAAAGACCGGATCGGCCGTCAGGTCTCTCAGCGCACTGTTATGCTCGCTGGCGTATCGCACGACTTAAGAACGCCCCTTACGCGCCTAAAGCTAGGGCTATCAATGATGCCGCCTTCACAGGATATTGATGACATGAAAACAGACATCGCCGACATGGAAACGATGATTGACGGTTATTTAAACTTTGCCCGTGGCGCCGATATTAAAGAAGCATCAGAGAGAATCAATTTTGTAGAGTTGATTAAAGCTATCTATGCACGCAACAAGAAAAGGCTAAAGCCAACGACTCTTGATCTCCCTGAAGATGCCATTCTCAATATTAAAGAAAAATCTATGGAGCGTGCCCTCACTAACATTCTTAATAATGCCGACAAATACGGCGCACAGATTTGGATCTCTGGGCAGATCATTGAAGAGCCATACAACAAACACTTCACCCTTAGCATAAGTGATAACGGACCAGGCATTGCGCCCGACAAGTTTGAAGATGTTTTTAAACCATTTTATCGCGTCGAGACATCACGCAACAGTTCCACTGGCGGCATCGGGCTTGGCTTATCGATCGCGCAGGATATTATATTAAGCCATGGCGGACAAATTACGCTTGATAAAAGTCCACAGGGTGGTTTAAACGTCTGTATTAATTTGCCTATGTGATTCACTTTATACTATAATATATGAGTTATTCGCTCCCTATTCATTATTGTTTAATATCTATAGCCTTATGATAGTGAAATGCGCCGCAACCCTTTTATAAATTTGTACATGTCAGACAGCATCAAAAACAATAAAAATGAAAAAAAGAACACACGTAGCATCGCGCCCGCGACCAAGGCGCGTGTGAGCTTTATTAGTCTGGGTGAGGTCGCTGTTTTAATTAACGCCATCCTCATTATTGTTGGTGGCTATATGTGGGTTAAGCCCATTGTCGCTCAGCACAACAACGCACCTAGCACGGCGCAAATCGAGCAGATTGACCACCGCATACAACTTGATTTTGATTTAATCGAAAGTGAACTGCGCGACACAGCACGTAGCTTGGCGCAAAATAACGCCATAGACACGCGTGCGGGATATCAAGAGTTAATAAAAGCAAGCTTCCCTGATACAAAATTCGATCAATTTTTCTGGATAAAGAAAACCGCGACGCGTCTGCGTGTCTACCCCCTAATTTCGCCCCCAGCTGAGCGCAGGAATGAGAGCTACAACTTTAGCCTCAACACACCGGACAAACCCGTAATCGCGAGTTTGCTAAAGAATATGAGCGGCATTCAACAAAATGAAACTCATGCAGATTTTAATCCTGAGCATACCACCATGTTCACTGAGGAACTGAATGAAGAGACATCCGTACTGGTTCAGCCTTTTACCTTGTCACAAAAAGTCTACGGCCTAAACAATGAACTTCTTGGTTACCTTATTGGCCTGACGCGTAGCAACAAAGCATTTGACCTTCACGGGCTAAGTGTCTTTCCGAGTCTGACCTATTTAACGGTCAATGAAGCCAAGAGCAATGTGACCTTACTTGCCTACTCAACCAAAATAGACTCGCTAAAAAAGCTGCTCGGCAAAATAGAGAAACGTGAAGTACAGTTAAATAAATGGAGCGGCTACCAATTTAACTCCCATACAGAAACTATTCATCATGCGGGCAGCCAAGTTTTAGAATACGCGCTCAACGCCTTTTTAGTTTTTGGTGTGTTTTATGCGGCGTTTCTATTCTCCGTAGTTCGCAGCAACCGCGTGCGTCGCGTCCGCGCCTTACATGAAAAAGACGACCTCATCAAACGAACAATATCCCTTGGTTATGAGGCCTCTGAAAAAGAAGAGCTTCAGTCTCGCGTTGATAATGTTGAGCAGAAAAACATTGCTTTGCTCAACTCCATTAATGACATCATTGTCGAAGCCAACATGGACGGTACCGTTGTATTCGTCAATGGCGCATGGAACCGCGTCACCAATCTGGGGAACCTTGCCTGTCTAGACCGAAAACTTTTTGATCTGATTGACGATGAAAACACTGAACAGTACAAAAAAGAGTTTTTAATGCTCGTGCGTGGGCACAAAGATCGTTACAGCTTTAGCACCAAATTGATTTGCAATGGCGGCGAGCTCAAGGATGTTGATATTGTTCTCACCCCGATCCAAATCAATGAGACGAATGAAGATGTACGCGTTGTAGGCACAATCACCAACATGCAAGAACGAAACCAAGCGCAGCAAGCCCTTATTGAAGTGGAAGCGCGTTATAAGTCAATTTGGGAGCGCGCGGCGTTTGGCCTGTTCCAGTTGGGTGTTGACGGTAAATATATTACAGCTAACCCTGCCCTTTTTAAAATCCTCGGCTATCAGTCTTTGCCAGAAATGCAGGCCTCCATTGATAATGCGAACAAGCAAGTCTATGTCAATTATCGTGAACGCATGAAGTTCTTACGCGCGCTTGAACAGAACAATGAAATTAAAAATTGGGAAACTCAAATCAAGCGCAAAGATGGCGTATTAATCTGGATCAATGAGAATTCCCGCCTTGTCAGAGACGCTGAAGGTCACCCTATTTATATTGAGGGCAGTATTGAAAATGTTACGGAGCGCGTCGAAACATCTAGTAGCTTACAGTCCGCAAAAATGGATTCCGATATGGCCAACCGTGCAAAGTCAGAATTCCTTGCAAATATGAGCCATGAACTGCGTACACCACTCAATTCAATTATCGGATTTTCTGAAATTATCCGCGATGAAGTTATGGGGCCTATTGGTCAAAAAGCTTACTGGGAATACGCACGCGACATTAACAATAGCGGTCAACGCCTTCTACGTATTATCAATGAGATTCTTGATATCTCACGTATTGAAACCGGCGAGCGTGAGCTTAACGATAGCATGGTCGACCTGAAGAAGCTTTCTGAGAAATGCGTTGATATTCTTGGTGGCAAAATTCACAGCGCAGAGCTGAACCTAGTGATAGAGATCCCTGATGAAACGCCGAATATCCTTGGTGAAGAGCTCGCGATCAAACAAATGCTAATGAATATTTTATCCAACGCGATTAAATTTACGCCAAGTAAAGGCAAAATCACGATCTCCGCCGAGGTCGAAGATAAAGGCAGCCTGAGGTTTGCGATTACAGATACTGGCATTGGTATTAACGAAAACGAAGTTGAGAGCGCCCTGTCACCTTTCACACAGCTAGATGGCAGCGATTTATCACGTCAAAACTCGGGGACAGGTCTTGGTTTGACACTCGTGAACGCATTAATCAAAATGCATAATGGTCGCCTTGAATTGGTGTCCCAAAAAGGCATAGGCACAACAGCAACATTGCTATTCCCGCTCGATCGCGTATTACCAAAAAACGTCTCTCGTTCAGAATTGCAGATGATGGCCACGCAGCCTGATTACAATGCCATACCGAAGAAGAGCGCGAAGACAAGCGCGGCTACGAATAGCGATGCCACTGCCCCCGCGAATGCGGCAAACGCCACATCTGAAGACGAGAAGCTTTAAATCTTTTTTAGCGTATTAAATTAAGCAGCATTACAAAACAGAGCGTGCATAACGTAAAAACGCCTCAGCTTCACCATGGTCTGTTTGTAATATGATCTGTGCTGTTTCATATGAAAAGCCATTGCGCGCCAAAATAGCCAAAGCTTTATCATGCGGCTTTTCTGTACGGGATAGCACTGAAAACGGCCCGATACGGCGTCTTTTAGCGCATTTCAAAGCGGCTATATATTCAACAACGTTAGCTGTGTTTTGTGGCCAATTACTTGGCATGTCACTTACATCTAGACTCTCAGCAATCGTCTTTAAATGTGCATCAATTGTCGATTCAATTAACTCTGGCGCGATTTGTGCCTGCTTTAAACGGGCGCGCATCTGGTTAAGAGAGCGACCTCTGAGCTGTAGCGATTCCACCAAGCCTTTGGCGTAACGTTTGTCATCTAAATACCCGGCCTCGACAAAGCTACTGGCGACTTCGTCAAGCCATGTCAGGCAAATATTTAATTCTGGCTCAGCATGATCTCTGAGTGAGCGGTCAATTTTACGGCGAATAACCGTTTTAAAATGGCCTTCACTTGCTGTAAAGCGCTGCAAATAATACAGCCCCGCATTTTGCAAATAGCTTTTACTTATCTTGCGCGCCAGTGGGCGCGCTTTTTGCTTACTATTATCACGATCAACTTCTTCTTGCATAAAAGCCCCTAAGACTTGTAATTTCTCTATAAACACTATAATCAATGGCTATAGTATACAACAGCTCCAAAAGATAGGGCAAAATAAGGAATTTCATGAATAATTTGCAACCCATACATATTGGTCGCGTGAACTGGATTGGCCTACAGGCATTGATTCGCAAGGAATGCGGGCGCTTTTTAAGTGTTGGCGCACAGACGGTTTTAACCCCCGTGGTTTCCAGTTTATTATTTTACGCTGTATTCTCGCTCGCCTTTGGCGGCAATGGCCGCAGCATTGGTGAAGTGCCTTATATGACTTTTCTTGCCCCTGGTTTAATTATGATGGCGATGATCCAAAACGCTTTTGCAAATACATCTTCGTCATTAATGGTCGCAAAAATCCAAGGAAACATTGTTGACATTTTAATGCCGCCGCTCAACGCATTAGAGCTTCTTACGGGCCTTCTTATTGGCGGCTTAACGCGTGGCTTATTAATCGGCGTACTGGGCTCTCTCGCCTTATCATATTTTGCAGGCTTTGGCCTCGCGCACTTATGGGCCGTGCTTTACTATGCAGTGACAGGATGCTTTGCCTTAGCGCTTCTTGGCATCATTGCTGGCGTATGGTCAGAAAAATTTGATCACCTCGCAACATTTACTAATTTTATCATTATGCCCTTAACATTTCTATCTGGCACGTTTTACGCAGTATCACAGCTGCCTGATATCTGGTATAATATAGCATTGGTTAATCCATTTTTCTTTATGATTGATGGTTTTAGGTATGGGTTAATCGGTCAGCATGAAGCGTCAATATTCCGCGGCGCCCTCATTATGTTGATTGTCAATATTGGCCTTTTTGGTGTAACATGGAATATGATCCGCAAGGGTTATAAAATTAAATCATAACGTATTCACACAATGACAGATTTATCAGACGACATTACAAGCATTGCAACAGATGCAGATAACATTATTCAGAACTTCCAGCTCGACAATTCATCATTGCGCGGGCGCATGGTGCGTTTGGGTCGTGAGCTTGATGACATCATCACTTCGCATGAATATCCAGAGATTGTAAACCAGCTCGTTAGCGAAACTTTGGTCGTCGCAGTAAGCTTGGCATCTATGCTCAAATATGAAGGCATATTCACGCTGCAAATTCAGACAAGCGGCCCAATCACAATGTTAGTGGCTGACAAAACGTCTGCGGGACACATCAGAGCTTGCGCCAGCTATAACCAAGAAGACCTCGACACATTATTGAATGGCCGAAAAATCGATGAGCTTAGCCTTGAAGAGCTACTCGGCAAAGGCCACATGGCCTTTACTGTTGATCAAGGCCCCGACACAGAGCGCTATCAAGGCATCGTCGAACTAAAAGGCCAAACATTGGTCGAAAGCGTACAGCATTACTTCAACCAATCGGAACAAATTGGCAGCGGCATTAAAATGGCCTGCGCAAAAGTTGATGATCATTGGCGGGCAAGCGTGATAATGTTGCAGCATATGCCAGAGGATCAAGCGAACATTCAGGCCGGTAGCGGTAACGCCATTGAAGACGACTGGCGCCGCACGATGATTTTATTGGAAACCTGTACTGAAGAAGAGCTGATTTCGCCCGAGCTAGACGCGCCGGCACTACTTTTCCGCCTCTTTCACGAAGAAGGCCTACGGATATTTGAACCAAAATTCGTAAAGAAAAAATGTCGCTGCGAAAAAGAACGTCTGGTTGGCGCAGTCAGAATGATGCCACAAGATGACATTGACCACATATTCGATGAGGATAGTGCAGAATTAAAATGTGAATTTTGTAGTAAAGTCTATACAATAACAAAAGATGATTTAAACTCTCAATAAGTATAATCAAGCCATTAGGCTCTATCAGAAAGGTCTTTCATGATCCGTTTATCAGATAAAACAAGCGCCGCAAAAAAACTCCTTCTTAGCGGTATCAGTATCCTCGCTCTTGGGGCGTGCTCTATGAATACGGAATCAAACTCAGTTACCGTTGCGCAGCAAAGTTACACACATATGCGCGCAGTTAACATTAATGCATCCGATGTGCGTTTTTCTGTTGCGTCTGTCATTGGCAATGAACAATTACTCGCTTTGTTTGCAGAATCCCCTGATGCAACATTACAATCTTACTTAAACGCACGCTTTAAAAGCAGCATATACGGCGATGGTAAGGTCAGCATCGATATTAGCGATTTGATTTTTGATCGTGTTCGCGTTTCAGGTGGCAAAGACAACATTCTTGGCAGCCTGTTAGAGTTTAATGATAATTACAAATATACATTACGCGCCAATGTATCAGTGATCTCGCAAAACAGATTAGGCCTAGGTCATGGCAATACATCTTTTGATGTCAATAAATCCTTGGTACTGCCTTCTCACTTCTCTCTCGCGCGCAAAGAGAGACATGTGCAAGAATTCCTTGATGACTTCATCATAGACCTCGATAGAGTGCTTAATGAGCGCCTAGAAGGCAACGTACTGACAAGCGATACTGACATTAGCTATGGCGCAGGCCTAGAAGCTGGCGAAGGTGATAGCGTTGGCTATCGCTATCAAGACGGCTATTAGCCCCTTAGTTAAGAAAACAAAAATAAAAACAGCGCTTATTTAGCGCTGTTTTTTTGTGCTCGGCTGCCTATATGGGCGCTTATTTACGCCAGAATTTATTTACGCCAGAATTGTGGCACGAACAACACCAGCAAAGTAAACAGTTCTAAGCGTCCCAAGATCATGCCAAAAGACAAAATCCATTTGGCACTATCTGGCAGTGTTGCAAAGCTACCGCTCGGTCCAATAAACTCACCAAGGCCAGGGCCAACATTGGAGATTGACGTCGCAGCACCCGACATTGCAGTAATAAAATCAAGCCCCGTAAATGATAAAGCAATCGTAATGAATGAAAAACTCAACGCATATAGGAAAAAGAAGCTCATCACGGAGGTCAGCACTTCAGTTGGGATAGGCCGTCCATTATAACGCGTACAGAAAACTCCATTGGGGTGGATCAATTTTTGGAACTGTACCAATGTAATAGAAAACAAAATTTGGAAACGAAAGACCTTAATACCACAGCTTGTTGAGCCCGCACAGCCGCCAACAACCATAAGGAAGAAGAATATAGCGCCCGCGAACCCGCCCCACTGCGTATAATCACCAGAAGCAAAACCTGTCCCCGTCATCAGCGACACTGAGTTAAACACCGCAAGCCGCAGCGCACGTATATACTCCATATCCAGCGTCGTGCTCAAATATATACTGATGACCAATGCACTAATAGCCAAAATCGACAAATACCCGCGCACCTGCGAATCCTTAAACAGCGCCAGCGGCCGCCCAGTGACGGATTGAAAATACAAAATAAACGGAATACCACCTAGCAACATAAATACGATCGCAACAATTTCTTTGTGAGCCGTGTCATAATGCGCAAATGATGTATCATAAGTTGAGAAGCCACCCGTTGAAATTGTTGTCAAAGCGTGGGCGACCGAATCAAACACCGTCATACCGACAGCATTGTAAGACAGCGCGCAAAGGATGGTGAAAACGACATAAAAGACAGCAATGGCCGTCGCAATTTGTCGCGCACGCGGAGAGACCTTCTCAACTTCAAAAGATTCCGCCTTAAATAGCTGCATACCACCGACTTTGAGAAAGGGCAGGACAGATAAGGCCATAACAATAATACCAATGCCACCCAACCACTGCAGAATAGCCCGCCACATCAATATGCCCGGCGGTGCATAATCAAGCCCCGTCATTACAGTTGAACCGGTGGTGGTTATGCCTGAGGTTGCCTCAAAAACAGCATCGACGAAAGATATATCTAAACCAGATAACCAAAATGGGATTGCGGCAAAAATGCACAAGGATACCCATGACATAACCGTCAACATGAATCCTTGACGGATATTCACGGTAAAGCCGCCAGATGGCGCATTGGTAAAAGCCAAGGCCCCGCCAAAAAACGCCGTGACAATGATACAGATGAAAAAGACAATCCAGTCATCGTTGCCGAAGTATAAATCCACCAGCATCGGGAAGTTCATGCTGATCGCAAGGATAAACAGAAACAGGCCATTTACATATAAGACAGGGCGGAGGTCCATTACATTCATTTTCTTCAATCAAGCAGATTTCACTAAGGCAAATTATAGCACTTCACTTATAACACACAAGCCGCGCCCTCTCCTGCACGCCGTTACTAACAACAATAATCATTTAAAGACAAAAAAAATAGAGCAGCAAAATGCCGCTCTATTCAAAATCTATATGTACTGCCCTTATTGGAACGTTACTGTAACACGGCGGTTAGCAGGTTCACGTACACCATCAGCAGTTTCAACCAATAGCTCGCCTTCGCCGCGACTATCAATAGAAATAATTGCTGCGTCAACGCCACGCTCAACAAGTGCATCTTTAACTGCAGTCGCACGTTTCAGTGACAGACGTTTGTTGTATGCTCTTGCGCCTGATGTATCTGTGTGACCAATAATGCTCACGCCAGCAAGGCTACGTGCTTTAACTTCGTCTGCAATCGCGTCAACAACGCTGGTTGCTGAAGATGCAATTTTTGATTTATCAAAATCAAAGAACACAAGGTACATAGCATCTTTAGGCTTCATTGCTTCCGCAGGAACATCAATTGCCTCAACAGGCTTCATTGTGTCTTCTGGGCTAACAACGCGCTGTGCAAGAAGTGCTTCTAAGTTCGCCATAGCGTCTTCGAATTCACTTTTACAAGCTACAATGTCAGCTAGCTGCCAGTTTTCTTCTTGCTGTTCGATCCAGCAATCAAAGCGTGCTTGCGCAACGGCTGATTCGGTCGGGGCAATTTCACGTGCGCCAATATCAAATGCGCGAACCAAACGACCACGTGCTACAGTAAGTTCTGCAACATGCGTTTCATTCAGGTTCCAATCACTTACAGGCTCAGGCAATACTGTTACGCCTGTTGCTGCTGATAAGCCTTTACGTGCAAAGTGCATCGCATCAGGGTAATCAAACATGACTTCTTGCTCTGTATTCGCGAAAGTGCGGTACTCACCGGCCAGAGTTTGTGTAAAGGGGCTACCAACGAATTGCGCTTCGTTTAGTGCCTCTACTTCTTTATAACTATCTACGCCTGTACAAGCTGATAAAAATATCAGACCAGAAGCGGCTATAACTGCGCTAAGCTTTTTCATTAAATAGCTCCCAAATTTGCTAAGTTTAAATATTCGTTGCCGATTCAAAATCGACGCTACGTGTAAAATACTAAATTTTTCACATTATTCAAAGCGATTTATAAGTATCTTAGAGATAAAGTAAAGATAAAAAACATTTTATTTTCAACGATGTTCACAGCTTCTCACAAATTATACTTGACATATGCGCTGAAAAACAGCATAAAAAGCGGCGCTCAGGATATTTACATAGCGCACTTTTATCGTCACGATATATAAAACTATGCCATGCATATAAATATGCATACCCGCTCGGCTAACACGCATGCGCCCCTGAGACAGTATATGAATATATATAGCGGAAACAATAAAGCGTAACTAAAACTCTTCGAAGGAGATCTCTAATAATGAATCACGATTTATCTGGAAAAAAAATAGCGATATTAATCGCTAACGGCTTCAATCAAAGCGACGTCACTGCGGCACAGCGCGCATTTCAAGACGTCAAAGCTACTGTTAAACTTATCAGCTCAGAAAACGGCCTTGTAAACGGCTGGGAAGGTAGCGGCTGGGGTCACCACTTCCCTTCAGATATTTCCGTCAGCAAAGCTTTAGCTGCTGATTTTGATATGATCGTTATCCCTGGTGGCATGGCCCACGTTGAGAAACTTTTAAAAACAGAGCACACGAAGCGATTCATTAGCGGCTTCATGCGTGCACAGAAAGCAATTGTTGCCTTTTCTGATGGCGTTAAAGTCCTTGTTGAAAGCGGCATGCTACGTGGTTACGAAGTATCTGCACCAGAAAGCTTGCATTCAGACATCACAGGCGAAGGTGCAACTTTCACATCTGAAGCTGTCTGCGTTGACGAACATGTGATTACAACGATGACAAGCGGTGAGAATCATAAAGAAGTCTATGACGCTGCATGTAATGCCGTCATGGAATATTATGCTGGAATGAGCGAAGCCGCTTAATTCACGTTAAATTTAAAATTGTATAAATCCAGAGCATCATTGTTCTGGATTTTTTTCATCCAAAACTTGCTGAACATTGTCGATTAGCGTACATAAATACTCTCAAAGCGGATAAAAGACTTTAGACAAGGATTACATTTCATGCGCGCAGAACATCAAGCAGCCGTCGATGCCATTAATAGTGCATTATCTCTGCTAAGGAGGCATCTTTGACTGGGAAAACGCCCAGCTAAGATTAGAAGAGCTTAACGCCTTGGTCGAAGATCCAGATTTGTGGAATGATTCCGACCATGCACAAGAAATCATGCGCGAGCGCACAAAACTTGATAAGCAAATCGGCAATGTTAAATCTATAGCGCAAGGGCTTGAGGACAATATTGAACTTATTGAACTTGCCGAAAGCGATAATGACGAAGAGATCATCAAGGACGCAGAAAAAGAACTCGGCGCCCTAAAGAAAAAAGCCGAAAAATTACAACTCTCTGCCCTACTTTCCGATGAAGCCGATGATTGCGAAGCTTACCTTGATGTAAACTCTGGCGCTGGCGGCACCGAAGCATGCGATTGGGCGGCGATGCTACTGCGCATGTATTCACGCTGGGCAGATCAGCATGGTTACAAAGTACAGCTACTCAACAAAAGCGATGGTGAGGAAGCTGGTATAAAATCCGCAACCATCAAAATTGAAGGCGAACAAGCCTATGGATGGTTAAAGTCAGAAAATGGCGTGCATCGCCTTGTGCGCATTTCACCGTTTGATTCAAATGCGAAACGCCATACAAGTTTCGCTTCTGTCTCTGTCGCGCCTGTCATTGACGATTCTATTGACGTTGACATCGACGAAAAAGATCTGAAAATGGACACGTATCGTTCAAGCGGCGCAGGCGGTCAGCACGTCAACACAACTGACAGCGCAGTACGCATTACCCACCGCCCCTCGGGCATCGTCGTTGCGTGTCAAAATGAGCGCTCTCAGCACAAAAACCGTGCGCAAGCGATGGGTATGCTGCGCGCACGCCTCTATGAGCGTGAATTACAGCGACGCGCCGATGAAAAAAACGCCGCACATGGCGAAAAAACTGATATTGGCTGGGGACATCAAATCCGCTCTTATGTATTGCAACCGTATCAAATGATTAAAGATTTACGCACAAGCGTGGAAAACACAAACGCAAATGCCGTTTTAGATGGGGATATAGATGGTTTTTTGGAGGCTTCTCTTGCATCTAAAGTTGACTCCGCAAAATAAGATGATTAAAACCTAGAATACATAAGCCAATTTTTATAAAGTATAAACAGCAAGCAGAAGTGAACTAAAAATGAAAACAGCATTAAAAACTTTAACACTTTTATCTGGCATCCTCGCGTTAAGCGTTGCCGCTCCATCAAGCGCGCAAGCAGATATGAGCACAACAACGTCAACGCTCGTGATTAGTAATGAAGTTTACATTCCAAGTGATGATGCTGCCGTTGACGTTTTAACATCTGAAACAGATGTGATGCCGATAACAAATGATACTGCCGTTGACGCTGCTGTACCACAGATTGCGTTAAAAGCAAAAGCAGCTCCACAAGAATTGACACCAATGCCAGCAAGCGAAGCGGATAGCGCAGCAGAAGCTGAGATATTACCTGTTGCGATGCAGGCACATACAGATGTTGTACTTTCTTGGCGCGCACGTGGCGGCGAAAACTTGCAAGACGTGATTTCTCGTTGGGGCGGTCGCGCAGGACAATCATTCACATGGAAAACACAAGACACATCACAGATCCACCGTGCATTCTCATACTTCGGCACGTATTCAGACGCTGTTAAAGAGCTACTTGACCGTGAAACCAAGCCTAAAAATTATGTTGATCATTACACACATAATGCTGGTCATCGCCTCACGGGCTTAAAAAAAAACGACTAGATACTAAGGACGGCGCACCACATGCAACAATAGACAGCGCAGGCGCACACAGCGTCAGCAAGGTTGTTGCTGTGCCGCCGCGTCATGATGCCGAGCCCATACCGATAGCCGCCAGCAGAAACGCTCACGCTCCGCACCAGCAGCGCCACAACACTTCATATAAACGCCCAGAAAAAGAAACGTCCCATTATTACGCGCAGCCACATGAGCTGACCGGCTTTTCACCAAATGGCGATGTCACACCTCAAAATATTTACAATCACGAAGCCTTTCGCCCGCGCCTTTGGCGTGGCTACAAAGGCGCCTCACTTCATGAAGTTGCAAAAGTATGGGCTGACGAGGCCGGCGTTGATTTAATTTGGAACGCGCCAAAGGGCATGCCCCTTAAAGAAACAATTAGCATTCGCGCACCTTTTGCAAATGTTATTGAGCAGCTTTTAGCGCAGTATAACCACAAGCCCTTTAATCTAAACGGCATTATGAGCATGAGTGAAACCCATAGTAAGCCACAGTTAATTGTCATTAGCCGTTAAGCCACCAGTTTTTTGTAAAATAATTTACAGAAAGCTTGCTTTTCACGCCAAAACCTTATACATAATAATAAATTAATTATAAAAAAGTAAAGTTTTCGCATTAATGACGTTCACAATCAGAACAAATGACCATATAATCGAAAAAGAATATTTTGGGGTTTACGCATCATGAATTTAACTAAAAATCTAACATCTGTTTTAATGGCCAGCACTATCCTTATAGGCGGTTCACTTATCAGCGCTAATGACGCACAGGCTAACGCTTGGATGGTGAAAAAAGTCAGCAAAGCGACGCAGCCATATTGCGCAATGATTAAACGTTACAGTAACGAACGTGTTTTATCATTTGCCCAACGTGACAGCGCACAAATTTCTGCAGCAATTGATTTTGGTGATAAATTCCTTGATAAAGGCCGCGCATACAGCATAACACTTTCTGATGGCGATGGTTTTTCACGTCGTTTCGAAGTTAAACCAGCATCAAGCTCGGCTGTTGTTGTAAAACTTAACCGCAAAGACCCCATATTAGAGCGCATCGCTGCTAAAGGTGATTTATCCGTCAATATTGCAGGTGTGCTTTCAACCTTTAACGTATCTGATCTTGATAAAGGCTTAGAACAGCTTGAGACATGTCATAGCGGCGCAACTCCAATGCGTTCGGCTGATGCATCAAGCTCAATGGCTGAACGTATGGCCGATATTGCCCCCGCAGCTGGCGACAGCGTAAACGATGCCGATGCAACAAGCGCCGCGCACAGCTTATACAGCCGCACAGCCAATGCAAAAATCAACGAATTAGAAAACGGCAAAAACAAACTTGAAGCCGCTCTGCAGGAAAACCAAGCAAAGCTTGCGGCGCTCGAAAACAAAGTTCTCTCAACTGAGAACGTTGCAAAAACGCAGCAAAACGGCCTTGTAAATCAAGTCAGCACCATGCAGTCCACCCTTGAAAAGCAAAGCTTAGATATGGCGAAAATGAAGGTGCAGCTGGCAGATAGCAATGAAAAAATTGCTTTCTACCAAGGTATGGAAGGCCAGCGCCATGAGATTGAAAGTAAATTGCAAGCCGCAGAAGCCAACCTCGCCAATGCGATGCAACAAAACAGCGCCCTATCTTCACAAATAGCAACTTTACAGGCCAGCAGCGCACAAGCCAGTGAACAGGCAACTGTTATTGGTCAGCTTAACGCACAAATTACACAGCTACAGCAAGCCAACACAAACCTAACGCAGCAGACGGCAACCTTACAACACAGCAGCGCACAAGCCAGTGATCAAGCCACTGTTATTAGCCAGCTCAACGCACAAATCATGCAGTTGCAGCAAGCGAATACAAACCTAACGCAAGAAATCGCGTCACTGCGCCAAAGCGCAATGAACGTTCAGCAGGTTAATGCGACCGTATCTCAAAAAGATATTGAGATTCAAAACCTTCATTCCGCTTTACAATCAGCGCAAGCAACAATCTCTTCGCTTGAACAAGGCATTGCCAATATGCAGCCCGCCGCAGGCCTAGAAACACCTGACGCCGAAATCATGGCGCTTGAAGCGCAGCTTACAGCTGTTGAGATGGAAAAGAAAAACTTACAGGCTGATATTTCAACAATGCAACGCCAGATAAAAACAGATAACTCTGAGATTATCGTTGCGCGCTTAGAAAAGTCACTTGATGAGGCGAACAAAGCGCTTGATCGTGCAGGCAAAGAAAATGCGTCGCTGTATCAAAAATTCATCCAGACCGAAAAACAGCTCTCAGAAGCCAAACTGACACCGAATGACAGTAAAAACTGGGACGTTCAAAAAGCCACAAGTCGTTACAACGAAGCGCAGCGTGAAATCCGCCGCCTTGCGATGCATTTAGAAAGTAGCAAACAGCAATGTTCTGTTGAAAAAGAGAATATTGAAAAGCTATTATTCGATCCAAAAATCACATCACAGCAGCAGCAAGACAAACTCGCCGCATTAGAAGCAAAACTACACGACGCATCTAAAGTGCAGCAGAATTGTGATGCAAAAATGGCTGAGCTTAATCAGAAATCTGTTATCACACGGGAAAAGCTAGACCACGTGACGATGACCATGGCCGCACAAGCACATGAGCTTGAAGCCGCACAGCGCGTCGCAGAAATTGCACCTGCTGCAGGGATGACAAGCACACCGGCGGCTGTTAAAATGGCCACCGCGCCAAAAGACGTACAAAAAGAAGACCGCAGCATCGCACTCGTCAATGTACTTAACGGTGCAAATATGGACTTGAGCAATGAGATTACAAAATATACAACGAGCATTCAGCTTCACGGTGCAAGTTTTGACCAAGGCTACAGCTGGACATCAGGTGCCGTGACCGGCAGTTACGAACGCTTCTCTGTAAAATCAGGGGCTTTGGACACATGGACATCCGCATATAACAATGCTTTATCAGCACAGTGTTCTGGTGACTTTGCAGTGATGCCGTCAAAGAAATCTAGCGCGCAGCTCTCTGCCAATGACGTTGCCTGCGTAAATGGTGATGTCGGCACAACGTCTTCTCTCGTCTTTACACAAAACGGCGATTACTTGGATGTCTACAAATTATCTGGCAACATTCAAGATATGACGAAACTGATGGATTCACGTGATAAAATTAGCGCTAGCGTTAAGAAATCACTTTAAAGATTTTCTAGAAATCAAATAAAAAAAACCGGCTGTGTGCCGGTTTTTTTTATGCTTTTTTCTTAAAGGTAAGGATTGTTAAAAATTAAAACTCACGGTGCCTCCACCAAAGGAATAGCTCTGATCGCCCGCGCTATAACCTACTGATTTTACTCGAGGCTTTATTGGAGCCTCACCATTTTTCAAGTTAATTTCAAGAAGCGCACCTTCTGCACTAACGGCGATTTCAGGCATAGCATCATAATGTACGCCATAAAATTCCTTAGCTACGCTCGGCACTATAGGGCGCGTTGAAACCTCTCCCGTTTCCCAGTCTTCAGACACCGCAATACACATCGCTATACCTTCCGCGCATTCAGGAACAGTATTCGTGCCTTTAACAAAAACATTAACAGCCACACCAAAGACAGCTTCCTGTTCTGCTTTACGGGCGCCATACGCGCAGCCACCTGTTTTTACGGGATCAACCATTAAGGGATCACTGTTTTGTGTCTTCCAATTCAGCGCAACAAGTTTTTCAGACTGCCCTGCAAATGGTGCCGGACCATAAGCTTCCGCCACGAGCCCCTTGGTTTCCCCTTGGCCCAATGCGTGAACAAATTCTTTGGTTAAGCCTTTTTCCGCTAAATCAAACATCTCAACAAGGCGTGCAGCATTGGCCATTTGCTCAGCAAGGCTTTCGCCTTGCAGCATCACCATCACAGCCTTACTGTCACCATCTGCTGGAATAATCTCTGTGTTTTCTTTGGCGTGATCCCCAGGGTTTAGGAATTTTAGCTCTTCCCCCGAATTGTTATCAAGAATCAAACGGATATCAGGGCGGCGCAGAGTTGTTGGCAGATCTTTACCTTCTGCAGCCAAGAGTTGTTTAACTTGCTTATAGATACCATCAGCGCTTAAAACACGCTGCGACCAAGTTTGTGCATCATTAAAAGGCTGCTTTATTGTGACGTGCATTTCCGTTACTCCATATAATATAAAGCAAGTATGCACAACGGATGTGTGTTATGTTAAATAATGAGCGCAGGTACAGTATTGGAGGCCCTCAAGCCGATACACTACTGTTTTTTATTTACAGCAGGCGCGCGGTAGCTTTCAAGAAAATCGCTAAATATATCAACTTCAGATACGATTCTGCTAATCGTGTCGCGATCCGCTAAAATAGCGTTTTGGCGCGGGCGAGTGACGACTTCAAACAAGTCACCCTTAGACGTCTTTTGCATTTGCTCTGCATACTGGCCACGCACATTAGTGATGACGTGACGGTTTCCTGAAAGGCTGAGCGCGACAGACCAGTTTAAAATCATGTTCGCCTGCGCCTCCTCTATCGGCTGCTTGGGCTTTATATCAAAGCGCGTGACAAGCTCTTCCAGTGCCTCTGCCGCATCATTCCAATGTCCGCCGGTCCAAGCAACGTCAGCCTTAAGGCGAACGACATCATCATCCTGCTTCATGTTATTGAGTAGAACTAACGCATCACGCGAACGCCCGTCACGCGAAAGGCCACGTGCGCGCAATAAATTTACATCACGGCGATATGGCACTGAAGCTAAAATCGGCATCTTGTTAATCGCGCGCTCCGCCAAATTCAACGTCTTAAGGCCGTCCTTATTCGCATTATTAATAAGCTGTATACCCGCTAAGCGTAAGGCTAGCTCCACTTGTTCTTTGCCCGAAGAGCGGTTCTCGACCTGGTCCGTTAGAATTTTAATCGCGCGGCCAAGTAAATCCACCTCAACCAAACGCTCTGCCAAATGCTGCATTAGCATATCTGCCTCATCACCAGATGGCGTCAGCTCTGAGAACTCTTCATAAATCATTGCAAGCTGCAAGGGCGTGAGGGTATTCGCGTTATCGCCTAAGAATAGATCTTTATATTGCGCGCGCATATAAGCCGCCATTTGGCGCCCCATGCCTGTGCCGCCACTAAGCGCCACTGCTTTCCTTAAAACAGATAGCCCCTTTATATAAAGCTGATTTTCAATATACAAACGGCCAAGCTTAAAGTTTACGGTGGTTTCAAGGTCATCACCGCGCCATGAGAAACGAAGCCTTTCAAGGTCGTCAATCGCCTTATCAACGGTAATTTCCTTCAGGCTATATCTTAAATCTGTAACAGCGAGCCGCGCACGGGTGCGGTAAAAATCATCAGGGTGCTTAAGCAGCTTATTCCATTCCGTTAATGCGCCTTGATTGTTTTTTCTTTGGCGCATCAATTCGCCCTTTAAATAAAGCATCGCGCCTTCATAATGTGCACTAAAATCATCAGATTCTGCTTCAATTACTTTCAGCGTCTCTTCGGCGCGTTCAACGTCACCCTTACGTAAATAAACCTCCGCAAGCACAACAGCTAATGGTAAGCGCAGCTCCTTGGGGTAGCTTCTTAAAAATCGTGTGTTTTCGGGAAGAACATCACCTGCCTGTGACCAATCATCAAGTTCGGCCAAAGCATAAGCACGCCAATACCTAATTTCTTCAAATGTATCAAGCTGGGGCACCATAAGAACTCTAAACGCAACATCATATTGATTGTTAAGTGCATAGGCAGCGCCTAAAAGCGCCAAATATTCTGAGCTTTGGCGGAAAGGCTTGTATTCTTCACCCGCAAGCTTTAAATACCCGACTGCTTCTGCGCCGCGCGCATTGGAAATTTCAAGCTTCGCTAATGAGACAAGGTTTTCCGCCCGGCCTTCTGGGGTGCGTTCGCTAATACCCTGCATCATAACTTCTTGATTTTTGCGCAAGGCAGCCTTGCCACCAAGACGCCATTGATCAAACTTAAAAATACGGCCGAGGACGCTTGCATTATCATCAGCATTAGGGTCATCAGCATTCACGCCATCATCTTGCGCGAGTTCATAAACGCGAATATCGCTGGGGTCCATAAGAGCCAGTTTATTTGTACGGCTGATCGTAATGGTCTTTTCATCATAAGACATTTTCAAATCATCAACTTTCGGCACAACGGCCATGCCGACTATCGAATCAAGCATATCAAAATCAACATATGATTTTGCCGCTCCAGCATATATATCTGCCTGCCCCGCCAACGACGCAAGAATTTCATCACCCAAGAATGGGTCTTCAAAAGTAACTACGCGTTTTGTCCACGGCACTTGCCAGACTAAGGACTCTCCACCACGCAGTACAGCTTCATCAACATTACGTGTTGGCCATTTACGTTTGGTTTTAGGGCGCGTTTCACTAATAATCACCGTCCAATTGAGGCCGCCGCCTTCTGCCTGTGCAAAAAATTGTTTATCTTTAGGCAGGTCCATATAAAATGCCGTGCCTTCGGGTACATCAATACGTTTAAAATCACCGAATAATTCTGCGTTCGCGCCCCTTAAAATAGGCGTAACGTAATAATCCGGCAGACTAAGCACCAACCATAAGCGCCCTGACCGTATAAACGCGCCCATATCCATAGATGACGTGCTAGATATAATGACTTTATGCGGCGCAGCTGCAGCATCTTTTTGGGCCAAGCGTTCAAAGTAAGGCGGCTGTGAACCCTTTTGTTTTGTTACACCATCTACAGACGAGGTGTCTTTGCTTGCAGCTGCTGGCGCTGTATTCACGGCGGCGTCCATCGCAGGCGGTTCATCGTTCACTCGCGTAATCGTTTTCACGCCCTGCGTCTGCCCAGTATCAACACTGAACTCTATATTACTATCCGCGGCTTTCTTTCGCGCCTGTTCAAACTTATCGGGTATTTCATTTGGTTTTGGCTGCGGGCGAGCGGCGGCCTTTACGGCAGGTGACTTTACGGGTGCAGCTGCTGGCGCGGCGTCGCTCACGGTTTTGCTTATCTTGTTCTTAACGCCTTCAGCTTTGATATCAAGCACGACACGGTTCAGGATATTAAATATACGTAAATCCGCGCCACGTGGATGGCTTATGCTCACGCGCATCGGGCTCCTTGCCGACACAGAGAAAGATGAAACATGCTGACTATCTGCAAGGTCAAGCGCCGATTGGTTTAAAGCGCCAGCGTTACGGCTAAACAAAATATCAGTGGTTTGAGGGGACGTTTCAATAAGCTCTGAGCGCACGCCAGCGACGGACCAATCAAAAACGATGCGTGTATAATCCTCATGAAGGCCTGAGCGAATATTTAAGTTCTGTGCCGCAGAAGGTTGCGACAACACCGCAAAGAAAGCTGTCAAGAAAACTGCGCGCGCCAATAAGGCTATACGCCCTATTTTCGTCATGTTGTTTTGCTTTAATTTCAACGCAATATTCATCTCGTTCCTTAAGTGAAGCGCCCCTTCATCTGCTTTATATTCACATCTTTAGATGCCTTAATGCAAACACAGCAACGGCGCACGTAACATTCTGTAATTTTTGCATTTAGCCCCTATATGAACAAGTGCTGAACCCTATGAATGTCACATAATCAACATATTAAATGCTCCAAAGCGAGCACACTATATTCTCGGGCTTTGTGCCACGCAAGTTAGTCGGCCTGCTCTGGGCGTAAGATGACATCAACGCGGCGCGCATAACTCATGCGCAGCGCCTCAGGTATTGCCTCTGGGAGTTCCTTATAACGTGCCTGAGAGATTCCACGCACAATCATATTTTGGTCCACACCGTATTTCGACAGCAGTAAAGCAACCTCATGGGCGCGGCGTAACGAGATATCCCAATTAACCCAATAATCATCCGCCGAGTCCACACCACTGGGATCCGCATGACCGATAATAACAATTTGATTATCGATATTCGTTAACACGCCTGCCAAATCACGGAGCACCTCTTCGCCAAGCTTAGATAAATCCGTACGACCAGAAGCGAAGTTAACTTCATTCGGCAATAACAGCACTAAACGGTCCGCGTTTCTTAATATAGTAATATTTTTTAGCCGCGGGTTATCAATACTGGCTTGCTCGATCAACGATGATAAGTAACCTAGATTTAATCCCGCCTGTTGCGGCTTAGTATTCAAAGAGTTTGCTTGCATCTCACCTGCAAAATTCCGGTGCCCCAAAAACCTATTCGCATCCAATGTACGCTCCGCCACGTCGTTAAATATGCCTTCATCTGGCACCGACATTGAAAAAAGCAAAACGAAGAACGTCAACATTAATGCCACGATATCTGTGAATGTTAGAAGCCAAGCCTCTGAACTCTGCGCAGGTTTTTTTGACGCCGCCTTAAGGGCAAAAAGGCCTAAGTCCTTAATGTCTCCGTCGTGTAAGTCTTTATACGCCGTGTCCTCTGTCTTCGCGCCCCTCTGCGGCTCATTTATAAATTCAATATCTGAGGCTTTAATCTCAACCATTATTCGCCCCCCCCTGTGATCGCAGTAAAATCATACGCTTCATAAGGTGAAAAAGTAATATTCGTTTTGCCGCGCATACCTTTTCGGTAGGCAAAAGAATATAAGTGCAAAGGCAAACCGTTTTTCTGAAGGATCGCGGCGATCTCTGATGTTTCTTTCATCGCTTGCGCGGTTAAATTTTTCTTGCCTCTTCGTATATCAGACGGGCTAGAAGGCAAGCTGACTGTAAAATCCATGCGCAATGGATGTTTTGATTTTTGTGCAGCAACGACCGCGACGAAAATATCTCGGTACGCCACAAATTCATCCTTATCATATTCACTAATCACAGACAGCGCACCAATAGCATTAAACAATTCACGCGTCGGCACACGCACATGTAAAATCCCATCACGCTCACGCGCCACTTCTGTGCCGGGGATACGCGCATTAAACATGCCTGATATACGCTCCAAAGAGCTGCCATCCTGGCTACCTTGCGCCGGAGCGATAACCTGTGTCTGACCGATATCTTGGCGATAAACGCGCGGCGCAAAAGTACGTTCGAGCGATGCTAATACTGGCGCAGCGGTTTTTGCATCAAATGTTGAGAGGGAGTTTAATACAATAAAGAATGCTAAAAGCATGATAAATAGCCCAAGCGCTAAAACTTGAGAGCTTTCACCGTTTTCGTCTTTGATATATTGTGTCCAGAGCCTATCCATAAATATAGTTTACATGCATAGCGTAAGTTTATCTAGTCAAACTCTGCAAGAAGCTTAGCAATATCCTCCTGATAAATGGCTCTATCTGCGGTTTGCGACATATTCATTAATGCATGGCCTATGAGCACTTGGCGCGCTTAACACTTCTTCATCGCAACGCGTAACGCTTAAAGCTCATCCACCACACTCGCGATTTTTTGCCTTAATGTTTCCGCGTTAAAAGGCTTCACTATATAATTACTGACGCCGGCCTCTTTGGCTGCGATTACATTTTCCGTCTTACTTTCAGCCGTAATCATAATGAACGGCACATCTTGATTCTTTGTGCCCGCTCTAATTGATTTCAAAAGATCTAGCCCTGACATCGGCTCCATATTCCAATCAGATATCACAAGGCCATAGGACTTGTCTTCAAAAGACTGCAGAGCCTGCGCGCCATTTAAGGCCTCATCAACATTATTGAACTCCAGCTGCTTCAGAAGGCTTTTAATAATATGCAGCATCGTATTGTAATCATCCACGACTAAGACATTCATGTCTTTATCTATTGCCATTTGGCAGACTCCTCATTTTGTGAAATCACATTATGGGTAACAAAATTGAAATGAAAATAAATAACTCAAACTGTAATTATAATGCCCTTACAGGCCTACGCAAGAAATACTCATATATAAAGACGTGATTAAGGATAATATTTTTTATTGAACAGGTAAAGATGGAAGCTTCTTTTGTTCTGCTAACAGAACCGTGACTTGACGTGCACGCTCTGTGTCCATAGCGGCGATAACCGGCGCTATTTTTCGCTCTGACATCGACGACATAACTTCGAGAAGAACATCAATTGAAAGCGTGTTAAAAATACGCGCGGCATCTTTTGCCTTCATACCCTCGTATGTTTTAACCAAAGATCTTGTTCGCGCCTGCTCTTCTTCTGATTGCTGTTCAAGCAAGGCTCCAATTTCAGACCTTAACTGTGTCAGTTCATCATATTTACGCTCAAGTTCTTGCTCTGCAGCGCGTAGAAGCGCTTCTCTTTGATGTAAAATACGCTGGCGTTTGTCCAAATTTTCACGACGTGTGATGAGCTCTTTAAACATTTCAATGCGTAGCTGCGGCAGCTCCAGATCAGTATCATCCGCATCGGTCCATCGGGAAATATCTTCGTCTGTATCCTGCATCGGTACGTCTTGCTTGGCTTCTGGCGCGCTCGTTTCTGGCGGCGCCTCTGCATACATGTCTTCATTTTCAGACGGCGCAGTATTTGACTCCGCAAAAGCAACGCCTTTCGGGGATGTCGCACCATCCGTATTATAATGAAGAATCGCATTGACCATGTCACTTACACGCACCACCATTGTTACGCTGGCGACGATGATAAGCACGGATAGCAATGTAAGTTTACGTTTTTTCATATTTTAAATTCTAACTTTTTCTTTTTAACGCCGTATATAATTCGCGTTCGGCTTGCGAGTGAAAATTACCAACATCATCGTCGTCATCATCCACCAAAAAATTTGCGTCGCCGCTATCGTCTTCGACCTCGCGGTCCCTGATAGAGAAGCCAGACAGAGGCTCTTTTGCCGCCGCTTGTGGCTGAGAGCCGCCTCTTTGCTCTACAGTCTTTTGCGACATTGCTGCGTTTTCTGCTGTATGATCAACACTTAAAGCACTGCCGCGCCCAGAAGACGCCGCGCGCTCCAAGCGATTCGCAAGGTTATTACTGGCCTCATTAACCATTTGTAATTCGTCTGCCAAAAACTGGCCATCACGAATTAATTTGTTCAAAACCTGACCGTTAGTATCAGCGGCACCTTGCATTTGTTCAATCGCATCGTGTGCCGTGTTAATCTGTCCGGTTAGCTGCATCAGCAGCCCTTCAAACTCGCCCTTACTTTGACGGAAAATTTTAAGTTGTCGCGCAAGCGAGTAAGCGTAATAAATCGTGCCCGCCAACAAAATGACGATTACGATATCCATAACAATGCTCAACAATGCTATATTCACGATTTTTCGCCCTTCTCTTGCTCGAGGTACTTTTCAATGCGCACGGCAAGTCGCTCCTGTTTTTGCCCCACGGGGCCACGGAACATAGGGAAGTCGCCACAACGTAGCTCGACTTCCTCATCGGGTTTTGCGTTCAGCATAATCCTCGTGCCGACCTTCCATTCAAGCATTTCACCTAACGGCATACTAATTTCATCTAAAATCGCTTGCAGCTGCACTTCTGTTTTATAAAGCTCTGCGGTTAAGTGAGTTTCCCAAATGGAGTCACGTCCAAATTTCTCCCCCATAAACATCTGCAAAAGCAGCTCGCGAATAGGTTCCAGCGTTGAATAAGGTAGCAATATCTCAACGCGGCCACCGCGCTCGCCCATATCAACGCGCAAACGCGCCAATACGCAAGCATTACCGCCCTGTGTAATTGTCGCAAAACGTGGGTTTGTTTCCGTTCTATCCGCAGCAAAACTTACCGGAGATAGCGGATCAAAGGCAGAGGATAAGTCAGATAACATCACCTGTATCATGCGCTCAACAAGCTTGGTTTCAATTGTTGTATAGGGGCGCCCCTCGATACGAATAGCTGAGCTGCCTTTACGGCCGCCAAGCAAAACATCAACCGTCGAGTATATTAGCGCCGAATCAACAACCATCAAGCCATTGTTGTCCCATTCTTCTGCCTTGAATACTGAAAGCAGCGCAGGCAGTGGTATAGAGTTCATGTAATCACCGAAGCGCACTGTCGACACTTGGTCAAGCGACACTTCAACATTATCTGATGTAAGGTTACGCAGTGACGTCGACATCAAACGCACAAGGCGGTCAAAAACAATATCCAGCATGGGTAAACGTTCATAGTTCACCAAGGCAGAGTTCACCAAAGCCATGACGCCAGATTGTTCGTCAACGCCATCTAAATCATCATCAAAACCAAGCAGAGAGTCAATCTCATCCTGATTAAGAATACGCGCACTGGAGTCCCCGCCATCATCTTCATCAAATAGGGCATCAAGGTCGTCTTCAGACATACCGTCTTCATCAGCGATAGCATCAGAATCATCAGCGGCCACAGAATCCCGTTCGGGCGTCGCGGTGGTTGCTTCTTCACTCATTTCCTTGAGCTCTTCGCTCTCTGTATCACTCATACTTTTTAACCAATTTGTAAAATCACACTTAAATGAATCTCACTTTATTCAAACTTATATCTGCAGCGCCTTAAAATACGCCTCGTGCTTTTATTTTAACACATATCCCTGAATAAGATGCAAATACCGTACCAGTACGCCGTTCACTTGCCCTCAAGCGCTACTGCACAATCATGTCTTGTAACAAAATATTTTTAACCTCAACGGGGTAAGCTGCAGCATTAACGCGCCCCAATAATTCAAGCTTTAAACGATAGAGTCCTTTTGTTCCGCGTAAATCTTGCACGCGTAATTCACGTAAAAACGTTTGGAACTGGTCAACAACCCGCGGCATAACATCTTGCACCGCGCTTTTATCTGCATTGCTTTCTAGCTCTAGCTGCACAGATAAACTTAAATAACGCGGCTGATCATCATCTGAACTTAACGAGACTATCATTTTTGGTATTTCTAGGAATACTACGCCGCCTGTTGTTGACGATCCGCCATGCCCATCATCGCTACTGCCGTGACCATCATCAGATTTGGCCTTGTGCCCATCATCTGCACTGCTGCCATGTCCGTCATCAGTGCTGCCATGACCTTCATCGCCTTGCTCTGCGCCATGCTCTTCCGTCGCCGCGCCTTTACCAAGCACGCCATCAAGCATACCTGTAAAAAATGCCGCCGCGCCGCCGCCGAGCAATAGGATCACAGGCACGAGTATAATTAGCAGCTTCTTTTTGCCTGCCCCGAGGCTCTCTTCACCACTGCCCTCTTCGCCACCGTCTTCACCGTCAGCTAGCTCATCAACATCTGCAGATAGGTCTTCCGACATCGTGTATCCTATTTATATAATTAACATTTAAACTCATGGCACGTCTAATATGAATACTATCCATACCAGCTTTTATTCTAAGCTATAATAACATATTTGAAAGCGTTCGCCTATATATTGCCCACAGGGAAATCATCGCCGCCCGCGCAGACATTGCGCTGTTCACGGAAAATTTTGCCCCCTAGTGAGAAAGTTTTACTCCTGATCCCCTTTATACGCAGATGCGCAATGCCTCCCACGACAACAAAATCTATGTATTTCAATCACATAGAGTTTGGCACGATTTTCGCATCACTCTAAGCGTCGAATAGCGGCTTTTGCCTCAACTAACGAATAGGGTTTTAAAATGGATAACAGTATTTATGTAGCGATATCAAAACAAACAGCCTTACAAGGCCAGATGAATCTTGTCGCCAACAACATTGCCAATATGAACACCGCAGGGTACCGATCTCAGCACGCCCTATTCGAAGAGTACATGCAGGAGCAAGATTCCATTGCTGAGCTAAACGATCCGATTTCAATGGTGCAAAATTACGGCCAATATGACGACATGAGCGCCGGCCCAGTTAAAACAACAGGCAATACGCTTGATATCGCCCTACAAGGCCCAGGCTTTCTTGGCGTCGTTACACCGGGTGGCATTGAATATACACGCGGCGGCAACTTATCCATGAATACAAACGGCGAACTTGTAACAGCGACAGGCTTCCCCGTTGCTGATGCTGGCGGCGCACCAATCATCATCCCTGACGGCGAGCGCGGCATTGTCTTTAGTAAAGACGGTACAATTTCATCTGAAAATGGCGCATTAGGCGACCTTATGATTGCTGAATTTGAAAACTACCAAGACTTAACGCCGCAAGGTAACGGCCTTTATAAGACCGAAGGCGCACCGCTTCCCGCACAGAATACATCCGTTATGCAGGGCGCCGTTGAGGGTTCAAACGTTAACCCTATTTTGGAAATGACACGCATGATCGAAATTTCAAGAAACTACCAAAGCACACACAAGTTCATGCAAGGCGAACATGACCTTCAGCTCGACAGCATTAAAAAGCTTGCTCGCGTTTCATAAACGCAGAGCACAAAGCCAAACCATAGAACATAGATAAAAACACAAGAATAAACGGAGCAATATAATGACATTATCACTTAACATCGGCGCCTCAGGCATGCTTGCTCAGCAAATGAATGTTGATGCAATCTCAAACAACATCGCGAACATGAACACGACTGGCTTTAAACGTCAGCGCGTTGAGTTCGCAGATTTAATGTACCAATCAAAGCAGCGTCCGGGCCAAGTTTCAGCCCAGTCAGGCAACACAACGCCAGCTGGCCTACAATTTGGCCTCGGTGTTCGCGCCGCAGCCACTTACCGTATCCACGAACAAGGTGCGATTGCGACAACAAATAACGTGCTTGATCTTGCTATCTCAGGCGAAGGCTTCTTCGAAGTTGAACTGCCTAGCGGCGATAGCGGCTATACCCGCGCCGGTAGTTTTCAGCTTAATGAAAATGGCGAACTTGTAACCATTCAAGGCCACCCGATACAACCAAGCATCACCATTCCAGATGACGCAATCAGCATTGACATTGCACAAGGCGGCGAAGTATTTGTACAGCAGCCAAACAACCCCGCCCTGACAAGCGTTGGCCAGTTAACCTTAGTTGATTTCCCCAACCCAGGCGGCCTAGAGGCAACTGGCGATAATCTATTCTTAGAAACCGCCGCTTCAGGCTCACCAATTACGGGCGACCCACAAACAGAACAATTTGGAGGCATTTTACAAGGCTTCCTCGAAAGCTCTAACGTTGATTCAGTATCAGAAATCACCAGCCTGATTACTGCGCAGCGTGCGTATGAAATGAACTCAAAAGTCATCACAACATCAGATGAAATGATGAGCACAACAGCCCAGCTTAGATAAATAAAATAAAAAAAGACGGTCGAAAATTAGGGCATTATTAAGGAGAAACACCATGAGTATTTATACAAATGACAGCACAGCACAGAAAAGCGTAAAGCTGGTAGCCACCAAAAGGGTTATCACACACACCGTTATGGCTGCAGTGCTAGGCATGTTTCTTTTTATCGCCACCCCGACCAGCAAGGCGCACGCAATAGCGCTTAAATCACAGGCCATTATTACTGGCAACATGATTACTCTTGGCGACTTATTTGACGATCTAAAGCAAGACAACGAACGTATCCTCGGTCCTGCGCCGCAGCCCGGTCAAAACATGGTTTTAAATGCCCGTACATTACTGCGCGTTGCACATGCTTTCGACTTAACATGGCGTCCAAAAACATCGTATGAGCAAATCACCCTGCGCAGAGATGCGACCATTATAGGCTCAAGCGCGATTGAAAAAAGTGTTAAAGAGCAGCTTCAGAAAGAAGGCCTAAGCAGCGGTTTTAAAGTTAACTTTTACCAAGCTTACCCAAAAATCATTCTACCTGGTAATGTTGCTGCCAATGTTGACGTAAAGTCCATAAGCTTTGATCGCAGCAAGAATCGCTTTAGCGTTCTGCTTGCCGCCCCAAGCGTTGATAACCCTATCCAAACACTGGAGCTTTCTGGTGAAGTTGTTAAAACCGTCACTATTCCCGTTGCTAAAGACATGGTGCAAAACGGTGATTTAATTGACAAAACTATGGTTAACTGGGTTGAGATAGAAGAGCGTCAATTGCAAAGCGACACAATCATTAACTTTGAAGATTTACACAATATGACGCCGCGCCGCGTCCTACTTAGCGGTAAACCAATATCGAGCAAAGACATCATCGCCCCACGCCTTGTTGAACGCGGCAATGAAGTCACCATGGTATACAAACATGCCGGCATGGACTTAACAGCAAGAGGCAAAGCCCTTCAAGGCGGCAGTAAAGGCGACACTATTCGCGTGGTCAACCTTGCGAGTTCACGCCCCATCGAAGCACAAGTAACAGCAGACAGAATTGTTACAGTTTATAATTAAAAGCTCTTATTAACATCATAATAAAAAAGGAAAAATGGGTCATGCAAAACAATATTATAAAAACACTATGTATCGGATTAGCCTTAACATCACTCAGCGCATGTAGCGCGGTTGATCGCCTCGCAAGCATCGGTGAGCCGCCGACGCTCGCAGGCATAGAAAACCCGACAACAGCACGCGGTTACAAACCTGTTAGCCTACCGATGCCAACGCCAGAACCTGAAATTCGCCAAGCGAACTCCCTTTGGTCAAGCAACAAAAGCGGCTTCTTTAAAGATCAGCGCGCGACAAATGTTGGCGATATCCTCACCGTCATGATCGAGATTGACGACAAGGCAGAGGTCGACAACACATCATCCAGATCACGCTCCGCAGGTGAAGGCGCTGGCCTTAACAGTTTACTAGGATACGAGACAAGCCTAGATCGCATCTTGCCGCAAGACATAAACAATTCAAGCCTGGCTGACTTTGAATCAACCTCAAACTCTTCAGGCACAGGCAGCATTGACCGCGAAGAAGAGATCACGGTAAAACTTGCCGCCCTTGTTACCCAAGAACTTCCAAATGGTAATTTGGTTATTCAGGGCCGCCAAGAGGTCCGCGTAAACTTTGAAAAACGCGTCTTAGAATTAGCGGGTGTTATTCGTAAAGAAGACATCAGCATCAACAACACAATTTCGTATGAAAAAATTGCTGAAGCGCGCATCTCATATGGCGGTAAAGGCCAAATCACAGATGTACAGCAGCCACGCTACGGCCAGCAAGTATTCGACGTATTATTCCCCTTCTAGATTTAGAGCAATCTAGTTTCGACCCACAACTCCGCCTTCATCTGTAATGGATGAAGGCGTTTTTTTATTTCTAAATTCCAAAGGAAGAGCCATAAAGCAGGGAACAATCCCCCTCCCTACGCAGGGACAGTTTGAGCCATTGCACTATCATGCACACTATCAGGGTCACCGCCTAAACGTTTATCTTTATTCAAAGCGTCTATACGCGTCATATCATCAACACTGAGGCTGAAGCCATCTAAATCAAGATTACTTGCGATGTTCTTCAACGTCTCTGATTTTGGAATAACAATGCGCCCTGATTGTAAGTCCCATTTCAAAATCACCTGCGCAGCAGAAACATTATACTTCTCTGCTATTTCAGCAATAGTTACATCCATTATTGGTTTTTCATCTTTGGGCGTGTCATTCCATTCCCCTGTACCAAGCGGCGACCAACAGGACACGGCAATATCATGCGCCACGCAAAAATCGGCGAGTTCCTTTTGCGTGAAATATGGGTGCAGTTCTAATTGGTTATAAGTGGGCTTGTGGCGCGCATAACTGAGCAAATTCGTAATATCTGACGCTCTAAAATTTGACAGGCCCAATGCCTTGACACGGCCCTCATCTAAGAGCCCCTCCATCTCCACCCATGTTTCTTTGGTTTTTTCAGGATAAGGCCAATGAATCAAATAAAGGTCTACATATTCCATTTGTAGGCGCGCTAAAGAGCGCTCCAGCGCTTTACGCACGTTGCCAGCGCCTTGTTCTGTATGCCACATTTTTGTTGTCACAAAAAACTCTTCGCGCGCAATGCCAGATTCCTTTATTGCGCGACCAACGCTACGTTCATTGCCATACAGAGACGCCGTGTCAATGTGACGAAAACCCAGCTCTATCGCTTTTAAGATGGTATCTTTTACATGATCGTCATCAGCCTGCCAGCCGCCAATAGCTGCTGTGCCGTAACCAAGCTGTGGCATTTCAATGCCGTTATTTAATGTGATCGTTTGCATTATATAGCCCTTTATAATTAGTTTGCACCTAGATAACTATGCCGAAGCTACAGCGTATCAATAGCCGCAACCGCCAAAGCATCAGCGCGGTCATTATCGGGATGGCCCGAATGCCCCTTTACCCAGTGGAAAGCGACATTATGTTTGGACACCGCCTCATCTAAAAGCAGCCATAAATCTTTGTTCTTTACTGGTTTACGGTTGGCCGTTTTCCAGTTTTTGGCTTTCCAACCATCCATCCATTTCATAATGCCATCGCGCACATAAGTGCTGTCTGTATACAAATCAACATCGCAGCGACGTTTTAGACTTTCAAGAGACATAATCGCCGCCATTAATTCCATGCGATTATTGGTTGTATCTGCCTCTGCGCCGGATATGTCTTTATCTGTTCCGCCATAACGCAGCACTGCGCCCCATCCGCCAGGACCAGGGTTGCCACTGCAGGCACCATCTGTATAAATCACTACGCGCATTTAGGCTTGTTCCTTCCAATATGAAATACGTTTTAAAAACGCTTTTGGGTCATGCGGCACAACGACATCATCACCGGGGTGGTTTAGATAATCATAAAGCCGTGTCATCTGTATGCGCAAAGCACTTGCACGCAGCATCATATTAAACACTGCTTGCTCATCCGTGCTGAGGGGGCGCTGCGCCTTATAGCCATCCATCATCGCGTCATAACGCGCTTTAACGAAAACCGCCCGCTCATCAAAGCACCACGCATTCACAGTTAAGGCGAGATCGTAAATATAATATTCGTCACAGGCATAATAAAAATCAATAATACCACTGAGTTTGCCATCTTTAAAAAAGACATTATCTGCGAACATATCGCAATGCACAGCACCCGTAGGCATATTACGAGACGCTAAATCAGGCCAAAGAGCCATGAGGCGTTCAAATTCACCGTCTACAAGCCTTTTTTGGTTTGGCACAACACTGTCAGCCTGCGCCGCTGTTTGCATCCATAAATTATGCCAGGCGCTTAGCCCCATTTTATTTTCGCGCTTTTCATCAAAGCCGCCGCCCATAATATGCATTTTCGCGAGCATTTCACCAACTGCATGGCATTGCTCAGGCTGCACGGCACTTAACGCAGTATCTGCGCCTTCTAAAAACGCGCTTATCGCGGCTGTTTTGCCTTTAATTAAGCCATAAAGTGCGCCATCGTTTTGTGCCAAAACTTCACATGTCGGTACGCCCTTGGCACGTAAATACTGAATATAACCGAGGAAAAATGGCAAATCCGCTTCAATGACTTTGCCCTCATGCACGGTGAGTACATAACGCCCTTGAGACGTAAAAATATGATAATTGGTATTTTCGACGCCAGAGACAATGCCCTCAAAACGCTCTAGCGTGCCAAGGTCATAATCCTTTAGGAACATCTCAATATCATGCGAATCTAATGTGGTGAAAACAGCCATGGCGACAGCTTGGCACAAGGTGGAAAGTTACGTCAAGCTACGCTTTGTTCGTTATCCCGCAAAATACGCGGCACGTTAAAGACAACGTTCTCTTCACGCAAGACAACCTCCTCGACGCGTACATCGCGGCGCTTGGAAATTGCATCAACAACTTCTTTCACCAAAATTTCTGGCGCCGACGCGCCTGCCGTAATGCCGAGCGTCTTTACGCCCTCAAGCCAAGCAAAGTCAATATCCTCAGCACGCTGAATTAGCAATGATTTCTCTGCGCCATAAACTTTCGCAACTTCCGCCAAACGGTTTGAGTTTGATGAGTTTGGCGCGCCGATCACTAACACTGCGTCTGACTTTGCCGCAATGTCCTTGACCGCTTCTTGACGGTTGGTGGTGGCGTAGCAAATATCTTGCTTAAACGGCCCCTCAATTTGCGGAAACTTTTCAAGTAAAGCCGCAACAACATCTGCCGTATCATCAATCGACAAGGTCGTTTGCGTGCAGTATGCCAGTGCATCTGGTTGATCCACTTTGAGCGCCGCAACGTCAGCTGCGGTTTCGACAAGCCTCACCGCACCTACAGGCAGCTGCCCCATGGTGCCGATCACTTCAGGGTGGCCGACATGGCCGATCAAGATGACTTCACGCCCTGCTTTGTGATGTTTTTCTGCTTCTTTATGCACTTTGCTGACCAATGGGCACGTTGCATCAATATAAAACATGTTCCGGCCCTTAGCTTCTGCAGGCACTTGTTTTGGCACACCGTGAGCGGAGAATATAACCGGCTGGCCATCATCAGGAATCTCGTCAAGTTCATCGACAAAAATAGCACCTTGCGCCTTTAGGGATTCGACAACGTATTTATTATGCACAATTTCATGGCGCACATAGACAGGCGCGCCATATTTTTTGATTGATAATTCAACAATTTGTATTGCACGGTCAACGCCAGCGCAAAAGCCGCGCGGCGCAGCCAGAAGGATTTTTAGCTCTTCATTCATCCGATTATTCCGTGAAATTCGTTTTATCCATGTTCTTTTATATAGTGCATCCGCTGAAAACTTGCCATGTTTTTTATTTGCTTTATTGTATGCGCATATAGCAATGAGAAAGAAGATAGACAAATGAACTTCGCAGCACGCTTTACTTTAGTATCGACGTTAACATTAATGATTAGCGCATGTTCGGGCGCTGATATCTCCCATAATCTGGGCAGCGTTAAGGATAGTTTGTTTTCTGTCGGTTCGATATTCACGCCATCCGTATCAGAAAGCTACAAAGCGAGCTTAGAGCCAGAGCAGAAGAACGCTGACGACGTGCAGGGTGATACAGGCAACGAAAACGCCGTTTTAGAATGCCCGCGCATTGAGTACATTGAGGAACTAAGCATTGTTGATAAGTACGTTGATAATAACGCGCCGCACCCTGACGGCCTAGAATACACCGCCAATATCGCACATTTTGAAAGCTCGTGCCGCGTGCTACCGGATGAAAACAAGGCCGACATTGAAATCTACATTCGCTTCTATGCCGAGCTTGGCGATGCAGGGCGCTTTAAACCCAATGAACCCGTCAGTGTTTCACACCCCTATTTTATCGCGACGCTTGATAAAGACAACAATATTATCAACAAACAAGTTGAGACATTATCCATGGCATATGAGCCGCAGGAAAATCAGATCTCCAAGCTTGAAAAAATCAAATATGTTATGCCCTATGATGCCACGCAAAACCCCAAAGATTACCGCGTCGTGATGGGCTTTATTTTAACAAAATCACAAATTAAAAATAACCGCCGTGATTACCAATTCTAATAGAATAGAGACAACAGAAATGACAGAGCAAACCTTTAAGACTAATATTGATAGCTTTTGGACAGACACACATAACGCCCATGCAGAGGTCGTGGAAACTGTATTTTCATCAATGCAGAATGATATGAAAGCCCTGCTCTCCCTTGGCGTAGAGACTATTCAAGGTGGCGGTAAAATTATGTTTTGCGGTAATGGCGGCAGTGCAGCGGACGCACAGCATATTGCCGCCGAACTGTCTGTCAAGCTGTTCAAAGACCGCCCGCCAATTGCAGGTATTTGCTTAACGCTCGATTCATCGGCGATTACGGCCTGCGGCAACGATTTTGGTTTTGACATTATCTTCTCCCGCCAAGTCGAGGCATTAGGGCGCGCAGGAGACTTACTCGTCGGCATCAGCACATCAGGTCAAAGCCCTAATGTTATTAAAGCGATTGAATCTGCGCAAAAAATGGATATAAAAACCGCAGCGCTCACAGGCAGAGATGGCGGCGCCCTTGGCGGCATAGTTGATGTCAATTTATGTGTAAAGCATAACGACACCGCGCGCATACAGGAAATGCATATCACATTAGGGCATATATTCTGCGGCCTACTTGAAAAAGAACTCGGCCTCGTTTAACAGAGAATACCAACACCATACCACAACACAAACAGAAAGATTCTGAACATGAGCATGCTTGCTTACAAGCCTAAATGCGTATTAATCACTGGCGCAACAAGCGATTTTGGTAAAAAATTTGCAAAGCGTTTTGCTGAACATGATATTAAACTCGTCCTACACGGGCGTAACCGCGACAAATTACAGGCTATTTCTGATGAGCTTGATGTCCACCATCATTTAATGGTGTTTGATTGCAATGATGAAGCCAGCATTCAGCGCGCTTTCGACACTCTTCCTGCTGAGTTTCAGGATATTGACCTGCTGATCAATAATGCGGGCGGCGCGCTTGGCGGTGAAAAATTCCACGAAAGCGAATTAGACGACAGCCTCAGCATGGTCAGCGCCAACATCACATCACTTATTTCCATATCTCACAAAACCTTACAGCTGATGAACAAAAACAAGCGCGGCCACATTGTCAATATCGGCTCTGTTGCTGGTAACTGGCCCGTACCGGGCGGCCATGTGTACTGTGCGAGCAAGGCCTTTACACGCCAGTTCTCCCTGTCATTACGCGCCGACCTTGGTGATACAAACATACGCGTGACCAATATTGAGCCCGGCATGACGGAGACAAACTTCGCTCTCAACAGGTTTAAGGGTGACGCAGATAAAGCGAGTGGTGTGTACGCAAATGCAAAACCACTACAAGCTGACGACATTGCCGAGACTGTATTTTGGTGTGCAACTATGCCTGAGCATGTCAACATCAACACATTAGAGATTATGAGCCAGCGTCAAAGTTTTGGCCCGCTCGCCGTTGAAAGACGCGATTAGCCTTGCTGAAACTATAGCAACCATACAAAAAGTAGAAAAAAGGCTGCCTAAATACGAGGCAGCCTTTTCTTTATAATAATACTGTAAATGCTACATTATGCAGCTTTAGCAGCCTTGGTTGCATCAACAACTTTACGTGCCGCGTCATCAAGGTCGCTAGCAGAAATAACATTTAAGCCACTTTCTGCGATAAGCTTCTTACCTTGGTCAACATTTGTACCTTCAAGACGTACAACAAGCGGAACATTGAGGTTCACTTCTTTTGCAGCCGCGATAACGCCCTCTGCAATAACATCACAACGCATAATACCGCCGAAGATGTTCACTAAAATACCTTCAACATTCGGGTCAGATAGAATGATTTTGAACGCAGTAGTCACACGCTCTTTAGTTGCGCCGCCCCCAACGTCCAAAAAGTTTGCAGGGTCGCCGCCATAAATTTTGATAATGTCCATAGTAGACATTGCAAGGCCCGCGCCGTTAACCATACAGCCAATGTTACCATCGAGACGTACATAAGACAGCTCAGCATCAGTGGCGAGCTTCTCATTTGGATCTTCTTCTGTTTCATCACGAAGGGCTGCAACATCCGCGTGGCGGAATAATGCGTTTTCGTCAAAAGTCATTTTCGCATCAAGCGCCATGACCTCATCATTGACCAAAATCATTGGGTTAATTTCAACGATTGAAGCATCAAGATCAACAAAACATTTGTAAAGATTAACGAAGAACTTTACTGCGCTTTTTACTGCATTGCCTTTAAGGCCTAATGCAAAAGCAAGCTTACGTGCATGAAAACCAGAAATGCCTGTCGCTGGGTCAATTGACGCTTTGACGATTTTCTCAGGTGTGCTTTCTGCAACTTCTTCAATATCCATGCCACCTTCGGTCGATACCATGAATGTCACGCGGCCTGTGTCTCGGTCAAGAACAACTGAACAGTAATATTCTTTTTCAATATCAACGCCGTCTGTGACGTAAAGGCGCTGTACTTCTTTGCCTTCTGGGCCAGTTTGTTTTGTGACCAAAACATTACCCATCATCGCCTGCGCTGCGTCTTTAACATCAGCGACTGACTTACAAAGACGTACGCCGCCCTTGCCTTCTGGGTTGTTTGTGAAATGACCCGCGCCGCGTCCACCTGCGTGGATTTGTGATTTAACCACATATAAAGGACCTGGGAGCTGTTCCGCCGCGGCAACGGCTTCATCAACGCTCATCGCTGCGATGCCTTTAGGCACGGCAACGCCGAATTTTTCTAATAAATCTTTTGCTTGATATTCATGAATATTCATATCTGTATACCTTTGTAATTCGCTTTTGCTATTCCATGCTTAAATTAGCGCCATGAATCTAACATTAATTACCGCAAAGAAAAAGCCACCATATCAGCTTAAGCCACAATTTTTATATTCACACCCAATAGCGGCACATAACCACACACACATGTTATGCATTGAAAATAATTGTTGCATAACTTTTATTTTTGTTATATAGTTTAGATACTGAAGCGAGAAATATAACATTATGGCGCCTCAGTTTGCAGAAAGATAAAAGAACAATGGTAAGCACAAAATTAAAAAAACAATACATACAAACAGACGCAGACTTAAACGCTGCGTTTAAAGACAATATGTATTTCGGTTTAAACAGAACCGAAGGTAAACGTGCATCGAACCAAAACATGATGAATATGCTGGGCATTACAGGCTACCGTCACACCGACATTAGCGAAGCAAAAAATGCTGCATATATTGCAAACATGCATAGACAAAATACTATGCTCAATCAGGCATGGTCAACTTCTGCGTTAAACAGCGTTAGCCCAACCATCGATAACTTGGTTAGCAAAGCAGCGAACTGGATTGCAGACACAACTGACCATGTTAAAACGTATATTCATGACAGCTTCAACAGCATTGAAGACAGCTTTAAAAGCGGTTACAGCAAGCTATCTAACGCATTTCAAAATGCCGCAGAAACAACGTCAGATGCTATTGAAAACAGCTACGCATATGTAGCAGGCAAAGTTAATAACGGCATTGAAGCCACAAGCGAAGCATTTTCAAATGGTTATGCCTATGCAGCCAACGGCCTAAAATCAGGTTGGGCATCTGCAGGTAATTATTTCAATGAGCTGACAGAAGACAGCATGAATATGCTACGCGGCACAGGCATTGCCGGCAACCTAATGGGCGCACCAAGACCTGCGATGGCTTATGCGGCACCAGCCCCTCGCCTTTAAAAAGTTTTTAGTCTCTAGACCTGTATCGCCCGATAACTATACTTATCGGGCGTTTTTTTGTTTTTCATTTCATTCAGTAGCTTGCGCTGTCGTTAACGCCAATTTAATCGTTTATGGCATATAATCATACGCATGAGCGGATATGTTACAGAGCAAATTAAAGAAAACATGCACAACCAATTGGTTGGTGCGTTCTCCCATGTCACGATGTCACATGATGATATTGAACTGCTTGCACAACACAGTGAAAGCGACTTATCCAGTAGCATCATTCAACACGGCGCCCTGAAAAAAGGCGTTAAACTACAAAGCCATTTAAGCAGTGTAAAAAATGGCGGCTTTGAAACAAGCAAAAAAGAAAACAATACAGGATCTTTAAATTACGCATTGGCGCGTCAAAACGTCAACGCGATGCAAAGTGTCGTTCAGGCTGATAATCTCGCGGATAAATTTGAACAAATGACAGAAGACCTCGCTATGAATTTTGCGCCTTCATTGCAAAAGATAAAACATTACGCCCAATCTGAAGTGAGCGCGGCTGAAGTCGAAGTGATCAGCGCTGATGCGTCAGATGACGTGACGTCAGCTATCGACTACCACCTGAAGGATGGTGTTGACTACGCTTTAGATGTTGCCCCGAAAAATGAAGATGGCACATTTATGAACGCGCAAGAAATCGCCGCTGCCGAAGCAGAGCATAATGTTTGTCTGGCTCCAAGCGCAACAAGCGTTAGTGCCATTTATACAGACGGCATGGCATTAAATAAATATCATCAAAAACTTGCAGATCCTGAGGCTAGAAGCAGCCTTACTGCCGGTGATGTTCCTGAGAAAATTTTAGAACAGCTGCGTGATGACAGAATGAATAGCATGTATACCGACACGCTTGACCAACGTATGGACGCTATGGACAAGATTGCCGAGAAGCATGGCTTTGCCGCGCAAGATGGCAAAAGCGCATCTGACGTATTTGAAGAGGCACGGATGAGCGGTGATTATAATGCCGTTAAAATGAGCGCCATTTTCAATGAAAGATTAGCTGTAAATGATACCTTCGCAGCGCAGTTTAATGCTGATTTTGATGCCAATATTGATAGCCATGCGCAAGCCGCACTTGATGCACAGCTTGCTGATATTAAAAATAATGGCGGCAAATATACACCGCCCGCGCAAATTGATAATGATAAGCTCGCTGATTTTAATCAAGGAATCAAAAATTACTCGGTAAGCCAAGCGCAGTTGCCCGTCCCGAATGGACCTGTAAATATAACGCCAATGATCAGCCAGTCTGGTGACATGAACGCAGCGCCAGAAACGCTAAAAGAACTACCGGTAATTTCACCGCTAACCCCACCAACAGCGCCGAACGGATTTGCGCCATAATAATGCAGATAAAACTTTCTACAAATTTGCATATTTGCGATAATAGTGCTATTATCCATCATCTTAAATACTGGTAAAATGTTGGAGAGATTCACAATATGAAACATACATCTGCACATCGCGATGAGTTTAAGCGCATTGTTGGGACAAAAGACCCGAGCGATGAGCAAAAAAACGACTCTCCAAAGAAATCTCAAAACGAATTTATCAATAATGGCGAGCTTTCACAGGCACAACTACAGCGTTTTTTCTATCGCCGTCAGCATTTGATGTCCAAAGGGCAATATCATTTAAATTACATGGCCTTAATGAGCGCAGTAATGAGCGAGATACCACAAAGCGGTGATGGCGATTCAAGCAATGTTCTTGACTTGTTTGACCGTCAGCTGATCGAAGATTTCCTGAATGACCGTACAGTTGGTCAGCGTAATTACGGTGACCATGAACGCCCGACGAATATAGACGTAACCTATAGCAAAAACGACTTTGATGATGATGCACAAGACCTGCTCACCGCCATTGAAAACACTGAGAAAAACACAGGGTTGAGCCAGTCATATTTGGTTGACCTCGCCTTTAAAGAAAGTAGCTTCGGCACCAATATGGTTGCTTCAACAAGCTCTGCACGCGGCGCGTATCAATTTATTAATGATACATGGCTGCGTACCTTTAAAGAACATGGGCACGAAGTTGGCCTTGGACAGTATGCTGACTTAATTGACACATCGGGAAAGTACGCTGATGTGATTAACGACGAATTTAAACAGAAAATTCTCGACTTACGTTTTGATCACAAAGTATCTGCCCATATGGCAGCACGTTTTACACAAAGCAACCAAAACAGCTTAGAACGTGCCTTCCCCGATCGTGACATATCCAACACGGATTTATATATGGCGCATTTTCTTGGTGCTGGCAGCGCGATTAAGTTTATTCGCGAAGTTGAAAACAACCCAGAAGGCCTAGCGGCAAGTAAATTCACATCCGCAGCCAGTGCAAATAAGTGGGTATTTTACAATTCCACAGGCAGCGCCCTATCATTTGATGACGTCTATGCGCGCTTTGAAAAAGACTTTGAAGGAAATCGCCCCGTAAACCTTGCGGCGCTGGAAGATAGAGATCATTTAAAATCAATGACTTAACCATGCATCTTTGACTTTAACGACTTATTTATATATAATAATGTATAACAGTATATAAGAAAGTTTATTTAGAGGTCACATGACACAAACAGGTTCACAGGATAGAGACGGCATTAAGACATCATTGCACATGGTTGGCCATGGGCTTGATACGAATGCATTGCCGCATCATCAGGAACACTTTTTGCGTGCAGCTGACCGTGAAGAAAAGAAAGACAAGCAGCACAATAAAAACCTTGCCATACTTTCCCTACTTGCTGATGCTGTCATTGGCGGCGCGACACAAAATGGTCAGCAAACTGATGAAAGCTTAATAGCTCTTATTGGCGATTTCCTCCAAGATTTATTCAATGATGATATTTCTATTGAAGATAAGTTTACAAGAGCATCCGAACAATTCGGGACGCCAAGCTATGAAAAATTCAGCAGCGTTGATTTTGGCGGTAAAGCCAACTTCGATCAGGCGGTTGAATTTGTCCTAGAACGTGAAGGCCTACTGAGTAACCACGTGAATGACCGTGGCGGCCTAACAAAATACGGTATTTCACAAAAAGCCAATCCTGATGTTGATGTCGCGAATTTAACGCGCAATGATGCGATCGCGCTCTATAAAGACCGTTACTGGGATAGCATCGGCGCGGGCAATATGAACATGGCGACAGCTTTGGTTGCCTTTGATGCCTCGGTTAATCACGGCGTCGGCACGGCAAAAAACATGCTGCGTGAAACCAATGGCGATGTTGGCGACATGTTGAAATGGCGTTTAGACTTTTATGACGGCATCGTTGACCGCGATTCATCGCAGGGCGTGTTCCTTAATGGTTGGAATAACCGCATTGCGCATTTAAGTGATGCCATCGAAGATATTTACGAGCGTAACGATAATCAAAGAACAATGGTTGCTGCAAATGCAGGCCCCGCGACGCCAACGCTCGGCTAAACCATCCCGCACATCTCTTTATATAAAGCCGCCTGATTGCATTGCCCATAGCTTTGCGTAATGGCCTTGCTTATCAAGAAGTTCTTGATGGCTACCCTGCTCAATCACCTTACCATCCTCCATAACAAGAAGGCGATCCATCGTCGATATTGTCGATAAACGGTGCGCGATTGCAATTACGGTTTTACCTTGCATTAAATCCTTCATAGACTCCTGAATCAATAATTCTGACTCGCTATCTAGTGCAGACGTCGCCTCATCAAGAATAAGGATTGGCGCATTTTTAAGAATGGCGCGCGCAATCGCGATACGTTGACGCTGTCCGCCAGATAGCCGCACCCCACGCTCCCCAACAGTTGCAGCAAAGCCTTTTTTGCCTTCTTTATCTTCCAGATCGAGAATAAACTCATAGGCATAAGCACGCTTTGCAGCCTCTATGACTTCTTCTTCACTAGCGTCCAAACGGCCATATAAAATATTATCTGTAATTGACCTGTGCAATAAATCCGTAGATTGCGGGATCATCGCGACGCTTCTACGGAGGCTTTCTTGGCTTACCCCTGCGATGTTCTGCCCATCAATGGTGATTTCACCGCCCTGAATATCATAAAAGCGCAATAAAATCTGCGTCAGCGTACTTTTACCAGCGCCACTCGTGCCCACAAGGCCAATTTTTTCACCTGCCTTGATATGCAGGTTAAGGCCACTAAAGATCGGGGTGCTGCCATATGTGAAGTCCACATGGTTGAAATCGATCGCCGCTTTTGTAACATTTAAACTTGGCGCGTCTTTTGTATCGTTGACTTTCTGTTTCATATTAATCGCAACTAAGCCTTCTTGCACCTGTCCCAAATTCTGAAACATAAAGACAGAGACTTCCTGCATCCACCATGAGATCTGCATTACCCGGATCGACATCGGCAGTACCATCGCCACGTCGCCCGCGCTTAAATAGCCGTCTTTCCAGCCATAGATACCAACAAAGAACATGACTCCGATAAAAAGCGCCGATATAATCTCTAGGAACATACGCATTTTGACGTTGAGCAAGTTTTCACCTTGCCCCTTATGCACGACATTGTTCATAGACTCCGTTAAATACTGATCCTCCTTACGCCAACGCGAGAACAGCTTTACGGTGTATATATTACTGATTGTATCCACGGAACGCCCGCGTACTTTACTCAGTGCTTCGTGCGACGCCGTTGATTTAATCAAAATTTTGGGGACAAACACACGCAGCAGCAGCAAATATGAAACAAGCCAAACCAAAAGAACGTAAGGGATAACCCAGCCCACTTGTGCGAAGAACACGACAGTCACAATCAATGTCATGACGCCATAAAGTATACTTCCCATGAAAATATGGATAGCCTCCACAATAGCTTGCGGGGTTTCGATCACTTTGCTTGATAGACGCCCAGCAAAATCATTTTGAAAAAAATCATAACTATGCCCGTGCAAGAACACAGCCAAACGACGACGGATTTTATTGGTCACCAAAGGGCGATAAAGTGCATTGTAATACTCGCCAATTTGCGCAGTTAAAGGCTGAAAGAATAAGCAGAGGACTATAAACAAGGTTAATGGTAACTTTAAAGCCTCCCAGATATCCTCTTTATTATCAAGCTCCGTCATCGCATCAAGAATATACTTCACAAATACTGGTGGCAAAGCATCTAATGCGCTAGATAACGCGAAGAACAAAGCAACAATGGCGTATTTCCACTTATCCTGCAAAATAAACAGCCAAATAAACGCCCACTTATTTTGTGGTAAGGACGTTAAACGAATATCATCGGGTTTACCCGTAATTTTGTGTTTATTTATATCTGGTGTGAACATTATGAAGCCTTCAGTGCCGTACCTTTATTATTTAACATAGCGAATGTAGGATTATACACATTAAGACATTGTTGAATAGCTTTATTCTGCATTTAGCAATGCATCTATATCACGCGTCATCTCTTCTTTCGTCCATTGCGCCCCGACGAACTTTTTGACAATGTAGCCTTCTTGGTCGATCAGTAATGTTTCAGGCAGCATAAAGCTTTGAAATAAATTACGCGTGACGTTGCCGCCCTCGTCAAAAACGATCCATTCATTTTCTGCTGCGCTATAATTAATATTCTTAAAAAAATTGTCTATTGCTGCCTCGTTTAAATCACTTGATAGCCCCAAGAAAACCAGATGATCCGCATATATATTACTAATTTCTAGTAATAAAGGAAACTCTGCGACGCAAGGCGCACACCAAGACGCCCAGAAATTAAGCAATACGACTTTGCCTTCTGTGTCGCGCGGCACCAAAAGCGTGCGCGTTTCATCACCAAAACGTTTAACCGAAAACATCGGTGTTTGTTGCTGCTGATGTTTGGGCACTTCGCTTTCAACTGGTGCGTAGTTGATCATTTTCTGTGGTGTCGTATTTTGGAAATAATAGGCGCTGCCGATTGCCGCTAAAATAATAACGCCGAGTATAATAAAGTTTGGTCGCATAACGCCCCCTATTTAAGTTTCGCGCGCCGCATTAGCAGCCCCGCAATTAATGCCGTTTCAAACAATGTCACCCCGACAATGCCATAAGCGATGCCGCTAATAAACCCATAAGAGTGCAGGCCAACATTTAATAGATTCACCCCAAACCATGATAAAGTTACAATCACATTGAGGTAAGCAATCGCCGCCGCATAGAACCTTGGCGAAAGCATCGCACTATAACGGCCATGCAGCGCCCAAATCAGCCAAAAAACAATCAGTAATGCGCCGTTTTCTTTCGGGTCCCAGCCCCAAAAACGCCCCCAACTTTGATCCGCCCATATACCGCCGAGCACTGTGCCGAAAGCCGTAAAAAATAGCGCCGCAATTGTCAGGCGGTGTAATGTCGTCAAAAGCTTATCGCCCTGCTGCTTCGCACCGAAAGCCTGCCTAAACAGGTAGATATGCGCACAGCACGCCGCCAAAATACACACACCATAACCAATTGTGATGCACAGCACGTGCGTTGTCAGCCAAAAAGATGTATTAAGCACGGCGACCAAAACATCCAGCCCCTCGCCTTCTTTGACGAAATAAGGCGCTACAAGCAATAAGGCAAGCGCCGTAAACAGGCCGCTGAGCAGCGCAAAGCCGCGGCGCTGTTTCATATCAATCAGTAATGCAAGAAAACAGGCGACAAGCGCGACAAAAAGAATGGATTCATACAGCGTCCCGACCGGTGGGCGGTCAAGAATATACACACGCAGACCAACAAGAGCGCTATGGGTCAGTGCGCTAAGCGCTGCCGCGCTCATGCCTAAGTAAAAGAATATATGACTGCGTGTCTGGCCTACACGCAGTACATAAAAAGCGAGTAACGCCAAAGCCACGCCATAGCCCCAAAGCAGCAGCGCCCCTAAAGGCCATGCGTTATAAAGTTTCTCCGCCTGTAAACGAAGCTGCTGAGTATTAAAACTCTCATGATAAAGCGCCGTAAGCGCCGAAACATGGTTACTCCACACGGCTTCATCTTGCATTTGATATGCACTGATAAGCCCTGACCAGTTTTCTAAATTTATCTTATTTACAGGTGAACCACCGCCCGCGGCAATCATCGCCCAAGGACTAACCCATTCAAGCGCATCGTTATTAATGAAAGGCATGATGCGGAACAGGACATTGCCTTGATTTTGTTTGCGGATCAAGTCTTGCGCAAAGCCTAGTGAGACATAACGCCCCTCAGTTTCGCTATAGCCCCCCCAATCGCCTTTCTTGGTTTCCACCACAGCTTTTGAACGTTCTAAAATACGCTGCTCATAGGGCATTAAACTTAAAAAATTCACCGTGTCATCTGCAGTAAAGCTCTGCGCGATGTCTTCTGGCAATGCGACTTCCAATGGCATAACCAGTGAAAAACTGCGCATAATCTGCAGGTAAGACAATACGTTTTCATGCAAATTCAGCAAAGCCGTTTGGCCTGATGAGAAATCTGATTCCCCCTGCAGGACGAGCGTATTTACTTGCGGCGCAGTCTCCGCCAAAACGTCCATTAAATCCTCAAGGCTGAAAAGCCGTCCTGCATTTTCTGCCGCGCCTATTTTCTGACGCAGATCAGGGTGCGTAACCTTAAACACTGGGCGCTGTGCCGCGCGCGCGGGGTCAAACAAGAGCTCCGACAGCCAAACAATAGCTGGCTGACCGTCAATTTTTTCATGCCCAGAAAAACGTTTTAAATATATCCGCGCAAAGCTATCTAAAGGCTTTACCCGCCCCTCATGTGAGACTGGCAACTCTTGAAAACCTTTGAAATCCAACGGCTTGGCATATGAAGGTGATGCGCCGAGTATTGCGATGGCTGCGCCAACAAACACAAACGAGAGGTTACGCCTCACCCGCGCAGATAGGTGCAGAAACATATGATAAAGCAGACCAAACGCCATGATCGCCGTGCCGATATAAGGGAAAATCCAGCCTTTATTATCGACGACAGCAAGGATGGTTGAATCACGACCATCTGCAGCTTCAATATAGTTCGATTGAAATAGTGTGTAGCCTTTGTAACGCAGCGGCTGGTTCATTTCAATGCGCGACGGCCACGAAACATCACCATCATGGACGATAATATCAGAGCTATAGGCCTTTGCCATTTGCGTGCCTGCATAAAGGTTCTTTGTAAAATCAACTAACTCTACAGAAAATGGTAAGCGGCGCTGCGCCCGTCCGTAAATTACCTCTAACCCTTCAATGCCGATTGGCTTGGTGAAACCTTCAAATAATATATACTGCATATCAGATACGGTGAATGTCACACCCGATATATTTTCTTCGTCATTCTTTTCCGCAGGTTTATTGCTCAACTTAACTTTCGCTGCCATGCCAAAGGCATTTTCAGCGTCACCTTCGCGGCGAGTAATGTTGCAGTTTAAACAGAAATCATTTATTTCAATATGTGTGCCCGCCCTCCCGATCGGCAATAAAGCACCTTGTTTTAGCTCATCATGTGTCCATTCTGCTATGATCTGTCCATCATCTAAAACAACCAAGCTACGTTGATGGTAATCAAGCACTGTCGCAGAGCGCCCCGCTTCGGCGACAATCAAATAACCTTCTTGGTTTGTAACGGCCGTAAGCGCACCGCCGTAAAGCAGAACCAGCACGCCAAGATGCGATAAAATTATGCCTAATTTCTGCCATGACCATACGCTATCGCAAAGAAATTTTAACGTTAGTGAGCATGTCAGAACACCGAGCAGCCCCCACGCAGCAGGTCCTGCAAAAAAATATTTTGACGCCGTATATAAACCAAGTTCCTTTTGCGCGACGGTCCCCGCAATCAGCAGCACCATAAGCGGTGGCATAAGGAAGAACACCATACGCGCACTGATAAGAAATTGATAAACTGATTTAAACTTTATATGCATGTGATGATATATAAACGAGCGTCCAGCAAATGCAAAGATCCTTTCCCCCGAAAGCTAAAGATCACGCACAAAAAAACGCCGCCAATAACATGGCGGCGTTTTAAAATTCTGTGGCCCTAATATTATGGGTTGCTTGGCTTAGCGGTAGGAGCTGGGATAGCTGGAGCTTGGTTGGCGCTCATATACTGAAGAAGTTCAGCTTTTGTAGTCACAACCTTATCAACTAAACCAAATGCCTCTGCATCTTGCGCTGAATTGAAATTATCGTAAGACAGTTCTTTTTCAACTTCTTTAGCTGTTTTGCCGGTATGCTTCGCCATTTCGCCGTTCAAATAATCTTTTAAACGTTGGAATTCTGCAAGTGAGTTTTGCATCACATCAACAGTACCTTGCGTACCCGCTGATGGCTGGTGCACCATGATAGATGAACTTGGCAGTGCAAAACGTTTACCCTTTTTACCTGCACCAAGTAAGAATGCACCCATAGACATAGCCTGACCTGAACATACAGTTACAATATCATTTGGCACAAAGTTCATTGTGTCATAAATAGACATCCCCGCCGTCACTGAACCGCCTGGTGAATTAATAATCAACGTAATGTCTTGTGTTTCGTCTTCGTGAGAAAGCGCCATGATTTGTGCAACAATGTTATTCGCCATCTGTTCTTCGACAACGCCGTTGACCATGATTTGACGGCCTTCCTTGAAAAGCATCGCATATGGGTTTGTCACTGTACGAACGCCACCAACAACAGTTTCATATTGTGGAACAATAACATTTTGCGCTGGCATTGCTGCGCTGTTAAATGCCGGCATCATGCCACCGTGATTTGGTTGACCAAACTGCGCCATAAGCATCGGGTTTACCGCGCCAGTTAAGACTGCGTGGTTAAAATCTGAACAGATTTGGTTATTAACCCAAACCGCATTACCATTATATGAATTCGCCATTTTTATAATTCTCCCAAGTGAGTATCTTGTTTTTATGTTTTTTGAACTTTAGAACACAAAAAATAATATGGCAAGTATATTTTTATTTCACTCCCCAGCTTGTAATTTAATTGCGCGCGGAGATTATGTTAAAGCTGGCATTTTATTAATCAAAACTTTTGTTTTCCTCATGTTTGCTTCATAAGCCCCTAAAAACATGAAGAAAAATTTATTTGTATTTTCTTATATAACAACTTCCTCATGGATATAAAAAACACACAAAAAAGCCTCTTATTCGTAAATAAGAGGCTTAAAATAAATGCAATCTCGCAGCAAGGTCAGTGACGAGCTAAACGAAATTCATATATTAAATTGATGGGAAGGCTCGCCCTAGGAATGCGCCCCATGTGTAATGCTCTTCATGGCGTAGTTTATCTTGCGCAATCACCTGCGTACTGAGTTTGGATGCATAATATTCATATATTTCCGCATAGCTACGTGCAGCCCCTTTGCCCTCATCTTTATAGAATGTTGGTTTATTGGCGAGCACAACACGGTCAGAATAATCTTTATTTACAGCCCGTTCGGGGGTTTTTTCTAAGTTTTCAATAAACTTTTTTCCGCCATTTGCACCAAGGAAATGATACATATACACGTCAGCATAACTGACATAGCGCCCCGAAAAATCTTTATGCAGCTTTGCAATGTTTTCACGCGCATATTCTGCGCCCATTTCGAGGGAGAAGAACGCATCCGTGCAAATATTCAATACTGTCTCGCGCAATTTAGGGTCATCTATATCTTTAATGCCCTCATTGTTTTTAATATGCTTCGACAAACGCTCATAGCCGTAATCTTCGCCGTAATTATACATCAGTTCTAATTGCGTCGAAGGGATAAGCTGCATCAAACCACAAGCTTTACTAAAGTCATTTTTGACCGTCGCCTTAAACGAGCTTTCCTGCGCGGCCATTAAACGCAGCATGTCATACTCAACTTCGGTCGATGATACGGCAAAGACCATACGCTTTTCTACATAGCGCGGCACAGCCATATCATTTAATGTTGCTTCTTCTATGGCGATGTCAGGGTATATATAGGCTTCGTCTTGATATAGGAACGGCGCTTTGTCTTTTAACCACTCCCCGCCCTTATACTTCGCAAATTCAAGGTAGTTGTCAGGGTTCTCATTGTACAAATATGCATTAATGCCGCCAATCACCGTCACAGCCCCGAGCGCAGGGTACGCAACGTAGTTTAAAAACTTACGTTTTGCGCGTGCCAATATACCGTTATTACGCTGTTTATCTTGTTGTTTTTGATTAATCGTATCGACGAGATTGTTTAAGTCTTCACCTGACATAGCCACACCTTAGTTATAAATTACCTATTACGCGACTATATTTAACATAATAATAATGGCGCAAGCAAGCTAAATATACAAAGATAGCCAGAATATGAAAATAGATTGACTTCATGCCACGTTATGTTTAATAAATCAGTATGCAAACGAGGAATGAACAAACCAATGACACATGACTATGAGCGCCTAAATGCTGTATTAGAAAATGCCGGTGTATCCAAAACGATATACTCATTTACAATGCCTGAAACTGAAGCGGCGATTGATCGCGTCATTGATGGCGGGTCGCAGGATGCATTAATTGCAACCGCCCTGCAGAACGCTTTTGATAATGCAGGTCAGAATTTGGATGAAGCAGCCTTAAGCAATTTAGTTTCCTCTGCCCTTTATGAAGCACGCGAAGCCTTCCGCAGCAATTACCGCGAAGCGTGGACACAAAAGCAAGATTCAATGCATGAGGAATTTTTTGCGACATGGAAAAAATGGACAAGCCCGATTATCAACGCCAACTGGGATGATTTCGCCTATATGTACCCAACATCAGGCGCGAGCGAAGCCTTACGTGAGACAATCAACAGCTATGGTCACAAGGCACGCATCGACGGCAAATCCCCCGTCATTCATACTTTCATTGGTGAATATGAAGGCTTCGCCGCATATGCGGATGCAGCTGGCATTGAGGTGATTACCCATAGCCGCGCTGATTGGCAAAACGCTATCAAGAATATTGGCCCTGACGATCAGTTTTATATAAGCCAGCCTTCTGCCATAGACGGCAATATCTGGGATGATTTCGACGCGTTTGCAGATGCCCTCAACACCGCGCAGCCTAAAGCCGCGCTAATGCTTGATGTCACTTATGTTGGCTGCGTTGGCAAAGAATTTACCGTCAACGCAACCCATGACAACATTCCCGCTGTGATCTTTTCCCTATCAAAGCCTTGCGGTGCATATTACCACCGCGTTGGCGGCATGCTCAGTAAAGAGCCCTACCCGTCTTTATTCGGCAATAAATGGTTTAAGAACCTGATGGCTTTAAAACTTGGTACAGAGATCATGCAAAGCCATAGCGTTACGGAGCTGCCGACTAAATATGCTCCCACGCAGCGCCAAGCTATTGCAGAAACCAACAAAGCCCTCGGCCTGGAGCTTGCCCCCAGTGATGTTTATTTACTCGGAACAATGCAGCCACGTGAAACCCCAAGCGATTTAGAGCGCTATTTAACGCGCGGCAGCGATGGGCAAGACCTTGTCCGCGTTTGTTTAACGCCCACAATGGCGCATATGACAGACCCGCGTTTAAGTAATATTGTCCGCGCCCGCCCACATGAAGGATTAAAACCATGAAAAACGTAGAAGTCCTCACAGAACAAGACGAAATCCACGCTTATTGCCGCAAATTATGGCGCACAGACGAATTTCGCCAGTCACATGACGATGGCGGGCTTGTTTTTGACGTTGTTGAAAAACTGGCGAGCTTGCCGCGTTATTTTTACGAACGCAGTGATGACCGCCTAGAGACAGGTCATTTCACATCATGGTGGGGCGGCATTCAACTGCGCCCTGATGATTATAAATCGGACGGTGTGCACGACTTATATTATCTGCATGAAATGTATCACTCCGGCACAATGCCGTGCTGCCCTGACACTATATATGGCGCATTTTTACAAAAACTCGGCAACAATGAAAGCGATGCAAGCGTCTGCTCTGAAATTTCAGCTTATTTCGCAATGCCGGGGCTACGCGCAAAAACATTCGGCTTTGAAATTTACGCTGACCGCTTTTTAGGCGACCAAACCTATCAAAGCCTATGGCGTCACAACCGCCGTGAATTTGAAGAGATGATGATTATTAAGCGCCGTAACGTAATGCATAAAGACTTTGTGCCTCAAGACATGCCCGAAAAATGGATCAATTTGTTTTCCGCGCAGAACAAAGAATCAGGCTCTGTGTGGACGGATAGCTATAATAAAATTGAACATGCGACATGGCAGCTCCGCCGTGAATGCCTCGACCCCAGCATTGGGCGCAAACAAGCGATGACAAACTTCATGGACTGGCTAACATCCGATAACATCACAAATGGCACAGACATCCCTTTCCCCAAAGAAGCACAGATTTTCGCTGATATATATTGGAAAAACAAAAAGATTTATGCGAAGGAAGTTGAAGCCTTTGTAAAAGCACAGAAAGTCGCAACCGCCCCTAAAGATGATAAAGGCGATGACGCACCGAAACTAGCACCTTAGCTCAACGCGCTCTAGGCCACAATTTACGCTGAATAGATACGCTGCAGAATTTAGAAGGTGATATAAAGAGGGAAAATCTAATGGTGCGCCCGCAGGGATTCGAACCCCGAACCTTCGCATTCGTAGTGCGATGCTCTATCCAGTTGAGCTACGGGCGCGTCAAAGATGGGTGAAACTAACTAACCCCCAATATAAATGCAAGAGTTTTTTTCCGTTTTTTGAAAGTTTTTTTTATAACCATCTGAGGACTGTTTTTTATGCCATTATATATTGGGTTGCCATACGGCGATTACAAGCATAGAATGTGAATGTAAAACTTCTGTATATCTCGTGCATATCTGGGAGTTATCTGTTTAAGGTCATTGACCTCATCATTACATTGACTTAAAAATTACCTGTAGAAAATTCGAATTTATTTACTCTACTGTACAAATAAAACATATGTTTAAATATTGAAGGCAGCTGCTTCGTCATGAAAAAAATATTATTACTTACCGCTCTGACCCCTCTTGTTTTCAGCATTGGTGCGCACCAAGATGCACATGCTCAGAATGCGTCACAAAACACATCCTATGCAAAGAAGCCTGCATTGCTGGTCACAACTGACCCATTGCCTGTTGCATTAACAAAAAACGTTTACACGCAGCCGAGCCAAGGCCCAGACATTACGAAGAATGATCTGCTACAAGGTTATTACGGCAATCAGGCAACAATTGTTGGCCGCAAAATTAACGAACTTAATCATGACCTTGGTAATTTACGCCAAGAGATCCAGACCGTTTCAGCACGCCTAATTGATTTGCAGCGCGAAGGTCAGGACGTATCAGCTGATTACTTTGCCAACATCGCGACAATCAGCACGCAGTTACAATCAGGCACAACGCCGGGTAATCCGCGTTTGGTACAAAAACTTGCCAACGCACAAGATAGCCTTGATCAGCTTTCATCAAACATTACGCATTTAAACGAATTAAGCGTTGAAGTTAAAAACAGCTATTCTGTTGCGAATTACCTTTATGAAACATCAAAACAAGCTTACGGCATTTCAGGCGCGATCGAAGAAGATCACGTGATGCTCGCACAGCTCGAAGACGAAATCAGCCATACGCAAACATTGATCCGCCGCCTATTGGGCAACGTAACGGACGACGTTTCACGTACCGCGAACTACCTCAGCACAGAGCGTAGCAATTTGCGCGCAATGTCACTGGCCATCACAACAGGCGACCTTATGGGCAAAAGCTTATCACGTCACCCGTTTTCACGCTCACCGGTTTATTCTGCTGACCCTGCGCTTTCTGCGGGCACGAATGCACATAACTACAGAGGTTCACACCCTGCCGTCGCTGCACCGAAAAATCAGCTACTTGCAAAAATTCGTTTTGAAAAAGACAACGTGAATTATCAACAATCAGTCTATAGCGCTATGCGCAAAGCTTTGGAAGAATACCCAAATGCGATGTTCAAATTAGTCGCGATTTACCCTGAAACTGGTAACGCAGCACAAGCGGCACTTAGCTCAACCGTTGCACGCCGCAATGCAGAAGATGTTCTTCGCAACATCACTGAAATGGGCATGCCGATGGATCGCGTTGAGATTGGTCAGTTCGCGAGCGCCAAGGCAGATGACAGCGAAGTGCATATTTATATCCACTAAGCTGCAAATCAACATATACTCATGGTAAGGCTCGCAATATTGCGAGCCTTATTTTTGGCCGCAGCACACGCTTGCCAGCGCCATTTTACCCTCTATTGCTACGCCCTATTTTGTGATAAACTTCTGTGAAATTCACAAAGGGGATTACCATGAATAGAGCATTGAAAACATATCTAGTTGCTGCACTTTTATCGACATCAACATTATGTGGCGCGCCTGCTGCCCAGAGCGCCACAGGTACGGAGCTTCCTTTAAAAAGCGTAGTCATGACAACAAGCGGTCTTGCCCTTTATGAGCACGCAGGCAATGTCATCGATAACCAGACGCTAAACCTCTCCGTCCGCCTTGATGGCGTTGATGACGTGTTAAAAAGTCTCGTCGTTTTAGACAGTAACGGCACATTAGGCGGCGTAACCCTGCCTGGACGCACACCGCTCTCACAAATTTTCCGCGACCTACCATTTGATAAAAATGATCTCAACTCTCAAGTCAGCCTTTTAAACACATTACGCGGCGCAGAAGTCCATTTAGATGTCGATAATATTCGCGGCCAACTAATGAATGTCTCCGCCGAACAGGAAAGAACCCGCGATGGCATCGTGACGCATCACCGCCTGAGCGTTCTTACAAAAGACGGCATCAAAACTGCAATTATTGAAGATTTGGGATTTCTAAAGTTCACCGATGACGAAATAAACGAACAGCTAAAATACGGGTTAGAGGCACTCTATGACAACCGTATCCAAGACCGCCGTAATGTTGAAATCTCCCTAAAGGGCAAAGGCCAGCGGAATGTTTCTATGGCGTATATCCAAGAAGCGCCGCTCTGGAAAAGCTCTTACCGTCTTGTTGTACCAAAGGATGGCGCGAAAGATAGCAAAGCGATATTACAAGGCTGGGCCGTATTAGAAAACACCACAGGTCAAGACTGGGATGATGTACACGTCACGTTAATGTCAGGTTCACCTGTCACATATCATCAAGCACTTTATGAGAGTTACCATGTGGCGCGCCCCGAATTACCGGTAAAAATTATGGATCGTATCATGCCACGCACTGATAGCGGCGTGATGAGCGGCGCAAGCTACGCAGAAGAAGCCCTGGACGAGAGCGACGCGCAATATGGTCGACGCGAGGCAAAGAAAATGGACAGCCGCGCCCTTTATAAAACAATGGGTGCGGGCAGCCTCGCCATGGATTCTTTTTCGATGGCAGAAAGCAATGCGCCAATGCCATCCGCCCCACAAATGGCACAAACCATTAGCGCTGCCGCCAGTGAAACGGCATCACAAATGGTCTTTAAGTTCCCCCATGGCATTGATTTAAAAGCCGGTCACAGCTTGATGTTACCCTATGCACAGCTCAACCTTCCTGCAGAGGAACTTTATGTCTATCAACCAGACACCAACCCTATCCATCCCCTCTCTTCTATACTAATTAAGAATGTATCAGATAGTGCGCTACCGCCAGGGATATTAACGATTTACGACCGCCCGCAGCAAAAAGACATGCTGCATATTGGTGACGCTGAAATGCCGCTTGTCCCCAAAAATGAAGACCGCCTGATTAATTTCGCCCTTGATACACACACCAAGATTGATCGCGCCACACAAAATGACCGTCAGCTTGGCCTGATCAAATTAAACAAAGGCGTGTTAACGCAGGAAGTTGCCTACGAAAACACAACCATCTACACCATCAAAGCCCCTGCAGAAGAAGGCCGCACTATATTGTTAGAGCAGCCATTGCGCCACGGCTGGGATTTAACAGGCGAATGGGCCGACAAAGCCGACAAGACCTTGACCCATTACCGCCTTCGCGTTGATGTAAAACCAAATGAGAGTAAGAAAGTACCTGTAACCTTACGCAATAAAGGGCAAGAGACGATTTCTTTGGTGAATATTAGCCCAAGTGATATCACCGCGCGCCTACGCATGAGCGGATCACAAATCTCTCCGCGCGTTAAAGATGCGCTGAAAAAAATTAGCACACTACGCCAAGACATTAACACCGAGGAACAAGCACTCAACCAATTGCGCCAAGAACGCAGCCGCATCACACAAGACCAAGACCGCATACGTGAGAATCTACGTAGCGTGTCACAAAATACAGCCATTGGTAAGCGTTACCTCGTCAACTTAGACAAACAGGAAACACAGCTTGAAAACATTTTGAACAAAGAAGAAAACATTCAAGCGAGCCTAACCCGCAGACGCAACGAACTTAGTGCCTATGTGAATGGTTTAAAACTCGATTAGACCTTATATTTTATCATAAAAAAGCCATGGTCGTGCGCCTGCATCATCATGGCTTTTTGTTTTATCCGTTCGCTCCCTTTACAAAGCGCTTGAGAATGATTATCATTTACACCAACAAGGGAGCATAAAATGGGACGCCAGATCAATCCGAATGTCACCGCTTTAAACAAAGCTGTTGGGCGCAAGCAATATCCACTCAAAACTCTCAACGTTATCAAGACTGCTGAAAGCGCGGCAGGCACGTTCACGATTACACTTTCTATCGACGCTGATTATGATGCTGATATGGCGCAAACTTTTAACATGAGCAAAGCGCAACATACATCGTTCATTGCGCAAGACGGCATTTACTTCCCTGTAGGTAGCGGGCTCGGTATACCGCCGCATAATGACAGCGCCGCACTACCGCGAATCTGCGTAGCTCTGCGTGATCAGCAAGCAGATGACCGTGATTACCTTGCGCCACATGACGGTTATGCAGGGCCAGATTTATCAGCGCCAAGTAAAAAACTTCTTAAAAAAATCCAGCACGCGGCGCAAAGCCGCCCCCATTTATCAGTCAAGGCGCAACGCTTAAATGCAATATTAAACAGCGTTAATGATTTAAAGGAGCTGCAAGCGGTCTATGATGTTGCCGATATTCTTGAACACTTCCCCGACACGGTTACAGCGCGAGACCTCTGGGCATTGCAGCCCGCAGCATCGATGACAAAAACATATACAATCATACCAGAGCCTGCACTTTCAAAGGCAGAAAACAAACCCTGCTTTAGCATTTCAGTACGCCGACAACAGGCAAGCGCGCCGCAGCGGCTTTTGGATGAAAACCCAGCAACAAACCAAATCCATGATGGTGAAGTATCTACCTATTTATGCGCATTAAAAGCGGGCGATACATTGCCAGTTGTCAACATCGTTAAGCCGCAGAAAGCGTTTAAAGCTCCTTATGAACCACAGCGTGACGTCGTCTTCATCGCGCAAGGCAACGCCCATGAGCGTAGCCTCTCTTATCTACACGAAAAACAGGCAAACAAAGCAACGCTAAAACAACAGTTTATACTTGTTTCTGGATTCAAAACAGAAGCAGACATTCCAAAAAATGATGCTTTTAAACCGCTGGCAAAAGATGGGACATTAACGCGCATATATTACGCCCTTTCACGTGACAAAAAGGCCCCACACGCGCAAGGCCATGAACATTTTTGTACAGGCAAACGCGCAACCGAGATACTTGATGATATTGATTTAAATGCCTTGAACAGCCCTGTTTTTTACGTCGCTGGCGGCAATGCGTTTTGCGCTGCCATTGAATCGCAGCTCCAAAGCAAGCTTGGCGCAAAGGCTGATATTAGGATATCGGGTTCAAAAACGAGAATTCAGAAGCCTTCTACGCCGTTATAGGGCGCGGCCCTAATCTTCTTCTTGCTGACGGCGAAACGCATCAATGCCAATTTCATCCATGATGTCGCTATCTTTCTTCGCATTCTTCTTGGCTTCGGCCTCAGCGCGCGCCTCGGCGGTTAACTCAACTTTTTTCAACTCCGTAAAGCCTTCGCGCACGTCTTCACGCGCAGCATCAACCAATAACTCCATTTTTTGCAACTCATCATCAACACGGCTGATTTTTTTACGCATCCCTGCGGCATAAGCACCAAAGAAACTTTGCGTATCAAGGCTGTTCATATCTTCAACGGCCTTACTCTCACTTGCAACTTCATCAAGCATGGCTTGTTTACGCTGCTCAAGCTCTTCAAGAGTACGATAAAGATCCGCCAAAACGCGCTGCTTATCATCAACGGTTTTTTTATACAATCTGATTAAGGGGTCTAATTCAGCCATAGCCAAAAACCTTTACATGTTTGGATCAGCGGCGATTTGCATTTTGCTGTCCATTGGGCGCAGTGCTCTGGTCTTGATGCCCTGCGCCATTACCGCGCGGCGCACCTAGGATTTGATTGAGCCTCTGGAAGCCTTCATCAATTGATGTTTTTTCTTCTTTGTTCTGGCGCAAAAACTCTTCAATTTGCGGATATAGCCGGATCGCTTCATCGACTGCGGGGTCTGAACCTTTACGGTAGGCGCCAAGGCGAATAAGCTCTGCCATATCTTCATAGGCGGTCAGCACCTGTTTCGCACGGCGTAATGTCTCATTCTGCATATCATCAAAGCAATGTGGCAGCGAACGTGAAACTGATTTTGTAACGTTAATCGCAGGATAGCGCCCGCGATCAGCAATTGAACGTTCCATCACAATGTGCCCATCAACAATACCGCGTACCGCGTCGGCGACAGGTTCATTGTGGTCATCACCTTCAACAAGGACAGAGAATACGCCTGTAATCGCGCCCTCACCCTGCTCACCGGGGCCAGCACGTTCAAGTAATCGCGCTAACTCGCCAAATGTAGTTGGCGGATAACCTTTTGTGGTCGGCGGCTCGCCAGCTGACAGGCCAATTTCGCGCTGCGCCATCGCAAAACGCGTGATCGAATCAATCAGGCAAAGTACTTGCTTACCCTGCGCGCGGAAATGCTCCGCTACGGCCAAAGTCATATAAGCGGCCTGACGGCGCATCAAAGCAGGTTCATCACCTGTCGCGACAACCACAACAGAGCGCGCGAGGCCTTCAGGGCCCAAATCATCTTCTAAGAATTCTTGTACTTCACGTCCACGTTCGCCGACAAGGCCAATAACTGCGACGTCAGCTTCCATGTAGCGCGCCATCATTGACAGCAACACAGACTTACCAACGCCAGAGCCTGCAAAAATCCCCATACGCTGGCCTTGGCATATTGGAGTAAAACTGTTAACTGAGCGCACGCCCAAATCAAGTTTTGAGCCAATTCGCGTTCTGGAGTGTGCATTTGGCGGGCTGTTTTTTAATGGCACAGGGTGTGCGCCTTGTTTAAGCGGCCCTTTACCATCGACAGGGTGACCAAGCGCATTAATAACACGCCCAAGCCATGAATCGTCGGCCAAAACAACAGGCTGGGTATCTTGAATAACAGCCTGACAGCCAAGACCAACACCTTCTAATGTACCAAACGGCATCAACAATGCACGATGCTCACGAAAACCAACAACTTCACAGGGAATGTCTTTATCAGGTTTCGGGCGCAAATGAACGATGGAGCCAATAGAAAGCTCACTACCAAACCCTGCAATCTCGACAAGCAAACCAAGAATCTTAGTTACCTTACCGAACGATTCATTATCCGGTATTTGCTTAATTACGGCTTCTGCTTTTTGATACAGGCGATCCATTTAATGCGAATATATCTTCTGTTTACGGTTAAATTTACTACACTTTATTATACATGAGTTCATCCATTAGCATGTAAAAATATTAAAATAATTTGTTAACGTTGTTAATATTTGTTAATATATTAGTAACCTAAGTTAACTTTTCGTCTGTCTCATATAGATAGCCTCGCGAGTTAACTTTGGCTGTTACACAGATTTATTCAATGTTTATATGACAAAGAGCGTTATATGGGCGTCTATATTTAAAGGGAAATAGCACATGCGTGTATTATTGGTAGAGGACGATACGTCAACAGCAAAAAGCATTGAATTAATGCTTAAATCTGAAGGTTATGTTGTTGATACAACGGATTTGGGCGAAGACGGCCTAGAAATCGGCAAAATTTACGATTACGATATTATCATTCTTGACCTCATGCTCCCCGATATGGATGGCTATGACGTTTTAAAAGCGCTTCGTGCTGCAAAGGTTGAAACCCCCATTCTTATCCTCTCTGGCCTCGCCGAGATGGAAAACAAAATCAAAGGCCTTGGCTTCGGGGCAGATGATTATCTAACAAAGCCGTTTGATAAGCGTGAATTAGTTGCCCGTATTCAGGCCATTGTTCGCCGTTCACAAGGTCACGCACAAAGCGAAATCAAAACAGGAAAAATCGCAGTTAACCTTGATGCACGTACGGTAAATATTGACGGTCAGCCACTACACCTTACAGGTAAAGAATACGGCATTATTGAATTGCTGTCGCTGCGTAAGGGCACAACACTGACCAAGGAAATGTTCCTCAACCACCTTTATGGCGGTATGGACGAACCTGAAGTCAAAATTATCGACGTATTTATTTGTAAATTACGTAAGAAAATTGAAAAAGCATCTGGCGGCGAAAACTATATTGAAACCGTTTGGGGCCGCGGCTACGTTCTGCGTGACCCGACAGAAGGCCAGCAACAAGTGCGCGCGTAATTTCATTTAATGCGTAGGCACATATGCACATCCATTAAATTATTGACCAAGGCAGCCGCAGTTGCCTTGGTTTTTTGTTACCTCTCGCTCTTTGCAGCGCAGTGGATTACGCCGATGAACTTAATTACGCCTTTTGTCTTTCAATACACCATTGGCGGCGCGGCGCTCTGCATTATCCTCGCCTTAGCCCGCCAGAAGAATTGGGCGACGGGCGCGGCGATATTAACGCTTCTTTTTGGCGGAGAATACGTCACGGCGAATAATGTTTTTACGCCTGTGCCCTCTTTCATTGAGGGTGGCTATAAGCTAAACGTGATCAGCTTCAACCAATTGCGCCACAATGAAAATGCCGTTGATTTTCTACGTTCGGACGCTGTTAAAAATAGTGATTTGCTTGTCATCATCGAAGCCAACAAAAGCAGCGCGCAGCAAGCCGCAAAAATGAAAGCAGACTTCCCGCATCAATTCTATGCCATGGGTCTCAGCTCAAAATCTATGATTGTTCTTAGTCGCTGGCCGATGCTCAAGCTTGACCGCATACAAATGTTTGAAGGCGACCTTGCGCAGAACTTTATCGTCACATTCCAAATTCAACCTTCTTCGGCGCAACATCCTATACAAGTTTATGCCTTGCACACCAAAGCCCCTATCCCCTATCGCCGTATAGAGGAGCGCAACGCAGAGCTTAGGTATTTAGCGCAGCTGATTGCGCAAGGGCGCCGAGACGCGCCACAAAGCCATATATTGGCCTTAGGTGATTTTAACATCACCCCCTATAATCCACATTTCAAGGCCTTACTTAGAACCAGTGGCCTTGCCTTGCCCCCGAGCTATGCCCTTCCCGCACATAGCTGGCCAAGTTTTGCGCCGTGGCTTTTACGGTTCCAAATTGATCACATGCTGATCAGTGATGGCCTTACGCCGCTATCATTTAGGACTTTGAAAGGTCAAGGTTCTGACCATTTGGCATTAGAGGGCAGCCTTCATATTCCTTCCACAAAGCAATATTGACATAATTCAAAATAATGTTGCACTGGCACCATATCTCAACTATACTCTGGGCATTACACAAACTTGAATTTGCTAGGTAGCTATATGCCCCTTAATATACCGAATATATTAACGCTTGCGCGCATTCTTACATTGCCGCTTTTACTTTGGATGATTTATCAGGATTCCGCGGCGTGGGCTTTATGGGCGTTTGCGCTTTATACCCTCAGCGCGATAACAGATTACTTTGACGGATACTTTGCCCGTAAATTAAACCAAACCACAGCTTTTGGCACTTTCATTGACCCTATCGCTGACAAAATATTTGTCCTCGGCGTTTTACTCGTATTAGTTGACCTCGCAACGATTAACGGCCTATGGCTTATTGCTGTGCTGATTATCATCATGCGCGAATTACTCGTCTCTGGCCTGCGTGAATTTTTAGGCCCGCATAATATAAAACTCCCCGTGACCCAGCTTGCAAAATGGAAAACGACTATTCAAATGGTTGCTTTAGCGCTATTGATTTTAGCGCCCTCCCTCAGCATCGCATTGCTTGCGGGGCAAATCACATTATTAGTTGCTGCATTATTAACGTTTATTACAGGCACTCAGTATTTAGTGAGCGGCCTCAAAGCCATGAAGGATATTGATAGCAAATGACGCAGATAACATCAGCAAAACAAAAGACCGTCGAAATCGCAACGCTTGATACGCAGGTTCACGTCCCATGCGAACATGGTACGCATAAATCAACGCCGCTTTTTATCACGTTTAATAACCTTGCTGATAAAGGCGAACATATCGCATTGGTTTATAATGGTGACCAATGGGCACATGACAATGCCACTAACCCACACGCACCGTTAGTCCGCATTCATTCTAAGTGCCTGACCGGTGACACGCTTGGTTCGCTTCTCTGTGATTGCGGCCCGCAGCTGCAGCATGCACAAGAAACAATTTCAAAACATGGTGGCGTTTTACTGTATATGGACCAAGAAGGTCGTGGCATTGGCCTTTATAACAAGCTGAAATGTTATTTCCTGAAAGCGACGCAAGGCATGGATACCTACGAAGCGAACCGCCATTTAAATTTCCCTGATGACATGCGTGATTATACGCCCGCAGCGCAAATGCTCGCAGCGCTTAATATTGAACGTATAAACCTGCTGACAAACAACCCTGATAAAGTGTCCCAAATCGAATCTCATGGCATTTCAATTGCTGAGATGGTGAGCACGCCAACATTTGAAACGGTTGAAAATCATGATTACTTGGCTTGCAAGAAACACAAAACACATCACAATCTAAACATTAAATAATCTTTCTCACGCTTATCATTTTAAAGAGCTTTTTATGAAGTATAAACATCTCCGCCCCTTGCTGTTTACGCTACCTGCGGAATGCGCACACGGCCTGTCAATTAAGGCGTTGAAATCTGGCTTAATGCCTGCGCCGATTAAACGCGATATTGATTACACAGCTTTGAAAACGCAGCTCTGGCATTTAAACTTCCCAAACCCAGTTGGCATGGCGGCAGGGTTTGATAAAAACGCCGAAGTCATTGCGCCGTTACTCGGCCTTGGTTTCGGTTTTGTTGAATGCGGCACAGTCACGCCCAAGCCGCAAAGCGGCAACCCAAAGCCACGTATTTTTAGGTGCCCCGATCAGCGCGCGATTATTAACCGCATGGGTTTTCCCGGAAAAGGCGTGAAGCTTTTCAAAGATAACTTGATCCATTTCCTCAACCATAAACCGCGGCCAGAGGGCATTATCGGCTTAAACATTGGCATGAATAAAGACCAGAGCGCGCCAGCCGCAGATTATAAATTACTAATTCAGCAAATTGGCGCTTTAGCGGATTATATTACGATTAATATTTCATCCCCAAATACAGAAGGCCTGCGCGATTTACAGCACGCCGCACAATATTCTGACTTGATAAAGGCCGCACTTGATGCGCGCAGTAAGTATTGTAGCCACCACACGCCGCCACCACTGCTCGTGAAACTTGCACCTGACCTTCACGTAGCCCAGCAAGAAGCGCTTGCAGCGGCGAGCCTTGAAGTCGGCATAGATGGCTTAATCCTGACCAATACAACATTAGAGCGCCCCGATGCCTTGCCCGATAAATTTGCCGCAGAAAAAGGCGGGCTTTCAGGCGCACCGCTTAAAAACAAATCAACGCAAATCATTCATAATTTTTACGCACTGACAAAAGGTAAAATCCCTATTATCGGCGTTGGCGGCATTGAAAACGCCCAAGATGCCTACGATAAAATCAAGGCAGGCGCTTCGCTTGTGCAGCTTTATTCTGCGATGGTATATCACGGCCCTGAATTAGTGCAGGACATTAACCAAGGTTTACTAGACCTGATGCGGGCAGATGGCTATGCTCATATCAGTGAAGCGATTGGCGCAGCCCATAATCAAGAAAGAGCATAAAATGAGACACTGGCTTAACACCATTATGATTGGCGCAGCATTATGCGTAGCACCATTAAACGCAGCACACGCAAGCGATACAGCTGAACAAGCGACGGAAACTATCCCAGCTCACGGCGCAGTCGCCATGCATGGCGACATTAAATATGGTGATGATTTTTCTCATTTCGACTATGCGAATCCAGATGCCCCAAAGGGCGGTAAACTAGTCCTGCACAGTATTGGCAGCTTTGATAGCCTCAACCCATTTGTTATTAAAGGCACAAAAGCAGAGGGCGTAAGCTTCCTTGGCAGCTCGCTTCTCTACGCACCGCTTATGGCACAAAGCTATGATGAACCGTTCACAATGTATGGCTATATTGCTGAGAGCATTCAAATGCCAGAAGACCGCAGCTGGGTACATTTCACTCTACGTGATAGCGCAGAATGGCATGATGGCACACCGATTACCGCCGCAGATGTCGAGTTTACGTTCCATCAAATGATTGAACATGGCATGCCATTTTTCAAAGCCTATTACGGCGACGTTGAAAAAGTTGAGGTACTCTCTCCGCATGATATTAAGTTCACCTTCAAGCATAATTTAAACGCTGAACTGCCGCTTATTCTCTCTCAGCTCACTGTACTGCCCAAGCATTACTGGGAACAAGACGGTAACGACATTAGCAAAACAAGCATGCAGCCACCGCTCGGTAGCGGCCCTTATCAGGTTGAAAGCGTTGACGCAGGGCGCTCATTAACATATGCGCGCGTTAAAGATTGGTGGGGCGCAGATTTACCACTCAACAAAGGCCGTTATAATTTCGACCTTATCCAGTATGATTATTACAAAGATTCAAATGTTGCCCTCGAAGCATTTCTTGCCGGTGAGTATGACATTCGCCTCGAAAACTCTTCGCTACAGTGGGAAAATGGATATAACTCCCCCGCCTTGAATGAAGGCAAAATCATTAAAGGTCAGTTTGACCATCAACGCCCCGCAGGTATGCAAGGCTTTATTTACAACATCCGCCGCGACGTGTTTAAAGACATTAAAGTACGCGAGGCCGTATCTTACGCCTTTGATTTTGAATGGGCGAATAAGCAATATGCTTTTGACGCATATCAACGTAACCAAAGCTATTTTGAAAACTCTGAGCTTGCGGCGCACGCCTTGCCTGATACCACGGAGCTTGCATTCCTTGAACGTTACAAAGGGCGCATACCCGAGAACGTTTTCACCGAACTGTACAAAGCGCCCGTTACAAATGGCAGCGGTAAAGACCGTAAAAACCTCAGCAAGGCCAAGAACATTTTGAAAGATGCTGGCTTTGTCATGGGCGAGGATAAAATCCTTTATAACCCTGATACGAACGCAAAGCTGAAATTCGAAATCCTCGCCGTTTCACCATTAATGGAACGTTGGACTTTGCCGTTTATTAAAAACCTCAAACGTATCGGCGTTGAAGCCAACTTCCGCATCATTGACCCTGCGCAATATCAAAATCGTGTGAATGCTTTTGATTACGACATGATTATCGGCACCATCGCCCAATCAGAATCCCCAGGCAATGAACAACGTGATTTTTGGGCGTCCGACAAAGCAGACATGCAAGGCTCTCGTAATTACATTGGCGTGAAGTCACCTGTAATTGATGAGATCATCGAAGAGATTATTCAAGCACCTAGCCGCGCAGACCTGGTCGCCCGCACTCGTGCGCTTGACCGTATATTACTTGCCAATCATTATGTCGTGCCCCAGTGGTACTTAAACAAATGGCGCATTGCTTACTGGGCAACGCTTGGTCACCCTGAAGGCCTGTCACCCCACACACCAGGTTTTACCGATTTATGGTGGTCAAAAACAGGGGCGCAGTAGTATGAACAAAGACGGTTCAGACATTGCACTAGTTATACCTGCGCGTTATGGCTCCACACGCTTTCCAGGCAAACCTTTGGTACATATTGCGGGGCAGAGTATGCTTAGCCGCGTGGTTGATATTGCCAAGCAAGCGCAGCGCAAGCATCCAAAAATCAGCGTTGCCGTTGCGACTGAGGATCAGCGTATCGCCGCGCATTGCGCAGAAATTGGCGCAGAGTGCATTTTAACCTCCGATCAATGCCCAACAGGCAGCGACCGCGTATTAGAAGCCGCCGCGAAAATCGGCGGCCATATTAAGTTCACCATCGGGCTGCAAGGTGACGCCCCCTTCACGCCGCTCAGTGCGATTGAACAAATGATCGCTTTATATCAAAGCGCGCCGCAAGATACAGAAGTACTCACCCCTGCTGTCCGCCTTCGCTGGGGTGAGCTTGACGCGTTGCGCGCGAGCAAAGAAACCACACCATTTTCAGGCACAACAGTTGTTATTGATAAAGCTGATAATGCGCTCTGGTTTTCAAAAAACATTATCCCCGCTCTGCGCAAAGAGGATAACTTAAAGGCCGAAAATGAGTTTTCGCCCGTCCATCAACATATCGGCCTCTACGGGTTCCGCCGTGATATTTTAGAAAAATTCGTTGCGTGGCCACAGAGCCATTACGAACAGTTGGAAGGCTTAGAACAGTTACGCCTGTTAGAAAATGGCATATCGATTAAAGCGTTCATTCTTGATGTGCCGCTAGGGCTAGTGCAGGCTGGTGTTGATAGTCCCGAAGACGTCACGCGCGTTGAGGCGGCCTTAGCCAAATACGGCGAAATTTCTTAAAGGCTTTAGATTTCTGTTTAACCCCCCAGATTAAACGGTTAGAATACACAGAATATATTTTTAGGATCAGCTCCCCATGACACGTTTAGTTATCTGCCGTCACGGCAATACATTTGGCCCCGACGATACGCCGACGCGCGTTGGCGCACGCACGGATTTACCGCTTGTCCATAGCGGCGAAGCGCAAGCCCAAGCCCTTGGTGAGCATTTCAAAAAACAAGGCCTGACATTTTCACGTGCGTTTTGTTCCCATTTAGAGCGCACACGCCAAACCGCAGAAATTGCGCTTGATGCTATGTGCGACGACCAAAATGTTGATCCTCTAAATTTCCTAACCGAAATTGATTACGGCCCCGATGAAGACAAAACCGAGACCGAAGTTATTGCGCGCATTGGGCAAGACGCCATTACGCAGTGGGATGAACATGCCATTGTCCCCGAAGGCTGGGATGCAAACCCTGATTTCATTATCGGTGATTGGTTATCATTCGGTGATTACGCGCAGCATCATTTCAAAGACCAAACCATTCTGCTGGTAACGTCCAACGGCACAGCCCGCTTCGCACCACATTTAACAGGCGACTTTGCAGCATTTCAAAAAAATCATGCCATAAAGCTGAAAACAGGCGCATATGGCATTTTAAGCTATGAAGGTGATAAATGGGTCGCTGAATGCTGGAACGTCCGTCCATAGAGCGCTATAGGCGCTATGACCGACAAAACCTACCGTTTAAAACAAGTTTAGCAGGCTGCTTTGTTCTTTGGTGGCAAGGGATATGTCCTGGTTTGCCAGTTGCTGGCGCGTTTGTAGCGCAAGAAGGTTGACGCCCTCTTCGCTCAAGTCTTTAATATCAAAACCTTCGGCAGCTTCTTTTAAAACATCTATTGTGCTTTGGGTGAAGTTATGGCGAGATTGAATGGTGTCAACGGCATCACTAATTAAAACGCCGTAATTCTGCACACTATCAAGCGCAAAACGTACCGATTCCCTAAGAGCTTCTAGGCCTTCGGGCTTTTTAAAATCAGGTTTCTCAAAACCAAGGGCTTCGCCGTTATAATGGCGGCCTTCTATGGCGACTGGCACGGCTGTATCATTGGTAATGATGTTAATTTCGTCTCCATCAAGCAAGTTCACACCTGCATATTCACTCTTGGCAATAAAGTCGTCAATCGCCAGCGTGTTTTTGGTAAAGGCCTTGGCCAGTGCTGCGGGGTCCGTTTCACTGCTGAGCAAGTTTGAAGCTTCACGCAGTAGATCTGACAGATCATGCAAGGCGTCTTGCGTTTTGGTTAAAATCATTAAGCCTTGAGAAATTGTATCTAAGGACTGACCAAGCTCGCTCGCCTGCGCGGTTAATCTCGGCGGCGTAAAATTCTCTTCAATTGTTTTTATTTTTGCTATTTTCTGGGAATCAAGTGTGTTGTTCAGCTTGGCTGTGCCAATGCTGCTGGGGTCTTTGCTTTGTTGAAGCAAGTTTGTACGTATCGTTGATGATAATACAACCGGACCGGTCATTCACTTTTTCCTTTCCTAGGGGCAGACATTGCTGCTGAATCGATTCCTATCGACTTGATAATCTTAGCACAATATAATTTAACAAGATATAAATATTGATTAGCAAGACTTGCCATAAAGCGCAAGTCTTTTAAAAAACTTTATACGCCAATTTGTGATATATGCTTCAAAAGAAAATCACGAAAACTCGCAATACGCCCTGAATGACGGCGCTCTTCGGGATAAACAAAATACACATCAATCGAAGGCTGTTTTTCTTCCGGTAAGATCGGTTCTAATTCCACGGCATTACGCACCAAGTAATCAGGAAGCGCTGCTATGCCTAGGCCTGATCGCGCCGATTGATAGACCGCTGAGAGTGAGTTAATCCAGATAATATCAAGGTCTTGGAATGCGGTATCGCTTGGTCTGCGCGTTTTCAAACCCGCAATATCCAAATGCCAGTTGGCGTTATCATATGGTGTGACCACGGCGTCTTCTGGGTACGCAATTAAAGTATGATCAGAAAGCTCTGTTGGTTTTTGTGGTGCGCCGCGCTTGGTAATGTACTCCGTGCTCGCGCAGACATTTAACTTTATACTGGTTAAATGTCGCTGAATAAGGTCTTGCTGCTGCGGTTCAAAAAGGCGAATAGCGGCGTCCGCCTCACGCATACCAAGGTTTAAGACGCGGTCTTCCAGTAATATTGTTAGATTAATTTCAGGGTGCTTGGCATGAAATTCTTTTATAATTGGCGCAAGCCATGTTGTACCGAAAAACTCTGCGACTGTGATCGTTAGCGGCCCCTCGGCAAGCTCTTTACTGTCGCCAAGCTGGCCTTCTATCATAGCAAGTCGGGAGAATATATCTTTTGCGGCATTAAAAAGTAAATCACCCTGCTCCGTCAGGATCAAGCCGCGCGCATGGCGGTGGAACAAAGGTACGCCGATAGAATCTTCCAATGATGAAATTTGGCGTGATACCGCCGACTGGCTTAAATTCAAGGCTTCACCGGCATGGGTAAAACTGCCCGCAATCGCCACAGCATGAAAAATCCGCAATTTATCCCAGTCCATCGCCATCGGCTTCGTCTTTCTTCAAAATGCTTTACAGCGTTTCTAAGGTATTAAAACAGGCTATGATTTTAGCATTGCTATACACAAGACACCAAGCGAAAAGCATCCTACGCAGAGTCTATTATTATTGAGGCGGCTCTCAAGCCGCGGCGGCGCTGCTTTGCGTTTTGCTGATGCCGTGCTCTGCGATGAATTTATCGGCTTCAAGCGCAGCCATACAGCCCATGCCTGCGGCTGTTACTGCTTGGCGGTAAATTTTGTCCGTGACATCACCTGCGGCAAATACGCCTTTGACATTTGTCGCCGTGCTGTTTGGCGCAGCAAGAATATAACCTTCATCATCCATATCTAAATGGTCTTTAAAAACGCCTGTTGCAGGGTCATGACCAATAGCAACAAATGCGCCATCGACTTTAAGTTCACTTGTCGTACCATCTTTCATATTGCGCAGTTTTAATCCCGTTAAGCCCGGCATTGGCATGCCTTCAGGCTGTTCACCGACAAATTCATCAATCACAGTATCCCAAATGACTTCGACTTTTTCATGGGCGAACAGGCGTTCTTGCATAATACGCTCAGCGCGCAGTTCATCGCGGCGGTGAATTAATGTTACTTTACTTGCAAAGTTCGTTAGGAACAAAGCTTCTTCAACGGCTGAGTTTCCCCCGCCAATAACCGCAACTTCGCGGTTACGGTAAAAGAAACCATCACAAGTCGCGCAAGCCGATACGCCAAAACCACGGTATTTTTCTTCGCCCTCAGTGCCGAGCCAGCGTGCGGTTGCGCCTGTGCTGATGACAACTGTTTCTGCTTCTATTTCGTCGCCATTAGCAGCGGTTGCTTTAAACGGACGGCTTGAAAAATCAACATCTTTAACCATAGAGGATATCATTTTTGTACCGACGTTTTCGGCCTGCGCCTTCATTTGTTCCATTAGCCAAGGGCCTTGGATCGGGTCAGCAAAACCTGGATAGTTTTCAACATCTGTGGTGATCGTCAACTGGCCACCTGGTTTATCACCAGAAACAAGGATCGGTTCCAAATTGGCACGGGCTGCATAAATCGCCGCAGTATAACCCGCAGGGCCAGAACCGATGATAAGAACTTTTGTGTAATGCTTTGTCGACATAGACGGTCTCTTTCCTTAAAGCTTCATAGATACGCTTGCCCCCTTAAATGATATGGGGTGCATAGATTAAATTTCAAACGGTGATTAAATACACATAGCGCTGCTATCATAGCGGCGCAAGGGGCTAGTCCTGCTTTTCTGCGATTAATGCGCTGATTTTTTCAGCAACCAGCGCGGCGTCATTTAAAATCATACGCGGCGAAAAGTTCAAAATGCTGCTACCGAGAGATAACATCTTAACTGCGCCGATATCTACCATATGGCGATGAAAGCGCTTAAACTTTGCATTGCCGCCCTGCAAGGCGAGACAGTACACGGCCTTCCCTGTACTTGCAGCCTCTGAAAGCATCGAAGCGCTATCCGGCGTGACGATAATGTGATCCGCATGGGCAAGATAAGAAAAATAAGGGTTGTAGCCCTCACCACCCCAGAAATAAACATGCGGTGCATCACTAAATGCAGCACGTAACGCGGCATAGTTCTCCGCCCCCGTGCGCCGCGACGCCGTGACCATCACATTGTATTTTTCCTGCGCAAGGCGGTTTATCATCGTGATGATTTCGCCTGTAGTTGAGCCTGTAAAATCATAAGCCTTGCTTTTGCCGCCGATGAGAAAGGCCACAGTCTCACGCTTATGGTCTTCTTTATCCGTGGCTTTATCCACGCCCCATGCTTTTGGCGGCGACCATTTCGTGCTTTCTGCATTCAGCTTTTGAACCGTAACGCGGTTCGGTGCGCCGTGTGTGACGAGCGCATTTTTACCGCGGTATTTATCATGAAATGGCACCGCAACTAAATCAAAGCGCTTCGCCGCCCATCGTGGGTCCTGTAAATTCACCACAGATGTTTTTCCGTGGCTTTGTTTTTTGATGTGCAGGGCCGTGGCGATCGCTTTGCGCCCTGATGCAATGACCAGTGCAGGCCAAGGCGCATTTGGAATCTCGTTCGTTGCCCGCATATCATAAATACGCTCCCCCACATAACCAATATAAGGCAGCAGCGTTTTCCACGGCTGCTTTAACTGCAGACGATATGTTGTGATCTTGATTGGCATAGACAAATTACGCTGCAATGCCTCTGCGACACCAAGGCATTGATTTTCTGTACCCGCAATACCTTCTGTTAAAACCCAAATATTCATCATGTCATTCATTTTACAGCAATAGTTTCCATTTATCGTGGAGTAGCTTATGCGTTATTGCTGACTATTTCCAATTATTTATTACACAGCAGGGCGAAATAAGTAATTGCCAGTTGAGTTTTATTATTCTGCACGTTATAGATAATTCTGAATATTAAACAAATAATAATTGTTCAAAACTATAATCGAATTTATAATAATACTTCAAGCTATTGCAAACGCGTCCAGATAAAAGGCATTTACCATACAATGAGTAATAAAAAGCTAGATAAAATTGATAAAACCATTTTAGAAACCCTACAAGGGCGCGGCCGTATAACAAATGTTGAACTTGCCAAAAAGGCCGGTATCTCCGCCCCGCCATGTCTGCGCCGCGTTAACGCGCTGGAAGATGCTGGATTTATCAAAGGCTATCACGCCGATATTGATAGCGCCTCTTTGGGGTATGGCATTTCTGTATTTGCCAACGTCAAGCTTGCATCACAAACTGATAAAGACCTACGCGCCTTTGAAGAACTTGTAGGGCAATGGAGCTTAGTTAGAGAATGTTACCTTATTTCAGGTGAGACTGATTTCTTATTACGCATTGTTGCTAAGGCTTGGGAAGATTATCAAAACTTTATCTCGAATGAGCTTACTGCGGCGCCGAATGTCGATTCTGTACGCTCATCAATGGTCATGCGCAGCGCGAAAAACCTACCCGGCATTCCGATAGAATAAAACATCAGCAATTTTAGAGATTTATATTAGGCGCTTAAACAGTTTTTAGGCGCCTAAATGTTAATGACGGCACGCGCATAGCATGAATGCTATAGCCTGATATCATTTGCGAGAATTGCTCACGTTCAAAATGCACATAAATGCTTAACGGCGCGCCATTATATTCTGTGATCTCGCAGCTAAAATAATCTTTGGCTAGTGCGCGTAACGGCGCATCTTCAATCGCGTTAAACACACCGCCAAACTGAATATTCAACCCGCCTTTAAAGTCAGACTTGATCTGATTTTCAATTTCAGAATTCGGGTTTTTATAACGCCCGACATATTCCATCAGGTTTTTTGGCGCCTCAGCAAAGCTTTGTGCCCGTTGCAGCTTATGTTGTATGCCGCCAATATTTAATGTGTAGTTTTCTGCATCGATAAAGGTTAAGAACACCGGCGAAACGGCATATGGCACCATATATTTCCCCTCACCAAGGAAGATCAGTTCTTTCTTTGCATCAAACATTTCAATCTGGCGCAAATGCGTATCGCGGTACAGCGTTGCACCTAGGCCAGTATCTGCACATAACCATTGCTCGGCGGTTAAGTCATCTTTGTTCTCAACATCATCAGCAAGCGTTTGAAATGCCAAATCTTCGCCGCTCGCGGCAGAAAGGAAATCAACTGCCCATTTCACAGCATCAATATCATTGTCATTCGAAAGCAAGACAACAATCGCATTGGTTTTAGGTTCAATAAATAGCGCCGTTTTGATGCCATGATATGATCCATTGTGACCGATCATTCTAAAGCGGTTATTGAGCGGCACAGCCTGCAAACCATGACCGTAAAAACTAGGTGTCTCACGGCTTAGGCTCGGCTTCTTGAGCATATCATTGACATTGACGCCGCACAATTTGAAGCTAGCCAAAGCTTTGGCAAAAACAACCATATCGTCCAAAGTTGCCGCCAAATGTCCGGCGCCTGCCATATTACGAAAGAAACGCCCTATATAATTTTCCGCCCCTGCATTTTCACTATCATCGGCGCCAAGCACATTAGGCGTCGCCAAGTGTTCGACAACACGCCAGCGTCCATCAAAGTAATCCGTATCTTTTAAGCCTAGCGGCTCGAGGATAACGTCCTTCAAAACCGCCTCATAGCTTTTACCTGTAACGTTTTCAATAAGCTGCGCCAAGAATATGTAAGCAGAGTTACTGTAGATAAAATGATTCTTGTAATTCAGCCCCTCAGCGAGGAAAATTTGTTCCGCGAGAAAATGCTCTTCTATTTTATGGGTGGTTAAATTACTTGCCCCTGACAGCATAAAGACTTCAAACGCATCACATAGGCCGGATGTCATTAATAAGACCGAGCGCAAGGATGACTTCCCAGCCCCTTCTGTTTCTGGCACATAATGGTTTAACGGCTTATCGAGGTCGACCATACCTTCTTTGGCTAAGTGGTGAAGGATAACCGCTGTATAAATTTTACTTATTGATGCAATTGGAAATTTTGTCTCTGCGCTGACATCAACGCTATGTGCAACATCCGCCGCGCCGTAATGCTGCTTGTGGATGGTTACGCCGTCTTTAATCACGGCAAGCGCAAAACCTGCGCTGCATTGCTGCTCAAGCTTCTGCGCTAGGCTTTCAACGAGCGGGTTTGATAGTGTCTCAATTTCAACGGGGCTTAGGGTCACTTAACAGCGCTCTCATTCTACGATGTGATTGTATAAACTATATTGACGAGAGAGGACGCCCCTCTCACTAGACAGCCTCTTCTTTTTATCATATATAAGATTAATGTTTTATTACGCTTTTGCAAAGGGTTTACTATGAAGTTTAACGGCAACCGCCTTACGAAAAAGAATTTGTTCTACACAGCCTCACCACAAATCGCGCAAAAGCCCGTTAAAAAATCCAAGTTCATCCGGCTGATAAAGTGGGTTGGCCGCGTTTTTCTTAAAATGTGTACGATACTGGGCTTATTGATTATTCTGAGCACGTTCATCTCTAGCCTTACGCTGAGCTTTTTCTCAAAAAACACGCCCGTTGAACTGCCTCCGCAAATTGTTTTACAAATGACCCTCAAAGACAGCTTGCCTGAAAAACCACAAAAAGACCCTGTCCTTGCGGCGTTTGGCGTGTCTAAAGCATCACTCTACGAAGTTATTAATGCCCTAAAGACTGCAAAGACGGATGAAAGCATCAGCGCATTTGTCTTAGAACTACGCTCTGGTAACTATGCGCCGTCCCAGCTGGCCGAGCTACGTGAGGCGATTGTTGATTTCAAATCCAGTGCAAAACCCACAATTATCTATGCACCGTCTTATGACACGCTTGGCGTCGGCCTTGCCAGTTATTATCTAGCTTCAGCCTTTGACGAGATATGGATGCAACCTGTGGGCATGATGTCTTTAACTGGGTTTTATGCAGAGCAACCTTACATTAAAAAAACAATGGACTGGCTCGGCGTAAAAGCCAACGTCTTTAAACGTAAAGAATATAAATCCGCAATGGACAATATGATTCGCGAAGAAATGAGCCCTGAAAGTCGTGAAGCGATGAGCACTTTATTCGGTGATTTTCATGACGCGATGAGCAAGGCGATTACCGAGAGCCGCAATATTGATGCGAATATTTTCCAAAGCTATGTCAATACCGGCATTCTGACCGATAAAGAAGCCATAGACGCGAAGCTTGTTGACCGCCTTGGTTATGGTGATGAACTTGTCCTTGAATTAAACGAGCGACTTGGCGGCACGAAAGATGAACTTATCCCTTATATCGGCTTAGACCAGTATAATACATATAAGACACATGGCATTATCAGCCCGTTGCAAATTTTATCGCAAATGGCGAAAGACAAACTAGGCAAAAGCGAGCCTAACACTGGCGAGATTGCGCTTATATTTGCGCAGGGCGCGATTGTTCAATACGCGCCAAATAATCACGGTATAGACTTCGGCAACTCAAACATGATCGCAGCAGAGCGCCTTGCAGAATGGATTTATGATGCGGCGCGCGACAAGGCCGTTAAAACGATTGTACTCCGTATCGACAGCCCTGGTGGTTCGCCGCAAGCATCAGAGACCGTGCGCCGTGCCCTTCAGCGCGCAAAAGATGAAGGCAAGCGCGTTGTTGTCTCTATGGGTAGCATGGCCGCTTCTGGAGGTTACTGGATAGCTAGTGTCGCCGACCATATCTTTGCTAATGAAATGACGATTACAGGATCTATTGGTGTAATTGGCGCAAAGTTCAACTTAGAAGATTTATGGGCTAAGGCGCTTGTCAATTGGGATGCTGTCAGCACAGCCGAAAATGCCAATTTATTTTCAACCAACGTGCCCCTAAGCGAGGCTGGCGCTGAGCGTTACAATGAAATGATGGATGTTATCTATGATGCCTTTGTTACCCGCGTCGCAGATGGACGAAACCTTAGCTATTCTAGCGCCAACGAAATTGCCAAAGGTCGCGTATGGAGCGGTAAGCGCGCCTTGGACAACAAGCTAATTGATTCCCTTGGCGGTTTGAACGCAACCTTGCTTTGGGCGGCGAAAGACCTTGGCTACGATACAGCAGAAGAAGCCGGCATCGTACTTATGCCAAGCCCGCAAGCCGGCATGAGTGCAATATTGTCATTGCTTGGCGTCTCCATCGGCAACCTTGTCATGGGCGGTGAAAACATTAAAGCCGTCAACAGCATCATGATGGACAGCCCTGTGAAAACGCTGGTTGAGCTCAACCAAGAGCTTTCTCACCAAAAGGCGCTGAACGTTTATACGCCGAACCCACTGCGTTAAAACTTTACCGCCACAGCATTAAAAAGGCCGCGAAGAAAGCTCTTTGCGGCCTTTTTTCTATGTAAAAAACTATTTTTACTGAAAAGCAACTTCATGGAATGAGCGTAGCTTTCGGCTATGCAGTTTTGCAGGACCAATCTCACGTAGCAATGACATTGTCAGCAAGCCAATTTGCAAATGCTGTTCAACGCGCTGACGGTAGAAGCTTTCAGCCATGCCCGGCAGTTTAAGCTGCCCATGAAGCGGTTTATCCGATACGCAGAGCAATGTGCCATAAGGCACACGGAACCTAAAGCCATTCGCGGCAATAGTGCCCGACTCCATATCCAATGCAATTGCGCGGCTTTGCGAAAGTTTTCTGTTTTGCTTAATTGCGGGGCGTAATTCCCAGTTACGGTCATCTATGGTTGCGACGGTTCCTGTGCGCATCAGCTTTTTCAGGTCATAACCTTGGTGACCAGTAATTTCTGAGACCGCTTGCTCCAAAGCAACCTGAATTTCTGATAATGCCGGTATTGGAATAGTCGGGTCTAAATCTTTATCAAGAACATGATCTTCGCGTAGATAACCGTGGGCGAGTACATAATCACCCAAACTTTGTGAATTTCTTAAACCCGCGCAGTGACCAAGCATCAACCATGCATGTGGGCGCAGCACGGCAATATGGTCAGTAATGGTTTTTGCGTTTGAAGGGCCTACGCCAATATTCACCATCGTGATGCCTGAACCATCGGCACGTTTTAGATGATAAGCAGGCATTTGCGGCATACGGGCCAAGGTTGCACCGTCTTGATCTTCCTCATTTAGGTTTTTGATGTTCTTATTCACCGTTACTTTATTACCCGGCTCAACAAAGCTGCTATAAACGGCGCTTTCAGCAAGCTTCTTCGGATCATCCGTTGCCGCCATCAAGTCCTGACCAATTTTTATAAATTCGTCAATATAGAATTGGTAATTTGTAAAAATCACATAGTTCTGAAAATGCTCTGCGAGGGTCGCTGTATAATGCTTAAGGCGCAGCAAGCTCAGGTCAACGCGTGCGGCCTGAAACAATGCCAATGGGTTATCAGCCCCTTCTGCTTTATAAAAGGTGCCGTTCGCAATAGTATCATCCATATCGTTCAGATCTGGCTGGGTGAATAAATACGGCAAAGCCTCTATTTGTTTTTCATTCAGCGTGTCTTCAAGGTGAAAGCTTTCTCCCAGCGCGAAATGCAGCGGTATTTCTACATCTGAAATGCCAACCTCAATCGGCGTGTCATGGTTTTTTATTAGCTGTTCGAATTGTTCGCGATAATAAAAGTCAAATAAATCTGGGCGCGTAATTGTCGTCATAAACGCCCCAGGGCGTGACGCGAAACCATAGGAATATCGAGTATCACGGCGATTTGCCGCCTCTACTTCAATGCGCACATAGGGGTAGAACGCTTTAATTTTATCCTTAAATGTTTTGCCTTTGGTAAACTCTACAAAGTTATCGGTTAAAAATGATACCGATTCGTTATACAGGCGCTCTACAGTCAAAAACGCTTTTTCAGCATCTTTTGTTTTAATGATTTTCTTCAACTTACCCTCTTATATTGTTTTTGTTATCGGGAAAAACTCCTTGAATATCAATAATATCATAGAATAGGTTAAAACGATAAATCATTTGTTTGCATCTAAGAAAACACGCCCCTTGCCACCAGTAAGTTGCTGATTGAGTATCGGCAAAACTTTAGCCATAACGGGTTCTAAAACATAAGGCGGGTTAATCACATACATACCAGAGCCAACCATACCGAATCCATCTTCACGATCAGGCTCGACGTTGAACTCTATACGTAATGCGCTTAATGGGTTTGCCTGATTCTTTGAACGCAAGATAGCGTCTAACTGCCTGATAAAGCTTTCAGTATCAGACCTGCGCAAGACAGGATACCAAATTGCAAACACACCATTTGGAAACTTGGTGAGCGCGTGCCCGACTTTTTGCGGCAATATTGTATATTCTTTTTTTATCTCATATGACGGGTCAATTAACGTTGCACCGCGCTTTTCGTGTGGTGGAAGCATCGACAGCAGGCCTTCATAGGCATCCATCTGCTTGACCTTTATCCGACGATCACGCCCCAGCGCACGCCTTAATAACGGGATGTCACTCCCATGCAAGTCTGTGACGCACATTCTGTCCTGCTCACGCAGCAACGCCTTCGTAATCAGCGGTGAGCCAGGGTAAGTCTCCAGCGTATCGGGTTGATTAAAGCCACGAATAACCTCCACATAGCGGCGTATCTCATCACACTCACCTGCGTAGTTATAAAGCCCTGCAATGCCAGAGAGATACTCTTGCCTTTTCTGCATCATATCAGAGTCGATAGCATATGTGCCTGCGCCAGCATGTGTGTCATGCACATAGAACGCTTTATCCTTTTTGGACAGATAGCTCAGAATCTCTATCCACACTATATGCTTTAGCACATCGGCATGATTGCCAGCATGAAATGCATGACGGTAACTTAGCATTGACTTGTTCCTTTCAAAAACGCTTCACTTTATAGCTTTAAAGCTTTATAATACCATACATTAGCATGAGCTAAAGCGTTACTTTTAAACTGTTTTTCAAACATTAGGACCCCTTAAATGGACTTGCCGTTCGATTTTTATTCACTGTTTCACAGTCTGTTCATTAATTTTGGTATGTTTGCCGGCTTGTTCACTGTTCTAACGCTTTTTCCTAATTTTATCAAATTAACTGATACAAAAAACCACCAAATCGTTATCGGTTTGATGTTTGGTTTAGCCGCAGCCTTATCCATTTTATTCAGCGTGGAAATAATGCCGGGTGTCATTATAGACAGTCGCGTGACCATCCTGACGATGGCAGGCCTGTTTTTTGGCCCTATCACAGCAGCAGTTGCAATCATTCCCGCTGCAATTATGCGCATCTTTTTGGGCGGGCACGTTGGTCTGGGAGTTTCCGTTATTATACTCTCCGCCGGTATAGGTATACTTGCTAAGTATATTATCGAATATAGACTCCAGAGCCACATTAACAAAAAACACATTTTCTATATCTCCGCCCTACTTGCCTTGCTGGTCCCTATGATCAGCGTACCCTTTTTCGACATGAAGTATCTACATGAACTTCTCACCGTACTTATTCCTGCATATATTGCACAAAGCTTTTTATCGTCGGTTATTCTAGGCATATTGCTGATTGCTACCTATAAAAGCCGTTATCTTGAAAACGCCTTGGGGCATGCACATAGCAAAACCAGCAAGGTGCTTTCTTCCAAGACTGAATTTCTGGCGATGATGAGCCACGAAATAAGAACCCCGATGAATGGAGTTTTAGGCTTTACTGAGATTTTGAGTCAAACGAGCCTTGATGAATATCAAGCTCACTGCTTAACACAGATTAAAACGGCAGGCACAACGATGATGCACCTACTGGATGATATCCTTGATTTTTCCAGAATAGACTCAGGAAAGTTCTCTCTATCTAGCACGCCAATAGACCTAATTACTACCATTCGCGCGACAATGGACCTGATGGAAGCTGAAGGGAATATAAACCACAATAAAATGCTGCTTAGTATTGCATCAGATGTCCCTCAATATGTCTATGGCGATACACATCGTATCCGTCAGGTGCTTTATAATCTTTTGGCGAACGCTGCAAAATTCACAGAAAACGGCAAAATTGAGCTTATTATTGAAGCTGAGCACGGCGCCCCACTCCAAAAAGCCCCTAACAACAAGCTAATGAAAATTGTCAAAGGAGAGAAAACACTCCTCAACAAACCGATCAAGACCATTAATGATGCCGATGGCATGTTAAACATTTTTGTAAAAGATACAGGTATTGGTATTCCGCTAGACAAGCAACAAACCATATTTTCGGCATTCGAGCAGGAAAGCGCAACAACTGCACGCAAATTTGGTGGTAGCGGCCTTGGGCTTGCCATCGTCAAGAAGCTAGTCACCTTAATGGGCGGCACGGTCAGTGTTGAAAGTAGCCTCGGCAAAGGCGCGACATTTAACATCCGTATTCCCTACATCATCCCAACACAGAATGAAATCGACACAAAATCAACACCATCAACTGACAAACCAACTATGAGCGGTCAGATATGCAACGTTGATGACCACGAGGGTAACGACCCGAGCATTGTTATGGGTGATAACAGGTTCATATTATTGGTCGAAGACATTGAAATGAATCAAGAGCTCGCTGCATCAATGTTGATGCATAGTGGGTTTCAAGTCCATGTCGCAAGCAACGGCTTAGAAGCGATCGAAGCCGTCAAAGAAAATGGTCCATTCCACCTTGTCTTCATGGATATTCGCATGCCTAAAATGGACGGCATAGAAGCGACGAAATACATTCGCAACGAACTTAATATCTCCCATGAGGAGCTGCCTATTGTCGCCTTAACGGCTCATGTCTTGGGCGCTGAGATTAAAGACTGTCTAAAAGCTGGCATGGATGATTATGTGTCCAAGCCAATCAACGCAGATTTACTTCTTAAAAAAGCGGGACAGTGGGCAAGGCCGAGTGGTGTCGATTCTTTCGATTCACTCCTTAGTGATGGTCACAATTCGTTAACAAGCCTTATCTCCGGCATATCAGGTAGTGAAAACCCGTATATGAGCGCAGATAAAGATGCAGATGCTGATGAATACGATGACGACCCATTCGTTACCAATGCATTAGCAGGTAAGACTGCCGAAAATAGCCCGATCATTGACGACGAGATGCTGAGCCAGTTCATGGAATTTATGGGTAAAGACAAAATCGTTTCCGTGTTTGATGTCTTTAAATCTGATGTTGCGCAGCGCTTCCAAGACATGCAGCAAAGTAATTTTGAGCTCTCGACCATCCAGGCGGAAACGCACGCAATGGCGTCAACAGCCGGTAATTTAGGGATGACTAAATTCTCAGTCTCCTGCCGCGAGATTATGGACATGCCGAGCGGCCCTGCGCACACACCGGAAACCCTGCGTCAGCAAATTGATGATTTGCGTGAATTAGCCGATGAAAGCTGCGCAGCATTTTCTACCTATATTACGTAGAAAATATCAAATAATGTTTAAATAAAATTTTCGAGTTTTAAGCTGCGCTCACCTTGATAACGATACCCGACCTGTATACCGCTATGTATTGCGCTGTAATCCAAACAGGCGAGCTTATTTGAGAGCAGCGCCGGCGCACCAGACATCCAATAATGACCCACAAATACAGGTTTATCTTGTGCATGCGCGTTAAAGGCATCTGTTATAGAAAGCCCATCTATCGCCGCTTTGGTGTGTGGATCTAAATCTTTCGTACGAACAAACAGGCGTTCGCTGATGTTTTCATTTTTATCTGCCCACCATTTTATACGCGCAGCTGTACGCTCAGAGCCGTCTTCAGCCGTATAGCTAACGCCTTTTGGTAACTCAAGCTCGGGGCCTTTCATCAAATATTCTATGGCCTGATACACATCTGACGTTTTATCTGAATATTGTATAAAGGCGTTATCTGTCAGGCAATTTTGCTGATTTAACGCAGGCTTTAACATCTGTAAATGTGGCTCATCCCAGCAGGCATGAATAGCGGCGAAGCCATCACGCTCAAGAAAAACTGGCAAGGTTTTGAACCAGTCGATAATCTCCGCATGCGCTTTCGAGCCCAGCGGATAATCTTTTAAAAAGGCTTCGTGCTGCTTGAAATTCTTTTCAGAATGGGGGCGAATATAAGCGCCGTCTATCGTTTGCATAGCATAACAAATAGCGTTAAATTCATGATTGCCCATGATACATACAGCGTTATCGGCATCCATCATGTTACGGACGATTTCAATAACGCGTTTTTGATCTGGGCCACGATCGACTAAGTCACCCAAAAAACAGACTTTTTTGCCTTGGGGGTGTGTATAGCTGCCGTTAATTTCGGCGTAGCCCATTTTCGCAAGTAATTTTTCTAGTGGCTCTGCAAAGCCATGCACATCACCAATGATGTCATAGGACATTGTCACTTCTCCCTGTATTACAGCGTGTAACATTATAGAAAATGGGCAAAAATTGCAATAAAAAGCTTTATTATTGCCACCAGCCCGACTATATAAAACACCATGACACAGAATAAAGCGCAGCCATACCGCGAGCAAGAAAACGATAAAGACCATTGGGTTATTCCACAGCTTTACCATGCCCCACAAGGTGAAGATGTGCGCCTGCTTGCCAGCAAAGCGCGCGCGCTCATGCCGCAAGACCGCATTCTTATTCACGCCTGTACTGATGATCAACGCCTCGCAGCATTAGGCGATTTATTTACATTCTTTGCACCAGATGTTGAGATTTTGCACCTTCCTGCTTGGGACTGCTTGCCTTATGACCGTATTTCACCGCGCCCTGATATCATCGCAGAGCGCGTCACGGCATTATGTACATTGTTAAACTGGCAAAAAGAAACCAAACGTGCGCCGCGTATATTGCTGACGACTATCGGTGCAATATCACAGCGTGTCACACCGCGTCATGCCCTCGACAACGCGCAGTTTTTCATCCAAAGAAATGACACGATTAATGCCGAAGAATTACAATCTTACTTAACCCAGAACGGTTACAGCCGTACAGACACCGTGCGCGATGCAGGCGAATTTGCGGTGCGTGGCGGTATTATCGACCTTTTCCCTTCTGGGCGCAAAAACCCAATCCGAATTGATTTATTTGGTGATGACGTTGAATCAATCAAGATTTTCGATAGCGCGTCACAGCGCAGCATAAAGACGATAAAAAGCATCGCCCTTCTGCCCGCCAGTGAGTTTTTCTTAAACCAAGAAAGCATTGAAAACTTCCGCCAAGGATTCCGCGAAGCCTTTGGGATGATTGGTACAAAAGACCCTATATATCAGGCGATATCTGAGGGGCGTAAAATGAATGGCTGCGACCATTGGTTGCCGCTTTTCTACCAAGGAAAAATGGATACTGTTTTTGATTACGCGCCCAATAGCGTGGTTAGCTTTGACCATGATGCGCCGATTGTGTGGAATGACCGCATCACGCAAATTGATGATTTCTACCAAACGCGCAAAACCTTGCTTAAAGCATCACAAGATAAGAAGTCAAAAGCCACAGCAAGCGTCGGCGAGGCATATCACCCCTTACCTACGACGACCCTATACATTGATAGCGAAGAACGTGCGCGTTTAGTCGCGCCTCATGAGCCGTTTGAACTAAACCCATTTGGCGCCCCCACAGATGTGGATAAAATCGGCGCACGCAGCGGGCGTAACTTTGCAGATATTCGCGCAAAACCAGATGCGGATATATTCGGCGCGCTTGCCATACATATAAAGGATATAAGCGGCGATGTTGACGGCCCTATATTGATTGCAGGTTATTCCAAAGGCGCACGCGAGCGTATCCACACGATGATGGAAGCTGCAAATTTTACCAATATGGTAAAATGCGATGACATAAAAGACGTTAAGAAACTGCCCAAAGGCGCAATTGGCCTTATCATATTGCCGCTTGAACATGGCTTTGTTGCTCCAGACCTCGCCATCTGTACAGAGCGCGATATTTTAGGGGATCGGCTGACACGAAAATCATCCGCGCGTAAGCGTAAGGCTGATAATTTCATTACAGAGATTTCATCGTTAAATGTCGGTGATTTAGTTGTCCATGTTGATCACGGCATTGGCCGTTTCGTCAGCCTTGAAACGCTTGATATTGGCGGTGCAAAACATGACTGCCTAAAACTTGTCTACGCTAATGATGATAAGCTGTTCTTGCCTGTTGAGAACATAGAGCTGCTCTCGCGCTTTGGCAGCGAAGAAGGTAACGTGCAGCTTGATAAGCTTGGCGGCGCAGGCTGGCAGGCACGCAAAGCCAAGGCCAAACGCAATTTGATGGAAATTGCAGATCACTTGTTAAAAACCGCCGCCGCGCGTGAGCTAAAGAAAGCTGATAAGCTTGAAGTGAGTGATGAAGTTTACAATGAATTTGCAGCAACATTTCCCTATCACGAAACAGAAGATCAGCTCAACGCGATTAATGACGTTATCGCTGACCTCGCCATGGAACGCCCTATGGACCGTTTGATCTGCGGCGATGTAGGGTTCGGAAAAACAGAAATAGCGCTGCGTGCGGCTTATGTCGCGGCAATGAGCGGCATGCAGGTCGCCATAGTCGCCCCGACCACCTTGCTTGTGCGTCAGCATTACCAAAACTTTATGAAGCGCTTTCACGGCACGAACATCCGTATTGACCAATTATCGCGCCTTGTCACAGGCAAACGTGCTAAGGCCATTAAAGAAAACATTGCCGATGGGAACGTTAACATTGTGATTGGTACCCATGCGCTGTTTGCCAAGTCGATCAAGTTTAACAACCTTGGCCTATTGGTCGTTGATGAAGAACAACGTTTCGGCGTAAAGCAAAAAGAGCGACTAAAAGAAATTAAGGACAATGTTCATGTCCTGACCCTAACAGCCACGCCTATACCACGTACGCTGCAAATGTCACTCACGGGCGTGAAGCAGATGAGCATTATTGCAACGCCGCCCGTTGATCGCCTTGCTACGCGCAGTTTTGTTCTCCCCACAGACCCGATGGTCATACGCGAAGCGCTACTGCGTGAACATTATCGCGGCGGGCAAAGCTTTTACGTTGCGCCGCGGCTCAAGCATTTGCAAGAAATTGAAGACATGCTGCGTGACCTTGTCCCTGAGATCCGCGTCATCACCGCTCACGGGCAAATGCCACCGACTGATTTAGAAGACCGCATGACCGCTTTTTACGAAGGTCAATATGACCTACTGCTTGCAACCAACATTATTGAAAGCGGCATTGATATTCCGCGCGCCAATACGATGATTATCCATCATGCTGAAATGTTTGGCCTCTCGCAGCTTTATCAAATTCGCGGGCGCATTGGTCGTTCAAAATTACGCGCATATTGCTACCTCACTTACCCTGTCGGACAAAAGCTTACTGATCATGCGCAAAAGCGTTTAGAAGTGCTTGAAACTTTAGATAGCCTTGGCGCAGGCTTTCAGCTTGCCAGCCATGATTTGGATATTCGGGGCGCAGGCAATTTGCTTGGCGATCAACAATCAGGTCATATACGTGAGATTGGTGTTGAACTCTACCAGCAAATGCTTGAAGAAGCCGTCGCGGCCGCGCGCTCTGGCGTTGATTTAAACGATATTGACCAAGCTGATGATACAAAATGGGTCCCTAATATTAATATGGGAGCAGCAGTGCTTATCCCTGAGCAATATGTCGAGGATTTAGGCTTACGTATGAGCCTATATCGCCGTCTTGCCGATATTGAATCTGATGATGACATTGAAAACTTCGCCGCTGAGTTAATTGACCGTTTTGGAGATTTACCAAGCGAGGTTGATAACTTACTAGACACCGTACGTCTTAAATTAATGTGTAAAGCTGCCAATATCGACCGTGTCGACGCCGGACCTAAAGGGGCGATTATCGGCTTCCATAACGACACGCCGCCAAATGTCGATAAACTATTTGCATGGTTACAGCAGCGCAAAGGTGCGGTGAAACTTCGTCCCGATCAGAAAATAAGCGCAGTGAAAAACTGGCCTAATGCTAATAAGCGTATTCAAGGCCTGCGCGTTTTACTCAAAGAGATTTTGACCGCCTTACAATAAAGATCCCCCTCTGGATTATTCTCAACTAGGGGTGTTCAAGGATAAAACGTCATGTTAATGTCGTGAAGTAAGATTGAAACTCAATAAAGCTAAGGAATTATGATGCCTACACACGCAAAAATCGCTGGTGATCTGTTAAGAGAAGCCGCTAACTTCTTCAAAAGCGTTGCAGAACAAAACCCTGCTATCGCACCACAAATGACAGAAAACGCAGAAATATACATGCAAGCTGCGGATCTTATTGAAAACGATCCTACAGGCGAGATCCCTGATCAGCCTGTGCAAGAGTAATAAACAACGCATCTGCTTGTTATAAACAAAATTCAAAAATTAAGGCGCAATATATTTTGCGCCTTTTTTATTACATTCATTTTTAACCGGTCAAATCCAAACGGCGTTTGCGTCTTCTTCTTCTTGACGTTTGGTTTCAATAATTTTACCCATTAAATCTTCTGCGGCGATAACCATTTCACTGAATACCGGTTTTTCAGGGCGGTAGCGCACATCATAATTTTTCTCAAGCGCATTAAGCTGCGCATTGAGCTTAGCAAGGCGTGTACGTGAAGATGCCGCTTCTTTAGCTTCAGGGTCTGAACGGAGCAAAACGTCTTGGCGCAATTTTTCATTGACCATACCAATCGCAAAGCTCAATTGAATCCCCTCAAGAAAAGCAGCACATGAGCCCATTAATTGCGGCAAGAATATATCGTCACCGTCTTTAGCTTTTTTTCCAACACGATAATTAAACGTTGTAGTTTTTTCAGCTCCACGCAGCACAACGCCGCAGCGCCCTTCATGGTCCTTTAAATTTATAACGAGCGCGACGCTGGCATCATGTTTTATCGTTATTGTTTTACCGTATTGCTCAAAAATTTGTTCTGCATAGGTAATCGCAGCGTCATAATTATCAGAATGTTTATGGTCACATTGCTCCAGCACATCAAAAAACATGTGATGTTCGCCATACTCGTAAATAATTTTACCATTTGCGTAAACGACCAGCCACATATCAGGATGAAACTTCGCATCATGGTCTTCAATCAAACGCGTCCATGCATAGTCCCAGTCAAAGGGCTCATTATCACGTACCAAGATCGGGCCTTTATCTAAAAAAGCGTGAATAATACGCGCTGCCATTCGAATACAACTATGCATATACTGGCCACGTATTACAAAGCGCTCACCCACTTTACCCGCATTATCAATCAAAGGCACAACAAGGCGATTGCTCATGACTGTTAGAGGATCACCTTTAAGGTTATCCCCGCGCCCTTCATAGATATCGAACTTTTCTCTTAATAATGATCCGCTAAAATCCACGAATATCGGCCCCTTAAGATTAGAATAAAGTGTTACATCAAAAAATTTAACTATAAGAATAGCATAAAACCTCGCCAATGTGGATAGGCTTAAATGCGTTTATTTTGCTTTTGCTCCGACGACTTTTAACATCTGACGGTTATATACATCACGCAGTTTCGTATAAACATTATGCCAGTCATCTTTGCTGTCTTCGCTGACCCGTAAATCATTAACAGATGGCAGATACTCATAAGGCGTTTCACCATCCCACTGCATTGCACCACGAAGCTGCGTTTTATATTTCTTTGGGTTCTTCAAGCCGTAACGCAGAATAGGACGTCCAATAGACGCTGCGATTGCATTATAACTTGATAAGTCCTTATACGCTTCATAACCTGAAGACTGACGCGCAGCATGTGCACCGGCAGTTCTTTCTAGCTCCACATTGTCGTCATTCGCACTAAGGCTACCTTGGCGTTCGATTGTTTCAAAGCGTGCTTGATCGACCGATGAACGTAGACGCGATGCGAGATATAAAAACAAGGCTTTATCCTGCTGTCCTGCATCATAATAATGCTGTGCGGCCCAAATCATAGCGAGTGGCGGTGCCTTCGATAAATCGCGGTCTAAAATTTGCATTGCGTTTTGTGTCGCGGCATTTTCAAGGCCATAGGTTAATTCTTTTAACCAAGGCCACTCTGAAAGACCTGAAAGTGCTGGGAAATGTTCATCTTCTGCCAAAATAATGCCCGTCGATTTATAAGAAAAGCTTTTCTCACCTTCTGGCTCTAATGGGGTTGTGTCTGGCGTAGCTATCGGGCTTTGCCCCTTTGGTAAGTAACGCGCTTTTTTGTCATCGCTTTGCGCGATGCCACCCTCTTCCTGTTCGGCTTTATTGTCTAGCTCTTCTTCAACCTTATAATGCTTCATAGCTGTTTCTGGCGTGGCATTATCAACGCTCATATGCTGCATTTTGGTCGGCTTGTTATAATCCGCGACAAAGTCCTGCAAGCTCTGCGCTTTGCTGGGCAGTGGCGCAAAGCACATAAAGACGCCGAGGTAGAGCGCAAAACATAATCTTATAAATTGACGGCAAAATCGTGTCATAGCCAGACCTTTCTTGTCAGATGTCAGTGCCGTGTATTAGGCGTCCCGATAAACCGTATACAGGGCAAGTTCTTGCATTAACGTTTTTAGCTCGCTCTGCGGACAAACATCTAAATCATTAACGGCCTTATTGGCGAAGTCCTTGGCAATTGCAAGCCCCGCATTCAATGAATCATGCGCGTTTAAAATATCCAAAGCACGTTCAAGGTCACCCTTTTCTTGCTTGAGGCTCTGCATAGTTTTTTTCCAAAATGTTTTTTCTGCGCTCGTGGCATTTTGCAGCGCCAATATAACAGGCGCAGTTAGCTTGCCTTCACGGAAATCATCACCAATGGCTTTGCCTAATTTTTTGCGATCTGCATTATAATCTAGTACATCGTCGGCAATTTGGAACGCCATGCCAAGGTGGTAACCATAGCGGCGAATAGCGTCAACGACAGCCGCATCCTGCCCCGTAATCACTGGACCAATTTCACAGGCAGCTTCAAATAAAGCAGCGGTTTTTGCGGCAATAACTTTGAAATACTCATCCATTGTCAGGTCAACATTGCCCTGCGCAGAAAGCTGAAGTACTTCGCCTTCTGCGATCACAGCAGATGCCGTGGACAAAATACGCAAAACATCTAACGAGCCATCACCGACCATTTGCTGAAAAGCGCGGGAGAATAAAAAGTCACCGACAAGAACGCTTGCCTGATTACCAAAAACCAAATTTGCCGGTGCCCTGCCGCGGCGCTCTTCTGAGCCATCGACCACATCATCATGCAGCAAGGTTGCTGTGTGAATAAACTCTACGGCGGCGGCCAGTGGATATGGACGCTGCGTTTCACTATCAAACAAACGTGTCGCGGCGAGTGTCAGTAAAGGGCGAATACGTTTGCCGCCAGAAGAAATCAAATACCCCGCAAGTTTGGGGATCAGCGGTACGTCAGATTGCATCCGCGCGATAATCTCGGCGTCGACTTGCGCCATATCCGCTGAGAGTAAAGCAGACAGGCGCTGCGCTGGCGACACATCCTTAATGATGGTCGTCGCGTCGAAATCATTTTTTTCTTGCACTTGGCTTGCTGTATCACTCATAACAATGTCATGATTAAACGAGTTTGAGCATCGCAGCAAGAGAGAACATGCCAGAAATCTATGTATTAGACAAAAAACTGCGGCTTCTACAGCCAGAGCAAGGGTTTCGCACTTCGCTTGATACCATTATGCTTGCGGCTGCATGTCCTGCGAAAAATGGTGACCATCTGCTTGATGCAGGCTGCGGCGTTGGCGCGGCGGGTTTTTGCGTCGCACAGCGCTTAGATGCACTGAAACTTACGGGCGTTGATATTGATGCTGAGTTTGTCGATATGGCCAAAAAAAATGCAGAGATCAACAATTTCGCAGAGGATCGCGCCGCATTTCACTGCGCCGATATTGACCAATTTCGCCGCCAAGACACTCCAATATTTGACCACATCATTTCAAACCCTCCCTATTTAAATGCAGGGGAATATTTAAACTCCCCGCATGAGAAAAAAGCGATTGCCATTGGGCATGAAGGTTCTGGTTTTACGCTAGAGCTGTGGGTACGTGCCCTACATCGCCTTGTGAAACCCTCGGGCAGCGTCACGATTATCCACCGCGCGGATTATACTGACCAAATCATAAAGGCCTTCGGTCATCGCTTTGGCGCAGTGGAGATCATCCCCCTATGGCCGAAGCAAGACCGACAGGCAAAGCGCGTAATTATTCGCGCGCTGAAAGACCGTAAAGACCCGTGTAAAATTTCACCGGGCATAGTTCTTCATAATGATGATGGTTCATATAGTGATATTGCAGAAGATATCCTGCGAGGCCGTGCGGTTATAGCTTAGGGCTATTGGCGTTATCGGCGTTTTTCTCATTTTGGCTTTTAGCTGCTTTTACCGTGTTTTGCATTAACATTGCAATTGTCATCGGGCCAACACCGCCAGGCACTGGGGTAATATATCCCGCCTTTGCCGCGACAGCATTAAAATCAACATCCCCGACAAGCTTGCCATCAACGTCGCGATTAATGCCAACATCAATCACAAACGCCCCGTCTTTGACCCAGTCAGCTTTGACCATTTGCGGGCGCCCCACAGCGGCGATAACAATATCAGCTTGCAGGCAGAGCTCTTTCAGGCCCACAGTTTTGGAATGGCACTGCAAGACTGTGCAATCATTTTGCAGCAGCATTTGCGCCATGGGCTTACCAAATAAGTCAGAGCGCCCAATGACAATGGCAAGCTTACCTGCCAATGAAGAAAATTCTTGCTTAAGGAGGATCTCGCAGCCGCTTGGCGTGCAAGGACGCAGGCCATCTGCCCCCGCCGTTAAACGCCCCATATTTTGATATGTCAGCCCATCAACATCTTTTGCAGGGCTAATTTGTTCAATCAACGCGGTGCTGTCTAAGCCCTCAGGCAAAGGCAGCTGTAACAAAATGCCGTTTATTTCTGGGTCATTGTTAAGTTGCGCGATCACGGCCTCAATATCAGCAAGGCTGCTATTGGCCGGCAAAACATGTTCAAAGCTAGCAATTCCTATTTTTTCGCAGGCGCGCACTTTATTGCGTACATACACCTCTGAAGCAGGATTATCGCCGACCAACACAACCGCCAAAGCAGGCGCATAAGAAAGCGCAGCAATCTCAGTTTTGAGTTGCGCGCTTAAGTCTTGTGCAATTTTTTTGCCGTCTATAATTTTGCTCATAAGGTATAGTCTTACTCACTTTTGCCATAAAAAGGCAAATTCTTTCTTATATGAACATGCCAATAAAGAATACATTGATGAGATAACCAATAAGCTGCAAGCCAATAATCACTACGATGGGTGTAATGTCTAGGCCGCCTATTGGCGGGACGTATTTACGCACACGATCCATAACTGGCGACGTTGCACGGTTTAGCAAACCGATCAAATTTTGCGCTTGTGGAGAGCGGGCTTTGATAACTTCAAAGGCAATCAACCAGTGGATAATGATTTCAACAATGATAATTGTAATGTAAATCGCGATTGCTGTATTCACAATATAAGATAGTCCGTGAAGTAATAACATGCCGTGCTCCTGATGCTTATTTTAAGCAAAAATATAAATTTATGTTCGTTGACTAGATTTTATTAAAGAAATTGCATTAAGATGAAAAGAGTTTTTTATTCATCAGCAATTTCAGTATTTTAAGGCAAAGCTATTACAATGACAATCAAAACTATAATCCAATACGCAATTGTTAGGCAGAGCCTGCTGCTTTTTGCGCTCGGCACTTCGCTATTTTCCTTTTCGGCGCCAAGCTTTGGGCAAAGCCATGACGATTGGTGTTACCCACGGTCTGCCGCGCGTATAAGCATTACCCCGACCACTGACGAGATATTTTTTGATTTCAGTAAGTCTGAGCAAGAACTCAATAATTTTAAAATTGATACCGTAAACCCATATGGCAAAGAGGTCATCGTTGACGTCGGCGGCCTGATGGCTGGAGGCATTGAGCTAAACCACCGTGCGAATATTGGTTACATCACCAACCCAAATTACAATCTGAGCTGCCTATGGTACGATACATTGCAGATTGATATTGGCATTAAGCCAACGATCTACATCGCCAAAGAATACAACAAAGGCACATGCATGCATAACGCGATCATGGAACATGAAATGAAGCATATTCAGGTTGATATTGACATGGTTAATACATATGCCAATAAAATCGGCTATGAAATCAACAAAAAGCTTACCGAGGTTCCTCTATACGGCCCTATCCCAGAATCGGAGACTGCGGGCGTTCAACAGCAAATGATGAGCAGCGTCACCGATATTATTAAACGCTATGTCGAAGAATTAAAAACCGCGCGCCGCGCCGCTCAGCAAAAAGTAGATACAAAAAAAGAATATGACAGCGTCAGCGCAAAATGTAAGAGAGGCACCAAAAAGCTGAAAAATAGATATCGCTAAAGATAATGAGCTGTATTTTCACTTACCGTACTATAAGGTTTTACTTGAAATTTTCGTAAAAAATGCGCATATCTAAGCACTGAATAAATTAATTTTTTAAGTGACGTCGAAAAGAAAGTATTAAAATGGCTGAAGCTGCACAAAACAAAACAGATAATAATACAGTGAATAACGAGACTGTTGGCAACCCAAAGGCAGCTAAAGAAGCCAACCGCGATGCACTTATAAAGGCAGGCATAGACCCTTATTTACACGAATACCGTCCAACGCATCTGGCGGCTGACCTCCAAGCAAAATATGATGATTTGGCCGATGGCAGCGAAACGGAAGATGAAGTTTGCGTAGCTGGGCGCATCATGGCGCTGCGTAATAATGGTATGTTTATTGACCTGCAAGATAATAGCGGTAAAATTCAAATATTTTCTCATAAAGGCAATGCGAATTTAGACCCTGAAACATTAGAGCGTCTGAAGCTGTTTGACCTTGGTGACATTATCGGCGTTAAAGGCACAATGCGCCGTACGCCGCGCGGTGAATTATCCATCCGCAGCTTTGACATCACCATGCTCACCAAATCATTGCAGCCGCTGCCTGATAAGCATAACGGTCTGAATGACGTTGAAATGCGTTACCGTCAGCGTTATGTCGATTTAATCGCTAACCCAGAATCACGCGACGTACTGCGCATGCGCTCAAAAATTGTTAGCGAAATTCGCCGTTACTTAACCGACACATGGGGCGGCATGGAAGTTGAAACGCCGCTGCTTAACCCTATTATGGGCGGCGCGTCGGCGAAGCCATTTATCACCCACCATAACGCGCTGGATACAGATTTCTTCTTACGCGTTGCGCCAGAGCTTTACTTAAAGCGCCTGATTGTTGGCGGACTAAATGATTGCGTCTTTGAAATTGGCCGTAACTTCCGTAATGAAGGCCTTTCCACAAGGCATAACCCTGAATTTACAGCCGTGGAGCTTTACAAAGCTTACACCGATTACACCGACATGATGGACATGACAGAAGGCTTAATGAAGCATCTGGGGCATGTAGTACACGGAAAAGGCATCTTTAACTTTGGCGAACATGAAATTAACGTTGATCAGCCTTGGGTACGCAAACCAATGGCACAGTTCGTATTAGAAGAAACTGGCCTCGACTTCATGGCGATTGATAATGACGAAGATGCAAAAGCAGCCGCTGAAAGCGTTGGCCTAACAATTGAGCCTCATATGAAATGGGGCCACATCCTCGCTTTCGTGTTTGAAGAACGCGTTGAACATAAACTTATTCAGCCAACACATGTTACAGACTTCCCTGTTGAAGTCTCCCCACTTGCTAAACAGCACCGCAATGATCCGCGTCTTGTTGAACGCTTTGAAAGTTATATTAACGGCTGGGAACTTGCCAATGCCTTTACAGAGCTTAACGACCCAACAATCCAGTATGAACGCTTCCTTGATCAAGTCAAAGCGGCAGAAGCTGGCGATGAAGAAGCACAAATGCTTGATGAAGACTTTGTCACCGCGCTTGAATACGGCCTACCGCCAACGGGTGGCTGGGGTCTGGGCATTGACCGCACAGTGATGATTTTAACAAACAGCACTACCATTCGCGATGTATTGTTATTCCCAACACTAAAGCCAAGAAGCTAGTCACTTTCGCCTTAACGCGTTGAAAATATAGTAAAGCCTGCGGTACATGCTGCAGGCTTTTTACGTCGCAAGCCCTGATAAACCCTAATAAAAACTGGTTAAATTTGCATTCTATATATAAAATGTAAGATAATGTACACAGCACCATAAAATAGTAACGTAATATTAAGGTTATGCCTTTACCATATAAAGGAAATTCAAAGAAAGGGTTTAGAGGTTTAAAATGGGTTGGTTTAATGACGCAACAAACTGGGTAAGTGAAACCGCATCAACTGTCGCCGATAATGTATCGAGCGGCGCAAGCGCGGTGGCACATGCCGTCACCCACCCCACAGAAACTTATAACAAAGCCGTAAACGTTACCGCAGATGCGATGGGCGCGACAGCAGATTACTTTGAAGAGCGCGGCGCGATGGGCTTTCTGGAAGATGCCGGACGCACGGTTGAAGTTGCCGGACAAGGGCTCGTTAAGGGCCTCGGTTCAGGCGCGGGCGTTCTTGGGGATTTAGTCGTACATGTTGGCTATAATCTACCTGTTCTTATCGCCAACCAAGTTGTTGACGAGCCGATTGAATATGCAAATTTCAATATGGCTGGTAAAGCCGCAGAGGCCTTAACATGGACAGAGCCTAAAAGTGACTATGAGCGCGCCATTATGTCTGGCGGTCAAGTTATCGGCGAAGTCGGCGCGTTTGTTGCCGTAACAGTCGCCACAGCAGGCGTTGGCGGCTTAGTTATCGGCGGCTCTGTTGCTGCCGGAAGATCCGCAATGGTGACGGCTGCAAGATTTGTTAATCCGCTCGCGAGCGGCACAGCAGCCACGATCGAAGGCGGCGTTGGTGCGCTTCGCTACAACCAGCTGACAGACATTGAGGACAGCGCGAACGCCATTGTCGACGATATTAATGCTGAAACAATTGATGGCATTGTCGGCGGCGTATTAAACGAACAGCAAGATTTACAGCAAACAATGACCTTAATGCGCGAAGAAGTCGCAGGAATCAAAGAAAAGCTGAATGACCCGAATATATCTGCTGCGGAAAAAGATGCGCTGTATGACCGCGTTGACGAGATTAAAGAGGGCCATGAGATTATCAAAGAATTACGCAGGGAAATCCCCGAAGAGCGCCGCGAAGAATTACACCAGCGCCTTGATGAAATTCAGCCTAATGATCCGCTCGCGCAGCAAAATATAGAACAACCCGAGTTACAAGCCGATGTCGCCACTATCCGCGAAGCAGAGCTTGACGCTTATGAAGCAGATGAAAGCATCAGCCTTACCGCTATGGTCAGCCAAACGGGTGATATGAATATTCAAGACCGCCCACAACAGAACACAGCCCCTGCCCTTGACGCAGATAATAAAGCAACATTAACAGTAGGATAATTCTATAATGAGTATTGTATCAGGTATCGTAAATGTCATCGCCGACACGGCAACTGGCCTCAAAGGCGCCCTTTCAGATAGCGCTGCCAAGGCGATAACTGCTGCCATTGAAACTGGCGGTAGCCTTACCGAGGCCATCACTAAAAATGCGCCAGAGCTTTTGACAAATGACACATTTATGCGCGTTGCCACGAAAATGGGAGATAGCCTGAGTGAAATCAAAAAGCTTGAGCCGAGCTTCCATGCAGGAACAGGTAATGTTGATGACGTTTTAAAAACATTAGATATTAACGCCACTGATGACATTGCCAAGGGCTTCTCTGGCCTGCAAGATTCGATTACAAGCGCAATGAAAACAACTGACGGTATGGTTGATGGCCTGGCTGATGATTTAGCTGGCATCTCTCGCCCGACGTCGCCAGAAGGCATCCGCGCCCAAGCTGCAGCGGCAAGCCGCGCCGCGGCGCGTGAAGCCGAAGAACAAGCTGCAAAAGAAGCTGCCGAGCAAGCAGCAAGGGAAGCGAGCGAACAGGCCGCGAAAGAAGCGCAAGAACAAGCTGCAAAAGAAGCCGCGGAACAGGCTGCACAAGAAGCGCCAAAGCAAGCCGCGAAAGAAGGCGCAGAGCAATCAACAAAAGAAGGTGCAGAAGCCGCGGCTAAACAGAAAAAGCCTATGTCTAACTTAACGAAAATGGGGCTTAGCGCCGTAGCTGCAGGCGTCCTATTAACCGGTGATACGGATCTAACCCCTGAAGAAAGAGCTGCGAAAGAGGCCGCTGAAGCTGCCGCTGTAGACGGTAAGACAATAATCGGCGGCAAAGAGTTTGATGTTTCAAGCATCCCCCTCCACCTTATGACAGATGCAGAGTTTGACGAGTACATTGCAACTCAGCAAGGCCCGATCGACCCTGAAAAAATGTCTGCATTGCGCCAACAAGCATTAATCGACAATGGTTTAGGCGAAGTTGATGCTAACGGGGTATTCCAAGCGAATGCACAAAAATGGCAGGAGGCCCGCCAGAAGTTTGATAGCGCCCTTGCTGGCGGCCAGTCTATTAGCGCGGCGACGGGGGCAGCCACTCCACCACCTGCCGACACGCCAAAAGACGGTATAGGCGGCTTTTTCGAAGGCATACAGGACATGTTCAAACAAATTGTTGAAATGATCCAAGGCTTCATGAAAACGCTTGGTGCAGGTGGCGGTTTATTTGGTAACTTACAAGGCGGCATAAATAGCGCCCAAGCCGCGCAGCAAAGCGCAGCGACAAGCACGCGCCAACAATCACCTTCGCCCACACAGGCGCCAACGCCACAACAGCCAAGCTTAACGCCAGAGCAAGTCGCCGAAAATGCGCTTTTACAACAGCACCGTGGTTATGCGCAAGGTACCCATGAAGCGATAAGCGCTGGCAGCATGAGTTATGCCGCAATGGACACGTCAAAAGTCAAATGGGATAAGGACGAAATTATAACAGGAGATGCAGACATTGACCGCATCTATCAGGAAAACATTGATGGCAAGTTTGATGGCGGTACAAAAGGTATGCTCCATATGGACGAAGATGAAGGCCTTTTATATATTAACAAAGACGCAAATGGCGATGTCACGGCATACCGCGTTAATGACCACATCAATGACATTCCGAATCTGAATGATCTTGCATGGTCACAATCAAGCCTTGACGGGTTTGGCAATATGATGATGGCGAATGACCGTCACACAACAGGATTCAACGCCCAAGGTGGTATGGTCAAGACCGTAGAGTTTGATGACGGATTCTTTGATGGTAAAGACCTTAAAAATGAGCAGCTTCAATTCCATGCAAAGCTCGATTCTCAGGGCCGATATTCTGTCTCGGTTGTTAATGATGCATATAAACAAAGCAATGGCGCTGCATTAACCGCAGCCGAAGGGCAAAGTAACGCTGAGATTGCCAAGGAAGACCCTGGGTTTGATTATTATGTTGCGGGTAAAGACCCCATTCAAGAGCGCCTGTATAACGAACAACAATCAAGCGCACGTAACCAAAAAATCGCTGACGCGACAGGGGACGGTATACGCAACGCGGGCAAAATGATTGAAGGTATGATTCAAAACGGCATGACCGTTAATATTGGCAATAACAACCCAACGGTCAGCATGGGTAATCGCGGGCCTGCATTCTCAGCGACAAGCGCCTATGACAGGATGGAACGTGATGCGCAGTCACAGAACCGGATTAACGGCATCACTATTGATTAGCCTTCCAAGACTGAGGATATATAGATTTTAAAAGATAGGGGGGCTGCACATTGCAGTCCCTCTATCTTTTTAATCCTTATTATTTATGTGTCGACAGTGCATACAAACAGATAGCCGCAGCGTTAGAGACATTTAAACTCCCAACCGCGCCACCTGTCGGTAGTTTCACCATCTGGTCACAGCCATCTTTTGTTAAACGGCGTAGGCCGGGGCCTTCTGCCCCAAGGACAAAGGCGCAGCGCTCTGGCGGCGTAAAATCTTCTAGGCTTTCTTCGCCCTGCTCATCAAGGCCAATCACGTAATAGCCTTTACTTTTCAAATGATCCATCGTGCGCGATAAATTGGTTTCATGCGCAATTAATAAATGATCTAAACCGCCGCATGCTGTTTTGCCGACAATGCCCTGTAGCGGCGGTGTGTGCTTTTTCTGGACAATCATGCCCGTAATGCCAAAAGCGGATGCTGAGCGGATAACAGCGCCGATATTATGCGGGTCTGTGACTTGATCGAGGATCATGACAAGGCTACGTTTGCCTTGCGCGTTAATACGCTCTTCCCCTGCGTTGATAATATCAACTGCGCTATACTCTTCTAATATCTCTGTACGCAACGCAATGCCTTGATGCACTGTATTCTCGGGGAAAGATGCATCAAGCCGTGACCTTTCAACCAAAACAGGCTCAGGACGCTTTAGCCCTGCCTTTTTTGCTGCGTGGATATGTGGTTGAAAATCTTCCAATAACCTTGCGGTAATATAAAGACCGTCAATATGACGTTGTGGGTTAAGCCATGCCTCGCGTACAGCGTGGACGCCGAACAAGCTTAAGCGCTCAATTTTACGCGCTGCGGGTCGTTCCGCACGTTTTGTGCCGCTCTGAGTGCGTGGCTGCGCCCCCTCCCGCCCCTGACGTGGCGGTTTCGCACCACCCTGTGGCTTTTTATCACGCGTATCACTGCGCTTATGATTACTACGCTCGCTAGCTGCGCCCTTAGGGCCTTTGCTTTTGTGCTTATGGTCTTTGCTTCTTGGCTTATTCATTATGTACCCATCTTTTTTACAAGGCTTATAAATTGCATATTGACAGGCTAAAGGGAATGCTTTTTTTTAGCACTCAGGAAAAATTGTTATATTTCTTGATTTTCTTATATATAAGCTCTTGATTAAATCTTGAGAGTTAGATATAAAACAATTCTCTTCTAAGGAGGGGTGGCAGAGCGGTCAAATGCAACGGACTGTAACTCCGTCGTCTCACGACTACGCAGGTTCGAATCCTGCCCCCTCCACCATTTCCCTTAAAAACATAACTTAAAATCAAGAGATAGCACCGCGGTTATGTGTAATGGCAATGCATGTCACGCATTCTTATGAACATGGGTGCCTCGAATCAGCAAACATACCAAAGCCTACTTCTCCATATTTAGTATTCAAAAATGAAGCCGTAAGTTTAGACTTTTTTGACAAATTGTGACTTCAAACCCATTGGGCCGATGCCTGGGATTTTACAATCGATATCATGATCGCCATCAACAAGGCGAATGCCTTTGACTTTTGTGCCTACCTTGACAACTGAAGACGAGCCTTTGACTTTTAAGTCTTTAATGACCGTTATAGTGTCACCATCTTGCAGCACATTTCCGACAGCATCCTTAATTTCCTTAGGCGCGGCATCTTCATCGGCCAGCACGGCTGTTTGTGGCCATTCGTGACCGCATTCAGGGCATGCGTACATATTTTGCATTTCATACGTATATTCAGAGCCGCATTCAGTACATTTTGGTAATTCACTCATTATTTGCTCATTTCTTTATTAGGGATACTAAAAACACAACAGCATTATAACGCTGTAAATTTCATTTTTACAGTGCCAAGCTTCATATTGCTCGATATAATCAAATATATACAAATCAAGCATCTATAAAGCTAAAGGCAGGACATGGCAAAAAAGCATGACGCTCTCATCAAACATATCTCGACGCTGAATGGTGACATATTTAATATACATGTTACGCCGAAAGCGTCCGCCGAGAGAATAGATATACGCTGCAAAGAACACGGCGCTACAGAGATCCGCCTTTATGTTACAACCGTGCCTGAAGATGGCAAAGCAAACAAAGCCGTCATCAATTTACTGTCCAAAGCCTTAGCTGTAAGCAAGTCCTCCATAGAAATTGTGCGCGGAGAAACTGCGCGCACAAAGACAATCAAATTATTATAAAGCCAAGAATGACCTTGCGTGAATTACCTAACGCAAGCCGTTCCCGAATATGAGCAGCCTGGATTCGGACAGATCATTTCAGGCGTTGTATTGCCATTGGTCTGTACAATCATCACCCCTGTTGGGATAGCCGCAGAACATGCACCCGTTGGCGCTGTCATTTCTGAGAACGTCTGCACTGTATCAAAGTAATCACCACTTGCGACCGTCGCAGCATGCGCTGGCGTATTAAGAGAGTTTATAACTTTTTCCCATACATCCGTATGGTCAAAGAGCAAGTTGGTTGCCCCGGAAGGCCCCGCATCTGGGCAAGAATGCCCAGTATCACCAACATAGTTCAGGCGTGGGTCATTATCTCTTAGCGCATCAAAGACAACACCACGTAAATCGATCATGTTTTTACACTTAAATGCCACCCAGACATTTTTCTGCGCAATACATGCTGAAAAGCTTTGCCCGACGCCAGCTGCGTATACATAGGTTAATCCGCCGTCTATCAATGTGCCGCCACCTAGATTATTTTGGGAAAACCCTGAATTACCTAAATACTGGGCCATGGCCACAGATGTAACAAGCTCAATTTGCGTACGCGTTGCAGAACCATTACTGTCCGCAGCAGAGAAAATTTTCCCCACTACATCGCCTGCATTCGCAGACCAAGCATCAAAACATGAAAGTTCAAGGACACTATCTGGTCTCGTGATTATACTTTGGCTAATTTCAACTTCGCGCTGCGCTTCCATCCACGCACGCCCAACCATCGTTTCCCAAATATTAGGGTCGCAAACGTTTGATTCGAGGTTTTGTGCGCACGCTTTATTCTGCGGGGGTAAAAACGGCGTTATCGCGAGTGCTAACATAAACACAAATGCTAACTGCCCTACTAAACGTAACTTCAAACCGGATTTAAACATATGTGCCCCTAGCTAACTGAATAATACTTATATGTGACGCGCTTAAGCGCCATTACCCTAAAATCATATACCGCTTATTATTGTACTATAATATGCATTTACTTTGCAATCTTTGGATATATAAACTGATAATTATAAGAAAATAATATTATTTCAGCAGGTCTTCTTCCAAAATAGACATGTTGAGATCATAGGAAACTTCGCCTTCATCTTCGTCTTTATAGACAAGCGCGATGAATTCACCACTCATGTAAACTTCCACAGAATCATCCGCTTTATCACGGCGACGCAGGGTCACTTCTTCGTTATTAAAACGTTTTTGTAATGTTTTTTGGACGCGGGTAATTTCTTCGCCTGAAAAGCTCATAACTTAATCTTTCTATTCATTTTTATTAAATCGACTGCTCTATTTTTTAACAGTTTTAATTTAGGATACAAGGGGGTTTCTTATTTTTTCTTCACATAGCGCGGCCAAGGCTTTGCGATCAGCGCCTGAATCAGCTGCAATTGGCGCGTGAAAAACCAGTTCAATCACAGCGCCCTTATGCTGCGCAAACGCCCAAAGATGCGGCGCAAGCTCCATATCACCATACCACGCATAAAGGTCGCGCAGCTTTTGCGGGTCACTCGCGCCGGCAACAAGCTGCTTATCAACGGCTTTGATCCATATTGTAAAGGGCTGAATAACTGTATTTTCCAAGCCAACAAGCGGGGAAAACAGCGCAGCCTTCATTCCAAGCACATTACTGCCATCGCTAGATGTCCCCTCAGGGAAAATGATAATGTTCTTGCCCTGCTTGAGGCTTTGTTCAATTTGCTGACCTGCGCGATGCGCATCACTGCGTTTACGCGAAATGAAAATTGTTTGCTGTAGTTTTGATAAAAAACCAAAAACAGGCCAGCTTTCAACCTCCCCTTTAGCAACAAAAGATGCCTTCAGCACAGAACCGATCACTGGTATATCCAGAAAAGAAATATGGTTCGAGCAAAACACCGTTTGTGCGGTAGAAATAGGCGCGCCAGATACTACAACTTTAATACCAAAAATCTTGCACACGCCGCGCTGCCAAAAATAAGGCAATGTGTAGGCGCTGCGCCCCTTAACAAACAACAAGTAGATGAATTGCGTTGGTGCGCATAATAAGCACCAGACAAGAAACAACGTGATTTTAAGAACCGCTTTAATTTTGGTCATTGGCACGCATCTCTCTTGCGAATTGAGACGCCGTTGATATCTGGCCCTGCGTCTTGCGTTGATAATGCTTAAGGTAGCGTTCCGTAACCAGATGCGTTGGCATAATAATGCAGACATCAACCGTGTTAAATTGACGATCTATGATTGCACCATCACCAATAGACGCACCGACACGCAAATACCCCTTTATCAAGGGCGGTAAGCTTGTGAAAATGCGTTTCATATCATGGCTAACTTCATTCTTTGGTAGGATGTTCATATCGACATATAAATCATCCAAAGCTCGTGCGCGCAAAGAATCAGTCGCAAGGTGATAGTGATAAAGGTAAGAAAGCTCTTTTTCTATTTTGCTTATATCTGTGCCGTTAAAACTTGCACAGCCAAACATTAAATCAATTTTATGTTCGGCTAAATAATTTGCGATGCCTTGCCACAAAAGCTGTAAAACGGGGCGCGTTCGATATGCCGGCAAAACGCAAGAGCGGCCCAGCTCCAACAAATCCGCGCCAGATTCTTTAAGTTTATGGATGTCATATTCGCTTGCGGTATAAAAATCGTGGTTTGTAGCGAGTTTATCCGCGCGCAACATACGGTAGGTGCCGACGACACCATGATTTTCTTTTTCCGAGTGATCGATAACGATTAAATGGTCTGTCATGACATCGTATTTATCAACATCAAGCTTCTGTTTTTCCATCGTTGAGGTTGGCTGCGCGCCATATTCATCATAAAAAACTTTATAGCGCACACGCTGCGCAGCCTCAATCAGCTCAGGGCTGTCCGCGATTTTAACTTCGATTTCAATCTCGTTTTCACTCTTCGTAGTCATGGTAACTTTCAATTGTATAGAAAAACAACGCGCTCATATGCAGCCTACAGACAGATTGTATCCTAAGAATAATCTTGCTAAGGTCAATCTATTCTTTACCGCCGCCAACATATTTCAGGTCAAAGGCACAATAACATGAACATTCTTTTTGTATGCACGGGAAATATATGCCGCTCTCCAAGCGCCGAAGCGCTGTTAAAGCATAAATTAGCCCAGCGCGGCATAACATCTTATCATATAGATTCCGCTGGCGTGGCAGGCTACCACATTGGCAATCCGCCAGATCATCGCGCCATTATTAGCGCGCAAGAATACGGCGTAGACATGTCGTCACTTCAAGCGCGCAAAGTCAAAACTGAAGACTTCCAAAGCTTTGATATAATATTTGCAATGGATCGTGGCCACTTAGCGACATTGCAGGATGACGCCCCGCAGGCACTTCATCATAAAATAAAGTTGTTCAACCATGAAGTTTATGGGCACGAGACGGATGTGGAAGACCCCTATTATGGTGGGCAGGCTGACTTTGATATTATGTTCAAAAAACTAGACCACGGGCTAGATATACTTGTAGGTAACCCTATACAAAAGCATAGGCCTTAATGCTTTTTTCACAACAAAAGTCGTTGTATTCATCCGCATTACCACTTACAATAAGGGCTATAGCATTTACAGGTAGGAACTAATCACAAATGGCAAAAATTCTGGTAATTGATGATATGGAAGGCATTCGCCAAGCTATCATGAACACTCTTGAAAATGAAGGACATGTCGTAAGCGAAGCAAGCAACGGCGCCGAAGGTCAAGTTGCGATTGAAGCAAATGATTACGACCTCATTATCACAGATATGTTCATGCCAGAAAAAGACGGCTTTGACATTATGACGTTTGCACGAGCGCGCGACAAAACAATCCCAATTATCGTCATTTCTGGTGGCGGCGCAGCATTAACTGCAGATTGGGCCCTGACCGGCGCAGAGGCCTTTGCAAGCGCAACGATACAAAAACCTTTTAAGTCGGAAGTGCTTGTCCGTACAGTTAACGAACAGCTCGAAAAAGCTAAAAGCTAAAAGCTAAACCCCACCACATATCACATCAAACAATAAAATGTTTCTATGGCTTGGGGTCATAAAACCCTGTATGTGCCGTTGGTGCATAAATAAAGCGGTTTGTATCCCCCTCCAAGACGACGCAGCCTAAGCGTCCATGTTTATAGACCCCAACATCCACACCAATACGGTGATGCAATATTTCGGGTTCTTCTATAATGGTATGGCCGTGAATAACATATTTCTCACACGGTGTTTCCCATGATAAAAACGGCTCGCGTATATAGGTTAAATCCTCTTGCGTTTGCTCTGAGACAGGCTTTTGCGGGTCAATTCCGGCATGGGCAAATAGATAGTCATCCTCAACATGCACAAACGGCGCGTTGCCGATAAAGGCCTTATGCTTTTTAGGCATGGATTTTGAAAGCTCAATTTGTAGCCGCTCAATTTCCGCAGGACGCAGTGCTTCATATTCAACATCATCAACATTGACACCATAAGATTTAAGCGTATTAAGCCCGCCCCACTTAAACCAATTCAATGTATCAGGCCCAATGCGACCTTGTGCAAAATCTTGCAAGCATAAATCATGGTTGCCGCATATAAATATGCGTGTAATGCCGTCTTTTATTTTTTGCTGTGCGATCAAATTATCAAGTACGCCTGCCGATTCTGGCCCGCGATCAATATAATCACCAAGGTAGATAATAAAAACATCTTGTCCCTTTTCCTTCGGGTCAATGTCACTATTTTTTAAATCATCAGCGATCGCCGCCTGCATATTTTCTAATGCATCCAGATAGCCGTGGATATCTCCGATAGCATAAATACGTTTTCCTGATTTTAAACTTGGCATGTTGATCCACTCTACTCGCTTGCATTATTTTATGGTTTCAGCCATAAGGTTTATATGTTTGATCATATAAAAATATACAGCTCAGCGCTAGGGTTAACACATGATACACGCGCAGACCACCCCGAACGTGTGGCGCGCTTAGAAGTTTTACGCGAACTTATCGCCAGCGCGCCTTATAATGACATTGCAAGAACTGACGATTTCACCGCAAGCGATGACGACATATTACGTGTCCACTCCAATGCGCACCTTACAATCATCAAGGAAACCGCGCCAAGCGAAGTTGGTGAATATGAACATATTGACCATGACACCATCTTATCATATGGCAGCCTTAATGCCGCGCTTAGCGCTGCGGGTGCACCCGTACAGGCCGTAAGCGACATTCATGCGGGCACCAATACAGTCGGCCTCTGCATGAGCCGCCCGCCAGGGCACCACGCAACCTATAATAATGCCATGGGATTTTGTATTTTTAACAATGTGATGATTGGCGCCGCAAAGGCTGCTGCGCTTGGTTACAAGCGCATTGCTGTGATTGATTTTGATGTTCATCACGGTAATGGCTGCGCAGATATCTTGAACCACGTCAGCTTGCCCTGCTTTTATATATCCACCCATCAGCAACACCATTACCCCCATACGGGTCTTGCCGAAGAAAACACCGCACAGAAGGTTTTAAACATCCCCCTTCCCGCGGGTAGCAGCGGCGCAGAAATATGTGCGTGTTATGCTGATGAAATATTCCCTGCCTTGCACAGCTATAAACCTGATTTTGTCTTCATTTCAGCCGGATTTGATGGACATAAGAATGACCCATACGGCGCATTCAATCTGACCGAAAAAGATTATCATTGGCTCAGCCTTGAAATATATGAAATTGCGAAAAAATATGCGGAAGGACGCGTCGTCTCTATTCTGGAGGGCGGCTATGATCTAGATGCATTAAAGGGCAGCTACGCTGCCCATATTGATGCCTTTCGATAAAAAGTTTTGGTGCAACGCCTCTTACACTGTACGTATACGTGGGCGCTCTATAAACAATCTATTTACATCAAACTTATGGTTCAGTTTTTGTGCCTGAGAGACACGCCACGCGAAAAGATTCGCTTTTAAACTACTTGTATCTTTATCATTCATAATAAAAGCCTCCTGCTATAAGTGTTTTCATAATATATTATAGCGTAAAAAGTCCCTAATCAGCCGTGCATTGTTTGCAGAGCACAGGCTCCAGTTATGCATAGCGCGCATAGCCAGCCATCTACCTATAGCGCACCGGAGAGATTATACCCTTTGTATCAATTGCTTGGCTTATCCTCTTACTTAACGAGACTACCCCGTCATACAGGCGATCCATAGCAAAACTGGGCACACGATACGGGCCAAAGCCACGTTTAAGCCCCTCCTCCATTAAATGTAAATAACATTTTTGCGCTGCTGCGCTCTGCGTATCACGGTCATAGATCAGCGCCGTAAGTGCAGTAAAGTAGCTATCGGCGTAATTGGTAAAGTTATAAGCGGGGGTAATTCCGTATTGTGGGCAGACTTCATTTAGTAGATCCTGCAAGCTTTTGACGGCCTCATGTGTCATGGGGAGTAAAGGCGCGTACCATATAAGGCCGCAGCCATCTCGCGCAGGGTCAACAGGCGCATTAGGTTGCGGTGGCTTTTGATTACGCCAATACGCAAAACTCAATATTTCATCCGAAGGCCGGCCATGCATAAACCCCCACAGCGATGTCAGCGGCGCCACTTTGTGACGCAGGCTCTTCGGCAGGAAAGATTTTAGTTTTTGCAGGGCGGCAAAACGTAGCCCATTTATCATCACATATTTTTTCGCTTGCGGCTTTAATGCCCGTGCGAGGTATTTTGCAATGCCCTGTGTGATCGCCTTTGGCCCCATCGCTGTGATTACAATGGTATATGGCGCCATATGGTTTTCCGCCCCGAGCGCCTTTAAGCGCTCCGCGCTTATCGCTTGCTGTGAGGCCAACAAATCTTCTGGGTACGCCACACCTGCTGCCGCCATAGCGTAGGCGCTATCAAATATTTTTATCGACAGGCTCGGCACGTCCCAGCCCTGACGAAACACGCGCAAATCTTCTATGATTGACGCCAAGTTTTCACTTCCCACTTCGGCAATCACGGCCAATGAAGACTCAGGCTTGCGAGACAGCCTTACCGTCATTTGCGTAACAATGCCTAACCCACTTTGAAAAAACAGTCCGTCAGTATAAGCCCCAAGACCATGTCGATACAATTTATCAACCCCCTCACAGCCGAGCTGAGTGAGCACTGGCTCATAAAGACCCCCGTCAGGAAGCACCGCCTTTAAATGCGTTACAGCCGCAGCATGATCCATGTGCGGCGCAATGCCAAAGCCGCGTTCTAGATAATTGCCAATAATAGTTGTCTGCGGGCTTGAGCCTGTTGGCGACATAATATGGACATCGCCATTCGCATATAGAAAGTCAGATAATTGTTGCTGCGTAACCCCTGGCTCAACCGTGACGTAACCCAGCTTCGGGTTATATTCGAGGACTTTATCCATTAAGCCTAAATCGACAATAATGTTATCTGCACTAACGGGTGATCCGTCCGAATAGCCCCAGTTTTTACCACTACTAATCGGGTAAAGCTTCAGGCCTTCTGCCTGCGCAATACGCACAATTTTTTGTATCTCGTCCTGTTTTGTGGGCTTAATTACGCCTGCAATGCGCGGTGCATGTCCAGTTGTCGCAGCGTTTTGATAGTCATCACTTACGATGATTTGGCCTTTTGCCAAAACCGAAGAGAACAAAGTTTCAATACTCATAATAATCCGTGAAGAAATGTGTTGAGGGGCGTTTTAGTAACGGTGAGAGTATATGCCCTTGCCTATCAAATATCAATTACAGCTTCTTAAAACTTATGACTTAACTGCGCGCCCGTCTGCATCGCCTTGATAATTACGTTTAGGGTTATTCACACCAAGATGCGTAATGTCGGCGATCGACTTTATATACTCAGGGCACATTGCACGCAGCACTAGAGCCTTAAGAATACGGCTGTGATAATCCATATACGGCGCGGATTGTCCTGCGCAATCTTTTACAACGTAAATAAGTATCGGGCTATCAGGGTAATCGTCATGGGTCAGATGAACTTTTTCGTAATGATCGTCTTTCACACCTTCGCATACGTCGAGCACAGCTTCACATGCGCTCGTGATTTCATAAAGGCAGCCCCAAATTTGATCTTGGGTTTCACCTGTGTGGAATATATTCGCACCACTATGTTTCGGGCTAAAAGCGAATCTCCATCCCTTAAAACCTATATTTCCGACATAAAGCGCGTCAGGGCAGCGTTTCTCCATCTGCACTGAATACATGTTTGAACCGTATGAAAAGTAATATTTAGGCATCTCGTCCCTTACATACAAAGGCTCTAAGCGCTTCACTTAGAGAGCTGTGCGTATTTACAATCTATCATCTTGTACTTAACCCCATTCTGAAATACAATGCCGATGTTTTAATTAATAGTAATGAATTGATAAAAAGACATGGCTGAACAGAATATTAAAGACATGAACTTTGAATCCGCATTGGGAGAGCTCGAAACACTCGTGCAGAACCTTGAAAGCGGACAGACAAGCTTGGAAGATTCCATTAATGCTTATGAACGTGGTGTATCCTTGAAAAAGCACTGTGAGAAAAAGCTAAAAGAAGCTGAGCTGAAAATCGAACAAATATCCCAGAACGAAGACGGCACAGTAAGCACTGCGCCTTTCGCAGCTGAGCAATAAACACAGCACCGCTAAACGCATAATATATAGATTATAATCAAGGAGTACCCAATATGGCGCCATCCCCAAGATCCGCATCCCCCCGCCTTCAAACGGCAATGGATGAAGTGGCCGAAGCGTTAGAACGCACATTAACACGTTTATTGCCTGATACAGATTTAGCGGAAGCTCCCTTATTCGATGCAATGCGTTATGGCGTACTTGATGGCGGTAAACGCCTACGCCCATTCATGGTTGTTGAAACAGCAAAATTATTTAATGTTGACCCATACCGCGCACGCCGCGTCGCAGCCGCACTTGAAATGGTGCATTGTTACTCCCTTATGCACGATGATTTACCAGCAATGGATAATTCACATATGCGCCGCGGTAAAGCTTCGGTGCACACGCATTATGACGAAGCGACAGCTATTCTTGCTGGCGATGCGCTTTTGACTCTCGCGTTTGAAATCCTGTCCAGTTCCGACACACATGAAGACCCACACGTTAGATGTCAGCTTATCACTGAACTTGCCAAAGCATCTGGCGGTCACGGTATGCTCGGCGGTCAAATGCTGGACCTTATCGGTGAAAACGAAGAGTTTGACCTTGGCACGATTAGCCGCTTACAGCGCATGAAAACAGGTCAGCTCATGTGCTTCGCATGTGAAGCCGGCGCGATTCTCGGTAAAGCGGGTGAGCCACAGCGCAAGGCTTTGAAAAACTTTGCGCATGACCTTGGCCTTGCCTTCCAAGTTACTGATGATATTTTGGACGTTGAAGCAGACCCTGTAGAAACTGGCAAGCCTGCTAACCAAGACGATAACGCAGGTAAATCAACCTTCGTTTCAGAAATGGGCATTGATAACGCGAAAGAACGCGCAGAAATGCTTATTGGTCAAGCTGTACGTCACCTGCATGTCTTTGGTGGACGCGCTGATGTATTACGCGACCTTGCTGATTATGTTTTGGGCCGCAGAGCTTAATCATATTCCATTACGCCAATTCAGAAAACCGCCTTTACGGGCGGTTTTTATTTGCCTTTAGTGGTGAAAAAGCCTTTAATCAGGCCACTCAAAAAAATAAAGCGCCAAAATAAGGGTTTCAAAGTGCATAACAAAGCATCAGAAGACAAAAATACCGAGGACACAGCAATCTATTTGGACGTACTTTCCAATGATAGTGCAACCCCATTACTCGACGCGGTAAAAATTCCCGCCGGTCTTCGCAATTATTCTGTTGCGCAGCTTAAACAAATTGCCGATGAACTCCGTCACGAAACAATTGACGCCGTATCCCAAACTGGCGGGCACCTTGGCGCAGGCCTTGGCGTAGTTGAGCTCACTGTTGCCATTCATAGCGTGTTTGACACCCCGCATGACCGCCTTATCTGGGATGTTGGTCATCAATGTTATCCGCATAAAATCCTAACTGGACGCCGTGATCGCATTCGCACCATCCGCCAAGGCGGTGGACTCTCTGGTTTCACCAAACGCAGTGAAAGTGAGTATGACCCTTTTGGTGCTGCGCACAGTTCTACATCAATTTCAGCCGGCCTTGGCATGGCTGCAGCCGCTGACCTGCAAAATGATCCAAAAAACGTTATCTGCGTTATTGGCGATGGTTCAATTTCAGCCGGCATGGCTTATGAGGCCTTAAATAATGCTGGCGAGCTTAAGAAAAAAATGATCGTCATTCTCAACGATAATGACATGTCGATTGCGCCGCCTGTTGGCGCGATGAGTAAATATCTCTCTCGGCTTGTTTCATCACGGCCTTATCTTGGCGCGCGCGAAAAAGGCAAGTCGATCACAGACCACCTGCCGCGCCCATTGCGCAACATGGCTAAATCTGTCGAAGAAGGTACGCGCTCTGCCCTTGGTCACGGGACATTTTTTGAAGATCTCGGCTTTTATTATATTGGCCCAATTAACGGCCATGACATGGATGCACTTATTCCTGTACTGCGCAATTTGCGTGATACAGAACAAGAAGGCCCTTTCCTGATCCATGCGATCACTGAAAAAGGACATGGGTACGCCCCTGCTGAGCAAGCCGCGGATAAAATGCACGGCGTAGCAAAGTTCGATGTCTCGACTGGCACGCAAAGCAAATCAAAGCCGTCCGCGCCGAGTTACACAAAAATCTTCGCTGAAACATTAACCGCCCTCGCCCATGATGATGACAAAATTGTCGGCATTACGGCGGCGATGCCAGATGGCACCGGCATGAATGTTTTTGCCAAAGCGCATCCAAAGCGTATGTTTGATGTCGGTATAGCAGAGCAGCACGCGGTGACTTTTTCTGCGGGGCTCGCGACTGAAGGCATGAAGCCTTTCTGTGCAATTTATTCTTCGTTTTTACAGCGCGGCTATGACCAGCTGGTACACGACGTCGCAATACAAAACCTGCCGGTGCGTTTTATCTTGGACCGCGCAGGGCTAGTGGGCGCTGATGGCTGCACTCATGCAGGCGCGTTTGACCTTGCTTATCTATGTTGTATCCCCAATATGGTGGTGATGGCACCATCTGATGAAGCCGAACTCGCCAAAATGGTGACAACGGCCGCCGCTTATAATGACGGCCCCTGCGCGATACGTTACCCACGCGGCGAAGGTACTGGCGTCGAGCTACCTGCGCAAGGTGAAACAATTGAAATCGGCAAGTCACAAATGCGCCGTGAAGGCAAAAAACTCGCCATATTGAATTTGGGCTGCCGTATGCAGGATGCATTAGAGGCTGCCAATGATGGTGACTACACCGTGATTGACATGCGTTTTGCAAAGCCGCTTGATACAGCAATGATTAAAAACATTATTGCCACGCATGACGCCCTTATCACGATTGAAGAAGGCGCACAAAATGGCTTTGGCGCACATGTCTTAGAGTATATCTGCAATGCAGGCCTGATGGATGACAAACCGATTAAACTACGCAGTATGACATTGCCCGATGCATATCAAGACCAAGACACGCAAGATAAACAATATGCAGATGCTGGCCTAGATGCTGCGTCAATACTTAAAATGGCACAAAGCCTTATTAATTAGAGTATACTGAGTACGAAAAATGCATGATTTAAATATGGACATTGAAAAACCTACCATCATCCTACTTGATATGGATGGCACATTAGTACGTCACCGCAATAAATTTGTCTTAAACATGCTAGAACGTTTAGATGATTTTCTACTACGTTTTGGTCGCCTATTTCGCATCTTTCGCATTCGCCTACGCCGCAACAAAAACTTCCCTAAATTTTTATTGCCCGGTGATGATAGCGGCAAAATGAGCGCGAAGCGCAAAACGATGTTCGTCCATGGCACAATTCATAAACTCCGCCGCAAGGAAGTAAATCAAATTGTCCGTGTATCAAACGGCGCTCGAAAGTTTTTAGAAACAGCCCAAAGCCATGGCATTCCTATGGCTTTAGTCAGTAACGGCCTCGGCAGCGGTTATGGGCATGATATTTTAAAGCGCTTTCAACTGGCTGATTTCTTTGAAACCGCGATTTTCCGCGAAGACTACGCCTTTGCCAAGCCTTATCCTGACCCGCTGCTACGCGCCCTCGATAAAATTGGACGACCATTACGCCACGATGATGTGATTTGGTATTTGGGGGATCGCAACAAAGATGTTAAGGCCGCGATGGCCGCGCATTATTACCTATCTAGCCGCGAAGATACCGTTAAAAAGGTTATCCCGTTTGCGTATGAGTTATTCAGCACAGCTTTTTTTGAAGCACTGAAACAGGGTTTACCGCAGCACCATATCATTGGATCATTTAAAGAGTACACTCACTTACTTGATTCTCTATACTTAGCAGCAGATGCAAAAAAACCTTCATCACCGATCGGTGATGAAGCTGATAAATAACCATTATTCCAGAATTAAATCAGACGAAACTTATAGCTGCGCCAATTTATTGGTATCTGCGCCAAAAGATTCATCATTATTCGTGAAATAAGCGCCGATTTCTTTCGCTGAGGATTCTGCATCATTTGCCGATAATGTCTCAGCACTAATAGCCGCAGATGAAATATCCACGCTATCTTCTATGGCACTGCTTGAAGGTTTTGCTCCTGACGTCGATGCTGATTTCTGCGCATTGGCGTTTTCAAGATTCGTTTTTTGAATTGGCACCCCTGCCAATATCTTAGTTACATCCATGATATCCTCTCATGTCCCTTATAACTATTAACTATTTCTATGATGATCACGGCGGAAGCGCATATTATACAAAAATAATATAGCGCTCCCTAACCGCTAAACCATAAACCCTAATAATCTATAGTAGCATAAATAAAACAAATAAGCAAAAATCATCTTTACAATAGATGCATATTAACTTATTAAAATATAGGCAAAATCACGCGATATAAGGATTTTGCTGATGTCAGATAAAACCACTCCAAAAATACAGTCTATAGTGCAGAACATTCCAGAGGCATTAACCTTTGATGATGTGCTTTTGATTCCCGGTGCATCTGATGTTCACCCCGCTGATGTGATTACAAAAACCAGATTAACCAAAAGCATCAGCCTTGAAATCCCTGTCCTGTCCGCCGCAATGGATACTGTTACTGGCGCAAAAATGGCCATCGCCATGGCGCAAAATGGCGGGCTTGGTATTCTCCACCGCAATATGACCCCCGATGAACAAGCGGCGCGCGTTAAACGTGTTAAGCGTTTTGAATCCGGCATGGTGATGAACCCGATTACAATCTCCCCAAATGAAACAGTGAAAAATGCACAGGAGCTAAAACGCCTGCATAATATATCTGGCTTCCCCGTCACTGAAGAAGACGGCACACTTGTCGGTATCCTGACAAACCGTGACATTCGTTTTGTTGAAAACCTTGATACGCCGGTGCGCGAGTTAATGACCAAAGACAACCTTATAACGGTGACATCTGACATTTCCCGCGGCGAAGCAAAGAAATTATTACAGCAGCACCGCATTGAAAAACTCCTGATCATTGATGCGCAGAAGCGCTGCATTGGCCTTATGACCGTTAAAGACATTGAAAAGTCACATCTTTTCCCCCATGCAAGTAAGGATAAAGATGGCCGCTTACTTGTCGGCGCCGCCGTCGGCACGGGGAACAGCGCGATTGAACGTATTGAGAAAATGGCCGATGTTGGACTTGATGTGGTCTGCATTGATACAGCTCATGGTCACGCGCGCAACGTAATTGAAACGGTTGAGCGCACAAAAAATCTTGGCTACAAAAACCTACAAATCGTCGCTGGCAACATTGCCACAGCAGACGCGGCGAAAGCATTAATAGATGTAGGAGCGGATGCTGTAAAAGTTGGCATTGGCCCAGGCTCAATTTGTACAACCCGTATTGTTGCTGGCGTTGGCGTCCCGCAGCTTAGCGCGATTATGAATGTCGTTGAATATTGCAACACAGTCGATATTCCTGTTATTGCCGATGGCGGTATAAAATATTCCGGCGACCTTGCCAAGGCCATTGCCGCTGGCGCAAGCTGCGTAATGATTGGCTCCATGTTTGCCGGCACTGATGAAGCGCCTGGAGAAGTGATCCTCTATCAAGGGCGCTCTTATAAATCTTATCGCGGTATGGGTTCAGTCGGTGCGATGATGCGCGGCTCTGCCGATCGTTATTTTCAAGGCGGCGTTACCGAAGCGCAGAAACTTGTCCCTGAGGGCATTGAAGGCCGCGTCCCGTATAAAGGCCACGTCACAGCTGTGACACACCAGATGGTTGGAGGGCTACGTTCGTCAATGGGCTATGTTGGCGCTGCCACGATTAATGAAATGCAGGAAAAAGCACAGTTTGTACGCATGAGCGGCGCAGGCTACCGCGAAAGCCACGTCCACGATGTAACTATCACCGCAGAAGCGCCTAATTACCGCACAGAGAGTTAAAGGCGTAAAATTGCTTTGACATATTACTCCTGCCGTCGTATTACTATGCTATAAAAATAAGAATAAGGAGGTTTAATATGTTCTTCACAGGGATACGTTCAAAGTTTATAGAATCCACAGGTTTTCGCAGCGCAGGCTTTATTTCACATGATGATGCTAATGACACATCAACAATGAATTGGCTAGAAGCATCGTTCAGGCCTGACGTTAAAGTGTGGCAAGTTAAAAGTGGCGCGCGCGTTAGTCGCAATGATGGCAGCCTATCAGATACAAATTACACAATTACGCATAACGCATTAACTTTGGAAGATGCTGTTAAAACTTTGCAAAAGTTTGAAGCCTCTCAGGCTGATGTGGAGTGTTTTGACGTCTGGGCGGATGAGCGCAACCTCAACCAAGCCGAAGGCATCTTGAGCGATCAGAAGTACAGCCTACGCCACAAAATCCTTAATATTGGTTTGCCAAAGCTTTAAAGGACTGCGTTCTATACGCCTGCGCGTATTAAGACGAGAGTTCTCAGAAAGTCACGACGCCCTTCATCAAAATTATTTTCTGATGCCACCTTGCGATTCACGGTTTGGGTCTTTATGTTAGCCTTCATTAGCAACATAAAAGAGTAAAGCAATGAACGAAACAACATTACAATTATGGGGTCACACCAAAACAGTATGGCATGACGGCCTATTCGGCGTTGATATTGGGCGCATGGTTATTGCACTGGCTATTTTATTTGGTTTTATGTTGCTTCGCGGTTTATTCAGCCGCTACGTTTTAATGCGCTTGCATAAATTAAGCGATAAAACAAAGAACCTCTATGATGATAAAATAATAGATGCGCTTATCCCACCAATACGTTTTGTGCCGCTGCTGATTGGTATTTTTGTCGCCGGACATTATGCTGGACTAGACGAAAAATTCCCTGATATTTTCTCGCGCGTCACGCGCTCCCTTATTGCCTTTACTATTTTTTGGGGGCTGTATCGCGTTATATCGCCGCTATCCCATGCGTTTAAACGTTTAGAACAAGTTTTAACGCCAACTATGGTGCAATGGCTGTTTAAGTTTCTTGCCGTGATGGTTATCTTCCTTGGCTCCGCGATCATCCTCGAAATCTGGGGTATTAAAGTCGGACCTCTGCTTGCTGGCCTTGGTATTCTTGGCGCGGCTATTGCCTTTGGTGCACAGGATCTGTTTAAAAACTTACTGGGCGGCATTACTATTTTGGCGGAACAAAAATTTCATCCTGGGGACTGGATCAAAGTTGATGGCGTTGTTGAAGGCACTGTCGATGCCATTGGTTTCCGCTCTACGCAGGTGCGCCGTTTTGACAAGGCGCCCGTGCAAGTACCAAACTCAACATTATCAGATGCTGCGATTACCAACTTTTCACGCATGACCAACCGCCGCATTTACTGGAAAGTCGGCGTTATTTACGGCACAAGCGTTGATCAATTAAAAATCATCCGTGATGGCATCAGTGATTATTTGCAAAACAGTGATGATATTGAACAGCCGCCAAAAGTCGCACAGTTCGTCCGCGTTGATGCGTTTAACGATAGCTCTATCGACTTTATGATCTACACCTTCACCAAAACAACCGACTGGGGCGAGTGGTTGAAAGTCAAAGAAGCATTAGCCTTCTTCATCAAAGAGCTTGTTGAAGAAAAAGCTGGCAGTGGTTTTGCCTTCCCAAGTACATCTATTTATGTGGAATCAATGCCCGATACCGACGCGCCAGAAACATTTGTACCGCCAAGCGCAGCGTAAAGCAGCTTATATTTTAATATGAGCTTTTACGTGATTAACTCTGTCTTGCAGCTTGCTCGCACGCCGTAATAGCTGCTAGAAATAAACGATGTCCATCACAGAAGCATTACATGCTGAAAATAACGGCACTCAGGATAGCTATATGCCTGAGATCAAGCTGCCCCATATCCCTGCGATATGGGCGACACATAGCGCTGTGCATGTTTTGACGGTTGAGGGCGAAGTCAAAGCCTATCCGCTTTCGCAGGCGATGCAGATTCTACATGGCAAAGCTGTGCTCGTCTGTCATGCGCCTTATACGTTGAAGCGCTTACCGCGTTTGAAAGTGCAGTGTTTTGACCTGCTTGATTTATACGCTTTTGTTGAACCGATTGAACCTTTAGTGCCTACGCCGCACGGACTTGCCGTTGCCCTCGGCCTTGATGCTCCGCATTCTCCTGATGATTATTTGATGAGTATGGTTGAGGCCGTCCCTGCGCTGCTGGAACGCCTTGCCGTTTTATCACTACCAGAGCGTATTCAACTTGCCAAGCTTGCCGGCGCAATGGGGCTTAAAGGGCGCGGCTGGGCATGGAGCGAGAGCGTCTGCGCGGCACTTGGCTGCCCTTATGACCCGCGCGTTGATATTAAAATGCCAGAAGTCGTAGACTGGGATAATTTCTCAGAGTGGGAGGATGTCCCGCCAATGCCGCCACCTGATAGCTACCCTGTCACAGGCGAGGAAAGCCGTGAGCGCCTTAATGCCCTTCTCGCACGCAAAGACACGCAAACCATCACACGCATCGCACAGCAAAGCTATACGACGCAGGCAAGCGCCGCATTCTCTCCCATCAAGGAGGAAGGTCAGCCGAATATTGTATTGGCAGAGGCCGGCACAGGCACAGGTAAAACCCTCGGCTACCTTGCGCCTGCAAGTGTCTATGCTGAAAAAAACAAAGCGCAGATATGGGTGTCGACCTTTACCCGCAATCTACAAAAACAAATTTCTGAAGATTTGGAACTACTTTACCCTGAAGAAACGCAACGCAAAAACTTAACCGCCGTGCGCAAAGGCCGCGAAAATTACCTGTGTATGCTGAATTTAGAAGATGCAACCAAATCGCTGCCGCTTTCTCACAACATGACGCAGGCCGTAGGCTTTGGCTTGATGCTCCGCTGGGCGATGAAGACGGAAGATGGCGACCTTACGGGAGGCGGTTATCATGGCTGGCTTGGTGGCTTGTTTGGTCATGCCAATACACGCGGCTTATCAGACAGGCGCGGTGAATGTATTTATTCTGCCTGTTCGCATTACCGCCGCTGCTTTGTTGAAAAAAATGTCCGCAGTGCAAAGCAAGCTTCTATCGTTATTGCCAACCATGCTTTGGTGATGATTAATATGGCTGCATCCGGCGACCCTTCCGCATTGCCGCCGCGTTATATTTTTGACGAAGGCCACCATTTATTAAGCGCCGCAGACAACGCCTTTAGTTCTCATATTTCTGGGCAGGAATGTTTTGATTTACGCCTTTGGCTACGTGGGCCTGAAGGTGGTAAAAAACGACGTGCGCGGGGCCTGCAAAAACGCTGTGAGGATATGTTGCCTAATGCCGCCGCCGAACGCGCGCTTGAAAGCGCGCTTGCTGCGGCAAGCTTACTGCCTAATGAAGGCTGGCTGCAGCGCCTGCGCAGTGACAATCCTCAAGGCCCATTTGAAGAGTTTTTAAGCGCGCTTGCCAAGCAAGTTTACGCCCGCACACCGCACCAAAAAGGCGGTTATTACAGTATAGAATGCACACCCTTCCCGCTCGCCGAAGGCTTTGAAGATAAAATCAATACACTGAAGACGGCTGTGCTGCAAATGCAGCGCCCTTTATTAACGCTGATTGATGAATTTGACGCCAAACTTGTTGATGATGCAGATAGCCTCGGCACCGAAACACGCCAACGCATCGAAGCCCTCGTCGTCAGCCTAGAGCGCCGCGCCAAAATCATGCTGAAAAACTGGCTTGATATGTTAGACGCCCTGCGCCGCAAAGAAAACTCCTTATCTAACGACAATTACACGCCACAGAAAACATCACTAGATAGTGGAAACGACACTGTCGACTGGTTTGAAGTCAGCCGCGTAGACGGGCAGGATTTTGATTGCGGATACTTCCGCCATTACACCGACCCGCTTAAGCCGTTTTCTGATGTGATCCGCGCCCACGCACAGGGCATATTAATAACATCCGCAACCCTAACGGATCAACGCGATAAAGCGCCTGAAGAAAATGAAAATAAAACTGAGAGTGCAGATGTTGAAAAACAGCGCTGGCATGACGCATATGCCCATAGCGGCGCACGCCATATGGATAAGTTTGCGCAGCACAGCGCCTATGAATCGCCGTTTGACTACAAGGCCTCAACCAAAGTCTTAGTGATTAATGACGTCAATAAAAATGACCTCGACCAAGTGGCTGCGGCCTATGAATTACTGTTTAAAGCATCTGGCGGTGGCGCACTTGGCCTGTTCACGGCGATACAGCGGCTAAAGGCCGTGCATAGCCGCATTGCGCCAAAGATTGAGAATGCAGGGCTGACCCTTTATGGCCAGCATGTTGATGCGATGGAATCTGGCACGTTGATTGATATTTTCCGCGCCGAAGAAAAAAGCTGCTTGCTCGGCACTGATGCAGTGCGTGACGGCGTGGATATCCCTGGGAAATCTTTACAGTTATTGGTCTATGACCGCGTGCCGTGGCCGCGCCCGAATTTACTGCATAAAGCGCGCCGCGAAGCCTTTGGTCAGCGCGCCTATGATGAACGCAGCGCCCGCATGAAAATCAAGCAAGCCTATGGCCGTCTGATACGCCATGAACAAGATAAAGGCGTATTTGTGATGTTAGATAACGCCCTGCCCACGCGTCTCACTACCGCCTTCCCCGAAGGGGTAGAGGTCGAGCGCGTTGGCATTGCCGAAGCAGGGAAGATTATTACGGGATTTTTAAAAACCGAACAATAAAAAGCGCCGCATTATATATGCAGCGCTTTATCATCTTGAATAAGGTTATCAGCATTTATTTAAGACGCTTTTTTAAACCAGCTATAAGACTTCTTTGATGTCAGAAGTTTACCGGATTTCTTAACACTACGCATTTGTGGCGTATCGCCCCATTTACGGAATTTTTGAATGTTAATTTGTGACATAATCATGGTTCTTATCCCTCCCCGAATATGAGCCTTTTCGTATTCTGTTCATAATATAACACAACATTAATAGTTATGTCAAATATTATGTATAAAAAAATCCCACTGCATAATGTTATGCAATGGGACATCGTATAATTAACCGATTTTCAGAACGTTATTTTTAACGTCGTAAGTTACGGTGCGGCCGTCCGATGTACGCATTGCATCATCTTGTTCGGTGGCTGCGACTTGATACTCTGCTGGGTTCGCATCATTAACATCTGCTAATAATGGGCCTGCTACGCCATGAATACCGTTAAATGTGAAGCTTGCAAGTGCCATCGCGGTAACGCTTGAACTTACGCTGCTCCATAGCTGATCATTCTGTACATTCTTGATGTAACCTTTACGGCGCGCTGCGCCATAACCGGCTGCACCAAGCAAGAAACCAGCATATAAAACGCCAAATTTAGCCGTGCCTGTTGTTGCAAGGAAAGCTGTTTCCTGCACAATATTTGATGTCGGGTTGGACATCACCGCTGGCGCAACTTGAAATGTTGAGATGCCTGCAAACACGGCAGCAAATATAGCTGTATTACTATGCTGCTTAATGTGGCTTGCGGCTTTATTGTATAAATCTTTGATTGGTTTCATCACAATCTCCCTGAATCTGTTTTTTATAATTATGCATTGGTTATAGCAGGCGTATGATTTATGTCAACAGCAACCATAGATACCTAAATATTTATTTGCATCGCCCTGATGCCCTCTATATAAATAGGCTCTAGTCCTCGCGCCTAGATAAACGATATCGATGAAGATAAGAAGTAAGGAATATCATGCAGACAATTACCGTCTTTGCAGGCTCTTCGGGCTTTGCACCAGAATCTCATAACATGGCCGCACGTGCGCTCGGTCAGGAATGCGCGGCGCGCAAAGTTGACTTATGCTATGGCGGTATGAATGCCGGGCTAATGTATTTAGTCGCCGAAGCCGCCCGTCGTAATAACGGGCGTGTGATTGGGGTTATTCCTTCGCGCCTAAAAGACAGCGAACGCGTGCACAAAGAATTAGATGAGTTGATTACCGTTGAAACGCTTTGGGAGCGTAAACGCGAAATGTATTACCGCGCTGACGCAATATTCGCGCTGCCTGGCGGCTTCGGCACTTATGATGAAGTGGCGGAAGTGCTATATTGGGGCGTCCTAGGTTTCCACAGTAAACCGATGGTCCTGTTAAACATAGACGGTTACTGGGATGACTTCATTGATTATTTCAACAACCATGTTCACCAAGGCGAAGGCGAGCTTGGCAAATGCGCAGATTTCTTAATCGAGGCAAAAACTGTTGATGATGCCTTCGCCAAAGCCGAAGCATGGCAAGCCCCCACTTATGCCAGTTCGCATAGCGAAAACCAAGAAGATCTACCGCATTTTGAAGATGCATTTAGCGCAGAAAACATGGACAGCATCATCATTGACCAGTCCACAGCAAAAGGTGCATATCAAATTGGCACCGCGCTTACTTTGCGCCAGCTTGGCAAACATAATCTACCGATTGGCATTTTAAACGAAAACGGCGATTTCAGCCCCCTTATGAAATGGGTCACCGACGCATCCGCCGCACGTTACATCACCGCAAAATGCACCGACTTATTTGCCATCACAGATAACAAAGCGAGCCTTGCCGAGAGCCTCAGCAAACTTGCTGCGTTTGACATTGACCTGCATGAAGATAAATGGGGCGATAAGCCTGAGTTTTAATTTTCACGTTACATATTTCCGCTACTATTAAGCCCATAGGTATAAAAAATATAAACTTAGACCAATTACCATCACTACACGTTATGAATAAAATCAAATCTTATAGTCGTTTTGGACGATGCGCCGATCAAAACAATACCACGTTTAGTGTTAACGCCGAAACTGATGAGAACGTTTATGCTGATGATAAACGAGAGTTTTCTGGTTACGGCCAGGTTCGCGGCGTTCCGATACATTTTATTGCTCCAGAAAAAACTTATCAAGCAGCGACATGGCTTCTTAAATGTAGTGGGTTGGTATGAAATTAAACAAGGACTGTTCTGGACAATTGATGACGATATGTTCGCCAAAGCAAAAACGGCCTTTGGTCTTGAAAAGCCAACTATGGGGTATGCTGCAAAACCAGTTTAGTTTAACAGCACGCCTCAACAGTTACAAACCAGACTAATCATTATACGAAGCCGCCCCCTGCGCCTTATTTGGTCGTGATGGCGGCTTTTTTATTGCGACTTTTTCTTCCCCCTTTTCCGCTGGCATGTTGATGTAACGGTTACGGACTTTCTTGTCTTCACTGCGTTTATAGACATATACGCCAAGGACAGATAACGCCACCGCCCAAATGGTGCCAAGGCTTTCCATGGCTTCAATTACTAAAATCGCGTCTTTGGTGCGAAATATCATGATATAGGCAATGCCAAACATTTGCGCCGCCCATGTAAGCGCCATTAGATAACCAAATGTCGGGCGCATACGGCGGACAAATTTATCATTAGATGTGATTTCAGCGCGCAGTGAACTGTTTACTTCTTCGGCGAGCTTTGTTTGCTCTTCTATTTTCAGTTTGGTCATTTCTTCTATGTGACGGTTCGCTTCGCCAATCGCTTGCGATGAGACACCGCCTGTTTTTATCGCATCATCAAGACTGTCTAATGCATCTGCGGTTGATTGCGCGCTAGGGTGAGATATACCACGTAGCACGCCGCTGACAAGCTCCACCAAAAACGGCAGACCGAATTGCGCTAATAAATTAATCGCCATGATAGTTCTCCATTAGACGTTGACGAGGCGGTAGAAAATATGGAGCCCTAAGACCGCCGATGGTTTATTATCTTTAACCCAGTAAGGCGAAATACCTGCGGCATGATAATGGGTTGCGCCCTGGGTGATATCCGTGCCGAGAACGTCCGCAACGGCGCGGCGGGCAATGCGCAGGGCGCTGACAAAATAAATATCATCATCCGCGCCGAGCTGAATAAGTTTAGCGCGGTTTGGGTCGTCTTTGTTCCAGCATGAAAACTGAAACGGTTTTTGACAAATTTGGACGATATCATTGCCCCACCAATAACGGCCCAGAGTTTTTGAAATGGCGCGGCGGTTCAAAATAACATGCGCGACGGCTTGCATACCTGCGCTGCCCTCACCGCGTGCCTCCCCCCATAAAGTGCGCGCCAATGTATCAATCGCGATTTGATCATAGAACGCCTTCGCGGCCATATTTTCTGGTTTTGATTTAGGGACAACCGTAAAAGGCTTTAAACGCTTCTTCTTCATAACATGCTCCGTATTTTTTGCATAAAAAAGCCGCGTCCCAGACATCACGAGCGCGGCAAAGAAAAACGCCGGCAACATCACTGCGCCGGCGTTCATAAATTTTGATATTTAGCTTTGTTTATTTAGGCTCTTTTTTGAACTGATCTTTGACCCAGTTGCTCGCTTTACCTGTCGCGGCAACCGCACGGCCTGTGTAATCAACTGTCGAGCTTAATGCTTGGTTCCCGTAATGCTTGGTAAGCGCTGCGGCGTTTTTCGGGACAGATAAGCTTAAGTTATATGTACCAACATCTGCATTTAATGCAGCAAGCGCTTCCACTTCATCATCAACCACAAATATGTAGGATGACTTGCTTTTCAGTACGTCTAAAATGAAACGCCCGGCGCCAACTTGTTCAATACTTGATGCATTGGCTGTATTCGTTATTGCCTCTCGCTGCCCTGCGCTGATTGACAGGACGGTTGCCGTCGTATCAGCCGTTGCAAGCGCAACTAGATCAGTAAAGTTACCACGTGCCAACACCACTTCGCAGCGCGTTTGATAATCAAACATCCCAACTAAATTTGCGAAGCCTTCTGCGTTATCTTGTTTTGCCAGAGCTTTTTGTGTTTTATCATCATTACTTAGGGCACCTAAGCCATCAGCTAATGTTGTAACCGCGCTATAAATCGCGCTGTAATCCGCGGCTGAGTTTTGTGTGCTATCTAGCGCCTTGTTGATTTCTTTGATGACGCCAGCGACTTTTTTGCCACTGCCCACTGTTGTAATATTGGCCTGCGCATCAACGAGCATTTCTTCAATTGATTTCAAGATATCAGCGCCAGTTGGCGCGCCTTCTGGTTTGCTTTTTGTGCCATCAAGCATTTCATCTACAAAAATAGCATCCCAGCTTAAAGCTGCCGTTTCTATTTTGCCATGCAGCGCTTTGCCTTGTAGGTCGATTGCAAATTGACCGCTATCCTTAACAGCATCAACGGTCGCCTCATAAGCATCCGCCGTTTTATCTGCGACTTTCGTCCATGTGTGTTTTAGCTTTGATCCAAAATTTTTAAAATCCATTGCATCGTTTCCTCTAGTTAATTTGGTGTATTCTGACGTTTTGCATACCATTCAAGCGCTTTACTTGCAGCGCTTACTGCGCCATTAGCTAATTGCGCGCCGTAATGCTTGGCATAAGCCTGCGCATGTGGAGAGACCGTTACTGTCAAGTTATAGCTACCTAAGGCATCGCTAAAATCTTCCAATGCCGCGCGTGCATTAATATCTTGCTCTACAGAGAGATCATTTAGCGTGAGCGCCGCATTTTGTAAAGCCGATACGCTCTTGGTAATTGATTTTTCTACTGTTTCTGCATCAATTTTTTTAAACAGACCTTCGCTTTGAGCAAAGTCTATCGCAGATAGCGATCTTAGCTCTTCGTAGTTGCATTTTTTAACCACAGCGTTACAGCGGCCTTGATAATCAAAGCCATCGACCAAAACTGCAAATGTTTCTGCATCACCGTTTTTTTGGAGTGCGTCTTGGACGGCAGGATCGGATGATAACTCTTTGATATGTAAGGCTACTGATGTGAGAGCCCCATATAGGTCTTCAACATTTTTTACTTCGCCTGACTTACCCGTCGCTTGCCCAAAGTCGATAATTTTATTAGCAAGGCTTTGACCTGCCTTAACGCCCTTAACACGGACTTGCGCCTGTACCAATAAATCTTTGATCGCATTAAGGACATCACCGCCTTTGGCGCTCCCGTCAGCATCTTTTTTAGATAGACCATTCAACATTTCATCCGCATAGACTGACATCCAGTTAATACGCGCTTGTTGCAACTTGTCGTTTACGGCTTTAATTTGCAGCTTCGTTGCAGCTGCGGCTGGGTTGGCGGCAACATCATCATATTGATCTTTGACCTTGCTTGCCGCATCCTGTGCTTGCTCTGCAAGCTTCTTGCCTTGCTCCGCCGCTTTGTCTAAAGCGCCATTGAGCTGGCCTTTTAACTTGTTTAAATTGTCTTTACTAAAAAATGACATACCGTCTCCATTACCCATAATATTTAAAATCCTGCTGTAAACTAACAGTGCGTTAGCGTTATGTCAAATATTATTTTTGCTATTGAAGGATTCTGCTTTTAGTGCAGTACGGTCAAGCTTAGCTTCAATCCTCAGCAGGTGACTTGTCAGCCGGTCTTCTAAGGCGTGAACATGCGAAAGCCGTGCATAAGATTTTGCGGTTTCCAGCTTGTGTGCAGAAAGCCCCTCCCTTAATTGCATAGCGCGACTATCAATGATCGATTGCAATTCACGCAAGGCGGTTTCACTTTGCTGCTTGACGCGCCAAATCATCCAAAATAACGCGCTCATCGCAGGGATATCTATCGCCGATATCCACCATTGTAGATCTAAACTCGGTGGCATGGCCATCCTCCCTCTTCTTTTAAATATGCGGTTAAACATCAAACTGGCTGTCCGCGACATGCATGGACGATGCCCCTTGCCAGTTCGGACGCTTTCCTAGCCCGCCAATTGTTCTGATACGCACAGGCTCGCTAGCGAGCGCACCCGCAACGGCATCTAAACCGTCATCACGTGCCCCCGTTTTTTCAGGCATCCACTCTTGCATTTCACGAATGAACGGCGTTTTAATGACGCTTTGATGCACATAAAGCGCCTTAGCAGCCATCAGAGCATCAAAGGCCTCGATAATGCGCAGAGCCTTTGGTCGGCGTGATGATAACTCCACCACCGCACTAGCAATTCCCAGTTCACTTAAATGCTTACGCAGCATATTGGGCAAAAACCGCCCAAGGCCGTTAATCTCAATTGTGATAGATGGCAGCAGCAACGCCCCTGCAATCCGTGCGACAATTTTACATTGTTGGGTTGCTTCGTCTTCCCTATCACCCTCTGCTGCGCGGATATATTCAGTACGATGTACATAATAGCGGCCTTCATTATCGCTATAGACAACCGCGAGGACTGAGCTATCCCCCCGCCCCTGTGACGAAGCAAAGGCAGGGTCCCAAAATGCGGAGCATGAAGTTAACTGCCGCCCGCTAAGCCATAATTGCGGGCGGCCTGCGACTTCCTTATAATCAATCTCATCGTTATAAACGTTTAAGTCTTCTGGGTTTAAACGCCCTTCGTTTAAGGCCACGGGTTTGAGCATCATTTGGCTTTCAAACTTATTAGGTCCGGTGTGGATTTTCATCCGTTCAATTTCTGTAATGCTGTAACGTTCAGGCCATGCAGAAGCCCCCGTGTCATCTAAGATAGGGCAGAGCTTGCGGCTATAGTTCTGTAAAAACGGCACGTCCTCACCAATTTCTTTGCGCGGTGTATCGGCATAGATAGAATAGTAATTATGCGGCGTCCCGACATAAAGCCGCGTTCCCCCCTGCCCTAATATATATTCAATTTCAAGTAAGCGTTCGCGTAAATTTTGCCGTTTTTCGGTTGTGTCGCATGTTTTAGGCACTTCGACATCATCACAGATCACCACTTCAGCACGACAGCCGGTAATGTTGGACGTAATGCCCTTTGCTTGCATTGATGGGTCGCGGCGTTCCAAATCACGTTTAATCATAAAGCTGTCTGATGCCCATTGTTCTTTTTTTTCAGGCAGTAAGTGCTGAGTCATCATATGGCGCTCGATGATTTTTTTGACATTGCGTACCATTTTACGGGCAAGGTTTAAATCCGCCGCCAAAACCAATATCCGCAAATTCGGGTCAGTAAATAAAAGCCACGCGCAGAATAGCCCAACAATGGTTGATTTACCGCAAGAGCGGAACGCCATCAGCAGCATATATCCTTGGTCTTTTTTCCAACATTGTTCTAGCCAATGCGCAATATCATAATGAATGTCAGGCGTTGATAGACCTTGCCCCCTATTCCAAATTGTAAGGAATAGCGGGAATGAAATCATAAAACGGTGACCTTATCAGATAGGTGGTTTAGGCAAGAAAAAAGCCCCACAAAAGCGGGGCTGTTTATATAAGTGGGAGAATTTATCTGATCAATTTAGAAGATGTTGTGATCTGATTTATTACCTGTAATTTTAGGTTTTTTAGGTGTGCTATCTTCGCCCATCTCAGCATCGGCTTGTGATTTTTGCACTGGTGTATCATCAACTGTATATTCAGGAACGGGTGAGGCCTTTTTGTTGAACATAAGCCTTTTACAGAGGCCGAGACCAATCTGCGTACCCTTCGCTGCGACAACGCTCCCCAAAAAGCCAGAGCCCATTACGGTGAAGCTTGTACCATATGTCAAGTAACCAACGGTCACGCCTGCAGCCAATGCGCCGACGGCGATTGCTTTTTCCGTTGGTGTTTCTGCCTTACCGAAAGGTGAGTAAATCGTACGCTTTACACCAGGGATTTGATATACGCGGTTGGCGTAATTAAATGCGTCAACTGCCACATTTTTTGCTTTGACGCAAAGTTCGCCGATTGCAGCCGCAAAACCAAATGCGCTTTGCAGCTTTGATTTTTTAGGCGCTGGCTGGTTTTCTAAATCTGTTAGAATATCGTCTGTTTTTTTATTTTTATCTGGCGTCGTCATAAAATCACCCAATTCATTTAATATTACTATGAAAAATCATTTACACAGAACACAGGCTTATGTCAATCTTTTTCGTGAAAATCAGTTGTTTTTCTTCGTATAGTGGTCTAATTCGTTTTGCGCCTTGGCAATCATCGCCGCTAACAGCGCATCATTCGGCATCTCTTTTTCTTGATTTGTATTAATATCCGCCCATTTCGCAAGCTTGAGCAGCAGTTCAATATGGGCAATGGCAATTTTGCAGGCGCTATGATGGGCGGAAAAACTTTTTGCGTCATCGGGGGCATCATCACTTATGATAAAATGATGATACGATTCCATGCTATGCTTTAACGCGTCTAGTAAAAATTTCGCAATTTTTTCGCGGGATTTTTCTTCCAATGACTGAGACATAAACACACTTTCTGTTAATCGATTAGAACCTTGAAACAATATACCAAGCCGCCCCGTTAGAAACGACGGTGATCGCCTTATACTGGCCCGTTAAGTTTTGCGCATAGCCATCAGGCCCTGATCCGCCAAGCTCGCTGACCGTGACATGATTGGCTGAAGGGTCTGTTTTCTTGATGGTAATCACGCGACCAATCGCCTCGACCGCATTGGCTGGTGGCAGACGGGCGCTTAATGCGCCGCCATAAGACGATATAAGATAGATATCAACGGCCATATCAATGTCGTAATTACCCGTCCCTTCGTAAAATCGCGTATTACCAGCAGAGCGGTTTGATGACACGACATGCCAGCCAGCGCCGTTTGAAATCATGGTGATATAATCATTTTCACCGCCAAGCATAAAATCTCCGCCATCTGGGCCACTGCCGCCACTAGCCTCGCGGATGGTGACAATATTTTTAGAGACATCGATTTTCTTGACGGTCATGCTGACGCCTTCTGCCGTGCTGGCTAAAGGAAGCTCCACCACCAATGCACCGCTATAGGCAGAGACTAAATGCACACTATGGGACAGGTCCAAGCTAACAGTACCTGATGTGTCGATATATTCAGTATCATAACGCTGCAAGGTTGATTTCAAATCCGTTACAACGGTTTTTTGCATAAAGTTTTTTTCAGGATAACCTGCGCTATAAGCCGCATATTTACCGCCTGATAAATCCCAAATGGCGGCGCCATCTGATACCGACAGCAAATTATACACCGCCGTTTCTTCTGACCCGTTTTCAAGCTTCACATTCGGTACGCCGTTAGAGCTTTCGGCGTAAGGGTTTATCAGCAATGTTTTATAGGACCCGCCGCCGATGTGGAAACAGGCCTGCGCGGTGGGCGCGACATTGGCTTCGCAGTCAACAAAGCTGTTATTAAACTGGCCATATTCGACGTAAAAGCCGCTGCCCATCGATGACACGCCATGCGAATACACACGGCAAGCGTGGAATTTATTGGCATTGGGCGTATCGCCCGCGCCGCTTTTGGTCAGGTGGAAACCATGCACGCCCATCTGTTCAACCAACACGCGGTCAAAATTATTCCAGTAACACGGTTTGTTGGTGTCATTATAGCCATCAAGCTGAATACCAATATCAGATGAAAAAACGCTAACATTGCTGACGTTACACTGCACGCATGGACGGTTGAGACCATAGAGCTTAATGCCAATCGCGCCATTTTCAATTTTAATGTTTTCAACCGTAATGAAATCTGCCGTAAGCGCCAAGGTGACAAAGCTGTTCGCATTAGCCCGAATGACTGATTTATTGCCTGCACCAAACAAGCGCTGCCCTTCATTTAGGGTAATTGTCGCACTGGTTAAATATGAGCCTTCGGGGACGTAAACCGCGCCATGCGCCGCCAAAGCTTGCTGTATCGGCAGGGTGTCGTCAGAAAGGCCATCGCCGACTGCGCCGAAATCTTTGATTGAGACGATATCGCCATGCTTATCGCTCGCACTACGGCTTGTCGCGCCAAAGCCCTGCGCCGTGAAGTTTGGTGCGGCGGCGGCATTTTCAAGCTCAACAGCAATCGGGTTGCCATCTTGGTCAAAGCCAAGTGCTTTATTCGCCCGCACTGATTTTGCAGGCAGTTCATTATTAGCAGCAGCCTCATATTCAGAATAATGCAGCATCTGGTCTTGGCTGCGGGAGACTTGCTGCACGGCGCTGACCAAATAATCCAATTCATTATTAATTGCGCGCGCAGAAAAATCACCACCTTCGATAAAATCTGTCATGCGCTCTAACGGCAATTCGCGTTTTAATGTGACGATAATACCCGCCACTGGGGCAGTATCAAAAGTTATATAACCGCCGGCGCTTTGCCCTGCTGCGCTGACAGTGTAAGCACCGTTTTGCAGCGCGCCGTTCAAATAAACCTTTAAGTCTTCATCTGCAAAGATTGGAAAAGGAAAATCAAAGCGCGTTTCATTGCCATTGGCGCTATAACGCGTGATCGGCGTGACCTCGGGGACTTTTATATGGTCTGTACTCATGGTCTTGTATCCTGTTTTCTATCGTGTGGTTACATCATGGCGCGCTCAAGGTTTTGATTGGCCCTTAGCTGCTGTGCTTGCAGTAGGTTGAGTGTCCTTTTATTGGCAAGGTCGCTATCCAGCGCCTTAAAACGCAGCTGGTCGAGCGCAGCGGCCTCGTTCTTATCCTCCTCGTTCTGCTCGAACAGGCCGAGCAAGACGGCATCACCGCTGCCCCCACCCTGCGCACCAATGCCCGATGCACCGAACTGCGCGCGCTGCTTGGCCACAGAACGTTTAAGGGCATTTTGGCGGCGGCGATTATCAGCATCCGCCTGCGCTGAAATCTCTTCACGTTTTAAGACTGCGTTTTGCGCCGCGACTTGTGTATTGGCCGCTTGCTGCGCGGTGAGTTGATCTAACTCCCGTTGCTGCTGGCGGTAGAGATCATTACTTGATCCGCCGCCGCTTAAACCATTAGCAAGCGACGTCCCTGCATTAATAAACTGCGCCGCTGTGCCGAGCATTGGCGTAACAGCGTTTAGCGCGCTCATCGTAGAACCGAAAGAGGCCATGAGTTATTCCTTTCAAAATGAAGATAGATCTAATGTGTTAATCGTTAACTTTTATTTCCGAAGTGACCGAGAGCAGCGTAAACGGGCGCGGGTCAGATTGTTCGATCCGCCATAATGGCTTAGTAAGGTCACGCACCCATCCCAGCGCTCGCAGGCGAATATCACCGCTAACCGATGGCGGCGGCGTATCAAGCACAGCATCTTCGCCAATCTGTTTTAACGGCACGGCTTGCAAACCGCGCCCAACATCAATGCGCAGCGCTTGTGTTTCTTCGATCCGGAAGATAGCCTCAACCAAACGAATGGCGCGACCTCCACCAGATTCTCCGATAAGATTTGGCGGTAGAGGTTCGACAATATGAATGAAGCTTAGTCCGATTGTGACTTTGTTTGCAGGCGCATTCAACGTGATGCTGCCACCTGTGACGACAAGCGGATCAAGGCGGATATCATCGGCGACAATGTCAACGGAACGGCCTTCTAAATGGTCAAGCCCGCCCCATATAGTTGCCCCGCCAAGCTCTTCGCCTGCAAGGCTTGAATCCATATAGGTGTCATCGTCAAACAATTCTATAAGGTGCTGGCCATCACGTTCCACCAACATATAGACTTCATCCCCGACGACGGAGATTGATTTTACAAACCCCTGCGTATCATGCACCGTCCATGCTGCGACTTGTTCTGCGCGATAGACTGTGAGGGTCGCAAATTTTCCATCACCGCGCGAGATAAACAGCAGGCGGCGCTTCTTATCGTAATCTTGGTCAAGCGGGTCTTTGATGATGTGACGTGAGAGTAGCGCGAGATCGGTGGAAGAATAAGCTTGTTCAACATCGGTATACAGAAATTCGCGTATTTCCTGCATGTTACGGGCGATGAATAAGGTCGCACCATCAACATCAATGGGTGGGATGTAACGATCAATCACCGAGCCTATGCGCGTTTGGCGCAGTAGCTGCACTGTTGATGGCGTAAGCGGCGTTCCTGTGACCATCCATTCCGCGCCGCTGGTAAAGACCTGTAAGTGACGGCCTGAGAATACGGCGCGTATGGCGTTGACTTGGTCGGAAAGGATCGCGAATTCAATTGCTTCGTCATCTAGCCCTTCGCCAAGATCAAAATTAAACAAATCTCCAGATTTTGAAAACCAGATGCGGTTTGGCAGATCACGGCTGCCGCCAATGACAAGGCGGTCTTGGTGGAATGCTAGCGTTATCGGGAAGCCATGCACAGCGGAAAACGCCTGTTCCTGCCAATCAATCGTCGCAGCGGTATCAATAAGGCCTTCCTGCGTTTCGACGGTCACAACAGTCGCGGATTGATAATCCGTTATCAGCACTTCTTTGCCGCCAACGCGCATGGATACATTTTCATGAGCGAGGACAAAGACATCTTCGGATGCCGTTAAGGTGATTGTCCCAGATGTTGCCGATGGGGTTAGCGTCACCTGCGCCCCTGCGAATTTATAAAACGGTTGGTAGGTTTTGTTATTATCTGCAAAGAATGACCAATCCTGCAAAAGCCAAATGCCGCCGCTTTGGCGCAATAACTGTTTAGGCGGATAATCGGGATGAGCGAGCAGTAATGTATCAGCAGATTGCGTCCATGCAAGCTGCGCGATGTCATCTGCGGCCCAAGGTGAAGTAATGTTAGTGACAAAGCTGCCGTTAAGGTAAATTGAGATTAATTCATCCGTCACAACCAGTAAGTACGTTTGCTGGGTGTTAAATTCAAATGGTATTAACCGCCCATTACCTGCCGCTTCATCAACATAATAAGTACCAGAACGCCGCGTGATGCCGCCTGTGGGATGGATGAACATGTTGCGCAAAGTTAATGCGCCGTTTTCATAGGCGTTTAAGTCACCGCGCCCTAACAAATCGCGTGAAACTTCACCGGCGGTGAATGTCGTTTTCACCTGTCTAATCCGTGACATTGTGCATCCCCTTCTTCTTTACTGTTTTGTGATGTTTGTGGTTGTTGTTGTGGTCGCCGTTTTTAGTCGCGAATATCAATCAGGCTAAAATTCTGCAGTGCAGTTGGGCTGTGTTGCTGTGCATCGATTTGGCGTGATTTGGCAAATTCATCTTCTGAAATGCGGAACAAAGCCTCAGCGCGTGATGTGCTTTCAGTGACGGGAATACAGAACTCCGCCGACAGCCGCGCAATTACCGCGCCATCAAAAAATGGCGGAAAGGCTTCTTCTTCGGGGCGGTAAATATAAGTTAGGGTGATTTCATTGCGGTTCGCGTGGATTTGTCCCTGCGCGATACGGTAATTCACCCCGCGGCCTTTATTGCCAGCGCCGCATGACACGGCCTTTAAAAAATCAGAAGGCAGCTGAAACGCATATGGATAATCCGCAACAGGGCTCTCGCTTAATGCGCTCAGTTTAATTTGCCCTGTGGCAAAGCTCCAGCGATAGGATGAGAGCAAAGAATCCCGCACAGGAGCATAAAGCGCCCCTGCAATTTCGCTTTCTGCTGTGCCATCTTCAAAAGACGTAATCGGCGCCGCGCCGATGCGTATAAGCGCACGTGAACATAATGCAACATCGTTTAATGCCATTTTCTTTCTCCTGATCATGATAAAATTTATTGTCGTGTTATTACTCATTCTTAAAAAGTACCCATCTGCGCAGCGCTGTATGTGGTGGGTAATTGAGGACGACACAATGAACGTGTCTGGCGGCGCAGATGGGCGGCAAGTAACATGCCCCTTAGCGTGGATTACGCATAAGCAGCAATGGTTACTGCACTGCCAGTATTCGCCGTTACGATATAAAATGTCGTATCCGGCACACCGTCAGTATCAAGGTTCGCAATAATAAGGTCATTGACGCGCAGCATATTTGCGCCACCGTCAAAATAGCCCGCAGCTATGACAGAGGCATCTATTGTCGTGTAATGCCACATGGTGAATTTATTAGCATAAGCCAAAACACTCAGTTCGTTGATTTTTAGTGCCATAATGTATGGTCCTTTCTTTCGTTTTTTATTGAGGCGTTAATTGCGCGCTATACGTTAAACAGGCGTTTCATCACAGTCGATTTTAACGATGCCTGATTGATCAATCAGTGATGTGCCTTGGCTCATCATGTTATTGACGAAATGCGCAGCGCGGTCACCATGCCAGCTGATATCTGTGTTCACATCTGTACCAGAAGCGTGACCAACTGCCGTTTTGTGGAACCAGAAGCAACTTCTTACGCCAGTGCCGTCAATCGGTAAGCCTGAATGCGGGATAAAGACGGTACCGAGCCATTCTTTCGCCTGCGTACCTTTCCATGGCAATGCATCAGGGCCGATATAATCCGCACTTGAAAATTCATCAATCGCTAATAAATCGCTCCACTGTTTCCAACCAATGACGGCGTAACGCTGCCCATCATCAGGCACATCGTTTTCACCAAGCAGTTCAAAGGCGGTAAGCACTTTTTCTTTGGTCAGGCCGAGGCCGCCATCAGCAATAGCGTTATCACTTGCTGTATCTAGCGCATTGATAATCAGCTCATCCGTTTTACGGCCAAGCGCATATGCACCAGCATTGGCAATAATCATGCGTTCATCAGTATTGAGTTTTAGTTCGTCTAAACGGTCAACCCAGTCACCGGCGTAATAATCCTCCAAAATACATTCGATAGAGCTGTGATCTAAATTCATCACAGGGACCATGCCATGTGATGATTTTGTGGATGCAACGCCTTTACCGACTTTTTGGAATGTTGTTGATGCGCCCTTTACATTGCTTACTGTGCGCACAGCACCGCGAAGCTTGGAACCTTGGCGCTGATAAGCCTGATGAACTTCTTCTTCGAACTGTTTAATAAATGAATTTTCAAGACTTGTTGTCATTGTTAACCTCTTGTTAAGTTTTATAGTGTTAAAAGATATGCGCAGCAGTTTGTAAGATGCTCTGAAGACAGAATATCTTGACCGTGAGCCCTGTGAATTTGGTTAAATTTAAGGCCGAAGCCTAAAGAATACGGGCCTAGTCGCTGGTTAGCCGTTTTATACGCATAAAAGAATTACATACTTTTTACAGAATTAATATTTTCATAAAAAAGTTGACAAGGCTCTTTATGTTATGTATAAAGCCTCTCTAATATAAGATGATGATAAGCCTGCGAGGCATATATACGGACAATGTGAATACTAAAAAAACATCTTCTTATGGATAGAAAAGTTAAATTTGGTAAAAAGAGTACTCAGAGCCCCCACGCTATATTATATTAAAGTAGTGTTGGGTCATGTTTTTGTGGGAGAATATTAATGCTTTGGAAAAAACTAGTCGAGAAAGCGCTACGCGATGAGAGCGCAAATAATGCGGAGCCTTCATTGAAGGTTCAGCAAGATAACGATGCACAGCGTCGTGCTTATCCACGCCGTGGACAGGATAAATGCGTATCCGTCATTAATGACCATTTCATGCCTATTGAAAATTGGAGCATGAGCGGCGTTTTATTAAACGGCGATGAACGCATGTATAATGTTGGCGACAACGTTGATATGACTTTGAAATATAAAACATCAAAGGGTATCGTCGAAATCGCGCAGCAAGCACATGTTGTACGCAAAGGTAAAGAACGCATTGCGATGGAATTTTCACCACTGGGTAAAAGTACCTTCCACGACTTTCAGCGTGTCATTGACGATGATGCGGCTTCTCAGTTTGCAGCTTCTCAAGCATAAGATTTAAATAATCTCTATGTGTTATCTCCGTATAACGCTTTAAATCCTTTTGTGACCCTGGCTATATAGGCAGGGTCTTTTGCTTTCCAGTATTTGGGGTCAGACATCATTGACTTTAGCTGGTCTTCACCCGCGACACCCTCTGCGTTCGTGCTTTCACGCATCATTGGTTGCTCAGTATTCATCATTCGGTACAGCGCCATCACACCTTCATATGAACCTGCAAGACCAGATAATACATCCTGCGGTAAATTCTTTTGGCCGTAAGCCAGTAATTGACGGGATACTTCCTGCCATTTTTCAGCGCCGCCAAATTCAGCGGCAAGACGCTCTATTTCCCGCTCAGCCTGAAATTCAGATGCCATATCCAAAATCATCGGCACAAGCTTTTCAGCCGCGACGTCATAAACCGTTTGCACTTGATCATTACTGAAACCTTTTTCAAATAACTTTTGATTTAGCAGGTCGTCACGCTCAAACAATCCATGGGACAAATCAATCTCGTAATCATCGGCGCAATCTGGACAGCCATTATCTTGTAGCGCATTAACCCTACCGCCTTGCGAAAGCTTTTTTTCAAGCTCGATATAAGACTTTAACAGCGCCTCACTGCGCAATGCGCCCGTTTCAGGGTCGCGAAACTTTTCAGGTATGTCCATACCCGCACTCGCCGTTTGCTGTGCATCTGGCCGCGCTTGATTTAACAGGTTTTCATCCATGATTATCTCCTTTTTATGAATGGTAAATACGAAAAAACCGCGCTGACCTTTCGACCACCGCGGCATATATAATGTGGAGACAACTCTCCCCTTTGTGTTTATGACTATATTCCTATAACTACAAAATGTCAAGATTTAATTTTAAAATTAATTATCCCGCTCAACAACCACACCGCTTACGGCACTTTAAAACGAGCATAAGGCTAACAAACATAATACTGCCGTCGAAGAGTGTTAACTTGGAGAGAAATACTTCGTTTTTACTGTCAGGCCGTTCACATGCCCTTTATTTCCTCGTGCCTCAGACCAGACATCCATATTAAAGGGAACATCCACACCATCTTGTAATGCGGTTATTAGCTCTTGTTCAGAATTTGCGGATAAGAGATAGCTATCAATTGAATTCTCGCGCATAAGCCCATCTGTGATCAAGACAGCAAGGTGAAACTGTGTAGACAACTCTTGCCCCTCGAAAGTATCATGCTCTATTTCTGGGCTTAGAATATCACACGCACCATTGAGAATTTTAATCTCTAAGGGCCTAGAGTGAGTTTTTTCTGGCGCTTGCGCTGCTTCCAATGTTCCTTGTAACTTCACGATAAAAACCTTCCGCAGTAATATTAATTTATCACACCACGATACAGTTATATGTAAAAACAAGCAAGTAAAATTTAGCGCTTGGTACTTGTTGGTTTATTAAACAACATTCTGGCGGTTCGTTTAATATGACCTTAAATCTGTACATTATAGGCAAGGGTATTAAATGCCGCACATGCGTGCTATATGCGCTGTACGATGGCGTTATTTACCCGCCTTTGGCCTGTGCCATCAGGCGTTCAATGTGCTGCACCAATTGGCGCTGTCCTTCACGGTAGCGAAGCATTTCATTGCTGACCTCTGGGCCAAGGGTATTGCAGCTATAATGGCTATGTAGCCATGCCAAAACTTTTTCGCCGTCCCCTGTTGAAAAACAGCGCAAGAAAGCAGGTGCAATATCCCGCGCCTGCGGCGCCCCGCCACCGAGATATTCTTTGCGGCATTTGGAAAAGGCGGGTGAAATGCAGCTTACGTTTTGGTTTTTGCGTGTTTTAAACATTTGTGATTTCTCCTTGATTTATAGCGGCAGGTCTTAAACTTTCGGCGATGGTGGATAAATCAGCGTCGTCTAGGCCAAGTACAGCGTCGAGACTGTCGTCACGTTTAATCAGATGGTTTGGCACGCCAAGTGCTTCGCCCAAAAACTTTGCCGCCTCAACATGGTCAACAACCATTGCCGCGGCGGGGCCCATAGCCTGCACGGTTTGCAGCCATGACAAAGTGGTTTGAATGTTACGCTGCCCCTGCGCGCGCGCCAAAGGTGAGCGGTATTCAAGCGAGATTGTTCGCCCGTCCAATATCAAGTCAGGAATTTCACCACGGCGTTTAAGAATATCAAAAACACGGCGAATTAATGGAGTCAGCAATTCTGCCTGTAAACGCCCATACGTCGCGCCTAGGATCTCTGCCATTGCTGATGCGCGTTCTAACACTTCTGTTGCCGTCATTGAGCGCCCCCCGACCATGCCAAGGCGATCAATTAACAGGGCATGGCGAATGCGCGCGCGTAAATCTTCTAGGACTAATTCTGACACATCAAACTTGCCGGGCATCTCGAGCGGAGTGAGACCGCGCGAACCAACAGCCTTTGGAATAATCGCGCCTGGTTTTAATTCAATATTCGCCGCATTTAATACCCCATCGTCATCAGCCTGCCAAATACCTGTCACCGCTATGGATGCGTTTTTCAGGACTAATTCCACCACTTTATTAGCGGTTTTAATATCGGGCAGCGCTTTCATCACAGGCGAGCGCCCATAGACTTCACCAGGGGATTTCATCCAGCGAAAATTAATGAAAGGCGAATGCATTAATTTTTGGCGATGAATAAACTCATCTTCATCGGGTAGAATCACGTCATACATAAAATACGTTGCCACAGGCGTAACAGATTCTAGGACATTAATTTTGATTTTGGGATCACGTTTCAGTTTAGCCTCGAGGCTGACGGGTAATTCTGCTTGGGGGAAGCGCGCCATAATTTGTTCGATGGTCATTTCAAACATGCGGTAGGTGCTATCAATCGCGCCGCTTGCCCCTTCGGACACGGCGAATTGCTGCAGTGGCAATGCGGTGAATTTTAATGCCGAAAACTCCCCTGCTGCGGCTTCTTCAACCATAATGCTTGCTGTACCGCCAATGACTAAATCCAAAAACGACTGATGAATTTCGACATTAAAATTACTGCGATCAAGGTGGTCTTGAATAATTTTAGCGATACGGTCGAGCTTCGGGGCTATTTTATCAGCTTGTTCGTCGCTAAGGTCTGGGCCCGGTTTAAAACCAAACCATGCAGACCAAGGCGGCGCCAAGTTGGCCAGTAGGCTGGAGGCGAGCTGATCCGTCGCATCCATCGCTGTGCCATCATAAATATGCGCCCCATAAGACTTGCCTGCTGAGTTATTCGCCAAAGACGAACTGCGCTGCGGCAATGTATATTCATAGCAATCCGCCCAGAGGGATTCCCATTTATTTTTTTGCTCAAGCGCGGCTTGGTAGCGCTCTTTAATAATTCGCATATCCTTGCGCTCTTCCATGATCATTCCCCTAATAGAGATTTGCGATTTGGCGTAATTTTGTTGGTGCTCAACAATCCGCCGAAACTTGTTTTTACAGTGCCCGTACGGCCACGTGATCGACGCACTAAGTTTTCAGCGCGGAGCGTTGATACTTCGCTATCACTTAGCCCTGCATCACTTGTTGCTGTATCTTCACTCGTTGCGCTTGTGCCTGTATCGGTAGATACTGAACTTACTGACGACAGGTTTGATACGGCGGGTACGCTGACATATTGCACGCGCATAGGGGCTGGGGTCTTGGGGTTTGAAACGAGGCTGCCCATTAGATTCTCCTTAGTTACAGATTGATATATATGGTTTTTATTTAAAATTCGCTACGTAGCGCCTTGTATAGCTGCCACGGTGTAAACACCTTAAATTTGCGCAGGCCAATAATACGTTTCACCGCTTCAACACAAGTGAAAAACATTGGTGCCTGCGCACGCTTTTCAGGAGCGGATAGTGGCACTTTTACCGCCAAGCAATTTTGCTGTTCTATCCATTGAATAACATTATAAGTCGCGGGTAAGTCGTGGCTTATAACTTCTGTGTAATGGGCCATGGGGTCTATGCTCACCCATTTCTGACCGTCATTAAGCATGACAAAGCAATGCCGAAAACCAGGTTTTAAAAATTTAAGATACCAAATTTCGCTAACGCCGGAAAATACTACCCAGCACTGCATTACTGTTGGAATTCCGTGAATACGGTGTCATTCGCCGAGGTCATCGCGAAGACAGGATATTCATCCGCTTCGACTTCATAGGCTTTAAGGTCTGGCCAGTCATTGGCCTTTGCCACGATGCCCTTAGCGATCAGCACTTCTTCGAGCACCTCCATGGCTTCTTGCCATATGCTCGCGGCGCGCATTTCTTTGGGGTGGTAACGGTCTGGGGCATGCTGGCGGCGGCCATAATGGCGCATCACCATTATATGGTCACGCAATAAGCGGCGGTTGCGGCGCAGACGATCCACAATTGTTAAGATGTCAGATGGTAAACACGGACGGTTATACTTCCCCGCGCCGGCCCCGATACGCGCACCATCAAGCAATGCCTGATTGGCGGTTATGAACCAAAACCACGTGTCTTCTACTGATGGAAATTTATCGATATCGCCCAGTGTATTCACTACTGGGTAGTAATTTTTCTTACTCATGTCTTTCTCCCTTGCACATTAAAGGCACAAAACAAATACAGCTGTTCCCTTTATGTTCTTAATATGTTACCATTCCATCAGGGTGTCAAGTTAAAATATGATTTTTTTCCTATTTTTATTTTTGAACTTATATGTAAGACTAGGGATATGTACACACATGAAGCGATTTGGCGCGCAATTGACCGCCTTGCAAAAATATCAGGATATTCAGCATCTGGCCTTGCAATAAAAGCAGGGCTAGACCCGACAAGCTTTAATAAAAGTAAGCGCATTCAACCCAATGGTAAAGCGCGGTGGCCGTCAATGGAGAGTATCTCAAAAGTTCTCTCCGTGACAAATACGGTTATGTTTGATTTCGTGAAGCTCATGGAAGACAGCCCCCCTTCTGTCAGCGATTCTCCGGTAAAAAAACCTGCGATTCCTGTTTTAGGATTCGCCCAAGCTGGCCGCGACGGGTATTTCGACACTGATGGCGCGCCCATTATTGATAAATGGGGTGAAGTGCCTTTGGATAATTTAATGGGTGACGATTTATTTGCCTTAGAAGTTAATGGTGATTCTATGCTGCCGCTTTACCGTGATGGTGACCTTATTATCATCTCTCAAAACGATGCTTTAAAGAATGGCGATCGCGGCGTGTTTAAACTCGCCAATGGCGAAATCATGGTCAAAGAAGTCGGGAAATCAACCACGGCAGGTTTTACGTTAAAGTCTTTCAATCCAGAATTTGATGATATAAAATTGGCACGTAAAGACGTGCTTTGGCAAGGGCGCGTCGCGTGGGTTAGCCAATAAATTTAACGGGGCTTGAAACCTTACGGGACATTGCTACGTTAGTACCAGTATGACTTTAAACACTTAAACATTTAAGGATTTTTTACATGAAGACACCTACATCCATTGCCTATAAAACCAAAGCAACCGCAACAGGCGGCCGTGATGGCACAGCCAAATCGGAAGACGGTCAACTATCCGTTAAACTTGCGAAGCCTGCTGAGCTTGGCGGCACAGGCGAAGAAGGCACAAACCCTGAACAGCTATTTGCCGCGGGTTATAGCGCGTGCTTCATCGGCGCAACGCATTTTGTTGCTGGCAATGAGAAAATAGAGCTGCCTGAAGATTTCTCCATCACAGGCGAAGTCGGCATCGGCCCGACAGAAGGCGGCTTTGCGATTGACGTTGAATTATTCATCAGCCTACCCGGTATGGATAAAGCAGCCGCCCAAGACTTAATTGAAAAAGCGCATCAAGTTTGCCCATATTCAAACGCAACACGTGGAAACATTGATGTCCGCCTGACATTGGTTGACTAAAGCCTATGTCCACAGACATTGAGATTAGACAAATAAACATTGAAGCTTTGCCCGATATAATTAATTTATATCGGGTTTTGCGCCCTGACTGGGTCCCGCCTTCAACAACGGAGCAGCAGCTCAAAAAATGTCCCGCTTATGGCGCATATACACCAAATAATGATATGGTCGGTTTTATTTACAGCCATGATTTCGCGCCTGATATTTTAGAGCTGTACAACATTTATGTATGCCGTGCGCTGCGCGGTAAAAGTGTCGGCAGCCGTTTGCTGCAAGCGTTTGAAAAAGATGCACGTTATCGTGATTATAATGCTGTGCTGCTGTTTAATTCTGATGCCTATGAGACCGCGCAAAAGAAAATTTCAGCCGCGCCGTTTTATTTAAAGCACGGCTATCAGAAGATCGCTATGACACCGCAAACAAAAATATTTTTCAAAAACCTTGCGGATTAAGGCTTTGGCGACGTGAGCTTGGGCGCTGTCTTCATATCCACCTTATTTGATAAAAACCCTTTGACGGTGCGGATGTAATCCTTATTACCGTCCGACATAACGGCATGTCCTGCATTGGGGACGACGTGCAACTGCGCACCGCTAATCTGCCCCTGCACTTCTTTCATGTAAGCTGGTGTTGCTGTGTCATATTCGCCGCAGATGATTTGCGTCGGCGCGGTGATATCCTTTAAACGTGGGAATAAATCTACGTCAGATAATGTGCCGCTATGTGTGAACTCGCTCGGCCCCCACATCGCGTTATACAGCTCTCGATTGGAACGCTTGCCATTTGCGATTACGGCCGATGGCGTTTTTGCAGCACGTGAGAAATGGCGTTTGCCGAAAAAGGCATCGGCGGCCTGATATTCAGCGCTATCTGTCGTGCCATTTTTCTCACACTCACGGATAGTTTTTTGCATTTCTGGCGGCAATTGCGCAAGCAGCTTATTGCAATCCTCTACCCATCTCTGGGTCGAAATTAAAGGCGCTGAGAATATTAGCCCCGCCACCCGATCTGGATGTTTGAGCGCAAACTCACCAATAATAACGCCCCCCCATGAATGACCGAGTAAAATAGCTTTGTCTATGCCGAGCGCATCCAATAAGTGAAGCGGTTCTTCGGCGAACCGGTCAACATCCATTAGCTTGTCCGTGAGCGCAGCAGGCGACAGATATGAACCCAATTGGTCATAGCCTAAAATCGGGCGGCTATCGGCAATATCATGCAAAGAATCATACATCCCAATATGCGACCCACCAGGGCCGCCATGTACCAAAACCAATGGCGCGCGGTTTTTAAATTTTTCATTGTGGGGGAGGTAATAACGGTAGCCGACTTCGCCGCCATCAACTGCGATCTTGCCTGCTTTTTCTAATGAATGTTTCTTAATTGCCATCTTGTTTGCTTCCCCGTTAGTTATTTCTCATAACATATAACGATGTCGCGATCTTTGCAAATTAATCATTATTTGTTATCATCATCGATAGAGCTAAAGGAGCAAAGCATGAGCAAGTCACACCAAGTATCAGACCGTACACGAAATATTTTTATTCTCTGTTTTGCCCTCATATTATGCTGGTTCATGTATGACCGCCTTGGCGTGATAACAAATAGTACGGTTGAGCCTGCAACTGTTCTGAATTGTGACAATAGCTGGACAAAAATGCGCACAGGCTCATCCACAACTTACCGTAACGTCGTAGTCTCCGCGCCTGTTGCAATGACTGATGGCGGCCAGAAAGTTACTGGCACTGTGAAAGTCCCCGAAAAACAGTGTGACAGCATGATTGGAACAGCCGTAAAGGTTTACCTTCATAAGACAGATCCTGAGAAAAGCCGTATTAACAGCCTGTTACAGTTTTGGTTATTCCCTGCAATATTTGGTTATTTGATATTCGCGATGTTGCTTAATGCACAGCGCCCACTTATTGGCATGTTGGCAACATTGGTCTTTATGGGCGGCGGCGCTTATCTTATATGCGCTGAACTTAACGTCATGAATTTAGGCAAACAAAGCGTACAAGAAACCACCAATAGCACACCCTCGCAAATCGCCCTCGACCATTGCATTAAACGCACAATGATCGACAAAGACCTTCGTTACCGTGAAGAAATCACTTATTTGCTGTGCCAAAGCGATAAAGTCAGTGAAATATCATCAATTTCCGACCTGATAAACTTGGAAGAGCTTTATTTACAAGGCCATAAAATGAGCAGCTTAGATAGCCTCGGATATTACCCGAAACTTAAAAAAATATCCGTCGCAGGCGCAAAAACGCTGACCACAACGCGCGGCATCATGAATGCGCCGAACCTAAAAGAATTTTACGCGAACAAAGCTGGCCTGACTGACTTAGCGGGGCTGGACCAATTAAAAAGTTTAACGCATATCCAAGCTATGATGACTGATATCAGCGACATCTCAGCCTTAGCGCCGCTTGATAAGCTTGAACAGGTCGTTTTGAACTATAACCCGATAAGTGATATCTCCGCCCTCGCTAACAAACCAAACTTAACTGAGCTACAGGTTTATTCGAGCCATGTCACAGACATCACCCCCCTCTTCAGCAATGCAGCATTAATGATCGGCGGCATAACAAGCGAAGAAGGTTATCCCTGTGCGCAAATTTTGCACCTCAAGAGCTTGTTAAACCCGGATGCACGCTTTCATGTGCCTGATCAGTGCAAAGCGGCTGAATAATTAAGCCTTGCGTTTGCACATATAAATCCAGTATCACTTTGAGCATAATATAAAGAAGATGAGAATGAGGCCTGACCATGATTGACAAAGACGCTATCGCGATGCGCGCAGCAAAAATTCTGCTCGATACAAAATCAGTTTTATTTAATGTCGAGGACCCATTCACACTAACATCGGGCAAACGCAGCCCCGTTTATATTGATTGCCGCCGTCTGATTTCATTCCCTGCGGAGCGCACACAATTAATGGATGATGGCGCAGCGATGTTACGCGAAGCCACAAAAGACAAGCCGCTTGAACTGCTGGCAGGCGGCGAGACTGCAGGCATTCCTTATGCCGCGTTTTTATCTGAGCGTTTAAATGTTCCAATGCTTTACGTGCGCAAAAAGCCCAAAGGCTTTGGCCGCATGGCACAAATTGAAGGCTGCTTAGATAAAGACGGCCGAAATGTTGCGTTGATCGAAGATTTACAGACAGATGGCGGATCAAAAAAATTATTTGTTGATGTCCTACGCGATGCAGGCGCAAACGTTGAACATGCTTTTGTCGTCTTCCATTACGGTATTTTTGAAGCGAGCGCCCAGAACATGAAAGAACTGGGCATCACGCTGCATAGCCTCACCGATTGGTGGGCTGTACTAAAAGTTGCCGAAGACATGAAATATTTTGATGCGAATACTTTGGCTGAAGTGAAAAAGTTTTTGCAAGCGCCCACCACATGGCAGGAACAATTCCCACAAAGCGTTTAACGGCTTTCGCTTCGCTTTTTGATTTGTTATAGTTAAATTATGAGACATATTCATTTTACCGCGGCGCCGCATGAAGACGCACAAAACGCTTTCGAAGAACTGACTGCGCTATACGGTCAGGCTGATCTTGATAAGGCAGATGTCATTGTACCGCTTGGCGGTGATGGCACTTTATTAGACACGCTACATAAAAAAGCGACAAAAGATATTCCCGTTTTCGGCATGAATAAAGGCTCTGTTGGTTTCTTGATGAATCTTTTCTCCACAGAAGATTTGATCGCACGCCTGACGAAAGCGCAGCTCTATGAAATCCACCCTTTACGTATGCGTGCGACCACATGTGATGGCGAAGAATTTGAAAGCGTTGCCTTTAACGAAGTCGCAATTTTCCGCGCATCCCGTCAAGCAAGCAAAATAGCTATTTACGTTGATGAACATTTACGCATGGCGGAATTAGTCGCCGATGGCGTGATGGTTTCTTCCCCTGCTGGTTCAACCGCTTATAACTTCTCAGCGCATGGGCCCATATTACCGCTAAGTGCAAATTTGTTGGCGTTAACCCCTATCAGTCCCTTCCGCCCACGGCGCTGGCGCGGTGCGCTATTGCCGCAACATCACGAAATACGCTTTGTTGTGCAGGACCCCGCAAACCGCCCCGTAAGCGCAACAGCAGATTCTGTTGAAGTGAAAGATATTAAAGAAGTCACGATTTGGCAGTCACGCAGCATTGAACGTCAACTGATGTTTGACCCTGAGCAAAACCTTGAAGAGCGCATTATCAACGAACAATTCGTAATCTGAATTACTTACGCAAGACAGAATCAAAAGCGCCCGTAGACTGCGCGACATTGACGGTCGCCATGTCAGCGACTTGCCGTGCAAATATTTTCACTTTAGAAACATCAGGGCTTTGTTCACTGACCACGCCAAAGGCATGGTTTAGAGATTGATGGAAGTAATCATAGCCTTGCGGGCATAAAGCGCGGAACTCTTTGCCGCCTTTATCATACATTTTATCATCAAACAACGTTTTCAAGTCGCCGCCTTTTTTGGCAACATGCTTCACAACAGCGATGGCTGTATTATGATAAGCGGCCATAATATTAAAGTCCACATGACCTCGAAAAGCCTTTTTTGACATCTTTACGACGTCCTGTGCTTGCTGCTTTGTCCGTTCAGGGGTGAATTCGGAATTATATTGCATGGCATCCTCTACATATTGAATGTCGTAAACTTACACAATTTACATAATTCTGTCAAGTTTTGTGTGTCCTTAATTCTTCGTAACAGATTGACAGTAAGCCTTGGCTATGCGATTTTCCCTTAATATTAGACAGGGTAAAAACATGAATGAGAAGATTATCATTTTTTTAGATGCTGACGGCGTGGTGAATAATCACGACCTTCTGTTTACTCTGCCTGACAAACTCATGGAAAAATTTAATGCGCAAGAAGAAAACCCGCCTTTGAGCCCAATTGCCGTTGGATACCTAAACAAGCTATGTTTTGATAACGCCAACATACGCATTGTATTTAGCTCGACATGGCGTACAAGCCCGCAAGATGAAATCACCACATGTTTTACAAATGCACATAAGCGTTTATGTGCCGCGTCAAAGATCAGAAACATTCCCTATGCAATTCAATTTGATGATACTGCGCCGGAAAGCTGGCGCACACCGGTCAACCCTGATTTATCTGCGCCGCGTGGCATTGACGTTGATAAATGGCTCGAATTATATGCAGATCAGGACCAAAAATATATCATCATTGATGATGATGCCGACTTCTTCGCTTGGCACATGCCAAGCTTTATTCAGACTGATGGCCATAACGGCATTACACTCGATGATTATTTTAATTTGTGTGATTTATTAAAAACACTTGAACCCACCCCGCAATTACGTTTAGACCTAAAGCCTAGACCTTAATTGAAAAAAGTAAGCAACACAGAACATGAAAACTCCAAAAATGACACCGGCAGCCTTGCCCGCAATAGACGACAATCTTTTTGATTCAGCCTTAACGCTGATGCAAAAAGGCGGCGAAGAAAGCTATTTAAAACAGTATTGCACGCAGCTTGGCGAAGAAAATATTCATGATGCGCAGCAACTCGAAATTGAAGATGTAAATGATGACCTTTACCCATTATTAGATCAACACATTCCCAATGGGCTCAAATCAGTTTATAAACCAAACAATATTGCGCCTATCGCACGCCGAGAAAATGCTGATGTTCAGAGCGTTTTTACCCAGATCAACATGCCTACATATTGGCTAAATTCACCTTATGCCGCAGGGCAAAGGCTCGCAGCAGAACTCTACCGCGCCATTGCGGCAACTGGCAGCACTTTAGCCGCACATGGTTTACACATCACACTCGCCAATACGACAGAAGAAACCGCCGCGCTTGCGCAGTTAATGTTAGGGCTAGATGATGCTTATGCTGCGCTTGGGGTCACACGCCAGCCTTGCAGTTTAAATATGCTATTTGACAAAGGCTGTTTTAACGTCACCCATTTCGGCGTCGGACAAGTGCCGGACGGAGCGAAGCTCCTGTCACCATACTTCAGAGCAGAAGATCAACATATATATGTCCTTGGGCGTGAACATGGACATTTAGGCTTATCCGCCTATTTGAATGATGCCCATGATAGTCAAGAAGGCGACATCCCTGCGCTACATTTTGATCGTGAATTGTTATTAGCGCAGTTTATAACAGACATGCATAAGGCCGATTACATTACGTCATGCCAAAGCGTTTCGATTGGTGGCATCGGGCTGGCACTGGCAAAAATGGCGCTTGGCAGCAACATTGGCTGTAGCGTTGGCGGGATCGGCAATGCCAGCTTTTGGTATGGAGAAGATCAGGGGCGCTACATCGTGACCATCAAAACCGTAGAGATGGCAAAGTTTGAAGTCGCGGCGCAAGATTTAGGGATTAGCCTTTTAGAAATTGGCAATAGCGAAGAAGATCGCCTGAGCTTTAACAACCAAGAGATCAAGATTTCAACGCTGACGTAAATGCATACCCATATAATAAGCGTCCGTTTTTAGCTTTACCCTTGCTTTTTGGTCTAAAAACTCCATATTGGTAGATATATTAACATGAACATATCAACTGCTTTAATGCAGTTTCATTCTGAGTATAAGGACCAACGACTATGGCAATGCCAGCTTCTGAAATTACAGATATGATTAAAAAAGCACTCCCTGATGCAGATGTTCGCATAGAAGACCTGCGTGGTGATGGCGACCATTATGCCGCTTACATAACATCCGCATCATTCGAAGGCAAATCACGCGTGCAGCAGCACCAAATGGTTTATGCTGCCCTGCAGGGTAAAATGGGCAACGAGCTGCATGCACTTGCGCTACAAACTTTCGTTCCCAACAAATAATTCATCACATTACAGTTAAAATTAAGGATAGATAATCATGGAAAATATAATTTTCGAACGCATAAAAAAAGAAACATCTGAAAATGATGTTGTTCTATTTATGAAGGGCACAGCCATTTTCCCACAATGTGGATTTTCAGCAGCTGTGGTTCAAGTACTTTCTCAAATTGGCGTTGCGTTTGATGATTTCAACGTCCTTGAAGATAATGACATTCGCGAAGGCATTAAAGAGTTTAGCAATTGGCCGACCATCCCTCAGCTTTACGTTAAGGGCGAATTTGTCGGCGGCTGTGATATTGTTCGTGAAATGTACGAGACCGGCGAGTTAACAGATTTATTAGCCGAAAAAGGCGTTTCATTTAACGCTGCAGCATAATAATAGCGTCTTTATTTATACTCTAAGATTTTACAGCGCGCGCAAAAATTTGTGCGCGCTAATTACTTTGCATCTTCGTATCCCGATGCACCGAACATGATAGAACTAAACCGAAACCAATCAACGCAGACAGCATCGACGTGCCACCATAAGACACTAATGGCAGCGGTGCACCGACAACAGGCATTAGCCCCATCACCATACCGATATTAATAAACACGTAGAGTGAAAAATTAACGATAAGCCCCATGGTCAAAAGTCGCCCGTAGGCATGGCGCGATGACAAGCCTATATAAAGCCCATAGGCGAATAAGCACCCAAAAACAAAGAGCAAGAACAAGCCACCAACTAAACCCCATTCTTCTGCCCAGAGCGTGAAAATGAAGTCCGTTTGCTTTTCTGGTAAAAAGTTCAGGCGGCTTTGTGTGCCCTCTAAAAAGCCTTTACCCTCAATACCACCTGAACCCAAAGCAATTTTAGACTGGGTAATATGATAGCCCGCGCCTAACGGGTCAGATTCTGGGTTGAGGAAAGTTAAAACACGCTGCTTTTGATAGCTATGCATAAAGTGCCACGCAATGGGGACCGCCGCGACCGCCGCCACGCCCGATGTTATAAAAATCCACAACGGCACCCCGGCTAAAAAAATCACCGATGCCCCCGCCATAACAATCATTAAAGACGTCCCCAAATCAGGCTGCAACAACACCAAACTAACCGGCAGCAGGATAATCGCAACTGGTGGAATTAACATCCAGAGGCGGCGAATCTCTTCCGGAGATTTCATCGCATAATAGCGCGCGAGCGCCATCACAACAGCAATTTTCATAAGCTCAGAGGGTTGCAACTTCATAAAGCCGAGGTTAATCCAACGTTGTGCCCCCATACCAACATGCCCCATAATTTCAACAATCAGCAGCAGCGCAACCCCACCTGCAAAAGCGAGATAGGATAACCTAAACCACCATTTTATATCCACCATTGCGATGAAGAACATGACAGCAAGGCCAAACAAAAAGCGGTAGAACTGACGGTTTGCCCATGGGCCAAAATGCCCCCCTGCCGCAGAATAAAGCGACAGCAGGCCAACCATTGTCACAACACAAATCAGAAAGATCATACCCCAATTAAGACGCTTGAGTTTCAACCAAACTGTGTCGCGCGCCGTTGATAAAGATGACAGATGCCTCATAATACGTGCCCTCTATAACTTTCTTTTTGCTGGTCGTAAATTCTTCAAACCATCATTCATCGAAATTAACGGCTTTGCCGCAGGGTTAATGCGCTGCGCCATTAGCAGTAAATCCCGTGCAACTGGCGCCGCTGCAGCCGTACCACTTCCGCCATGTTCGACAACCACAGCACAAGCGTAACGCGGGTTCTTATAAGGGGCATAACCAACAAATAAAGCATGGTGTCGATGTTTCCAGTCAAGCTCCGCTTGTGACATACCTGATGAGCGCTGTTCGGCGCTGATACGCCGCACCTGTGAAGTTCCTGTTTTCCCTGCAAAAGCAAAGTTGGGGTCTTCTATTTGCATCGCCCGCGCAGTACCGCGCGAACCGAACATTACATTTTCCATGCCTTGGCGCAGCACATTTAAATGCGCAGGCGCGACGTGCATTTTTTCCCACCGCTCTAAATGACGCGACTCTTGCCCAACCAGCCCTGTTAACCACGGCTCAACGGCATAGCCGCCATTCACAAGGCGGCTCGTCATCACGGCCAGCTGTAGCGGCGTAGTCAGCAGATAACCCTGCCCGATACTTGCAACAATCGTTTCCCCTGGTTGCCAGCGCGTGCCAAAACGTCCGTATTTCCAGTCTTTGTCAGGCATTAAGCCTGGACGCTCTGCGGGCAAACCAATACCGAGTTTATCACCAAGACCAAATTGCCGCGCCACTTCTGAAATTCTATCAATACCAATTTCTGTCGAATATTTATAAAAATATGTATCACAAGATTGCCCAAGCGCATTAATCAAATTCATATTGCCATGGCCGGCTCTTTTCCAGCAATGGAAACGGTCGCGACCGAAATCGTAATGACCAGAACAATGCTGCGTATCACGAGGGTTGATTTTACCCGTTTGCAAGCCCGCCAGCGCGGTTATCATTTTAAATGTTGATCCCGGTGGGTACTGGCCTGATACGGTCTTGTTCGTTAACGGGTGTCCAGGGTTCGTACGCCACTCCTCCCAGACATCCAAGGGCAAACCGCGCGTAAATAGATTGGGGTCAAAGCTTGGGTAAGATGCCATTGAATACACCGCCCCACTATGTACATCCATAACGACAGCGCTTGCACTGACTTCTTTAGATAGACGTTCATATGCATAAAGCTGAAGTTCGGCATCTAATGATAGCGTGATCTCTTTACCAACCGTTGGCGCAACACGGGCTAGCTCCCTGACTTCTCGTCCAACAACGTTCACCTCAACCTGCGCCTGCCCTGCTTTACCGCGCATATCAAGGTCATAAAACTTCTCAAGACCGTCTTTACCAATACGGAAACCCGGTAGACGTAAAACCCTATCACCGCTAGCCAACTCAGACTTATTCACCACCCCGACATAGCCTGTTACATGGGCAAATGCCTCAGCAAACTCATATTGACGAATATCGCCGACTTCAACAGATACTCCGGCAAAGTCAGGGAGGTTGACTTCAATAGCCGCGACCTCTTTCCATGTCAGTTGGTCTTTGACTTCTAGAGGCAGGTAACGTGCGTGCCTCTTCGCTTGGCGAAGGATTTTTCTAATGCGGCGCTCATCCAATGTTATATAATCCGCAAGCTTCCATAAAGTCGCTTCAAGATCTTGCGCCTGCTCTGGCACCACGACAACACGGTAATTATCATCATTCACCACTAATTTTTGCCCTGTGCGGTCAATGATATCGCCACGAATAGGTGCTAGCATTTTAAGGTCGATACGGTTCTTTTCCGACAGTGTGTGATATTTTTCACCTTTAACGATTTGCAGCCAAGCTAAGCGTGCCCCCAGAACAGATAAGAGGACCGCCTGCAAGGCCGAGATAAAAAAGGCACGGCGCCTAAAGCTCTTTAAACTATCATGGTTTTGACGCGCATTCGATTTACTCAAGCTTTTACGATTCAGGCGCTGGCTATGCTGTTTGATAAGTCCTCTCGACTTATTTTTTCTGCGCTTACGCTTTTCAAACATTACTTAATATCTCCACTTGCACGCCAGCTTGTTTGCGGCAACATTCTATGTACCACGTAAAGTAGCGTCGCAATGACAGGAAACAAAAAAACACCCGCCGCGACATCATATAAAATAGCTGTAAAAGTGGTCGGGCTCAGCGTCAAGTCAAAACTATATTGCGACACACGCACAAGCAGCCAAAGCGCTGCATTAACAACGCAACTTACGGCGACATAACCAAGCCAGACAACAAAAAAAGGCTGCTCATGTAAAAAACGGCGCTGGCGTCTAACAAATAGATATACGGGTAACAACACCAGACAATGCAAGCCAAGCGCCGTGCCATTAGTAATATCCATTGCTAGAGAGATAATAAATATCACGAGCGGTGGAAATAATGTCGGACGATATATCGCCCAATAAAAAATACCCATCAAGGTGAAACCTGGTCTGATTTCACTTACAGCGCTCCATGAAAGATAAATATTATCGAGCACAAACATCAGCATAAGCAGCGCATAAGGCGCAACTAGCTGTAAAGAGCTGGAAATGTTTTTGGACGATAGGTTCATAATAGTACAGATTTACCATGTCGGTAACGTAGGCTCAAGCTATTGATTAAGCTTGTCCAAAGATGCTTTTAAAGCAGGGTCTGTGTATTTATTTACGATGCGCACATATTCGGTGTTACCGAAACCACTTAACGTCTTAATAAAGGGCCTACCCATCGCATCTTTTTCAACCATGCCCACGCTTAAGCCAGAAGGGATAAGGCCGCCATGCCCCGATGTAATCACGGCGTCCCCAACGTTCACTTCACGTTCACGCGGTGTATGTAAAAGCTTTAAGACGCCCGTATTGTCACCAGCAACAATAGACGGCGTTTGTTGTTTGCCAATAATAACAGGCAAACGTGCGTTGGTATCACTCAGCAGCAAAACGCGCGAAGCATGGTCTGATGTTTCTATAACGCGGCCGATTACGCCATTGCGACCAATTACGGCCTGCCCTTTTGCAACCCCTTCAGCGCTACCCGCCGAAACAAGAATACTGCTGACATATGACTTTTTGTTATCTTTAATTGTACGCGCTGTAATGAAACCATAACTTTCAGGCAGCTTCGTATCCATTAGCTGACGCAGGCTTTCATTATCCGATTTCAGCTGTTGTGCGACCTGATACCATGATGTTAAACGCTGATTCTCTAATTTTAACGCCGTGTTTTCAGCGCGCAAATTGCTCAAGCCGCTAATTTCAGAAATGCGGTTCGCAGCACTTTGTATCGGCGCCGTCATTGTGTTTAATACTGGAATGAAAACATTAGATAAGCCACCGCGTAATGTGTTGAGATGATCGATATTCCAACTCGTTAAGACGAAAAGCAAAAAAGAGCACGCAATCAAAGACGTCGGCATATAACGCGCAACCCTTGCACGCGCTACAAACAGGCCATATTTTTTTACATTATTTTTTCTGGTTCTTCTTATCAAAACAGCACTCTTAAAACGATGCGTTACTCTATCTATTATTTAGTATAGATGCCAAACGAATCGGCTGCAAATTATAAAATCAGCTTATTCCGAATAAAATTCACCTATAACAATATCTTATAACTGAATATCTAAGGATATCGTTAATAGTGACGCTTAATAACGTTTCTGAAAAGGTGCTGCTCTTCCAGCACATGACCTGTACCAAGCACAACGCAAGACAATGGATCATCCGCGATCGCAACGGCAAGGCCAGTGGCATGACGCAGAACTAAATCAATATTACCGAGTAGCGCGCCGCCGCCCGTAAGGACAATACCCTTATCAACAATATCCGCCGCCAGTTCAGGGGGAGTGTGCTCCAAAGCAACTTTCACAGCTTCAATAATCTGGCCAACAGGCTCAGACAAGCTTTCCGCGATTTGACGTTCTGAGATTTTAATCTCTTTAGGTACGCCATTCATAAGGTCGCGCCCCCTGATTTCAAGCATACGGCCTTCACCATCTGCAGGCGGACAGGCTGAGCCAATCTCTTTTTTGATACGCTCTGCGGTGCTTTCACCAATCAATAAATTGTGAACACGACGGATATAAGCGATAATTGCTTCATCCATTTTATCGCCGCCTACACGTACTGAACGTGCGTAAACAATGCCGCCCATAGAAATAACAGCGACTTCCGTTGTACCGCCACCAATATCAATAACCATAGACCCCGAGGGCTCCGTCACAGGTAAGCCTGCGCCAATTGCCGCGGCCATTGGCTCCTCAATAAGCTCGGCCTTGCTTGCACCTGCGCTCAAAGCCGCCTCAACAATTGCACGCTCTTCAACAGCAGTAGAGCCAGAAGGCACGCAAATAATCATAAACGGGTTCACGAAAGAACGGCGGTTATGCACTTTACGAATAAAATGCTTAATCATTTCCTCAGTGACATCAAAGTCAGCGATCACGCCATCGCGCAATGGACGGGTTGCCACGATGCTACCCGGCGTTCTACCGAGCATCAATTTCGCTTCGTTACCCACAGCGAGGATTTCTTTGCCCCCACTATGCTGGCGCGTAGCGACAACTGAAGGTTCATTCAAGACAATACCTTTGTCACGGACATATACAAGTGTATTTGCCGTACCAAGATCGATTGCCATGTCTGCAGATAAAAAACCAAATAATTTGGAAAACATTGCCTTTGAGACCTTTGTTAAATAGGGATTCGTTGAATACACCTAAAAATATTATAATAGAGCTGTATATAAATAGCAGAACGCCACAGAAAAAGAAGCATTCTTTTTACAGTTATCATCATATAAACACAAAAAACTCGCTTCGAATACAAAGCGAGTTATTGTTCAACCCCATACAGTAAAGTACGCAGTATAATAATATGAATTAACCTTGGCGTGCTTTAAAACGCTTATTAACTTTGTTAATTACATATACGCGACCGCGGCGGCGTATCACACGGCAGTTACGGTCACGGCTTTTTAATGTCTTCAGAGAGTTTGCAACTTTCATCGCTCTTCACCTTATAAGTAAATATGAATTCCAGAGGCGCAAACTATAGGAGCCTCACCATCTTGTCAAACGAAAAATCAGATTTTTTCTAAAAAAAGGTTTATAAAATAATCCCGCCTGCACTCATGATAATGAGAATAATATAGCAAAGATGCGTTAAATTATGGGCTTCTTGATCTATCCCAAGCGACACCCAATAAGCTTTATCTGTTTCACCCCAAGATTTTCTCAGTGTCAGTACAGCCTTTATTCTGTCAATGAGGCCGTGAACAAAAAAATCCACGATTGCAAGCCACCAAAGGGCTGGAAAAAACAGCAAACAAATAACCAACGTACCGCCGCCATGAATTGCGGCGTGAGCAGCTAGCGGCACATAACCATCTAGCCCCTTTTTACCTCTATTCAGTGCCATCCACGCATTATTCAAGAGGAAATCACAGCTCACATGCTTTAACCGAAAACTTAAATACAGAATGATTATGCCTAGCGCTGTCATTTCAAGACCTTTAACTTTTTATTTTCTTCACTCTACTATACTATATACACAGAATATTCAGATTTTTCTTATGTTATTAATAGTATAGTAAAACTATTCAACACATTATTAAGATAAGATTTTTTTGTTTCAGTTTATTGTGCATATCATGGGGGCATATTATGACATCAAATTCAGGGGCCATCCGCAAAGTCAACAAGGGTGAGTATATTTTACGCCAGGGCGAAGCTGGCGAGTTCGCCTATATTGTGGAATCTGGTCAGGTTGAAATGATCATTGAATTAAGTGACGGCACAACGAAGCATATCAGAGAAGGTGCAGGCTGCCTGTTCGGCGAGCTTGCCCTGCTGGCAAACACGAAACGCGCAGCTTCTGCTATTGCCTTGGAGGACACAACGCTTATTTGCATCACACGCGCCGACTTTAACCGTCGCATCGATTCAACTGACCCCATCTTAAAACTGATTACGCAAAACCTCGTGGGCTATTGCCAACACCTCCTCGACCGCAACAGTGATGAATATTTAAACCTTTTTGAAAGGCTTGAGATTGATACCGTGTCCCCAGACAGCAACCAGGTTGCGCAGATACCAAAAACTGACAAAAGCAGCGCAAATGCTGGGGAGACAAGCGAACTTGTCTCTACTATGCGCATGGAACACTCACTCAGTAACGCCATTGATAACAATGAAATGGAGTTGTTTTATCAGCCGATCATTGACCTTCAAACGTTTGAAACACGCGGCTACGAAGCGTTAATGCGCTGGAACCACCCAAGTGACGGCATGGTCTCACCCAATATTTTTATACCCCTTGCCGAGGATACAGGATTAATCGTGAAGCTAAGTGAGTGGGCGCTGAACGAGGCCACGGCGGCACTAGAACGAATACAAAAGTTAGAAAACGCGCCGAAAGATTTATATATAAGCGTTAACTTCTCTAGCCATGACTTAACGAAACCTAACTTTTTAGAGCAGCTCGACAAAGCGGTTAAATCAACCCATTTAACGCCGCAGCAGATTAAAATCGAGATTACGGAACGCTTGCTGATTTTACAACCAGACGTCGCAGCTACAACCTTACAGGCATGCCGCGATGCCGGATTTAGCATCGCTATTGATGACTTTGGTACGGGGTATTCCTCTCTTAGCTATTTACAAGACTTCCCCATCGACACGCTGAAGATTGACCGCGCCTTCGTCAAGAAAATGGTAGCGGACTCAACATCAGAAGAACTCGTTCGCACCATTGTCCACCTAGGAAAAACCCTCGGCATGGACATTATAGCAGAGGGCGCAGAAACAATTGAAGAAGTGCAAAAGCTTATTGCCCTTAAATGTGACATGGTGCAGGGGTATTATTTTGCGAAGCCAATGCCCGAAAGTGAAGTCAGTGGTAGCTTTCACAAATGGACACTCAGCGAATAAATAAAATTTTAGATACATTCAATATAAATACATTATAAAAATCACTAATTTTAAAGCTTTATCCCTTATAGTTATAAAGTGGAAGTGATTTTAGTGTGAGAAAAAACGTAACATTTGCGTGCTATAAACAAGAACAAAATTAAGCTATAATAATTGTTCAATAATTGCACATTGGCGCATGATACGTTTTTCAGGGATGTAGATTATGACAGATAAACAATCAGCAAATACAAATAATGTAAATTTTCTTGATAGCGAAGGCGCAGGGAGCATTGACTTAAGCGGTATAGCACCTGCGAACGCCCTACATATCGCCGCAAATGGCAGCGACAGCATAAGCATCAACTCAGCCCAACCTTTGACGCAAGGGCGCTTCATACAAGATGGCACTGACTTAAAAATTGATTTTCAGGATGGGCAGGACATTGTCATCCACGATTATTTTTTACAAAGTAATGCACCAGACCTCACGAGCACAAATGGACAAAACCTTTCATCACAACTCGTCGATTCTTTTCTGATTAATAAGAACATGCGTTACGCGCAAGGCGACCAGATTATATCCGACGAAAACGGCGCACAGCCCATCGGGCAAATTACAGAGACCAGCGGTGAAGTCAAAATAACCCGTAGCGCAGGTCAGTTGATCAAAGCTGAAAACGGCACATTAATATATCAAGGTGACATCATCGAAACCGCCGATAATGGCGCGGTGAATATTATGTTTGCCGATGAATCTAGCTTTGCTATTTCCAATGATGCGCGGATGACTATTGATGAATTTATCTTTGATGCTTCAAGCTTAGATGGCATTTCAAATTTTTCAATGCTGCAAGGTGTATTTATGTATACATCAGGTGCAATTGGCGGCAGCGACCCAGATGACGTTCGTATTGATACGCCAATTGGCTCTATTGGCATACGTGGCACCGTGTTGGTCGGCACCATTACAGCAGACGGTACAAATAGCGAGATTACAGTAATAGAAGGTGCAATTGTCGTTAGCAACAAAACTGGCGAACGCGTATTATCGCAACAATTTGATACAGTGCAGCTTAACGGCATAGAGGACAACATTGTCGAGCTTGGTATACTTAATGCCAATGATGTCGCGGCGCGCACACAAGGCATACAAGGTGTCGCAGGAGGTTTCTATAACACCCTGCAACATAACGCAGAAGGCCAAAGCCGCAATAACGAACGTAATGACTCTGAGCAAGCAGAAGGCCAAGCCGCACAAGACGACGCCTCCCGCGAAGATGGCGCTGAGCAAACGCGCCCAGCCCTTGATAACAAGACAGGCGAGCCACCTGCCCCAACCAATGGTGGTGAGTTTAAGCCTCTACAGCTTAGAGGTCGGCTCGGCGGTAGCGATGCTGACGCCTTACAAGGCATAAATCCACAAGCAGGAGACACCACCCGAACAGGCACAAATATAGGCACACAGCCATTAGGTGACGGACCTTTGCCACAAATAGGTTCAGAGCCCACCCCACCAAGCCTCCTAAAGCCATCGTCAACAGACACAAACACAGAAAACATACCAACGCGTATTAATCTAAACGCTGTTGACGGCGCCAGTAATGCACATAAAATTTATGGGATTCGCGCGGGGGATCAATACGGCGCGGTTATAACCACGGCACATAACGCCGCCACAGGCTTTGATGATCTCGTCTTTTTCCGCGGCGATCATAGCGCGACGACATCAGGTAATTTTGTGACGCTCACGGGCAGCAGTAGCCTTGGCGCAAATATCAACATTTCTGCCAACCCATATACAGATTTTACAGATAACGCAGCCAATTCAAGCAGAGAAAATGTGACTTCTGCAATTAGCGGCGATTTCGACGGCGACGGCGTAAACGAACTGATTATTGGCGCAGCTCAAGGGTCAAACAGTTTCGCATCGAACCAAGATGATGGCGTTTTATACACATACAAGCCCGATGGATCCGCTGCAGGCGGCTATGCCAATTATGGCGGTGCAGTGTCATCAGATGGCAATCAACAGCTTTTCGGCCAATCACTGGCAAATGTAGGCGACCTTAACAATGATGGCTATACAGACCTTGCCATTGGCGCTCCTGGCGGCACTGCAGATACCGGGCGCGTCCGCTTAGAGTTAAATGGCACGGACCTCCTTAACATTACCCAGACCATAAACTATAGTGGCATGACAACTGGCGACTACTTAGGTGGCGATGTCACAGGACTTGGTGATATTAATGGCGATGGCTATGATGATTTCGCCATTGGCGTTTATGACGGCATGTTAGATGGCAGCAATGTGACATCCAATCTTAATTCATTTTATATTCTTAGCGGAGGGGCAAACCCAAGCTTTTTTGACGCCTTGACCGACGGGCTCCGCGTTGATGGCGGCACCGGATTTGGTCGCCACATAGAGGGCGTTGGCGACATTAACGCAGACGGGTTTAACGATATACTGGTCAATGAAAGCACCACTGGCCTCAAGTTGCTCTACGGCAAATCTGCGCTTGGGGTTGGCAACACTTCTCAATCTAGCTTCTCTCAGTTTAACCTTGATGTTAGCGGCGATGGCTACACAATTGAAACAGCAAATGCTGCTGGTGACTTTAATGCAGACGGCCATAGCGATTTTGTCGTGATGATGCGCAATGGACTAGACGTTAAAATCGCTATTATTTTAGGGTCAGACAGCCTTGCCGGTGTGACAGCGAATTTACAATATTTAGAAGACCACTCAGAGGTTGCCTATATGATTGACTACACACTAGACTCACTGCCTAGCGGCACATACCATATGGACTTTGCCTATGGGGATTACGACGGCGATGGCTTTGATGATATCGCGATTTCCGACCCTATGCAGGATAGCGCCTATATTATTGAAGGCAGCAAAGTCGGTCATGCGCGCGCCTTATATATGGAAGGCAACAACCTAGCCGCAGATGGCAATGACAAATACCTTACCGGCACAGCCCTAAACGACAAAATGGGGCAAAATGGGAAAACAGGCTTAACATTTAATGGCGGCGCGGGGCTTGATGGCTTTATTATCAACAATGCAGAAACTTCAGGCGTCGCCAATTTTCAACAAATTGACGGCGGCGGCGGCACTGACAGGCTAACGTTAAGCGGCGGACAAGGTAGCATCGATTTTTCTAATATTAATCAAAACCAAATACAGCGTATCGAACAAATCAATGTCGGTAGTGGCAATGATTTAAAGTTTAATGTGCAGCAAATATTTGACCTGCTGAAAAGCAGCGATAATGGCAGCCTTAGAATTACAGCGCTCGATACGGGCAGTACGCTAACGATTGAATCTACCGGTAACCATACTGATGACTTTAACGGCATTGGTGATTCCCTTGAAAACCTAACGGCTATAAACGGCATAGCGCCCTCGACCGCAGGCGGCTATCAGCAATATGATATTGGAGGCTATGAGTTGTTTATAGATTCTGATTTCGCCGTTGCGACTACGCAGAAGATTTAACTTAAATAAAAACCATCTGTTATTTAGAGCGCGCGTCATAAACGCCATCCCAGTCTTGAGACAAATCAGCCTCTTGCAGTTCAGCCATGCGCGTGCGTAAATATGCGTAGAACCCATCAAGGTTCACAGACAGTTTTTCGACTAAATAGCGACAAGGTTTTATTTCTTTACGTGCTTCGTCCCAGTTTTGAGCGCGGTACAATGCCAGCAGTTTATTATGCGCCAAGCGCAAAGCGATAAAGTCTTCGTTTTGCGCTAAACTCTCATCCCCCAGAAGCGTATAAATACGGGTCGGTGCGCTGCGTCCTTTGACTCGCAGTAAATCTAATTCCAGATACGCTAAGGCCTCGACACCGCTTTCAGCAATGCAGCCCTCCCCTAAGATTATATCAACGCGATACGCTTTTGTTTGTGCTTCGAGGCGCGATGCCAAGTTCACAGAATCGCCCAAGGCGGAATACGCAAAACGCTGGTCTGACCCCATATTACCAACAGCTGCCAACCCCGTGTTAATCCCGATACCTGCCGCTAATGGAGGCGCCGACCCATCAATATCTATACGCGCCTTATTCAGTTCGGCTAACTGTCCGATCATCTGCAAGCTCGCCTTACAGGCATTGACGCAATGGTCGTCATCATCAATGGGAGCGTTCCAAAACGCCATGATGGCATCGCCCATATACTTATCAATCGTGCCTCGGTGTTCCATAATTGACGTTGAAAGCGGCGTCAGGAAGTCATTCATTAATGAGATAATCTCATCCGGCGTTAGGTTTTCACAAATTGTTGTAAAACTGCGTATGTCAGAAAACATAGTTGTGATGATTTTTTCTTCACCGCCGAGCTTTAATTTATCCGGATTTTGCGTCAGCTGTTTCATATAGCTTGGCGAAATATAATGTTGAAAAGCATGGCGAACTTCCTTGCGTTCACGCTCAGATAAAATATAGCTCAGCGCCACAGCCGTGACATAAATTAGGAATAAGACAATCGCAGGATACGCACCATCAATCAGCAATCCATATTGCGCGTACCCAATATTCGTCGCAGCGAATAGCAGTACCACCCCACCAAGCATAATAATCGTCTGACCGATTAAAGCCGAGCGAAGGAAAGCCAAAATTACCAATAGCGCAAGAACAATTAAAGTTGCTTGTTCTGCATAGACCAGTATTTGAGGACGATGCAGATACTGCCCTTGCAGCACCTGATCGACTATATTTAAATGCACCTCAACGCCGGGGCGATGCGGGCTAAGCGGCGTTGAGCGAATATCTTTAAGGCCAATGGCGGATGTGCCTACTAAAACAATTTTATCTTTTAGGCGCTCTGCGTCAATCTTATCATTTAGCACATCATATGCAGACACATACCACTCAGGGTTTGGCTGCGCATACCAGACATAAAAATCGCCATCATCATCAACAGGAATGGCAAACTTACCGCTTGCCCCTTCAATATAATATTGACTGTTCCCCTCTCCCCCAAGGTAAACATTATGGCCGCCAGCAACATAGCGTAAGAGCTCTGACGCTAAAGATGGGTAGAAAAAAAAGCGGTCTAATTTATCTGCATTCACACGAATGTTTTTCTTCTGCACGCCCATGATAACGGGGACGGTGCGGTATATACCATCGGTATCGGGCGTGGCGTAAAAATGCCCCTCACCATAAGCGAAGCGTGATAAAATGGGGTAATTCGCGACCGTGTCATACGGATACACATAGCGTTCGATATGCTGTTGCTGCTCGATACCAATTTGCGCTTTCGGGCGCGGCGTATAACCGAACGCACCTTTATCGCGGCGGTCTTCAAAATTAAGACCGAGAACAACATTCCCTGCACTGCGCACCGCTTTAGCCATGATTTTATCATGGCTTTCTAGACGCTTTATTTCTTCAAAAAGTGGACTTTGTGTGCCGCGGCTTTTCCATGACTTCACGATTTGCTCTGGTGATGTGTTATCCGCCTCAGCAAAAACCATATCAAAGCCGATTACTTTGACCTCATAATCTTTTAACTTCGTAATCAGGTCCGCGACAATCGGGCGCGGCCACGGCCACTGGCCAAGCTCTGGCCTGTCGAGGGATTTTTCATCAATGTCCAATATCACGACTTGATCAGACGCTTTACGCGGATAGGTTTTATTCAGATTATCAAATAAGAAGTTCTGAATTTGCTGACGATACGCATAATCGCTACTTTGCACATGCAGACCCGCGGCAAGCACAGCTAGCAGGGCGACAACATGCAAAGGAATATAACGTTTGATCAGCGTCCATACCACGTCTTTATCTCTCCCTAAATGCGCGGTCTTTTAACCTCAACACAGGGCGAAGTAAGTAGGATAAAATCGTTTTACGGCCTGTGATAATATCAATATCCGCCAGCATACCGGGGGTGATTGGTAGTTTATGAGCGGCGCTGCCTAAGAAATTTTTATCGGTTTCGACCTCAACCTCAAAATAAACATTGCCGTCACCATCGGATATCGTTGACGCGCCAATGCGTGACACCTGACCGTTCAAAAGGCCGTAGCGCTGTGCATCATAGGCCGATATTCTCACCTTCACTTTTTGGTCTAATGAAATAAACGCAATGTCATTCGGTGATATTTTAGCGCTAATTTTCAAATCATCTCCCATAGGGACAATTTCGATAAGCGGTTTAGCGGGTTCAATAACGCCGCCAATAGTTTTAATCGACACTGCATTAATGATACCCGCGACAGGGGCACGTAGTGATGAACGGTCAACCACATCATCAATCGATTTCAGACTTTCTTCTAACCCTACTCTTTTCGTTTTAACTTCGCCCAACTCGCCAAGCGCCTGCGTGCGGAACATGTCTTTCTTTTGCTTAGCTTCCAATGCAAGCGCGTTAATTTCAGCCTGTAAACCAACAGCCTTTTCTTTGGCTTCATTGAGATTACCACGCACTTCATTGACGCGGCGTTTGAGGCGCGTTAAGTCTAATTTTGACATTGCGCGACTGGCAACCATTTTTTCTGTGGCGCGCAATTCCTCATTCAACAAAGCGAGGTTTCTTGTTTCTTTTTTAATGACGGCGCCATTTTCGGCGCTATTCGCCATGCTTTTCTTGCGCCGACCTTCAAAGATTGCCACTGTATTAGAAAGCTCTTCTTGGCGGGAGCGGTACAAGCTGATTTCATTCTCAACCAATGTTTTGTTTTGTGTCTTCACTTCATCCGCAATCACGAAATCCGTAGCATTAATTTCAGCCTCAAGTCGTGCCTGCTTTAGTTTAAGCGCGAATAACTGTGCCGCGCCACCGCGCGCTTCTGAGGCAAAGGCAAGGTCAGAGACACGTAATAAAACCTGTCCCTTTTCAACGCGGTCGCCTTCTTTGACCAAAAGCTCTTTTAAAATGCCGCCTTCTAAGCTCTGGATGATTTGCCTTTCCTGCGACGGGATAACTTGACCAGAACCGCGGGTTAATTCATCAATCTCAAAAATTGAAGCCCAAAGGGTAAAGATGACAACCAAAGCCGCAATGAGTATCAAGAACAGCCTGCTCGTTGTGCTGGCGCTTAATGCGCGCGCTTCTTCTACAGCGTTCATATATTCTATTTCAGTTTTATGGCTCATGCATTGCCACCTTTCGCCGCGTCTGTCGATACGCCGCCGGAAAGCTCTGCTATGATTTTGGCTTTAGGGCCATCCATAATTATGCGGCCTTGTTCAACAACAATGATGCGGTCAACAAGTTCCAATAAGGACAGACGGTGCGTAATCAGCAGCAGCGTCTTATTGGCAACCTCGCCGCGTATATGTTCGCAAAAGGCGTTTTCTGATTGCACATCCATCGCGTTGGTTGGTTCATCACAGACATATAAATTTGGTTTAGTGAGCATCGCCCGTGCAAGCGCAACAGCTTGGCGCTGCCCGCCACTTAATGCGCCGCCGCCTTCTCCCACTGGCGCATCAATGCCCAAAGGGTGGGTTTTTATGAAGTCATACACCCCTGATATTTGCGCCACGCGCAAAATTTCCTCATCTGTCGCTTCAATTCGCGCGGCGGTAATATTGTCACGTATTGTGCCACGGAATAGGGTAATATCCTGCGCTATATACGCGTAATCACGGCGAAGGTCAGCAGGGTCGATTTGCGCTTGATCGCTTTCATCAATTAATATCTGCCCACTTTCAGGCTCATATAGCCCCATAATTAGCCGTGCTAAAGTACTCTTACCAGAACCGATACGCCCAATAATCGCAACTTTTTCGCCATGTTCAATTGAGAAAGAGACGCTATCCAGCACTTTACGTTCAACATGCGGGTATGAAAAACTGACATTATTAAAGCGCAGCTTACCTTTAATATGCGCACGGTGCATAAACGCTTTATCTTTCGGGCGTTCAACGTCTTTATGCATGATCGCTGTAATGGTTTCCAGGGCCATGCGCGTTTGATAAAAACGTGACATGAGGCTGGCAAATTGGGTCATTGGCGCAATCGCACGGCCTGATAAAATCACAGCTGCAATCAAGCCGCCCATCGTCAGCGCATTATCCTTAACGAGATACATGCCATAAAGCACGATCAGCACCGTCATAATTTGCTGACAATAATTCGCGATACTCACGCCGAGATTAGACAAGTAACGCGCATTTTGCCCATAGCGCGCCATATTCCCCAGATGTTCGGTATAAAGGTTGCGCAGTCTGCGGTCCGCGCCGATGGCCTTCACAGTTTCCAGTCCATTAATCGTTTCAATTAAAACGCCGTGGCGCTCTTCGCCTGAGCGCATGGTTTTAATCACGTCTTTTTTAATCGACACCTGTAAAACGTAACTTGTGGCGAGGATCACAATAATTACCAGTAACGGCAAAAGCGCGACCGGCCCCGCGATTAACCAAATCACGCCTATAAAGAACAGCGCAAACGGTAAATCAACGCAGCTTGCTATCGTTGCCGAGGTGAAAAAATCACGCACAGAATCAAATTCTTTGAGCATACTGGCAAATACGCCGCTTGATTGCGGGCGCTCGGCAAGCTTAATATTGAGGAGCTGGTCAAAAATACGCGCACCGACGAGCACATCCAGGCGTCGACCCGCTAAATCAATTAACCTTCCGCGCAAAACGCGCACGAACAAATCAAAGCTAAAGACAATAAACACGCCAATCGCTAGTGCCCAACCTGTTTCAATGGCGAGGTTTGGGATAACGCGATCATACATATTCATAATAAAAATCGGCGATGCGAGCGCAAAAACATTAATCAAAATCGCCGCGATAATCACAAGGCGATATGTTGGAATATTATCTTTAAAATATGTCCAGAACCATGCTTTTGATAACTTAGCGCCCTGCGCGTTATCTAATGTGTCAGCATTTATTTGTTGGCGTTTAAAGGCAATGACGCGCCCACTAAAATCTGCAGCAAGCTCTGTAAATTTGACTGCTTTTTCTTCATGGTTTTGAGGATCAAATATTTTGGCGTTATCGCCGTTTTTTTCAATCAGCACATAAGCGGCATGATCCTTACCTAAAACCATTACAGGGTATAAATGTGATGACACATCGCTCAGTTTTTTTTTGGTAAATACATCAGCGCTAAAACCTGCGCTTTCTGCTGCTTCTACCACTGTCTGCCCTCCTGCGCCATGGCCGAGGCCACCGGTTAGATTCTGCGCCAAGGCTGATACCGTGCGCGCATGACCGTGATATGCCGTAATGAACGACAGGCAAGTTAAGAATATCTGTGATGAATCTTGCTGGTCACTACTCATATAATTTTAGCCAACATATTATTTTAAAACAAAGAATCTGACATCTTCTATGATCTCAGCTAAACATAAAGAATTACTTAAAGTGTCGATAAGTGTTTATTCAGATTCTGGGCATAATTCACTGCCGGCTTGTTTGCCTGACTTTCCTTTATGCCCGTGCTCTTGTTGATGCTCACAGAAATCTTCTATTTCTGGTTCACTTTCTTTAAGCTCTGGAGCCACGACCGCCAGTGCGACTTGAGGCGTTAGGCGGCTATATAACGCGCCCATGGCACTTAGCACCATGTAATCTCCATTATGCTGCGCGTAATCTAATTGTAATTTTTCTAACCCTAATGCGTAATACTGGCTGTGCGCTTGCATCAATTGTAGCAAGCTGACTTTGCCACCTTCAAACTGCTCTCGGCGTGTATTCATTAATGCTCTGGCAAGGTTTAACCGGCGTGTTGTAATGCCGTGCTGCTGCGCGATTTTGTCTTTTGTGATCCATGACTCACGAATATTATTGATAATCGTCAGCTCGTTATCTTTACGCTGCGCAAGGCTTTCTTGATACACTTTACGGCTTTTTCTAAATTTAGCGGCTTCCACGCCGCCCGTTGACAGCGCCCAGTTCAGCTTTACAACTGCGCGTGCATCCGTAGCTTCACCGCCAATAATATCGTCTTGTTCTTTTTTGTAGTAAGATAACTCACTGTCAATTTTCGGTAAAAAGGCCGAACGCTCAACGAGAGAATCATGCCATGCCGCGTGCGCGCTTTCACTTGCAGCCAAAATCTGAGGGTGATTTTCAAGCGCCCAGCCAATCGCCATATCAACATCAGCGGGCATATCTAGCATCAAGTTAGGTTTAACCAGTTTTCCCACCGGCGCCCGTCCCGTCATCATGCGATAGCGCGCTAAGGCTGAGTGGTTCTGGCTTTCAATTTCACTTTGTACCGATTGTAAATCTGCTAATGCATCATGCGCTTGCGTTTGGTCAGTGCTATCCACGGCGCCCTGTTCAACCAAAACAGAAAATTGTGGTTCATACTTATCCAGAGCGGCCTTTTGTTTTCCTAAGAAAGATAAGCTTTCCTCAGTGCGCATGACATCCATATAGGCCAGCACCGTTTCGCTTGCCAGCATTTCGCGGACATCATCTTTAGAATAACGCGCAGCAGCCTCACGCCCATCTGCGGCGCGGTTTTTATTAACGGTGCCGAGACCATTAAACAAATTTTGTGTCAGCGCGATATTGCCCTCGCCTAACCATGAATAACCCGAGCCGCGTGTCACGCTCAGCCCTCGGCTTGTTGAATTGTCACCATAGACACGCCCTACGGTTGCCCCGCCGCGTAAGGTGGGAAAGAAAGCGCCGCGCTGTTCTTTGCGGCTTTCTTCGGCTTGCTCAATTTGCAGCACCGCAATTTCATGGCGCGGGTGATTACCGAGGGTCGCCTCGACGGCTTCATGCAGGCTTTCTGCTGATGCAGGTGCCACTGGGGATAGGGATAAGATCGCGCTAGACAAACCCAGCGCAATTATGTAAGGTATTGACGTAATATTTTTATAAAAGAGCATCATGTGAAAACAATCATAGGAATAGTCAGTTAATAACAAACTAGCCCCCTGATTCTAAAGCAGATAGCCATAAGCCGCAAGCATTGCTTGCAAATAAATTTGGGCCAACCAAATTATTGAACAGGACGACAAAGCAGGAGAACGCATGGCTGAGCCAATCAGAAAGCAAGACGATCCCGAGTTTTCAGGCCGCATCCCAGCACCCAAAACCGCAACATCTCCCATTAAAAGCTTTTTTAACAAAGCTGGCAAACCACTGATATACGCACAAATGCTTTATAAGACCGCAACTATTCCTGAAAAGATAGCGCTGCAATGTGGTATTCATGCTGCTTTTTTCATTCCCTTTAACAATATTGTCGGTTGCTACCTTTTGTATGATGATTACAAAAGCTACAAGGCACAAAAGAATACAAAAGCGGAACCTCTACCCTTTATTTGTACGCAATATTTTAATGATGTCGCCTTATCTCCCCTTCCATGCAAGCATATCGTATTCATATCGCAGGACAGCCAAGAGATAAGCACGGACGCCAATCTCTCAATCCTACACACAGATACACTTACCCCAAAAAAGTAAATTTAATTGCTTAAAACTGCGAAATACCCTCTTCACAAATAGCTTTATCCGTGTATGTTATAGACAATCCTGTAATTAAGCCGCTGAAAGACTATGCAGAGCATAATTTTCTAGTGCACCATTAACACTTAGAGTGAGGTTTCCTGTGGGCCTAAAGATTGCCGTATTAAAAGAATGTGCTGCGCATGAAAAGCGCGTATCCGCCACCCCCGACAGCGTTAAGAAATATATCGCTGCCGGCGCTATTGTACAGATAGAGACGGGTGCGGGCGATGCCTCATATATCAGTGATGAACAGTATAAAGCGGCAGGTGCAAAAATCATCAAAACCGTTGATGAAGCACTAAAAGGGGCTGGAATCGTACTTTGTGTACAATTCCCCAAGGAAGCCAGCTTAAAAAAAATAGAAAAGGGCGCGCTTTTAATTGGCCTGCTCTCACCCTTCGCAAACAAAGAATTATTAGCGCTTTGTAAAAAACAAAACATTACAGCTATGGCGATGGAGATGGTGCCGCGTATTTCACGTGCGCAGTCGATGGACGCATTATCATCGCAATCTAACCTTGCTGGTTACAAAGCCGTGCTTGATGCTGCGGAATATTACCCGCATGCCTTTCCACTAATGATGACAGCTGCGGGCACTGTTGCCCCTGCAAAAGTCTTTGTTATGGGCGCTGGCGTTGCTGGCCTACAGGCCATTGCTACGGCAAGGCGTCTTGGCGCTATCGTCAGCGCGACTGACGTTCGCCCCGCAGCCAAAGAACAAGTCGAATCGCTTAGCGGTAAATTTGTTGCCGTCGAAGATGAAGAATTTAAAGCCGCAGAAACATCTGGCGGCTACGCCAAAGAAATGTCTGCTGATTACAAAAAGAAACAAGCCGCTTTGGTGGCTGAGACTATTGCCAAGCAAGACATCATCATCACCACCGCCCTTATCCCTGGTCGCCCGGCGCCCAAGCTTGTGGACGAAGATATGATCAAGTCAATGCGTGCAGGCAGCGTGATTGTCGATATGGCTGTTGAAGCTGGCGGTAATGTTGCCTTTTCAAAAATGGGCGAAATTGTTGAGAAACACGGCGTCAAAATTATTGGTCATGCCAATATGCCTTCACGCCTTGCCGCAGATAGCTCTGCGCTTTATGCGAAGAACCTTTTGAACCTTGTGAACCTGCTTGTTAAAGATGGTGCATTAGCCGTTGATTGGGAAGATGACATCGTTAAGGGCATGAGCATCTGCAAAGATGGCGCATGGCTAAAAGAAGAATTCGGCAGCACAAAGGCCGCCGCAAAGCCCGCTGCAAAAAAAGCAGACGTAAGCAGCACAAAAGCCGCCGCCACAACGAAAAGCACTGCTAAAAAAACTAGCGCTGCCAAAATACCTGCTAAAAAGACGGCCACTAAAAAAGCCCCTGTTAAAAAAGCACAGGTAAAGAAAACAACCAAAAAATCTGACAAATAATTATCAGCCAAGATAAAGAAGGATCAATAAATGTCTGAGACAGTATCAAGCACCATATTAGACCAAGCTTCCGCGTTGGCTGAAAGCGCAAAAACACTCGCTGAACAAGCGAAGCAAATCGCAATAGACGCCACGCAGGCTGCAAGCCAAGGCGGCGGCGATAGCTTTCTAGTAAACGGCCTGACGGTTTTCGTGCTCGCATGTTTTGTTGGCTATTACGTTGTTTGGAAAGTCACCCCTGCACTTCACTCCCCGCTTATGGGCGTAACGAACGCTATTTCATCTGTGATTATTGTCGGTGCTCTCATCGCTGCCGGTCCTGAAAATGGCGGCATATCTAAACTTCTTGGCTTCCTTGCTGTAACGCTTGCCTCTATCAATATTTTTGGCGGCTTTATCGTGACAGACCGTATGCTCAGTATGTTTAAGAAAAAAGACTAAACGTCCCCTTAGACATTCATCAAATGACACAACATAAGAACACGTAAGAATACGTATTAAAGGTAATAATTAAAATGAACACTTTACCCGCATTATCATATTTAATTTCATCCATATGCTTCATTATGGCGCTGCGCGGGCTATCTAGCCCTGTCACGGCAAAAGGCGGCCTTAATTTCGGTATCGCCGGCATGGCGCTTGCCATTGTAACAACATTATTTATGAAAGACGTTAGCTCTTACGGCGTAATCTTACTTGGCCTGTTTATCGGTGGTGGTATTGGCGCGACTATCGCCAAAAAAATTGAAATGACAAGCTTACCGCAGCTTGTTGCTGCTTTTCATTCGCTCGTTGGCCTCGCCGCCGTATTTGTTGCTATGGCGGCTTTTTTAAGCCCCGAAGCTTACCATATCGGCACCCCCGGTGACATTCGCATTGCCAGCTTGATTGAAATGACTTTAGGCGTTGCTATTGGCGCAGTGACCTTTACAGGCTCCATCATTGCGTGGGGCAAACTCCAAGGCACAATCTCAGGTAAGCCCGTTACATTTACTGGACAGCACAAGTTAAACGCACTTCTGGGCTTCACTCTCTTCGTCTTACTCGTCGTCTTGATGGCAACACAAAGCGCAACTGTCTTCTTTCTCATTATCATCATTGCGCTTGCCTTGGGCATCTTGATGATTATTCCTATTGGCGGTGCGGATATGCCCGTTATCGTTTCTATGCTGAACTCTTATTCAGGCTGGGCCGCTGTTGGCATTGGCTTTACGCTGCACAACAACCTGCTTATCGTCACGGGCGCATTGGTTGGCTCATCAGGTGCTATCCTTTCCTACATTATGTGCAAGGGCATGAACCGCTCTTTCATGAATGTGATTTTGGGTGGCTTTGGCGGCGAAGCGGCTGCTGGTACAGGCGCTGACTATTCGGACAAGAATGCAAAGATTGGCTCAGCTGACGATGCAGCATTCCTCATGAAAAACGCGAATACCGTGATTATCGTCCCTGGTTACGGCATGGCCGTGGCGCAGGCCCAGCATGTTTTGCGTGAAATGGCTGACATTTTAAAAGCTGAAGGCGTAAATGTTAAATTTGCCATTCACCCAGTTGCAGGCCGTATGCCTGGCCATATGAACGTGCTGCTTGCCGAAGCAAACGTACCTTATGATGAAGTCTTTGAACTGGAAGATATCAACCGCGAATTCGCACAGGCCGATGTCGCTTACGTTATTGGCGCAAACGACATCACAAATCCAGCGGCTAAAAATGACAGCACATCACCGATTTATGGCATGCCTATACTCGATGTTGAAAACGCCAAAACTGTGCTATTCTCTAAGCGCTCACTTGGCTCTGGTTATGCAGGGATTGAAAACCCACTTTTCTTTGAAGACAACACCTATATGTTACTTGGCGATGCAAAGAAGATGACAGAAGAAATTGTTAAAGCTTTGGAAACCATTTAACGCTATAACTTAACTTAGCGTATAGATCGCTAAGTATTGAAAGACAAAACCATATGCAAAATACGGCCCAAAAGACTGGCCCGACAAGTCACGCTCCTGATATTGAAGCGCGTTTTTTAGAGCCCAAACACTGGCGCTGGCACCAATTCAAAGTCAAAGACAAAACCGTTCGCTACGGCTCTGTCTTTCCCAAAGATTCTATACCTGACGCTGTTATTGTCTGCCTTCCCGGTCTTGGCGAATTTGCTGAAAAATACTACGAGCTTGCACGCGACATGGTCAAACTTAACCTTGCTTTCTGGGTTATTGACTGGCCAATGCAGGGCAAGTCAAGTCGTGGCCTACGCAACAAAAATAAACTCCATAGCACTAATTTTTATGACTGCGTTGAGGCTCTAGACCGCCTATGTATGGATTACATTAAGCCCTCTAGCGTTCACCCTGATAAGGGGCGTATCCCCATGATCATGCTCGGCCATTCTATGGGGGCCAATATTGGCTTGCGCTACCTATTAACTAAGCCTGAGAGCTTTATCTGCGCAAGCTTCACCGCACCATTACTCGGCATTAAAGCATCTCAGTTTTTGCCTGCATGGTTAGAGCGCGGCGTTGCGACAATCTTTTCATGCTTTAGCCAAAACTACGCATGGGGTGGCTCAGATTGGAATGACCAGCACCGCTCAAATGTCGGTAACGATATCCATTCAAGTGATGTTGATCGCGATTCTATCCACCGTGCGTGGTTGATAGCCGACCCAGAACTGAGAACGAGCGCACCAACATTTGGCTGGGTTAAAGCGGCGATTGATTCCTATAACATCATTAACAAAAAAGGCAATTTAGCGCAGCTAGAATTACCGATCCAGTGCTTCATTGCCGGCAATGAGCAATTGGTTAGTAATAGCGCAATACGCCGCGCATTGAAAATGATGCCTAATGCCACAACGCATGAAATTGCTGGCGCACGCCACGAAATATTAATGGAAAGCGATAAGTATCGTGACCAATTCTTAACATTATTTGACAAATTCATTGACGAGGAAGTTAGACAGAACGATAATCGGTTAACACTATTTTAGGCTTCAATACTTATCATCGTATAAATAAGCCTTACAGATTTGCTGCTAATATGGGAGAGCGTTAAATGCTCATAGACAGAAAAAATATTAACGAGTTAAGACTTAGTGACCGCATTCTCTTTGCGCTTGACCTCGCTTTGCATCAAGACGACTTTAAGGTCGCGCAAACACTGTCAAAGGCATTAGAAATGTCCATGACACGTAACACAGGCGGCGGCGCCTTTGTTGAACGCCGTGATTACCCGCCTGAGATTGAGCAAGCGTTAGACCGTATGCTTGAGCTGCAGCACAAAGCGGAAGACTAATCCAAGACAGATAAATAAGATAAAAAAGCACGGTGTTGATATCGTGCTTTTTGCGTTTGTAACATTAGGAAACACTACGTGATTTGTTCTTTACACAAGGTGTCTTTATATTAGCTAATAGAAAAGACTAATAATACTAACGTTATTGAAGAGAATATTATGCGTAAGCTTGAATCGACATTATCACAAAACACAGTTGCAGATCACATTGTCATACAAGGCACTGGGCTGCATTCAGGCGCGGACGCCATCTTACGTATCCACCCCGCAAAAGCTGATAACGGTATTATCTTCATGCGCAGCGATGTTTCTGATCGCAACAACCTTGTTCCAGCATTATGGGACCACGTTGTTGACACAAAATTATGTACCGTTATTGGTAACAAAGACGGCGTGAGCATTGGTACAATTGAACATTTGATGGCCGCGCTTAACGCGATGAACATCACCAATGCAATGATCGAGCTTGACGGCCCTGAAGTGCCCATCATGGATGGCAGCTCCCTGCCCTTTATTACCGCGATCAAAAAAGTCGGTATCAGCGCACAGAATGCACCGCAAAAAGCCATCAAAATCCTTGAAGAGATCACCTTCAAAGAAGACGATAAATTCGTTACGCTTTCACCTTCAGAGTTTGCTGAATTCTCGATCACTATTGATTTTGACCACAAATCCATTGGCAAGCAAAGCTTTGCCATGCGTCTAGATGCAGATAACTTCGCAAAAGACATTAGCGACGCACGCACATTTGGCTTCCTTCATGAGTTCAACCATTTACGCTCCCTTGGCCTATGCCTTGGCGGCACATTAGAAAACGCTGTTGCTCTTGATGGTGACAAAGTGCTTAACCCCGAAGGCCTTCGCCATGATGACGAGTTCGCACGTCATAAATTATTAGACGCTGTTGGCGATATCTACCTTGCAGGCCACCGCATTATTGGCACATACAAAGGCTATAAATCAGGTCACGCTGTAAATAATCAAGCTTTACGCGCCTTATATGCAAACCCTGACAAATGGGCGCTTGTTGATATGAAAAACACAGCTTTCAACATTAAAGAAGTCGCGGCCTAGTATGATTTAGGTGTTTTTTAGACGCTTGTAAAAAAGCTATACACATACAGCTAAAATTTAAAACTAGACTTTTTCATTAAAGACAGTTACTTTATTATCAACTTCGCATATACATATTAATAAAGTGACTGGATTAATTTCATGGTGAGCTTGGCTTTACTTAAGGGTGCAAATACACAATGCGCCCCAGAGAATTTTGTTGAATCGTTCAAAAGCAACTACGCTTTTGTCGCTCGTAATGCACAGCATATCGAGATTAATTACGATATTCTAGAATCATACGCAACCAACCTCCCCGCACTTGCGCTTAAAGATATCCTCGACACAGATCATCACTTTATATCAGGCCAGCCAGAAGCCGACCTTTCTTATATTATATCGCTCGATTCAATGAATTTTGGTAGCGGGTTTCAGGAACAAATCAAGGCTGAAGGCTATGAGCAGCCAGAAGGTTTCTATTTTAAAGTGGCTAGCGTTCTAAAAGCTCACTATGAACAAAACGGCGCGCTAGCCGCCAATGACCTTGCCAATATGACAGCCTTAGATGTTGCAAACTTACTTGGCTTGCCAGAATTATCATCCAATCCATATAGCTTCCGCCTCGCATCCAAATATAGCAGCTCCGTCCAAGAGGTCGGCACCTATGTGAACGCGCATCATAACGGGTCTTTTTCAGAAATGATTTACGCCTGCCAAGGCCGCTCTGAGAACTTTATACATATGCTGACCCGCCTTGCGAGCTATAATGACAGCAGCTCCTATCGTGGGCAGCGCGTGCCGTTTTACAAACGCGCGATTAGCTGCGCCGCGGACCTGCAAGACCTATACGTTTCGCAGGGCAAAACTCTATTTACCGACATTGACATCCTTCCCTGCCTGGCTGATTGCGACATTCCGCATGTTTTACGCCTTGATAATATCCTTAAATACGATGGAGAGCTGTGCGAGGTTATCGACACTCAGTCCCTCATCGAATCAGGCAGCGCTTATGAAGTTGAACTGCGCGCCTGCGCCGTTCATGCCGTGGAAATCATGGCAGCAAAATCAGGCCGCAGCGCAATAGAGATTGATCGTATTCTATGGCATCGCGCTCAAGAAGATGCCTATAAGGCAAGAGCGCCACATCGCTGCGAGACCAAGTTCTATTGAACCCACTCGCCAACGCATAGCCCCGAGCATTACAATTACGCTTATCCCTTATTTTTCTGAGGATGGGCGCATTATATCACCTAAACCACTTTGCTAAATGCCTGCGAATTTACTAAGGTAAAACAAGTAAGTTTATTTTAGTACAATTAGGTTCTCTCGCATGAAGATTTATAAATTAGCACTATACGGCTTAATGCTTAGCGCACTCACGCTTGGCGGCTGTTCAACATTTAAAAAAGATGATGAAAGCAAAGCGCAGGCCGCAGAAAAAGCTGGCGAAGAAGCAACGCCGATTGAACTGTATAATGCTGGCCTAAAAGCAATGAAAGAAGGCCGCTACCGCGCAGCTATCACAAACTTTGAAGACGTTGAGCGTAAGTTCCCTTACTCAGAATACGCCACAGATTCCCAGCTCCTTGCCGGTAAAGCCGCGCATGAGGGACGTTTCTTTGATGATGCCATTATCGCACTGGACCGCTTTATTGAACTGCATCCAGGCAATGATCAGATCGACTACGCCTATTACTTACAGGCGCTATGTTATTACGAGCAAATATCTGATGTCAGCCGTGACCAGCAAATGACGCAGGACACACTCAAAGCGCTCGACACACTCATTAAACGTTTCCCGAACAGTCAATATACGCGTGATGCACAGCTTAAACGTGACCTGACACTTGACCACTTGGCGGGCAAGGAAATGGAAATTGGCCGTTATTATTTAACGCGCGGACACACCAACGCATCTATCAACAGATTCTTAAATGTTGTTCGTAATTACCAGACAACCACACATGTACCAGAAGCTCTTCATAGGTTAGTCGAGGCTTACCTCTCACTCGGCATCGAAGACGAAGCGTTGCGCATCGCCTCTATCCTTGCTTATAACTATCCGGGAGATAAATGGTACGAGAAAACATATAAAATCCTGAACCCAGAATTACGCGATGAGCTGAACAGCGAGCGTTCATGGCTTGACCGCACGGTTGATGCCATTTTGGCCCCTGAATAAGACTTTAAAAGTAACAACGTAAACAAGCATAGCAAAAGCATGTTAAAGGCGCTTCATATTGAAAATATCGTCCTCATTGAAAAGCTTTCTATCAGCTTTCAATCAGGGCTATGTGCGCTTACAGGGGAAACTGGCGCCGGCAAATCCATATTGCTGGATTCGCTGGGCCTCGCCCTTGGTAACCGCGCCGATTTAGGGCTTATTCGTAAAGGTGCAGATAAAGGCCAGGTAATTGCAGAGTTTGCATTACCAAAATCCCACGAAGTCTGGGCGCTGCTTGATGATTTAGACTTAGAACACGGCCATGAACTCACTATACGCCGCAGCCTTAATAAAGATGGTCGCTCAAAAATATTTATCAATGATCTTGCCGTTAGCCTCAATGCCCTAAAGCAAATTGGCCCGCTTCTCGCCGAAATACATGGTCAGTTTGATACACACGGCCTGTTTGACCCCGCCACACATATTGATTACCTCGATAGCTACGCAGAGCTACACAAGCAACGTAAAGCCGTTGAAGGCGCTTATAAAGACTGGAAGAAAACAAAGAAGGCGCTTGATCAGCAAAAGGCTGCATTAGCGCAGGCACAAGAAGAAGAGGAATACCTCACCGACTGCCGTGAAGAGCTTGAAAAACTTGCGCCCGAACAAGGAGAAGAAGCCGAGCTAACCGCCAAAAGAAATCACCTTAAAAACAACGCCACTATGATTGATTATGCAAGCTCAGCACAGCAAGAATTAAACGGCGACAAGGGCGTTGAAGGCGGCCTACGCCAAGCCATGCGCGCCCTAGAACGCCTCGGCGAAAAAGACGACAGCAAAACCCCCGCTTTGCTTGAACGTCTTGATAATGCCTATGCATTAATCGAGGATGTAAACCATGAGATAAACGATATATTGCATGATCTGTATGAGCCCGAATTATCGGTCGAGGCCGTCGATGATCGCTTCTTTGCGCTAAAGGCTGCCGCTCGAAAACATCAATGTATGATTGATGATTTACCCGAACTGCTTGAAAAGATAACAGTACAACTTGAATCAATACATCAGCAAGGCGACATGCTTTCAGAGCTAGAAAGCAAACTAATACGGTCCGAAGCGTTTTACCTTGATAAGTCAGGTAAGCTAAGCGCTCAACGCAAAAAGAGAGCCTCTCAAATGTCTAAAGACATTGGGCTTGAACTTACCCCGTTAAAATTAGGCCGCGCCAAATTTATTGTCCATTTTGCACCAACAGACACATGGGCGCCGCACGGCGTTGACGACGTTAGCTTTCTCGTCTCAACTAATCCTGGCACCGATGCTGGTGCGTTAAACAAGGTTGCATCTGGCGGTGAACTTGCGCGAATGATGCTCGCCATAAAAGTTATTTTGGCTAAAACAAGCCCCGTTGAAACCTTGATATTTGACGAAGTCGATACCGGCATTGGCGGCGCAACCGCAGACGCGGTTGGTGAACGTTTAGCGCGGGTGAGTGAAGATAAACAAGTGCTTGTTGTGACTCACGCGCCGCAAGTTGCCGCATGTGCAAGTACGCATTTACATGTGCAAAAATTCATCACGGCTGACAACATCACCCACACATCAATTACGCCGCTTGGCAGCACTGAGCGCCTAGAAGAAATTGCCCGCATGCTGTCAGGGGCAGAGATTACATCTGAAGCACGCGCCGCCGCCAACAAGCTACTCGACAGTCACGCGGCGTAGCATCAGTTACATTTTAAGGACAGATAATGAATAACGCCCCGATTGATATGTTAAGCGGCTTTAATGAAGCGCAGCAGCGCCACAAGACGCTGAGCGCAGAAATACGCAAGCATGATGATGCATATCACAATCAAGATGCCCCGATAATTAGTGACGGGGACTATGACGCACTCCGCGCTGAGCTACTAACGCTTGAAGAAAATTTCCCTGAACTCGCCACCAAAGATAGCCCCTCACAAAATGTTGGTGCTGCGCCGAAATCTGGCTTTCAAAAAGTCAAACACGCCTTACCAATGCTCTCACTCGGTAACGCCTTTAACGATGATGATATTGAAGAATTTTTTAAGCGCATTAGACGCTTCCTCTCCCTTGGCAGTGACGAAACGTTAGAGCTTGCCGCCGAGCCTAAAATTGACGGACTTTCTTGTTCGCTGCGCTATGCGCAAGGCAAGCTTATTCAAGCGGCAACGCGCGGCGATGGCGAAACGGGCGAAGATATTACCGCCAATGTGCGCACTATTATTGATGTACCGCATGAAATCAGCGCGCCCTGCCCTGATGTATTTGAAGTGCGCGGCGAAATTTACATTAACAAAGATGACTTTATGGCGCTAAACAAAGCGCAGGAAGAAAACGGCGATAAAGTTTTCGCCAACCCGCGCAACGCAGCAGCAGGCAGCGTACGACAGCTTGACAGCACGATTACAGCCAAGCGGTCATTACGATTTTATGCTTATGCGCTAGGCGAAACATCAACGCCGATTGCTGACACGCAAGACGGCATCCGTCATTATTTAATCGATAAAGGTTTTCAGCTCCCTGAGCCTTACGCCGTTTTAACCGACGCTGCGGGCGTTATTGCGCATTATAACCGCCTAATCGCAGAGCGCGCGGCGCTGAACTATGACATTGACGGCATTGTTTATAAGGTCAACAGGCTTGATTGGCAGCAGCGCCTTGGCTTTGTCGCACGCGCGCCACGCTGGGCCATTGCGCATAAATTTCCCGCTGAGCAGGCCATCACTATTATAGAGGCTATTGATATACAAGTCGGTCGCACAGGCAGCCTTACCCCAGTGGCCCGATTAAAGCCGATTAGCGTCGGCGGCGTGGTAGTATCAAATGCAACCCTGCACAATGAAGACGAAATTGCCCGTAAAGACGTGCGGATTGGCGACCATGTGGTTATTCAGCGCGCAGGCGACGTCATTCCGCAGGTTGTCAAAGCCATGCATGATAAACGCAGCGCAGATTCGCAAAGCTACGTTTTCCCAACAAGCTGTCCAATTTGCGGCGCACATGCGGCGCGCGAAGACGGCACAGTTGCACGGCGCTGCACAGGCGGCCTAACTTGCAAAGCACAAGTGACAGAGCGGCTAAAGCATTTCGTCAGCAAAAATGGTTATGATATTGACGGATTTGGCGAAAAAATCGTGCAGCAATTCCTTGAAGATGAGCTTATCAAAGACCCTGCCGATATTTTCACGCTCGAAGCGCAAGATAAAAACAGCCTAACGCCGCTGCGCAACCGCGAAGGATGGGGATCAACATCCGCAAAGAAATTATTTGATGCGATTAACGCCAAGCGTAAAATTGCACTGCCGCGCTTTATCTACGCGCTTGGCATTCGTCAAGTTGGGCAGGCGACGGCCAAAATGCTTGCCGCAAATTACGGCAGCTACGGCGCATGGGGCGTAGCAATGCGAGAAGCCGCAGATCCGCAAAGCGCCGCCTATGAAACGCTGATTAATATTGATGGCATCGGCGCGTTAATGGCAGAAGATCTCATCGAATTTTTCAAAGAGGAGCACAACCGCGCCTTTCTTGATAAGTTAACTACGCATATAACGCCGCTTGATTACGATGCCCCGCAAGTAACCGAGAGCCCGATCACAGGCAAAATCTTAGTATTCACCGGCACATTAGAAAAAACATCCCGCGCCGAAGCCAAAGCCAAAGCCGAATCCCTCGGCGCAAAGGTCGCAGGCTCCGTATCAAAGAAAACCGATTATTTAATCGCCGGCGCAGATGCAGGATCAAAGCTCAAGAAAGCGAAAGAAGCTGGCGTGAGCGTGTTGAGTGAGGATGAGTGGCTGGCGTTAATATCTTGAAACACGTGATAACTTCACCTTGAATTAGAATGCAAAAAAAAACGCCCCATAATAAGGGGCGTTTATATTTATTCTGCTAAACCTTAAACTATTGGTTTTGGATAAAAGTCCTGCTTTGGCTTTCTGACCACACATGGCTCAACATGCACTTTACCGCACTCAACGACCCCGTCCAAAACCTTGTCCAGCTCACGCTTAACGGAGCTGTCGCCCCAAACCCCATCAATTTTACTATAACGCAACCCTGTAATATGAGGCATTATACCATCTAATAATTCCTTGAGTGTATCAACATCACCAGAATAACTATCACCATCTGTTATATGGTGAATAAATAGCTGCGTATCGGTGGATTTATACTTTTCAACAACGTCACGCACCTTCTCATATGCAGGTGATAGAAGGCTACCGCCCGGAGCACATGGCGTGAGAAAATCTTCACCGCTCACCCAGTCCGCCTTAGTTGTATGCTGCAAAAATAATTGCTCTGCACCCTCAGGAAACGAAGACTTAAATTCTTTTTGGTTCGCATTAAAGGCCTCTTCTACACAACTCGGAACACTTCCATACTGCATAGAGCCCGACATATCGACAATGTTAATAAGTAGTGTCTTAGGACCATCCACCGCGTCTTTTTGATCTCCTTTTACAGCAGCCGTGTCAATCGCCGCGATCGCCATTGCGGCCATAGACGCACCCTGCACATCTTTACGGCCAGCCGCATATTCAAAATTTTCTTTTAATTTTTCTCTAATATCATCATAGTCATTCATTTTTTTTAACATCCCTGAAGTTTTTTATATTTTCTATAGCCGCCACTATAATTGCCATAAAATAAATGTCAATAGAGTTATGGCATAAAAAAAAGCGGCCATTACAGCCGCTTTTTGTTTGAACTCTAGTTTTTTTTAGTTAGCTTGTCGGCGTAGGAATGCCGGAATATCAAGCTCATCTTCTGGGTTTTTGGTTGCCGCTGGCGCAGAAGGAGCATCAATGTTTAACTGCCCTTGCTTTGCTGGCCCTTGTGACGCAGATGTTTCGTTCAAGTTTACTAGCTCAGCTTCGTCATCACGAAGAACGCCCGTGATTCTTTCAAATAAAGATGGTGAACGTTTCTTCATTGTCGATGCCTGCTTATGCGCAGCCGGTACTGGTGGGCGCAATGTAAAACTGGAACCTGTAGAAGTGTTGTTCATTTGCTCTTCTTGAACGTGCTGCGAGTGAGCATCATCTAACTGTGGGCTAAACGATGTTGACGCTTGCTCAACCTGTTGAGACGTTGCGATTTCGGGCTGCTCAGCCATGCTTGCCGTCTGATACTGATACTCAGGCAAGTCTTCTTTATTGACCTGCATTGGCATTGGCGGGATAAACGTGCTGCCCATACGCTCAGCGCGCGGTACAGAATTATTTCCACCAAGAGCCGCTGCGACAGAAGGCGCATCTGAAGCCTGCATAACTGACGCTGTTTGGTCAAACACATCGCCCTGTCTTGATGCCGTTACAGCAGCAGGGTTATATGTAGGACGAGACGCAGGCGCCGCTACATAACCAGACATTGGTTGCTGCTGCATTTGAGCTTGTGTTTGCGCTTGAATAGTTGTCTGCGACATGCTGTGCTGCGCGCGTGCAGGCTCAGATGTTACAGTCTCATCTTTTTTTTCCTCTGACGACATTGTCACTGGCTGCGCGCGGTTTGCACCGATAAGACCTTTACCGCCGCCAATAATACGTGATGTTTGCACACCATCAATACCAGTTGCGACTACAGAAACACGCATTTTACCTTCAAGGCTGTCATCAAAGGTAGAACCGAAGATGATATTTGCATTGGAATCGACTTCTTCGCGAATACGATTACACGCTTCGTCTGCTTCGAATAACGTCATGTCAGAGCCGCCAGTTACGTTAATAATAACGCCGCGTGCACCTTTCATTGATATATCATCAAGCAGAGGATTGTTAATCGCCGCTTCAGCAGCTTCTGTTGCACGACGCTCGCCTTCAGACTCGCCTGTACCCATCATGGCTTTACCCATTTCGTGCATCACGCTTCTGATGTCTGCGAAATCAAGGTTAATCAAACCAGGACGCACCATTAAATCTGTTACGCCGCGTACGCCTGATTGCAATACGCCATCAGCCATTTTAAACGCTTCTGCAAATGTTGTTTTTTCATTCGCAATACGGAATAGGTTTTGGTTTGGAATAACAATCAATGTATCGACATATTCCTGCATTTCTTCAATGCCCTCTTCCGCCATTCTCATGCGTAGAGTGCCTTCAAAATGGAATGGCTTAGTCACCACACCGACAGTCAGAATACCTTGGTCACGGGCTGCTTTCGCAATAACAGGCGCTGCGCCTGTACCTGTGCCGCCGCCCATACCAGCCGTAACGAAAACCATGTTCGCGCCGTCAATATACTGCAAGACATCTTCGAGAGATTCTTCAGCTGCTGCTTTACCCACGGATGGGTTTGCACCAGCGCCAAGTCCGCCCGTCACTGTACGTCCAAGCTGAACGACATGTTCGGCAGCTGAGCCAGCCAAAGCCTGCGAATCTGTATTACAAACTAAGAAATCAACACCATCTAGTTCTGATGTGATCATGTTGTTGACAGCATTACCGCCCGCACCACCGACACCGACAACTTTAATTCTTGGCGTTAGTTCAGTTTGTTTTTGGTCTTGAATTCTTACATTGATCATGCGGGTATCCTCCGTAGCACGACTGAAACTTATACACAGTGTCTTTTGCTTTATGCACAAGCTTATCCACAAGGTGGCACTTCGCACATAACGTAAAACATTCTAATTTTTATACCTAATAAAGAACAAGAGAACCCCTGTACTCACTCGGCGCGATTCGTGAATCACATTTATATGTTACCCTCTGGGAATCATGCGAAGCAAGGGTTTGTGAAGTTTGTTCTGTGGATAAGTGGATAACGTTACCCACATACTGCACTTTTATTTTGTAAATTGATTTTTACGGACAGAAATGGGCATCAACACAGCGAAGGGCTACCAGTTTTCTTGTAGCCAGACTTTGGTTTTCTGCCAAAGCGAGCGCGTATCACCACACTCCATAATCTCCGCCGGCATCTCATTTGAGTGCCTTCCCAAATAAGTAAATAGCCCCGCAACAGTTGCAAATGCGGGGGAGTTCATCTCTTTAGGTAGCGCGGATACACCAATAGGTTTCCCTAAACGAACCTGTTTATCGAGGACATAATGCGCCAAATCACGACAGCCCGCCATTTGCGAAGCGCCACCGACCAAAACAACGCGCCGACCAATCGCTTCCGTGACCCCGTTATCCATCAGCTTTGCGCGCAGCTGTTCAAATATTTCTTCCATACGCGGCTGAATAATACCAACCAAAACAGAGCGCGGAATATGATGCGGGTGAGCTTCATTATTATCACCGATCTGCATCACTTCAATCATGTCATGAGTATCTGATGATGTAGACATTGCATTGCCATAGAGGTTTTTTAAACGCTCCGCCTCAGCAAAGCTTGTGGTCAGGCCCTGTGCGATATCATTCGTCACATGCGCGCCGCCAAGGGGAACATAATCCGTCAGCAACATACGCCCCGCTTGAAACACACTAAAGCTTGTAACGCCCGCGCCTATATCAATCACAATGCAGCCCAAATCTTTTTCATCATCAACTAGGCAAGCAAGGCCACTTGCATAAGAATCAACGCAGAGCGCTGAAATATCTAGATGCGAGCGCTTAATTGCCGCTGCCAAGTTACGCACCCCTGAGGTATTACCCATGACAATGTGGATGTTCATGTTCAGCTCATCCCCTGACATGCCGACAGGGTCACTAATACCGCCCTGTCCATCAAGCCAGTAAGCCGCAGGTATCGTATGAATCAGTTCAGCGTCCTGCGTTTCTAGGATCTGATGCTGCGCTTTGACGAGGCCGCGATCAATATCCTTTTTCGTGATGTTATCACCGCGCACATCGACAGTGGCTTCAATAAATGATGAATGCGCATGACACGCAGATACGCTGACAACGACATCACGCAGCGGATACCCTTTAAGTTTTTCCGCTGCCATGTTTTCAGCCATATGCACAGCTTCACGTATCGCATTTTCTGCCGACGTCAAATTTGTTATTGCGCCATTTTTAACGCCTTCTGAGGAGCGAAAACCATGGCCCATAATTTCAATATGACCAAACTCGTCCTGCACCTGCCCCAAAAGGCAGACAACCTTGCTTGAGCCAACATCTACAGCGGCGACAGCAGAGCCCTTCGTTAAAAATGTTTTTTGTTGCATGTTAAGTGTTACGCGTCTGTTAAAGGCCGAGGCCTTGTTAATATTAAATACCTATATGGGGGCGCCTGAGCCAGAAATGTAGTCATAGCTTTTATTCGCCGCCCCTGGATACGCCTTTATAATCAAGCGGTCTGACTGACGAATGTCTATGTTTTTAATTTTCTTATCCAGAACTTCGTCTTTTTCTTGCGCCCGAACCAAGCGCTGCAAAGCAAGCGCTACGTTGTCTTCTGGCAAGTTCACAATTATTTTATTGTTTAATTTCAAATCCCAACGGCGTTTACCCACGAAAACCGCTTGGTCTAAGCGTTCGTATACTTTAGGCACCGCAGTCACGATTTTTAAAAAAGCACCAATATTTTCGGGGGCGTTCTCGCCGTGTATGATCAGCAACGATTCAAAACGTTCTAAATTCTGCGTGGTGATTCTATACCCCGCATCATCGACAACAACAAGCCGCCCCTCATTCATCCACAGCGCCGCAGGTTGACGCTCTTGCAGGGTAATGTGCAGGCTGTCTGGAAATACGCGCTTCACGCTCACATTCTTGACCCATGAAATACCGCTTAATGCTTCGTGAATTTGGTGCGGCTTTACTTTGAATAACGGCATATTTTTTTCGGCATTTATCAGCGCCATCAACAAATCAGGGTCAGCATATTCACGCCCCTCAACAAATATGTTTTGTAAACGAAACCCTGCCTTGGCCGAGGCCTCAACAAAAGCGCCCTCGGCAACATTCTGCGTTTTACCTATGCCACCGCTCAGCGCGAACCACGCACCGGCACAAAGAACAATCATTAAAGCAAAGAAACGCAGGCCTATACGCTGAAAGCGTGCAGCAATAATCTTTAGCCTGCTTTTTGATCCACGGCTTTTGAGGCGGGCTTGTCGTGTTTTTGTTTGTCGTAACATAAAGCGTCTTCAATTAGATGTGAACAAAGCTCCGCGAATGTGGAGCCATTGGCAATGACCTGAGAAGGGCCAATAGATTCAGCTGTTAGACCAGGCTGAGTATTGATCTCTAGCAAGTATAACCCATCTATGCCCTGCTTGTCATTAAATCTAAAGTCGCATCTGGCAATGCCGCGACAACCTAGCTTATTATACAGCGCTTCGGACTGCGCCATTGCTGCCTTATAAACGCCATCAGCAACCTGTGCAGGGAACTCATAAACAGTATCTTGGTCAACATATTTGGCCTGATAATCAAAGAAATCCTGCTGTGCGATAATCCGCGTTACACCTTGCGCCTTGCCATCCAAAACCGCAACGGTTAATTCTTGCCCCGGAATATAAGCCTCAATCATCACATCGTTTTCAAAAGGCCATTCTTTTTGAATCGCCGGCAAAAGATTCGCGCCATCGCTGCCGATCAAATAAATACCAACGCTAGAACCTTCATCTTTTGGCTTAATCACATATGGCGGTTTAATCACATTTTGGGTCGTAATCTCGTCCTTGCTGACCAATACTTCATCGGCGACATTAATGCCGATAGCCTTCGCAATTGTTTTTGTCAGGGGTTTATCCATAGCCACGGCAGATGCCTTTACCCCTGAATGGGTATAAGGCAGTTTCAGCATATCAAGTACAGCCTGTATCGTGCCGTCTTCGCCGCCTTTACCGTATAAATTATTAAACACAACATCAGGGGCAATGTTTTCAAGCTCTACCGTCAACTTAGAAAGGTTATCTGTAACATCAATAAGGTGGACATCGTAACCAGCCTCAATAAGCGCCTGTTCAACGGCCTTACCTTTGGTTAGCGACACCATGCGCTCAACAGACCAGCCACCGAGTAATAAAGCCACTTTTATTTGCGCGTTTTTTGCATTATCCATCATCATCCATCCCGTAATTAACTGAGATTAATTATAAGCAGATGGCGCAGATACGCAAAGCAACACTGCTTAATCGATCCAGTTATCCAGAGGAGCCTGCCCCTCACCATAGCGCCCGATGCGGCGGATTTCCCAGCGTAGGGTAATGCCCAATTTTTCAAACACACGGCGGCGCATTTCTTCGCCGAGACATTCTAGGTCAAAGGCACTTGCATCGCCTGCGTTAATCATAAAATTACAATGTTTCTCTGACATTTGCGCGCCGCCAATGGCAAATCCGCGCCCGTCAACGGCGTCTATCAAGCGCCACGCGCCCCATGAAGGATCAAGCCCTGCGGCCTGCAGATCAGCGGCGCTCGGGTTCGCAAATGTAGAGCCTCCCGTTTTTTCTTTAATCGGCTGCGACGCCTCACGCCTGGTGCGAATATTCGCGATTTCGGCTTTAATAATTTCAGGGTCACCTGCAGTGGCGTTAAAAACAGCTTCGACAAAAATCAGCTGTTTATCAGGCGCAGAATGGCGGTATGTATAGCGCATATCATCAACGGATAATTCATGCATATTCCCATCTCGGTCAATGCCGCGCAGACATTCAAGGCAATCCACAACTTCACGACCATATGCGCCCGCATTCATTTTTAATGCGCCGCCAATAGTGCCGGGTATACCGCTTAAAAATGACAATCCAGAGAGGCCTAATTGCGCCGCTTTCTGCGCGACATTCATATCTAAGGCCAATGCCCCGCAGCGTAGTTTATCTGCGCCCTCACGTTCAACATAATTAAACTCACGATTTAACTTTACGGTCACGCCTGAAACGCCGCCGTCACGGATGATTGTGTTTGATGCCACGCCAAAAATATGTAAAGGTAAGTCAGAGGGATAAGTTTTTAGGAAACGCTGTAAATCTGCGCTATCTTCTGGGCAGACCATCACATCAGCGCTGCCGCCTGTTTTAAACCAGCCCTTCGCTCCGAGCGCAGCATCAAAACGGTAGCTGCCTTTAATTTCTGGCAGATCGCAAGATTCAAGTGGCGCGTTTATTGGCGGATTCATGCGACATTCTTTCCAGATTTTTTGTGCAGTTTTTCTAATTCTGCGGGCAGTGCGTTTGCCCATTTTGTGATGCTACCCGCACCAAGGCAGACCACTAAATCATTTGGCTGCGCATGCTCATGCACCATTGCAGCAAGGACGTCCTCATTATCAAGAATATGCACGCCGCGATGCCCGTGGGCGATCAGCCCTTCAGCAAAGTGCTCTTTGTCAATACCGTCAATCGGCTGCTCACCCGCTGCGTGGACATCGGCGACGAAGACCATATCCGCGTCATGAAAACATTTACAAAACGCATCAAACAAATCATTTAAGCGTGAATATCTGTGTGGCTGCACCACCGCAATAATGCGGCCTTGGTTTTCCTGCACAACCTGACGCGCCGCTTTTAAGACGGCCGTGATCTCCACTGGGTGGTGACCATAATCATCAATAATGCTGATGCCGTTCACTTCGCCCACCTTGGTGAAGCGGCGCTTCACGCCGGCAAAGCGCGCTAAGGCTTGGCGCATATCTTCGGGCGCGAGGCCAAGTTCATAACCGATGGTGAGCGCCGCGAGCGCATTTTGTAAATTATGACGCCCCGGCATAGGAAGGAAGACATTTTCAATGACAGTGTCTTCATCTTGGTCAGTCAACCAGCCTGCGAAAGTGACGCTACAATAGCTGCCTTCGGCCTTGGCGAGAATATTATCGGCGCGGATATCAGCCTGCGGATTAAAGCCGTAAGTCAAAATACGGCGGTCAGTCGTTGCCGCGATTAAAGACTGCACTTCTGGGTGATCAAGGCACAACACGGCAAAGCCATAAAAAGGAATATTTTCGACAAAGCACGAGAACGCTTTGCGCATATTCTCAAAAGCGCCGTAATGTTCCATATGTTCAGGGTCTATATTTGTAACAACCGCAACCCGCGCAGGAAGGCGCGTGAAAGAGCCGTCACTTTCATCAGCCTCAACCACCATCCAGTCACCCTGCCCCATGCGGGTATTTGTCCCGTATGAATTGACGATGCCGCCATTGATAACGGTCGGGTCTAGGCCACATTCTTCTAACAAAGTGCCGACTAATGATGTTGTCGTGGTTTTGCCATGCGTACCGCCAATAGCGATGGATGATTTGAAGCGCATCAGTTCCGCCAGCATATCAGCGCGGCGCACTACAGGGACTTTTTGCGCACGAGCTTCGATAAGTTCGGGGTTATCATTCGGCACGGCCGATGAAATAATCACGGCGGCAGGGCGCAGGCCATCTGTATAAATATGCGGTGCGTCATGGCCAATATTGACGGTAATATTTTTGGCCTGTAAGCGCTCCACATTTGGGCTTAATGCCATGTCTGACCCTTGGACGCTATAGCCCATTGAATGCAGCACTTCTGCAATGCCCGACATACCAATGCCGCCAATGCCTATGAAATGTAAAACTCCAATAGTGCCGATACTATCAAGACGCATAAACGCTTACCTTTTCTTATATGTTAAGAAACAAGGTATAAACGAGGCTGATTAGAAAATAAAGCCTTTAATGCCGTGGCCTAAGGAGTGATGTGAAGAACTATTCCCAGCCACGCGCCAATGCCACAACCAAATTACCAAGGCGGCGCCCAGCATCCGGTTTCGCGCAGCCTTGCGCTGCCTCTGCTGCTTTGAACAAAACTTGAGGGGTCTGCAAAAATGTTTCGAGGCGTGCGCTTAAAGCATCCGCGGTAAATCCGCTTTCAACCATCACCCATGCACCGCCTTTTTTGGCGACAGCTTCTGCATTAATTTTCTGCTGGTCATCAGCATGATGAGGATAAGGCACATAAATCGCGGGGCGCCCTGCCGTAGACACCTCTGACACTGTACTCGCGCCCGCGCGAGCAATCACTAAATGCGCTTTTTGAAGTTGCGCCGGTACATTATTAAAGAACACATCAATTTCCGCGGATATGCCTGCATCTTTATACTTCGCCATTAAATGCTGCTTATCCTCTTCGCGGCACTGCTGCACCACATTGATCCGGTTGCGGTAAACATCAGGTAATTGCGCTAATGCCGCAGGGACAACTTTAGACAAAACCGTCGCGCCGAGCGACCCCCCCATCACGAATATATTAAATGCGCCATCTGTTTGCACATCAGGGTATGGCTCAGTAAACAAATCCGCCACGCCTTTACGCACGGGGTTCCCCGTAACAACGGCACGGATTTTATCTTCACTATCTAAGCCGATAGAATCCTCATGTGAAAGTGCTATGCGCTCCGCGCGGGCTGATAAAAGCACATTGGCTTTACCCAAAATCGCGTTTTGTTCATGGATAATCGTCGGGATTTTCATGCGTTGCGCCGCATAAACTGCAGGTACAGATGGATAGCCACCAAAGCCAATAACAATTTCTGGTTTTAACTTCGTCAACAAAGCTTTTGCCTGCATATAACCAAGCCCCATAGACACGCAGCCTTTAAGCTTGCCTGCTACCCCGCCAGACCATGCGCTTGATTTTAAAACATGAACATCAACACCAACGAAGGAATCTTTATACTTCAGCGCGCGTAAATCTGTCGCCAACGCGACTTCAAAGCCGCGAGACTTTAAATCTTCCGCCAAAGCGGCTGCAGGAAAAATGTGACCGCCAGTACCACCAGCACTTAATAAAATCATACGCTAAACACCTTTACGTCTGGCTGTCAGGCCTTTTTTTGCTATGGAGTGTTTGGGCTCTTTACGCGTTAACGCCAGCACAATACCCATAGAGAGAGAAATTGCCAATAATGATGAACCGCCATAACTAAGAAGCGGTAAGGTCATGCCTTTAGCTGGCAAAACGCCCAAAGCTGACCCCATATGTATCATAGCTTGCAATGCGAACATTGCCAATATGCCGCTGACACATAAAATGGAAAACAAATTTTCGCATTCTTGTAAATTTTTCAGCGCACGCATAATCACAAATAAATATAAACCAATCACAACAAAAATAAAGAATAGGCCAAATTCCTCCGCACCGACTGAGAATATAAAATCAGCATGACTATCGGGTATGTCCATTTTTACAGTGCCCTGACCAGGCCCCTTACCTAATATGCCGCCACTACGAAATGCTTCAATCGATTTCTCAACCTGAAAATTATCGCCGCTATCGGGGAATAAAAAGCGGTTAATTCGACTTTTGACATGCGGAAAAAAACTGTAAGCGCCAAGCACCATGACGCCGCCAACAGGCAGCAGTGCCAACACGTAACGCATAGAAAGCCCCGCCACAACAACCATCGCGGCGAGCATCACACTCAGAACAAAGCTCATCCCAAAATCAGGCTGAATAAGAAACAAAAACAGCACCAAGCCATATAGTATACCAACATATTGCGGCCCTTTGAAATTGGTGTCTTCTTTCCAGCGTGCCAACAGCCATGCCGCCATGACAGCAAAGGCAGGCTTTGCAAACTCGCTGGGCTGTAAAGAAAAGCCGGGTAGTGGAATCCAGCGCTGCGCGCCTTTAATTTCAGGGCCAATAAACGGCACCAAAATTAACGCGATAATCGTGCCAATAAAACATAAGCTACCTAAACGCCAAATCATGCGCGGTGAACAAAGCGACGCCAACAACATTACCGTCACCGACGGCACCAAAAAAATAAGATGCTTCAAGATAAAATGCATGTCAGGTAAATTAATCCGCAGCGCCACGGCTGAACCTGCCGCCGTAACCAGTACAATGCCAACGACCATTAATGCAAGAACGCCGAGAAGCAAACCATGATCAACCGTCCACCACCACCGGCCAATAAGGGACTGGTCTGTTCTTTCAGGAAGCAAACTCATTTACAGATTGTCCTCCAACTTTAGGACAAGTTCTTCAAAATGGTCTCCGCGCTGTTCGAATGATTTATATTGGTCAAATGACGCACAGGCTGGCGAGAATAAAACAGCGCCCGCACCGCCCGGTGCGCCGCGGCGTTGCTGCGCCATTTGATGCGCCTGCGCAACGGCAATATCAACCGTATGCGAGACTTCAAATTCTACATTGTTACGAGTCATCCAATCAGAGAAGCTCTCCGCAGATTCGCCAATTAAAAAAGCATGACGAATCCGGTCACTGTGCTGTTCAAGCCCTTCTAGTCCGCCATCTTTCGGCTGCCCGCCGACAATCCAATATATATTGCGCAGACTAACCAAAGCACGCTCTGAAGCTTGCGCATTGGTGGCTTTACTATCATTAACGTAAGGAACGCCGTTAACATTGCGCACTAAATACTGCCTATGGCGTAAACCTTCAAATTTATTGTACGATTTTTCAAACTCTTTCGCCGATAAGTCAAAGCCATAATGTAACGCCGCATAGGCCGCCGCCGCATTTTGATAGTTATGCACTCCGCCCATACGTTTATTTTTATTGAGGTCTATTTCAATTTCAGCGCGAACATCCTTTAATATACCGTCTTGAACGGTTATATCCGCGGGGCGGTCTGACATTGCGGCCACTGTAATAATAGTCCACGCCTCACTAGCACGTAATTCATCGGCAATTTTAGCTGTTTTTTCATCATCAATACAGATAACGGCAATCGGCATTTCATCTTGTGAGCGCGATTCAAAAATCCGCGCCTTTGCCGCCACATAACCGTCAATACCGCCATGCCGATCCAGGTGATCTGGCGTAATATTCAACAGCACGGCCACGCGAGGACGAAGCGAGGGCGTAAGCTCTAGCTGATAAGACGAGAGCTCAAAAACAAAAACGCCGTCTTTTTTCGGGCGTTTTAAATCCATCACAGGAACGCCAATATTACCGCCAATTTGTGTATCTTTATATTGAGACAATATATGCCCAACAAGCGCCGTGGTAGTTGACTTGCCGTTCGTGCCTGTAATGCCAATCAATGGCGTATCGGGGTCAAGCTGACGCAATAATTCAATATCACTAATAATAGGGATCTCAAGTTTCATAGCACGTTCCGCGACAGGGTGCGGACGCGGGAAATTATGCGGAATACCAGGCGACAATACGAGCGCCTCAACACCTGCAAAATCATCATCTTCACCAAAGGCACAAAGCGGTAACTTTGCACGCTGCGCAGCTGCGCGTTGCTCGTCATGGTCATCCCACACGACGACATCAACTTTCGCTTTTTTCAAAGCGCGCGCAGTGCTAAGCCCCGTACGGCCGAGCCCCAATACGGCGTATTTTTTACCTTGTAGGTTTGCGAGTAATACGCTCATAAACATTCCTTAAAAAACAATATATTTATTCTGAACATTGTAAATTATCAAGCATCTCTGATTGACGTTGATGACCAATAAAAGAAATGGTAATCCCCACGCCTTGATCATCAATATAATTTGTAGTCTGGCCGATCCACTCAGGATGGTTTGTAAGCGTGGCTTTCAAAGTGGACTGATAGTCTTGCGACTCTGTTATGTGTTCACACAGGCAAACAGCATTCGTGCCCCCTTGTTTCATGCAGCGCTTTACGGCGTCATCCATTGTATTTCTCGTGGCTGCCAAAGCCTGAATCTCTAACGTCTTAGCATAATCTTTCACATAGATTACGTTCGGTTCAACGAGCGCTTGCGTGTCATCTGTCTCATTGGGCACCAAAGCCTCTTTGGCCGTTGACGTTTCGCCTTGCGCCGGAGCATCAGTCGCGACATCATCCGCCGCTTTAACATCAGCAAAGGCGCAATGTGCATAAACAGACCCTAGCAATATAAGACTTAAAGTCACAAATAGCTTCATAATACAGCACTCCTTTTTTAATGGTATTAACGCAGCTTCAATGTTGCGAGCCCTAGAATTGCCAATATGACAGAAATAATCCAAAAACGTATTACTATTGTCGGCTCTGACCAGCCCTTTTTCTCAAAATGGTGATGGATTGGCGCCATGCGGAAAACCCGTTTTCCTGTTAATTTAAACGATGCAACCTGTACAATAACCGATAATGTCTCCATAACAAAAAGACCACCGACAATCGCCAAAATAAGCTCTGACTTCACCAACACAGCAATTGCGCCCAGAACGCCGCCAAGTGACAATGACCCCGTATCGCCCATGAATATCATGGCTGGTGGTGCATTATACCAAAGGAAGCCCATTGCAGCCCCAATAATCGCGCCACATAAAATTGATAACTCACCTGCGCCCGGCACATATGCGATTTGTAGATAATCAGAGAAATCAATCCGCCCTGTCAGATACGCAATAAAACCAAAACAGGCCGCGGCAATGGCGACAGGCACGATCGCGAGGCCGTCTAACCCATCTGTTAAATTGACGGCGTTTGATGCGCCGACCATGACTAGCATCGCCCACGGGATGAAGAACCATGATAAATCAATGTAGGTATGTTTCATAAATGGCACAGCCACGCCATGTGCAATTTCAGGCGGAAGCGCCAAAGCTGCCGCGATTGCAGCGACCGCGCTAATGGATAACTGAGAGAGCAGCTTTAAGCGTCCAGACAAGCCATCAGTATTTCTTTTTGTGAGTTTCAAATAATCATCAGCGAAGCCAATCATGCCGTAGCCAACTAAAACAAGCAGCGCAATCCATATATACGGGTTAAAAAAATCCGCCCATAAAAGTGTACTTGCCGTCACTGAAATCAAAATCATCAAACCGCCCATTGTTGGCGTGCCTGCTTTTTTAAAATGACTCTCAGGGCCTTCTTTACGAATGGGCTGGCCTTCTTTTTGTTTAGCCCGGAGCCAACTAATAAGCGAGGGGCCCATTAAAAAACTAATGACAAGCGACGTCATCAACGCCCCACCAGTGCGAAATGTTTGATAATTAAATAAGTTAAAAAACTGAAGCTGGTCACCTAATGGCGAAAGAAGATTATAAAGCATATAAAGAGATCGACCTTAAGCTGGTTATTTTTCCTGTGTATTTTTTGCTTTCTCAATCTCACGCATGGCTTCGACAACCACACCCATTTTGGATGATTTTGATCCCTTTACCATGACCACATCACCTGGGATCAGAGCATCGGGAACTATCTGCGCGAGTTCGGTACTGGTTTCTTTATGCACTGCTTTTTGTTCCGCTGGCAATGCATCGTGCAGATTTTTCATCAATGACCCACAAGTATATACAAGGTCAATATTCGCCGCGCGCAATGGTAGCGCGAGCTCTTCGTGGATTTGTTTTTCATTGACGCCAAGCTCTAGCATATCACCAAGCACAGCAATACGGCGCCCACCGCGACCAGGATCAATCAAGGCAAGAACCTTAAATCCAGCGCGCATAGATGTTGGTGAAGCATTAAAGCTGTCATCAATTAATGTAATAGGGTTTTCCACGTCGCCAGAAGCAATCATCTCACGCTTGCCGCGCCCTTCTAAGGGCTCATTATGGCTCAGCGCTTTTATCGCTTTATCCAGATCACAATGGCAAAGCTTTATCGAGAGTAATGACGCCAATGCATTCATAACCGTATGTTCGCCGCCATGAGGCAGAAATAACTCCCGCTCCTCACCCAGAATGTTAATTTGCGCCCGCACACCATTGCCGCCTTGAATAATATTTGTCGCCCGTGCATCCGCATTAGACTCAATGCCAAAACTATAGATCTGTTCAATGCCTTGCTCACGCGCGTAATCGGAAAGCACATTAAAATACGCGTCGTTGTGATTTAGTATGACTGCACCGCTTTTTTTAACGCCAGAGAATATCTCCGCTTTTGCTTCTGCAATTTCATCCGTGCCGCCGGGAAAATGTTCCGTATGGACAGCTGCAATATTGGTTATAATCGCAATATCAGGCTTAACCATATCCGTGAGCGGCGTAATTTCACCGCTATGGTTCATACCAATTTCAAAAACGCCATAATCTGTACCTGCATGCATAGAGGCCAAAGTATACGGAACGCCAAGATGGTTGTTATATGAGCCCTGCGCAGCATGAGTTTGACCCTGCGCATCAAAAGCGGCCGCAAGCATTTCTTTCGTCGAAGACTTACCCACGCTACCTGTCACCGCAATAACCTTAGCCCCACTGCGCGCGCGCGCAAACTCAGCCAAATCAAGCATAGCATCAAAGGGGTCTTCGGCAAAAACCAGAGAGTCATCCTTAGAAACACCGATTGGCTGCTTTGAAACAATCGCTGCAACTGCGCCTTTTTCAAATGCATCCGCGACATAATTATGCCCATCAAAGTTATCGCCACTTAGCGCAATAAACAAATCCCCTACGCCAACTGTGCGGCTATCCATAGACACCCCCATAGCAGCCCATTTTTTGTTACCGCTTAACTTACCGCCAGTTGCTTTTGCAACTTCTTTCGCTGACCATACTGTCATATTATGCCCCTATATACGCCTTTTTAACTTCTTCACTATCATCGAATGGTATTACTTCCTTGCCTACGGCTTGACCTTGTTCATGGCCTTTACCGGCGACAAGCAGAATGTCTTTTGCTTCAAGCATGTTTACTGCCTGTTTGATCGCTTTCGCCCGCCCAGCGATCTCTTCAGCTTCTGGGAATCCGCTGCACATTTCACGACGTATTGCCGCGGCATCTTCTGTACGCGGATTATCATCTGTAATGATGACATGATCCGCAATTTCGCCTGCAATTTGCGCCATTGGTGCGCGCTTCGCACTGTCACGGTCGCCGCCGCAGCCAATAAGCGCAACAAGGCGACCGCCACCTTCAAGATGTGGCTTTAATGCATGGAGAACTGTCTTTAAAGCATCTGGCGTATGCGCATAATCAACAAAAACCTGCGCGCCCTTTGGGTGCCCTAAAACCTCATCCATACGACCATAAACTGGAGTCAGATTTTCTAATCGCGCTATATTGCCTGCGAGATCATCTGGATACGCCAAAGCCAAAGCGGCCAAGGCGTTATAAAGCTGGAAAACCCCCAGCAGCGGCACGGCAATATCGTATTGCTTTGCATCAATTTCAATAATGGCCTCAATGCCTGTTGCGACGGGTATGGTCTTGACGATTTTTAAATCATTCGCGTTTTCACCGAACGTAATAACATTAAGGTTTCTAGATCGCGCATACGCGATGATCTCTGCGGCTTCGGCGATATCAGCGTTAATAACAGCTGGGGCGTTTTCAGGTAGCAAATCAAATACACGTAGCTTTGCCTGCAAGTAAGCCGTCATCGTTTTGTGGTAATCTAAATGGTCATGCGTCAAGTTGGTAAAGGCCGCCGCGCTTAAATTAACGCCGGAAAGGCGGTCTTGTTCTAAACCATGGGAAGACGCTTCTAACGCCAGATGCTTCACATTTTTATGCGCAGCTTCTGCCAATAAGCAATGGAGGAGCGCAGGATCTAATGTTGTTAGGCTTGCACCCCGATCCATTCCCGCGCCTTGCATCCCGATTGTCCCTAGACTGACCGCATCATCGCCAATAAGCTGTCGAACAAAACTGACAACGGAGCTTTTCCCGTTTGTGCCCGTCACCGCCATAATATGTTCAGGCTGCGCGCCATAAAATGCGGCGCATAGCTGGGCATAGTCACGGCGAAGATTCGCGCTTTCCTGCCATATAAAATCACCAGCTGGACGTGGCGTGTTTTCTGGCGCAATAATATATGTCGCGCCCGCTTTTAAAGCCGCGCCAATAAAGTCGCGCCCATCATGCGCCACACCAGGAAGTGCTGCGAATATCGCACCCGTTTTAACCGCGCGGCTATCATTTGTAATCATGCTATATTTGGACAGGTCAATCATGATTTAATGCGCCCCTTTTTTCAAAGAGATGTAACGGTTAAGACCTGTTGCAGGATCATCGCGCTCTGCCGTATCTGTACGGCTAATACCAACCATCGGCGCCATCGCTTCGATAATGGCACCAACCGCAGGCGCAGCAACCCAGCCAGCTGTTGCATAGCCGAAGCTATGCGCTTGCCCTTTGGGCTCATCAACCATAACAAACACCACATAGCGCGGTGCATCCATCGGGAACATACCAAGGAAAGACGAAATCAAACGTTTGCGGTCATAACCGCGACCACTTTTAGATGGCTTTTCTGCTGTACCTGTCTTGCCGCCAATCAAAAGCCCCTTAACGTCCGCAGACCCGCCAGTACCGTGCGTCACTACAAGACGTAGCAAGGCACGCATATTCTGCGCCGTTTGCTGAGAGATAACACGCACATATGTTGGCTCATCATCTATCTCTGCTGCGATGAGACGCGGCGCAATTAAGTTCCCGCCATTAACGATAGACGCCGCCGCGCGCGCCAACTGCAATGGACTGATCGCTATACCATGCCCATAAGCCGTGGTTAAGGTATTAATTTCGCGCCATGGGTTTGGCACCAAAGGAGAAGAGACTTCTTTAATTTCAAATGGTGGTGCGTCCATCAAGCCTAAATCACGGTAGAAAGACCGAATATTATCCGTACCTACCATTTGCGCCATTTTGGCTGAACCAATATTAGACGACACCATAAACACTTCAGGTACTGTCAAAATCCGTTTTTCAGCATGGTAATCATGAATTTTGAAACCGCCACTCTCAATCGGTTTACGCGCATCAAAGCGGTGGCTCATTTTGACCTTTTTAAATTCAAATAAGGCCGCCGTGGAAAACAGCTTGAACGATGAGCCCAGTTCATAAACGCCTTGTGAAAAACGATTAAACATTTCAGGGGCATTTGGGTTTGGCGGATTATTCGGGTCAAAGTCTGGCAACGATACTGCGGCGAGCACATCACCCGTTTCGACGTCCATCACTATGCCCGCGCCTGCTTTCGCCTCAAAAGACGTCATCGCTTTTTTTATCTCGCGGTGCAGGACATGCTGAACGCGCACATCCAAAGTCGTTCTTATTTCTGCGTTTTCGTCTTCGACATCTTGCGCAGAAAAATGAGAAAGCTGCTCGTCAAGCCCGCGCTCAAGCCCCATTGTACCCGCACCATCGCGGTTCGTCATACCGACCAAATGTGATGTCAAATTCCCCTGCGGGTAGAAGCGGTGATCTTCTTGGGTATAGGCCAAGGCAGGCTCACCAATATCTAGGATCGCTTCTTGCTCCAAAGGCGTCACGCCGCGCTTAATCCAAACGAAACGCCGTGGCATGTTAAACTTTTTAAGCAATGCATCCTCTGTATATTCTGGGAATATTTTTGCCAATCTTTCGGCTGCATATTGTTTGTTAATCAGCCGCGCAGGGTCAGCATAGAGGGAATCTGTCTTTAAGCTTGTTGCCAATATCACGCCATTACGGTCAACAATATCCGCGCGTCGATATTCTTCTTGCGGCGCGACATCTGCGCGCTGCGCTGCGCCATCACCATCTACGGAGGCCACAGGCGGCAGCGCCTGCAGAACCATCAAATCAGCAGCCCGCAGCCCTATAAAAGCAAAACCAATAATCGCAATCGTCTGAAACAGCACCAATCGTCCGCGCATAACACGCAACGCATGATCGCGATTATCACCAACATGTATGCGCTGCTTACGGAAGCGTAGATCTAAACCATTCATGGCGCCCCCGTTTCAGTTTCAGCTTTTGCATCATAAAGTATCGGCATCGACTTTTGAGGATTCTGCGCAGGCTGATCACCACGTTGCATGGCGCGCGCTAAAGGGCGAGAGGGCGTTAACGGCTCAGGTACAGCTTTAACATTACCCGTGACGTTTTCAATAGAAAGCTGATCAAAATCAAGGACGCTACGTGCGGCGCTTTCCAAGCGATCTGGACGATTAAGATACGACCACTCGGCCTTTAAAACGCGTTTATTTTCCTTTAACTGCTGCAGAACATATTGTTTTTCTGCAAGCAATTTTTCTTTACGCTGTACAGCCTGTGACACTTGGTAAAGCGTCATTGCAGAAATACCAAACAGGGCAACAAGGAAAACAAGGAAAACGCGTTTCAAATTCACTACACATCCCCCAATTTATAATATGGTTCAGCCGTACGGAAAGCACAGCGCAGCTTAGCTGAGCGCGAACGAGGGTTGATAAGCGTCTCTTCATCACTTGCCGACATCGCCTTCTTGCTTCGCAGTAATACTAATGGCTTAGGCTGATTTGCATCGTTGGCCTCTGGCAAATAACGCGATACGGAACGCTGTAAATCTGCCTGTGCACGCATAAAGTTTTTTACAATGCGGTCTTCCAATGAATGGAACGTAACAACAACCAGACGCCCTTCTGGCTTAAGTAGCGTCAAGGCCGCTTCCATACCGCGCTCAAGCTCACCCAGTTCATCATTCACTGCGATGCGTAGCGCCTGAAATGTGCGCGCTGCGCGGTCTGATTTATCTTTTTTAGAATACGGTACAGCGCTGCGCACTATATCAGCAAGACGCGCTGTCGTGGTGATAGCTTCTTCGGCGCGCGCAATAACAATTGCACGGGCAACACGGCGCGAATGGCGCTCTTCACCATATTTATAAATGAGGTTTGCAAGTGCATCCTGCTCCATCTCACGCACAACATCCGCCGCGCTTGGTAGGTCAGAATTTTCGCCCTCCATACGCATATCAAGTGGACCGTCTTTGGCATAAGAAAAACCACGCTCTGCCAGGTCAAGCTGCATGGATGACACACCGATATCGAGCACCACACCATCCAAAGGCGGCACATCTGGCAACTTATCCATGTCACCAAAGCAGCCCTTACGGAGCGTCAAACGCCCATCATATTCACCAAGCCACGGCGCTGCCATTTCATGTGCCATAGGGTCGCGATCAACGCCGATGACTTCACAGTTTGCCGCCTCAGCAATTGCCCGCGAATAACCGCCTGCGCCAAATGTACCATCAAGATACACACCACCATCTTGCGGTGAAAGTGCGTGCAGAACTTCTGGTAACATCACAGGGATATGTGGACGATCAGCACTACTCATCGGGGACCTCCGCACACACGCATACAGCCGCGCGACATCACGCCGCCGCCGTCGCAATCGCTATCAGAGATGTAAATATTCGCAAAGAGAAGCAGCGTCATGAATTGACGACCTTTCTTTTAGGTTTATATGTTTATGGTATCAAATTTATAGGCAGGACGTCGAATTTGGGAAATGCGACGCGTATATATATTGGATAGCACGATTTTCCTGATTTTCAAAAAACTATGCGAATCGGTCAAAGGAAAAGGCGGGGATAAATACGGAACTTGTTTTTTTCTGCCATTCGCCATAGACTCTAAGCAGCACTATTTTCACTTTGATTTACAGGTAAATAATATGGATGAAATTTGGCACCAAGCACTTGAAAGTATTGACGCATTTGCTGATACAAATAAGCGCACATACATCCTTTATTTGTTAAGCGCTCTCGCCCTATCCGTTGGTGTATATTTGTTTGCGCGCAACAAAAGCATGCTTGGTGGAGAAGCCAACGCGCCAAAATCAATCAAAAGCTTCTTACGCTACGTTTTCCCTAAGGATGTTTATCTACATAAATCATCGCAGCAAGATTACGCTTTCTTCATCGTCAACGCCTTTATACATTACGGCATAGTTGCAAGCTATGCACTCGCAGCGCCATTCTTTGTTTTTATCTCACTTGCCGTGCTGACCAATGCATTTGGACAGACTGATGGGACACTGCATGACGCCACCAACTTGCAGCTTGCCGCGCTGACGTTATGCTTCGCTTTGCTTTATGATTTTGGAGCATTTTTTATGCATTACTTAATGCACCGCATCCCGTTTCTATGGTGTTTTCACAAAGTCCACCACAGCGCAGAGCGCCTAAATCCAATGACCCTATATAGGATGCACCCCGTTGATTTACTCCTTACAGGGCTTGTGATTGCGATTTGCACAGGGCTTGGCATGAGCCTATTTATTTACTTTGCACATATTGGCATTAGTTATTATGAATTGCTGGGCATCAACGCCATATTTTTTGCTTATTATGTTTTTGGCTATAATCTAAGGCATTCACATATTTGGCTACCCTACCCACAATGGCTGAGCCGCATATTGATTAGCCCAGCACAGCATCAAATCCACCACAGTGCAGAACGCCACCATTGGGACAAAAACATGGGCTTAATCTTCGCCTTTTGGGACTGGGCTTTTCGCACATTATACATCCCCAAAAAAGATGAGCCGCACTTCGCTTATGGCATAAGCAAGAAAGAGCCCAACCCCTATGACAGCGTTGCAAGCATGTTCATCAAGCCCTTTGTAGAAGCATGGCACGTTAGCTGCAAAGGCATGAGCAAAGTACGCGCAACCGCACAGCTCCTTATTTTACTCGGCGTGCTTGGGTTCATTTATCATGTTCTCTTTACCGCTCAGAGCTTTCAAGCCATGCCAAAGACCTTGTACCTAGAAGACCTCACATGGTCAGAGGCCGCTGCTGCCATGCATAAAGGCTATGATAAAATTATCATCCCCACAGGGGGCGTTGAGCAAAATGGCCGCCACCTTATTTTAGGCAAACATAACTATGTCATCAAAGCGACGAGCAAACGCATAGCGCAAGATGTTGGTGGAACGCTTATCGCCCCTGTAATCAGCTACGTCCCCGAAGAAGTGCATATGAGCTACCCCGGCACAATCAGCGTCAGCGAAGAAACGTTTGCCGCTGTTTTAGAAGACGCCGCGCGCAGCCTAAAGCGTCACGGCTTTAAATACATTTTCTTTATTGGTGATAGCTTTGGCAATCAAGTGCCGCAGGCTGATATTGCAGAAAAGCTCAACCTCGAATGGTTCGGTGAAGGCGCAATTGTCGCGAGCATATCAGATTACTATGATGCCAACGGCCAAATTGCATGGCTTGAAGATAAGGGCTATTCAATGAGTGAAATTGGCGGGCACGCAGGTATACGCGACACATCAGAAATGCTACTCACTCATCCGAAAGGCTACCGCAAATCCCCATTCACACCGCCAGGATTCACTGACGGCGACCATAATGGCGACTATCAAGCCGCAAGCAAAAAGAAAGGCGAAGCGATGGTTCAATTAAAAGTCCGCGCCGCCGTAAAACAAATCACCGCAATAATTACGCAGGAACAGCCGTAAAATGGATAACACCGCCGTAAAAGCCACCCTTTTAGAGATCCCAGGCAATACGCCACATGTCATTTACGGCACACATTACGCTGCCCGTAACGATAAAGGGTGCAAGCGTCTTATCATCAACATCCACGGCCTAACGGAAAGCCAGTGGGGGTATTTACAATTAAACAGCGTCACCCCGTTTACGGATGCCGGTTACGATGTTTTTAATTTTAGCTTTTACGATCGCCTGCCTAAATCACGTCGACTAAGCACCTCAACGCTCAGCACACATCAAGACGATTTAATGCATGTTATCAACCACTTCAAAGCTGAATATGATTCACTTTATTTGACCGCACACAGCCTTGGCGGCTTAGTCTCTCTCATTCTTAACCCTAAAGACATCAAAGCCATCAGCTTTTGGGATCCGGCATTTGACGTTACTCATTTTTGGAATGTCGCACAGTGCCTTACGCCACTTAAGGAAAAAGACGCCTATATTCTCGATTACGGCGCAGAGTACGTTATCGGCCGCGCTATGGTCGAAGAGATCACCCACTACCCCAATGCGGCCTGCCTTGCGCTTGCCGAAACATTCAGCACGCCCGCCCAGCTTATCATTCCAGAGCAAAGCATTTTTATGGCGAGCCCCCACACATCACCGGCCGAATATGAACGCAAATTCACTAACGGCGCTGAACTTATTACCATCAACCAAACCGACCACTGTTTTTACGGCACAGGCAAAGACCTTGCTTTATTCAAAAACACGCTAAATTGGTTTAATAGATTTTCTTGAATAATATTATTCTCGCTATTCTTAACCACTTGATTTCGTGGTATAGTCGAGCTGCTTTTTATGTAGTGGCGCAGCTCTGCTGCGTTAATTAATATTTAAGAGTATTTTAATACAATGCCTTGCCCAACGCACAACCACATAAGGACCAACAGATAATGACAAAATCAGGACATGACAGCCTCGGCACCAAGAAAACACTTGATGTAAACGGTAAAGCCTACACGTATTTTTCGCTAAAAGACGCTGAAAAGACTTTGGGCGATATATCCAAGCTGCCTTATACTTTAAAAGTATTACTGGAAAACCTGTTACGTTTTGAAGATGGGCGTTCGGTTAAGGTTGACGACGTTAAAGCCGTCGGCGAATGGCTCAAGCAACGCAAATCTAGCCATGAGATTGCTTTCCGTCCTGCGCGCGTCTTGATGCAAGACTTCACAGGCGTTCCTGCCGTTGTTGATTTAGCTGCAATGCGCGAGGCGATGGTTAGCCTTGGCGGCGACCCACAAAAAATTAACCCGCTTTCTGCCGTTGATTTGGTGATTGACCATTCCGTTATGGTTGATGAATTTGGCTCCGCCGAATCCTTTCAAGAAAATGTTGAGCGTGAATTTGAACGCAATAAAGAGCGTTATGAATTCCTACGTTGGGGGCAATCAGCCTTTAAAAACTTCCGCGTTGTACCGCCGGGTACCGGCATTTGTCACCAAGTCAATGTTGAATACCTTGCCAAAACAGTATGGAGCGAGAAAGACGACGTCACTGGTGAGTTGCTCGCTTACCCAGACACATTGGTCGGTACAGATTCACATACAACGATGGTTAACGGCCTTGCCGTTCTTGGTTGGGGCGTTGGTGGCATCGAGGCTGAAGCCGCTATGCTCGGCCAGCCGATTTCCATGTTGATCCCCGAAGTTGTTGGCTTTGAAATGACAGGCGCAATGGCTGAAGGCATCACAGCAACTGACCTTGTCCTGACCGTAGTGCAAATGCTACGCGAACGCGGCGTTGTCGGTAAATTTGTTGAATTTTATGGCGACGGACTAGACCACCTAACCCTTGCTGACCGTGCGACAATTTCAAACATGGCGCCTGAATATGGCGCGACATGTGGCTTCTTCCCAATTGATGACGAAGTACTGCGCTACCTTAAATTCACAGGCCGCGATGATGATACTGTCGCCCTTGTTGAATCTTACGCCAAAGAACAAGGCCTATGGCGCATCAAAGGCCATACGGCAGATTACACAGACACATTGCACCTGGACATCAGCACTGTTGTGCCGACAATCTCAGGCCCGAAACGCCCGCAAGATAAAATTTTACTGACGAACGGTAAACAAGATTTTGCAAGGCTTGTTCCAGAAGAAAAATCAGTTCCCGTTGAAGGCACTGATTACACATTGGATAATGGTGACGTTGTTATTGCCGCGATTACAAGCTGTACAAATACATCAAACCCGTTTGTTTTGGTCGCCGCTGGCCTCGTTGCACGCAAGGCACATGCGCTTGGCATGAAAGTGAAGCCTTGGGTTAAAACGTCGCTTGCACCGGGCTCTCAGGTTGTGACTGATTATTTGGAAAATGCAGGCCTGCAAGCCGACCTTGATGCACTTGGCTTTAACCTTGTTGGCTATGGCTGCACCACATGTATTGGTAATTCAGGCCCGCTGCCTGCGCCAATTGCAGCGGCGGTAGAAAAAGGCGATTTGAACGTTACATCTGTGCTTTCAGGTAACCGTAATTTCGAAGGGCGCATCAGCCCCCATGTGAAGTCAAACTATCTGGCTTCCCCACCGCTTGTTGTTGCTTATGCTTTGGCAGGCTCTATGCGCATTGATATCTCATCTGAACCACTTGGTCAGGATAGAGACGGTAATGACATTTATTTGAAAGACGTTTGGCCGACCAATGAAGAAGTCCGCAAAATGGTCGATACATTCCTTACTCCTGAAATGTTCAAAGAGCGTTACGCCAATGTGTTCCTAGGGCCTGAGCAGTGGCAAGCACTTGGCGCAGACGATGCAGGCCAGACGTATGATTGGAACAGTTCATCAACATATGTAAAAAACCCACCTTTCTTTGAAGACATTTCAAATGATATTGGCGCGGTTGCACCGATTGAAAATGCGCGCGTTCTTGCTGTCTTAGGCGACAGCGTGACAACTGACCATATATCCCCCGCTGGCGCGATTAAGAAGGACGCACCTGCTGGCGCTTATTTAGGTAATCACCAGGTATCGGTACGTGACTTCAACTCTTACGGCTCCCGCCGTGGCAACCACGAAGTTATGATGCGCGGCACATTTGCCAATATTCGTATTCGCAATGAAATGATGGGCGGCAAAGAGGGTGGCAACACCCTGCACATGCCGGGCGGCGTGGAAATGAGCATATATGACGCAGCAATGGCGTATAAGGCTGAGAACACCCAGCTCGTCGTCTTTGGCGGAAAAGAGTATGGTACAGGATCCTCACGCGACTGGGCAGCAAAAGGTACGCGCTTACTTGGCGTGAAAGCTGTTATCGTTGAGAGCTTTGAACGTATCCACCGCTCCAACCTTATAGGCATGGGCGTTTTGCCGCTACAGTTCACCAAAGGCGAAACGCGCGAAACATATAAGCTTGATGGCAGCGAGGTGATTGGAATTACTGGCACTGAAAATTTGAGCCCAGGCTCTGCGCTGACCATGACCATCACTTATAAAGATGGCAGCACGGCAACAGCGGAGCTTCTTTGCCGCATTGATACGCTTGATGAGCTTGATTACTATAAGAATGGTGGCATTTTGCACTATGTTCTACGTAATTTGGCAAAGTCAGCTTAAAGCAAAGCACACAAATAAATGAGTAAGCGGCCTAGAGTTTTATATTCTAGGCCGTTTTTAATTGAAAATTAATGTTGATACTGTTAAATATGTCAATAAATCAAAAAACAGTTAAGGTGTGAATAATGAGTGAGCTCAGCAATTTAAAGATAATTAATAGCACAGATAAAGACGATATTTTCCAAGGCATCGCTGAAACGGGCGCGAGCAGCCTTTCTGCCACTAACGGCACATATGTCGCGCCCCAAAAATTCGTTGCCCCAACCACGCTTGCGGGTTTCCAATATACAAAGGATAACGGCGTTCAGCCACGCGAAGCACTGGTTATTGCCGTAAATTCCGATAAAAGCATGACAGATATCAAAACCGCAAAAGCCGCATTAGGCGAAGATATTGGCGAGATTGAAGACCAAGAAGCCCGCGCGCGCAAAGTAGCCGAGCCACTCGCCCGCCAGTTCCCTGAACACCATGTTATCGCCATATTCTATGATGAAGGGACACCAACAGAATTATACGAATTTTTAGAAAGCAACACGCCATTTGAACTTAATGCTTTGTTTAAATTCGGCTATGGCACCAACCCTGAAGCGGGCGATATTGAAGGCGCGCACTGCTTTGATAAAGTCTATGCATTCCCCTTCCCTAATGATGCAAAACCATTATGTGACAATTTGACAGAGCGCGGCGCAAACCGCGATAATTACACAGTAAAAAAACTCACGGATGAAAAATGCGCAAATGGTCAGCCTTATATGAATGCTGATAATTGCATTTTGTTTGATTTGGAAGAAGGAGAAACGAGCCTGAACGCCTTTGCACCAGAAAACAGTCAAGTTGTAACGCCCGATAATGCCGCGCAGAACAAAACATGGCTGCAAAAACTCGGCTTAACTCGCTAAACACTAAGCCGACCGTCAGAATTGACTTTAAGGCATGTTCCAAACAATGTTATCGCACCAACTCCGGCGGATTACAGCCTTTGCTTTTTCTTGGCGAATTGCGTCATGCATTTCATGGAGTAGAACTTTAACATTTTGGTATTCAAAATCAACATCTCCACCATGTATAATGGAGCGGTTTTGATCCCCGATATACGCCGTCATAGCGCCCATTTCACGTACGCAGGCCAAATGCGCCTTATCATCACCAACCACCAGAACAGATGACAAATCATCCCCCTCTGCATAGCCGAGATACTCGAGGGCAGGTATATAAGCCTGCTTGCTCGACTTATTCGCAAAATCGACATCTTCATGGGCAAAAATACTCTCGCGCTTGTGCACCTCACGCAGGCCGTTAACACGGTAAAACTCCTGCGCCAAATCAGCGCTCAGCTTGGTAACTGTCGCGAAGGTTACATCTTTTGTCAGACGGTCGATTGCCTTATAGAGCTTTGTATCATGTTTAATATGCTGGACGGGAAGACCAAAAATACCGCCTTGAAGCCGCGCATATATGCCGCGTTGCAACGAGTATTCAGACACATTTAATGTGTCTGAAAATGCCTTTACAGGGCTTACACGCTCTTCATTATACTGCGCATAAGCACCCAGAATATCTGGATAAATATTATTGTGATCTTTTTCTTTTACTGCGGCAACAACCGCATTCTCAAAATGCCGTTGAATATTATCTGTAATTTTATACTGCGTGCCTTGGACACCAAGTATCACCGCGCGCACTCGTGCTAATTTTCTCATGTTACAACCCTCTTTAGTCTATACTATTAGCGTGTTTGCTAAAAAAACTCAAGGCTTTTATGTCAAGTCCATATGCTTGTGACATAATACTTGTGCCATACGCTGTTCACTGTAAGGGTAGTTCGTGATTTCTTGCCCTGCTTCTGCGCCAAATGCTTTACAGATTGCTCCGCGTACATGTTGCTCTAAGTGTGTGTTACTTAATGCAGCCTTCTGATGTAAATGTGTTTCATGCACAACTTCCCCACTTATATCTTGGTGGCGTATATTCAAGCGGCACTCATCAAGAACGATGTGAAAATCTTTTAAATCAGGGCGCGCGAATATACTTTGGTCACTCGCGCTAGCTTTAAAACCGAGATGTAATAATTTATCCTGAATGTTTGGTGTGCGGCCTGTCGCGTCATCATTATGATTCATTATACATCCCCGTTTTATGTTTTTATGGTGATGAAGTAAAACATAACGGCCCCAAGACACGCAAAGTAAAACTGCAAAACGTTGTAACAGAACAATAAATTGAATTATGGATTATAAACTCAGGTCAATCGGCCGCAAGAAAACGTCACAAAACCTTAAACGCGCGGCTTGATGGGGCTTAACTTTATCAAGCTCATCATAAAATGATTGCGGCAAGACACGCCCCGCATCGATATAGTCAATATATTCTTGATCTCCGTATTCGAAGGGGAAACTGCTAACCGTAACCTGCCCCGCAAGGTCCGTACGGCGTAACGCACCAATAGGCGTCCCCGCAGCTCCGTTAAAGCGTGCAAGCACCTGATAACACCCTTGAGCATTAAGGTTTGGTTTTAATTCTGGCCCTGTCGAATAAAAGACACGGCTTTCTTCTGCATTGCCAGCAAGATTATTAAACGCAATGCTCACCGCGCTCATCCCCGAATGCGCGCCGAAGCGGTCAGGATGCACCATTTCAATGATTGGCCCGTCAGCGCGGCCTTCTATCACCGCCAAGGGTGATTTCACCTTGCGGCGCTCGCCAGTTTGTAAAAATTTATAGGAAAAATCCTCGACAGCTAAATATGCACCTGCGCAAATACCAAAGAAATGCATGCCTTGGGAAATACGATTTTTCAGGTAATCAAAACCGTCTTGCTGTAATTGGTCACGGTAAGCAGAGCTGCCCGATGGCGTACCGGGTAGAAAGAAAGCGAGCGTGTCATCATTAGGATATTTATGGGCGCGGACATCAGCGCCATTTGCCTGAATAATCTCAATATTATCGCCCTTGTACCTTTCATTAAGAAAGTAGATCAAGGCCTGCGTAGACGCCATTGCGTCTTGGTAAACGATAATATTCTTCATGAGAACATGCTTCCTGTTTAAAAGCGTTCTCAAACCCGATTTATTTTTATAGTTGCAAAGTGCCTGTCACTGCGCTGAGTTTTGCTTTCGCAATCACCAATGCATTTTCCACCCGCTGCTTGTCATGTGCGCCTTGCACCATGCCAAGATCTTCTTTTAGGTTTGAGATATTTTGCTCAAGTTCTTCTTGATTAAGGTCTTCAACAGCAATTGCTTCTTCCGCAAGTACTGTGCAGTTTTCAGCTGAGATATCAGCAAAGCCGCCTGCAACGAATATTTTTTGTATGTCACCATCAACTGTCTTTTGGATGCTGACAACGCCAGGACGCACAGAAACAACAAATGGTGAGTGGCCCTTAAGCACGCCAAGGTCACCTTCTTCACCAGGGACAACAACCTGCATTGCAGGCTCATCCATTAAGATGCGCTCTGGTGAAACAAGTTTAAAACTAAATGTTTTGTCTGCTGCTGCTTCTGTCATTTTCTTACTTTCACAAATCTAATTTTTGTATATATGCATCGTGGCTATGTCGATCACGGATCGGCGTAGATGTCTGGGCATCTATAGTCCACATAACCACGCCGGTAATCGCGATAAACACCCGCTTCAAATCGCCGTTATCGGCAGTTTTAGTAAAGAAACGCCCAGATGAATCTTTATCTTCAGAGTACCCCTCTTCGATAAAATGCTGTCTAAGCGTTTCTTTAGCGGATGTTTTATCAGCCATAATTATGCTGCTTCAGCAGCCATTTTTTTCGCTTTAGCTAGCGCTTCGTCAATTGTACCGACCATGTAGAAAGCAGCTTCAGGAAGGTGGTCATATTCACCTTCGATGATGCCTTTAAAGGCTTTAATTGTATCGGCAAGGTCAACAAACACACCAGGAGAACCTGTGAACACTTCTGCAACGTGGAATGGCTGAGAAAGGAAACGCTGAATCTTACGTGCGCGGGCAACTGTCATTTTGTCTTCTTCAGAAAGCTCATCCATACCCAGAATAGCAATAATATCTTGCAACGCTTTATATGTTTGAAGTGTTTTCTGAACGCCCATTGCGACGTCATAATGTTCCTGACCAACAACGCGCGGGTCAAGAATACGTGATGACGAATCAAGTGGGTCAACAGCAGGGTAAATACCAAGCTCAGCAATTTGACGCGAAAGAACTGTTGTCGCATCCAAGTGTGAGAATGTTGTCGCAGGTGCAGGGTCAGTCAAATCATCGGCAGGAACGTAAACGGCCTGAACAGATGTAATTGAACCTTTATTTGTTGATGTAATACGTTCTTGCAGCGCGCCCATATCAGTTGAAAGTGTTGGTTGGTAACCAACGGCTGATGGGATACGGCCAAGAAGCGCAGATACTTCAGCGCCAGCCTGTGTGAAACGGAAAACGTTATCCATGAAGAAAAGAACGTCTTGGCCTTTTTCATCACGGAAATATTCAGCCATAGTCAAACCAGAAAGCGCAACACGCGCACGTGCGCCTGGTGGTTCATTCATCTGACCGTATACAAGTGCAGCTTTAGAACCTGGTGCGCCACCTTCTTTAATAACGCCTGATTCCATCATTTCGTGGTACAAATCGTTACCTTCACGAGTACGCTCACCAACACCAGCAAAAACTGAAACGCCGCCATGGCCTTTTGCAATGTTGTTAATCAATTCCATGATTGTCACTGTTTTACCAACGCCAGCGCCACCAAACAGACCAATTTTACCACCCTTTGAATACGGGCAAAGAAGGTCAACAACTTTAATGCCTGTTACAAGCTGTTCAGTGTCTGTCGCTTGCTCAGAAAATGCAGGCGCTTCACGGTGGATAGCCCATTTTTCAGTTGTCTTTGATGGGCCAAGCTCATCAATAGTATCGCCAGTTACGTTGTAAATACGGCCCAGTGTGCCTTCGCCAACCGGAACTTCAATCGCTGTACCTGTGCCAGTAACAACCGCCCCGCGGACGAGGCCTTCTGTCGCATCCATCGCAATTGCACGCACTGTGTTTTCACCCAAATGCTGCGCGACTTCCAAAATCAATTTCTTGCCTTGGTTTTCTGTTTCTAATGCATCCAAAATCGCAGGAATGTTGCCATCCGCGAATTCAACGTCAACAACAGCGCCGAGTACCTGTTGAATTTTACCTTTAGCTTGTGCCATCTTCACTTCTTCCTTTTCCGAAAAAACTCAATAATTTCGTGTTTACTTCTATTAACTTTATTTAAGCGCTTCTGCGCCTGAGATAATCTCAATTAATTCACGTGTAATATGTGCCTGACGTGCGCGGTTATATTGTACCGACAAATCATTAATCATATCACCAGCATTACGCGTTGCGTTATCCATTGCTGTCATACGCGCCGCTTGCTCACCCGCAGCGCTATCAAGCAATGCACGGAACAACTGAACCCCAAGGTTACGCGGTAATAACTTACCCAGAATAATGCTTTCTTCTGGTTCAAAATCATAAGGAGCAACTGGGCCTGATACTTCTTCTTTCACATCGTCAGCAACTTCAGGCAACTTAAACGGAATAAGCTGCTGCGCTGCTGGTGTCTGCACCAGAACGTTTTTAAATTCGTTATACATTAATGTACAAACGTCAAAGGCTTCGTCTTCAAAGTTCTGCAATACAAAATCTGTAATTTCACGCGCAGATGAGAAATCAACACGGCCTTTTTGACCAATACCAAAATAGGTTTTGATGATGATTTTTGCATGTTGCAACTTCAAAATTTCATAGGCTTTACGGCCTGCGCAAATGATTTTAACATCTTTGCCCTCAGCCGTTAACTTCGCGACCTCACGCTTAACGCGGCGTGAAAGGTTAGAGTTAAAACCACCACAAAGACCACGGTCAGAAGACACAACGATCAATAAATGTGTGTTTTCAGCGCCCGTACCAACTAAAAGCTTTGGCCCTGCAAAATCCGCAGGCAAACTCGCCGCCACGCGGGCAAGCATTTCAGACATCGCAACAGCATATGGCTGCGATGCCTCAGCTTGGGACTGCGCTTTTTTCAATTTAGATGCCGCAACCATTTTCATCGCCGACGTAATTTTACGTGTCGATTTAACGGAGGTAATGCGGTCTCTATAATCTTTCAAACTTGGCATTTTTTTTCCCTTTAATTAGAAAACTTTACAAAAGATGATCCATTAAAGCAGCTTAAAATTAAGCTGCCTTTTTGTTTGGATCAGCATAGCCTTTGTTAAAGCTTTCTAAGAACGCAACCAAATCAGCAATTAAGCCATCAGTAAGTTTTTGCTCTGTACGGATTGTATCAAGGATCTTCGTGCCATTTGCACGTAGATCAGCAAGAAGCTTCGCTTCATAATCAGATACAGAATCTGTTTCGATGCCATCAAGGTAACCTTTTGTACCAGCAAAGATAACGGCAACTTGCTCTTCCACTTTAAGCGGAGAGTATTGTGGCTGTTTCAAAAGCTGTGTCAAACGTGCGCCGCGGGCAAGAAGTTTTTGCGTCGATGCATCAAGGTCAGATGCGAACTGCGCGAAGGCTTCCATTTCACGGTATTGTGCAAGTTCAAGTTTAATTGTACCGGCAACCTGTTTCATCGCTTTGATTTGCGCTGCAGAGCCAACACGAGAAACCGATAGACCAACGTTAATCGCTGGGCGAATACCTTTATAGAACAAGTCAGTTTCCAAGAAAATTTGACCATCTGTAATAGAGATCACGTTTGTTGGAATATACGCCGAAACGTCACCAGCTTGTGTTTCAATGATTGGAAGCGCTGTCATAGAACCGCCACCCATTGCATCGCTCATTTTTGCTGAGCGTTCAAGCAAACGTGAGTGAATGTAGAAAACGTCACCAGGGTAAGCTTCACGGCCCGGTGGACGACGAAGAAGAAGTGACATTTGACGGTAAGCAACGGCTTGCTTAGACAAATCATCATATACGTTCAGAGCGTGCAGGCCGTTATCACGGAACCATTCGCCCATCGCAGCGCCTGCATAAGGTGCAAGGAACTGCATCGGCGCAGGGTCAGACGCTGTCGCAGCGACAACGATTGAATATTCCATAGCACCTTTGTCTTCAAGCTCTTTTACAAGCTGCGCGACTGTTGAACGTTTTTGACCAATCGCAACATAGATACAGTAAAGGTGTTTTTTCTCATCTGGATCTTGGTTGATTGATTTTTGGTTCAAAATCGTATCAATCGCCACGGCTGTTTTACCAGTTTGACGGTCACCAATAATCAATTCGCGCTGACCACGGCCAACAGGAACAAGTGCGTCAACAGCCTTAAGGCCAGTTTGCATTGGCTCATGTACTGATTTACGTGGGATAATGCCAGGGGCTTTAACCTCAACAAGGCGCATCTCTTTTGCTTTGAGCGGACCTTTACCATCAATTGGGTTACCAAGTGCGTCAACAACGCGACCAAGCATTTCGCGGCCAACTGGAACCTGAACGATTTCACCTGTACGCTTAACAATGTCACCTTCTTTAATCGCGCGGTCAGAACCGAAAATCACGACACCAACGGAGTCAACCTCAAGGTTCAATACCATGCCTTTAGTACCGCCAGGGAATTCAACCATTTCACCGGCTTGCACCTGATCAAGGCCATAAACACGGGCAACGCCATCACCAACGGAGACAACTTGACCAATTTCTGCAACATCAGCTTGCGCGCCGAAGTCTGCAATCTGCTTTTTTAGGATATCTGAAATTTCAGCTGAACGGATTTCCATTAGACGACCTCTTTTTTACTGGATAAATTTTGATTTGCTATATTATCTTCATTGTTTGAAGCGCTACTCATTTTGATTTTTAACATCTCGAGTTTACGCTTCACAGAACTGTCAAACATTTTAGACCCTACAGTAACAACCATACCGCCTAAAAGATCTTGGTTCACACTTACGTCTACAGCCACCTTCTTGCCAATTGAATTGGACAAAGATTTTTCAAGCGCTGTAATTTGTGTTTTTGTTAAATCCTGTGCAACTTCAACGCTTGCGCTTACTTTACCTTGCATATCGGCAAGGCGCGCCTGCACTGCACCAAGAATATCTTCAAGTGCATCTAAACGCCCATTATGCGCAAGAACACCAAAGAAGTTCGTTGTGATTTTATGAAATTTTGATTGTTTTGCAATTTCTTGCATCGCCGCGTCTTGCGCTTCACCTTTATATAAGGGTGAAGTCACTAACGTTCTAAGATCCGCGCTATCTGCAAGCATCGCAAGCAGTTCGAGAGAATCTTTTTCAACGGCGTCTAGTGCTTTGGCGTCTTGCGCGGCTTCAATAAGAGCCTTCGCATAACGTCGTGCGACTAAAGAGTAAGAAGAACCTATTTGAGGCAATGCTTCAATCCTCTGCTTGCTATATAAGTGGTTACATAAGTCAGTCTATTCATTAAGAATCCTCTGACAACAATAATTGGGCTCACAGTTAGCACAGCTTTTTAGATAGTTCAAGTGAAGAATACCCAAAATCGTAGACTAATCATCAGGGTTTTCACTATCCTCGCGTTTTGTTTCACTAGGCTGAGATTTTTTTTGCATCATTTTATACTTTAATTTTTTAAACCACCACCGCAGCGCCAGTATTAACAGCAACAGTAAAAATGGGATAAGCAGTAAAAATGGGCCAAGAAAATTACCCATGATAATGAGGCCTGGTCCGACATAGGCCTGCGCGACGGACGCAGATGTCGCGACCATCAGCAAAGCCGCCAGAGACATTAATGAGAGCTTATTCATGGTGCATCCCTTTGCAAAAGGTTATCAAGAAACGGCAAAGCCGTAGGATTTATTTTTTCAGCGCTCGTAATCACAGGGTTGTATGAAATGCCTTTTTCAAGCTTACGGGCGTGCAAATAATACTCCATGACAATTTCTCCCGCCATATCAACTTCTAACAAACGCGCCTTATTCGGCACAACGCTCATAGTATTGCCATTTTCTAAGCGCTGCTGAAAGCCCCAAAATTCGCTTTCAAAAGGCTTGTCTGCACTGCCTACATAGCGCCATTCAACACCTAGGCTCTCTGGGTCAAGCTCGACGATCCGCGAGTAACCTTCTGCCCCTAGATGTCCTTGATTATCATAAAGGAGCAAATGACCATTTGGTAGCACATCAATATCATGGGGCATATGCACAGGCATGCGCCCTGCCCACTTCACAATTTTTTTAACTGGGTCTATCACGACTAATGTATCAATATTACGAATAAGCGCGACAATATCACCCGCCGCCATATAAGGCGCAGCATTCGTGCCAACCTCCACGACATCGAGGGCATTCATATGCGTGTAATCGCCCTTACCTTCGTCGTTTATGTAAGGCATAATGTCTTTATAATCAGATTGGCGCAGCATATCGACGACAGGGTATTGGTCCAGTATCTCACCAGATTGATCGAGCTTTACAATCGTATCCTGCAAATAAGGCGCGTTAAAGGCCACTTTTTCATCAAAACGCCCATCATCTGCAGCCGTAATGATATTATGACGCAGCGCATAGATGTTGCCTGCCTTATCAACATGTAAATCGTTATAATAATTGCCTTCTTGCGCCCAAATAACGTTTGAATCTTTATCCATCATCACCAACCCAGCGCCCCATGGCGTTGTGCCATAAAGACTCACAATCACGGCGATGCGCCCGTCAGGAAAGACATGAAAATCACGCAGCGTAAAATATTCGAATGGAACGATTTTACGGGCGTTCACATGAGACTGGTCAGGCCAAAGCGCGGCGACATCTAATGTCCATTTATGAAGTTCGTCACCATCAGCAGAAATAAGATGCGCTGATGTATCTGCCGTTGATGTATAAATAATCGGGTGCTGAAGTGCGTTGTTTGGATCATTGATCACCATGCCGGTTGGTAGACCGTCTTCTTCGTACCAGCGCCACTCATTATTAATAACCTCGACATTCATGATGGATTTGAAATAGCCTCCATATGATGACACCACAGGCGCCACCAGATTGTAAGGGAATATTCTGAGCTGAGCGCTTGCGAAGCCATAGACAAAGATAAAAATAACGAATAAAAATTTTAGGGCAAAAATAAGGTCTTTATACATAGCGCGCTCACATTGATTATGACGCCTTACGATACCCCATATCCAAAAGCGACTAAAGGGAAATTTTGTCGACTGCGAACTGAAAGCATTACGTGTTTGCAAAATATTTCAAAATCACATATAATATTTCCATAAGCTGAGGGCGCATATGAGCACAGAACAAAACTACACAGCACAGCGATTATTTTTTGATTTACGGCAGCTGCAAAGCTATTGCGAATCAGGGCGCACGCATGCGCAAAATCAGCAAAAAGAGAAAAGCGAAATTTTCTATGCAAGGCTAGAGAGCAGGATTCGTGACATGATCGCGGATGGTAAAATATATATTGCCATTGCAGGCAGTGAGACAAAATCCCCCCTACACTGTATCAACACCCATCAATTTGAATATATTGATACAGGACTCGCACAGGCATTTAATACGCAAAATCTCAATTCATACGCGCCAAGTAACGCCCCCATTGCAGGTGAATATAGTTTTGCACAAATGCTCACCGACACGGATGATTACATTGCCCACAAAACGCAGCTGCGCAATTCGCTAGACGAAAAAATGATTCAGAACATCATCGGTCATGACATTACAATCAAACACACATTTCGCGCTAACGTTCTCAGCTTAGCGCAATCTGGCGAAGATGCCGTCCTTGTACCTTATAAAGCAGGCACAAGTGCCGACAGGTCAGTTCTCGATAAAGTTAACGATTTCACTTTGAATTAAAAGAAGCTTTGTGGATCAATATCAGCGCGCACGGTAATGGTCGACGGGGTCTTGACTGATTTCAGCCACGCAGCAACCGCTTTTTGAATGTTCAAATTTTTATCCGCTTGCACCAATAGTCGAAAACGATACTTACCGCGCAACCTTGCAAGCGGCGCAGGCGCAGGACCAAAGATATTGACCCCTTCTGCGCGGGGCGCGGCACGACCAAGTTGATAAGCGAGTTTTTCCGTTTCAGCCTCGTCGCGGCCTGCGACAATAATGCCAACTAGGCGCGAAAATGGCGGCATATGCGCCGCTTCGCGTTCAAAACATTCTGCATCCAAAAAGGCATCACGGTCACCGCTAGCCAAAGCCTGTAAGACTTTTGATTGTGGGGAATAGCTTTGTAAATACACAGAGCCCTTAACGTCTTCACGCCCAGCGCGGCCTGCAACTTGGTGCAGTAATTGGTAACAGCGTTCAGTCGCCCGTAAGTCGCCGCCCGACAAACCTAAATCCGCGTCAACAACGCCAACTGTGGTGAGTTTTGGAAAGTGGTGGCCTTTGGCGATAATTTGCGTGCCGATGATCAAATCATATTCACCCTCGCGAATTTCCTGTAGCCGGTCGCGCAAGGCATCTGGGTCATCCGAATCATCACTCGATAAAGTCACCTGACGATATTCAGGGAACAGCACGCCTAGTTCTTCTGCAATGCGCTCCACCCCTGGTCCGCAAGCAGCAAAACTGTCTTCATCATTACAAGATGGGCAGTTTTTTGGAATAGAACAAAAATAGCCGCAATGATGACAATGCAGCTTATTGCTGCGGCGATGTTCAACAAGCCACGCCGTGCAGCGTGGACATTGCATACGAAAGCCACAGCCACGGCATAATGTTAATGGTGCATAGCCACGGCGATTTAAGAATAGCAGCGCCTGTTCGCCGCGCTCTACCGTTTCACGGATAGCCTTCACCAAACTAGGCGCAAGGAAGGCTTGGCGCTCTGGTTTATCTTGTTTGAGGTCCAATATACGTATATCGGGCATACCCGCACTACCAAAACGCGATTCGAGCGTTAAATGCTGATATCTCCCCTGCCACGCATTATAGATCGTCTCTATCGCTGGTGTGGCAGATACTAGCACTACGGGGCATTTTTCTTTATTCGCACGCAGTATCGCCATATCCCGCGCATGATATAAAACGCCGTCCTCTTGCTTATAAGCAGGCTCATGTTCTTCATCAACGATGATTAGGCCAAGCTGACGATACGGTAAAAACAAAGAAGAGCGTGCGCCAACGACAACTTTGGTTTTACCCTCCGCCACGCCGCGCCATGTTTTGCGGCGCATGGCCGTGGATAGCGCCGAGTGCCAAAGCGCAGGGCGCGTACCAAAGCGGGTTGCAAAACGATCCAAAAACGCATTGGATAGCGCGATTTCTGGTAGCATCAAAATAATCTGTTTGTCTTCTTTAAGCGCCTGCGCGATCGCTTCAAAATAGACTTCGGTTTTACCCGCGCCCGTGACACCATCAAGCAAGAATGTTTCAAAGCTATCCGCGCTGACGGCTGCGACCAGTTCATCAGCGGCAATGCGCTGACTATCCAGCAGCACAGCGCCTTTTAATGTCGGGTCTGGCTTGGTACAAGGCGGAATCTCAGGCATCAACAGGGAGCGCAGATAGCCGCCATCCCCCATTGCTTTAACCACAGATGCGCTGCACCCTGCGTCGCGAGCTATGTCAGCGGCGCGGCGCGGCGCGCCATCTTTTAGGCTCTCCAATACGGCCTTGCGCTTCGGGGAGAGTTTTTGTAGTGAAAATTCTTCAATATCGGGGGCGAGCTTATAAAGCAATGTTTCCTTGGGCAGATCAAATGCCGATGGCGCAGAAAGGCAAAGCTTTAACACCGCACCTAAAGCGCTTAATGTGTATTTCGCCATAAAATCAATAAAGTCGCGCTGCGCCTGCCCCATTGGCGGCAAATCATATTTTTGAGCAATTTCTTTTAGCTTATTCCGGTTGCCGTCATAATTTTGATCCAGATTCCACACCACGCCAATCAGCATTCGGCTGCCAAGCGGCACAGCAACATAATCACCAAGCTGGACATTTATATCCGCAGAAACGCTGTAGCTATAGGCTTTATCAATTGGCATAGGCACAAGCACTTGCGCCAAAGGCTGGGCAAGAGGAGCGCTTGGTGGCATCGCATTAGGATCATTTGCAAATAAATCAGACATATGCGACACAGTATAAGCCGACAATCGACAGTGCAAGCGTTTTCAACCTTGCAATATGAAGTCCTTATCGGTAATCTTCACCCCAGATTTAAACCTCATATAAGGATGCGCATAGAAATGAAATTCTTCGTAGATACCGCCGAGATAGACGACATTAAAGACATGGCTGCAACTGGCCTGTTAGATGGCGTAACAACCAACCCATCGTTAATCGCAAAATCAGGCCGTAACTTTATTGAGCTTATTGGCGAGATTTGTAAAATTGTTGAAGGCCCAGTAAGCGCCGAAGTCGCCGCCACAGATTTTCCAACCATGCTTAAAGAAGCTGAAAAGCTTGCGGCAATTGCTGAAAACGTAGCCGTAAAAGTACCGCTAACCGAAGCTGGCCTTAAAACCTGTAAGGCAATGAGCGATAACGGCACAATGGTTAATGTGACATTATGTTTCTCTGCGGGTCAGGCGATTTTGGCAGCAAAAGCAGGCGCGGCATTTATCTCACCTTTCGTCGGTCGCCTTGATGATATTTGTTATGATGGCATGGATTTAATCGCCGATATTTGCCACATTTACAGCATGTACCCTGAATTTGAAACAGAAGTGCTTGTCGCATCTGTGCGCAACCCGACTCATATTATCAATTCAGCTAAAATGGGCGCCGATGTGGTGACATGCCCAGCAAGCGTGATTAAACAGCTTTATAAACACCCTCTTACTGATAAAGGCCTTGCGGCATTTGTTGAAGATTGGGAGAAAACAGGCCAGTCTATTTTATAAGAGACACGCCCGTTATTTTTATACTTCAAAGCCGCCCTTTATCAGGCGGCTTTTTTATGCGCAACGCAAAGTAACAAGCCTCTTGCCTTTTGACATAAAGAGAGTTATAAAGGTGAGCATTCACAGTAATTAAGGTTTTTAAAAGGAGCCTCAGAGATGAAAGATATCTTTCAAAAAGCAGCGAAAGCACTTGGTGACATTTTATTCATCATCCCCAGCTTACAGCTCGATGATGCGCAGAAAAAATATTTAGAAGCGCATGATTATAAAGCCACGCGCTGTGAAATGCCCATCATGATGGCTCCCTATACCGTCACCACGCCGACATTGACATATGACTATATTTCAAAGCAAGATGGCACAGAGCTAAGCAACCGAGAGTATCGAGAAATTGTTAAAAAGCTAGCAACGATTGCCCCGCCAGCTCAAGCGCCGCAGCACAAATTATAATCATAAAAAAGCCGCCAAACTGGGCGGCTTTTTTATTACAAAATGATCGCGACACATAAATTATGGTTGCTGCATTCTAAATTGCCCATTTTTCACCACATAGATCATCGTATTCCAATGTGCGTCAGTCCCGCCAGCAGCTTTAAAGTCTTGCAGTAAGTTCTGTGTTTTCTCTTGCTGGAGCTGTGCCACGGCACTTATCTGTGCATCTGTCCATTTTTCAACATCACAGCGCTCTGCAGCATCCCAAAAATCCACTAAATTTTGTTGGATATGCGGCGCAAAATCTAGTACTTGCTGTGGAATTTTATCCCATTCTTGACTTATATTTTTCATTTTATTTGATCCTCCCTTTTTTTTGACCTTAGCAGACATAAAAAGCAAGGACAACTTTAAAGACATTTCTCTTGCAATAATACGTAAAACAGCATAGAAAATTAGTATCTCGTCCATTTAACATACGTAAAGGAGTTATTATGAACGGCATCACAAAAGTTTTTAACTGGCTTGCACAACACTGCAATAAAGAGGCTCTCTTCCCCAAAGAATGGGTTCTCACAGAGAGCGAAAAAAGCCAGTTCCGATCAATCGGCTATAAGGTTGAAGACTTTCAACAGCCGATTATTGCGCCTCATTACGCCATGCCGCCAGTAGGGTTTTACACCGTACAACATGTTACCAAGGCCAATGGCGACAAACTCAGCGCGCAAGAGATCAGCGTACTTGAAGACATGCTTAGCGTGCAACGCGATAATAGTGCCCCTGCCTCACCACACAGAAAACCGGAGTGACCCGCATGATTAATTTGAAAAAACACCTCAAAACCGCATGGGATAAAGTTCGTGATTTATTGAATAATGAAGACCACCGCCGTAGCCTTTTCTATTTATCTAATGACGAAGCTGATCAGCTACGTGAAGAATACAGCCTTTTCCAGCAGCATACCTTTATAATTAATAAATATGGCGGTCTCGGTTGCACCTCCATTCCGACATCACATTATAAAATAAGCAACCCTGATCTTAGCCCACTAAATGAACTACAGATCACTGCGATAGAAGAGAAACTAAAGGCGCTGCGCAATCCTAATAATGACACTTCGCATAATCCAAGCTTAAAGGTTTAGATATGTTAACTTTATAAAAAAGCACCTTATTTTAGGCGCTTTTTACTTGCCTCGCCGCCCGTTGCTCCTTTAAATACTTATAAATAATAAAAATAAGACTGGGGGAGACAGCGCATGGAAGACATTAAAGGGCCATTATCCAAGATATGGAAGAACGTCGTCGAGTATTGTACAGGCGAAGACCACGAGAGCGGCCTGTTTCACCTCAACAAAAAACAATACAAAATCCTTAAAGATGAATATTTACTTGAACAGAGCTACGTCAACGTCAAAAGCCTCTACCTGCCTAATGGCGTTGATATGCCATGTGAGAATTATTACTTTTATAACCTTGATGGCTCCGCATTAACGCCAGAAGATGTGCACGCTGTTGAACTTAAACGCACAGCCATTAAGCGCAATGAATATTTGCCTGCAGCGCCTAAACCGCGCGCATAAGCAGTCTCTGATCAACAAAACGTAGAAAATCTTAAAAATAATGGGGTAAACACGCCCCATTTTTTATATTCAATTTTGTATTGCGCACACTGCCGATACCATGCACAATATAAGGGTGTTCAGTGCACAATACGTCCTTCAAACACCCCTTCCAATAAGAAGCAATATCATGAGCGAACAACAGCTAAATAAAACCGATATTTTAAACTGGCTAAAAGACAATCCTGATTTTTTAGAAGATTGTCCCGAGGCCGCTGATGCACTTTTACCGCCAAAAGTAAAAAAGGCGCGTGGCATTGCTGATTTTCAGTCCTATATGGTTGACCGCCTTAAGGCTGACAAAGAAATGGTGCTGGAAACCACCCGTGAAATTGTTGAAAACGCCCGCAACAACATGAATAATCAGACCCGCGTTCAGATGGCCGTGCTGCATATATTAGAAGCAAAAAGCTTTGAAGAGTTTATATCTAGCGTCACAATGGATTTAACGGCAATGCTTGATGTTGACATCACGGCTCTACTGGTTGAAGCCGAAGGTAAAACAGTTCCGCATGTCCAGACCCCTGGTTTAAAAATGGTACCAGAGGGTACAATTGATAAGTGGATGGAAGACCGCCCTGCGCTTCTGCAATCTGACATTTCGGGGCTAGAGGCCATATATGGCAGCGGCGCGAACCTTGTGCGCTCTCAGGCGCTAATACGTATTGATATTTCATTAGATATGCCCCCTGCACTGCTATGTTTCGGCTCACGCAATGCACTAACATTTGAAGATGGACAGGGCATTGAGCAAATCTCTTTTCTCGCCCGTGTTATTGAGCGCTCAATACGCCTATGGCTGAGCTTACCTGATTAAACAACTAGCGGCTTGAGATGACAAAGAACAACACGCCTAAACTTGACCCTCTCTTAAACGTCACAGCCGACGATTTATATAAGACCATACATGATTGGTATGACGTACTACGCTATGAGCGCCATGTCTCTGAACATACTTTGCGCGCTTATCAAAAAGACATCAAAAACTTCGTCACTTTTCTAGCAAAATATTATGGCGCGGCGCTATCCGTCGGCATGGTATCAGATAGCGACATCACGGCGCTGCGGGCTTGGCTCGCCGGATTAACAATTGATAACGAGCAAAGCGCCGCAAGCCGTGCGCGTGCGCTGTCTGCTGTACGCCGTTTTATTGACTGGATGGACAAGCAGGGCATAGCGCATAACCCGTACATCAAAGCACTGCGCGCCCCCAAGCAAGGGCGTAAATTGCCACGCCCCGTCAGTGCTGAGCGTATTTTTGAACTGCTGAATGATTACGATACCGCCAATTGGGTTGACTGCCGTGACAAAGCTCTGTTTACACTGCTCTATGGTACGGGGCTGCGTATACAAGAAGCGTTATCTCTTAATATCGAAGACTGGCCGCAAGGCTCAGACATCGACTTCCTCACCGTCAAAGGGAAAGGCAAGAAAGAGCGCCGCGTCCCCATTTTGTCGGAAGTCCATGATGCCGTGTTAGAATGCATAAAAACCACGCCTTTCGCTCAAATGCCTGAGCGCCCGATATTCCTCGGCGTACGCGGGGCGAGAATGCATCAAGGCGTTGCACAAAAGCATCTACGTAACCTACGTGCCGTTTTCGGCTTACCAGAAAGCGCCACGCCCCACGCGCTGCGCCACAGCTTCGCCACCCATTTATTAGAAAAAGGCGCGAATTTAAGACAGGTTCAGGAATTACTGGGTCATAGTTCACTTAGTACAACGCAGCGTTATACCGATGTCGACAATGCGAAGTTACTAGAAGTGTATAAAGACTGCCATCCACGCGCTTAAGCCACGATACGGATCAGTTTTTGATTCCCATGAATAAAGTTAGCGGACCTTCACTCCTGAAAACAGACGTAAACTATGTGTGACAAGGCTAATAAAAGCTATCAACAACACAATTGCGGGGCCGCTAGGCCAATCAAAAACATATGAAAGAAACAGACCTAGCCCATAACCGATCATCGTTACAGCAATGCCCGATATGACTTTATAGCTACTGAATTTTACGGTCGCTAATGCTGGAAATATCAGACTAGCAAAAACCAAATAAACGCCGATCATGTTAACCGCAAACGGCACAGCCAACGCAAAGAGCGGATAAAATAAAACCTCTCTTTGCTTTCTACATAGATGCCACGTCGCAAAGATAAAAATAAACACCGGTGCTGCGATTTTAATATCTGACCAATCCGTCCACAGAACCTGTCCTGCGAGAATACTCTTCATGGCTTCACCGCCATGCGGATCACTGGCCACTAGCAACAAAGACATCGACGCCGACAGTACAAAAGCACATCCGATTAGAGGTTCTTGATATTGCCCTGCGTGTCTTTCTAAAGCATGGAATGTAAAAGCACATATCAGTGCAGCAATAAGTCCCGCGGCCAAGGGGCCATACATCCCCAAATAACTATATTCATCAATATTAAGCAAAACGCTAAATGCGATCATGCCAAGGGCTGCAAACTGCGCAACGGCCAAATCAAGAAAGATAATGCCGCGTTTAAGAACCTCCTGCCCCAAGGGCACATGAGCAATTGAGACCACCGCCCCCGCTACAAAAGCGGGCGCGAGGAGTGCCATAGTTTCAATCGAAAAACTCATAATCGAGCCATGAGCAAGCGAATGGTTTCTTCAAAGAGTGTGGTGAGGTCATATGCTTGCGTGCTTCCACCAACGGTGAATGGCATATAGGTGACAGGAACACCTGACTTCCCAGAAAGCCACTCTGCAGCATCCCGCCTTTCAAAAGGCGCAACCAAAATTGCTGCGACATTCGCCCCTTGCACATCCTTCAATATAGCTTCAAGGTGAGATGCCGTTGGTGGAACGCCGGGTTTGGGCTCTAAGCTTGCAATCACATCTACCTCCAGCCATGTGAGCAAATATGCCCAAGCATTATGATAGACAACAACCTTCTTCCCCTTTAGCCCCTGTGCGTTAACCTCCCATTTTTTGGTTAGAACTTTCCATTTGGCTTGAAATGCATCTAAATTGTTTTGATAGTTCGTTGCGTTGGCATTATCAATCAACATCAAACGATCCCCGACAATATCCGCTAAGGCAGAAATATTGTGCGGGTCGAGGTGCACATGCGGGTTGCCCTCGGGGTGAACATGGCCCATTGAGCGATCAACATGCCCTGTCATTACATCCAGCTTTTCTACGTAATCCGCAGCCATAATCCAGCCGATTGTTTCGGGCTGAACATCCGGCCCTCCTGCTTTTTTGAGCAAAATAGGAAGCCAGCCAGATTCGAGGGAAGCGCCGCTACAAAAGACAAGGTCAGCTTTTCGCATCGCCGCAAGAAGACTTGGCTTAGCACGGATATGGTGCACATCCTGCTGTGCATTAGTGGCTGACTTTACGGTCACAAAACTCCCGCCAATTTCCTCTGCCAGTGCAGCCCACTCAGGCTCACAAGCAAAGATATTCACCTTAGCAAACGCTGGAGAAGGAGGTGCAAAAAGCACCCCCAAGCCAGCTATTAAAAAAAGTAATATTTTCATAGCAAGCCCCCTTTAATATGCGTGCGCACCATGAGCGCCAAGGCTCATGATATATTGAACAACGAACTGATTATCTGCGTTACCATCGGATAATTCCTCACGGTTAAACTGAACACGAGCACGAGAAAACTCGCTATTTGTCCAATCCACCATCGCGGCGGCAGCCCATGGGTTATGGCCGCCATCATCCAAAGCGCTCCCTGACAGACCTGCGGCGACATCACCAGCATAAAGCTGCGAGTACCTTGCCCCTACACGCCATTTCGGATGAAACTTATAAACGCCTTGCGCGTACCAGCCGCTTTGGGAGTCATCATAAGAAACAGCGCCTGTGCCGGCATCCATATCGTTATAACTGCCGTTTTCATCACGATAGAAATACTCACCTTGCAGGGTAATTTCCTGCACAGCGTTGTTCCCCGTTGGCGCATAAACCATGCGTGCATCAGCAATGTAAAGGCCGCTATCGCCATCAAATACAACCATATCTTCATTGGCAGAGCGCTCTGCGCCTTCAATCTGCAACGTGGAAAGCCCAAAACGCCAGCTTGTATCATCGCCTATATCACCACCAACGCGGCCGTATGCTGTCCATGATCCGGCATCATTGCCATCTGCGCCACCACCGGGAAAATCATCCCCGCGATACACACCGCCGCCAACTTCTGAGTAAAGATCCGTTGGTAATATTGCCGAGATCTGTAGCCCATCATCCGCATAGTTACCATTTAAAAACGCACGATTTGTAAGCGGTCTGTCTGCAAAATCATCGCTATGACTGTGATGTGAATTAAGATAACCAAGTTCAGAGAAGAACCGTCCAGCTTTTGCTTGAAGACCATAGGGAAGAGATGTCGTTTCCACATAGACTTCCTCTATCTCGACTTCCGTCCCGCCGCCTTCTTCGACTAAGGCAACCGTTGCACTGCCACGGAAAATATCATCAACATTGGCAGAGAAGTTAAGTTCCGTTTCATCAATGCCAAAACCTTCACTGCCGCGTTCAGCCTCTTCTCCAACCGCAAACCCAGCAAACTCATTGTTATCTGCGGTGAAGTTTTGATATTGCCCTTGTAGAATAACACTAATTTCAGGGTTAAAGCTGTTATCGTTAATGCGCCGCTCAGCCGTAGCGGGGATAGAGGATTCTCCGACTACAAGCTTACCCACATCGTGCTTTTCCGCTGTACGTAATTGCTTGGTTTCCAGTATTCCTACTTTTTGTTCAAGCAGCTCAATTTTGCTTTCATAAGCTTGTTGCATGGCTCTGATTTCGCTGCGCAACGCTTCAAGGTCTGTATTTGCAGCAAAAGCTGGAGATACAGTTAACAGAGCAGCCGCACTGGCTGCTAATAGCAGTTTTTTAGACATATGATATGTCCTTTCTTATCTAATTTTTTGTAATAGGCTAGTGATTTAGATAGAAAGAACAGGGGGAGCACGAGGGTTATAAGGCAGCGCTGTGGCATGTGAAACAAAGGATATTTCAACTGGTGAAAACAAGTCATTGCCGAGAGAGAAATCAATACTTAGCACGTCCTCAGCATAAAACGCGACCTGCAGTGTTTTGCTCAATAAATATTCAGGACAGACATGCGAAGAAGGGGCCCTTTTATCAGGTTCCCCATGATCCACATCGACATGTTGCGCCATCTGGCCTTCAAAACCATGATCAAAATGGACGGCATTATGCTGTGCAATCGCAATCTGTGCGAATGCAAAAGCTAATACTGCCAATACGGATATAGTTTTTCGAAAGCTCATGCGCCACATCTATCAACTTGCTTTATTTTTTGCAAGGCTTCTTTTCACTAAAAATGATGAGAACGTTGAATAAGTGCCCCGTAGGTCGCCCAGCGGCAAAGCGCGCTACCGAATTGTTTTAAAAGTGATTTTTAACATTATCATGAACGTCCGCGCCAAAGCATTCCTATTGTATCGGCGCAGCTTTAGGGACGTTGATGTTCGGTGCTACTGCCGCAGTTTCTTCTTGTTTTTTATGCTCAAGCATCGCGACAGGCGAAATGCTCCCTAACAGTTCTGGGGAAAAAGTCGCCTCGAAGTATATATCATCATAACCATCGTGATAAACACGATTAACGCACACACCTAAATTCTTCATTTTTTCTTTAACACCATGAGTTGCGGGCATTTGTTCAAGGACCAAATTTGTCGCAGGGCGCTTACCGAACCGCGCACTAAAATATCCTTTTTGAACAATATTAGCCAACATCTTATCGTCAAAAACAATAGACTGATAAAAGGCATCTAATTGTTCATTGCAGGCTCTGGCCACTTCAAGGAATTTTTCCTGTAATGCTACCGTATCATTTACAGAAATTTCTGTTTTGTTTTTATTGCTAAACATATTTTCTTCTCTCCCGTTTGCCTTTACAGATAATACGTATCTTTATCCATGTCCCGAATCTCTAGCGTTATCGCACAGCCTGCTGGCGCTGTGCGTTTCATTAATGCGTGGAGCGGATCGCCATATGATTTTTTGGTGGCAAGGTCGCGCCCTTCTAATATCAGCAGCGTCGCATGCATCATCAGCCCGCGCAGCCCTGTTTCACCAACCACGTTATGGTCGACAGATATACCGCGCGTTTTAATGCGCGCTTTGTCAATCCCTGCACTTGCCAATTTTTCATGCATCGCTTTAAGCAATTGCGGCATTTGGTCATCAAGCTGTTTTGAATATTCAACAATTATATGCGGCATTTTCGATCCTAATCCTGTTTCTGGTACTTTTGAACTTGCAATCAAGTTTTATTATTTAGGATTAGGACCGTCAATGATAATTACAGGTTTAATATCCTGCTTTTTATCGCCTTGGTTTTCTTCAATAAATTCTATCTCCCCTGTCACCGCATTAAACGTCGCAGCGGGCTTCAAATCCGCGACATTAAATGTCACGCCGTCAGGGTAAATCGTGGTTTGCTTTTTGCCCTCGCTCACGAGATCCTCCTCATCAAAGAATACAGCGCCCTGTATTTTTACCTGTTCAGGCTCGTCATCAAGCACAACCTCATCAGGGGAAAAATATATCGGGCCGCGCAAAGACTGTGCAGCCTCATCATGACGATCTACATCTTCTGGCATAAATTCGGCATCTTCTGAGAATATGATTTGTTTTTTTAAATCCGTCATGACGGGTTACCCTTACATTGTGTTTTGCAGTGTTTTTTGTTGCACGGCTTGTTTAAATTCATCTTTTTTCCACTCTAAATGGATACTCAGTGCATGCCTTAAGAATAAGTTCTCTATATTCATATCCGAAAAATGCTTACGCTCTAGATTAACAGATGACACTCCCGCCGACACCTCAGCCAAGCGTGTGGTTAATGCGTTGCCACCTTGCGTATCAAGCAATTGCGTAAGGCTTAAGCCATCCGTACCGTTTATGATCGACAGACCTTTCCACGACTTCATAACAATAGGCTTATTACTTTCAAGAGACTGGATAATGTCAGCATCACTCACAGCGGCAAAGATTTTGCTTAAAGATTTAAGCTCTACGTCTTGTTTAGCGGCTTTCTTTGCTTCGGCCGTGCATTTTTGCTCTACAAGCTTTGCACAGGACTCATATTGCCCTTTCACTTTACATGCTTCGCGCTCGGCTTGTGCCTCAAGGGCTGAGGCCAGTTTTTCTACTAAAGATTTCTTAGTCATTTCACTATTCCTTGCTGCGTCATATAAGAATTCGCGTTAATTTACGTAAGATTCTCCCCGCTGTCAAGCAATATGTCAAATGCTTTGTGCTTTTTACAACTTCATATCTTGCGTTTAGCCGCATTTATATATATGTTCACAATTCCAATATTAACGCCTTGAGCACAGAGTATTTAAGCCGATCATGAGTAACGAAACGCATAAATTAGAACACATCCGAAATTTCGCAATTATCGCGCATATTGACCACGGTAAGTCCACATTGGCGGATCGCTTGATCCAAACATGTGGCGGCGTTGAAGAACGCGACCTTGGCGAACAAATGCTTGATAACATGGATATTGAACGTGAGCGCGGCATCACGATCAAGGCACAAACTGTTCGCCTTATGTATACGGCGAAAGACGGCATTGAATACCAGCTCAACTTAATGGACACACCAGGCCATGTTGACTTTGCCTATGAAGTATCACGCTCACTTGCAGCCTGTGAAGGCTCTGTACTGGTTGTTGACTCAACGCAAGGCGTTGAAGCACAGACGCTTGCCAATGTGTATCAGGCGCTTGATAATGACCACGAAATTGTTATGGCGATCAATAAAATTGATTTACCTGCCGCCGATCCTGAAGCCGTCAAGACAGAGGTTGAAGACGTTATTGGGCTTGATTGTTCAGACGCGGTTGAATGTTCAGGTAAAAGCGGCATTGGCATTGACAATTTATTAGAAGCTATTGTGACAAGGTTGCCTTGCCCACCACATGGTGATGGCGAAGAACCAACACGCGCCTTATTGGTTGATAGTTGGTATGATTCTTATTTGGGCGTGGTTATTTTGGTGCGCGTTGAACATGGTTTCCTGCGTAAAGGCCAAAAGGTTCTGTTTATGAACTCTGGCGCTGAACGTATCGTTGATCGTGTCGGCGTATTTACGCCAAAGCCACTGATTACAGACATACTCGGCCCCGGTGAAATGGGCTTTATTACAGCAGGCATTAAAGAGATATCCGAAACGCAAGTTGGCGATACGGTGACAGATTTAAAACGGCCTTGTGCAACAGCCATGGAGGGCTTTAAGCCATCGATCCCGATGGTCTTTTGCTCACTTTTCCCGGTTGACACATCAGAATTCGACAAGCTGCGCGATTCACTTGGCCGCCTCGCCTTAAATGATGCTTCGCTGCATTACGAAATGGAAAGCTCACAGGCTCTAGGCCTTGGTTTCCGCTGTGGCTTCCTTGGTCTCCTGCATATGGAGATCATACAAGAGCGCCTTGAGCGCGAATTTGACTTGGATTTGATCCCCACTGCGCCAAGCGTGGTCTACCACATTCATAAAAATGATGGCACAATAGAGGAGTTATATAACCCCGCAGATTTACCTGATGTTGTCCATATTGACCATATCGAAGAACCGTGGATAAAAGCCACAATTCTGACACCGGATGAACATCTGGGCAGCCTGTTGCAGCTCTGCCAAGAACGCCGCGGTGAGCAAATTGATCTGACTTATGCAGGTGACCGCGCAATGCTGGTTTATAAACTGCCGCTAAACGAAGTTGTCTTTGATTTCTATGACCGTTTGAAATCAATCTCACGCGGTTATGCTTCCTTTGATTATGAACTTGCAGGCTATGCGACGAATGACCTTGTTAAAATGGAAATCCGCGTCAACCAAGAACCTGTTGATGCGCTGTCGATGATTGTCCACCGCTCCGTCACAGAAACGCGTGGGCGCGCCCTATGTAAGCGCTTAAAAGAGCTTATACCGCGCCAGATGTTTAAAATCGCGATACAAGCTGCGATTGGCGGCAAGATTATTGCCGCTGAGCATTTAAGTGCGATGCGTAAAGATGTTACAGCCAAATGTTATGGCGGCGATATTAGCCGTAAGCGTAAACTGCTAGACAAGCAGAAAAAAGGTAAGAAGAAAATGCGCGAATACGGCAATGTCCAAATTCCGCAAAGTGCCTTTATTAACGCACTTAAAATGGGCGATGATAACTAGCCAAATCGCCCAGCCGACATCACATATAGATTACTTTTCAAGGCATAATTTCAGTATTATGCCTTGCAATATATAGAGGCTTTATGTGCCTGCGCTAAGCTGGCTTTGGAATGTTGAACAACTTACGCGCCGTCGCCGTTTTGTCCGCGCTGCTATCAAAAGCTTTTAACGTTGAGTATTCATAGCCCGTCTGCAATTCTTCCTTTATTGAACTAAACTGCTCTTGCGCTTTTTCATTCGCATGTTCAGGCAAGGCAATATACAGCCAAAATTTGTATTCACTTGGGACAGCTATCATTCTAACGTCTAATTCAACACGCCGAGATGCGCGCGCAAACGCCCAGCACATTTGGGTTTCGCTTTTTGAATGGTAAAGCTCCATATCATTTGATGTATTCATTATTTGCCCCCTGAAATTGGCATTTATTTTATTTATTTGTACTGCACAATAGTACGACAGACAAAAAAAGGCTACAGATATTCATAGCTTTTTACGTTTAAATATACCTTTTTGCTTGATTATGTAATTATATTATGTTAAACAAGCAACCATAATAATAATATTATTGCGCGGCTTAACGCACTTAAAACAAAAATATACAGCCGCCAAATTTGGGGAGATACAAATGAAACAGCTAAAATACGCACTAAGCTTAGGCACGATGTTAAGCCTCCCCATCATGGCCAGCGCCGTAGAGATCACAACAACTGGGGCCGCGACTCCTATTCAGCAACAGGATGCATACAACTTAGCGCATCAATACAGCCCCACACAAGCCCAGCGTTTTACAGCTCAAATCAGCCAAAACAAATCAAACTGGTTTTGGAACGCTAGTACTAGCGTTGCCCAAAATAATAACAAACCCCATTCTCGTGAGTATGTTAAGATCAAACGAGATGATAAAGAAAATTATGCGCAGAGATACATCAACTTCCCGAACCTGATCACGACAGGGATACCCATATTAGGCAAAGCTTTAGAAACAAGCATTAATAAAGCGCTGCATAAACGCATAACAAAAACAGAGCTACATTATGCGCGCGTTGAAGCGTTTAACCGTTTACAGGCCTATGCAGAAACCGTGCAACAGAACAATCCAGAGCTATACGAAAGCTCAGCAGACGTAACAGACGCCTTGCATCAAAACCGCCTGAGTACCGGGTTGTTTAATCAGACTGCACTTAACCAACCCCACAGACAAAGCATCGGATTCACATCCTTTGATAGCACCATTCATCACGATGTGGCCTCTGTACTTGACCATTACAACGCTGTACGAACACAGCCTGGTGTGCGGTTACGGGGCGAGCTTGGTTACAAAACCAACAGCTTTGAATGGCGTATGGGCCTACAAAAACAAAAAACTGACGGCATGACCAGCAGTACAGAACCTCAAAAGCGCAAAAGCTTTTACAGCGCAGCAAGCTGGGATATTTCAGAGCGGTTGAATTACTTTAACGTCTTCACTCAAGAGAAATTTAAAAACCGCTTTGGGCTGGAAGGGTTTTCTAATGATGCCACCGCACATTACCATCGCCTGAGTTATGCGCTGAATGAGAATACAAATATATTCATTGGTAAAGGCCGCACAAATGATGACCTCCTCGGTCAAGTAGAGCAGCGTCATAGCGGCGTACAAAACTGCACCGAGCTGCGCAATATCTGGAATATCTGCAGCAGCGTGAGCTACCAGATAACATCTTACGGTGCAGATTCCAGCCAAGTAATGAGCGATAAAAAAGGCGCACATCTGGCGCTGACTGCCAAGATGAACTTTTAACGCACAGCAAGCATTGCGTTTTTCACAATGCTTATCTTGTTGAGAAATCATAAATTTTTTAGCTCTACGCTATCTAATCTTAGGCACTCCTTATAAAATGCCCCTAGAAAATCTTTTAAGGAGTATATACCATGGCAAGCGTGCCCAACATTCAATTTCCAGAAATTTTTCAACAGCTCCCTGCGTTTAAGTGTCGTTTTGATGCTTTCCAAATGAACGGTGAAAACTGCAAAATCTTATTTGCAACATACCCCGCCAACACAAATATTGACCCACACACACATGATACATTCAACTGGGGCCTTATCACTCGCGGAGCCATGCATTTAACGGTTGAAGGCGTCGAAAAAACCTATCGCGTCGGCGAGTGGTTTAATGTCCCGCTAGAAGCTAACCATTCTGCACGCTGCGATGACGCCACCGAAGTCATTGAATTCTGGTTTAATCCTGAATAAGAATATCTTATTGACATAATGTCCGTTTTCGCTTATGGTTACGCACCACCATAAGGAAGACACAATGGCATTATTTGCAAAACTAAAAGAAATCTTTTCAAACAAAGTAGAGTCCTTGGAGGATTCTATGGCGCTCGCCAACCCATTAGACATTCAGGTTTTCGAAGGTTTAATGGGCGAGTCTAAAGCGCTGAGCTACTGCCTAACAACCTTATGTTTGGATAAGGAGCTCGACATCAATGATCTTGTCAGCCAGCTACACCCCAGCACCATTGAAATTGCCAAAAAACTCTATTTTGAAGGCTTTAGCGAAGAAAATATGAGCCTTGAAGAGTGCACAGCCGCGCTGCGTAATGAATGGTTACTTTTCTATCCTGATGCTGTATTCCTTGAACAAGCGATCCGTCATGGCTTTGATGAGCAGACACAAAAAGAAAACATTACTGATGCACTTATAAACGACGCCAATGAACGCTTAATTGACATTAATAAAACATGTCATGACATGTTTTGCAGCTTTATGGGCTATAAAAACGGCCAAATGCCACCACACCGCATAGTTGACAGCGTCGCTTACGCTATAAAGAACGATATGTGCGAAAATAAAGAGTTAACACACTGGTTTCCGGTCGCAAATGCGATGATTGATGACGATGACGCGTCAACAAGCCCAAAACCACATTTATAAGTTAAGGGAGATTAAAAATGTTCGACATACTCAATAAAATCAAAGCAGCGTTTGATCAAAGCGCACCGAAGGACAGCTTACCGGCAGATGTCTTATTTGAGGCACGCTTGCAAATTTTTCAAGCCTTACATATCTGCCTTAATGATATGGTGATTGATGGCAATCTTGATAATAGCGTTCTAACAGATATGCTTGATGATGACGTTCTTGAAATATCACGTAAAGAAATTACCCCTGCCATGTTTACTGAACAACTCATGTCGGTAGACAGCAAGGAAGAGGCCATAGAAGCCAATTGTGCGCAATTCTACGTCGAGGCTCTGGTTCAATATGTCAGTCACGACCCTGCATTAACGCAAAAACTTCTAGAAGGCGACAGCGATGCTGTTACAGCGCTCGATGCGCAAAGCCTGTCAGCGATTAATGATCAGTTAGCCGAAATCAACGATCAGTTTCATGAACAGTTCTGCGCCTATATGGGCTACAATCCCGCAGATATGGGTTATGATGCTATTCACAGAGCCGTCCACTTTGCTATCGATAATAATATGATGGACGGTAAGCCATTAGAGCGCTGGTTCCCTGTCGCTATCGCCAATATGCCCGATGATGCGCCGAATAATCAAGTTGCAATACCTCAGCCGTAACGCTATATAAGGCGCTATGGAACTTATAGATTTAACACAGTGTGCTTGCACCGTGCTGCGCTGCGCCAATGGCGATGAAAAAGCACGCCTCACGCGCGGCTATATTGACGCAATCGCCAAAGACCCCACGCGTATCATCATCGGTGATGCCGCGCCAGATATGCGCCCAAACCGCCCCGAGACACCAGAATTACTCATGGCACATAAAATGCCCAAGCGCCGCAATGCAGGGTCATTGAAAAATAAAATTTTATTCCTCCACGCCATTGCCCATATTGAGCTCAACGCCATAGACCTTGCATGGGATATCCTTGCCCGATTTGCGTCGTTACATAATGAGAAAGCGCCAAACTCGGGCGCATTCACCTTGCCCACCGCATTTTATATGGAGTGGCTTAGTGTCGCCGGTGATGAGGCCAAGCATTTTTTACTGATTAATGACTACCTTAAACAGCTTGGCGCCGCCTATGGAGATTATCCCGCCCATGACGGACTATGGGAAGCCGCCGAGCTAACAAGCCATGATATTGCAGCAAGGCTTGCAATTGTGCCGATGGTGCTTGAAGCTCGAGGACTTGATGTCACGCCGCATATGATCGATAAATTTAAATCTAAAAACGACCAAGACACCGTTGATATTCTGCAAATCATCCTCCGTGAAGAAGTGGACCATGTACGTGTCGGTCGCCAGTGGTTTGAATATTACTGCGCGGCGCATAAAAAAGATGTTGAAACATTTTGGCAAGAATTGGTGCGCACATATTTCCACGGCACATTAAAGCGCCCCTTTAACCATGATGATCGCCTTAAGGCAGGCATGATCCGTGATTGGTATGAACCACTCGCAGATTAGCTCAAATCAAAAAGCGGTTAGCGAAATATCGCCCCTCAATAGACAATATGACGTAAAATTGATAGTCTCCTCCTGTATTTCAAGTAATAATAAGGGAGCACTATAAAATGAAAACACAAGATTACATCACCCGCGAAGAAACATATTTAGCCTATAACTATCACCCTTTGCCCGTTGTTCTCAACAAAGCTGAAGGCGTTTGGGTCTGGGATGTTGAAGGCAATAAGTATCTTGATTTCCTCAGTGCCTATAGCGCTGTGAGCGCTGGCCATGTTAACCCGCGCCTTAAAAAAGCCCTTGTTGATCAGTTAGAAATCTTAGACGTACCAAGCCGCGCTTTTTATACGGATAAGCTTGGCCTGTTTGCCGAAAAACTTTGTAAAGTGACTGGCATGGATAAAATGTTACCAATGAACACCGGCGCAGAGGCTGTTGAAACCGCGATTAAGGCGGCGCGCCGCTGGGGTTACACGCATAAAAAGATCCCTGCTGATCAAGCAAAAATCCTTGTGTCTTCTGGCAACTTTCATGGCCGCACAACAACCATTGTTGGGTTTTCATCGGATGAAGAATATAAAGAAAACTTCGGGCCCTTTGATGGTGGCTTTATTGAAGTGCCTTATGGCGACCTTGAAGCATTTGAGATTGCAGCAGCCAACCCAAATGTGTGTGCTTATATTACCGAGCCTATGCAGGGTGAGGCCGGCATTATCATTCCGCCAAAAGGCTGGCTGACGGGCATTCAAAAGATTTGTAAGAAACATAACGTACTGTTCATCTGTGATGAAATCCAATCCGGCATGAGCCGTACAGGTAAAGATTTTGCCTTTCAGCATGAAATTGATAAGCCTGATGGTTTGATCCTCGGCAAAGCGCTTGGCGGCGGGATCTATCCTGTCTCCGCATTTCTTGCACGTGCAGATGTGATGGAGGTCTTTAACCCAGGATCACACGGCTCGACATTTGGCGGCAACCCGCTTGCCGCAGCCATTGGCATTGAAGCGCTTAATATAATGGCGGAAGAAAAGCTTTCTGAGCGTAGCGCTAAGCTTGGTGCGTATGTAATGGATGAGCTGCGCAAAATTGATACCAATTTGATTACAGAAATTCGTGGCGCGGGCCTGTGGATTGGCATTGATATTGATCCTGAGATAGCATCAGCCCGTGCAATATGCGAAGAACTAAAAACGCGCGGCTTGCTGTGTAAAGAAACACATGAAACCGTAGTCCGTCTTGCACCGCCGCTAACAATCACAAAAGAAGATATTGATTGGGCACTCGGCCATATTCGTGAAGTTATCACGCTGATGGAACAAAAAGCAGCCGCCTAGCCACAGCAATCGTGTTTAAAGTCTCAGAAATCTCCCCTCCCCCAAAGTTCGCAAGTAGAGTTGGGGGAGAACTCTACTTGCGTGTGTGAGGGCTATATAGAATAGCCTATGGGTAGTGTGGGCTTTATTGGCGCCAAGAACTAGGCTTGCGCCCGCTTCTATCCGGCACTCTTACGTGCCCGCTTAAGAAGCTTCCCTCAGCAGCGGGTTTCTGTGATCTTAAAACTCCACATCGCCTCACTGCCTTGGTATACTTTATACGTTTCAAAATGCGAATGGATCACATATGACGCAATATAATAAAAAAAGCACCTGCCGAAACAGGTGCTTTTATAAATTGTTGTCTTCTATATAAGGGGCTACGCCGCTTTATTAACGCTCGTGAGCAATTCTTTAACTGCAGCAACAGAGCTATCAAACATAGCTTGTTCATCTGGGTTCAGCTGAATTTCAATGATTTTCTCAACGCCATCTTTGCCGATAATCACAGGCACGCCAATATACAGGCCATTAATGCCATATTCGCCGTTCAAACGTGCAGCACATGGCAAGACGCGTTTTTTATCACGCAAATAGCTCTCAGCCATAGAAATTGCAGAGGATGCAGGCGCATAAAAAGCAGATCCTGTTTTAAGCAATGCAACAATCTCGCCGCCGCCTTTACGTGTGCGATCAACAATGGCGTCAATTTTTTCTTGTGTTGTCCAGCCCATTTTTACAAGGTCAGGCAGCGGGATTCCCGCAACTGTTGAATAACGTACCAATGGCACCATTGTATCGCCGTGACCACCAAGAACAAATGCTGTGATGTCTTCGACAGACACGCCAAATTCGTCAGCAAGGAAGTGTGAGAAACGTGCGCTATCTAACACGCCTGCCATGCCAACAACTTTCTTATCAGAAAAACCTGTAACACGCTGCATCACATCAACCATCACATCTAACGGGTTTGTAATAACGATCACGAACGCATCAGGCGCATATTTTTTGATGTTTTCACCAACGGTTTCAATAATGCCTGTGTTAATGCCAATAAGGTCATCACGTGACATACCCGGTTTACGTGGAATGCCTGCTGTAACGATAACAACGTCAGAACCTTCAATCGCCGCGTAGTCATTCGAGCCTTGGAAGTTACAGTCAAAATTCTCAACTGGTGAAAGCTCTGCTAAATCAAGCGCTTTACCTTGCGGTACGCCTTCTGCGATATCAATTAATGCAACATCGCCCAATTCTTTCATACCTGCAAGTAATGCAAGCGTACCACCAATTTGACCTGCACCGATCAGTGCAATTTTATTACGTGCCATTTGAGACTCTCCTGAAAATAAGACAAAATTAAATACTGCGTTCAAGATACGCCAAATCAACAATACTGCAAGGGTTAAGGCGAAAATTATGCCGTTTCATCACCCCCTCAATTATGTTTTCCATATATGTTGACTTGCCTTATAATTTGCGGTAAATTGCCTGATTACGTTTCATGCAGAATAAAAAATATAATAAGGGAGATCAGCAATGAACGCACAGCACAACAACAATACTGGCAGCAACATTTTTAAGCGCGCGGGTAATGCTTTTGATAAATGGCTAGATACTGGTTCGACCACTCGCCGCAGATTAAAATCATTCAGCGCATTTACTGTCGCCGTCGCTTTCGTCGGCGGGGTGGTCTATGGCGTCACAAACGAAGAACGCCAAGACACACAAGATGTAATCAACGCCCTGAACAGCCAAGACACGATTGTGTTTAATTCACATCAAGACTGCATGAATAAGGGGTATGATGCCCCATCATGCGCCGCATCACAGGAAAACGCAATAAGCCTTACTGATGCATTCCGCGACCCAGTAAACGCGATGGACTTTCAAAGCTGCATTGATACTTATGGCACATGCCCAGATCGCCACAAACAACATACTGGTGGATTTAAGGTCGATTTATATAAATACAAGCCGGTATTATCATCATGGCAAGCAACAACAAATGACATCACAAAATCAGCCCCGTTATATAAACTTGCTGATGCGGGAGAGTATTTGCGTGTTGATGGACAAAGTATTCAGTACAATTAAATACAGGTTACAGCCCCGCCTTGGGAGCCGTAATTCGTGCTCCCGCCGTTAAGGCTCTGATCGTGACTAAACCTCTTGGTCAATTTCATTACCGACAGGAGAGGCGTTCGCGTCTCCTTTTGCCACGGCAACGCGCGCAGGGCGCAGTAAACGCCCGCTAATGACGTAGCCTGGCTCCATGACTTGAATAATCATGCCTTCTGGTTTACCTGAACCTGGGGCTTCGAACATAACCTCATGAAAGTTCGCGTCAAATTTTTCGTCCAAAGGTTCAATTTTTTGAATGCCATGGGCTGAGAAAATCTTCAGCATATCATTTTGTACAGATTCAACGCCTGAAACCACGCCGTTGATACGCTCATCGACTTCTTTTAAGTCCTCTGGTACAGCATCCATTGCGCGGGCGAAATTATCAAGCACATCAAGCAAATCGCGCGCAAAACGTGAAATCGCGAATTTACCTGCGTCCTCACGGTCTTTTATCGCGCGACGTCTTGTGTTTTCTGCCTCTGCCAAAGCGCGGAGACCACGTTCTTTTTCGGCTGCCAGCGCAGTTTCAAGCTCGGCTATGCGGGCGCTGTGGTCAATGCCACCAAGGCTTTCATCCGTAAACATCGCATGGTCATCACCCGCTAACGCAGAAAGGTCGTCATGCTGCGCGCTGCTTTCACCTTGCGCCGTGGATGGGTCAATAGGGCTGATATTTTCATTGTTTTCCTGTGATGTGTTTTCACCAGATAAAGGATCTTTATTTTGCTCTGTCATATCGAACATACTTTCTTATTATTTATTAGTAGGTTTTACAGGATTAAGGCTTATAGGCGACCAATATTAATGCGTAAAGGCACAACGCGGCCATCTTCATCAATGTCGATCACATCAAAGTTGAAAAAACGCTCATCTTTAAGGCGCGCAATCACAGCCATCTCTTTATTATCAAGCATAATGTAATATGGGCGCTTACGGTCATCGTAACGCACAGTGTAATCATAAAGCTTATAATCACGCTCATGTGCAATTGCACGCACTTTACGCAGCATTAATTCTTCATTATGCGGCGCATAATCTGGGAAAACCCGAAAAACGCCTTCGGGCATTGGCATATACGTCAATATATTCTCATAGTTATCGACTTTGAAATACTTGCCTTCCGTCACAGGCATTAGTACATAGCTGCCATCGTCTTCTTTAGTTAGCTTAAATGCATCAGAAGCCGATTGGTTCCAGATACGCAACTGCTTCACGCCGTCCGCGACCATCTGTTCAAGGTCTAATGGTAGCTTATATTCAGCGTAGCTATGCTGCCCACAAACATCCTTGTTATCCTTATCAAGCATTTTATAGGTTTGGATTGCCCAATCAGAGAACTCAATTTCAAGAATGCCTATTGTGTCTTTTAAGACCACATCACGCTCATCAATGCTCGCGCAGCTGCTTTCGACGTTTGTCGACTTAAAATCTAGCGATGCCATGCCCGGCACTTTATAAGAATGTGAAATGGACAGCTTTGCGCCGAACGGTAAAGGCTTCGCGCCCAAACGCTTAACAATGTAGCCGCCATCTTCGTTTGAAACATATTGCGCGGCCGCAGGCATAGCGGTTAATGCCCCTGTCCCGATTATCAATGCAGATAATGCGCCCTGACGTAAGCTGCGGTGAAGTTTAAAAATATTTATCATGTGGCTAACCTATTAATCTTGTAAGAACGCGCGAAGTATAATCCAGTATCGGTATTATTCGACCATAATTCAACCGTGTTGGCCCAATTACCCCCAACGCACCAATAATATTATTATCCGTATTTTTATATGGGGCAATCATCATTGACCATCCTGTATGACTAAAGACATCATTTTCAGCGCCGAGATAGACTTTAACCCCTTCACCTTCACTTGTCGATTGGACCAATTGCATCATACGCTGCTGATCTTCTATCATATCAAACAAATCACGCGCGCGGCCCAAATCTTCAATCGCCTGCACATCTTCCAGTAACCTTGACTGCCCCTTGATAATTAAATGCTGCGCGGCATTACGGTCAGCTGTGGACACAGCGAGGCCTTTGCTCACAAGGTCAGCCGTGATTTCATCCAAGTCGTGACGGTTTTGCTCTAATGTTTGTTTTATAATGCCTGAGACTTCGCCGATGGTACGTCCAACGCAAATTTCATTAAGGAAGTTTGTCAGGCGCTCTAGCTCAGATGCTTTTACATCACGGCCAAGGTCAATTAACCTGTTTTCAATCAAGCCGTCACTGTTAACGATAACGACCAAAGCCTGCTCCGGCGCAATACTCACAAACTGTATCTGCTTAATCGGTTTATCTTGCTTGGGCGCTAAAACTAGGCCCATATGCTGCGATAGGCCCGAGAGAACAAGACTCGCGCGCTCAAGCATCTCCTTGGTCGATGTCCCGACATCATCACACATTTGGTCAATCTGCGTTTTGTCATGTTGATCGACATCACCAATTTCCATCAACCCATCGACATATAGCTTTAATCCGCGATGCGTTGGGATGCGCCCTGCCGACGTATGCGGCGCATAAAGCAGCCCTTGGTTTTCAAGTACAGCCATGACGTTGCGAATGGTCGCAGAAGACACATCAAGCCCGAGCGCCGTAAGCACTTGTTTTGACCCAACAGGCGCGCCCATATGCAGATAATTTTCAACTATATAGCTAAAAACCTGTTCGGAGCGTTGATTTAATTCGACAAGTGACATTCATTTTACCGTTAATACGCGCGTTTACACGTTATCGCATCTTGCATTCTATTATCTCTTACAATATAAGCCATAAGGATGACAAACAAGTTTTAAATGACAGATTATAAGGACAAGCCATGAGCCAGACAACATCAAGACCTTCACAGCGTCAATGTGACGAAATGCGCCGCGTTGAAATCATCCCTGATTTCCTTCCGCAGGCCGAAGGCTCATGCCTCATTAAATTTGGTAACACACATGTAATTTGTACCGCCAGCGTCGAAGACCGCGTCCCAAACTGGATGCGTAACACAGGCAAAGGCTGGGTTACCGCAGAATATGGTATGCTGCCGCGTTCAACAGGCAGCCGTATGGATCGCGAAGCCGCGCGCGGCAAGCAATCTGGGCGCACACAAGAAATTCAGCGCCTTATCGGACGCGCCCTGCGCGCCGTCGTTGATATGGAGAAACTTGGCGAGCGCCAAATTAAAATTGACTGTGATGTCATTCAGGCTGATGGCGGCACGCGCACAGCGGCGATTACAGGCGGCTATGTTGCGCTTGCCCGTTCAATTAACTACCTAATGTCAATCGGCGCATTGGATACAAACCCATTAAGCGACAATGTTGCCGCCATTTCTTGCGGTATTTATAAAGGCACGCCGGTACTTGACCTTGATTACGCCGAAGATTCCACAGCTGAAACTGATGCGAATTTCGTTTTTACAGGCAGCGGCAAGATCATCGAGATTCAGGGCACAGCAGAAGAAGCACCATTTAGTGAAGAAGAATTTCTTAGCCTGATGCGCCTTGCCAAAAAAGGCTGCATCGAGCTTAAAGACGCGCAAAGCAGCGCAATTGAAGCCCCATAACCATGATAGCACAAAGCACCGAACACAGGCATTTTCATGGCGAGGCATTAATCCTTGCGACGCATAACCAAGGCAAGGTTAAAGAAATCGCCTTGCGCTTGGAGCGCCTTAAAATAACCGTGCTTAGCGCGAATGAACTAAAGCTGCCTGAGCCCGTTGAAGACGGCGATAGCTTTGAAGCTAATGCCGCGCTCAAAGCGCTTGCCGCCGCCAAGGCAACCGGCAAAATCGCCCTCGCCGATGATAGCGGGCTGAGCGTCACCGCATTAAGCGGCGCGCCAGGTATATACAGCGCAAGATGGGCTGGTGACACCAAAGACTTCAAAGCGGCCATGGCGCGCGTCCATGATGAACTTGGCGACACGCCTAACCGTCACGCCGCCTTTGTCTGCGTGATTGCCCTTGCATGGCCTGATGGTCATGTCGAAACCGTACGCGGTGAATGTGAAGGTACGTTAGTGTGGCCTATACGCGGCGCAGATGGTTTTGGCTATGACCCGATGTTTCAGCCTGACGGTTATGATGTCACCTTTGGTGAAATGGATTTTGCCGAAAAGCAAACACTCTCTCACCGTAAAAAAGCTCTAGATAAAATATTCGCACAATGCTTCACGCTATAAACAGCCAGAATGACACACCTTTAGGGCTTTATGTGCACTGGCCATATTGCCTGTCAAAATGCCCGTATTGTGACTTTAACTCACATGTTGCGAGCACCATTGATTATGAGGCGTTTAAAACCGCCTACCGTCGTGAGCTTCAGCATTTCGCTTCACAAATTCATACGCGCCCGTTACATTCAATATTTTTTGGCGGCGGGACGCCATCATTAATGCCGCCGCATCTGGTTGAAAGCATTATTGATGATGCCAATGAGATTTTTGGCCTTGAGCAAGGCTGTGAAATCACCTTAGAGGCCAACCCGACATCATTTGAAACCAAAAAATTCAAAGACTTCAAAGCCGCTGGAATCAACCGCGTTTCAATTGGCGTGCAGTCATTAAACGATGACGATTTAAAGTTCCTTGGGCGACAGCATTCATCAAGTGAAGCCCTCGCCGCAATTCAATCCGCACAGAAGATTTTTGACCGCCTCAGTTTTGATCTTATTTACGCGCGCCCGCAGCAAACCATTGCCCAGTGGCAGGCCGAGTTGACAAAAGCGTTAGATTACGGGACGAACCACCTATCTCTCTATCAGCTGACCATAGAACAAGGCACTGCTTTTCACACGCAGTATCAACGCGGCGATTTCACCACGCCAAATGAGTTCCTTGCTGCTGATTTATATGACGCAACGCAAGAAATCACCGCGCGTTATGGCTTACCAAGCTATGAAACATCCAATCACGCCGGACTTGGCGATGAATCGCGCCATAATTTGATTTACTGGCGCTACCATGACTACATCGGCATTGGCCCGGGCGCGCATGGGCGTTACCGCGATAAAAGCGGACAGAAAAAGGCGAGCCGCACTCATTTAGCGCCGCAAAAATGGCTAGAGAAATGCGCCGCACATAGTCATGGCGCGCACCCTTTAGAAGACATCACGCCCGCAATGTCCTTTACCGAATCTGTGATGATGGGGCTGCGCCTAAAAGAAGGCATTCATCTACAGGCCCTCGCCCAGCGTGCAGGCGTTGAATGGCAGCAGCAAATTAACCTCGCCAAGTTACAGATGTTAGAAGATGAAAACTTCCTCCATGTCAGCGCCGACACGCATGTAAGCGCAAGCGCTGCAGGGGCGCTGTGCATTAATGTCATTCTGGACAATTTACTGAACTAAACCCATAAAAATATGGCGCAACCAAAAGCTGCGCCATATCAAATATACAATATACGTCGTCGTTACTGCGGTGCAGGAGCTGCGCCCCCCTGACGCGCAGCTTTAAAGACTTCACGGAAGTCTTGGCCATTCAGCGTCACTTTACCTTGCTGCGTTAATTCAAAGTCATAAACGCGATTACCTTTGCCGTCGTCCTTGCCATATTTTTTAAAGTCGTTTAATGGCTTTAATGCGCCCTGAGCGCCCATGGCGTTGTCATTATTAGGGTCTTGCGCTTCTGCCGTTAGCCCTGCAATGAATGTATCCATGTTATAGAAGGTGATCGTCGCCTTACCTGATGCACCATAGATTGCGTTTAAGTCTGACTGTACGCGCCCACTCATAATAACCTGATAACCATCACCGACAATGCGCACATCATTGGCCACGATGCCGCTTTGTGCTTCATTAAGGATTTGTGGCAAACGTGCAAGCACAGGCATCATCACCATAGCAGGGTTAGATACAACAGACTGTGCGTCCTTCGAGTACATACCAAGCACGCCACGTAAAATTTCATAAAGCTTGCTGTGTGGAATGTTATCTACGCCAATATCAACATGGAATGAACGCGGTGCGAATTTGCTAATATGTGCTGGCCATGGGTCAAGCTCTACGTTTTGCATACCCAGTTTAATCGCCAAGCCCATTTTATCTTTTGAAATATCCGTCAGGAAGGTTTGTGAATAAAGGCTTTCTAACTTAACATTCCCCATGCCTGCTGCCGCCGCAATCGCAGGGCTGACCTGTACATTTTCAATGACCAAGCCACCTTCAATACCGTCAGCCACGATGCCGAGGCATGCTAATGCATTATCCAAAAACCCTGCAATAACAGGTGGATCTACAATTTGCTGTGTTTTGATATAGCTTGTAATTTGCTTATTCACACGCTGCATTTGCGTGACACATTTCATTGAATTTTCACGTGATAAATCCGTATAACCGCTATAGGCTTTGATTTTACCAATCGTTACTAGTGGCTCGGCTGTGTCGCCATATATCTTTAAGCCATTGACCTCAAAAGGAATGCGGCCGGTGAAGAAATTTGGTTTATTTTCATCATAGCCACCTTTTGCGACCACGCTATCTGCATGTAATACGGCGCGACCTGTGGCAACGTCAACCAGCTTCACATCGTCATATTTAGCATCCATACGCGTGGCAAGCTGCATTGGTAAATCTAAAATACCGTTGGTTTTTTGTGTGCCTATTTGTAATTGATGCGTTTCCTTATCATTAGTATAAAAACGCCATGGCGTCGGAATAGATTGCGCAAAAACATAACGCCCTTTAACATCTGTCGGCACCATATTCAGCGCCGATATACCAAAATCAAAAGCGAATTTTCCGCCTTGTGGTGCATGCTGTGTGGGTGGCGTCGGCATGGTTAGCTTTAAATGTGGCAGCGTTACGGCATAATATGTACCTGCGGCTTCAACCTCGACTTCGCCTTCTGGGTTAATGCCGAAATTTGGCATCTCCATAATTTTTTGCAGTTCATTTTGCAAATAAAGCGCCCCATCGACATCGGCAACCGGCGCCGCATATGCTGCGTCCATAGCCATTCCAACCGAAGCTGACGCAATAAGAGATAGCGTCAATAAACGCATTTTTCTAAAACTCATAAGTTTTCCCACCAAAATATCTAAAAATCCTAAACAATACTGTAATTTAAAGGCTAACAAATTATACTCTGATTAACCAGAGTAATATTTTTAACCAAAAGCCTTAAGATCTCCTTAAGTTAGCCACGAAGCAAAATGAAACAGCACCGCTATAAAAATGATTATATCTTCTGCGTCCTCGGCCCAACGAATACGGGCAAGACGTACCGCGCCGTCGAGAAAATGCTGAGCTACCATGATGGAGTGATTGGCTTTCCTTTACGTTTGTTAGCGCGTGAGAATTATGACCGTGTCTGCGCAATTAAGGGCAAAGATTATGCTGCTTTAGTGACGGGGGAGGAGCGAATCATCCCGCCCAATGCACGGTATTTTTGCTGCACCGTCGAATCTATGCCCATGCAAAAGAGTTTCGAGTTCGTTGCGATTGATGAAATTCAGCTCTGCGCGGATCCTGATCGCGGTCATGTTTTTACTCACCGCTTGCTCCATGCACGTGGCAGCAAAGAAACGATGATCCTTGGCGCGGATACCATGCGCCCTATTCTGAACCAGATTTTCCCTGATGCCATATTTGACCGTGCGGAGCGTTTCTCTGAATTAAGCTACACAGGGTTTAGTAAATTAAGCAGCCTGCCTAAACGCTCTGCGGTTGTGGCTTTCTCAATGGATGACGTTTACACACTCGCCGAAATTTTACGCCGCGAACGTGGCGGCACGGCGATTGTCCTTGGCGCGCTGAGCCCTCGTGCGCGCAATCAACAAGTCGCCATGTACCAAAAAGGCGAAGTTGACTATTTGGTTGCGACGGATGCAATTGGCATGGGGCTGAATATGGACATCAAACATATTGCCTTTGCCGCGACACAAAAATTCGATGGCCAGCTCAAGCGAACCTTGAGCGCTGCAGAAATTGCGCAAATCGCAGGGCGCGCAGGGCGGCATGTTGAAAACGGTACATTTGGCGTTACGGCTAACCTAAAGGGGCTAAACGACCCTTTGATCAAAGCTATTGAGCATAACAACCTGGCCCCAGTCACCCAGCTTTATTGGCGGAGTAACAATTTAAACTATGATAGCCCTGATGCATTGAACACCAGTTTAATGACGCCGCCGCCAAGTGATTTCTTTATTCATGGGCGGGTAAGCTCTGATCATTTTGCGCTGCGCCAGCTAATGCGCCAGCATGAAATCAAAACGCGGATAAAGAGTGACGATGATGTGCGGCTGCTCTGGCGCGTCTGCCAAACGCCGAACTTTCGCAAAAACATGCAAGAGGCGCACCTTAACCTGTTGAAGCGCATGTATATAGACATTAAGGACACAGGCTATATTGACGAAAGCTGGGTGCATACGCAAGTTGACAACCTTGATAGCGTTAAAGGCGAGATTGACGCCCTCACCCAGCGTCTGGAATCCATTCGAACATGGACATATATATCGTTCCAAGGCCAGTGGTTAGAGCATAGCGATGCATGGCAGATTAAAACGCGCCATATAGAAGATAAATTATCCGATGCGCTGCATCGCGCATTGACTGACCGATTCGTTGATAAACGCTCCGCAGCACTCATTCAGACCCTCGAAAGTGGCAAAAAGCTCTATGCTTCCATACAAAACGATGGAAAAGTGTTTATTGAAGGTCATAGCGTTGGACATTTACAGGGTTTTCGGTTTATACCTGAAGGATCACAAAATAAAAAGGATCAGAAAGCCATCATGAATGCGACACGTCAGGCCTTAATGCCAGAACTAAACACACGGGTAGACGATATATCTAAGTCGCTAGACCGCCAATTTTCATTGAGCGATAATGGTTATATTGCATGGCAAGCCGATGAAACTGATCCACGCCCCGGTGAAGCCATTGTTCAGCTTGTTAAAGGCGAACATGTTATGCAGCCTAAAATCCTTATTCCGCATAATGATTTATTATCAGCGGAGCAACGTGAGAAAATCACTGGCCGCATTGAACGTTGGGTGCAAGACCATATCAACACTGTGCTAGAGCCACTTGCAAAACTTAAAGATGATGCAGAAATCACAGGCGCCGCACGCGGCATCGCATTCCAAGTTTATGAATCTCTTGGCTTACTGCCCCGCGCCGACGTAGAAGAATTAATTGAAGGGCTTGACCCTGAAGGCCGCCGATCAATTCGTCAGCGCCGTATCATGCTTGGCCCTTTATTAGTATTTATTCACAGCCTGAACAAACCCGCAGCAGTACGCCTGCGTGCTTTGCTTTGGGGCTTATATAATGAACGTGAACTGCCAATGCCTGTGCCATATGACGGCGCCGTGTCTATTGAAGTTGACCCCAATGCGATTGACCGCCGTTTTTATCAAGCGATCTCTTACCCTGTTTACGGTAAACGCGCAATTCGCATTGATATGTTAGACCGCGTGATTAACGCCATTTATGACAGCGCTGAGAATGGTAAGTTCCGCGCACAGCATAAGATGTGTGAGTGGCTGGGCTGTAAAATTGATGACCTTTATGAGATTTTGACCGCAATGGGCCATCGCAAAATTGAAGACGACGCCGTTGTAGAAGCAAAGCCAGAAGACCCGACAGCAGCAGAAGTCCCTGCGCCAGTTGACGCGGATAAAAAACAAGAAACCGCGGCTGAATCTCCTGTTAAAGCGTCCGCTGAAATAGCAGAAACGCCTGTAGAAACACCCGATGCAAAAGCTGAAGGTAAAGCTACAGACCCTGTAGAGGCTGATGCTGTCAAAAGCGAAGACAAACCGGCAGCGCCAATCCTGCCTGAGCTTGCTTTATTCCGCCTGAAAAAAGGTAAAGCTAACGCCAAAGCACAGCGCCCGTTTAACAAAAACAAAAAACCAAACGCAGTTGGCGACAATAAGGGTAAAAAGCCTTTTAAAAAGGATGGCAAGAAAGACGCCAAAAAAGGTGGTAAGAAACAGCAGGATCAAGGCCGTATTTACAGCGCAGGCCCGACAAAGACCGCACAAGCTGATTCGCCATTCGCGATCCTCGCGCAATTAAAAGATAATAAGTAAGTTATCACCGATGGACGAAGAATACGAAAGCGGACAGCTCCATTCTCCTGTAAGTGAAGATAGGCTTCTTCCCAAAGAGTTTTTCGATATCTTGCTTAATCGTTACTTGCCCGTGGCAAGCCTGACTTATTTAGGCAGCTTACTTGGTTATGCCACTAAATTTGGTGGCATGGATTTTATGGCGCATTTATTCACCAATAATAAAATCTATTGGTTGTCACTATATGGCGCGATTTGGGTCAGCATACCTGCCCTTGTCTGGATCATGATGCGTAGCATGGCGCTGCTCTCCGATCATGCAGATATCTGGTATAAAGTCACCGCTGGCATGATGGCTGCAACGTTAATTTTTAGCCTGATTTTATTCCCTATGGAAAGTGGCCCATTAGCCCACGCGCAAAATTTCATTGTCGCCGTTCTGCCTGTACATATCTTGATGTATATTTATTTTGTTAAAGGCGGCATGCCCGTGATGTTTGGCGCGCCACTTTCGGCGACCGCTGTGGCGTTTTTTTTCTATGGCATGGTCATAATGTAACAACAGAAAGGCGCGTTGATGCTTCCTGCTATATTTGCCCTTGAAAGCACAAAAATCACAGATGATGAGCGCGCCTTATTCAAAAGTGCCAACCCACTTGGTTTTATTTTATTTGGCCGCAACATTGACACCCCTGACCAAGTCAAAGCGCTAACGACATCCTTAAAAGATTTATTAGGCCGCGATTGCCCGATCCTCATCGACCAAGAAGGCGGCCGCGTTCAGCGTATGGCTCCGCCGCACTGGCCTAAATGGCCTGCCGCAGGGACATATCAGCAAGATTATAAAAAGCTTTATGATGACATGTATGACATGGCGCAAATGCTGATCGACCACGGCATTAACGTCAACTGCGCGCCCGTGCTTGATATACGCTGCAATGTCCCCACCGATATCATTGGTGACCGCGCTTATAGTGACAAGGCTGATGAGGTCATTAAAGCGGGACAAGTCGTCTGTGACGCGTTTAACAAAGCAGGGCTGATTGCCGTCAGTAAACATTTACCCGGCCATGGCCGCGCGCGCGCCGACACACATTTCAAAGAAGCCGTGATTGATACGCCGCTTGCAACGTTGCAGCAAACCGACTTTCTGCCGTTTCAAAAAGTAGCCGCGCCGTGGGGGATGATTGCCCATGTGATTTTATCAGATGTTGACCCCCTCCCTGCAACGCTCTCGCCAAAAGTCATTCATGACATTATCCGTCAAGACATTGGCTTTGATGGCATATTAATTAGCGATGACTTGAGCATGAAGGCATTATCTGCACACGGAAATATCGACCAAATTGCATTGAAATGCTTGCAAGCAGGCTGTGATATCGCGTTATATTGTGACGGTAAGCTAAAAGATATGGAAGACATCGCAAACGCCGTGGCGCCAATGGACAAAAGTCTAAAATTGCGCCTTGGCCGCTTTGCTTAAAAGAGCGCGTATATGGACGGCACAGAAACGCTAATTGACGATACAGACCAAACCACAGATCAACAGCCCTGCCATGACGGTGGCGGCCTGCTTCTAAACCTTGACGGTTATGAAGGGCCGATCGACATGCTGCTGGACCTTGCGCGCAAGCAAAAACTTGACTTGATGCATATATCCATCCTTGACCTTGCACGGCAATATCTGAAATTCATTGAACAGGCGAGCGATTTAAAACTCGATTTAGCGGCAGAATATTTGGTGATGGCAGCATGGCTTGCTTATCTAAAATCTCGCTTACTTCTACCCAAAGATGAGACAGATGAAGACGAGCTAAGCGGCGAAGATATGGCCGCCGCGCTTCAGTTTCAATTACGCCGACTAGAAGCGATGCAAGATAGCGCTGATCAACTTTTCGCGCGTCCGCAATTAGGCCAAGATATTTACGCACGCGGCATGGGGTTTGAACTCAGCACTGAAACAGATGCACATTATGATGCCAGCCTTTATGACTTGCTCAACTGCTATGGCGCGATTAGCCGCCGCCGTAATGAATCGCATTATAAGCCCGTTGAGTTTAATTTGCTGTCAATGGATGAAGCGATGGACCGCTTAAAAGCCGCGTTTAAAAAACTACCGCGCAAAGGCAATCACAGCACATGGCTGACGTTAGAAAGCCTTGTCGACAAAGAAGAAAAAGACAAATTACTGACGCGCTCCTCCATTGCCTCTATATTTACCGCAGGGCTAGAAATGGCGAAGTATGGCGGCTGCGAAATCCGCCAAGATGCCCCGCTTCGCCCCGTCTATATGCGTGCCAACATTAAGGAAGAAGCATCATGACCGCCGAGGTTGACATTACACATCAAGACACACATAAACGGATTGTCGAGGCGCTGCTTTTTGCGACGTCAGAACCGCTGAGCATTGATCAGATTTATGAGTACTTGCCTGAAAATGCCGATGCGGGCGCAGCTATCTCCGCCCTGAAAGATGATTACGCAGGTCGCGGCGTTGAGCTTGTCACCGTTGGAGGGCGCTGGTCATTTAAAACAGCGGCTGATTTATCAGAGCATTTAACATTGCAGCGCCAAGAGCAGCGCAAATTATCACGCGCAGCTATGGAAACATTGTCCATTATCGCATACCATCAACCCGTCACCCGCGCCGAAATTGAAACTATTCGCGGGGTCAGCACTGGGCGGGGCACGTTGGATATATTAATCGAAGCGGCATGGGTCAAACCAGGGCGGCGCAGAGATTCACCTGGCCGCCCCCTAACATGGGTGACCACACAAGGATTTTTAGATCACTTTAACCTCGAATCTATCCGAGACTTACCTGGTCTGGACGAATTAAAAGTATCAGGCCTACTTGATAAGAGCGTAGCGCTTGACAGCGCGCTCACAATGGGCGATCTTTTCGAAGCAAATATCAATGAAAATGAGGATGAGTAAATGGCCCCAAGTTTTTGGCAAATCGGCATTGTCGTATTAATAATTTTTGTGCTTTTCGGCGCAGGCAAACTCCCGCGCATTATGGGCGATTTGGCTGAGGGTATAAAAAGCTTTAAAAAAGGCATGAAGGACGAGAAAGACGGCGAAGACACGGCTTCAAAATCCATAGAAAAAAAAGACGAATAAGTACTGATGCTTGATTTCGGATTCACCGAATTATTATTAATTGGCGCTGTCCTCATATTAATCGTGGGGCCAAAGCAGATACCTGAAATAATGTATAATTTTGGCCGTATCATGCGCCGATTAACCTATATGCGTTTCGCGCTATCGCGCCAATTTGAAGACTTTATGCATGATATGGATGTGTCAAAAACAGGCGATGAAGCCACAGATAGCCTGAACATGCTACCGCGCGAGAAAAACGGTGCAGTGCTTGCAAATCAAAAAAATAAAACTGAAGACGGCGCCGGTGACGAAGAGGAAGATGAAGACTTCCTAGAACCTATCGAAGACGCAGCATACCCTGCAGCAAAAACGGCAAAGCAGGAGCCTGAAACATGAGCGAGCAGCCGCAAGATAACGTTATGACACATTTATTGGAACTGCGTCGACGCCTGATGATTGTGGTTATTGGCTTTGTCCTCGCCAGCGCCGTTAGCTATTTTTATGTCGAGAATATATATAGCTTTCTGACCATCCCGTTAAAAGAAGCCATGGATAATAACGGCAGCGGCCGCCTTATTTATACAGGATTAAGTGAAGCCTTTTTCACTTATTTAAAAGTCGCCTTATTTGCAGGCGCCGCGCTGACCTTTCCACTTTTTGCTTACCACATATGGGCATTTTTAGCGCCAGGTCTATACCCCAAAGAAAAGCGTGCTTTTCTGCCTTATTTATTTGCCGCACCGCTGCTTTTTATTGCTGGCGGCGCGATGGTTTATTACGTGATTATGCCCCTTGCATGGCCGTTCTTTTTAAGCTTTCAGTCCTTTGATAATCCTGCGGGGCTATCTATAGAATTGGAAGCAAGAATTAGCGAGTATCTGGGGCTTGTTATGGTGTTAATTTTTGCTTTTGGTCTAGCTTTTCAAATCCCTGTTATCTTAACCATGCTAGGGCAAATGGGCGTGGTGACGGCAGAAACATTAGCACGCAAACGCCGCTACATCATCGTGTTCTCATTCATTATCGGCGCATTCCTTACCCCGCCTGACATTATTTCACAAATTGGTTTAGCGCTTCCCGTTTGGGTGCTCTATGAATGCTCGATCATTATTATTCGTTTTTTGCAAAAAAAGGACAAGTAACATGGTGATTTGGGGGCTGTATCTATCTGTCTTTTGGGCGATATCAATATATTCAGTTTTTCAAGATTTAAGCCGCCCTGAACGCCGGATGTCATCCGTTGAAAACGTGATCACGAGCGTCACTATCACCAGCTGTATTCTGGGGCTATTTTACCCCTTTATCGGGCAGGCTCTTGCGCCATTTCTTATCATATTACTGCCGCTTAGTGCGTATTTTGAAATCAGTAATGCGCTCGGTGATTTAAAAAGCAGCCGGATCAAAGACCAAATCGGTGATGAAATCCCCGAGGACATGCTCCATAAAATCGTCTTCTATACGCTTAGCGCGATTTTACTTCCGGGCTATATTGCAGGGCTGATGGTGTTGATAAAATATGGTAACATATAAAAATGAGCAGCGATTCCCCTTTACAGCGCTATAGACACGCCCTTGCCTCTGGTGAGATTAATGACGATGGCGCACAGGAAGATGTGATGACAGCGCTTGATGGGCTGTATCATGAACTTACCGCGCCTAAAAAATCATTCTTACAGCGCTTTACCCGCAGAGAGCTCATAAAAGGTCTATATATTCATGGTGGCGTTGGGCGCGGCAAGACATTTCTAATGGATATGTTTTTTGATGCCCTGCCCGCGAACTTTCAAAAAAAACGTCGCCACTTTCATGAATTTATGCGTGATGCACATGATTTCCTCCATCGTAAGCGCAAAGACAGCTCCACCAAAAACGCCGATGCGCTTATCCCGGCTTTGGCTGAATGGATAAGCGCAGATTGCCGTATCTTATGTTTTGATGAATTTCACGTTGTCGATATTGCCGATGCCATGATATTAGGCCGTTTATTAGAGGCGTTATTTGCGCGTGGGGTCGTGATTATCTGTACTTCAAACTGGCCGCCACAGGATTTATATAAAGACGGCCTACAGCGCGTACGGTTCTTACCCGCTATTGCGCTGATACAGGCTCATATGGACGACATTCACCTTGATAGCGATAATGATTACCGTTTAGGCCGCCTAAGTGACAGTGACCTTTACCACACGCCGAATAACCGCGATAGTGAGAATGCTATTGATGCCCTTTTCGCCGCCCTAACGAATTGCAGCGCTGCCAAGCCGGAAACGCTGCGCCATAAAAACCGAGAGATCCATGTGCCTGCAAGTGCGAAGGGCGTTGCGCGCTTCCCCTTTCAGGACTTGTGTGAGAAGCCACTTGGCGCGGGTGATTACCTGATGCTCGCCGAAACATACCATACTATTATTCTAGAAAACATTCCGCGCCTTGGTTATGACCGCCGCAATGAAACCAAGCGGCTTATCACGCTGATTGATGTTTTATACGAACAAAACACCATGCTGATTATCTCCGCAGCTTCTAACGTCGATAAATTATATACAGGCCACGACCATAAATTCGAATTCGAACGCACCGTCAGCCGCCTGCTGGAAATGCAAAGCACTGATTACCGCGAAGCGCACCAAGCAAAGAGCGGCCTGTAACTAAGGCATACCTTTAATGGTTTTAACCTTTTTTTGGCTTGAGGGTGTTACACTTATATTATACGAATCAATTTATATTTCTTTATTAGGGTATTGTAACATTGGGCCTTTTATCCATTTTCATGCGTAAAAATAAGAAAGCCTTGCTGCTCCCTGCGACGCAGCAAAGCAAAGACCCTGTACGCTATGATGATGAACGTAGCCGCGCAGTCTCTGGCCGCAAAAGTGAGCGCCTATCACTCGCAAAAAACACAGAAACCCACCGCGAGATTCTTTATTATTTAGCAGAAAATGATCCTGACCCTAAGGTGCGCCGTGCCTTAGCGCAAAACGCCGCATTGCCAGTGCAGGCCAGTGGCGCATTAGCAGCAGATGAAAATGTCGACGTCCGACTTGCATTAGCTGAGCGCCTCATTAGATTGCTGCCTGAGCTATCCAAAGATAAACACAGCGAGCTTTATGCTTATGCGGTGCAAGCTTTGGGCACCCTCGCCCTTGATGAAGTTTTGAAAATACGCCTTGCCCTGACAAGCGCGCTAAAAGACCACGCCTTTACCCCGCCCAAAATTGCAGGCCAGCTCGCCCGAGATGTTGAACGCAAAGTATCTGAGCCTATTTTAAAATTCTGTACGGCCGTCGCAGATGAAGACTTATTGGATATAATTAGTAAGCATCCGGCAAGCTGGGCCGTACAAGCCATTGCTGGGCGTAGTGAAGTGAGTACCGATGTATCGCACGCCATTATTAAAACGGATGATGTCCCTGCAGGACAGATGCTAATTGAAAATGACGGCGCAGCGCTGTCAAAAGACTTATTAGTTGAAATTGTTGATAAGGCGCGCTCAAAACCAGAATGGCACAAGCCAACAGCTTTACGAAAAAATTTACCGCGTGAAGTCGCACTTTCTATGCTGTCTTTCGTGGATGACCATATCAAGGCGCTGCTTGCGGGGCGTGAAGATTTTGATGATGAAACCCGCGCCGAAATTGCCCGCATTGCTAAAAGGCGTGCTTCGTTCACGAACGAGCACCCACGCAAAGACGGGGAAAGCGTTTTACAGCACGTTAAGCGTCTAGCAAAAGCAAAGAAGCTTGATGAAGATCTCATTACGGATGCGATGGCGATGCGTGAGCGTACATTTGTTATTGCGGCGCTTGCGCATTTAAGCAAATCCAAAGAAGGCGATATAGAAAAGATTATGGCGATGCGTAGCGCCAAGTCTATCCTCTCCCTTTGCTGGCATTGTAAATTATCTATGCGCTTTGCCCTGCGCGTCCAGCAGGACATTGCCCATTTACAAAAAGATGAACTAATTTACCCCAAAGACGGTACAGATTACCCTCTGCCCGAAGCTGATATGAAATGGCAGTTAGAGTTCCTTAGTATTGCGTAGCTGATTATCTCAGCGGAGAGACGCCCGCATAAAAAAACCGATCGCAAGGCGTCCTGCGATCGGCATAATTTTTAAAATTGACCGATATTAAGCGGTTGCGGCGTCAGATGCGAAAGGAAGCTGTGTATCAGATTCACTTGCAGCATTATTCGCCGCTTTAAGCTTTTTTACAGTTTTCTTTTTCGCTGGGCTTGATACCTCATCAGCTATCGCTGCTGTCGGACGGATCATACCTTGCATTTGTGCACCAGCTTCTACTGAAAGCTCACCATATGCAATTGTTCCACTCACTTCAGCTGAGCTACGTAATGTAAGGCGGCCATGAACAATCAAGTCACCTTCAAATTTACCAGCAATTGTTGCTTCCTGAATTTCAACAGTACCAAAGAATGTACCATTATCGTAAATATCAAGGATTTGTGCACCTTTAAGGGCTGCTTCGACCGTACCTTCAACGATTAAATGGTCACATGAATCAATTTCACCTGACATGTTAATGCCTTGGCCAACGACAAGCTTGCGGCCTGTGTCACGGTCATAATTCGCAGATGGCGTAGACGCCGTAGAACCAAAAGTTGATCCTGCGTTATATGATGTGTTACCTGCATTGTAAGCAGTGTTCATTGTGCGGGCCGCCGCTGGTACAGACACGTCTTTTGTGCTGTCGACTGATTCTTCTTTAACATCCATTGCTTTAATCTCTTTTTGTTGTGTTGTGTTGTCTTTGCTATCTTTTTCAGCATCTTTTGTGTTCAAAGCTTGCTGTGTTTGTAAAAAGCTCGCAGGGCTTTTCATTACAGATTTTACATTCGTTTCTGTTTCCGCCGCGCTGTTATTTGACGCCACGTCTACAGAATTATTGCTAGGCTCTGTACCTGTTGTATTCGTTGTTTTTGGTCTGTGAAACATTATATCTTCCCTTTTGGCTTACCTTAAAAATCTGAGTACCAAAGTCACCTGCGCAGAACCTTAATAGTCGTGCATAATTAAACACAGCCCTTATTAAGCATATTGTTCGCAAAAAACGAACCTATCCGTTTCGATGATCAGTGGACTTTAGCAATCTGCATCTTACCTTGCAAGAAATAAAAACAAAAATTTAATGTTTTCCATAGATATGTTTACAACCCTTGCGCTTCGGCAATATTTTCTATATATAATAATGACTTAGTGGTTTTTATAACAATACGCACAGGATCGTTTCTTATGAATAAGCAAGATGTCATCGGTTTCTTCTCGACACTACAACGATTAAACCCTGAGCCAGAAGGCGAACTCAATTGGTCGTCGCCCTTCACGCTTTTGGTTGCTGTCGTGCTATCGGCGCAAGCAACAGATATTGGGGTCAACAAAGCCACCGGCCCATTATTTGCCGTAGCAGATACACCAGAAGCTATATACGCTTTAGGCGAAGACAAAATACGCGATTACATTAAAACAATTGGCCTGTTTAACACCAAGGCTAAGAATGTCTACGCCCTGTGCAAAATGCTTATTGGTGAGTTTGATAGCACTGTTCCCGAGAACAGAGAAGACCTTATCAAGCTGCCCGGAGTCGGGCGCAAAACAGCCAATGTTGTTTTAAACCTCGCTTTTGGGCAGCCGACAATTGCCGTCGATACGCATTTGTTCCGAGTCTCGAACCGCACAACAATGGCACGCGGCAAAACGCCAGATGAAATTGAACGAAAATTAGTGAAAGTCATTCCGAAAGAATTTATGCTCCACGCGCATCACTGGCTGATTTTGCATGGGCGGTATATCTGCAAAGCCCGCAAACCAGACTGCGCCGCCTGTCCTGTTTATGCGTATTGTGGTTTTAAAGATAAAACGGTTTAAAAATCGCAAATACTAAAAATTACGGGTGCCGTAAACAGCTTGATAGCCCTGCTCTAAGAACACCTCAGTGTTCCGTGCCATACAAGACACCAAACCAATAGCGCGCGTGTCATAATAGGCAGCATACACATCATCACTATGCGTTTCATAAAAACGATTAAGCGCATGCAGCATAGCGCGCTGCTGTTGCTCATCACCACGCTTGAGTAGGAAATCCATATCCACCTGCGCCTGTTTGACAAAAAGCTGCCTAAACGCTAACGCGGCGTCAGCATAAATTTGAGCTTCTGCAGGGTCATAAGTGGCCGTGACGCGGGCAAACTCTTCGCGTATATCGCTTTGCACGTTAAACACCGCATTATCCAAATCTGTTGGGATGCCGTTATCGGCCCAAGGATGAGAATCTATCCATGGGTGCGTTTCAGCCTGCACCCAAATAGAAGGCGCATCCAAAGAACGGTCCTGCGCTTGCTCCTTAAAGTTCAAACACAGACGTGATAGCTTTTTATTTCTAATTCTTTCGTAATCCATTGCTTAGCGCTCATCATTATTAAGGCGTGTTATTAAAACCGTTTTTATCGCGACCTTTGTTTTCTTGCTCTTTTAAATGCCTGCCTAAAATAAGGTTAAGCCCAAAACCTTGTACCGGTGCGTATGTACCATAATAAGGAGAATCTTCATTATTAAAATGCCCTTGCATTAGGCGCTCACCAGCCTGCATGACCTTCTCAATTTCCTCAGGCGTGCCGTGATCAACAACATAGCCAAAGTCTATATCGCGCTGCGCCTGTAGCAACCGTTGCATATCCACAGCCGCATCCTCATACAAACGCGCCTCTTCTGGGTCATAGGTTTTTGCGATTATTGCAAACTCTTCGCGCAATTCTCTCAGCACCGAAAACTCCAAACCTTCAAAGTCATCAGGGATACCATTTTCGGACCAAGGGTGATTAGAGACCCATGGGAATTTTTTTGCTAATAATTTCGTGGTGTCAAAATCTGGTGACCTTAGCTCTGCTTGCGCTTTAAAATTGCGACATAAACTCACATAGATACCTGTTTGCCTTAGCCTGAGATCATCTTTAGACATCGTCCCTGTTCCATTTTTTATTTTTTTTCTGGTTGATTATGTAATTTATGCCATGCGCCCACAAAAAAAGCAAGGCCAAATAGCCCTGCTTTCTAAGAATTAAATGCCACTAAATATTAGATATCAAGCATAAGGCGCTGTGGATCTTCTAATGATTCCTTAATACGAACAAGGAATGAGACGGCTTCGCGGCCATCAATAACACGGTGGTCATATGACAGCGCCGTATACATCATTGGACGCGCCTCGATTGAGCCATCAGCCATAACCATTGGTCGCTGCTGAATTTTATGCATACCCAAAATAGCAGATTGAGGCGCATTCAAAATCGGTGTCGACATTAATGAACCGAACACACCACCATTAGTAATTGTGAAACTACCGCCGACCATATCATCCATAGAGATTTTACCGTCACGCGCCTTTGTACCCAGCTCAACAATGCCGCTTTCAACGGCGGCCATTGAACGATCTTCACAGCCACGTAATACGGGAACAACAAGGCCTTGCGGCGTTGATACCGCGACGCCAATATCACAGTAGTTTTTGTAAACAATTTCATCACCCTGAATTTCCGCATTTACAGCAGGATATTCATTCAGCGCGCTAACGCAGGCCTTAACGAAGAACGACATAAAACCAAGCTTTGCGCCATGCTTCTTTTCAAACACATCTTTATATTGTTTACGCAGATCCATGACCGCGCCCATATCAACTTCGTTAAACGTCGTTAACATCGCCGCTGTGTTTTGCGCTTCTTTCAGACGCTTTGCAATCGATTGACGCAGACGCGTCATACGCACGCGCTCTTCACGCTCACCTGACGCACGCACAGGCGCAGCCGGCGTAGGTACTTTATGTACTTTGACTGCTTCTGGCGCTGGCGTTTCTGCCGCTTTACCATGTGTATCGAGGAACTTTTGAACATCTTCTTTAATCAAACGACCATCTTTGCCTGTACCTGCAATTTTGCTTGCGTCGAGGCTATGCTCATCAACCATTTTCTGTACAGCAGGAGAAAGCTTTTCATCATCATCTGAAACCGCTGCCGCTTTTGGCGCTTCGGCCGCTTTACTCTCTTTTGGCGCTGCGTCACTTGCAGACGCACCGACTTCGATTTCACCGAGCAATGCGCCAACTTCGACGTTATCGCCTTCTGCAGCACTAATTTTTGTAAGGACGCCGTCGCTTGGTGCATTTACTTCCAAGGTGACCTTGTCTGTTTCAAGCTCTACGATGGGCTCATCAGCCTTAACCGCTTCGCCTTCTTTTTTCAGCCATGTTGCTACTGTCGCTTCTGATACAGATTCACCAAGTGTTGGCACAAGAATTTCAGTCATTTATCTATCCTGATCTAGTTTTTTAATTATGGTTTAGGGCTTCTCATTTTATTGCCGTTTATTATAGCCTTATAACTATAAAGCGATCACAAAAAAAAGAAACCCCGCTAAATTATTTATAACGGCGTCGACTGTGGGGTTTTATTTCACAGTTAATGCCGCATCAACAAGCGCCGCCTGTTCGGCGAGGTGGCGTTTATTAGAACCTGTTGCAGGTGCAGCTGCTGCGGGGCGACCTACATATTTCGCGCGGCCAGCCTGATGCTTCATTTCCTTCAAAGTATCTTCGATGTTTTCATCAACAAAGTGCCACGAGCCCTGATTTTTAGGTTCTTCTTGGCACCAAACGACATCTGCGTTCTTAAACGCTGACATTTCCTCAACCAATGATTTTACCGGCCATGGGAAAAGCTGTTCGACACGCAAGATCACAACGTCATCTTGCTTGCGTTCACGGCGTTCCTGTAACAGGTCATAGTAAATCTTGCCCGAACAAAGGATGATACGCTTAATTTTTTCCGGCTTCGCGAGTTCAGCCATATCATCATCCCACAAGACACGGTGGAATGTGCTGTCGCCTGTGAATTCATGAAGTTTAGAAACCGCGAGCTTATGGCGCAATAGCGATTTTGGTGCCATATTAATCATCGGCTTACGGAATTCACGGCACATCTGCCTACGCATAGCGTGGAAGAAGTTTGCCGGCGTTGTAATATTACAAATCTGCCAATTGTCTTCGGCTGACATCTGCAAGAAACGCTCAAGCCTTGCTGATGAATGCTCAGGCCCCTGCCCCTCAAAACCATGCGGCAGAAGCATCACGAGACCAGACATACGTAGCCATTTTGCTTCGCCTGATGAAATGAACTGGTCAAGGATAACCTGCGCCATATTGACGAAGTCACCAAATTGCGCTTCCCAGATTGTCAGTGTTTTGGGGTCAGCAAGCGAATAGCCATACTCAAACCCAAGTACAGCGACCTCGGACAGTGGGCTGTCATGCACTTCGCATAGCGGCTGATCTTTTTTAATATGCTGCAATGGGATAAATTTATCGTTTGTTTCTTGATCATATAAAATCGCATGGCGGTGAGAGAACGTGCCACGGCCGACATCCTGACCAGAAAGCCGCACGGCAAAATCATCATGTAACAAGGTACCATAGGCCATGTTTTCAGCCATTGCCCAATCAAACCCCTCGCCCGTTTCGAACATTTTATCTTTCGCTTTAAACTGACGTGCGATTTTTGAGTTTAAGTTAAAGTCACTTGGCGTTTCAGTCAGTTTTTTACCGACTGCACGCAAGACATCTTCTGGTACGCCAGTACTGCCACGGCGATCATCACCGGTCGCAATTTTCATACCCGTCCACGCGCCTTCTAAGAAGTCTGCTTTATTCGGCTTGTATGACTTTGTCGCCTCAAACGCCTCTTCAAGATACGCTGTGAACTCTTCAACGATTTTATCGCCTTCTCCTTCAGTGAGAACGCTTTCACCTTCCAATTGGTCCGCATAGATTTTACGCGTTGTTTCATGCGTTTTAATCTTTTTATACATTAAAGGCTGCGTAAAGCTTGGTTCGTCACCTTCGTTGTGACCATGGCGGCGGTAACAGAAAATATCAATTACCACATCCTTGTTAAATTCTTGGCGGTATTCCGCCGCAATACGCGAAACATGAACCACGGCTTCTGGGTCATCACCATTCACGTGCAAGATCGGCGCCGAAAGCATTTTGGCAACGTCTGTACAATACGGGCCAGAGCGACCAAATTTTGGCGTTGTTGTAAAACCGATTTGGTTGTTAATGACGATATGAACCGTACCGCCAACGCGGTAGCCAGGCAGCTCTGAGATCAGCAATGTTTCTGCAACAATACCCTGCCCTGCAAACGCCGCATCGCCGTGGAGCAGCATGGGCATTACTTTTGTACCGTCATGGTCATTACGCTGCATTTGTTTAGCGCGCACCTTACCGATAACAACTGGATTTACGACTTCCAGATGTGACGGGTTGGCGGTCAAAGAAAGATGGATTGTGTTGCCATCAAAATCGCGGTCAGATGATGTACCCAAATGATATTTCACATCACCAGAGCCTTGTACATCTTCGGGGGTAGATGAATTGCCCTGAAACTCTGAGAAGACTGCCGTAAACGGCTTGCCCATAATGTTCGTCAGTACATTCAAGCGGCCACGGTGCGCCATACCAAGGACGATTTCCTCAAGACCAAGCTGCCCGCCGCGTTTCATGATTTGTTCAATCGCTGGAATAACCGATTCGCCGCCATCAAGGCCAAAGCGCTTCGTGCCTGTATATTTTGTATTCAAAAACTTTTCAAAGGTTTCCGCCGCAACAATACGCTGGTAAATCGCGCGTTTGCCATTAACTGTAAAATCTGTTTGGTTACGTGGTGCCTCGATACGTTTTTGTATCCATGATTTTTCTGTTGGGTCCGACAAATGCGAAAACTCTACGCCAATTGTTTGGCAGTAAATTTGCTTCAAGGCGTTCAGCACTTCATCTAACGTCGCGTATTCCATACCAAGAACGCCGTTTAAAAATATAGGGCGACCATAATCACTTGCTTCAAAGCCATAATGTGAAGGGTCTAATTCTGGATGATATTCTTTTTCTTTTAACTGCAAAGGGTCAAGGTCAGCGATCAGGTGACCACGGGCACGATATGCGCGGATCAGCATTAAGGCCCGCACGGAATCGTTAGCGGCTTGGCGGACAGCTTCTGGGTCTGATGTCGTTGTTTGCGGCTGCGCATTTGTTTCGACGATATCTGCGCCTGCCCCTTGATGCACATGCGTGCTTTTTTCAAAAGACGTAAACGCATTGCGTGCGCGCTTATTTTCTTCTGGCGTCCAGCTTGCGCCGTTAAGCTCTTTTAATATTTCAACTTCATTGTCATTTAAGGCAGAGAAAAATGATTTCCAACTACTATCGACCTTATGAGGGTTAATTAAATATTGGCTATAAAGATGCGCAATATATTCTCCGTTCGTGCCAGTAAGGATCGCGTCAAGGTTTTGAGCTGCGGCTGTCATATTGTTTCCTATTTACAGTAGTTACCTTATAAAATTACTTATTACTTATATAAATGCATAAATTGCTTTCGCCAATCGTCGAAAGCCGTTTCATACATTTATGCACTATTTTAGCCCCTTAACACTTCTGTTAAATCTGTCAGTGCGGTGTCTTCATCAGGGGACGTGTTCATATCCGCCTTAAGCGAAGGGTTTGCCGCGCCAACAACTAAGCTGGAAAGCGCTCCCCAAAGGCCCTTTTCTTCATCGTCTTCATTTTCATCAAATGCGCCTGCAATGTAGGTTGCAACGCCCATGACAAGCTCTTTGTAAGCCTTCACTTCATTGTCAACCAAACGTCCATTAAGCATCTTTATAGATTTTGCAACGTCACTCAGCGCGTTTTCTGTGTCCTGCTCCCAAGCAGCCCAATAGTTTTTACGGCGCAGCGCTTCGCTTGCCATCTCAGCGATGATCGGGTGTGATGAGAATTTTCCTGCGGATTTTTTAAGGATTTTTTCTAAGGCTTCACGCTCTTTTTCAATAGCGCTTGTTGCGCCCTCGTCATCAATATGGCTCATCCAAACGCCAACTTTATAAACAGAGCCAGCAAGAAGGTTTTGCTCGTCTGGGTGGAAGATACTAAAATCTGACATGGGGAGGTTCCTTAAATTGAGAGCGTTTTACAAATAGGCATTTTAGAACATTTGTGAAGGGTGGATGGAAAGCACATCAGCCAGCTGCTTTAGTGCCATATATTCTTCGCCAGAAATATTATATAAATACACGCCGTTTCTTGGGTCACGCCCCTCACGCCACGCATAAATGCGTTCACGCAATGCGATCCACAGACGCTGCAAGTCAGTCATTTCGCCATCCATATCCATTTCACGAAACGCTAAAGCAACAGATAGGCCAATTTCATAAAGGTTTTGGCGCATCGCATCCATTTCACGCGGTGGCAACTCATCCCGCAACTTACCAATCAACTGCCGGCATTCATTAGGTACAGCATCTAAATTTTCCTGCCATTCAGGCCATTCATCCTGTTTAGCAACCGTCATTTCCATGATGCGCTGGACAAGCTCTGATTTACAAAAATCTTCCGAATAGCCGCGTACAATTGCGGACAAAGCTTGCAGCTCCCTCTCTTCGGACTCCTCGCCGCCTGTCGTATCAGACTGAGACACCCAGTAGCCAACGCGGTAAGGCATTCTGACCAGTAAATCGACTTCTTCTTTTTCTAGCAGCTCTATAAAATCCATAATCAGACCCATTATTTGACAAATAATTGACGCTCACAATAATACCACTTCGGCAGCATTTTTTAAAGCGCTATAATCTAACCACAAAAGATTAAAGAAAACATAAAAAAACAGGAACTCCGAGGAGCTCCTGTTAGCATTCTATAAGGCTTTAAATATACTTTAAAAATTTTTACATCTCATTCGCACTATATATATAGCAACGATCATGCCATTTCTCACTCTGGTTTTAACCTATACAAATCAATGGCTTGTATTTTTGCGCGCGTGATACAGGTCGCACCAGCCGTCCCAAAAGACTACGCCGCACCCGTCCAGCGTTTCACAATGGCACATCAACATTAAAAGTAGGCCTTAAAAAGGCCGGTCATACCGCACATTTTTGAAATATTTACAATCATCACAGCAAAGCATTATAAGGTAGCCTTGCATTTAAGCTTTGCGCTCAAGCTTTAGAAGGACAATAAGGTATCAATGTAGAAGCCAACGCTCCCTATTAGCATAACGACTGTAACTGTAATTAATGCTGCGTTCATATTCGTTCCCATATTCGCTCCTTATATGTATACATAACCTTGGTGTTTCATTCTTCTTATTTTACATATGCAATACTTGTGCCAAATTATACAACAACACCCATAACAACAAAAAACAAAAGAAAACACCGGCATTGCGCCGGTGTAAATGTGAGTGTGAGCTCGTGTGTGTAGGTGTGTGAGGCTAGTGTGTGAAGTAAGTGGGTAGGTTTAATGTGTGTGTGTGTTGGGTATAAACTCTATTCCATAGCTGTAAACTTGCGCTTTGTTAGAACGGTAACATCATGTCAACATAGTAACCGACGTTGTTTGGTATAATTTGCTCGACATTGCCGATCAACATTGTTCCTAAAAAAATTACTGTCGCTGTATAAAAAATACTCTTTCCCATAGCTTAAATCCTTTTGCTCGTTTACATCTTAAAAACCTATGTTTACATAAGCAAACACCGTGCCAAGACCAGTTTACACAAAAAGAAAGATCGAATACGCGCATCTATCATATTGATATTCATATGATTATTTAGAATCCAAACCAGAAGAAAGAAAAAGCCTACAGGCCAACTTATGGCAAATGTTGCCGAGTAAATACTGCCCAAGCGTACCATTCTTACCCAGTTGGGAAAGCCTCAAGGCCAGAAAGAAGCCCTGAAAGCGCATCTATATGCACATCAGGGCGCGCTGCGGCTAAGCGCTTAGAGGACACGTAGCCCCCATTAATAGCAACGCTCCGCAAGCCTAGCGCGCGCGCGACGTAAGGCTCCTCATGAGAATCGCCTATTATAAAACTACGCGATAGATCAACCTCAAACGTAGACATATGCCGCGCCAAACGCTCCTGCTTAGTTAGCTTATGCGTTATATCATCGCCTGAAAGATTACCGCAGATATGATCAAAATACTCAACAATGCCCGCAGACACTATTTCACACCCCAACAAGTCATGATGGTGGTTACTTAATATCGTTATGTGATACCCAGCCTTCTTTAAGTTATCCAAAAGCGCCTCTGCGCCTTGGCGCAACTTATAGCCAGAACGCATCGCAGCCACGTAAGCGTCATAAAATGCTGTATTCGCCTCATCAGATTTTTCGAGATATTCATCAATGCTTACGCCTGCTTTTTCATAGCTATGAATAATAGGGCAAGTATATAGCTCCCGCCATGCAGCGACATCGCGCGCAGGATGATTAAAAACAGAAAGCGCCGCATTACACCCTTCGACCCATGCATTGACATCATCTAATAATGTCCCATTCCAGTCAAAAACGGCTAAAGGCAGCGCTTTATTCATTTTAAAATCTTTTTACTCTGTCAATTAAGCCGCGATAGCTTTAACAATCGCGTCACCTAGACCTGCAGGGCTTTCTGATACTACGAAACCAGCAGAACGCATTGCATCCATTTTTGCAGGCGCCGTATCATCACAGCCAGAAATAATCGCACCAGCATGCCCCATGCGCTTACCCGGAGGAGCCGTTGCGCCAGCAATAAAGCCTGCGATAGGCTTTTTCTTTTTCAAGCTTTTATAGTATTCGGCCGCTTCAATTTCAGCGGTGCCACCGATTTCGCCAATCATCAAGATCGCTTCGGTTTCATCATCATCCATAAACATCTCGATACAATCAATAAAGTTTGTGCCATTTACAGGGTCGCCGCCGATGCCAATACATGTCGACTGACCAAGGCCAACCGCACCAGTTTGTGCCACGGCTTCGTAAGTCAATGTACCAGAACGTGAAACGATGCCAACTTTGCCGCGCGTATGAATGTGACCTGGCATAATACCAATTTTACATTCACCTGGCGTAATAACGCCTGGGCAGTTAGGGCCGATTAAACGTGAAGAGCTGCCATCAAGAGCGCGGTTCACTTTAACCATATCTAAAACAGGGATACCTTCGGTGATACAAACAATCAATTCCAACTCAGCGTCAATCGCCTCTAAAATTGCGTCCGCTGCGAATGGCGGCGGCACATAAATTACAGATGCATTTGCACCAGTTTGTTCACGGGCATTAATAACTGTATCAAAAACAGGAAGGTTGAGATGCTTCGTACCGCCCTTACCCGGCGTAACGCCGCCAACCATTTTTGTGCCATATGCAATGGCTTGTTCTGAGTGGAACGTACCTTGAGAGCCAGTGAAGCCCTGACATATAACTTTTGTATCTTTATTAACCAGTACTGACATTATTCACAGACTCCATCTTTACGTTTGAGAATCATTATTAAAACGGCCTTTAGTATAACAGCGCCGCACATAAACACAATAACCGTGCAGCCAACTTCACAACTATTTAAATAATAATATAAAAAAAATGCTCCACACAGGTTTTCACTACGCGGAGCATCATTTAAATATGGCGTTCAACGCCGCGCCAAAGCGCTTATTTCAATTTCATTTCAATCATTTTTTCTGCAATTTGGATGGCGTTAAGCGCCGCGCCTTTACGCAAATTATCAGCGACGCACCAGAAATTCAGGCCGTTTTCAACCGTAATGTCTTCACGCAGACGCGAAACGTACACATTATCTTCACCTGCAATTTCAACTGGCGTAACGTATTCAATTTCAGTTTCCAAATCAATCAACTGAATACCTTCAGCTTTGTGCCACGCCTGCTTGGCCTGCACAGCCGTGATCTCATTTTCAAATTCAACATTAATCATTTCAGCATGACCGACAAAAACAGGAACACGCACACAGCTCGCGCAGACTTTAATTTTGGGGTCAAGGATCTTCTTGGTCTCAACAACCATTTTCCACTCTTCACGCGTCATATGATCATCCATAAAAACATCAATTTGCGGAATACAGTTAAAGGCAATTTGCTTTGGGTGCACTTCAGGCGTTGGGTAGTCATTCGCGTATATACCGCGAGTTTGATTGAACAACTCATCCATGCCAGATTTACCTCCACCAGAAACGGACTGATATGTTGAGACAACAACGCGCTTAATTATCGCAAGGTCATGAAGCGGTTTCAACGCAACCATCATTTGAATTGTTGAACAATTTGGGTTTGCTACAATGTTTTTCTTTTTAAAATCCTTTAAAGCATATGGGTTCACTTCAGGCACCACAAGGGGCACGTCTGGGTCCATACGGAAATGTGAAGTATTATCGATAACAACAGCGCCAGCTTCTGCTGCGCGGAGTGCGAATTTGGCCGACACTTTAGAACCCGCTGCAAAAAAGGCAAAATCTATGCCTTTAAAATCAAAATCATCAACGCCCTTAACTTTAAGGTCTTTCTTGCCAAACGACAATTCCCGGCCTGCTGAACGCGGCGAAGCCAATGCATGAATTTCATCGACGGCAAAGCCACGCTCGTCTAATGTTTTTAGTATTTCACGGCCGACATTACCTGTCGCGCCAACAACAGCCACTTTATAACCCATTGGTTACCACCTTTTTATAGTTAATTTATATTATGAGATTTATTTGGTTTCTAGCACTACTGGCGCGCCGATTGCAATCTTAAACATGCTTAGGCTTACCGATAGTGGTGCACCGCCGCCACACTCACGCCCCGCACAGAACGCAACGACCTTCGTACGCCAATCAGGATGATACATATCCGCATGAGCGAGGAAGCGTTCAAAAGTCGGATAAAAATCCGTGCTCCGCGCCTCTGCCTTTAAAATGCCTTCATCATAGCTGTAATTCAGCACAGGGTATTTTGACGTTACGTCATCCATAAAACCTGACATTTCAGAATCCGCTATCGCCATGCGCGTTAAGACAGGTACAATCGGGGTCAGGGCTTCTGCGGCTTGTAATTTCACACGGGCACGCTCAACCGTACCTGACTGCACGACAATTACAATGGAAAGAATAAGCGCTACGCCCAATGGCACAACAGCAATCGTCAACATACTGCCCTGTGCAACAAGCGTTAAGAATTCAGACGTGTGGCGCTTAAAGCGGTTCCAAAAACGCATACGCTCAAGGCGTGCGCTGCTACCTGAACCGAAAATAACATCATTTATATCTGTAAAAATACCCATTTTATTCTCCCCATGATAAATAGCCGCGGATACGCACGCGACCATATTTATCTACTGTTGAAAGTTTTTGCGCTTTACGCGCATTTGGGTTTTCCAAATAAGTTGACGGCACCAGAGCGTCCCATTTAATGCGCCCATCCGTTTGCAGCTCATATAAAACTAGTGTGCCCTCGGCGGTTTCCATCTCGTCAAGCAACATACCCAGATCTGATAACATCGGGTGAATTTTTGACGAGCGCACATCACGGGAAAGTGTTTCAAGCTGCGTAATCGCATCTTTAGTGTTGAGCTTAGCTTGTTTAATTTCGCTGCTGATCGAGCCTGTGACAAAAGCGCCCGTACCAATATAAATAACCAAGAGCAAGTTAAGCAGTACACCAAAGCCAAATAAAATACGCAGCGTGCCACGGCGCAATGTTTCTTCGCGTAAATTCGCATGATACCAACGCGGGGTTTCACCAGAATATGTATGCAGCGTTCTATAGTTCGGGTCAATCACTTGCGCACGTGAATTAATAAAGCGCGGCTCACCATGCTGAATGATAATATCTGTGCCACCTTCTTCAAAATAAAGCAGGGTCGACTTGTTTTCTTTTTCAAACACATAGGCATGATAAATATCCCAGTGCGCAGCCTGACCGGGCAAAGCCAATACCATCGGACACCATGTATCAGGGAAAGATGCCAAATCAGAGGCTGGGGCCGCTATGTACCACAGGCGCCCTTCATGGACGCTATACTTGTAAAAGACATTACTCGTGCCGCAACCTTGTGTGGCAGCCTTAATCACGACATCGTCTTCCATCCCCCCGATATGAGGAATCACGCCACCAACAAGATTTGGCGGGACATACGATGTAAGCGCCGAGATGACAGGCTCTTCACCGGCAATCTTTTCCGCGAAAAATCTTTCTTGTTTCCGCTCTGGTGCGAGGCCATCGCTGACCTCTTCCATTGCATCCTGCGCTGCACGCGCCAATACAGCATCATCAAACGCTGAGAAAGAACCCGCCGCTGGCGCGCTTTCGCCATGCTGCTCTTCCACGCTCAAGCTCGGCTCAATGCGTTTCTTTTTCTTTGCGCTAGAGCGCGCTTTACCTTTAAAGAACCAAACCATATTTTATTCTTCGTTATAATCCAAAGCCTTCGTACGTCCTTTAGTTTTTAAAGAACGTTCAAATGGCAAACTAATTTCAATATCATCGTAAATCATACGCACAGCATCGCTGCGAATTTTCACGTCCCAGCGGAACCCCGCTAAACGTGCACCCTGTCCATTATGCACAAGCGTGTAACCGTCAGGTGATGACAACATGGCGCGGTCACGTGAAAAAGACGAAATAAAGTAATCTTTTAATGTGTCGCGAGTCGGACGTACTTGCAAAGTTTGTAACGTCGAATCATGCCCATCAGTATCAACGACCGACACGAGCGCGTTACCCATTACAGGAATATAGCGTATGTTATCAAGCGACGTTACCACAACACGGTTATCAATTTGCCCCAATGCAGATGGCACCCATTCTACTTCAATCATGCATGATTCACCCGGCGGCAAAACAACGCCCGCCTTACAAATGCTATTAAGCATAGACAGGCCCGTTGTACGTTTTTCAAAATGCACAGCATCTAGCCTGACATCTTCATCACCCGTATTCAGCAAATAAGTAACAAAGCGCGTAATGCCATCAACCCGCCCACCAAAATCAATGCTATCAACCAAGAACAGCAAGTCATCCTTCGCATATTCGGGGTTCACCATTAACGGCGTTGTTTTCGTACGCACGCGCAAAGGCAGGATACCAACTTGCCCTGTATGTGAGACATTCAGGAATGTCTCAAGGTCGCCCGGCTCTTGTGGGCGCCACATGATTGTGAGGCGGCAAGATTCGCTGGGCTCAACGCGCGAACAATCATGACGATATGAGATGCCCGTCTTCGCTTCGTTTTCCAAGTGAAAATTACGTACCATTAAAGGCAGTAAAGACGCGTTGCGTAAAAGCAGCTGTTCTTCATACAAATCCGGCTGAATCTGGTCTTCATCACCAATAAATTCGACTTCTCTATCTTCGGTACGCAGAGCGCCGTCTTTATAGTCAGCGCGGCGTGGCACAAATTTGGCAGAAAGCGGTATACTTGCCTTGATTGAGCTTGCGGTACCATCACGCGAAATCAACATTTCAGCCTTCCATGGACCAATCATTGATGGCGCAATCTCAATCGGCATCACAAACTGCCCGGGTGAGTTGAGGGCTTCCCTTAAAATATCTTGGTTTGCGCCCTCAATGACAACGCCCGAGCGGTCTTCACCGCTTGTCGCGGCCCAAGGGTCATTAAACCCACTGGCAAGAACATGCGGTGCCGACAGCGCAAAAACAGACAAAGCGGAAAACGCAACAGCCGTAGCTATAATGTTTTTCTTCTTTGCTCTCATTTTTTTCACGTCATGCATTATGCTCAAATCCTAATATTTCACTTATTTCGCAGGTAACGGCGGCCAAGGGGCTGCTTCAGGCACTAAAATCATCGGCTCATCACCAATAGAATGCCATATATCAGTTTCCTCCACGTTCGCATCATCTGCGCGTGGAATACCATTTACGCCGTAATAATCTTTGCGCGCTCTATAGACGACGACGCGGGGCCGCAACATGACGACCAATTCATCTGTAAGCGCCTTACCGTCGCGCGCATCGCCATCCGCACGTTGACGCATCATGCCTGCCAAAATCAAAGAATCACCCGGACGGATACGTATTTGTGTTTTGATTTGTCGCTCAACATCACCATCAAGCTCTAAATTCAAATCAGAAAAAACCGACGCGCCATCCCAAAGAGACGATAAGCCAATTGTCACTTGGTCAAGCTTCTCACCGTCCTCAGCCTCGTTTTGCTTCACATGCCAAAGGCCATTTGCACCAGACATCACCGAGATAGACGGCTTGGACAGCGCCTTAACGTAACCAAACTGTGATAAGAATTTTGAAATATCATACATGCCATAAGCATCACCGACATCGCCAGGCAAACCAATTGACACTGGCGCACCATATTCACCTGCATATAGGCCTGCAATCGCACCGGCACGGCCTGCAGAGTCATCTACTAACGCTTCCCAGTACACACCTTGCTGATGCGCAGGGTCAAGCTGCACGCTCCAAATACCAACCTCGTAATTAATCAGCGCCATATTCCCGCGAAGCTTTTCAAAGTAACGTGCCAACGTTGATGCCTGTTTCCGTGACGAGCTATAGACAAGCGTGCGCGTCGCACGATCAACGACCACATCTGCCTTAGTCACGTCCTCAATCGCTTTCGCCACGTCGTCGATAATATCAACCGTCGCGCCCGATGGCGGGATTGTCACAGCATAATCATGGCGCGGCTGAATACTTAAAACGCCATTTTTATAAACGCAGTACAGGTCCGACATTGCACAAAGCTGCTCAACCATCAAATCAAGACGGCCGTTTAAATTTGCGATGGTCACCTTACGCGCCGTTGCTAAATCAGTCTCAACAGCCAAAGGAATATCAAATTCGGATAATATAAATTGCAGCGCCCCCGCCAAAGATTCGCCGCGCAATTCGTAAGGGCCTATATCTTCACGTGGTAAATTTTGCGTTGTAATGACGTCGGGCATCAACACACCCAGCCCTAATGGCATATACGTCACGGGCAAGATTTTTTGTTTTGCGGAATTTTGCTGATCGGCTTGAACAAGCATGTCTTCGGAGCCGCCATGGCGTTTTTTATCAAGTAAGACGCCCATATCAACTAATGCTGCATCAAAACTCTCACAGGCGCTGACGCTGAGCAAAGCGCTACAGACAAGCCCTAATTGAAAAAATTTTCGAATTGAACAGTGAAACACTATTTAGATCCAGTTTAGTAAAAATCATAACCCAATATACATACAAAGACCTGCACGCAAAAAAGCCTTTGAACAAGGCGCCAGCTTAAATAATAGCGTATACCCTATTCAAAGGCAATTGACCTATTGAATTTATTTGATTCTTTACCCGTCAAACTTTGGCGTGCTGTCAACTTTATGTGACGTAGCTTCAACCTTACGCCCATCAGCAGCCACAATAATGCTATCCGCATCATTTTTAAACAGAAACGATGAAATGCCTAGCGCCTCTGCGTTTGCTGTCCGCCCATCAACACCCAAGGATGTTGATTCGTTTAATTCTGGTATGTTTTGTAAAGCTAGCGCCGCGAGCATACCTTCTGTAAGCTTATCAAGTACAGCCTCATCGGTTGTCGTGGAATATGCTACTAGTTGTTGTTTTGGTTCATTCATAATCGTATCCTTTTATCATTGCCCCCGAAGCCAAATAAACAAAGATAAAATTAACGAACCACAAATTGCAAATGATGCATAACCTGCTGTTCTTGAACCTTTGTTACCAGTAATATACGGCTGTCATCTTTAACCGCAATTTGGTCTTCATCTTGTAAGAATAGTTTCAAGTATGCCACAGAACCACCATTTTGTACAATAGAAAATTGGCCAAGAGCCGTATCATATTCTATCCAAGACGGTACATCTCCTAAATCTTTCATTACAACTAATATGGTGCGGCCGTTATGACGAACAAAGGACGCTCCTGCATTTAGCGGTCCATCCGTACCGTTTAGTTGTAAGTTTGGTGATGCTTTTTTGGCTTGCGCCTTATCGACCTTCTTACGCTTTCCAAAATACAGACAAAAGGTAAAGAATTTCTTTATATATGTAATAAAGTTTTGTGCCATCAACATCAACAAGTTAGGGTTTGCAAGATTATAGACCACATATAGAACGGTAAAAAAGCATATCAAGAGCGATTGCCCGCCATATAGTAATCATCGACATTCAGTATCACATGGAAACGTGATAATGTTAGCTTATTTCACCATAAACATTAAATGGTGCACGATTTTTTCGCCCTCACCGCTTGTAACAAGCAGAATACGGTGCTCTGCTGTTAAGTCCGCGATATAATTAGAATCCACCTTTAAGTCAATATGCGCAATGGCGCCATTCGTCATAACAATCGTGAAGTGGCCAATTTCTTTTTGATATTCAAGCCATGATGGGACATCAGGCAGCACATAATCCACGACAAGGACCTGACGCCCTTCATGGCGTACAAACAAGGCATGGTGGTCTAACAATAGATTGCCCTCACCAACATTGCGCACCTTTTCATCCTCGACCAAGCTCAAGCCCTGTGCGGGGCGCAAACCGCGCTTATTACTGACTTCGTGATCTTCATAGCCTTGCACGTCGTAATCTAAAGCATCTGGGCTTAACGCGAGCTCAGATTGCGCATCATCAAAGTCGTAACTTTCATCTTCCATGTCCTGCGCATATAACGCATCATCGTCACCGCGTAATTTTCGGACAAGCCAAAGCGCGGCCTTAAACGGAAAAAGCAATACGGCCAATATGGTCTGAAATGTAAATATTAGAAAATGCATCTGGATACTTTAATAAGAACTGGTCTGCTCAAGTATTCCATAGAGAGGAACAAAAATCTAGATCTGATATCATTTCTAGACAATAGTTTTTTTATCGGGCATAAATACGGCAAAATATGAAGGGTCAAAACCATGCGTAAAAACATACAGCACCTACGAGATATTAACGACCTCAGCGCCGATAATATTCGCGACATCATCGGACGCGCTGAGAAATTTTGCGTCGACCTTGCGCATAAAAATGATGTCTCTCACCTTCATCGCGGTAAAGTCGGCCTTTCCTTCTTCATTGAAAACTCAACCCGCACCCGCATTTCATTTGAAATGGCCGCATTGCGCCTAGGCATAAACCTTATTCACTGGGACAGCGCGAGCAGCTCACTGAGTAAAGGCGAAAGCTTTGAGGACACAATTGAGACATTAGCCGCGCTTGCACCAGATATTTTGATTATGCGCCACAGTGAATATAATGCGCCGCGCTCCGTTGCGCGCTTCATGGATTGCCCTGTAGTTAATGGCGGCGATAGCTATCGCGCACACCCGACGCAAGCCTTGCTTGATTTGCTGACCATCCAGCAAGCCAAAGGCGATGTTTCTAAATTAAAAATCGCGATTTGCGGCGACATTGCGCATAGCCGTGTCGCGCGTTCTAACGCAACATTGCTTGATAAACTAGGCGCGGAGCTGCACATGGTCGCACCTGAATATCTAATGCCACAGGACGTTGGCTATGAAAACGCCACAGCCTTCACATCATTAGACGAAGGCATAAAGGGCTGTGATGTCGTAATGATGCTGCGCCTACAGAAAGAACGTATGAGCCAAGGGCTTATTACATCTGACCAAGCCTATTTCAAAGAATTTGGCTTGACCCATGAGCGCCTTAAACACGCCAAACCAGATGCCATTATCATGCACCCTGGGCCAATGAACAGAGGCGTTGAAATTGATGACGCCGTTGCGGACGACCCTGTGCGCAGCGTCATTCGCCAACAAGTCGCCAATGGCGTGCCAACGCGTATGGCCGTTCTTGACTGGCTACTTGAACAGAATAAAGGATAGACCATGGATATGCTGATCATTATTATATTAGGCTACTTGCTCGGCGCGATCCCCTTTGGACTTGTGCTTGCTTATTTAGGCGGCTATGGCGATATTCGCAAAATTGGCTCTGGCAATATTGGTGCTACTAATGTCTTGCGGACAGGTAACAAGCCATTGGCGTTAGCGACTTTATTACTAGATAGCGGCAAAGGTGCGATTGCCGTCGGCCTCAGCGCGACACTGCTACAGACAAACATCATTAACGTAAATGGGTTTAGCCCAACCTCTCTTTATATACTCGCCGCCTTTGGCGCAATTATCGGGCATTGTTTCCCTATCTGGCTTAAGTTTAAAGGCGGCAAAGGCGTTGCGACCACACTTGGCGGCCTGCTTGCTGCCATGCCACTTGTCGGGCTTGCCTGCAGTAGTCTCTGGCTGCTCACTGCCGTGCTTAGCCGCATTTCCTCTCTATCTGCACTGGTCGCCCTGCTCGGCGCGCCGCTTTTTGCACAGCTTCTTTATAATGACGTATTGCACGTTACACTGCCAACAGCCTTGATTACGCTGCTCGTTTGGATAAAGCACCACCAAAACATCACACGCATCATTAAAGGCACAGAGCCAAAAATTGGCAAAAAGTCAAAACCGGTGGTTCAAGCCGACTAGAAAACGCAAATCAGGCCTCGCCTTAAAATAGTACTTGCACTTTCGCCATCTTCTTTCATTATGAATGCGCTTTTCAAAATATAAGAAAGGCAAAGAGCAGGATAAAATTTTTGGATTTATTCACACAAAGTGATGAACGCACAGCACGCCCACCAAGCCCGCAAGAGCGCGTGGCATGGCTACGGCTGATCCGCTCCGATAATATTGGCCCTGTCACTTTTTATCAACTGATCAACCGCTATGGCAGCGCTTTAAAAGCGATTGAGGCCTTACCTGAACTTGCCAAACGCGGCGGACGCAAAAAGCCTTTTGTCGCCTATAATGCCGCGCGCGCAGCAGATGAAATCGCACATGTTGAACGCGCCGGCGGCTGCATGTTAACTCCATTTGATACGGCATACCCTTTAGGCCTAGCGCAAATTAGCGATGCGCCACCAATAATTAGCGTACTCGGCCATACAGAATTACTCTCACAGAAAATGCTCGCCATTGTCGGCGCCCGTAATGCGTCGATTAACGGTCAGAAATTTACACGTAAAATCGCCCATGAGCTTGGGATAAAAGGCCTGACTATAATTTCGGGTCTCGCGCGCGGCATTGATACAGCCGCCCATGAAGCAAGCCTAGAACATGGTACTGTCGCTGTCGTTGCTGGCGGCGCCGATGTGATTTATCCACGCGAAAATACAAAATTATATCAACAGATCATCGAAACCGGCGCATTAATAGCCGAAAGCCCGTGGAGCACTGAGCCACTTGCCCGTCACTTCCCACGGCGCAACCGTATTATTTCAGGCGCATCGCTTGGCACATTGGTTGTTGAAGCCACGCGAAAGTCAGGGTCATTAATCACCGCCCGCTATGCCGCAGAGCAAGGACGCGACGTGTTCGCAGTCCCTGGCTTCCCAAGCGACCCGCGCGGACAGGGCCCCAACAGCTTGCTTCGTGACGGGGCGATATTAACCGAGCGCGCCGAAGATATTTTAGACGCACTTAATAGCTTTACCGCCGCTTCACATGGCGGTTTAAGCGAAGAACAAAAACTTATACCCATAGAAAATAAACAGGCCGCGCCCACTGAAACTGAGCGCGAAACTATATATCAGCACATCACCGCTAGCCTGTCGCATATGCCAGTAACAGTTGACGAATTGCTCAGAACATGTCAATTCAATATATCAGACGTCCAAACGGTGTTGCTTGAAATGGAACTTGGAGGAAACATCCTCCGCCAAAGTGGCAATCGTATTAGCTTATCGGAGTAGAAAATAAATGGCCAAAAATCTAGTAATCGTGGAATCACCCGCAAAATCAAAAACGATTGAAAAATATCTCGGGCCAGATTACCGCGTTTTAGCATCTTATGGTCACGTCCGTGATTTAACGGCAAAAGACGGCTCTGTTGACCCTGAAAATGGCTTTGCTATGAAATGGGAAATCAGCGGACGCGCGACAAAAACCCTCAAAGAATTAACCGATGCGCTTAAAGAAGCCGACGCCGTATATCTCGCGACTGACCCCGACCGCGAGGGTGAAGCCATCTCATGGCACCTAAAAGAATATTTCCAAGACAAAAAGCTCCTGAAAGACAAAAAAGTCTTCCGCGTGACATTTAACGAGATCACAAAAACCGCCGTTAACAAAGCCTTTGAAGCGCCGCGTGAGCTGGATGATCCATTAATTGAAGCCTATCTGGCGCGCCGTGCGCTTGATTATTTGGTGGGCTTTAATATCTCGCCTGTTTTATGGCGTAAATTACCAGGTTCAAAATCAGCCGGACGCGTACAGTCTGTTGCGCTGCGTCTGATATGCCAACGCGAATTTGAAATTGAAGATTTCCGTGAGCAAGAATATTGGAGCATTGCCGCAACCCTCCTCACATCTGGAGGTGCGCCGTTTTCAGCCAAATTAACGCACCTATCTGGTAACAAACTCGGCAAGATGGATATTGGCAGCGAAGAACAAGCAATGGCCGCCGTTGCACGCATTGAAAACAAAGCGCTGACTATTCAAAAGGTTGAAAAGAAACAAGTGCGCCGCAACCCTCATGCACCTTTTATTACATCAACTTTGCAGCAAGAAGCCGCAAGTAAATTACGCATGAGCGCCCAGCAAACGATGCGCACTGCGCAAAAGCTTTATGAAGGTACAAATATTGGCGGCGAAGCCGTTGGTTTGATTACTTATATGCGTACCGATGGCACCACATTATCAGAAGACGCTGTAAAACAGTGCCGTGACCAAATTGTTTCTGATTTTGGTAATAATTACCTGCCCGATGCACCGCGTTTGTTTAAATCCAAAGCGAAGAACGCACAAGAGGCTCACGAAGCGATCCGCCCAACAGATTTAAGCCGCACACCAAAAGAAATGTCACAATATCTGGATGATGAACAATTAAAGCTTTATGAGCTTATTTGGAAACGGACAATGGCATCACAGATGGAACAAGCCATTCTTGACCGTGTTAGCGCAGATATATCAGATGGCACAGATGACGTAATTTTACGCGCCGTCGGCTCAACCATTGCCTTTGACGGCTTCATGAAATTATATCGAGAGGAAGTTGAAGAAGGTAAGGAAGACGAAAACAAAGAACACCTTCTTCCTGAACTGAAAGAAAGTGACAATTTAAAAACTAATGGCGTGACACCTGACCAGCATTTCACGCAGCCACCACCGCGCTATACAGAGGCCAGCCTCGTTAAAACAATGGAAGAGCGCGGCATTGGCCGCCCATCAACCTATGCGTCAATCTTGCAGGTATTACGTGACCGTAGCTATGTTCGCCTTGATAAGCGCCGCTTTTTCCCTGAAGACCGTGGCCGTTTGGTGACCGCCTTCTTGGAAGAGTATTTCACGCGTTATGTTGATTACGAATTTACCGCCAACCTAGAAGATCAGCTTGATGCGATTTCATCAGGTACAGCGCAGTGGACAACTGCGCTTGATTTATTCTGGCGTGATTTTAAAGCCGCGGTTGACGCAACCAAGAACCTCACAATCACAGAAGTGCTTGACCATTTAGACGAAACGCTCGGCGCGCACTTCTTTGAACCGTCAAAACAAAACCCCGAGCCACGCAAATGTAAGAGCTGCGATGATGGCCGCCTATCTTTGAAACTCGGTAAATTTGGCGCATTTATTGGCTGTTCAAATTACCCTGAATGTAAATTTACGCGCCAATTGGCAGAAACTGAGAACGAAGACGACCCTAACGCCGCAAAGCAGGCGAATGAAGGCCCTAAACTTCTTGGCACCCACCCAGACACAGGGCGCACCATTACATTGCGCCGCGGCCCTTACGGCCCTTATGTGCAGATTGACCTGCCAGAAGAAACTGAAGAGCCAAAGAAGGGTAAGAAAAAGGAAAAGCCTAAACGCCAAGGCCTGCCAAAGGGCACGACCTATGATGACGTTACATTGGCAAGCGCGCTAGACTTGCTTGCTTTGCCGCGTGATGTTGGCACGCATCCAGAATCAGGCGAGCTTATCGAAGCTGGCATAGGCCGTTTTGGTCCGTTCTTGAAGCATAACGGCAAATTTGTATCTCTGCCAAAAGGCGAAGACGTATTAACAGTCGGCATTAATCGCGCCGTTGATATTATTGCTGAAGACGCCGAGAAAAAGAAAAACGCACCGCCACGCAAGAAAGCGGCCGCAAAGAAGCCTGCAGCAAAAAAGAAACCCGCTGCGAAGAAGCCTGCAACAAAGAAGCCTGCAACAAAGAAACCTGCGACTAAAAAAGCCCCCCCTAAAAAGCCTGCTGCGAAAAAGCCTGCTGCGAAAAAGCCTGCTGCGAAAAAGAAAAGCACGAGCAAAGAATAGCTGTTTACATAATTTTCTTGCTTTTGCCTCATTCGTCATGATAATGTCCCTTGCATAAACATAAATATGCAAGGGGATGTCATGTCAGGTTCAAAGAATAACAGTTTAGTTTTCAATTGTGTCGTGAGTAGCGGCATCGGTATGTATAGCGAGCTTGAATTCCCTACCCATCCATTATGGCCAGCAGAAATGCACGCAGGATCATTAAACGCGAACATTCTACCTGAAGGTTTTCCCAAGCCTCTAGATAAAATGGGCGAAGGTTGGGGCGTCCAAAAGCTCGATAACAAAAAATTCTCAGCGCTTTTTAATATTGCGCAAAATGATATTGGTAACAATATGCTCACGCCAAGCAAAAATAACCCCGAGCGCGGCACTGCGCAAATTTGGGAATGCACAGTCACCGCTGCCAACACATCAACTGAATTTAACGCATGGGCTGTACGCCGCATAGGCTCGGCCTATTCTGACGTTATCGAAATAATGTCTGATAAGCATTTAAGAAACGAATACGGCCTAGAAAACGGCACGGAAATCACTGTAAAGCTACATGAAGGACAAAATAATGAACAGCAACAGCAAAGCAACTGGCTTCGAAAAATTAAAAACATTCTGGGATAAATTCGCTATCGCTGCGGCGATGAGTAATTGCGCGATGGGTATGACACATTTTGGCGAAAGCGCCGAAGGGTTCAAACGCTTACAAAAAGAGCTGAATGCCCTTGACGCACCAATAGATGCAAAAGATAGCCCGAAAGCACCTTAACATTACTTTCCAACAAAGCCGCCGGATTGCATCTGCCATAATTTAGCATAGAGCCCCTGCTGATTCTTAAGCAGCTCTTCATGGCTACCATCTTCGACAATTTTGCCTTCGTTCATAATAATCAAACGATCCAGATGATTAATGGTTGATAGACGGTGCGCAATAGCCAGCACAGTCTTGCCTTCCATCAACTCCTTCAAACTTTCCTGTATCAAGCGTTCACTTTCACTATCAAGCGCAGATGTCGCCTCGTCTAAGACCAAAATTGGTGCATCCTTTAAAATGGCGCGCGCAATGGCTATGCGTTGGCGCTGCCCACCTGAAAGCTTCACGCCGCGCTCACCGACCAAGGTATCATAACCATCAGGGAGCCCTTCAATAAAGTCATGCGCATAGGCTTTTTTCGCCGCCTCAACCACTTCTTCGTCGCGCGCAGCCATACGCCCATAACGAATATTGTCCAAAACACTATGATTAAACAGGGAGATGTCTTGCGGGATGATCGCAACGTTTTCACGCAACGATTCCAAAGTAACATCGCGTATATCCTGCCCATCAATACGCAGCGCCCCCGCTTTAACATCGTAGAAACGCATCAACAGCTTTACAAGCGTTGTTTTCCCCGCGCCAGATCCACCAATTAAACCCACCTTTTGATGCGGTTTAATGTCAAAATTTAGCGCATGAATAATAGAGTGCCCTTCACTATATTCAAAAGCTATATGGTCAAAATGGATTCTGCCTTCGCTGACAGATAAATCCGCAGCATCGGCGCGATTTTTAATCGAAGGCCTGACAGCAAGATTATATACAAGACGCTTCACCGCAATATAATATTCAATTAAATTACCGTACATACGTGTGAATGCACCAAGACGGTTCCAGATGCTCATCATAAATAATGCAACCATAACAAAGGCTGAAACACTCATTTCGCCGCGATTAATTTCGAATAAGCAGAGAAAAGAAACGCCGATAATCCAAAACGTTGCGACCATATCAGTCAGCGCCCAACGAAGGCCACGCACTTGCGCCATCCCCATAAATGCGCGGTGACAGTTAATTTCCTTCTCCGCGCCCGCATGCATTAAATGATTTTGCAGATTGAAAACCTTTACCGTGGCGATGGAATTCACAAATTCATAAACCTTAGACGTTAATGTCTCTAACGTTTTAAAGTATTTATTGGTTAGCTTGATAAGCCAGTTTCCCGTCACATATGAAACCCATAAATAACTGATGATGTAACCATAAAACAAGGCAACAAAATAAAGTGGCATATCCATAAAATAAACAGAGATCACAACGCTAATAAAGATAGCTATAAATTCAGAGCCATCCCAAAACATACTTTGAAACAACTCAAACAAGCCAGAGCGCGCGTTTGTAATACGCTGCATTTTGCCGCCTGAGCCAGAAAGCTCATGCCACGAAAGCGACATTCCCATATAATGGCGGATAGCGTACAGACTAAACTCGCGCGATATTTTGTCGTTGATAGATATACGACGCAAAATTAATGGCCATAACGCATAACACAGCATGGCTATAAACAAATAGGACCCTAAGATATAAAACGGTAACGAAGGCGAGTCATTCACCTTGCCCGTTTCATAGATTTCAGCGATTTTAGTGATATAAAGCGTTGAGGACATGAAAAAGACCTGTCGCAACAACTGCATCGCCATATAGGCGCCGAGCTCCCACTTATGGGGCTTAGCAAAAAACCATATCCACGATCTAACTTTAGCTGTGTTTGGCGCGCTTTTTTGATCAGGAATATTTAACCGATCAAATCTTAAGAAACGCGCCAACATCACACAGCCTAATATTTAGTCTTTTTTACGGAACTGGTCAAGCGAGATAACTTCACCCGCGCCTGCATCATCAGCGTTTGTCTTGTCTTCAACGCTTTGCGTCACGTCAATGCGCTCAGGGTCATCATCAGGGTCAAATCCTGTTTCATCTTCGTCTGACAAAGGCTGAAACTGCAATGCAAAATTCACAGACGGATCAGCAAATATGCTGATTGATGGTAGTGGGATGATTAAGTGTTCCGGCACTGAATTAAACGACAATGTAACCTCAAGCTTTTCATCATCTACTTTTAAATCGTAGAATTGGTACTGAAGAACAATTGTCATTTCACCAGGATAGCGTTCCGCCAAATATTCTGGGATTTGTACGCCCGGATAATCCGTATTAAACGTAATGTAAAAATGATGTTCGCCGGGCAATCCGTCGCGCTCAATAACCTCTTCCACAACCGTTTTCACAACGCTGCGCAAGGCCTTTTCTACCATTCTGTCGTATCTTAAACCGTCTTCTAAAGTATCATCCATGATAATATTATCGCTACCTAAATTATATTTTGCCTTTAACAATGTAAAAGCCTATCTAAACATTTATAAACTGAATACCATGTGAAAACCAGTACGTTTCAAGATTTCCCTTGAATTAATCCAAGTTTTCGGTGATATACGTATCTCAATGCACATTCGCACAGAAATGCAGCGCTGATTATAATAAGGATACTCATGCAACAGCCACAACAAATACACGCATCTCAAAACCATACCCATCTTTTTGGCGTGTTTTTTGCATTTTTGGGGTTTTCATCCTTTGCGTTTGGAGACACTGGCTATAAGTGGTTGATGCAGAGCCACCCTTTTTTCACAATTCTATTTATTGGCAGCATCATTGCCGTATCATCAATGCTTGCCTATGTTCCGTTTGGCGGCGGGTTATCGCTGTTGAAAACCAGCGTACCTAAGCTGCAAATATCGCGTGCTCTGGTCATTACTATACAGTTTTTACTTTCCATTTACAGCATCCGCTACCTGCCTTTACCGCTTTTCTACACCCTAGCCTTTACCGCGCCTTTTATGTCCGCCGTCCTTAGTATGGTACTTTTAAAAGAGCCCGTATCAAAAAACAACTGGATCGCTATTTTTGTCGGACTTGGCGGTGTGTGCGTCGCATTAAAGCCATGGACCTCACTTATGGGCGGTGCCTTTGATTACAACATTATCGCAATCTGCTGTATTGTCAGCGCGTCCCTATTTCTAGCGATCTCACAAATTTTAGCGCGCCTCATTGGGCAGCGCAGTAATGATTCGGGCTTTACCACTGCGTTTTATCCAATTTTCAGCGTCTTAATCATATCTACTGTCACCGTGTTTTCTGGCGGTAACATTGATACTGCTTTCGCCCTCAATCACACAGAATATCTTATCGTTGGCTTCGCTGCATTCTGTGGCATTAGCGGTAATGTCTTCTTGGCTCTGGGCTTTGCCAAGGCACCGCCAGCCCTCGCCTCTCCATTTCATTATTCTCAAATCATATGGGCTATACTTTTTGGCACCTTAATATTCCACGACCCCGTTGACACACCAATGATTATCGGGGCGTTACTCGTCATCTCAAGCGGCGTATACCTCATCACGCACAAGATTCATAGCGCAAGGCAGGTTGAAGATGCACCAGCAATCACACAAGTTTAACGCCGTTCAGTTCTGGCTATATAGCTGCGCGTTTATGGTTTTCGCAATGGCCGTGATCGGTGCCATTACACGCCTGACAGAATCAGGTCTCTCCATTGTCGAATGGAAGCCACTCATTGGCGCACTACCCCCACTGAATGAAACTGAGTGGCAGCGTGTTTACGATTTGTATAAGCAAAGCCCCGAATTTGAACACAAGCATTTTTGGATGAGCCTGCATGACTTTAAGCAGATATTCTTCTGGGAATGGTTTCACCGCCTTTGGGGGCGCTTCATTGGTTTAGTTTTCGCGCTGCCGCTATGTTATTTTTGGTTTAGTAAACAGGTGCCACAGGGGTGGGGGCTTAAGCTGCTCGGCCTATTCGTCCTCGGCGCGGCGCAAGGCGTTATGGGCTGGGTTATGGTGAAAAGCGGACTAGTTGACCGCCCATCTGTGTCGCATTTCCGCTTAGCTGCACACCTTAGCCTTGCGGCATTAATATTTTGCTTACTGATTTTAGCAGCCCGCCAGATCGCTCAAGATCATACGCAGCGCTACCGCTTTGATCGCCTTGCTTTTGCGGGGCTCGCCTGCGTGTTCATGACATTGATCTGGGGCGCTTTCGTCGCAGGTCTTGATGCTGGTAAAATCTATAACCACTTCCCCATGATGAGTCCTGACAGCTGGCTACCGCAAGAAAATGTTTTTGACCTGCTACGTAATCATGGTTGGGTACAGTTCACGCATCGCGTTTTGGCGCTGATCAGCACATGCGTCGTCGGGCTCTATGCTTATAAGCACAAAGCTTATGGCGTTGGCGCCGCGTTAATCGCCCAAATTGGCCTCGGCATAGCGACGATATTAAGCGCTGCGGCCATCCACCCCGCCGCGACGCATCAGGCTGGCGCCTTCATTTTAATGGCGACATTGGTGCTGCATGTATACAAAGAACAAGGCTGCCATGATAGATAGCAGCCTAATAGCGCTCAGGACGATTAAGCCAGCCACGCTTTACCCACCACGTGGGATGTGCGGCCGTCATCTCTTCTGCAGCGCGCTGCGCCGCTTCCGCCGTATCATAAAGCGCGAAACATGTACCGCCCGAGCCTGACATCCGACTGATTAAAACATCTGACGTTGCTTGCAGCGCCTTTATCACATCCGGGAGTACAGGCAGCTTTTGCAAGGCTGCGCTGTAAAGATGATTATCGGCTAATTTTAAAAACTCACATAAGCTGTAAATGTCATCAAAACCACTTGGCATCTCTGAATGCATTTGCGGCGCCTCGCCAAAAGCGCTGAATATATCAGCCGTGCTACAGCCGATCCCTGAGTTCACCAAAAGGATCGGCACCTCTGGGAAACGGGCTAACGGTTCAATATCCTCGCCAATGCCACGCATCCTAGCGCTTTGACATTGATAACATACAGGTACATCTGCCCCTAATGTAAGCAGCAAATCATTCAAATAAGGCGCTTGCGGTGGAAGAGACCATAATTTCATCAAGCCCCAAATACAGGCCGCAGCATCAGAAGACCCGCCGCCAACGCCACTCGCTAAGGGTAAATTTTTGTGAAGTGTGATCGCCACATCGAGTGGCTGCCCCGCCAAAAGCGCCAAGGCGCGCGCTGCTTTAACAACAATATTCTTTGAATTGGCGGCACTTGATTGCTCATCATCCTCGAAGCTGCTCGCAAAAGGCCCCTTAACGTTAAACGAAAAACCCGTAGAACGCTCAATTTTAACCTCATCACCAATATCTGTAAACGCCACCAACGAATCAAGCAAATGCAGCCCATCATCCCGTTTGCCTGTAATGTGTAAAAATAAATTTACCTTTGCTGGCGCAAGTATCGATAATGTTTTGACATGCGCTAGCGCCATATCAGAAACCTTTTCAGTAAGTTTAATATTTCTCTCGTGAAGGCTAAGCGCTACAGATTAATAACGGCTTAGCTTTTCTTCTAGCTGCGTAATTAGAGTCTCTGTATTCGCATTGCTTAAAGCGCGTTTCCATTGGAACTCAGCTTCAGCATGGCGACCAACTTTCCAGTAAGCATCACCAAGGTGATCATTGACCACAGGGTCATAAGGCAGCAACGCGGCGGCTTGCTCTAACTGTATGGCCGCCTTTGCGTAATCACCGAGGCGATAATAAACCCACCCCAGAGAATCACGTATAGAGCCATCATTTGGCTGTAGACTTGCCGCTTGCTCAATCATTTTGAGCGCTTGATCGAGGTTTTTGCCGCGATCCGCCCAGCTATAACCGATATAATTTAACAAAAATGGCTGCTGTGGCTGATATTCGAGAGCTTGTAACAAATCTTTCTCTGCGGAGTTCCACCGTCCCATTGCATCATGGATGCGCCCACGCGCAAAGAAAACTTGCCAATAATCCGGCGCACTAGCATCGCCTGCGAGTTTTAGTGCGGCGTTGTAAGCCTCCAAAGATTCCTTATACATCTCATTTTTGGCGTAAATGCCACCAATCTGAACATAAAGCCCAATGTCTTTTTGTGCTGCAGCCAGCTTATTGAGAATACTTAAAGCAGGGCGGACTTCACCGTTCGCGACCATAAGTTCCGCAATGATTTTCTGCACAAGCGTGTACGATTGAGATTCAGGCGTCACATTACGTAGCGCTTGAATGGCCTCTTTAGTGCGCCCGTGTATCGCAGCATATTCAGCCACGCGGATACGGGCTTCTGTTAATTCAGGAGTTAGTGCTAAAGCCATATTAAATAGTAGACGGCCTGTTTCATCCTGATACTGCAAGTAAAGCGGCATCGCTAAGTCATAATAAATCCACGCCACGCCTTCACGAACATTCGCTACATTACGTTTATCGTTGTACTCACCAGTAACGACAAGCTCCTGCGCGTATGAAATTTCACGGCGCTCAAATACTGCCGCCAAATGGCGCTGTATCGCGGGTGGAAGTTCATTTAAATTTTGTGATTTTTCTGCGAAACTCGCGATAAGATCATTGTTATTGCTGACATCTGCTGCAATGATCGCTTGATACGCGACAAAAGGTTTCGTCAAGTCGAGCTTATCATAACCTGCCTTATTACCCTGCTGGATATCAATCCAAGCCGCCATAGGTGCCCGCATTAATTTAGAAAGGTTATCTTCAGGCATCACGCTCATGATATCTCCGGCGAGCTTATATTCGCCTTCGATAATGGCGCCCATTGCAGAGATCACAGACACCAGAGCGTTGCCATATTCATTTTTAGCAAGAAAGTCCGCATGGTCAATGGATTCTTCGTACCGCCCTGCATTCATCGCCATAATCATCGCCTGATAATGAAAATCCAGATTGGTCTCTTTGTCATCAATCACGTCGTCAAAGTAATAGCTGGCCGCTTCCCAGTCATTTTCCATGCGCGCAATACGGCTAGACAAATATGCCCCCGTTTTCGAGGCCGCTTTATATTGAAACTCAGGATTCTGACCATATTCAACAGCGGAAGCATTGCCGCCATCCATTGAGGCTAACCATAAAGGCATTTTGCCATTATACGGCGCGGCGCAAGAGCCGCATAATATGCCAGCAGCGATTAGTGAAGTTATCATCGACATGTTAATTCTCATTTTTCCTTCTACTGAGTAAATAAGTATAGCATAAAAGCCTTATTTCAACGCAAGTTCAATATTTATATGCAACGCACCCTACATATTGGGGTATTTAGGACCATCGCCACCTTGCGGAGTCACCCAATCAATATTTTGAGAAGGGTCTTTAATATCACATGTTTTACAATGCACGCAGTTTTGGGCGTTGATTTGCAAATATGGCGCGCCTGTTTCGTCTTTCAGCACTTCATAAACCGCCGCAGGACAGTAACGCTGCGCTGGTTCATCATATTTCGGCAAATTTTCAGCCATCGGCATGTTTTTATCTTTCAGCTTTAAATGCACAGGCTGCTGTTCAGCGTGATTTGTACCTGAAAGATAGACACTGGAAAGACGATCAAAACTGATTTTACCATCAGGGGCAGGGTAATTGATTTTTTCGCATTGATCTGTAGTTTTTAACTGCGCATGGTCAGCATGATTTTTTAATGTATACGGCAGGCGCCAGCCACCAAAAGTCTGGAACGCTGCATGAATGAGGCCAAACCATAAGCCTTTGACAAAAGCCGGCCTAATATTGCGCACTTTATGCAGCTCTTTATACACCCAGCTGCGCTTCAGATTTTCTTCATAAGCGCCACACTCTGCGCCATATGCGACCTCACCAACTGCAAGCAAGTCAAATACAGCCTCTGCCGCAACCATGCCGGACTTCATAGCGGTGTGGTTGCCTTTAATTTTGGGCACATTCAATAAGCCCGCAGTATCGCCAATCAACACGCCACCAGGGAAAGTGAGTTTTGGCAGTGATTGATAGCCGCCCTCAACCAAAGTTTTAGCACCATATGAAAGGCGTTCACCGCCTTCTAATAACGCTTTTACTTTCGGGTGATGCTTAAAACGCTGCATTTCTTCAAAAGGCGATATATAAGTGTTCTGATAATCTAGTCCAACGACGAAACCAATCGAGATTTGGTTGTCTTCCATATGGTACAGCCACGAACCGCCATAGGTTTTCGTATCCATCGGCCAGCCAATACTATGCATTGTGCTGCCTTCGTGATGCTTTTCAGGGCCAATGCGCCAAATTTCTTTAATGCCGAGGCCATAGGTTTGCGGGTCGCAGTTTTTACGCAAATCGTATTTTTCAATTAATGTTTTGGTCAGTGAACCGTGGCAGCCTTCCGCGAAGATTGTCGTTTTTGCATGAAGTTCCATGCCGGGTTCAAACATATCTGTTTTATGACCCTTCGCATCTATGCCCATATCGCCCGTGGCAACACCGACAACGGCGCCATCGTCATTATATAGCACTTCTGCTGCGGCAAAACCGGGGAAGATTTCAACGCCCAGCGCTTCAGCTTGTTCACCAAGCCAGCGACATAGATTTCCAAGCGAAATAATATAATTACCGTGATTCTTCATTTGTGGCGGGGTTGGCAGCCTGAATGATTTTTTCTCGGTAAAGAAATGAAAGCTATCCTTCTTGACAGGAACCTTTAATGGGGCGCCTTTTTCCTGCCAATCAGGAATCAGTTCATTCAAAGCACGTGGTTCAAACACTGCGCCAGAGAGGATATGTGCCCCGACTTCCGCGCCTTTTTCAAGCACACAAACGGAAAGCTCTTTACCTTCGCTCTGCGCCTTTTGCATCAAGCGTATCGCACAGGATAAACCAGAAGGCCCTGCGCCGATAATCACAACATCATAAGGCATCGATTCACGATCGGAGCGAATAGGCAGCATTGAATCAACCATGTATATTTCCTTGTTTTTACTTGTCTTCGTTTGGTATTCTACCCTATAAACAATAATATCCCTATGCTGAATTTATAAATTTTTTGATTAAACATGTCCGATGCAATTGCCATAGAACAAGCCGCTTTAATTGGCGCTTTAGAATTTCATATAGATAGCGGTGTCCGTGATTTCTGCATGGATGGTGCTGAGGATATGTATGCGTGGGGCAACCAAGCGCCTTTAGCGTTGAACGCGCCTGCACCTATCTCTGCGCCGCGCCCTCTGGCACAAGCACAAATGCCTACGCCCGATGTGCAGTTTGATGACGAAGATGGCGCCGCGCCGCTTGGTAAAGCTGAGCTGATTGCCGCCGCGCATAAAGCGCTTGAAAGCGTTGAGAGCATTGACGCGCTAAAAGCCGTAATTGCCAAGTTTGATGGTTTAAGCATACAAAAAACAGCATCAAACATTGTTTTTGCCGAAGGCGATGTTAACGCCCCCTTGATGATTATCAACGAAATCCCACAAAATGATGAAGACTTAAGCGGCAAGCCTTTTGCAGGCGCTACGCGACAAATTATTGATTATGCGCTGCAAGGTATTGGCCTCAGCAGCAAAAACACGGATGAATGCAGCCCAAATAGCAGCGTGTATATGAGCAGCTTACTCAATTGGCGCCTGCCTGGTAACCGCAGCCCACAAGCCGCAGAGATCGCCGTCAGCCGAATATTCCTTGAAAAACACATCGCGCTTGCGCAGCCAAAACTCGTGCTGCTGCTTGGTAATACCGCCTGTAAAACCATGCTCGAGTGCAAAACTAACATCAACAAATTACGTGGCAATTGGCAGACACTTAAATATGCGGGCAGCGATGTCAGTACGGATGATTATTTGATTATGCCAAGCTTCCATCCATCCGCTTTAGCAGGCTCTGCGAAAAATAAAAAGCTTTTCTGGCAAGATATGCTTGCAATCAAAAACAAGCTTAACGCCCTCAAATAACACAAAAATACAGGCTTTCCACCACCGCCACCAATGACAAAATAGTGTAGCATTTCAATGGCTTTGCGTAAAATGCTGGACAGCGTAGCTTTTTTTGCGTATGACTCTGCTCATGCAAATAAAATACAGCGTCTACGGACGTGCGCTTGTAGTGGCGTTTATGGCTATATGTACACTTATTGTGTGCTCACAGACCATAATGGCGTCCCCTACACTAACACCAAAAGCGCGCCCCGAATTGACGACATTGGATACAGCACCAAATAACGCACCTCAGCAAGAGGACGCAACTGATACGCGCCCACAATTCCGCCCCGATGCTCTTTACAAATCTATCATATTTGCCCAGCTTGGTAATTTAGCCAACGCTACGATAAAACCAACGCTCGTAGTGACGGCGACAGAAACATTGCGTCCGATAAAGCGACCACTTTCCGTTACCAAACAAGCGACAAAGAAAAGCGCGCATAAAGTAGACGATAGCCTCTCTAAAAATGACCGCCACCGTTATAACCGTATATTTGAACACCAACAATCTGGACACTGGCCGGAAGCCGACGCCTTAATCGCGAAGCTCGACAATACAAAGCTGATGGGGCACGTCATGCATCAGCGTTATATGCACCCGACAAAATATCAATCACGTTTTGATGAACTCTCCTATTGGCTCGACAACTATGCAGACCATCCGAACGCTAATGACGTCTATAGGCTGGCTAATATTCGCAAACCCCAAGACACCAATATAAATCTGGTTCGCCCTAAAAAAGCCAGAAAAATGCACGGTTCACTTGAGTATTTGCTAACCGATGTCGCGAAATCTGCGCCATATAAAAAACGCAGCAAGCAACAAAACAGATTAGTACGCACATTGAAAAAATCTGTGGGGCGCCACTTGTCTAAGGGGCAACCGACACAAGCCTTATCCACACTGAACAATTCCAGTGCAGCGCCATATATGAGCGCCGCTGAACGTGATAGTCTCCTTGCACGGATTTCTGCATCCTATTTATACGAAGGCAAGCCCCAAGACGCACTCATCCACGCGCAAGCTGCTTTAGAAGGTTCACATGATGCCGTTCCTCTTGCTGGCTGGATCGCAGGCCTAAGCACTTGGATGAAAGGCGATTATATAGCCGCCGCGAATTACTTTGCCAATACCTCCAGTTCAAAATATGCCAATGGTTGGCTAAAATCCGCAAGCGCCTATTGGGCGGCGCGTAGCTACAAAGAGCTACGCAACAGCACCAACCATAAAAAATGGCTGATTAACGCCGCACAACATCCGCGCACATTTTACGGCTTAATCGCGACGCGCGCCTTAGGACAAAGTGCGCTCACAAGCTTTAACTGGCAAACGCCAAAGTTTACCGCTGCACATAAAACAATCTTAACGAAAATTCCAAGCACAAACCGCGCGATATCTTTAGTTGAAAGCGGTCAGCATCATTTAGCAGAATTAGAATTTCGTCAGGTCTATCCGGGTGCAAACCCAGCCCTACAAGAAGCCATGCTCGCATATGCTTTGAATAATGGCCTTGCCTCTTTCGCGCTACGTTTTGGCAATACATACAAAACCGAGGGCGGCAAATTATACGACGCCGCGTTGTACCCCGTCGGCGGATGGGAGCCTAAGAACGGCTATCAAATGGACAAGGCGCTTATTCACGCTTTTATTCGCCAAGAATCAGAGTTTAACCCGACGGCAGAAAACCCGAGCGGCGCAACAGGGCTAATGCAGCTTATGCCCCGTACCGCAAGTTATGTTGCTGGCGATAAAAGCTATGGCGGCAAACTCGGGCGCTACTTATTAAAAGACCCGAAAGAGAACCTTGAAATCGGCCAGAAATATATTCAGCAGCTTATTTCACAATCTGCAGTGTCAAATGACCTATTTTCATTGGCTATCGCTTATAATGCAGGCCCTGGGAATTTGCGTAAATGGAAAAATCAATACCCAGATATAGACGACCCATTATTATTCGTTGAGCTTATTCCTGTTTCTGAAACACGCAGCTTTGTTGAGCGCGTCATGAGGAACCTTTGGATCTACCGTCAACGCATGAACCAAGACACACCATCACTTGATAGCGTCGCTAGCGGCAGCTGGGCACGCTACGTGCAGCTCGACAGCGACCTACCGTTCGACGTTGCTTTAAGCGAGTAGAGCGCATCACTGCGTGTTACACGGCGCTAGCCCCTTACACGACAACCAATAATGCGTGGCGCTTTTTGCCAGAAGACAGTTTGATTATATTTTCGCCATCCATATCGGCAAACGAGATCACATAGCCCATATCTTGTACAGATTTACCATTAACGCGCGCGCCGCCGCCCTTGATAAGGCGCTTAACTTCCCCGCCAGAGCCCGCAAGCCCTGTATCTTGGAACGCATCCAGCACGCTGATCGCACCGGCTTCGATTTTTGCACGCGGCACTTCGATGCGCGGTAAATCATCACCAACGCCGCCTTGCTCAAAGGTTTTAAGGGCCGTTTCCTGCGCGTCATCTGCGGCTTTCACGCCATGAAGCCACTTAGTGGCTTCATAAGCGAGGATTTTCTTGCCTTCATTCATTTCTGCGCCTTCAAGCGCGTCAATTTTGGCAATTTCATCTAATGGCAGCTTAGTGAATATACGCAGGAGCTTCGATAAGTCCGCGTCATCACAATTACGCCAAAATTGGTAATAGTCATAGGCACTGAGCATATCATCATTAAGCCAGATCGCGCCGCCAACTGATTTTCCCATTTTCTCGCCATTGGCCTTAGTCAGCAATGGGCAGGTCAGCACAAAAAGCTCCGCGCCATTGATACGGCGACCAAGGTCGATACCGCCAACCATGTTGCCCCATTGGTCAGAGCCACCAAGCTGCAAAGACGTGCCGTAGCGTTTATTGAGCTCGCTAAAGTCATAAGCCTGCAAGATCATATAGTTAAATTCAAGGAAGCTCAGCGGCTGCTCACGCTCGAGGCGGAGCTTGACGCTATCCATTGTCAACATGCGGTTGACGGAGAAATGGCGGCCATAATCGCGCAAGAAATCAATATATTTAAAATCAAGCATCCAGTCGGCATTATTAACCATCTGTGCGCCATTACCGCTTTCGCCATACGTAAGGAACGAATCAAACGCCTTTTTAATCGACGAAATATTCCCTTCAATCTCTTCTCTGGTTTTGAGCTGACGCTGTTCTTCCTTGCCGCTGGGGTCGCCAAGCATTGTCGTTGCGCCGCCCATTAATGTCAGCGGACGGTGACCGCATTCTTGAAACCAATGCAGCATAATAATACTAATCAAATTGCCAATATGTAAAGACCTCGCCGTTGCATCAAAGCCGCAATACGCCGTTTGCATACCTTCGGATAATTTCTTATCAAGGTTTTCCGCATCAGAGATTTGGTGGATTAATCCACGCTGCTGCAAAACGTTGAGAAAGTCTGACTTATATTGCGCCATTACATGTATTCTTTCATCTTAAATTCGTGCTAAACTATTTACTCTATTGATCTTTAACAAAGCGTGAGAAAAATGCCAAGCACTTATACAATAATCGGCTTAATGAGCGGTACTTCTTTAGATGGCGCGGATGGGGCGATCATCCGCACGGATGGTCATCAACATATCGAAATCATCGATTTCTTGAGCCTTGAATACCCACAGCCACTACGCAATAAGCTACGTCGCTGCTTTGGCCAGCGTGACGCCATGCAGGACTTTGTTCAAGACGCGGCACATGACATGAGCACTTTTAATGCGGAGCTTGTTCACGCGCTTATGGCGCGCAACAGCACACCGATTGATGCGATTGGCTTTCACGGCCAGACCATACACCACGCCCCTGATGATAAGCTGACACTGCAAATTGGTGATGCGGCCTTACTCAGCGCACAAACAGGCCTTGACGTCATACATGATTTCCGTAGCGCTGATGTGGCCAATGGCGGCGAAGGCGCCCCCTTACTGCCCTTATATCACCGCGCAATCGCTTTAAAAGAATCTCTCGACCTTCCCGTAACATTTTTAAATATTGGCGGCGTGAGTAACATCACACAGATTAATGGGCATGGCGATGCCGATATGTTTGCCTGCGACACCGGCCCCGGTAATGCATTGATTGATGACTATATGCTAAAAGCCACTGGCAATAAATACGACACGGATGGTATCACTGCTAAATCTGGCGTGGCTGACCCCGCCTGTATAGATAGATGGCTCAGCGCCCCCTATTTCCAACGCCCAGCGCCAAAGTCTTTAGACCGTGACGCATGGGACATTCACGAGATAAGCTCTATGAGCACCGCCGATGCAGCCGCGACCCTTAGCGCCTTTACTGTCCGCAGCATCGCTCACCATATTGATGCAACGCATGACGTTTATGTCTGCGGCGGCGGGCGGCATAATCAATTTATTATGGAGGAGCTTTCTAAGGCCCTGCAATGTCCCGTTCGCCCAATAGAAACCCTTGGCTATGATGGTGATGCGATAGAAGCACAGGGCTTCGCTTACCTTACCGCGCGCATTTTACAAGGCTTACCGATATCTCTGCCAACAACGACAGGCACAAAGCAAAGCACACTAAGCGGCAAAATTCTACGCAGCACCGCGGCGAGCCGCAGGGCATAGGCGCATGAGCAAACCTAAGCGATCATGATTTACTTATAAGGTGTGGGGTAAATATACGACATTTTCTCAAGGTCTTCTTTTTGCGTTGAAAATGCCGCATGGCCTGCTTTCGGCACAAGGCCTTGCATATCTTCACGTGAATAAATCAGGTAAGGCAGTACAGTGACGCGCTCCTGTTCCCAACTATAATGCCGCTCAATCACAGCGACTTGATCGATAGAAACCTCTAAGCCGCTCTCTTCGTTAAAATGTACCTTTACTGAAGACATCGGGCACTCATAAACATGCGGAGATTTTCTATAGATCGAAGGCTTATGTTCACCCTCATTCTCATACCATCCGTCACACATGCCGGCGCGGCTTATTTGTTCCGCACTTTGCATGGTTTGGTAAAACTCATCAGAACAATTCAGCAGCACATTTGTAATGGCGCTTTTGCCCTTGCCGTGAGTGACGGCCATTTCTATGTTTTGCGCATTAAAGAACGTTTCTTGCAAATCTCCGCGCTCATCAACCGTATTTAAAGCGATGAAACCATCAACGGAATGATAGGCGCGCGGGTCAACGCCATTGACGCGCGCTATATAATTTCCAACAGTGAAGCCTATTTTCTCTAGGCGGCTTCTGTAATCAAGGTAAGCTTGTTCATTGATCAGCAGCTCAATGCCTTCACCAATTTTCCAATACATAAACTCAGCCATAAAATTCCCCTGTAAGCATTTATAATTTGATGTTTAATTTGCATAATATACAGCAAAATGTCAAGGTCTATAAATGCGTTCTACACGTAGTCATACATCATTGAATTATCACTTTGTGCAAATTTAGCAGCTTGGCTTGGTGATGCTTTTGTAGAAATCTTTCTTACGCTGTGCGTCCCAATTATAGCTGAACAGCTCATTGCGTGTATTGTCTTGCCCCATAAATGGTATAGATGATGCACTGAAACGGATGAAGGTTCTAAAGCCATCGGCTGGGGCCGTATCTGGCTCATGCGGGCAATAGGCATTTAACAAATGCAGCGTATATGCTGGCGGGCGATATGGCGCAACGCCTTGGCAAGCCTGCGCCAATGCATTGAAGATTTCTTTCTTTTGCATTTGTGCAAGGTCACCACCTAACGGCGCTGCGTAAAATTTTGTTGGCAGCATATTACACACTGACATCTGGTGCTGAACCACTTGCGGGATAATGCTCGCCTTTTGAAAGCCGTCAATATGCACACCTGATGGGCGGTGCGTGTCATCTTTTTTGACCATGCTTTGCTGTATCGTCAGATAGATATATTGATCATCCAAATGTGGGTTAATCATGCGTTCCAATTCAATTTCACGCTTTAGCAAATCGCCATAATTATTCCATATAATTTGTGGGATGCGGTAATCTGTCTGTGGGAATTTAATCGGCAAGTCTTCGATATACATGCCCTCAGCCGTGATGAAGGATGCGTCTTGCGCATGAGGCACGGCGCAAATACCTTGCGGCGTTTGTACCGTCATAGAAAATTTTGATGTTAAACTCACAGGGTTATCAAAGGCTCTGCGGCTCGCGACACGATCAAAGATAGCCGGCAAATGCGCCATTGTTAACCGGTTAGGCTGCCATATCGTCCCAACTTCATTGCGCGTTCTTTTTTGATATTCAAAACGTTGTTGATCCTGCATTATTTCTCTCCCAAATACAATGCAGGACTTTAAAACGCGCGCGCCATTATGTCAAGAGCTTAGCTTGCCAAGTTACCTTCAATGGCGATGGCCGCGTCATTGGCCGCATTGGCATTCGGGCCGCCTGCTTGCGCCATATCGGGGCGCCCACCGCCGCCTTTACCGCCTAATGCCTCTGCGCCGACACGCACAAGGTCCACTGCGCTAATTTTATCTGTCAAATCATCCGTAACGCCAACAACGATTGAGGCCTTGCCTTCATTGGTCGCAATTAACGCAATAACGCCAGAGCCGATTTTAGCCTTAAGCTCATCGGCCATAGGCTTGAGGTCTTTAGGTGGGAAACCATCAAGGACCTTTGCAATATATTGCACGCCGGCAACGTTTTTCACATCGTCATTATCCCCGCCTTGTCCGCCGCCCATAGCTATTTTCTTACGCAACTGCGAGACTTCGACTTCAAGTTTTTTACGCTCATCCAGAATTTGTTCTAGGCGGTCGGAAAGCTCATCTGGTGTGGTCTTCACACGGTTTGCAATTTTGGATAATTGCGCATCACGCTGATTAAAATATGACAATGCGGCCGCGCCAGCAATGCCTTCAATCCGACGCACGCCTGATGAAACAGCGCTTTCTCCTGTAATTTTAAACAGACCAATATCACCCGTGCGGCGCGCATGCGTTCCTCCGCAAAGCTCAACTGAGAAATATCTGCCTTTAGCATCTTTTGTCCCCATTGTTAAAACGCGGACTTCATCATCGTATTTTTCGCCGAATAGTGCCATTGCGCCAGCTTCAACCGCCTCGTCTTTATTCATCAGACGGGTGAGCACCTCGCTATTGGCACGAATTTCATCGTTCACAATACGTTCAACTTCGGCGGTTTGCGCATCCGTTAATGGCACAGGCTGCGAAATATCAAAACGCAAACGTTCAGGCGCGACGAGCGAGCCTTTTTGCGTGACATGATCACCCAAGACCTGACGCAGGGCGGCATGTACCAAATGCGTTGCCGAATGATGGGCGCGAATGTTTTCACGGCGTGCGTGGTCAACTTTCATTTCCAATGCATCACCAAGCTTGATTTCGCCCTCATTCACCGTCAGCTTATGAACGAATATTTTACCAAGAACCTTAATGGTGTCAGTTACATCAGCTTTGCCTTTTGGCGCGCTAACTGTACCTGTATCACCAGCTTGACCGCCACTTTCACCGTAAAACGGGGTCTGGTTCGTGATGAGCAGAATTTCATCGCCTTTTTTTGCGCTATCGACGCGTTTACCATCATTGAGCAGCGCCTTGACAACGCCTTCGGCATGGTTGGTTTCATAACCCAAGAAGTCAGTCGTACCGACTTCATCTTCTAAATCAAACCAAACCTGTTCAAGCTTAGCATCACCGCTACCGCTCCATGCTGCGCGGGCTTTGGCTTTTTGCTCTTCCATGCATGTGTCAAAGCCGTCTTTATCAACATCAATTTCACGCTGACGGAGTGAATCTTGCGTTAAATCTAACGGAAAACCAAAAGTATCATAAAGTTTAAAGGCAACATTCCCGGCGAGGCTATCTCCTGCGCTGAGCTCAGATGTTTCCGCATCAAGCAACTTCATACCGCGGTCGAGCATCGTTAAGAAACGGGTTTCTTCCATTTTCAAAGTTTCAGTAATCAAGCTTTCGGCGCGACGAAGTTCAGTGAAGTGTTCGCCCATTGAGCCGATTAATGTCGGGATGATTTTATAAAGCATCGCATCATTACTGCCAAGCAAGTAAGCGTGACGCATTGCACGGCGCATAATACGGCGCAATACATAACCGCGCCCTTCATTTGAAGGCATAACGCCATCAGCCAACAAGAATGATGTTGCGCGGATATGGTCGGCAATCACACGATGCGAAGCAAAGTGGTTTTTGTCATCAGGGTCAACACCCGTTAAATCTGCGCTTTTCTCAATCAAGCCGCGCATAATATCAATATCGTAATTACAGTTAGACCCCATTAATGTCGCAGCAAGGCGCTCTAGCCCCATGCCCGTATCAATAGATGGCTTTGGCAAATTCTCACGTATACCACCTTCGAGCTGATTATATTGCATGAAGACAAGGTTCCAAATTTCGATAAAGCGGTCGCCATCCTCGTCAGCGGAACCTGGCGGGCCACCCCAAATATGTTCGCCGTGGTCATAGAATATCTCGGTACACGGGCCGCAAGGGCCAGTATCGCCCATTGACCAAAAATTATCAGACGTCGCTATACGGATGATTTTATCATCGCTAAGACCTGCGACTTTTTTCCAAATCTCTGCTGCTTCTTCATCTTCATGATATACGGTGACGAGCAATTTACTTTTATCAAGGCCGAGTTCCTTAGTGACCATTTCCCACGCAAAAGCAATCGCGTCCTCTTTGAAATAATCACCGAAAGAAAAATTACCGAGCATCTCAAAAAACGTATGGTGGCGCGCAGTATAACCAACATTTTCAAGGTCATTATGCTTGCCGCCAGCACGTACGCATTTTTGCGACGTTGTCGCACGGTTATAATCGCGCTCCTCGGCGCCAATGAATACATTCTTAAACTGGTTCATCCCCGCATTAGTAAACATTAATGTCGGGTCATTTTGTGGCACAAGTGACGATGAAGAAACAATTTCATGCCCTTTATCTTTATAGTAGTTTAAAAAAGTTGAGCGAATTTCATTTACCGTTTTCATCGTGTGCTGCCTTATCATATTGCTATGTATTTTATAAATTTCAACTTACGACTATAAAGAAATTTCATGTCTTCTTGCAAGCGCAAAGGCAATTATACAAGGCTGATCGCGCATATTTATGAAATGGTTTGACACTCTATGGCTCGCAAATTAAAAATATAAACATACAAATAAAATATTGAGGAGTTTTTCTTATGGGCATATCAGATGCATTTAATGAGCTGTTTTCGGATTCTCCCGAGCAATGGTCAGAAGTCGCGAGTCAATACACAGCCCTAAGCTGCGAAGAAAAGCATGACGCGTATTTAGAAAGCTCTATCAAATCAGCCAACGCACTTAAAGACATGTTTAATGACATGATTTTCCGTATGGATAAGCATAATTTATATATTGCCGGTCATATATTTGAAGAAATGCCTGTCGACGCACAGAAAAGCATCATCGACTTTGCATTACATAGCTGCGAAGAAGCAGAAGGCGAAGATAATTACATGAGTAATTACCCCCAGTATTTGGAGCTTCGCGCCCAAAGCGAACGCTTTGCGAAGAATTTCCACCTACTGCCGACCAACACGCAGATTTTTTATCGTGAAGCACTGAAGAACATGAGCCAAACGATTTTTAAATCTTTGCATGTTGCCGCAGGACATTATGAACATGAAATAACAAAACACATGAAATTTGACCCCGAATAAATACGGCGCAAATTATAAGGACAACAAGGCCATGGCTTACGACCAAGACAATATATTCGCCAAAATTTTGCGTGCAGACATTCCGTGCAGCGCCGTTTTTGAGAATGACTTTGTGCTCGCTTTTCAAGATATTGCCCCGCAAGCTAAAACACATATTTTGGTCATTCCTAAAGGCGCATATACAGATATTGTTGATTTTAGTGAAAATGGCAGCGCGCAGGAAGTTCATGAGTTTTACAAAGCCGCAGCCCATATTGCCCGTGAAAACGGCCTGACGGAAAACGGCTTTCGTTCCATTGCCAATACAGGCGCCTGGGGCGGGCAGGAAGTCCCGCATTTCCACCTACACCTTTTAGGCGGCGAAGTGATCGGCCCCATGGTTTCTGCCAAGTAGTTAGGCCTTATTCCGCAGTAATATTCGCAGGCTTACTCGGGAAACGAGACAGCAGCGCCAGCGCCCATGAAGATGGCAACATCCCAATAAAGCCCGCAATTAAATATGTCGGCAGCGGAAATGCAATCCGTCCTTTGTTTTTATCCAGCGCCCTCGCCATATATGCAGCCGCTTTATCAGCAGGCATTAAAAACGGCATTTTATAGGGGTTGATGTCCGTCATCGGCGTTTTGATGAAGCCCGGGCAGATGACATTTATTTTTACGCCATCTTTTTTATACGCCCCGCGCAGCGACTCGCCGTAAATACGCACTGCCGCTTTTGATGCCGCATAAGCAGGCGCCGTTGGCCATGCAGAAAAACTCGCCAGTGAACTCATAATCGCAATTTGTCCTGTCTGGCGCTCTTGCATACGCGATATAATTGGGCTGACTGTATTAATTACGCCATTTATATTAATGTCGAAAACATCCTTCACTTGCTGCGGATCTTCGCTAATCGCGCTCATGCTCCCATCAGCCTTGCCCGTGCCGCCCGATATGCCCGCATTAGCGATTAACAAATTAATTTGAAAACGGCGGTCCATATCAACCAACCAAGGCGAAATTACATCACGTGCCCGCACGTCAAGCATCGCGCTATGAACTTCAGCACCAAGGTCACGGCATGCGCCTGTGACATCTTGCAAGCGCTCAGGGTTACGGCCTGTCAAAATTAGGCGGACGCCATCACACGCATAATGCAGCGCCAAAGCATGCCCGATTCCGCTTGTTGCGCCTGTAATTAATATCGTTTTCATACCCAGCTTTGTCCATCTCTCGTAATTCAATATTGCATTCAAATTTTATGGCGTTAATATAGATGAAATTTTTTACAATTACCAATACATAGCTGAGCACATCTTTATATGACAGAATCAAGTTTAAAACGCCGCGGCCTCATGTTCGTTCTCTCCTCTCCTTCTGGCGCAGGAAAGACAACGATAACGCGCGCATTACTTGATGATAACGCGGATGCTGTTATCTCTATTTCTGCCACTACGCGCCAAAGACGAGCAGGAGAAGCACATGGTCAGGACTACTATTTTATTGATATGGCTGAGTTTAATGAAATGGTTGCCAAGGGTGACATGCTCGAACACGCCAAAGTTTTTGGCAATTATTACGGCACGCCACGCGGCCCCGTAGAAGCCGCATTGGAAGCCGGCAAAGACATTATATTTGATATTGACTGGCAAGGCACACAGCAGCTTGCTGAAATTGCACGCGATGATTTGGTGACAGTCTTCGTCCTGCCGCCATCTTCAGAAGAATTAGAGCGTCGCCTGAACAATCGGGCACGCGACACACGCGAAAAACAAGAAGACATTTCAGGACGCATGGCCAAGGCTGCGGATGAAATGTCGCATTACTCTGAATATGATTACGTGCTGATTAATACAGATGTTGATACCACGATTAAAAATGCTCAAATGATTTTAGATGCAGAGCGTATGCGCCGCCGCCGCCAAAAAGGCTTATCGGACATGGTACGCGGCATGATGAACGGCCTTTAGTTCGACATTTGCCGTCCGCCCCAAGTTTCACACATAAAAAAAGCGGCCTAAGCCGCTTCTTCTGATTTTTATAAGACTTTTCAGATTACTCTGCCGTCTTCTCTTCCGTAGCACCTGCAATCGCATCAAGAGATGGCGCCGCTTCGCCTTCTTCTTTCGCTTTAGCTTCAAGCTCAGCGCCGTTTACCCACTCTTCTTCGCCATCCATCATTTCGATTTCAGCTTCGTCTTCATCATCCTGCATATGGATCACACGCTGATGAGAACGGGTCAATTCTTCTTTGAGGTCTGTCGGCGCAACGAGGTCTTCTGCGATTTCGCGCAGAGCAACAACAGGGTTTTTATCGTTGTCACGGTCAACAAGTAACTGCGCACCAGCGCCAATTTTGCGCGCACGCTGTGCGGCAACCATTACAAGCTCAAAACGGTTTGTGACTTTATCAATACAATCTTCTACGGTTACGCGCGCCATTTTGCTGCCTTACTTTTATATGTTTCTATATGTTCAAATCTTGCACTTCGTATGTACGACACTTGCCTTAGTAGACACTAACGCCATACGATATATTATTAATTGCTATGTTTTATAACGCCTGAGCGCAGCTTATTCAAGCAAAATATACCCATATATATATTTAATCATAAAACTGACGCGTTATGAAAAAACCCTTGCCTTCTTCGCCCTTATATTATAATCTCTTAATATACATATTTGTTATGCCCTAAATAAATCAGCCAATGCACCTTTACGTATTTACTGTGTAAACTTTAGTGTAGTAGTATGCCTAAAGGATTTTGTTAACCGCGACGAAGTCTTAGGATAATAGGCCGTGCATATAACATAAAAGAAATGAGTACAATGAGCAGCAACATAAAAAACCAAAACATAAAAGGCATCCCCTTTTACCCCGAAGAAAAACTCGCTATTTTTATTGATGGCTCAAACCTCTATGCCGCAGCCAAGGCTCTAGACTTTGATATTGATTACAAAGCGCTGCTCAAATGGTCAACAGAACAAGGCCGACTTGTGCGTTCATTTTATTACACCGCCATTATCGAAGACCAAGAATACTCCCCCATCAAGCCACTAGTCGACTGGCTTGATTACAATGGATACAGTATGGTTACCAAGCCAACACGCGAGTACATTGACAGCGAAGGCCGCCGTAAGGTTAAAGGCAATATGGACATAGAATTAACCGTCGACATGATGGAAATTGCCGACCGCGTTGACCATATTATGTTATTTTCAGGTGACGGTGACTTCCGCCGCCTTATTGAGGCCGTACAGCGTAAGGGCGTGCGCGTCACCGTTGTCAGCACCATACGTACAAAGCCGCCTATGGTTTCCGATGATCTAAGACGACAAGCTGACCATTTCCTCGATCTCGACATACTCGGTGATTATATCGCCCGCGAAGATTTCACCCCCACACCAAAGCATAAAAAACTCGAGACGGCTGGCAATACAAAGCCTGCAGACAATTTTGTAGAAGAGCTCGCCTAAAACCAATCGGCCAATCTACTTAATCTATGCTGCTGCCCTTATTATGAAGCGCCACACAGATTGTATGGCGCTTTTTCTATGATCCATTCTATATTTTGTTTCATGAAATTAGCAGCTTATTAAGGAAGTTAGGGTATTTTGTAACTATCAAATTTGTATTTTTATGCTTAAATATCATATAATATGTACATAGTATAAATTCTCGAGTTACAAAAGTAAGGTTTAAGGACATAAAGATGAACGCAAGCGCTGCGGAAGCACAGAAAAAACAAGAGCCCGATAACAAGCTTAAAATGTTTGAGCATCCGGGCGAGCAGGCTCCTGTTTTATCGTCTATTAACGACAGCATGAAGTTTGATTTGATCATTAATGACAAACAAAAATCTATGCTAATTGTCGACAAGCCATTTGCAGAGGTGCTCTATTGGGCTGAATATGACCTTGACCTTGACGAATTATTTTTTGTTACTGTGCGCGGCAAGATCCTGCCCTTAGGTAAACCTGTGGCAACAATGTTTAGGCCTTACATGTCACAGGCCACATATATTACAGCAGTAAGAATGCAAGATGAAAAACTTGCTGACACGCAGCGCGTCCCATTAATAGTCAGGCTTGACGGCGCACAGTTTAATCGTGTTGCCCATGCGCCTATTATTGGCAGCCCGACTGCTGCTGAGACCAGCGCAAAACCACAAAAAACTGAGGGGGCTTAAAATGGCTTGGACAGACCTTAGAAAAGTCAAAGAAATGCCCCTTGGCATGGCACTTGGCACTGTATCTAAAATGATTACAGGGCAGAATTTAAACATTAAGCCCCGCCAATTAAAAAAATTGAAAGATAAGAAGCTTGAAGAGTTTCACATTCAACAAGAATATGAGCGTGAAAAATTATTTATGATTTTTGCCAATCATTTCACCGCGCCTGAAAATGTCCAAAAAGCGCGTGAAGATTTTTGGGGCTTTATTAACTATATTTACGGCACGCACACGCTGCGCAGTTATATAAATGTTGTTTTAAGTCACCCGCAAATCATTGAAGCGCTTATTGAAATTTATTTCAAAAATGAGCCACAGTTACAAGAACTTACCTATGCACTTGACCGGCGTGCACAGCATGTAAAAGCCTTTGGCCGTGCCATTGAAACAATGCCCGCGCAGCTGACCACGCTCATCGAGGATTATGACGGCAATAGCGCTAAATTCATCGAAACGATGACCGCCCTAGAACCAGAAATTCGCCCTGCCCCACAGGCAGAAGTGCAAGAAGATGACACAGAGAATAGAGACCAAAAAGAAAACGCTTCCCAAGACGCTGAAAACAGCGCAGCAGAAGCCGATGAAAACAATGAAAATATGAAAGAGGCGGTGTAAGATGGCTTTAGATAAAGACACAAAAGATGGTCTTCAGCAGTTAATAGATCGGAAAGACCAGAACGTAACACTTGACGTTGGTATTACCAAAATGACTGTTGTCGACGTAGACAAAAAGCTGATCGAAGGTGTGAGTGAGTACTTAACAAAAGACCCTATAAACATGCCAGCAGACATGGCGAATACAAATGCAAAAGAATTCTTGCAAATGTTTGACGGGCGCTCAGATCACGCCGCACAATTTTTACTCGACATGGATAAAGATCCACGCATAACTGCAATAATGGAATCCGCAACCACGCCAGAACAATATGCAGCTGCGACAAAAGAACTTGTACAGCAACATCAAAACGGAACAATGAACGACTATTTAGTCGCGCAGCAGCCCAATATTACGCCCCCCGCTCAGCAGCCAGCGCCACAAGCCCCTCCACAGCCCGCCGCCCCCATAACAGTCATGGGTGAGCCCGTTGTTGTAAAAGCCGTTGAGCCGAAACAAGACAAAACAGCGACAGCAGAGCCGCCAGTATCGGAAGAAGTCGCATCATTAAACATGATATCAGATCTTTTAAACGATCATTTAAAAACAAACCCACAAGACCAGGCCCTTGCCGAAAACTTTCTAAAAGGAGCTGCAAGCGACCCAAAACTTGCCGAAGCCTTAAAAACCTTTAAAGCAAATAATGGTGACATGCTTAAAGGCGGCGATGGTGATGATATGATGGCAGGGTTTATGAATAAAGACGCCATGATCAGTGATCTGCTTGCTAGCTACAAGGACACGCCGGACAAAGCTTATGCTGCGCTTTCTAACCCCGACTTTCAAACGGAAGCGTTTATGCAGTATTCATCGCTCGGCCAAGCAGCAAGCATGATTGCGAAACCAATACTTGATTGGATTGGTGGCTTATTTGGCCAAGACAGCACACTTGGCGGCTGGGCGGAAATGGATTTCAGCTCAATCATGAAAGACTTCCAAGCCTTCTTTAATGGCGGCATGAATAACGCCATTGGCATGAGTAATAATAATATGGGGCTCATGGATTCATTAAGCTCCGTATTTAGCGTCGGGATGGGCGCAGCGGAAGACGCGCTAGATATGACGGCACATGACCGTCAATATATGGCGCATCACAACCCTGACCTCCCTGCAAACACCGTAACGTTGGTTGATGGTGAGACCAACACAATTGTTCGCGAAGTCACATTAGGCGCAGCGCCACAAAGCGCCGCAGAGCTCGCAGCAGAAGAGCAGAAACGCCAAGCGGCAGCACTCCAGCAGCAGCAGCAGAACGGACAGAACCCTAACGCGCCAGGCATGGATGCGCCCGGGGCAGGTGGGTAAATAAACAGAAAAACCTCATGTAAAAAGCCCCGCTAATTTTGCGGGGCTTTTTACATCAGTAATTCTTTGTTATTTTTTCTTATAATTAATAATATTCTTTGGCATTTTCGGCGGCCGAATTAATGCCGGCTTGTATGTCTGAAACAACTGAATACCAAATGATTTGTTAAACTCAGCAAGGCGCTCCTCATCTTCTAATGGGTGCGTTTTATCACGGTTCACATCAACACTATCCAAATATTTTCGGCCCTGCTCATCACGGTCAAACTTACAGGTAATCGGGAAGAATATAGTCTGACCGTATGCGTCAATATAAGAATATGTCATGCGCACTAACAGTTTACGGTCAATCAAATCCATAAATTTCAAAGTATGTGGATACGGTACATTCAATTCTATATACGTTTTACAAATACCATAATTCATAGACGCCTTTGTTGGCTGCAACCCCCATACGAGAACTAATCCAACAAGCAATGCACCTGCGCCGCCTAAATAGAATTTTTTATTCGATTTGCTCTTTTCAACCTTTACGCCATGTGCAGCCAAGTCAGCTTTTGTCTTTTTTGCTGACTTTTTTCCGGCTTTTCCAATGGGTTGTTTTTTGTCTGTCATAAGGGTCCTTCTTATTCGTCCTCAGGTGCAACCATTTTTTGCATCCCAGCTTCGACAAGTTCTTCCACAATACCGTCAATAACGGCGCTCACAGCTGCAGCCTTACCGCCTTCGCCGCCCTCTTCAGACAATGCAAGAACACGACGCTTAATTTCAGAGCGCGCACTACCACCAGGGAAGTTTGCGGCCAGAACTTGACGAGAGCGTGATGCCCCCATACGTGAATATAAACGCGTCCGCACCGCAACATCTTCTGTCGTTGTTGACAGCGCCCAAAGCTCAATCGGACCTAGAGTGTTAATCAAATGCTGCTCATAACGGCCTTGTTTAGTACCCAAGACAAGCAAGGCAGGTGCACCCGAAGATTTCGGCCCTGTCAAGCTATAGCGAATAACGTTACGCGCCGTCGAGGTTAAACCAAAGCGATTTTGAATATTATCAACCGCGGCTTCTGATACCGCAGCACCGAGAATCCAGACCCCTGTCGCCAAATCAACCATATCATCATCAAAATCATCAAGAAGCTGTGAAGCCAAAACGATTTGCACGCCACGCTTACGGCCTTCACGCACGTCACGTATAACCTGACCACGCACGGCTGATGATGAACTGGTACGGTGAAACTCATCAAAACAAAGGCGTTTCGGTGTTTCCGCCATGTCTTGCAAACGCATCTCATGATAGCTTTGATATTTTTCCGGCATAAATGGTAGAGCCTCTGGACCCAGCCACCAATTACGTACCAAAACGTTACGCGCAAGCATGTACATAATCGCCGTTTGGCGATCCGCCGTATCATCACCCTGCGGTGATACGTCCATTAAATCGAGAGAACAAATACGCGTATCTGCAATATCAAACTGTGTAACAGAAGCCAAGATTGGGTATTCACGAATAGCCGATGTCAGCATTCGTTCAAAAGCATTAATCACGTTTTCAGCGCTTGTGCCGATTTGTGTTTCCTGTAAGAGCGTTCTGATTTGCGGCTTACGGGCAGCAGCAATGGCATCAGAAAGCAGCGGCACAGCATGACGTTGGGCAATAGTTGCGGATATTGTGTCACCAGCTTCAAAAAGCTTATCGACGACATCCCACCAATAAGGATCAGATGGCAAATGCACGTTATTTTTCTGTAACGCGTCGTCAATTTTGTCATCAATACGCGGCAAATAAGGGCGTGGCTCTGCGCTTGACTGCACGTCATCGCGCCAACGATACATCTCATCAATAACCATACTTGTCAGCTGCTGAATGCCATCATATGGCTGCGTATAGCCCGGCGGCGTACAAAGTAGCGTCATCAATTCAATCAAGTAACTACGTTCATTGATCAGAGGATAACGACAGCCTAACTGCGTATCGAATGGGTTAATCGCATATTTATGTGACATTTGCAGGCGGTAATATCCTGCTTCATGTTGACGGTCAGGTGGCAACGCTTCTTTAACAAGCGAAATCAAACCAGATGAAGATGGGCCAATATCAATGACCGCGACGTAAGGTAATTTATTCAAACCGGGCGTTAGAACTGTACCGAGGTTCAAAGAGTTCATCAATACAGATTTACCAGCACCAGGCTGCGCGAAAATCAAATCAAACCATGTTGTTGTTAAAGCAGACCCTGTTTGATATGGCCATAATTTGCCATCAGGGGTTCTCAGCATGATGGAGCCCTCGCTGAAAGGACTAGAAGGGCGCTGCCACGGCAGCATCTTCATCACTTCAATCATTGGCGCAATCGCTGCAGGCGCGGTACCTGCACAGTGTATACCAAGCGCAGATGACATGACACAATCCAGCCCATCACCAGAAGCATCGCTCACCTGTGAGTAGCCCCAACTTTCAAAAGACTGAGTCAAGATTGACATGCGATCTTCTAACAGACGGCGCTGGTCACGACGTGCCCATGTTGCGATTGATATTCTCAACTTCACAACAGGCTCACTACGCGCCATAGCCTGCAGCCCTTCTAGGGAGTATTTTATCTGCTTATTCGCAACATTAGTGACGCTCAGCATTGTTGCGGCTTGCGATTTAAACGCAACGCCATGTGCGCCGCCGCCTTCAATTAAGAAAGAAATACGGTAAGGCACTTTCGCCTCAAACAGGCGGTTTAGCAGCATCGGGAACGGACTTGGGTCCATTGGCCCTAAGGTCATATCAGCGCCAGCCCATAAAAAATCACCGAGCTGGATAATGTTGTTCTCAATGTAACGCACGTCGCCCACAGCAAGCTGCGCGCTAATTGGCGGCCACATGATATCAGACATATCAACCTTATCCATCGGCGCGCGCGGCGGGATAGGATCACCCGGTAAACAAGGCTTCCAATTATCACTAACTTTAGAAGGATAAAGGTTGTTACGAATACATTTTAGCGCTTCATGAGTTTCTGTAATCTGTGCGCCGATGCCCATTTCGTCCAATGAAGACAAGATAGCAGAAATAAAACTTTTATGGCGCGTTCTTAAGGCCTCAACCCCCGCGAGCGGGAACTGCGCAAAGGCAGCATTAACCCATTTCTCTTCTTTACGTTCAGCAGCGGAACGCTGTACTTCGCTTTTCGTGAGCACCGATGGACGAGTCCATAGAACGAAATAGCATTCTTCGTACATTAAAAACTTCGAGAGATGATTAATACGCTCTTCAAACAAATCATCTAACTCAAGATCAGCGTTACTCGCTGTAACGCGTGAAGGCTTTGTCATCCGGTTCATAAAGCGATGAATACGCTCTGGATCTCGCACAAACACGACTTGCCATGCGTGACCAGGCCTGTCAAAACGTGCGCCGATTTTTAATGTCGCAGATTCAATCAATAAGCGGTATTCTTCTTCGCCGATAATCTGGCGGCTGCCTTCTACGCGGAGCACAGAGACCAAAGAGCCATCTTTCGCCGCGAACGTATCTTTGCTATCCGCCGTTTCCAAACGGATATAACTCTCAACCGTTGACTTCATCAACGTTTGGAATGGTGCTAAAAATCTATCCAGTAACCCCATTAGTAAAACTATTCCTCAAATTTAATTGGCAAAGACCGCATTGGCCGCGAATACAGGCACAGCTAATATTTTAAAGCTTTCTCAGGTTTGAGGAAAGGCCTTATTGTTATTTTTCAGAGTTAATCAGATATATTGGCAAAACATAAACGCCGACAATACGACTTACGCTTAAGCGCTCAGAAGCGCATCTTGGTAAAAATTCACCCATTGGGCAGGTATCTTTCCGCCGAAGGGGCCATCTTTAGAGCGCCAATACGCAAGAATTTGTGGGAATTGATTAAACTGTAAACCTGATTCTTGAATAATCCGGCGATCCAACGGCAGCAAACGCACGCCATTAAGTTTTTCGACACGCTGCGCGTAATGGCGCGGCGTAATATAATCTTTAAGCACCATCGCCATAACGTTAGGGTCATCTGTACCAAGGCGGCGCTTTGCCTCTTCACGGCGCCCCAACAAAACATCCTGCGCACGCCGAGAGGCTTCCGCCATAGGTCCTTGCGAAATACGCCCGACATAAATAGCGCGGACAATATGATGCAAGGTATGCTGCTCAATTTCTGGCAACCAGATAAGCACGCCAGACTTCATATCCGCCGCGCGATCCATTTCATAGACCTGCGCGCAAAACATGCATGTCGTCATTAGATTTTTGTCGCTCTCATCGCTATGGTCACCATTGCGATACAGAAGCTCTTGGTATTTTTGGGAACGAAAGCCGCAACACTTGCAGACATAATCATCGCGCTCGAAAATTTTAGTTTTCAGCGCGTCCCTTTTTTTCTTATCTTCTGATGAAGAAACATTGCGCGCAGATCCGCGCGCAATGCCTAATGTCAGTTTAGTGTATTTCATATTTTGAATACTCTAACTTTCGTTACGTTAAACAGAATTAACCTGCTGTACCCGTGTAAGTCATAGCAGCAACACCTGTTTGTGTCTGTAGCGTACCTGCTGTGTTACCATCGATCAAGTTAGACATGATGTCTGTTAGGAATGGTAGCGAGAACAACGCACCACCAGCAGCAAGCTTCATTGCGCCATCTTTTAGCGGTGTTTGCTGTGGGTTTTCCACGTGCTCTTTGATTTTTAGAATACCAAGTACGGCAAACAAAATACCAAAGATATATGCACCAACAGAGATAAGTGATGGAAGACCACCAACAGAATCCGTTACACTCTGCCAAACGTTGTCGAAAGTGTTACCACCACCGCCACCAGCGTGTGCTGCTTGTGAATACATGCCCATTGTGAAAGCTGCGCTTGCAGATAACATAGTCTTGTTTACTCTTTTAAACATATTTTTCTCCTCTTATAAGAAATTTTTAAATACCAACTTAAGTGAAGCTTAACCCAAATTGAGATAAACCTAAAGTACTTTGTACCGCCTCAATGACGGGACCAATGTTTACAGCAAGCGCACCACCCAGCAAGTGTGTTACGCCAGCCATAAGCGAAGCCTGTTGATCACCTTCCGCGACACCGCGAATGATGAAGAATCCTCTAACAAAACTAATCCAGCCGACAATTACCATAAAGGCAACCCCTACGCCGATAGTTGCGGCGACGTGCTGATCCACAGCGGCATCGCCTGTTGTTTGTGCCAATACACCATAGGTATGGACATTCGCACCGCCAGCAACAGCATTAAACATCGAGCCGGAGAATGCTGCAAGCATTGAGTCAACCGAGAATAATGCGCCCGCAACGATAAACGTCATAATCGTACCGATACCCGCTGGGCCACGTGGACCATCCTGTGAAGATTTAAGCAAACGGTGCACACCAATCATCATAAAGAAGAAACCTGCGACATAAGCAAACCACGTAATAGCATGTAGCATTGGCGACCAAATATCAGACATTAGGCGCACAAGCATTGCGTCAAGACCACCCCCTGAAATTTGTCCTGCCATACCTGTTGTCGCCGTCGTTCCAATTCCCAGCCCGACAAGGTTTGCGACAACCTCTGTTAGGAACGGAAGTGAGAACAACGCACCACCGACCACAAAACGCTTTAAAGGCTCCCATATAGGTACGCTGCGCGGGTCACTTACATGCTCAACAAGCTTTAATGTCCCCATCACAGTCATAATCATCGCCGAGATATACGCAAATACACCCAATAGATGCGGCAAGCCAGCCGTTGCGTTGGATACATTACACAGCACTTGACCTAAACCACCGCCGCTTGTCTGACCACAGTAACCACCGCCACCAAACATGCCCGCCATGAAATTACCAAGATTAATTGTAAACAAGCCACCAACGTTAATAATTGCGCCGCTACCATTCGCCATGATCGAGCCATACTGCCCAAGATCTAAGCCCAGAGAAACCGCGTCGTTAATACTGTTAACAACCATAGAGCCACCATTACCGTCAGGCACCATTAGTGAGTAATTACCTGTATTATCATCATAGATGAGGCCACCACTACCAGATGCGCCGAAATCAAGAGGCACTTGATACGTTCCCGTAATCGCCCCCATAATACCGCCCGTTATCAAGCTGCCTAAATTGTCCGTACTCAGCGCGTTGCCAATCGCATCGAAAATGCCGATTGATGAATTACCTGCCGCGTCACCAGTTTGGGCGATCGGCCCGAAAATGCTGCCAAATATGCCGCCAAGAGCGTCACCAGCAGACCCTGTGATTGTATCCCAAATCCCACCTGTACTGCCAGTACTGCCTGTGCTCGCACCACCGGTACTCGTAGTAGTGCTACCTGATCCGCCAGTAAGGGTTGTTGTCACTGACGAGACGAGACTTGACAAAAAGCCAGGCTCACCCGCTTGCGCTGTATTCGTATTGGAGCTCGCCATAACGAGCACGAGCGCCAATAATACCAACGCGAAACTTCTAAAAATATAAGACCCTACAAATCTTGACATACTCATCACCCTAATTTTCTAATGCATGCATACATCTAAACATATTTAGAATACACGCTGCAATAAACTCACTTAACTCTATGATTTATATAGACATTTAACAAAACATCTAAAAATCGCCCTACCTGTCTTTTTTAATTTAAACACACTACATTAGCTAAAATTTTATATAATGTTTATTAATATCACCTTAAGATTAAAGAAATAAAAAAAGAGCGCCTAGAATTAAGCGCTCTTAATATAACAAAAAATATTTATTTTTGGAAGAGGTTAAGCCGTAGCTACCTTTTTCACGTCTTCGCTATCGTCCAAGAACTCTACTGGGCCGCTGTCTTTGCCTTTGGCGCTAACATCACGGTCAACGAACTCAATCACAGCCATTGGCGCACAATCGCCATAGCGGAAGCCTGCCTTCATAATACGGATATAACCACCATTACGGTCAGCATAACGCTCACCAAGGACGCTAAATAGCTTTTTAACCTGCTCTTCATCACGCATTTTAGACATCGCTTGACGACGGTGTGACAATTCACCTTTTTTCGCCAACGTAATAAGCTTCTCTGTAAACGGGCGAAGCTCTTTTGCTTTTGGCAATGTTGTTGTGATCTGTTCGTGCTTCACTAACGCAGCCGCCATATTGGCAAGCATTGCTTTACGGTGAGACGTTGTACGGTTTAATTTACGTTGTTTAATTCCATGTTTCATGAAATTGACCTTTCTACTTGCTCATTTTATTGAGCGGCTACGATTTCAAACGGGTGAAACCATCGTTATTACCAAGACACACACATATACATGTAACATTTTGGGCGGGGCACCGTGCCCCTAAATATTAAATTGGAGCATAGAGAATACGCCCCAATTTAAAAAAATATAACCTTAAAGCTTAAGACGCAAAAGGATCTTCGACCTTCGTTGCAAGCTCTTCGATATTCTCAGGAGGCCAACCTTCAACCTGCATACCCAAATGCAAGCCCATTGTTGTCAGCACTTCTTTGATCTCGTTAAGAGATTTACGACCAAAGTTTGGCGTACGAAGCATGTCGCTCTCGCTTTTCTGTACCAAATCACCAATGTAAACGATATTATCGTTTTTCAGGCAGTTTGCTGAACGTACAGAAAGTTCAAGCTCTTCAACTTTACGAAGCAAGTTTTTGTTGAATGGAAGCTCTTCTTCCTCTTCTTCTTGCTTCGCTGATTCAGGTTCATCGAAGTTCACAAAGACAGATAGCTGATCTTGAAGAATGCGCGCAGCAAAAGCCACAGCATCTTCAGGAGTAATAACGCCATTTGTTTCAATGTTTAAAGTCAGCTTGTCATAGTCGGTAATTTGACCAACACGCGTATCTTCAACTTCGTAAGTAACTTTACGTACTGGCGCAAACACAGAATCGACAGGGATAAGGCCAACAGGCGCATCCTCTGGGCGGTTTTGTGCGGCTGGGCAGTAACCCTTACCAGTATTTACAGTCATTTCCATGCTAAGCTTCGCGCCTTTATCCAAAGTACAAATCACCAAGTCTGGGTTCATAATTTCGATATCTGCACCAGCTTCGATCATGCCAGAAGTTACTTCACAAGGACCTACTGCGTTTAAACGCATTTTCTTAGGACCTTCAACGTGCATACGTACTGCGATCGCTTTAATGTTTAGGATAATATCCGTAACATCTTCGCGGACACCTTCAATAGACGAAAATTCATGAAGAACACCATCAATCTGTACAGCAGTTACCGCTGCACCTTGTAGTGACGACAATAAAATACGACGAAGTGCGTTACCTAGCGTAAGACCGAAGCCACGCTCTAATGGTTCTACAACAACCTTACCAGCAGATTGCGCGTCTTTACCGTGTGCAATATCTACTTTTGAAGGTTTGATTAGCTCTTGCCAGTTTTTATGTATCAAGGCTCTTCCTTTCCTAAATTTAAACGGCTCTTATAAACCGTATATTAAAAATTCTTATCTCAACAAGTCTAAAGGTGACCCTTTTAACAAAGGCCACCATTATACAGATTATACGCGACGCTGCTTCTTAGGACGGCAACCATTGTGTGGTATTGGCGTAATATCTTTAATAGACTTGATTGTAAAACCAATCGCTGACAATGCACGAAGCGCTGATTCACGACCAGAGCCAGGGCCCCTTACGTTAATGTCGAGCTCTTTCATGCCATGTTCTTGTGCTGACTTACCAGCAGCTTCCGCAGCCATTTGCGCAGCAAACGGTGTGGATTTACGAGAGCCTTTAAAGCCCTGAGCACCAGCAGAGTTCCAAGATACAGTATTACCTTGCGCGTCAGTGATTGTAACCATTGTGTTATTATATGTAGAGTTGACGTGTGCAACACCAGATACAATATTCTTTTTGGCAGTTTTCTTGCCTTTACGTTGTGGTTTAGCCATTTTATTGCTCCACTATCCTTTTAAGTTAACTTATGAACTATTTCTTTTTACCTGCAATTGCTTTGGCAGGGCCTTTACGTGTACGCGCATTTGTCTTTGTACGCTGACCACGAACTGGCAAATGCTTACGATGGCGTAAACCACGCAGACAACCCATGTCCATAAGACGCTTAATGTTCATAGACACTTCACGACGAAGATCACCTTCGATCTTGTACTGATCAGTATCAATTTCTTTACGGAGTTGGTTCAACTCATCTTCTGTAAGATCTTTCATACGACGAGATACATCTAAACCACAATTTTCAATGATTTGAGCCGCTTTTGTACGACCTATACCGTGAATATATGTGAGCGCAATTAAAATACGCTTATTATCGGGTACGTTAACACCGGCAATACGAGCCATGTCATTTCCTTTTCTTTATTAAGTCATTTCTATCCAAACCGTAAAACCACAAAAATTATTTTGAAGTAGCGCCGGTTTGTAAACCAGACCTTGGTAAGTGAATATTCCCACGCACATATATGCGCAAAAAGCACACCAAAGCCGTCGGCAGTATAAGTGGTTTTATCGCATCGTCAATAGAAAAAAGACGATTCAAGAAAGAAAAGTCAAATAAGAGATAAAAAGCCGCCTTTACACGGCCTCTGGGGCGACAATCGCAAGGATCTGCGCTGTGACATCCTCGATATTCGTCATGCCATCAACTGCGCGTGACAAGTTTTTGTCTTGATAATAAGGCAGGACTTCTTTTGAATAAGACTTATACTGATCAAGGCGCTTTTTAAATGTTTCAATATTATCGTCACTACGCCCCTCTTCTGCCGCACGCTTTTCAACGCGCGCACTCAGCGCATCAAAATCGACGGCAAGCTCAATTACGCAGTCAATCTGCTTACCGCGCGCTGCGAGCATCTCATCCAAAGCAAGCGCCTGCGCCTGCGTACGCGGAAAGCCATCAAATATAGCCCCTTCAGCGCAATCAGGGGAATCGACGCGCCCAGCGATCATTTCGATAACAACATCATCCGGCACAAGTTGGCCTTCATCCATAAAAGACTTCATCTTTAAGCCAAGCGCCGTTTTATTCGCGATTTCCGCACGCAGCATGTCGCCCGTAGACAACTGCTGTAAGCCGTACTTATCCTGCAAGATTTTCGCCTGCGTGCCTTTACCAGCCGCTGGCGGGCCGAAAAATATTATGTTCATCGTTTACGCCCTCCTAATTTAGCCTTTTTCATCAGGCCTTCATATTGATGCGCAATCATATGGGAATGCACTTGCGCAACCGTATCCATTGTTACAGAAACAACAATCAGCAAACTCGTACCGCCCAGATAGAATGGGACGCTATATTTTGACATAAGAAATTCAGGTAACAAACAAATCAGCACAAGATACATTGCGCCAATAGATGTTATCCGCGTTAGAACGAAGTCTAAATAATCAGCTGTGTTTTTCCCTGGGCGAATCCCTGGAACAAAGCCACCATATTTACGCAGCATATCCGCATTTTCTTCTGGGTTAAACACAATCGCCGTATAAAAGAAGCAGAAAAATGCGATCAGCAAACCATACATAATCATATAAAGCGGCTCACCATGTTGCAACAAACGTGCAATAGAAGCTGTCCATTCATTGCCATCCGCACCAGAAAACCCGAGGATCGTCAAAGGCAGCAGCAAAAGTGAAGAAGCGAAAATCGGCGGGATAACCCCCGCTGTGTTCAATTTCAATGGTATGTGGTTTTGTTCTCCACCAGCCATTGCGCCGCCTTGCTGGCGCTTGGGGTACTGAACAATCACACGGCGCTGTGCGCGCTCCATAAAGACAATAAACGCAATAACACTAACAACCATCACAACAAGGCCAATCATCAGAGCGGCACTAAAGTGACCTGTGCTACCTTGCTCCAGCACAAAGGCAAGCGCTGAAGGTAAGCCCGCAACGATACCAGCAAAGATAATAAGAGAGATACCATTACCGATGCCGCGCTGCGTGATTTGCTCACCCAGCCACATAAGGAATACTGTACCGCCCACAATTGTAATCACCGTCGACAAACGGAAGAACATACCAGGGTCAATCACAGCGCTACCAGAAGCGCCCTGCATCGTTTCAAGCCCAACAGCAAGGCCATAAGCCTGCACTGTTGCCAAAAGAACGGTCAAATAGCGCGTATATTGGTTAATTTTAACCCGCCCCGATTCGCCTTCTTTTTTCATTTTTTCTAATGAGGGCACCATCGCTGCAGCAAGCTGCATAATAATAGACGCCGAAATATAAGGCATAATATTCAAGGCAAAAATAGTCATACGCTCAAGCGCACCACCGGAGAAGACGTTGAACATATCAATAATGCCATTGCCCTTTTGCGAGAAAATCTCATTCCAGATTTGCGGATCAATACCAGGAACCGGTATAAATGTACCTAAACGATATACGAGCAACGCACCCAAAACGAATAAAATTCTCTTTTTAAGTTCACTTGCTTTCGCTAAAGCGCCCCAATTTGCGTTTTTCGCCAACTGTTCGACAGCTGATGCCATTATACTCACCCTTAACGTAAATAAAAATTATATGAGGAATCTATAAAGCAAATTATACGCAATAGCGCAAGGGTATCTTGAAGCAAATTTTGGAATTATATACACAGTTTAACAATGATTTTTGAAGCGATGCGCTACCTATCGGAAAGAACAGCTGTTTTGAACACGCGCATACTCTGTCGGATTATCGATTTTTTGCTGCTCGCTATTCATGTGCGCGGACATTTGCTGGTTGATAGAGTTTAAGCTTTGCGAAAATTGCATGCGCACCTGCGCGTCTAAACGTTGTGGATTGCTACCATAGGCCGCAACATTTGCGTATAGGCGCTGCAAATGCGCATTAACCAAAGACGGGATTTGCCGCGCCGCGTCTTGCGAAGCGCGCTCTAAAACAGCAACGTGGAATTGCTCGTGTTGCAAAACAGCATTATACTCGCACGTCCCTGTACGTAAACTATTCGCAATTTTAATGCTCGGCGCGACTTGAAGTTCGATATTTACATTTTTAACTTTAGGGCAATAGCCGTCCTTTGCCGAACCGCCAATAGAAAAGTCAAGGCTGCCTGAAATTTGCATTCCGCCGCCGCCATGACCAAGGACGATTTGATTGTGCGCCACAGGGCGCCCTGACGTCGCAGTAAGCTGATTAGCGGAGTGTGTTTTATCAAGGCGTACAGGCAGCTTAACCTGCCTCACATCAACACTGACAGCGCGATAACGACAACTTGCAGCCTGCGCAGAATGCGTCCAGAAAATAACATTTAGAAGCAAAGCCAAAGTCAGGCCATGCATAGCACGTTGGAAAAATAATTGAGCCACATTTTGCACCTTAATGAAGATTACATTAAGCACAATAGTAAACAAAAGACCTAAACAATCAATTAACATGGGCCGCAGCCAAAAGCGTAAAACAAGGCTACTTAGGCGTATTATTCACGTTTTTCAAGAACTTGCCCATAGCACTATCTGCAGCATACGGGACCTGACCGCACGCTGTATGACCATCAACAAGCAATGGTTCCATATGAGCGAGTTGATCATCAATAAACAAATCAGCCCCCCCATCAGCACGGACAATGTTAAATAACTCTGATTTACTATCTCCTGCCATATAATGCCCTTGGCCAAAGCTCATGCCGTAATGCTGCATTGTATTAGAGGCACGCATCATCGATTTACCGCCACGTGCGGTACAAAAATTAAGCTTTAATGGCGACTCGATATCTAAGGCTGCCAAATCACGGTTTATTTGTGACATTGCAGTAAGAGGGTTGGTGAATGGCCCTGGCTCTATAGGCTTTTCACGATCACGCCACTCCGTTTTGAAAAAAGCCTCGAGGCCTTTCTTCTTGTACGCGAGCTCACCACTCGTTCCCCACGCAACAGCATCAAGATCAAACCACCAACTAAACCCTTCATCCTTACCCAAAGGTGTGTAGTGTCCGTTTTCTGGAATGATAATACGCGCTGCCGCGAGGCCATCATCAACGGCCATCTGCGCGTCTTCTTCGTTACATGTGAAAAACACACTTGGCTGCGCTTGGTTATTAAAATATCGACGAATCCATTCCCTGCGATAGCCTGCCCCGCCATGAGGCTGAGAGTGAAAAGCAGCATCGAGAATTTCATGCTGACCAATACTATTTAAAATTTTGCGCTGCGTGCCTAAGTCATCCTTACTACTCACGCCGATGTTAAACGGACGATAACCAAGTGCATCACTATGCATGTTAATACGCTCGCAGGCCTGATACAGCCGCATTAACGGGCCGGCATCAAGCAGCTCATTTTCAGTGTCGCGCATATATTCTTTGTATTGCGCAGGATCCTTGAGAAAAAGCTGATGCGCTTGTTCTAAATTAAATAAAGTACGTACACTAAATAATATACGTAAGCGGCCTTCTGGTGTCGGCATGGCGTCCCCCATGAACTTGTTTTTAATTTTTTATGATTACTATATTCATAACACGCAATTAACGTAATGTCTACGCCGCATTATAAAAAATGAATAACCATCAACAAGTTACAAAAAAAAAGCCGGCAAAAGCCGACTTTTTAAAATCTAAAGTTCGTAAAATAATTACTTCTTTTTATTATTTACGATTGGCGCAACTTCACGGCTGATAATTTCAACTTTACCACCAGCTTTTTCTACAGCCGCAATTGCTGGCTTAGAACCACCGGAAAGAGTCAATGTGACTTTTGTTGTAAGCTCACCATTACCAAGAAGACGAATACCGTCTTTTTTACGACGAACAACGCCTGCTGCAACAAGAATATCTTCTGTGATCTCTTTTTTAGCATCCAATTTCTTTTCATCGATTGCTTTTTGTAAGCGACCAAGGTTAACCGTTGAAAAGCTTAACGCGAAAATATTTGTAAAGCCACGCTTAGGAAGACGCTTGTACAAAGGCATTTGACCGCCTTCAAAACCGTTAATAGATACGCCTGAACGGGCTTTCTGACCTTTAACACCACGACCGGATGTTTTGCCTTTACCAGAACCGATACCACGACCAACACGCATACGCTCTTTATTGGAACCGTCTTGTGGCTGTAATTCATTCAATTTCATTGTTATATTCCTTACTTTTAGAGAGCCGCAATTAAGCAACTTCTCCTTCTACCTTAACCAAGTGGTTAACTTTGTTGATCATACCACGAACAGCTGGAGTATCTTCCAAAGTACGTGTGCGGTGCAATTTGTTAAGACCTAAACCAATCAAAGTTTTACGTTGGTACCCTTGGCGGCCAATTGCGCTGCCTGTTTGGGTAACAACTAATGTCTTACCAGAAGTTTTCTTGCCAGCAGGTTTTCTGTCAACAGCCTTAGGGGCCGTTTTCTTTGGCGCCGCAGTTTTTGCGGCCGCCTTACCTGCTGTTGCTTTCTTTACCGGTGCTTTTTTCGCCGGTGCTTTTTTTTCTTTATCTTCAGCCATTTTTCAATTCCTTAAATGCTAAACTTTATTACTAAAGCCGATTTATTCTTCGTCTAGGTTTTCAGAACCGCTTGGCTTGCCAGATTCACGGCTCGCAACAATAGCGCTTACTTTCTTACCACGACGTGCAGCAATTTGACGTGGGCTTTGAACATTTACAAGCGCGTCAAAAGTTGCACGAACCATGTTGTAAGGGTTGCTCGTACCAACAGCCTTTGCAACGATGTCTTGAACACCTAAAGCTTCAAATATCGCACGCATTGGGCCACCAGCAATAATACCAGTACCTGTCGGCGCTGCGCGCAGAAGAACTTTACCTGCACCATAGCGACCTTTAATGTCGTGGTGAATTGTACGGCCTTCACGTAATGGAACGCGCACAACGTTACGTTTTGCTTGTTCTGTCGCTTTACGAATTGCGTCAGGCACTTCTTTCGCCTTACCATGACCAAAGCCAACACGGCCTTTGCCATCGCCAACAACCATAAGTGCTGCAAAGCCGAAACGACGACCACCTTTAGCTACTTTTGCTACGCGGTTAATACCGACAAGGCGCTCGTTAAATTCGCTGTCTTGTTCTTTTTCTACTGGACGAGCCATTCCTATTTATCCCTTCAAAACCTAATTAAAATTCCATACCGCCGGCGCGTGCAGCGTCAGCAAGAGCCTTCACGCGACCGTGGAATAAAAATCCACCGCGATCAAATACACATATAGTTTGACCTGCTGCTTTCGCGCGCTTCGCAACCAATTTACCAACTTCTTCCGCAGCGGCTTTATTCGACGCGTTTTTCAGTTTTCCTTTAAGCTCAGCATCCAAAGTTGATGCAGATGCTAAAGTCACACCCTTTACATCGTCAATAAGCTGCGCGTAAATGTTGTTACCACTTCTATGAACTGAAAGACGTGGTAGCTCAGCGCGGTTAATTTGCTTTATCTTATGACGAACGCGACGTGCGCGACGTTGTTGATTTGTTTCTTTATTAGCCATTGTTCTAACCTTTGTTTTAACAAGCCAGCGCGCTTAATAGCAACGCTAAGCGTATTATTTTTTCTTACCTTCTTTACGCATGATGTATTCACCTTCATAACGTACGCCCTTGCCTTTATATGGCTCCGGTGGACGATATGCGCGAATTTTAGCAGCGACTTCACCAACCAACTGCTTATCAATACCAGAAACGGTAAGTAAAGTTGGCTTCTCTGCTTTAATCTCTACGCCCGCAGGAATTTCGTAGCGCACTTCATGAGAAAAACCAAGTTGCAAAACAACTGATTTACCTTCAATAGCCGCACGATAACCAACGCCGTTGATTTCAAGCTTCTTTTCGTAACCGTCTTTAACGCCAACACACATATTATTAATAACGCTACGTGTTGTCGCCCAAAGAGAGCGTGCCAAACGTGAGCCTGTGCGCGGAGATACAACGACTACATTGTCTTCTAGTTTTGCAGAAATTTCGTCGTGAATAACGAAGTTAAGCTCACCCTTAGGGCCCTTAACTTTGATATCCTGACCAGAAAGATCAATATTTACACCTTCCGGAATTGTTACCGGGTTTTTGCCAATTCTAGACATTGTTACTATCCTTAACTTTTCTATTCTACCAAGCTTACTAATAAATTAGTAAAGCTGGCATAAAACTTCGCCACCAACGTTTTGTTCGCGGGCCTGATAATCCGTCATAACGCCTTTTGGCGTTGTAACGATCGAAACACCAAGACCATTATAGAACTTCGGCATTGTTTTAACGTTACGAAAAACGCGACGACCAGGCTTTGAAACGCGGTGAATTTCGCGAATAGCAGGCTGACCTTCGTCATATTTCAATTCTACTTGCAAGTAGTCGTGGCCATCTTCACCCTTAACGGCTTTGTGACCGCGGATGTAACCTTCTGTTGCAAAAATCTCAAGCATGCTAGCTTTCATTTTTGACGCAGGAACCAACACAGTCGGTTTGTTTGCGCCAAGTCCATTACGAATACGTGTTAGCATGTCACTAATAGGATCACTCATTGTCATTTTTCTAAATCCTTTTCTCTACCAGCTCGACTTTGTTACACCGGGAAGCTCGCCTCTAGAAGCAAGTTCACGAAGGGCAACACGCGAGATGTTGAATTTTCTGTGGTGACCGCGTGGGCGGCCTGTAAGTGCACAACGGTTACGAACGCGGTCTTTTGCGCCATTACGAGGCATTTTAGCAAGTTTTAAAACTGCTTGAAAACGCTCTTCCATTGGTAACTCTTGGTTTTTAATAATTGCTTTAAGAGCTGCACGACGGTTTGCTGTCTGTTTAACAAGCTTACGACGCTTTAAGTCTCTTTGTACTGCACTAACTTTTGCCATATCTAATAATCTCCTACCCTTAACGCTTAATGTCACTAAATGGCATATCAAACTGTGTCAAAAGCTCTTTTGCTTCTTCATCAGTATTCGCTGTTGTACACATGATAATGTCCATACCGCGAATTTTATCCACTTTGTCATACTCGATTTCAGGGAAAATGATATGTTCTGTTATGCCCATCGCATAATTACCACGACCGTCAAAGCTCTTACCGTTAATGCCGCGAAAGTCACGAACACGAGGTAGAGCGATTGTTACAAAACGGTCTAAAAACTCATACATTTGCGCGCCACGAAGAGTAACTTTACAGCCAATAGGCATCTCTTCACGGATTTTAAATGAGGCGTTTGATTTACGTGCTTTACAAACCACAGGTTTCTGACCTGCAATAAGCGTTAAATCATTCACAGCATTTTCGATGAAAGCTTTATTTTGTGAAGCCTCACCAACGCCCATGTTAATTACAATTTTTTCCAATTTAGGAACCTGAAGAGCGTTCGTGTAACCAAATTTCTTGGTCAACGCCGGAACGATTGTCTCTTCATATCTCTGTTTAAAACGCGGTTTCATTCTTACTATCCCGTCTCTAAATTTCTTCGCCAGAAGAACATGCAACGCGTGTTTTGTTGCCGTCCTTATCAGTTTTATACCCAACGCGTGTTGCTTTTTCCGATTTAGGATCAATCAACGCGACATTTGATACGTGAATTGGTGCTTCGACTTTTTCAATACCACCAGCAGCGAACTGTGTTGGTTTCTTATGCTTCGTCACCATGTTCACGCCAGAAACGAGAACGCGGTTATCACTGGGCATAACTTTTGTCACTTCACCTTTTGCACCCTTGTCACGGCCAGTTACGACTACGACTTGATCGCCTTTTTTAACTCTTAACTTTGCTTTTGACATAGTTTTATACCTTCTTACTATAATACTTCGCCAGCGAGCGAAATAATCTTCATGTAGCCTTTACCGCGAAGTTCACGGGTAACAGGGCCAAATATACGTGTTCCGATTGGCTCGTTGTTCTTACTAATAAGAACAGCTGCGTTTGTATCAAAACGAATTTTTTCACCATTTTGGCGGTTAAGGCCAAATGCTGTACGAACGATAACCGCTCTGTGTACATCACCTTTTTTAACACGACCGCGTGGAATTGCTTCTTTAACTGATACCACGACAACGTCGCCGATATTAGCTGTACGGCGATGCGAGCCGCCAAGGACCTTGATGCATTCAACGCGACGTGCGCCAGAGTTGTCTGCAACTTCCATTTCTGTTTGCATCTGTATCATATTACTTCTGCCTTTTCTTCTCTTGCACGCTAATTAAACAAAGTGTCAAAAATTACTTATCGTCTTTTTTGGCTGTTGTTTTTTTAGCAGTTGTTTTTTTTGTTGTTGTTTTCTCTGCTGCTTTCTTAGCTGGCGCTTTTTTAGCAGCCGGCTTTTTCGCAGGAGCAGCTTTCTTCTCTTCAGCTTTCTTAGCAGGCGCCTTTTTAGCCGCAGGCTTTTTAGCTTCTACCTTTGCTGCTGGCGCATCGCCAGTAACAACTGTCCAAGTTTTACGTTTAGAAATCGGCTTACATTCCTCAATAGAAACTAAATCGCCCATTTTAAACTGATTGCTTTCATCATGCGCAGCGTATTTATCTGTGCGCTTAATAAACTTTTTATATAATGAGTGCATATAACGACGTTCAACTAAAACTGTAATAGTTTTGTCCATTTTGTCGCTAACGACTTTTCCTCTTAGTACGCGGCGTGGCATCTTGTTGCTCCTTTTACCTTATATCTCTTATGCTGCTTTTTTGTCAGCAGCGACAGCAGTAATGAACGTCTTTACGCGTGCAATATCACGACGTAGCTGACGCATTTGCGCTGTGTTATCCAATTGACCGCCAGCTTTTTGGAAGCGAAGGTTAAATTGTTGCTTACGCAAGTCCATTAACATTTTCTTCAATTCGTCTGCCGACTTACCTTTTAATTCTTGAGCCTTCATAATGGCCTCCTTAAAACTACTGTCTTATATTTAAGCGCCTAGACGCTTAACAAATTTTGTCGCAACCGGCAGTTTTGACGCAGCCAAAGCCATCGCTTCACGTGCCAATTCTTCCGAAACACCATCCAGTTCAAACATGATACGACCGGGCTTAACGCGTGCCGCCCAGAATTCAACTGAACCTTTACCTTTACCTTGACGTACTTCCAATGGCTTTTTTGTCACAGGAACATCAGGGAAAATACGGATCCAAAGCTTACCTTGACGTTTAAGGTGACGAGTCATCGTACGACGCGCGGCTTCAATCTGACGTGATGTTATACGCTCTGGGCTAACTGCTTTCAAGCCAAAAGCACCAAAATTCAAAGTTGAACCGCCTTTTGCGTTACCATGAATACGGCCTTTAAATGCTTTACGAAACTTTGTCTTTTTAGGTTGTAACATTGTTCCAATCCTATTCTTTCTTTAAAATTCTTATTTATCAGTACGTTGTGTGCCACCATGCGCATTCATGCGCTTGTCGCGTGCCATAGGGTCATGTTCAAGAACATCACCTTTATAGATCCATACTTTAATACCCAAAATACCGTAAGTCGTTAGACCTTCTGAAGTACCGTAATCGATATCAGCACGAAGAGTGTGTAGTGGAACACGACCTTCACGGTACCATTCTGTACGCGCAATATCAGCGCCGCCTAAACGACCAGAGATATTAACACGAATACCCTGAGCTCCAAGACGCATTGCGCCTTGTACGCCACGCTTCATCGCACGACGGAAAGATACCCGGCGCTCAAGTTGCTGCGCAATACCTTCTGAAACAAGTTGTGCATCAAGATCTGGCTTGCGAATCTCAACAATGTTCAACGCGACATCTGCACCATTTGCACGGCTAGAAAGCTCACCACGTAGCTTTTCAATATCCGCACCTTTTTTACCGATGATGACACCAGGGCGCGCTGTATAAACAGTTACTTTGATGTTTTTCGCTGCACGTTCAATAATAACTTTACTGATGCCCGCCGCTTTTAAGCGCTTTTGCACATAATCGCGGAGCTTAAGATCTTCAACGAGCTTCGTTGCATAATCTTTACCTGCGTACCAGCGGGAGTCCCATGTACGGTTGATACCGACGCGTAGACCTATAGGATTAACCTTCTGACCCATGACTCTTATTCCTCTCTCTCGCGAACAACAACGGTCAAGTTGCTGAACAATTTATGAATGCTTGCCGCACGGCCTTTAGCACGTGGACGAAAACGCTTCATAATAACTGACTTACCAACGTAAGCTTCCGCTACATAAAGACGATCAACATCAAGGCCGTGATTATTTTCAGCGTTTGCTACCGCAGACTGAAGCGCCTTCAATACGTCTTGCGCAACACGGCGCTTTGAAAACTGAAGGTCGACCAAAGCTTTTTCGGCTTTTTGACCTCGAATTGTGTGTGCCACTAAGTTTAACTTCTGAGGGCTCGTACGTATGTATTTCACATACGATCTTGCCTCATTCTCAGCGGTACGTTTAGCATTTGTTGCCTGTCCCATTTTAACTATCTCCTAAAGCCTTAGCCGTTATTTCTTAGACTTTTTGTCTACGCCATGACCATGATAAGTACGAGTTGGTGCAAACTCGCCTAATTTATGGCCGATCATGTTATCTGTCACGAGGACAGGTATAAATTGTTTACCGTTATGCACCGCAATTGTCTTGCCAATCATATTTGGCAGAATTGTCGAACGGCGTGACCATGTTTTAATTGGTCGATTTTTGCCAGAAGCGCTAGCTTCCTCAATTTTCTTCAATAGATGTCCGTCTACGAACGGGCCTTTCCATACTGAACGTGCCATGTCTATCTAATCCCTTTATTTCTTGTTACGACGACGGACAATATACTTATCAGTCGATTTATTCTTACGAGTCTTCGCACCCTTAGTTGGTTTACCCCAAGGAGTAACCGGATGACGGCCACCTGAAGTACGGCCTTCACCACCACCATGTGGGTGATCAACTGGGTTCATCACAACACCACGAACTGAAGGACGGCGACCTAACCAACGGTTACGGCCAGCTTTACCTTTATTTTCGTTAAGGTGTTCAGGATTCGAAACCGCACCTACAGTAGCCATACAATCGCCACGTACAATACGAAGCTCACCAGAAGTCAATTTAATCTGTGCGTAACCTTGATCACGACCAACAAGCTGCGCATAAGCACCTGCCGCACGAGCCATTTGACCACCTTTACCAGGTTTAAGCTCGATGTTGTGAATAATTGTACCCACTGGCATGTTTTTAAGCGGCATCGCGTTACCAGGCTTAATATCAACCTTGTTACCTGCGATAATTTTATCACCTACAGCCAAACGTTGTGGCGCAAGGATATAAGATTTTGTACCGTCTGTATATTCAACCAACGCAATGTAAGGCGTACGGTTTGGATCATACTCAAGGCGAAGGACAGTAGCCTCCATCTCCCATTTTGTACGTTTAAAGTCGACAAGACGATAACGACGCTTGTGACCACCGCCAATATGACGTGATGTAATGCGACCATTATTGTTACGACCACCGGTTTTTTTCAAACCCTCAGTCAAAGTCTTCTCAGGTGCACCACGGTGCAGGTGAGAACGATCAACCATTACTAGCTGACGCTGACTTGGTGTTACTGGATTAAACTTTTTTAATGCCATTTTACGTTTCCTTACTTCTTTCCTTTATCGGCGGACCACCATATAAATCTAGTTAAACACCCGTTGAGATATCAATTGACTGACCGTCTTCTAATGTGACGTACGCCTTTTTGAAATCAGAGCGCTTACCCATAACACCTTTAAAGCGTTTTGTCTTGCCCTTTGTTACAACAGTATTCACTGCCTTAACTTTAACGCCCCATAAACCTTCGACTGCCTTCTTAATTTCAGGCTTTGTCGCGTCTATAGAAACTTTAAATACCACTGCGTTATTCTCAAGCGCCAAAGTTGCTTTTTCAGTAATATGTGGCGCCACGATAACGTTATAATTACGCTCAGTTAGCTGAGCTTTTTCTGCCTTTTTAGCCATTAGTCTTAACCCTTCAATCTTGCTGTTAAGCTCTCAATAGCATCTTTAGTAAGAACTAAAGTGTCACGGCGTAGAATGTCATAAACATTTGCCCCCTGAGATGGCAACACATCAATATTTGGAATATTACGCGTAGCAAGTGAGAACTTTTCATCTACTTCTGAACCAGTCACAACAAGAGCGTTTTTCAAACCAAGCTTTTCAAGCTTCGCTGACATTGCTTTTGTTTTGTGATCTTTAACCTTAACGTCTTCAAGAACAATGATCTTGTCATTCTTCGCTTTAGAAGACAGTGCAAGTTTCAAAGCAAGCTTACGAACTTTCTTTGGCAAAGCCGTTGCGTGTGAACGCACAACCGGACCAAAGACAACACCGCCACCACGATCTTGCGAACGTTTCAAGTCACCCGCACGTGCACGGCCAGTACCTTTTTGAGCCCAAGGCTTCTTACCAGTACCTGTAACTTCGCCGCGTGTTTGTACTTTGTGCGTACCTGAGCGCGCTTTGTTACGGCTGTAATGTACTGCGCGGTGTAGCAAAGACTCACGGCCTTCTATTTTTTCGCCAAAGACAGCTTGATCAAGTTCAATATCGCCAGCGTCTTTGTTTTCTAATGTTTTAACTGCAACCTTCATCACTAACATCCTTATTCTTGAGTGTTATCGTCTTGCGTTTCAGCCGGAGCTTCCGCAGACGTTTGTGTTTCAGCCGATGCTTCCGCTACTTTTGCGACAGATTTCAAACCAGCTGGCAAAGGAACGCCCTCTGGAAGTTTTTTCTTAATAGCATCAGACAAAAGGATCCAACCTGATCTTGGGCCGGGCACTGCGCCACGGATCAAAACTACGTTTTCTTCTTCATCAATAGCAACAACTTCAAGATTTTGAACCGTTACGCGCTCGTCACCCATTTGACCAGCCATTTTCTTACCCTTGAAAACTTTACCAGGGTCTTGACACTGACCAGTTGCACCAAGTGCACGGTGAGAAACTGACACACCGTGAGTAGCACGCATGCCACCAAAGTTGTGACGCTTCATCGCACCCTGGAAACCTTTACCTTTAGATGTACCGACAGCATCTACATACTGACCCGGAACAAAATGGCTCGCCGCGATCTCTGCACCAACTTCGAGAAGATTCTCAGTTGAAACACGAAATTCTGCTAATTTTTTCTTTGGCTCTACTTTTGCAATCGCAAAATTTCCACGCATCGCCTTAGATGTGCGCTTCACTTTAGCCGTTCCAGCACCAAGCTGAACCGCTGTATAACCGTTTGTCGCTTCATCACGTACAGAAATAACCTGACATGAATCAATTTTAAGAACAGTAACCGGTACCTGATGACCATTCTCATCAAACACACGGGCCATACCCTCTTTACGTGCGATAACTCCAGTCCGCATATTAATAACTCCTAATTTTCGGTCATACCCAATATAGACAGAGGACCGTGTCTCATAACTTATGCCGCGTTAGCCGCATTTCCAATTTTAATCTCAACATCAACACCAGCTGGCAAGTCTAGCTTCATTAAAGCATCAACTGTTTGCGGTGTAGGCTCAACGATATCGATCAAGCGTTTGTGCGTACGCATTTCAAAATGCTCCATAGCATTTTTGTTTACGTGCGGTGACTTACAAACTGTAAAACGTTCAGTACGTGTAGGTAACGGCACAGGGCCCTGTACACGTGCGCCAGTACGTTTTGCTGTGTTCACGATCTCACCTGTTGAAGTGTCCAACACGCGGTGATCAAATGCTTTTAGTCGAATACGGATGGTTTGTGTATCCATTGTTTTTACCTTTTTATGTCTTCTTTATATCTGCGTTATGAGCGGGCGTTTTTTTAACATATAACGCCCGCACAAAGCAAGTTTTTTATTCAACAATCTTCGCAACAACGCCCGCGCCAACTGTACGGCCACCTTCACGGATCGCAAAACGTAGACCTTCGTCCATTGCGATTGGCGCAATAAGCTGAACGATCATTTTTGCATTATCACCAGGCATAATCATTTCAACGCCTTCTGGAAGGATGATTTCGCCAGTTACGTCCGTTGTACGGAAGTAAAATTGTGGGCGGTAATTTGCGAAGAATGGTGTGTGACGACCGCCTTCATCTTTTGACAAGATGTAAGCTTCTGCTTCAAATTTAGCGTGTGGCTTAATTGAACCAGGCTTACAAAGGACCTGACCACGCTCAACTTCTTCACGTTTCGTACCACGAAGAAGAACACCAACGTTATCGCCAGCTTGACCCGAGTCAAGAAGCTTACGGAACATTTCAACGCCAGTACAGATTGTTTTTTG